>Ga0207877_10025_pt1 | contig 412406 bp, 316 predicted proteins | sample LinPmetageLP29_FD_184046 | JGI IMG/M metagenome (GOLD analysis project Ga0207877, IMG submission 184046) | Marine viral communities from the Pacific Ocean - LP-29 (SPAdes) | ecosystem: Environmental > Aquatic > Marine > Oceanic | place: Pacific Ocean | collected 2009-08-23
CCCCCCCAATATCGTTCAACACCGCCACTGTGTAGAATCCCAGTTTCTTTCCCCCTCCCCTTCTCACTGTAATTTCCCCCCACACTTCTTTAACCTTCCGTGAATCCCCCCCCTCTTCTCCAATCTCTCCCACCTCTACCACAACCTTCCTCACCACATTCGAAAGATGCGAAACCCTTTTGAACTTGATGACAGCGTCGATGGGGACTCTGAACCCCCTCATGACGAAATCGAGGAAGGCAACCAGACCGTCGACATCCGACCGCATCAAACAGACGACGGTGACCGCTCCATATTGCAGGATGAAGAACGACGTAGCGACGACTTGAAGAATCGCTTCATCGGTACTATTGATCAAGGTACCACCAGCACACGTTTCATCATTTTTGATTGCACGGGCGTTCCCGTTGCCCAATACCAGACCGAATTCCGTCAAATCCACGACCATCCAGGGTATGTTCCTGTTTTCCCCGTTCGACTTTTGCCCCCTATATGGAATCCCAATTAACCTAAATTCGGTTACAGATGGCACGAACAGGATCCCTACGAATTGGTAGAGTCAGTTTTCGTTTGTATGGAGGAGGCCATGAAATCATTCCTCGCAATGGGCCGCTCCGCATCCGACATCGAGGCGGTCGGCATCACCAGTCAGCGAGAAACCGCCCTGGTTTGGGACTGGGAGACTGGTGAGCCGCTGCACAACGCCATCACCTGGACCGACACACGGACGGCGAACTTGGTGCGTGAACTGAAGAACAAGAAGGGTGCCGATGACCTAGTGAACATTTGCGGTCTGCCCCTCTCCACATACCCCTCTTCGGTGACGTTGCGATGGATGCTGGACCACCTGCCCGATGTTCGGTCGGCCTATGATGAAGGCCGTGCTGCCTTTGGCACCGTCGACTCCTGGCTAATCTATAACCTCAACGGCGGCCCGCAAAACAAGCGGCTCGTCACCGACGTCACCAACGCCTCCCGCACCATGTTCATGAACCTTGAGACTCTCCAATATGATGACCGTCTATTGGATTTCTTCGGGATCGACCGCAATAAAATCCGTCTCCCCGAGATTTTGCCCTCTGCCGACAGGGAGGGCTTCGGTGAGATCTATGAAGGTCCCCTGGCAGGATGCCCCATCACCAGCTGTTTGGGTGATCAAGCCTCAGCTCTGGTCGGCCACTGTGCCTTTACCCCCGGATCCGCCAAGAACACATACGGAACCGGTTGTTTCCTTCTTTACAACGTGGGCGACAAGCCCGTCATCTCTAAGCACGGTCTGCTTGGCACTGTCGGTTTCCAGCTGGGCCGGGACCGCAAACCCGTTTATGCACTGGAGGGCAGTGTTGCCGTGGCAGGCAGTGGTGTTTCCTTCCTGATGAACAACTTGGGCTTTTTCCGCGATTCGCGCAAAGTCAGTGATCTTGCCGCCACTGTTCCGAACAGTGGAGGCTGCGTTTTCGTCACTGCGTTCAGTGGTCTTTTCGCGCCGTATTGGATTGATGACGCCAAGGGCACCATTTGTAAGTCTTCCTTCCCTGTACTCACTGGAGCGATGCTAACAACTTACTCAGGGGGCATCACTCAACATACACAACGAGGACATATTGCTCGTGCCACCATGGAGGCCGCATGCTTCCAGACCAAGGCCATTCTCGATGCCATGGAGAAGGACAGTGGCAAGAAGTTGACAGAGCTAGCCGTGGATGGCGGTATGAGTAACTCCGACATCTGCATGCAGGTATGTCTTTGGTCCCAACTATCAACTATCCAAAGCCTTCCAGTCACTAATACCTTGGCGTTTTTCCGCAGACACAAGCCGATATCATTCAGATCCCCGTCGAACGGCCCGCAATGCACGAAACGACCGCCTTGGGTGCGGCCATCGCCGCCGCCTTCGCCATCGACGTGTGGAAGGATTTCGCCGACCTGAAGCACATGAACCGCGCTAACCGCGCCACATTCGAACCGAGAATCTCTCAGAAGGCCAGCAAGAAAATGTACACCAACTGGTCCAAGGCGGTGGAGATGTCGCGTGGTTGGACCGATGTCGGAGAAGAATCCGACGACGAATAGATCTCATCCCATCCAACCATCGCATCACATCGCATATTCGATTTTTCTTGCCTGTTCTACAAGCGTGACCGCGAGCCGGTACGCCGTCTACCGGGATCCCGCGATGTATCCTTACTGTTCCAACTTTCCGTCGCATCCACCCACCCACGACCACATACACTGCCCACGGATACCCGGCCGTGGATTTCACACTTCTTTCGGAGGCACACTGGAACGTCCAGACATCCCTCGCCTTCAACCTATACATATTTTAGATCCCCCCTTGATTAGATCGCCCCAATCGCAATGGGCGCGCCGGCACCTCACTGGCTGCCAGCTTCATGACCGTGATGATGGTTGTGTTACCCAGCTATGAATATTTGGAGGGAAAGAGCTGGCTGCTTTAGTTTATTCCTTTTTTTTCAATCTTGTTGAGTTCCTTCTTGGCGGTTTGCCCTGCACGACGTCGAGCGCACTTCTCTGTAAATACCGAATCTGAAAACAGATGAAATAAAAAATTCCAAAGCCACTAGACTCTACTTTACAGCTCATTTTTCAATGCTTCATTATCCTTGCCATACTCTGACACCTGACTAGGCACCTCTTGACACTATCTAGATACTCCACGATGATGTTATGAGGGTAGATCCCATATAACATCATCGATACCCGTGGGATAGGCTGGAAGACGAGTCGCCGGCCAGTCTCCCCAGACGAGATTATGGCGTCAAATGCTCAGAACCAGGCACAGTTTCGACTATGACGGCATGGTGGATATGGGTTCCATACTTCAACATTGGTAAATGAAGTACCATAGTTAATTAAGTACCTATGTTTGGTCTGACGCTACTTTGGGTTAAGGCTGGGATGTAGATGTGGAACAGGGGTCACGACTCGCGTTTTTGGAAGTAGACATACAGAGTGTATATGTACATGTACATGAGGATCAATACAAATTGTATGCGATCGCATCAGAGAAAAGGGAAAAGGAAAAATGAAAAATGATATTTTCAATAGAGACGAGACGACCAATCCGGGGATGCAGGGTAAAGGCCAGATAAATAAGGTCAAAAGGAAAACCTGAATAGAGGGGAGAAAACGAACAGCGAGCTCACTCTGTTGCTGCTGGGGGTCCCTCGGTTGCAGCTGGGTTCAAGTTGGCGACTTGCAGAGCCTCGGGCAGCTTCAGGGGTGCGTTAGCCGTAGAGGACATTTTATCGATCTTCTCTCCCCTGAGCACCTTCTCCATCTCTTCCTTGGTTAGTGTTTCATACTCGATTAGGGCCTTGGACAGAAGTTCCAGCTCGTCGCGCTTCTCAGCCAGGATCTTGGAAGCGCGAAGGCGGGCTTCCTCAACGAGTCGGCGCACTTCGCCCTCAATCTCTTGTTTCGTTTCGGAGGAGAGGCTGTCGTAATTGGTCGACAGGTCGACGTTGCCTAGCTTCTTGGAGTATCCGAAGCGGGTGATCAATGTAAACGCTGTCTCGGTTGCTTGTTGAATGTCCTTTTGAGAGAGATTAGCGAGATGCAGAATGACGACTAAATAATCGACGATATCACTTACCGCTGAAATACCACTGGTAACATTGTCCTCTCCAAAGATCATCTCCTCGGCGGCCTTGCCACCCATGGAGACATCAATATCGGACAGATACTCAGTGTAGTTCCGCGAGACGGTGTCCATCTCGGGCAGGAAGTGGGTGATACCCAGAGCCATGCCGCGAGGGACGATGGTGATCTTGTAGAGAGGCGTAGCAGACCTCGAGTAATAGGCAACCAGAGCGTGACCAGCCTCGTGGTAAGCAGTCAGAAGCTTGTCCTTGTCCTGAATGATACGGCTACGCGCCTCGGCTCCCATCATAATCTTGTCCTTGGCCCAGTCAAAGTCCAGAGGGCCAACCTTGAGCTTGCGATCACGGCTAGCGTGGACGGCGGCCTGGTTGACCAGGTTCTCCAGATCGGCACCGGAGAAGCCAGGGGTACCACGAGCAATAACGCCAACGTCCACATCAGTGCTGACCTGGACATTTGCCATGTGATGCTTCAAGATATCCATACGGCCACGGACGTCAGGCAGGCCAACAACGACCTTGCGGTCGAAGCGACCAGGTCGAGTCAACGCCTTGTCCAGTAGCTGCGGGTAGTTGGTGGCACCAATGATGATCACGCCGCTAGATTGAGAGAACCCGTCGAGCTCGGTCAGAAGCTGGTTCAGTGTTTGCTTCACATAGGCAGCATCACGCTCGTTTCGTTTCGCACCAATGGCATCCAGTTCGTCAATGAAGATGATGGCCGGAGACTTGCTACGAGCTTGGTTGAAGAGATCACGGACACGCTTCGCACCGACACCGACGTAAACTTCATCGAACTCGGAGCCAGACATGTAGAAGAAGGGAACACCGGCTTCACCGGCGACGGCACGAGCAAGCAGGGTTTTACCGGTACCAGGAGGACCGACCAGGAGGACACCCTTGGGAAGCTTGCCACCCAGGGACGAGAACCGCTCGGGGTTGAGAAGGAACTCGACCAGCTCTTGCAACTCATCTTTCGCCTCGTCACAGCCATGCACGTCGCTGAAACGGACGGTCTGCTGCTGGGGCTGGGCTTCGTTGTTCTGCTGGCCACGGATGTTTTTCAACACACCGGTAGTCTCAACCAGGATGGTAATCAGAACCAGAGACAAGTACGTGAAGAATCCAAAGTAGAGCAAGAACTTGACCCAGCGGAAGACGGTGCTGCCGAGCGACTCCTCTACCACGACGTAAAGAGGAGCCTCCTTGGCACCAGTCCCATTGTGCTTGGTCGCGAGCCCGATTTGGCCACCGTTATTCCGTGCAGCAACAGCCTGACCAACGGCCTGAAGCTGTTCGCTGCTGAGGTTCTGGTTCCTTGCAATGCCAGCCGAGTCGGTGGCGCCGACCCGTTGCAAAGCCTGCGCATAGGCTGCCTCGGTTGCTGCGTTGCTTGCGAATTGAGCGCTTCGGTATCTTTCAATGACAATGGCCGGCATGTTCGCTCGTAAGAGAGCCTGGTAGAAGGAGTTCTGGGCATTTGCGCTGTTCGGGTTGTTGTTTGCGGTCTTCTCCTTCTGGGCCAACATGTTCGTAGACGGTCCTCCAAACAAAAACCTTTGTTGTTGAATCTTGGAGAGTCCATTAACCTTGGGAGCTGCATTCAGGGCGGTGATGCGGAAAGGTGTCAAGGTCGAGTACGAGCGAGCCGTCGGGACAGCGAAACCGCGAGCCGGTGCGATAGAAGACAAGTTCAAGAGAGAGGAAGCTGTTCCAACGAACGTACGTCAGACAGTTCAAATGAAATGGGGACGGGGAGGGTGACCATACCGTTTTTCAGCAACAAAGACGACCTGCTCGTAGGCCGGTTCAGTGTATCCGCTCTCGGCGCTTCCACGGAGACGGTGTCCAGGCACTCGGGTAACGACACGCGCTTAGATGTCTGTGAAAGTCAGCAAGTGACAATAAAGCATGGCATAGGATGTAAACATACCGCCACACTCTCCTGTTGAGTAGCGTTGCTTGGACGAGTATCGCGAACTCCGGCCATCGGAGTTCGGCCGGTCAGCTGCCGGGGAGCAGCCAAGACGCTGGACATGGAAGGCCAGAGGTCCGATGTGACGGCGGCGACATTCTGAAAGGACAGCGCAAAGGTCAGTAATGGACTCGGCATAGACAGGAACGGGTTGATCCTCACAGGCCGGACGATCGGGATTTGGAAAGCCATAGTTGTCCGATATCGAGCGGCGCTCGGCCGCGTGAAAAAGGAGGATCTGCTCCGGTGAAGGGGCGGAGATGCACAAGCAATTGGGAATCGGACACAAATTAGCCTTGGGTTGGGCTAACTGCCATCACCGATAGTAGATCGGAAACGAGGGATGTGACGGTGATGTCTTTTTGCTCCGCTCAGCTGCGGCGAAAGTCAGTTGCCACTTAAGTGCGGGTGGCACCCCTTAGTGGTCACGTGCGTGGACCTAAAGACGTCCATTGGTTTCGATGCTCGTTCGGTTGTGATTTGGTTGGTATTCAATGCTTTTGAATGGACGAATATAATGGATAGAGTTGGCGTTGTTCTGAGTTCATGTCGCAAGGGAATGAAAGATGATGCTCTGGATTAAGGCCATCACTGAGTCGATCAGCGCGGCAGTATATACAGATGCGGTGTTCCAGGCCATGATTTGGTATCCACGGTTCGGGTCCGAATTTCCATGACTTGTCGATGATTCTCTTCAACAAGTCCGACTTGTGGAACAGTTCATTATGCTGCATCAAAGAAACAAGTTTGACTCGAAACCACTACTTTAAGGCTCCGCATGCCTCAAAAGACCATCTTCTTGATGGGCGCTCCGTTGCCTGGGCACCTGGACTGGGACAATGATGAGCTTTTCGACAAGCCCATACCACCATTCCAAGATTCACAAACCACAGACGAGAATCACTCATCCACAAATCAACAGTCTGTGAAGTGGAGGGTACTACAGCCTTTGGAAAATGAGCAACTGAATGACTATCATGCCTTCTACTATGGACCGGACGATCAGTACTTCCTGACGACACGTCAGCTTGCGACAATGGAGGATGCGTCGACCACTGAAGAGGATTCCGTGTTGTCACAGTTCTACGACCATTCATTTGCTGTCCACCAAGCGCCAGATGTATCGATCTCCGGGCTATCAGAGGACGACAGTACGCAGGAGGATGGACTTGAAGATACAAGAGAGGCAACCACCATCATCTTCCCGCAAGGAGACAGATCAGAATCATCTCCGCCTGTGCGATTCCCAAGCACTGTGAGCAATTTACAGGATATTCCCACGGCGAGATATCTACAGTCCACCATTCCGCAGACCATGACAGTCAATCTGATTGTCGGGATCCTTGCGATCCATCCGCCACGCCGCATAGTGACGAGACAATGGAAGAAAGAATTCAATATCATTGAACTCGTGGTTGGAGACGAAACGAGAACTGGGTTCGGGGTCAACCTCTGGCTTCCCGCCGATAATCAAACCAAGACTCAAGAGATCGATCACCTGGGGCGATCGCTAGCCGCGCTGCGCCCACGAGACATTGTCCTGCTGCAGACAGTAGGGCTGAGTACATTCCAGGATCGTGTCTACGGACAGAGTTTGCGAGGAATGACAAAAGTCAACCTTCTGCATCGGTGGTCGGTGGACGCGACGGATGCGGGTGGGCACCAGCACCAGGGTCGGCCGCTGCAAAAGCTTCAAAGAGTGCGCGAGTGGGTGTTACATTTCATGGGGACGGATGCAGTAGGCGGTACCATGTCAGGAATGCCGGAGACACAACGTGGCCATCGGCTGCCCCCGGACACTCAGTAAAAGGGGTTCAAGCAGTTGGAAACTGTCTCAGTTAAATTGAAGGATGTGGCAAAATGTGGTATGACTTGAAGGTTAACCCGGTATACTCCGTACTCTGTCTCTCGATATCTCTTGTGACCGATACCAGAAAGAGGCACCAGAGGGCGATGTCTTCTGACCATAAGAATCTCTTTAACTTCGCGGGGAAGTTGTGATGGCAGAGCCGGGCCAGTTATAGAGATTAGATGCAGCATGCACTGGGACGGGCCTGTGGGCCAGGCCCAAGGTGGCCCATAGTGCGAGATGAGGACGACCAACAGCGACTGTCAACTGTCAATGTATCTTAGACGAGGACATCAATTGACCGGAATAGTCATATAGAAATAGCCACAGTTACGAATTAGACAAAAACACAAAAACAATGGATGACCACGAGTCTATAGAAAGTGAACCCCTTTTTCGCTGCAAACGTGCCCCTCGACGCCGCCAATCACTGCCACTCACGTGCCCCACCTTGAACCAGCCGATAAAAATAAAGTCAACGTGGTGTCTCCGTTCGGAGATCCCCTGTGCTGAAGTTCCCTTCTAACATCTTCGTATTGCTTCCCCTTCTCTTTGTCTTTTCTCTGACTTCTAATCTATCTTTAATTACAATCTCAATCACGGTCACTCCCCCACAATGAAGGGTATGTACCCCTCACTACTCACCCCTCCCCTTTATATCACTGACATACCCCCCTTAGCTCTTATTCTTGTCGGAGGATTCGGGACCCGTCTGCGTCCTCTGGTAAGTGGCAATTGAACACTTCTAATCCGTTGTATGATCTCCATCCCGATACTGACGCAACGGTCTCAAAGACGCTCACTCTCCCTAAGCCGCTCGTCGAGTTCGGCAATCGCCCCATGATTCTCCATCAGGTCGAGAGCTTGGCTGCCGCAGGTGTCACTGATATCGTCCTGGCTGTCAACTACCGCCCCGATGTTATGGTCGCTGCTCTCAAGAAGTACGAGGAACAGTACGGTGTCAACATTGAATTCTCAGTCGAGACGGAACCACTGGGTACGGCCGGCCCGCTGAAACTGGCGGAGAAGATCCTGGGCAAGGACGACTCGCCTTTCTTCGTTCTGAACTCCGATGTTATTTGCGACTTCCCCTTCAAGCAGCTCGCCGCATTCCACAAGGCTCACGGCGATGAGGGTACCATCGTTGTCACCAAGGTCGACGAACCTTCCAAGTACGGTGTCGTTGTTCACAAGCCTAACCACCCCTCGCGCATCGACCGTTTCGTCGAGAAGCCTGTCGAGTTCGTCGGCAACCGCATTAACGCCGGTATCTACATAATGAACCCCAGTGTCCTGAACCGTATTGAGTTGCGCCCCACCTCCATTGAGCAGGAGACTTTCCCCGCCATCTGCAAGGACGGCCAGCTGCATTCCTTTGACCTCGAGGGCTTCTGGATGGATGTCGGTCAGCCCAAGGACTTCCTCACTGGTACCTGTCTCTACCTCACCTCCCTGGCCAAGCGCAATCCCAAGAAGCTCGCCCCCATGTCTGAGCCTTACGTGTACGGAGGCAACGTTATGGTCGACCCCTCTGCCAAGATCGGCAGCAACTGCCGTATCGGACCTAATGTGGTCATTGGTCCCAATGTCGTGATCGGTGATGGTGTCCGTCTGCAGCGCTGCGTTGTGATGGAGAACAGCAAGGTTAAAGACCATGCTTGGATCAAGTCGACCATTGTTGGTTGGAACAGCTCTGTCGGCCGTTGGGCTCGTCTGGAGAACGTCACTGTTCTTGGAGATGATGTGACCATCGCCGATGAGGTGTATGTCAACGGTGGCTCCATTTTGCCGCACAAGAGCATCAAGCAGAACATTGATGGTGAGCTTCCACTTTCCCACCCGAACAATCCCAGTTCTCGATCAAAGCTAATATTCATATAGTTCCGGCGATCATCATGTAATCCCTTCCTCTTCACGTCGATACGTCCCTTTACAATCCTTCTTCCCTCCTCACCTATACCTTTCTTCCATCTTGATGCATAGAACCGGAGTCGTTTTCTGCGTCATCTTCCCTTGTCTTGCGCCTCTTCGATCACCCGCGGCAGTTGTTTCGTCCCCGCTGTCTCCCGCCTGTTTTCTTTTCACACTGTAGCAATCGACGCATCCCGAAGCCTAGATGGTGGACAATGCGCGATTGCGACACTTTTGCAATTATATTACCTCCTTTTAGTCTCCTTGTAAAACCTGGCGCCCGTTTTCTTTTGTGCCCGGTGCAATCGCCTGGGTTTGCCACTACATCCCCGCTCCCTTTTTGTTTTACACCTTTTGTGTTCTGCTGGCTTTCTGGTATTTGGCGGGCAAAGAGATCATGTCGTATCTTTTTTAATGATATCATGGGCGCGGGGCGGGTTCTGTTGATGTAAATAATTAGGGGGCGGAATCCACAAAATGCAAATCCACTCCACTGTTGTGGATAAGCAAAATCTTATACTAAATGCTTTGTACAGACATAGGGTAATTATATATAGTGTTTGAACTTGTCTCTGGTCAATTCAAGCCGCCTTCTTCTCGGCCTGGTCCAGGATCGCATCCCACTCAATTCTCAGCTCCTCCATCTGCTTCCAGCACTGGCGACCAAGCTCCTCAAACTTCTCCCTATCTTCGCGGGTGAGGTCCATTGCACCACGCTTCCGAGGTCGGTGTCGATCAGCCTCGACAACGGGGGTTCCAACAACACCGCCATAACCCCACCCCTCGGTCTCCGTGCAGATGACACTCCCAACGCCGAGCCTATCAGCGGACGAGCCCCATTTCGCTCGCCCACCGCCTGCTTGGTGATAAGCCGCTTCGGCAGCGTCCAGAGCAGCTTTCGACGACAAAGCCAGAAAGACCGGAGAGCTGGCTCCTAGGTAGGTGGACATGGTATGCCACGGGGAACCCAACATGCGCGCGGCCCAAAAACTAAGGACCATGGCCCAGATGAGGGGGAGAGCAAGTGGGATAATAGTAGTGGCACAGATGCCAGGATGCGACAGAAACATTGTAGGCGTGTTGGAAGAAACCACCGGATCCTCGGATTTCTCATCACGCATAAAGCTATCAACAGCCCAGGGAGCCGTGCTGGGCAGATTCGACGTCAGGGCCAAGACATCCGTAAGAGCCTTGGACGATTCATAAGGCGTTTTCGTACGGAGACCCTGGATGTCATTGATATCAAACAACTTGATCGTAGCCTCGATACTCGAGACCCAGATCACTCGGCCGGGGCCATTGGGAGTACGGGCGCGCTTTAGCAGTGGGACCACATTATGCGCCAGCATGTAGTGGCCGAAGACATTGGCGCAAAATACAGATCCCAGTGGTGGTTCTTCCTCTTCTTTTGTTTGTCTGTCCGTCAATACACCCACTGGTGCTACCTTGTATGTTGGCCATGACACCTGCTGGACGAGATCTGTGCACACGCCCCAAATAGCGGCTGGCCAGTCAATTCCGGACCACCCTCCTAGACCGGCATTGAGGATGATAGCGTCGAGCTTGGGGTATTTCTGGAGGAGTTGGCGAGAGAGCGCGCGGACGGAGAGAAGGTCGCCGAGGTCGACACTCTCGGGGAAGAATTTGACCTGTGCGGCGGCGGAGGGGATTGAAGAAGATCGGAGGTGTTTTTCCAGGCGGCGCTGGGTATCTTGGGCTTTGCGCGAACTCCGAGTCGTGAATATGATGCTCAGCGAATGTGTTTTGGGGTGCGTAGAGAGGAATTCATCGGCGAGGCGGCAGCATATTGAGAAGCCTAGGCCGCTAAGATGATAGATCAGTTAGTTGCAAGGCCACTTTTTGAGGTACCCGGGTAGTAATGGGCCAATTGAGATATTCCGAACCTGTTGGCACCAGTCACCAGGACATAAATGTCCTGCTGCTCGTTTTCACCCATGACTTGCCCCTTTTAACGGACTTGGAGATTCGAGACCGACACTATTTGTTTGGGAACGGGGTCATGTGATTGCGGTGCCTGAACCGCGGAGGTAACTAACAAGTTGGAGTGCTGAGTAAAGACGAAATGACGGATTCAAGCAATATGATATTTTGAAGAATCAATCTCAATCTCATCAATACGATCTCGTCTCGCTGCGGTGTTGAATATATCACATGACCGTCCTATATCACGGCGCTGCATCCCCGCGCATTTCCAGGCCGCGACCCAACCCTGCCAAAACGGCGGGCCCCCCAGCATGCGCGGGCAGTCATGGCCGCACGACTCGAGCGCTTCTTCAACTCGACCTTGTTCTTCTTCCTCGCCTTGATTCTTCTCTGCCTCATCCTCCTCACCCCAGTCGACGCCATCTACCAATGCTGGGAGACGAACCGTCTCACCAACATCTTCTTTATCACCGGCGCCTATGTCATCACCTTCCTACTTGCTGTCCTCATATATGCGACCCGAATATATACCAACCGCAGTACATTGGCTGGGATCCCAAAGGCGTGGATCCCTGTTGAAAAGGAAGATGTGAATAAGAGCGTCAGACGCCTGGTCGTGGAGGGACTCGCCCGCAGTGCGGTCATCTCATACCAAGCTCGACCGCGCGATACCTCGAATGAAGCAGGTAGCTTTCAAAACTACAAACATCTTTTGATCGACCCTGTAAATCCACCATGGGGCCATGTTGAGCACCCCGGCTGGTCGTCGCCCGCATCACCAGACTTGCCCGACCTCCCATACCGCACGGTCATCCAGGAACTGCCGAACCTGATCGAGGCAAAAGCAGTTTCACTTGCGCCTGCGGACGCGCTCAGGTCTGCTTCTCCAGATCCTTTCCCAGACACACGCGTGGTGGAAGTTCTGCAACGGCCTGCTTCCATGGGCTTGCGGCAATACATTAGACACCTCACATCCCTAGGAGCTATTGACCCACCCGAATTGGGGGCAGACTTCTTAATACTCTACGAACGTGCGCGGTTTTCTTCCCATGAACTGCACGAGTCAGAGTTCCGTGATCTCATGCATCTTTTCGCAGAGATCCTAAGAGGAATGACGTCTCTCGCGACACCCGTCCTTGACGAGATCCGTGACAGTGCGAGCTTTCGCGGTACAGATAGCGAATCTAATATTGGGCCTTCCGATGAAGAAGGAGAAACAGATACCGTCGACCAATTTGGGTACGACGGTCCCTTCACCCCAATACGCAGCAACAGCCTGCGGCCATCCACTGCCTCTACCTGGGAGATGCAGTTCGGGTATGATACGGCGCCTGCGACGCAGAGTCCGGTCTCGGCCCAATCACACGGTAGTGGCTACTTTGCGCGGGGATTCCTTCGCACGCCGTCGACACGATCGCTCCGACGAGTACAATCCATCCAGTCTGGGAGTTCGGGAGGAAGCGTGATTCGGTTGACACAGACTCGAAGTCCGACGGATCTGCCATACACCATCAACTACGCTGGTCGTAGAAACTGAGGCCGTATGTCCTCCCCGGCATACCCATCACTACCTGTACATTATTAAATCGCTGTATAAGCCGGATCTCCCGGATTAATATCTGATGCCCAATCGGATCGGACCAAGCGCGACTTAGTCACGCGGAGTTATTTCCGAGACTCTTGGCAACAATGCAACTTGATTGATAAGATTGCGCACCAGTATTTACTAGTTACACGCCAGACAGAGATTTAGAGATTGCGAAAACCAACGCTTAACACGGCGCTGTCCATTGCGTTCTACTTGTGTTGACCATGCATCTCTTCCGCCGGGGCACATCCTCACTCTTCGGCTCCTCAAATGTCTCCCTCGCTTCCTCGAAAACCGACACCGACACCGAGACCGATGCCGTCGGCGACAATGCACTAGCTCAGGAGGGATTCAGATCTATTTCAGCGAGTGAAAAGCTATTCACAAAAACCGATCCGACCATTGACGGGGAAGATTGCCTACACGACTGTGCCACATGCACCGTGAAGTACCCCGCCAAATTCGACATCGATCACGAGGATGAGCTGTATGGACAGGTGCAGGGATGGGCAACACACATGCTCGTGGCAACGGCCAAATCAGACTGGGTGCGCGACGTAGCTGACGAGAAAGGGAGTCTCATGGAAGCGATTGAAAAGGGAGGAATAGAACCACGCAATGGGGTAAGCCGATCTCCCACGAAATACCCAAAATACCCCGTATATGCAGCTCACGCCATTATTCCAGACGCTCAAGTTGTCAGCATCAAACATGCCCGTCCCGGACGAGTACCATGTGTCCGAGCCAGGAAAACAACCCACAAACGTCCTCCTCCTGCCCAGTTTCACCGTCGTGGAAAATGTCACGCCACAACTGGCTCCAGATCTCCTCGAGCACTTCGTCAACAAGTCCCTAACGACAACCACACCGTTAGACGGCCACCCCTCACAATCAGCAGAGGAGCAAAAACCACCACACCCAGCCAACACAAGCATCACAACGCCACTCAAGTCACACGCATGTCCGCACGCAGCCGTCATCCTCCTCTGTTCGCAGCGCACCCGTGACGCTCGCTGCGGCCAATCTGCACCGCTTCTCCGCCGTGAATTTGAACGACACCTGCGGCCGCTAGGCCTGTATCGCGATATGGACGATATGCGGCCCGGTGGCGTGGGTATCTACTTCATCAGCCATGTAGGCGGACACAAGTACTCCGCCAACGTGATTGTGTATCGGCGTAGGGATTTTGAATGGTACAAGCGCGGCGAGTCAGAAACGGGTGATGAGGGTGCTGCGCAGGGAATCTGGCTGGCACGTGTGCGGCCGGAGGAGTGTGAGAATATCATCCGGTATACCGTGCTGCAGGGCAAGGTACTGAAGCCGGGGCAACAGTTGCGGGGTGGGTTTGATCGAGAGCGGAGGTTGATCAGTTGGTAAATTTAGACATCTTGAATATATAGAAATGCATTCTATTTGCATGATTGTTGAGCTCAGGGTTGGTAGTAGGACAAAACATATCTTTTGATAGAGGTTTCAAGTCCTTTCTGGCTTCCATCCGAAGTCGTCAGCCAGGTATAGTCTGCTCAAGCAGAACGCTCTTCACGTCTGCTAAAGTTGCATGGCTGGTGGCAGCATTATCCCGGTGATCTCGGCACCGCGAACCTGCCATCCAACAGACACGACATGCTTCATTAGACCTACCACCGATAAGTCAGCGCGTTAGTTGTCACGAGATGCTAGGCAGCGAAATCAGCGCAGGATCACAATGCTGTAGACTGGGGCTATACCCAACTCCCTCATACCAAGCAATATCTACGCAGCTCTCGTTATAAGCGCTGGGAAGTAACTTTGCCTCCCAGACATCCCCCCGTTCCCTAGATCCTCCATCCAAATCCTCCTCGACACATGCAACTCCGACTGCCGAGCCGGCAATGCAGCCACAAGGCTCACGCCAACAACGTCATAGTGGCATATCCCGGAGAATATTGCGGCAGATGACCAGCATTCGGACCCGGGCTTTCCAGAAGAACGGACTGCGTGGGGGTTTCATCAGCTTATCACCCCTTTCTCCCGGAGATGTTGACGTTTGCGGACCAGAAGATATTGATCGGTAAGGAGGTGAGCGTATCAGCATCAGTGGCGTCCTATAGGGGCTGATCTATTTTCGGCATGACTTCCTGGGTCACCCGGTTTCCAGGTTTGGGGATACAGAAAGGGCGTTTTCAGCCCCAGGGCTGGAACTTGGAACTCTGGAAAATTTCCTTGCCGCGCTAAGAGCCATTCTTCTGACCGACATTTTGATAGGAGATTTATTGGTGGAGGGGATATACAGTCAGTCATGGAACGAGTGATTATGAAGTGATTATAAATTCCGCTAGTTATGACAACTAACCTAACTGGTTAGTTAACTAGTTAATAGTTAACTACATAGGATTAAGGAGCATTTGTTTCATGATTCGAGATGGAACCTCAGGAATATCATCCCCAGCTCACTGTTCCACGGGTAAAGTTAAGCATTTGCGGGTATACAGTGCACGGCCGTGGAACGGCAATTCTGACCTCCACCTTCATGAGAGTTGTATAGCACACGCACACGCCAAGTTGGACATTGCATCATATCTTCCAGCACTTCAAAACGCGGGGTAGCTCGTACTGTATCTAAGACGGACCGGTGAAGCTCTGGATTTGATTTGGAATATGCAACTTTCTTCACATAGAACACGGATATTCCTCCCGCAATCAGAGCGGAGACTCAATCTACATAATGAATAGATTGTACACTTATCTCGATTATAGCGTGTATATCTGGGTTATCGTTAAAGTCCTTTCATCCGATGATTGGATTATTAGATGGATCCGCTTTGAGCTTGAGCCCGCTCCACTCACTTGTCGTTGATGTTATTTCCGAACACTACTATTGGAAGCGCGGAGTCTGCCTCTTTCGGGTGTAGATGTGCAGGATCCACTCATCGTTGACTGTCGTTTTTACTTTTGCTCACTTCTGCGCAAATGCCGAGTCCGCCAATGGCTGATCCCGATGGTGATTGCGATGATGACGACGATGATTGTTGCCAGTTGAGGAAGTGTCATTTGCAAAGCCCGGATACAGAAGATGCAGGACACTTTCACTTTGATTCCAAAGCCAGTAGGATGGTTGATTAGTGGATATAAGGGGATTCTCATTGGTCTGTATGCACGAGAAAGTTAGTGCTCGTAGTACCTATGAGGCGAAAGCACCAAATCGCCGATTTCCACCACGAACATTGGTGTACCCGTTGTGCGGTGCGCGTCTGCGTTTACTCGAGAATCTACCTCGTCGCTCTCGGTCCTCCCTCGATCCTTGAGCAAGTTGATAAGGTTGGAGGATCAGAGGATCGTTTTAAAGATTACCCCGGTGGATCCCCACGTTCATGCCCAGCTTGAGCCTTGCTTGGTCACGCTCATGATCCTCGATGACATTGCTTCTCTGGTATGCCGATCGAAGCTTTCTACGGTAATGGCATAGTGTGGTGACTTGGTCCGACGCCAACCGACATTTAGAAGAACATCGTCGACCTTCCATATTCATCGTCGCCACCTACAAAGTATAAAAATGGATAATCGAATAATTAAATAAATTAAAATTAAAAAAGAAAAAAAAAGAAGAAGAATACTTTCTGCCTGATGGCCAGATTTTGGCTTCGGGTGAACAATAGGATTGATAGGGTATACGGTGAAGAAAGACACCCTACTCATACGAGCTCAGGGGCTCGGCCAGTTTCTCATTCTACAACCCTTGCGAATCAGGCTCTCAAGCTGCATGTTCGAGAAAGTCTAAGTCTATCAGACACAGGATCACTTGCTGGCTCGGGTGCTGCTAGTGCCGGGTACTAAGAAGCTCAATCTGGGCATTCAGAGATCCCATCTGAGGTGTCTATTTTCTGATCTATCTCCCGGTACGGAGTACTCTTCACTCTGGACGGAGAGCTCTATACATACTCCGTACTCCGTACTAGATGGTGGATACAAACCGCATCAAGGAAATGAGATAACTCGGAAGAGCAGGAACGGGACGGGATCTGGGGATGGCGCATGCCGAGTCACGGCACCGAGAAGATGCTTCTCTGTACTTGGTGCTCTGTATGGGGTACGGAGTGCTCCGTTCAGCCGCGTCATATTCCATCCCTTGCTGATGATTTCTTCCGGCTACGATTTGCCAACTCTCGTAATGATCCCGCATTTGACCGTTTCTTGCGGGGGTTGCACGCTCGCGCTCTATCTGTGGCCGCTGTACTCCGTACGCTAGCACTACTTTCCTTCTTGCTCTGTTTTTCCTTTCCCTTTTTTTTTTCCTTGATAGGAGATCGTCGCTAGTGTGAGCGGGTAGGAGAAAAGTCCGGAGCTCGGTCGAGGCTGTGTGGCTTGGCCTAGTGTATCCGACCAGGTGACTGGCTGGATTCCCATATTGTCACAAGCTGCATGTTATGATATCATTGCTCTCAGCCCATCTTATGTCTCCCTTTGTGTCGTGCTTGATAGTTCTGCAACGTCGGGACTCGGGGAACCTGATAAATAGAAAAGCTTGGAAAAGAGATCTAGACTAAAGGATGACGGTCGTGGGTTCTATCCAGACCGGGATGTCGAATAAGGGGGCATGTAATTTTCAGATCCCGACTCAAGGCTAACTTAATTCCCGCAAGTCCAAAAAGTAGCCAAGTACAAAGTGGAGGGGAATCAAATCATCGATAGATTACTAGCTGAAGTACGAGTACAGGAGTACAACTGGTCTTCTCATTCGGGTTGACCCAGGTGGGTCACTCTGTTCGTATTGTGGGGGTTTGGGATTGTTTTTCAAGGCAATCGCAATTTTAAAAGCACTTAGGTTCGGTTGCCAACCTAACCTTTCCTTGTCCTATCACCGTAGTGTGCTAAAAATACACCGGTCCCTACAGTTATAACAGGTATTACACAGTTCCGAGTGGTGCTCGCTGTACTCTTTTCTCTCCTTCCCCCCACCTGCCTCTTCACATTTCTTTCTTTTCTTCCCCTTAATTTGTTCTAATAAACCTAGTGGACGGGCGGGACCCGCTCTCGACTTCGTTTTACTACGATTCGATTCAGAAAACCAGCTATCATTTCTCCATATCATTTCCGATGGACTCAGTAACCTAACCTAATTCACTTAGGTAGGAACCAACCAAAGTGTACCACCGGTACCTAAGGTACACCACTAGAAAAATAATAATAAGAATAATAATGCAAAATAATAATACTGATAATAATAAAAGAATAAAAATGAAATGAAAATAAAATAAATAGAATAAGCCCAGTACGGTCATATCCGCGCCGTTATTTCCCTTCCCAGTGCCTTCGCTACTCTCACTCTCAAAGGCTCACAGTATGACTTGAGGCTTCCCCTCCCTTCTTCGCCCCCTCTCTTTTTATCGTCTATCATCTCCCCATCCCCATCCCCGTCCCCGTCCCCATCCCCATCCCCGTCTTCTTTCTTTTTCTTCCTATGAAGATATTATGCCCTGGGCTCGCTTAAGCATCCCGGCTACTCAACCGGCCTGACCAGGACCATCCCGGGCTACTTATCCCGAGGCGCTGACCTCTTTCCCTTTCCTTCTTATCTCCACGTCGCCTACCCGCGACCCGCTTCCCCACCGTGTGTTGTTTGTGTATAGCTCGCAGTCATGGCTCCCGGCAGTGGACGCGACTTCAACTGCTCCTGGGAGCATTGTGGCAAGGTTAGTTTTCTTTCTTTCTTTGCTTGCTTTTTCGCTTTTGGTGGATCACCACTCTTTCTCCCCTCAAATCTAACGGTGATCTCCAGTCTTTCAATCGCAAGTCGGATCTCTGTCGCCATTATCGCATCCACACCAATGAGCGACCATATCACTGCACCGTCAAGGATTGCAACAAGAGCTTCATCCAGCGCAGTGCCCTGACCGTGCATTCGCGGACTCACACCGGTGAAAAGCCTCATGTGTGTGACCATGAAGGCTGCCAGAAGGCATTCTCAGATGTAAGCCGATTTCGATGTCGCGATCCCCCATTTTCTAACTACTGCAGTCCTCGAGTTTGGCCCGTCATCGTCGAATCCACACGGGCAAGCGACCATACATCTGCCAGGAACCGACCTGCGAGCGGAGGTAAGCAAGCCGTTGATCGTCTTGGGTCCCAAAAAGCTCACTCTGGAGCCGTCATAGTTTCTGTCGCAAGACCACCCTGACCAAGCACCAACATCGGTCGCATCCCGCGGGCTCTTTGACTCGACCACCCTCGGAAGATGCAGCTTCGGAGCACTCGTATCAACACTCGACCCCGGTGACAGTGTCAGTACCGAATACGCACGAACAGTATCTCCTCGCGCAGCAGCCGTATTATCCGAATTCCGCAACGCCCAACCATGAGTTTTACTCGCCGCAGAGCGTCCCGATGGGCCAGGTACCCGGCCGGGTGGCCGTGCACGAAACCACGCCGATCGTGACCCAGAACGTCCCCGTCACCTCGGCGATGAACATGACGCATACGCAGCATCCCCAACAACACCATCACCATCAACCGGCGCATCCACAGCAGCACCAACCGTATATGCAGATGATGCAGCCGCGCTACGATCCGAGCCCGCGGACCAACTACCTGCCACCCGAGTACCACCACCCGCCGTACACGGGCCAGCAGGTGCCGGAGGGACAGCCGATGATGGTGGGCTACCATCCTAATTTCCAGTACAAACCCCCTGCCCGGATCTTGAATCAACCGGAGGGCACTGACTGGGGTTTTCTCGGCGTAGGTTAAGAGGAGATCACGCATAGATTTTTGGAGGAAACATTCTGGTGCGATTGATGCCCGTCACGACTTTTCTATATTCCCCGATATCCCTTTCATTCGATCGAGACTTCGAGATCCTCGCAAATCGTCCTGTATTTTTCGCTCTCCGCTTTTCTTGTTCTTCTGCTTAATGGGCGCTTTCTTTTTGGATTCCCCCGTCATTTCTGGTTCTGCTGTCATTTAAAAGGGAGAAGAGACGGCGTTTATTTCCACCCTGTTTTACTTTGATTTCCTGATACCTGGCATGAGATGAGATTTTGTGTTTCTTTCCAAGGCTTACTTAGGCTCAGATGGCAACGGGATATGAAGATCACCTCGAGTGAATTTTGCATGAGATTACTTTCAATCCTTCATAACTTAGACCGTGACTGGTCGAAAAACCAAAACTACGGGCCTATCTTATGATCAGCCAGGCCTTCCCTCACAGCAGAAAATAGAAAATAGATTGGCCATGGATCGGAAATGCATTGCAGGAGTCGTGTGGCATCAAGACAACTACGCGCCCTTGATCACAAAGTTCCCATGTCACTCACTCGTTTACGCGTACCAACAAGGGCCGCCTTTTCCTGACCCTTGCATCAACGAAGTTGCCAGTGTGTGTCCCGGAGTTTCCGATTTCTCTTTTTTTTCTTTTCTTTTCTCTTCTTTTCTCTTCTGGTATATTCTAGGATATACACTAAAGTTAGCCCTTACCTTTAGAATGTGTTTCTGGACACGATAACGCAAGGTAACAAGACTAAGTAACTCGGCGAGAAAAACTCGGCGAAAAGTACCAAAGCAGGCTTAGACTTGAATTTGCGTAGAATGAATCACCACAGCCAAGATAACTACTCGGCACTTAGGGTATTCTTAGGGTCGTATGTGGCAATATCACATCACTGCATCGTAACCCTGTGAGACATGGCGCTATTTCTCATTATATTCTTTGCGAAGAAACTTACTAGAAATCGATAGTTTACTTTTCTACGACTGGATAGGCTAGGCACGTCCTAGGAAGATAAAATTCAGTACTTCCAGGTTGTCCCGGCTATTTTTTCTTCTATTGGAATGTTAAAATGTCTAACGAGGTGTTTATTGATTTCCGCCCTGATGGAAATACCTGCTTTACTAAGTGGAACATGACGGAGTCTCCGGACTCGAATCCAGAAAGTATCAGACGCAGACCTAGGAAATGACTTAGAGCTAAACAGGGTTGGATGTGAGTCGGGCGATGTCCTGGTCCATGGCGACGTTGGTTGCTTTTAAATACACTATACTAGGTAGTTATCATGGACTGGATTTAAGCCTGGAGGGTTTCCCCACATGCGCGTTTAAAGAGAGGCCTGAGCTGTATACTTCATTCTATTCTCATCCTTGGGTTATACCCTTGATAGGGACTGACATGGATATTTGCAGACCTGCGTACCTAGCATATCACTTCGGAGTAATGAGGGCCGGGATGATACTACAACCTGTGAAGCTTGTCACCAATCAATACGCATATAATCCCACAGCTAATCGCGGGAATATTAGGGAACCAGGCCAAGACCTGGAACTACGCTTCCAACACAGGTATCGAGGAATAAATCAAGAATACACACCGACATATGGGATAAGTACAATGTGAATCGCGTGATCGTCGACGCATGCAACGAACCTGCGAAATGACATGCTGAGCCGATTAGCGCTGTATCCCAGCCAATCTCCGTGGCATCGACAGGTGGGGAATCTCACGCCAACACCGTCTCTAGCGCTGTTCCATCGCCACTCGAATACAACCTTCCCTCCTAGGAACAAAAAACAAGGAAGAGAAAGTCGCTAGACCGCCAAAGATCGGTTTGACAGGGAATATGGAAGATTTCTCAGAGACATAGGCTGTGGGGTTCCCCCGACTACGACTTAATCCAGGAAATCTTCACGATCTCGGGCGATCGAGAGCGTCTTCTCTACCGAGGCTGATTTGCCCCGGTCGCTGTTGACGCTAAGGCGAATACAGGAGAGGGATATCTGCCAATCAGGATGGATCGGATCGAGGTCGAATCATCGGCCTTTTCTGTTTTCTAGCTGCATATTGCCGCCGTGATGGGTTGGTGACTGTACGATATGTTCAGTATATTATAGAGCTAGGATACTGGTACTCTCGCCCTTAGTGCTTGGTTTATGGGAGAAGGGGAATGACCGAGGCAAGTGTATAGGAATGATTGAGATGTGGGGAGATAATCCCCGGGAAAACTGGTCTCGCAGATTATTTCCGGGTTGGTGTGAGTGGCGGATAGATTTAAATGGCGGTCATTGAGCAGGGTTGTCCCTTGTTGAGTATCCGTGGGTCGGTGAAATATGGAGCCGAGCAGAGCAATGACAATGACTGCACTAAAGTGCTAGGACTCCGTAGACGCCGTCGCTTGTCTTTGGCGCGCTGTGGGGCGGTGGGTAATACACCTGTGTGCAACACATGAATTCCCTTCTCTTAATGAATGGACATAGCTATCATGGTGCAGATTGCAGAGTCGACGAGGTTCAATCTACTTAACAGAAATAGCCGAGTACCGAGGAGACGACGTCACCGATCAGGTGGAAAATGGTACCGATATGCAGCGCGCATGGCGCTAACCGTAAAAGCTCCGATTCACAACCAGGTGGTTTATGCAGTTTATGGTCAGGGGAACACGGAGCTGTCGATGGTCGGGAAAGCCTGGAAGCTGGAGCTGGTGAAGCTCGGAGATGGCTCCAATCCCATAGTGATTCCAAAAGGAGCTTGGGCCCCGAGACGTTGGGGAACTGGAACTCTGGGGATGCACGGAAAGGTGCCTTTCTCGGATGGACTCCGTCACGTATGTAATGAGTAATACAGTGCGGAGTCTCTGTACTACTTTCCGAAGGCCCACTTAGCACAATCCAGGTTCCCGGAACGATGGGGGCTCTGTACGGGCTTGTATTGGACATCTATGTCATTGTCCCTGACCCACAACTCTCCCGATAACCAACGCGGAAGGCATTTTCCTGATCTGGAATGGTGAGTGGAAGAAGATCGTATGGGAAGAGCAGTCTTGGGTATCACAAAAACGCGTACGACATGACACCTCTCCACCGATTCATGACAAGAACAAGTTACTTCGAGGTAAGATATACCATGTTGAGGCTAGGACAAGCTTCGCGGGACGAGACCAGGGGGTTCAGGATGAATTGAATTCACTGGATTTCGAGTCCGAAATGGGTGAGTGAATAGTTACTCCGTATGAAACATATCGTTGCCGGATCAGGCGGGCCAGGTGTCGCTTTGATTGGGTACGAGTGATCGTCATTGATCTCGCAAGTTGTGTATCGCGGCTCAGTTCAGGCTCAGGCTGAATCGAAACCCTCATAACTCTCTTGGACCGTTCCAGTGGCAGTTTGCCTTTGGATGAAATGAGGACGGAGTACCCGTTGAGGCTCTCCTGGTAGGAGCATTAAGGGATGATAATCGCGCCAATGAAATGAAATCAATAGAGAGATACGTAGGCCATAGCGTTGCCTCCACTTGGTCCAGATATTGTTTCACGGTTCTAGACCAGATCGTCATGGAGATGACGGTGCGAAATAGTGTACGGAGTGGAGTATCCATCATCAGAAGACGATCAGGGGCTTAGCAGTCCGTATGTATTTCCTTTCCCCGAGAGAACACGGAGAACTCTGAGAAATTGAGATAGTGCGAAGGAGCTGATGTTGGGTGGATCGAACCGTCGGCAAAGTTATCGACCAAACTGGGGTATCCTTGTCCTTGATAGTTAATGAGAGTAGTGTGGGGGTAAAGGTAATGTACAACTAACCTGTATTCAGCAATTCTACACGAAGACACGCTGGGCAAATTACCTGTACACGCTCATTGGTTCTGGGAATAATTAGTCTGTTATGCTTGTACGGAGTAATGACGGTATGGTATTTCCAGAGATACGAAACCGCGTATTCGCGCCAACTTGAACTATGTATTCGTATAGATGTAGATGTACGGAGTACAGTGGGGTTTCATAACTTTGAGTCCATGATTTTACCGCCTATTTTCTGCCCCTTTTTCTGCCGCCACAAACATTCTGAATCATCTGCTATCTATATGCAAAACTCTTTTAATAACTCATATACCACTCTTTAGCCCTGAGCATAATTAATTGTCAAGGGATAGCATCATCAACTACAAAACGCGCTTCTACAAGCCAGGTGGACGAAGTGGGCGGTGAAGGTGATCAGGGGGTGAAAATTAGGCGGTAAGATCATGGACTCAAACTTATACTCTCAAGCCGAGGGAGGCGATTTCCGAGAAGACAAAGGTTACACTTTCTATATCGGCATTTGGAAGACAGCAAATGGAGAGAAGGGGAAAAGGGATTTCCAGCCATGGCGCATTTCTTCATCGAGACATGCATGGAGAGACACTTGGCTGTACTTGCTTTTTCTAGGGCTTATTGACAGCAATCTACTTTAAGCCTATGTTGCCTCTAACCGCGAGATTACTATATTCAAACGCTCTTTCTGACTTTGGAAGGCTTCTTCAAAACAGGTCTATCGAGGCCCCTCAAAACATCGGAGTATTCGTTTAAGTAGACAGGCATATTGAGTCTATCGAAAGAGTCTAAGATGCTACCCATGGAGGAACATGCTGAAGTACCACCAGACCACAACGCTACACTTGAAATTTACAGAAACACCGCCTGATATGCTCAAGAACATCCATTCGATATGCTTCGCTCCGTTCTGACAAGCCCGCTAGCACATACGTGCCAATCTAATCATCCCGGACAGCAACCTCATCCTCCCACTTCGGTGACTCCATCGCGCGTGCCCGGTTAATCACACGCTCAATGCCGTCCAGACCCATCTTGAGCACATCCATCTTAGGACCGTAGCTCAGACGCACAAAGTGGTGACAGGGACTATCGAACAGGTCACGACGCTTGGCTGGGTTCAAATCGAAGAAGATACCGGGCACCACGATAACCTTCTCCGTCAGGAGGGCGTTGAAGAAGTTCAATCCATCAGAGATGTTGGCCTCCTTGGGCAGCGGCGGGTCGAGCGAAGTCAGGTCGAGCCAGATGTAGAAGGTGGCCTGCGGCACGTCCCGCATGCGGAAACCCATGTCGTAGAGACGCTTCAGGACGTAGTCGCGCTTCTCGCGGAAGTGTGCCTGCAGGGCCTTCATCTCTGTGCGCACCAACGACGGCTCTATCATCGGGATGGCTGCCTCTTGGAAGGGCACATTCGCGCCGCCGTCTAGGTATGATCCGGCGGAGCCCAGTGCGTCGATGAACTCTTTGGGTCCGACAACCCATGCGATACGCCAGCCGGGGAGACGGAAGCGCTTGGTCATACCGTCGATTAGAAGCACGTCTATCAGAAGTTAGTAATCTGGGTCTCGGGCAACGGGCTTTGGAGGAAACGGACCATCCTTGTCAACATCGACGACATGCTCAGCACCACTGATGGTGCTGCCGTCACAGTCGGTGGAATAGTTGTAACCGCCATAGAACTCATCCAGGATGAGGGTGGCGCGGTCACGGCAGATGTTTTGGATCTCGGCCAGCTCCTCGTGCGACACGAAGTGGCCAGTGGGGTTACGAGGGTTCGAGGTGAGCAGCACCTGAGTACCACGAGCGATTTCCTCGGCGATCTTGTTGGGGTGGATGTGATAGTGGTCTTCTTGAGCCAGAGGAATGGGGATGGGAGCAATCTATGTCGGGTCTATTGTCAGCATTCTCATTGCGCGCAAAGCCCCGAGGATAGAAAAGGAAATGAAAGGAACGAAAGGGAGGAACGCACGTTCTTGAACAAGCTTAACATCTCCGAGTACGCAGAGTAGTCGGGAATAGGGAAGGACAGGTAGGAATTGCCCAGGATAGCGGCAATCCGAATCAATCCAGCACGTCCACCGGGTACAATGCAGACATTCTCCCAGGTATATTGGCTCTCCTTCCCTTGACGGTAGTGCTCATTGTACAGACGTGCCACGGCCGCACGCAACGGTTTGATACCGGCGGTCGGACCGTATTCCCGCGCAGCGGAGGTGATGGGGATCGACGTCGGGCGGGGAAAACTTCCTTCGATCTCGTCGTCGGCCTCGGGGGCACCCTGGCCAAGATTGGCCCAGCTGTGGGGATCCTCGGCATAGCCATGCTCGGAAGCTCGCTCTGTGCACCAGACGACACCAGTGGAAGCACGGGAGGCATCGAGACCGGCGTGCGGACGGTGGCCCTCGTGGGCGGTACGGAACTGGCGATGAGTCTCGGATTGTTGCTCTGGAAGATCGGCCCGGTTAGTCCCAATTGCTTTACAGGGGTCTGCGGAATATAATACCGTTGTCAGACAGGCCTTTGCTTTGTGAGAAGCGGCGAGTAGAGGGGCGCAAAATGCTCACGCGGCGGCCGGAGAACGACATGGTTGGCTTTTACGATGTGATTGGTGTAGGCTCAGAATCTTTGACTTTGACAAAGACCATGGACTTTTCCAGGGGCACAGGGAAAGGGCTTTTTAAAGGAAGAACGGAAAATAAAAGGGGAAGCACACTATAAAAAGAACTGATGTGGCCCTTCCTGACGTTGCGAATGCCGGGCCACGATTCGGTGAGAGCACCGATCTGCTCTGCGCCGAAATTCCCGTTTTGAAAAGGATGACTGCATGGGGCAACAAAAGCCAATCTAGTAATTACCGCATTTTCGCAGCCCCTTTCACCAGATTCCTCGGAATATTGATATGTATTGGGAATATTGTCTAACAAGGTAGGCGGCTACGCTCTATACTTCAGCCCTGCCGAGCTTGTCAACTGCCGATACTGCCGAGAGACGGCATCCCGATCGCCTATCTCTATGACTGGAAAGTTTGATGAATAGATGTCAACATTGTATTTGGAGTCGAATCCTGCCTTGCAGAGCCCCAGGAAATACACAATACAAAGACAACGGGTATGCATACATCAAGTTGCTTCATACGTTCGTGGACATTCACAGGACATGGAGATTGATAGCACTCAGTCATCATTCGCTCCCGCCACGCTTTTCCCCGAGGGAACAGAAGAGCCTCCCAAAACAAAAGATCTGTCGCCTTTCGACACTGTGCCGTAATCATCTCATTATGCAGTTGCAAATGCCCTCGCCCAAGACGCCAGAGTCCTACCACATGGAGACCACCGTGGGGATGGTGTGGTGGAAGGACAAACGATGATAAGAAAGAGGGTATGACAATGGTGGTGCAGCTCTCCAAAAATGACCGGTCAACAAATTCAAGCCAATCCAGTTGGAGTCCAAAACAAAAAGAAAAGGGTGGGAAACAAGCGCTAGGGCGATACAAAGGTGGATGGTGGGACAACGATCAACGGAGGCTCTCAACGAAAGAAGATAGATAGGTACAAGTTCACAGAGGAAAAGGAAAAGCAGACAGGACGGACCGGGGGGTGATCCATTTAGTCTACCACCTGGCAGTATAGCTGGATCTCACCCACCAAACCTTTAGCGAGCATGTCACGGTGCTGCTCACGCCATTCCATGAATGCGAGCTGTACGGCCTCATCGCTGTCAATGGTGACAAAGTCACCGTCTTCATCCCGGTACCGAAGGCGAACAGTCTTGTTGCCAATAGATCGGTTCGTAAACCGAGCCAGCTTGGCATCCACGCGGTCCGTCAACGAACGGAAGAGAATGTTTGTTGCAATCACCAGTGTGACGTAGTTGTCATCAAAATTCACCTTCGCTTTAAGCTGAGTTGGCATGTACGGGTCAATTCCTTCTTCCTGGGTCAAGGGAGACGTGGCGGGGTCTGAAAGGTGCCCCGAGCCGCGAGCGTCGTTGTATTCCGGCTCGGTAAATTGTGTCGTCTGGCCATGGGGCGGCTGTGTGCGGATAGGAAGTTGGCTGGTGGGAGAATTGGCCTGGCTCCGGTTGACTGGTGCCTTCATGTTGGCCATATGCGCAGGAATCGGAGGAACCGGGACGTTGTCCACGGTCTGCATGGTATGCACCCCCATATACCGACGTGTCTCAGGCGGTCCATTAATGTGGTTATGAATATCAGGGCTGCTGGCCGAACGCATGCGCTGAGCAGTGCCGTTGGCAGGAGGAGGTCCCTGTGTCCCGGACATGGGAGGCAACGAGGGACGCTGAGCGCATCGTCCGTTGGGCTGGGAAGGGTAGTATCCCGTCGGAGCGGAGCCATCTTTGGAGGTACCACGAGACAAGGCAGGTGCTGTGTAGCGATTAGACTCCTCCGTCCAGACCGACGAAGCTCCCGTCGAGTTGGTATTTTGCCGTCCGAAGGAGAATCCGGATTGGGAACTGGATCGGGTGGATGGAGTTTCGGCAGGCGAGAAGTACGAGCTCATGTTGTTCCGGTCACCGGGCGACATATTGCCCGAGAGCTGGGTGTGCAAAGAGAGTGCCGGGTCCGCCCCTCCATAGCGGGCTCGGCCATTTGAGTGAGTACTACCTCCGGTGGCGGACCGAGTCCTTAGGCTGGTGCTGGATGCATTCCGACTCATTGTGAACTCAGAGTGGCCGGCATCATCGTGGTCATACTCTTGCTGATAAGGGTTGGGCATATGGGCCATTCCCTCCATATAGGTGAACTCGCTGTCCGAGGTACCAGTGTTCCGGAGAGTACGTCGCTCTGATTGAATTGTCCGTTGGGTGTCGATATCTTTGTACCAAGTCTTCATCGTTTCCTCGTTAGAGTACCGGATGATGAAATTGTCGACGACACCCGGGTCACCTTTCCAGAAGATCTGGATACGATAGAGGCCAGGCTTCTGAAGGCAGACGATATCTGTGACATTGGCCATGTAGATCCGACCCTTCAATTGAAGACGAGGCTTCCCTTTCCCTGCGTGGGAGGGTTTGTCTTTAGCCATCATCAGCTTGGTTTTTTGTTTGTTCGGATTGATGTCTTTGCAGCACAGAAGGATGCGCTCGAATAGAAAGATGTGGTACTGAACAATCATGTCAGCTTCGTCCGGATTCCATGTTTCGTGTGAGGCACAAAGCTCATACCTCTCTTTCATTGTCTTTGCCACTGTCTCCCTTGACCACGGCGAATGTGCCAAACCGAAGCAGATCTCCAAATGAATCCATCTTTAGAGACTTCCAATCATCGACTCGTTCTGATAGATCCACTACCGCGGCTGCCAAGTGCTCTTTATTAATTGCCTCGTTTGCAAAATCCAGCACATTCTGGATGGTATCGATGGCCTGAGTGATGTCGGCTTTAAGTTGCTCATCTTCCAATTGTTTGCGCAGCTCCTATAAACACAGTGTCACATTAGTTCGATTCCGAATTGGAAAGGATGAAAGGCATGTTCAACTTACCGACAACATGAGCGGGTACCTCGTTAAACGCTGGAAGGGCTTGACGAAGAACCCGTTGAGCGTTTTTGGTTGCGCAACCATCTGTTGAAGGTCGATGTGACGCGGAGCCCCCTTGATTTTATCCCACTCCTTGATGATTACTTCATCGCAACGCATCTGGTTAGCGATGAACGGCTCATACTGTCGAAAGGCTTCTTCATGCATGGAGAAGAGATTGCCCCAGTTCTGCATATCTTCTGGCAAAGCGTAGTGTTGCTCCATCCGAATCAAGAAACGTTGCGCAAAGTCCAGGAGGTTGTTGAGGTTCAGGAAAATCTGATGACTCGCGTCTCCAGTTAGGGCACCTGTCTCCTCCAACTCCTTTTTCAGTGCCTGCAGATTCTGTAGATGATGAACATAATCACGCTCGGTTTCTAAAAGCTCCTTGAGAATGTGTTCCCGCTTGGTAAGCTTCACATTTCCTTGGGCACCCGTCGGCGCATCTGCCACTTCCGATGGACGCTTCAGCTGCCCTTGCATCTCGAGTATATCCACCACGCGGTTCACCATTTTGATCACCTTGATGAAACCGGTTGTGCTCTCACCATACAGGTCAGTGATCAGAAAACAGTCTTGTTGAGGGAATGCCAGGTCCCGTAGGCATGCCTGCAAAAACTTGAATGTGGCCGCTTTAGGTCGTTTCGCTTCGGGGACTTTAACGGGGTCGACAATAAGCTCCTCCTCCGGACCTGAAGCATTATAGATTCTGAGTAGCGGGTACCCAGCTCGGAGACAGTTCCACAACGAAGAGACCGGGTCTGTGTTACCCCGTTCGCGATCCTCTTCGGCCATCTCCTGCAAGAAAGGTTCGAAGCTGGGAACTTCCGAGAGCCGTCTCTTCAGGTTGACACAGCTCTGATAAATCGATTCACCACCACGTCGATTGATAATATTATCCTCGGCGACGGGAGCACCGCCCATCGTTGCGGGGTCCATCCTCTCTGTGGATGCCTCGACCGAGTAAATGAGTCAGACCAGCCAGGCTCAGTTCAAATCTGCACAGCAGACTCGGGATATATAGTGATCGAAGGGGGGCGACAAGCGTCGAGCAGACGGGATGCTAACCATGAACTGCCTGCGATTCGGACGATCGGGCGTAGATGGGCTGCGCGTTGCAAAAACAAGTTCGATCGGATTCCGATAAATAAGATGCAATATGCCACCCTCTTCACTGGTTGCGATGGATGGCGTTGTGGTGTATTTACAGGGAGAATTCCCCGCGGAGGAACCACGACCAGAGGATATATATATGAACAGATAGAATACCAAAACGCGTCGCCACTTTCCGCCGATGAAGGGGGGCGGGAAAGAGGGGTGAAATATATTCTGACTCCAGCAGTAGACAAGGCCCAATCGATGGGTTGTGAGTGATCGTTTGGAGACGACGCTGCGGCCGGGCAAGCGTGTGGATGAATGACAGGAGAAACGTTGGAAACCTCCCTAGGGTATCGGGGAAGTTAAATGGGGGGGGAGCCCGGTCACTACGACTCTCGACAGGCTCGGGAGAAGGAAGGATAAGTCAACTTCCAAGGCGAGCTAGACGACCCGAAGGGAGCAAACAAAGGACAAGAAGGGGGTGTGAGGGCGAAGATGTGGATGAGAAGGCGCGGGAGAAAGGAGAGGGTGCCCACCCAAGTGAGCGGAAGGAGGGATGTTCAGTTTCCCAAATAGGTTTAGCATGGTTCCATCGGGCGGTGGGATGTGGAGAGGGGCACGAGTCACTCTACCTGAGAGAGATCTATAGAGTACGGTACTTCGTATCATCTACTCGTAGTAGTTATATGTGCTGCTGGTTTTAGGATATCTAGCCTTGTGGTGGACACCCAGTCACTAGGTACATAGTCTCTTGCTGGGACCAACCCTCGAGCTCTCCCTGTCTAGGCGGAGCACATTCAAACTTATCTCCTACGTCTGTAGAGCAGATTTGTTCTGTTTCACAGAATAGCCTTAAAATACGTCATTAGAGATCCCTTCCTAGCTGTCTTTCTACCCCGATGTTCCTGTATGTAGTCAACTACCAAGAATGGAAGCCATACCTAGTAAAGGTACAACTAAGGTAAAAGAACATTCATCTCCCCAAGCAATGCGGTATACTTCCTACATCCCGTCTTCCGTGACTTGGCTATGTGTGGTTCGGTAATTACGATAAGTGAGTGTCAAAAGTTGAACTTGATATATATTTGTTGACTCGCATACCTCGCCTTTCATACTGACAGTCATGTGATCCACAGGCGTTGGCCATTCCAGTGCCTACATTGCTCTCTCTTAGGCGGCATGTTCTTTGTTATCTTTTATTTCCTTTGATCGTTAGATCCTGCACTTTTCCCCTCATCTTGCCCTTGTCCTCGACCTATCACATTTGATGAGTTGAAGTTCACCGTCTTCCTTTCAATCCATCACTTTATGGTGGATCCCGCCGCTAAACGTGACGTGACATGCAGCACCGACCCCGAATTCCTATCCTCCACTCAACCGCTACCCTCAGTGCAAGAGGGTGTGAATCTCTTTGAACTTAGTGTGTGTTTGCAGCTAGTACCTCCGAAGGGTTGTTGTGGGTGGCTTGCAAACTCACCGCACTTGGTCTCGGCCCCCGACTCATCCGTCATCGGGGTGCTCATCCTATCGCAGCTTCCCTCCCAGTCATAAAACAGCATCGATGGAGGAAGAGCCAGTCCCCGATTCTCCTTCTCGCCCGAATCTGCGGTTGCAGGCGACCAGCTTCCCGGGCTTCGCTGCGCCGTCTCTCTCGCCGTCCTTCAAATTGGATGAGGGTTATTCGGATGAGACGAGAAGCCAGTCAGACAAGGATATCGTTTTAGACAATGTCATGATGCTTCCAGAATGGGTCCTCTCTCAGAGCGAGACTGACCGAGCCGGTAAGAGCCCCTCACCGCGTACTGCAATGCAGCTCTCGAAGCCTGCCCAACCTCCTCTGCTTTCTTCGCTCGCTAACACCACCTCTTAACTTTAGAACTCGCGTATAGCCTCCTTCGATCTCTTTCCACCTCCACCCTGTCTGCAGTGGTTGAGCGTCTTAATCCGCTGCTTCATATGGACCCGGTTGTTAAGCTACCCCCGGAACTTACGTTTGAGATCTTCTCTTACCTCGACCCCAAATCTCTCCTTACCGCGTCGCTCGCGTCTCGTTCATGGCGAAGTCGAATTCTAGACTCTGGTCTATGGAGGGTGCTGTACATCAACGAAGGTTGGCGAGTGGACGCGCGCGCCATTCGCAGCTTTGAACAAGAGCATTCCGAAGCTCTTTCACCCCAAACCCGTAGGGCACGCCCTCGGTATTCAGAACCTGATCTGGGAGAGCCGAAGCATAAGAAGCGCGTCCCTCCCACATGGCTAAATTCGCGCGGTGTCGACGGCCAGCGAATAGCCGATGCCAACGGCCAGGCTTCCACTGAAGCGGATGATGAGGGTGATCACCACATGGCCGATGCAACCGATCGAACAGCGTCCTTATCGGTAGACGGCATGGGATCTGTGGCTTCGGCATCGATCTTGCCGCTTTTCTCGATGCTTCAGCCACCTCTTCAGTCCTCGTTGCTCACACGTTCTCCGAATGGGACCGTCAAAGTCAACTGGGTCCATCTTTACAAGCAACGTCGGAGACTGGAAGCAAACTGGCATCATGGCCGATTCAAAAACTTCCAACTACCGCACCCATCTCACATGGATGAAGCGCACAAGGAGTGTGTTTACGCGATTCAATTCCAAGGAAAGTGGCTGGTGAGCGGATCCCGGGATAGAACGGTGCGAGTTTGGGACTTGGAGACGAAGCGGCTGTGGCATCGCCCGTTGATTGGCCATGAAAAATCAGTGCTATGTCTTCAGTTTGACCCAAGCCCTGAAGAGGACGTCATCATCTCTGGCAGCAGTGATAAGAGTGTGATCTTGTGGAAGTTCTCAACCGGGAAAAAGATCCATCAAATCGCCAACGCACATGCCGACTCTGTCCTCAATCTCAAATTCGACCATCGGTACTTGGTTACCTGCTCCAAAGACCGCACGGTCAAGATTTGGAATCGCCGGGAACTCTCCCCCATGGACGAGGATTATCCGCGCATCTGTAGAGGTGGCGGGGCCACATATCCCTCCTACGTCGTCGACCTTACGGACATAGCGCCCAACGCCCTTGAAGCCAGTATTGCAAATGGACTGATCAAGACTCTGCAACCGTATTCTCTTCTCATGTGTGTGGAAGGGCATGGAGCTGCAGTCAATGCAATGCAACTCCACGGTGATGAAATTGTGACCGCTTCTGGTGATCGCATGATCAAGGTGTGGAACATTCGCAACGGTGCTTGCTTGAAGACGTTGATGGGTCATGAAAAGGGCATTGCATGTGTCCAATTCGATAGTCGCCGGATTATTAGCGGCAGCAACGACAACACAGTACGCATCTACGATCACATATCTGGTGCAGAAGTGGCCTGCCTGCGAGGGCACAATGATCTTGTGCGCACTGTTCAGGCAGGATTCGGCGATCCACCCGGTGCGGACGAGGCTCTCAGGCTCGAGGCGCAGGAGGTCGAGAACGAGTTTTTCAAAGCACAAGCAGCTGGTGTCCCCGTTGATCTCGGTCCAAAAGCTCTACGGCGCGCTGGCCACTACTCAAATACCGCCGGCTCTCGCGACCCCCGGGATATTCCTGCCCTTGGTGCGAAGATTCCTCCAGGCGGCGGTGGCAGTGCCTGGGGCCGCATTGTATCTGGCTCATACGACGAGTCTATTCTGATCTGGCACAAAGATCGCGATGGCGCGTGGTCAATCGGTCACCGGCTACGCCAAGCTGATGCCGTGGCCAACGCTGCCCGTGGCAGTCTCAGCGAGGCGGCACGAGCTGCAGTTTCGGCGCAAGCCCAGCAGTTGCAAGCGGCTCAGGTCCTGATGACACTACCTGTCCATGGCGCCCAAGCACAGAATGTGGAGCCAACGATAGACGTGGATACCGGCAGTGACCCGCCCGCGGCTACCAATACCAACAATGCTGCCACTCCTGCACCAGTCGATGCACCTCCACCTCCTCCACCCGTCGCCTTAATTAATCAACACTTGAATCAACTGGCTGCTGGCCATCACCATCACCACATCCACGCCCATGTCCGCCGACAGTTTGCTCAGACTCCTCCGACATCACGGGTATTCAAAGTCCAATTCGACTCGCGCAAAATCATCTGCGCGAGCGTGGACCCCCGCATCGTCGGGTGGGACTTTGCATGCGACGACGAGGAAATCATAGAAGCATGTCCGTTCTTCCAGGGCTTATGATCTACTCCCTCTCCATTCCGCCCTCCTACCTATACCTTACTCCATACCCATTTGCTATAAGTACGCCTGGGGTGTGTCGTCTACGCTGGGCACGATCATCACTCTACCTGGCGAAATCATGACAACCTGCACCCCATGTCAACCTATCTTGCATACAACCCTAATATTGTCTCCCCCTCTCACGTTACGTTGCATACACCTCGTGGGCTCCTTTTGGCTCATACTCTAATCACCACGTTCATGTCTCTGCCTCGCGTTCGGGTATATACGTTTCAATATCTTTATTTGTTGATGTTCCAGCTATGGCTTCTCTGTGCTGCTCTTTTGGAGGACCTTGCATGGGGAGTCTGGCGGCGGGTTGTTTTCTGCCTTCTGAGTGACACATGGCATAGCGTCTAGATGAATATTACGGACTCCGAAGTTTTTCCTCTACGTTTCTGAAGCTTAAAACCGAAGGGTAAGTAGAGCGGATGTCATTCCGAACAGTAACATATAGAGACCAAATCCGCCGTCAACACAGCGACTGATCGACAAAGTCATAAGACACTCGCACAATCTCCCAGGTAGACTAGAAGTAAGAATAAGTAGACCCATGTCTAGCAAGTCCAAGGAAACAAAAAGGGGTTATCCAATCACCAATGTAAGGAAAACGGACATTTCTCAGCAGGCAGGTTGACGAGCGGACAGAGCACCAGGCCACGAGAAACTGGGCAAGGACGAAATCCACAAAGGGCATTTCCATTGCATGCGATGCTGATCTTCACGAGCAGTCAAATATGTCTCACCGGTGGTGACGACTTCAAGAGGTTCCATACTGTTGCGATTTTTAGAGGTGCAACGACCCGAACAGCAGAGGTGGAGCTGAGCAGGTATCCAGGAGAGGAAGTTAGAGATCCAGTGTCCTGCCTCAGGGAGCTCTTCGTCTGCGACATCATCAGGAACGGCCGCGGAAGGAGCTGGTTGTAATTGGGATGAATCAAGGGAATCAAGAGGGATCTGATTTTCCGTCAGCGTCACGCCTTGAGCTGATGATTCCACCGTTGATGAAGCAGCCGCTGTAGGTCCATCTCGGGTAGGCGAAGTCCGCTGGAGACCAAGTAGTGGAATGGCCCTGCCTTGCTTCCGTGGACGTGGGGATATAGCAGGGTTAGAGGTGGCATCTGAAAACGGCCACAGTCGACCAAGCGAGGGAGGAGTATATATCCGGACACGCTTCCTGGAGTGAGAAACGGGATTCTTGTTACTCGTGCCTTCAATTCCTGTCCCATATCTCAACTGCTCGGTCTCATTTTCGGCGATGGGAAGATTGCTCTGATGAAACGGGTGTCGAGCTAGGTTTGTTCCGTGACCACTTTGTCGATACGGAAAGCGACCCTGGACAATGGTCCCATCCTCTGCTCGTCCGATTCCAACAACAGATAGACCACCAGGTCCAGGTCCATTTGATGGTGACAGGCCAAGGAACCGCAGCAATGCCTCACCATATGAATGAGGCTGTTGGCCGTCGCCTGGGATCCTGCGTCCGCCATTTTGCCCTACCAGAAATTGCGCAGAGCAGTATACAGCCTCGGGTGTATTGAAGGATGGAAGTCCTGGGGGCGTGGGCCATCTTTCCGGAGGTGGATACTGGGGTCGAACAGTCGAAACAGCGGCAAACACGTTCTCAGGCCAGCGGGGAATATGTTGATTTCCTTCTACTGTATCGAGAGAAATGGCCTTTGGGTGCAAGTCTCGAGCAGCATCTGCTGCCAAAATTGTCTCGGTAAACGGACCGGCGCCCAGGTGCGTGTGAGGCGAGGATTGATCAGAGAGCATCTGGTTACGCCACCAGACAGTGTCGATTTGGCCTCTCCCGTTTCTGGGAGAACGGAGTTCGGCTGATGGGCCGTCGTTGGAGGAAGCTGATGGGATAAACATGGCGACGTTGGCTGCTAGTCTTTCCTCGAAGATGGGACCCGTATTGTAGCCAGGTCCAGAACATCGACTTTCCTCTGGACTGGTGACTCTGACGGCATTGAAAATGGACTCGGAGGAGTCTGGGATGTCAGTACACGGAGACAGAGAGAAAGAGTCGCGGGTGTAGTTATGGCGCTTGAGGTTTTCTGAATCAAAGAAGCGATCTGGACGAGGAAAGCGATGTTGCTGGGCGTTGTCTGCGCCATGGTCATTGTCGACGGGCATGGCGAGAGGGAGGATGGTGTTCAAGAGTGAAAATGAACTTGGATGGGTACAGAATGAAGCTGGGTCAAAGTGACTTTATAGGGCAACAACATCATCGCGCTTGCCGTGCGCTCATGCAATTATTATACAACGAAAGGTTACCCGAGTTTATATGTACAGTCTTCCCAAACAAACGCAGTCAAGTACAAAACAGAGTCATCATCATAAAGGAGTGCCCACCGGGCTGGGCATTGGTTTTCCCGTCACTTGAGCGTGCTCCTTTCTTAGGGCTCGCAACAAGCCTTCAATCCTGCGACGTTCTTCTTGCTCCGCCTGTGCCAGCGCTGTTAATATTGTGGTTTTGCATTGGTTGGGGTAGACACTAACCTTCAGGATCTTCATGTTCTCGTTGCGAGTGTCGCGCATCATCTTCTTGAACTCGTTCTTCAGCACCATGGTAGATGTGGTCTCGAGAGTAGGATCGCGGCCGATGGATGACGGGCTACTGAGGTTCATCCAGTTGATACGCTCCTCGCTGAGCTGGGTCTCCAGATGCTCGCAGCGGTCGCGCATAGTGTCGATGATGCCTTCGAACCGCTCACGCTCCTTCTCAAACTCAATGCTAGCCTTGGTCATGGCCTCATAGTCATCAAGGGTCTCCCGCAGTTCCTTCTCAAGAGTGTCGGCGCGCTGTTGGAGATCACCACCGCTTCGCTGGCTCTTGAGATAGGCAAGTTCCTCGGCCATCTCGATGTTCCGCGTGTTCAAAGCATCGATCTCTTTCTGGATCTCGGGGTTGCCTGCCACCTCTGCCGCACGCTGGGCACGAGTACCGTAAGCGCCGTCGAGCTCCGCCTTAACCATGGTGAGTTCGGTCGTGATGCGCACGACTTCGCCCTCGAGCTCAGTCAGCTCGTTCTGCAGGCGGGTGGCATTCTCCTCGGCTAGTGCACGCTGGTTCGTTGCATCTTGCAAACGCTGCTCGTATTCGCTGCGGATTTGTTGAACGCTGGCCTCAAGCTCTGATCGCTGGTTCGCAGCCTCCTGCACACGTGCGTCGGCCTCGGCGCGGATCTGCTGAACGTCGGCTTGGAGCTCAGCCAATTCTTCAGCTTGCGAATGCTGGTTGGATTCGCTGCGCATTTGTTCAATGGTGGCCTCAAGCTCTGCTCGCTGGTCCACAGCCTCCTGTACACGCGCATCGGATTCGTTGCGGATCTGCTGGACGTCGGCTTGAAGCTGAGCCAATTCTTGCTCAGCGCGCTCACGAGCCTCCTCGATCTGAGCCACACTTTGCTCAGCACGGTCGCGAGCCCCCTTCATCTCATCGGTGCGCTCGCCGGCTTCTCTCACTTGCTCCGCACGAGCGTCAGCCTCGGCATGCAATGAGTCAATCACACTCTGCAAACGAGCGATTTCTCCCTCAGCCTGCACCAGGGAAGCCTTGGCCTCATCCTGAGAAGAGCCATCGTGACGCATTGCATCAAGCTGCTGCGTCAACACAGCGAGCTCCTCCTGAGCGGCCTTGCCCTCGCGCTCAGAAAGCTCCAAGTCTTTCCGAGCATGGGCGAGTTGCTCGGTCAAGTCGCCAATGTGAGCATCTCGTTCCGCATCTGACTTGGAGTTGAGCTCGCGCTGCTGCTGAATTTGGGTGGTCAAAATGCTTTTCTGCTCCAGCAGGCCATCCACTCGGCTCGCGAGGCCATCAATGCCGGTCTGAAGATAGGAGAGTTGCTCCTCCAGGCCTTCGCCATCAACTGCACTGGGGGGCGGGGGAAGCGTCGGTGACCGAGTGAGACCGAACCGGTCAACAATGGCCTGGACCCGAGTGTTGACTTCGGTGATTTGTTCCTTCCACGCTCCTTCGTCCCGAGCAGCAGGAACATCTGGGGTTACAGCCACAGCCACGGCCGGAGCTGGGCGTGAAGCAAGAGAATGGAGGCCATTTTCCAAATACGCCAACTGCGCCTCAACTGTTGCAGAGTTGTCCGATGAAGACTGCGGCGGTGGATCGACGAATTCATCGGGGGTGGCCTGAACCATCATATTGCACATGCGCTCGCTGAGTTCCTCCAATCTCCTCTGCATGTTCTGCATGGCCTCTGAAGGCATTGCCGAGCCGTTTGTTTCTATACGTCCATGGATTCCGTAGTCCTCCAAGTGCTCCGGAGTCCGGTAAAGGCTGCGATCGTCAAAGTCGTGGCCGTCGTGAAGGTTCTCTGAGGGTACGTCGAGATTCTTAGGCGCCTTCTTCAACCCCTTATGGGTCAACTGCAAGACACCCGCAGTGTGCTCCAGCAAGCGCTGGTTGATCTGCTGGGACCTGCGTTCCAACTTCCACAGCTCTTGCGCCAAATCTTCGCATTTGCGCTGGCTCGTGGCCAGCTCTGAGTCGCTCTTATCGAGGACTTCGGCTGCACCGGAGCGTCCAAAGATGCTCCGGCTTCGGCGGTGCGACTTGGTCCCATTGGCGCCGTAATCACCACTGCTCCGGGGACTCGGCGGGCTGTACAGTCTACCAATGGATTGAGCGGCATCGCGCAGTTTAGTCTCCAGTGCGAGTTTGCGCTTTGTACCCTCGATCCGATTCGACAACAATGAGCGTTCCTTCTTGAGGTCCTCCACTTCCTCGAACGATAAGATCTCGAAGTTATTACTGTCCCCCATGGCGGTCTCGGTAAGGAGGTACATCATGACTGGGTCGCTGGTATTGAGGAGCGCTGAGCTCCGCGGATGAGCCGGGTTCAGCTACAACAAGTGACCCGTGTTAGCAGTGCCGTTCATTTCCAGCATGTCGGGCGCCTGATGGTTTTCCCTTACCGGATTATATCGCGGCCGGTCTTCATGCTGACGGTTGACTGCATCCCGGTAGCCGTCCACAAGGGTTTTACCAAGAGGAGCGTGGACACCGGAGACGGTCTGTGTAGAGAGGTATCGCGGGTCCCCATACGAAGACTGACTGGATCGGAGGCTGATGTTCATGGCGGGCGTTCAAGGCGCGAGGAATGCAGCCGGGGGCGATTGTATGATTCGGGTGAATTTAGAAATGGCCGGTACACATCCTGGGAAGCAATAATGATGACAGGGGATCGCAGAGACCAGTTTGGAGGGCGACAATGAAAAGGGCGTGGCTGAACGGAGTTAAAAATGGCGGGGAGAAAAGAAGGAGCAGAGTTGCGATCTGCACTCAGCCACATCATTTTGTGAGCAGTCTTAGTCTTTAGTCAAGTCTTTCATCTATCATTCTAGCTAGAGATATGCATTATCTATCTGATCTGATCTATTTATCTTTCGATTATCCGATCTATGCACTTTAAATTAGTGTAGTTCCATAGTTACTTTACCCCTGGTGACCCAAATGCAAGCGAACCACGGAGTTCAATCTCAGCTAGGCAACTTCTAAGCAAAGGCCCTAGGCTTAAAAGGAACACACATAGCAATGATGACGGTACTTCCGTTATACTGGGAATGTATTACGTAGAGATTGCGGGGTTGCATGTACCACAGATGTAGCATTGAAAGCAACCTCGGATCTGGTGGAAGTCGTCGGATATGACGAACCGGACCCCGAGCCAAGACAAAGACCCGACGCCTTTGTCAACTCCCCATTCCCTGCGATGCGCTCTTTGTCGTCCGGTCATGTCGACTTCGAAGAGTCCGGAGAGCGACAGCTCGCCTGCGGCGCGCCCGCCGTTCAAGGTCTATAAACGACGGTTCTGGGGTCTGGCGCAGCTTGTGCTGCTCAACATCGTCGTCAGTTGGGATGTATGCTTACCTTACTCCGGATCCACTAGGCTATTTGAAGAATGCGTGCTAATCTAAGTAGTGGCTCACTTTCTCGTCTATCTCAACTACCGCTGCGGAGTATTTCCGAGTCTCCGAGAGCGCTATCAATTGGCTCAGTACGGGCTATTTGTTTGCATTCTGCGTCGCCAGTCCGTAAGTGAAATTCCACCTTCCAGGACAATGTGCGCATCGCCTCGACTGAGTCCTTTTCGTTTGGCATAGCTTCGTTATCTGGGTTCTGAACAAAGGCGGCCCCAAACCGGCCATCGTCACCACCGCCGCGCTCCTGCTCGTCGGGAACTGGCTGCGCTATGCCGGTACCAAAGCCAACGGCGGCATATTTGGCCTCGCTATGTTCGGCCAGATTCTCATCGGCCTGGCCCAGCCCTTTTGTCTCTGCGCGCCCACTCGGTACAGCGACCTATGGTTCTCGGACAAAGGTCGCACGAGCGCCACGGCCCTCGCCAGCTTGGCCAACCCTCTAGGCGCAGCGATAGGACAATTGGTGGATTCCGAGTGGGCAACCAAGCCCTCCGATATCCCGAATATGGTTCTGTACATCTCTATCATTGTAAGTTGCCCGGCTTATATGTATATCACCTGCATCTGACAGTGACATGTCCCGCCTAGTCCAGCGTCGCATCAATTCCATCTTTCTTCCTGCCCGCTGCGCCACCGACTCCCCCAAGCGCCTCGTCCGCCATCCCCCGAACGCCATTGATACCCGCAACTAAGCAATTGATGGGCACGCTGGAGTTTTGGCTGATCCTGGTGCCGTTCGCCGTATACGTGGGTTTCTTCAATAGCGTTTCCTCCCTGATAACCCAGATCCTCAGTCCATACGGATACTCCGAAACCGACTCCGGGATTGCGGGCGCGATCCTGATCGTAGTAGGACTGGTGACGGCCGCGATCATATCACCCATCACAGATCGGTGGAAGCACTACCTGGGCTCGATCCGCGTACTGGTGCCCATCGTGGTGGGCTCGTATATCGGGTTGATCTTCGCGCCATCTAGTCCCGCTGGCATCGGGCCGTCGTATGTAGTCATGGCGCTGATGGGCGCTTCATCGTTTACACTTCTTCCCATCGTCCTGGAATATCTGGTCGAAATCACGTATCCTTTCTCGCCGGAGATTGGGAGCACCATCTGCTGGACGGGTGGCCAGTTGCTCGGCGCGTGTTTCATTCTCATTCAGGATGCTCTCAAGGCTAGCGCGAAGGCGGATCCCCCTTTGAACATGCGCAACGCGCTCATCTTCTCTGCCGTTGTGTCTTTTGTCGCGGCTCCGTTGCCTCTAGCTATTGGCTTGTTTGGGAGAAATGTCCAGCGTCGTCGTCTGGAAGTTGACCGCGGTGTCGAGCTGCTTGCTGCGGAAGCCGGCCGGGGGAACCCTGGCGGTCCAAATGAGGACATCTCACATATCGATTCTGCGTCTCCTCTGCACGGGTCAGCTCTCAAGTCTGCTTAAGCTTACCGCGGGTAATAGGTCATTTATGATACGTCGGTTGATCTGCGGCGTAGGTCAATTGATTTTTTTCTGTCGCATACTTTTGCATCTCAAGGCTGATAACGTCTCAGCGGCTAATTTCGATGGAGTAATATGGGCCCCAGGCCTGTCTGTTCTATACCCCTTTTCGTTTCTGCCTGGGCCCTCTTTTATTAATTGGATAATGGTTATGTGTACTGGAGCATGGTCCACAGAGCATGTGGACATTAGTTGAACGCCGTCCATGATCTGAATTGAATGTATGTTCGCATTTACCGTGGCCAAGTTTCACCCCAAGGACACTTTCTTTCACGATTCCAGGGCCGGGCCGAGAAGATCCCACCTCCTCTACGTGGGTATGTCCGCAGCCCCGGAGGTATCTCTACGCACTAGCACGCAAAATGCGAGGTTGATGGCAGTTCAGCACTTCCGCGCCGAATCCCTCCTTCTATCCGTTTTCAACAGATGAGATTCGTCTTAAGACAGTAAATAAAACACTAGCACAGTTCGAACAGGTGAAACCCAGTATCTGTACATGCAAGGCAGGGCAAGAGTGGTCTATGATTCTTCCCTTGGTTCTTCCCTGCCTTGAAACACCATATTGCGCACAATCGAGACCGAATAGAAGCCTCCATGCTTCTAAACCAAAGAAATAGACGGCAGACTGTCAGATTGGCAGAGCGACAGTCGTCAGAAAAAGCGGAGTTGGGTTTTCGTGACCTTGCATTCCGGTGGTTGCTCATATCGATACTGCCGAGGAAGAGTTGAGAGGCCGGGTCGATGCGAGAACGCGGAAAGCAGCGCATCGGAGGAAATATGCGATCCGTTTACTTGAGCTCCTTCCAGAGCTTGGGGGCAGCGCAGGCGGTAGCGCAGTGGACGAGGTGGAAAACTGGAGAATCATGTTAGGGTCTGGTGATTCCAAGAATACCTCGTCGGCAACGACGCCGGTTTCCGACACCAGGTAGGTACCCAATGCTGGTGGAGACTTACACTCCTCAACACAGTCCTCCTTGGGACCCTTGTAGTCCTCGTCCTCCTCCTGGCGCGTGACACGCTCAACGCACTCGTCGTAGTGGTGCTTGTAGGGGGCACATTTGGCGGAGTTGGCACACTCTATTGGACAATTGGTCAGTCGCGTACACCGATTCAAGAATTGTGATGATTTGAGAACAATTGCGATGCCATTGGGGCACTGATGCTGATGATGACCACGAGGTCCATGCTGCGCGGATGCGAAACACATCCAAGACGCCAGAACATCTCGGAATGCCGTGGAAAGGAAGATAATACGGAGAAATCAACACGAGGGTCACTCACCCTCCTCCAGCTTGGGCTTGATGTCCTCAGGCTCCTCTTCCTCCTCTTCCTCTTCCTCTTCTTCCTCCTCAGCCTCTTCTTCCTCGGGAGCCTCCTCAGAGGATTCTTCGGAAGCCTCATCAGAGGACTCCTCAGGGGTGTCCTCAGCGGACTCGGCCTCAGGGCTTTCTTCGGACTTCTCCTCGTTCTTCTCGGCGGGCTCGTCGTTGGGGGTAGAGGTCTCGACGTCGGCGGCGGGAGCCTCAGCCTGGGCCTCGGCGAAGCCCAGGGAGGAGACAACGTCAGTGAAGAAATCGGCGAGACCCATTGCGGTAGTTGGGAGCAATGACCGGAGGGTGGAGATGGGGAGGTATTGGAATTGAAGGTAGGGGTTGGTGATTGAGTCGAGGTGCGGGTTTTCCAAGCCCGGACTGGAAAATCGGGACGCCCCGGCCGCTGAGAAGGCCAATTATGCCGTACGTGATTGGCCAATGCGGCAGCCGGTCTACAACTGTTTATTTGTAGTCTTTGACTTGTATATATTCTGTCTCCTTAGTTTCGAATACAATTTAGAAGACTTGCATGACTTCATTATCGAATGATAGCTCGTCAATCAAGTTTGTGGCGCACCGGGCGCATCTTTCCATTGTTGCTGTTAGTGTCGTACCGTTCTCGGATCGTTAACTAATGGGAAATCATAATGTACATAAAGGCTTCCTGGCTCTTCCGATTCCAGCGCAGATTATATTGATCATAAATTCACTGCTTTAGCCACTCAACCGGCTCGACGCAAACGCTCCTCCAATTCATCGGCCACGCTCTGCGACTGAACCTCCTCATAGCAAGGCGGCGGTCCCACCGGCTCGGGTCCGGTCGTCGATACTCTCCTGTTATGCTGTGGTGCCGTTGGTGTATCGTTGGTGATAGTCAAGTTGTTCGAGTTGCCTGGACCTTCATATGCCGGCAACTCCTCGAGATGCACGGCTGCGAGGTCTACGCCTCGCATCCCTCGAGTCCCTTCACCCGAGACATCCACGGCCTGCTCTAATCGCTCCCTAATCCGTTCGAAGTTTGTGTGGAAGTCGAAGGCACCGCCTTCTTTGAAGGTTACCTTGATTTGCACTGCGGGCAAGTTTGCAGAGATGCCGCCTCCGGAGACGGGCTGAACCAGGGCGGTCCAGACGTTGGGACCGAAGAAGGGAGCTGAGACGTGGGAATCGCGAACGTTGAGTAAGGGAGACGAAAAGGATTGTAGGTCGTTGCTTGCTTGCGCGGGCAGGTAAACAACCTAGTCAAAGCAGGGTTAGTCCCTTAAAGATAGGCAGAGAGGGTATGGGGGGACACACCCTTTGGTTGGTAAGATGGATACAGCCTGCACTACACTGGACAGACAAGCTCTCACTGCCCTTGTATCCAGGAGGTGGTGTCACGGCGAGAGCGGTGCGGGGAGGGGAAGAGTATATCAGACGTTCGCTAGGAAGACGGACGAAGCCCTCCTCGTCATGAAGCATCACCCAGTTGAGAGACATGGTCGGAGAGCACCATACGATGCCAAGCGAGAGGAAAGGATGAGGCGGATAAGTAGCCTGGAGATCAACAACACGTAGAGTTCGGGAGATCAAGCTCACAAGGGTTTGGAACGGGAAAGGATGAAAATCAACGTGGCGGGGCAGGCGGGGAAATCCTGCAGGGGATTTCACGAGTTTGACGTCCTTTTTGTTCTAAATCTCGGTTGTGCAAAAGTTATGTATATCTGAGATCTACATACATTATCGATATAGCAAATGCCGCTATGATCTCTACCAAACAGACCCCCTCGTCCTGCTAGATGTCCGATACTTCCGCACCAGGCCCAAAGGGACGGTCTACCCCAAAAGATGCGCCTGCAGGTTATGTTGGCCTCACGGATCCTGGCTTCAATAAGGAGAGGCCATGTAGTGAGCTACTGAAGTTGATGATGAAGATGTTACCGACGGGCGGAACTATGGATAGAAAGCTCCCTCGTATAGAGCTCCCCTCCTCGCCCTTGAATTTAGCTCCGATTGTTAGCAGGCAGACCAGTCTATATCGAGATACATATCACAATATCAGCACCAAAAGGTACGAAGTGGATGTTCTAGAAGTATCCGAGCATGAAAAAAATAGCGCGCTAAAACCAGTCCCCAAAACTTTCCGGATTCGACCAGCTCACCTTCCCCTCCTCGTGAGCCTTTTCTTTTTTTGTTACTGTGCACTCACCTCTCTTGACTCCCTGTTATTTCCTTAGAAATCACTCCTAAGGGTCTCTGAAAAAGGAAGACATCCCCGCGGGAAAAGAGCTTTGTGTCTTTACGTCAGACCCGGGTCAAAGCTCAGAGCTCGTTCATGTCAACGCCGCCAGCCTGAGACCTTCTCCACCGGCTGCACAGTACGAACTCTGACTGATCGAGTTATCTGGCACCGTTCTCATGGGGAAGAAGCAGCCCTACATCCCGCCCCTCATCGGGTGGCTCTACGATTTGGTCTTGTGGTCATTCTCCGTGCTCATCGACCTCTTCTTCCGCGAGGTCCATCCGCGCGGATCCTGGAAGATTCCAAGGCGAGGGCCCATTATCATCGTCGCTGCCCCTCATGCAAACCAGGTATGTCACTCCTCCGCCATGATTAGCCCAATGGAGCTGACCCCGCCCGCTTTCACAGTTCGTCGATTCACTTGTGCTTATGCGCGTCATTCGCAGCGAGGCCCACCGTCGTATCTCATGGCTCATCGCGGAGAAATCGTTCAGACGGAAGTTCATTGGATTGTTGGCGCGTGGTATTGGAACGCTGCCCGTGGCACGCGCCATGGATAACTTGAAACCAGGCACAGGTACTATCTATCTGCCCGATCCCGTCAACGAGCCCACCCTCTTGCGCGGCGTCGGCACCAATTTCGAAGGCCCCGGCTTTGAGAAGGAGGGAACAATTGCACTGCCGACTATCAACGGTACCTCGCACAGCACAGCCATTGCAGAGATCCGCGGCCCGGAGGAACTGGTTCTCAAGAAGCCCTTCACACACAGGGATGCGCTGTTCCAATTGACCGGGAGAAAGGACATTGGTAGCGACGGAAGCTTCAGGGGAGATGCGGCCGAACAGGACCCCCACTTCGAGGGTTCTAAGTTCAAGGTTGCTCCGCATGTGGACCAAACAGCTGTCTACAAGGCTGTGTTTGCGAGATTGAATGCCGGTGGCTGTGTGGGCATTTTTCCTGAAGGTGGTAGCCATGACCGCCCGTCCCTGCTGCCCCTCAAGGCCGGTGTTGCTCTGATGGCTCTTGGTACCCTGGCAGACAACCCTGATTGCGGTCTGAAGATTGTTCCTGTTGGCATGAATTATTTCCATGCTCACAAGTTCCGGTCCCGCGCTGTGATCGAATTTGGTAACCCAATTGAAGTCCCGAAGGAGCTCGTGGAGCAGTTCAAGCAAGGCGATAGGCGTGAGTCTGTGGGTGCCCTCTTGGACATCATCTACCAGAGTCTTGTTGCAGTCACCGTCCCTAGCCCGGACTATGAGACACTTATGGTAAGGCCACTTGCGTTGCCTCTGCCCGCGATAGTAATTAACAAATCATAGGTCATCCAAGCTGCCCGCCGTCTGTACAACACCAAGGGCAAAAAGCTCCCCCTTCCCCTGGTTGTGGAGCTCAACCGCCGTCTCGTGAAAGGATACGCCCATTTCAAGGATGATCCGCGGATCGTCAATCTCCGAAACTCCATTGTCAACTACAATAAGCAACTTCGAATTCTCGGCATCCGCGATCATCAGGTGCAGTACGCCAAATTCTCTATCATGCAGGTCATTGCGACCTTAATCTATCGCCTGGGCAAGCTGGCTCTTCTTACCATCGGAACCCTGCCCGGTCTGCTTCTCTTTACTCCCGTTTTTGTCGCGACGAAGTATCTATCGATGAAGAAGTCGAAGGAGGCACTGGCTGCTTCTACTGTCAAACTACAGGGCCGAGATGTCATGGCCACCTGGAAGCTGCTCATCGCCCTTGCATTTGCCCCGACCGTCTACGCATTTTACACCGCTATGTTTACTTACTGGACCTATCGGAACCGAATCCAAGGTTTCGTGCCAGACTGGGTGCCACTTTGGCTTGTGGTGATCATTGGGGTGGTCATATTCCCTACTATTTCTTTTGCTGCCCTTCGCATTGGTGAGGTGGGCATGGATATCGTCAAGTCGCTGCGGCCACTGGTCCTGTGTCTGAACCCGTCGTCAGCTAACACGCTGGTGAAACTACGGGCAAGGCGTGCGAGGCTCGCTCAGCAAGTGGACGAAGCCATCAACACTTTGGGTCCGGAGCTGTTCCCAGACTTTGACGCTGCCCGGTTTGTCACCGATCCGTTCCGGGAGGTTAGCCACGAAGGAGTTGAGAGCGACTTGCGTACGACCAAACCAACCCGGGATGCGGAAATGGAAGACTTGCCCTCGGCAGAGCCTTTGCCGCGCAACGAGTCGTTCCACAACCTGGCCAACATTGGCTTCTTCTCTACCAGACCCCCGAGCCGCAACCGCAGTCGGAGCAGCTCTGCTGGGCCTCGTCCCGGCTCACGGTTCGGGCTGAAGCCCCTTAGCTCGATGACTCCCCTTAGCTCGATGACTCCCCTTAGCTCGATGACCCAAAAAGATCCACTGGAAGACGTCAGTTCACGGATCCGAGATGCGATGAGAGAGCGCGGCGAGCGACGCCGCAGACGAAGCGAGGACGGAAGTTGGGACATGGCCAGCTCTGGGCCGGGGACACCGTCCAGCGGTGAGGAAATCCGAAAGGATCTCTGACCTGGCTACAACGCCTACTCTTCCTGTCGAACATGAGGCGTTTGGCGATGACTTGTACTTATTTGCTGCGCTTTTTCATATAACCCCAATGCGAGATATCCCCTTCGTTTTGTTTGCCAAAGAACCAGTGGACCACGTAGGTCAACCGCATAGTCCGTACATCCATCGATACATAGTAGCTAACACCGAAATAATGCATAGCTAAAATGATCATTACTGTTTTATGCGGGGTCTCCAACCAATTGTTGAGGCTGAGGCGGGTTCAGCCAGTCTTGGCTCGGAAATGTCAAGTTACCGCGGGCCTCGTCACAGTGAGTGCTCGTTGGCAGAACTAAAAAACAGTGTAGCCTGATAGCATCGCTCTTTTCGTTTGCTACGACGCACTTGAATTGTTTATCAAAGTGGCTTAGCCCGACTCGCAAGAATTCAGACCACGTCGCCCGTTGCACTAAAGACGGAAACGCCTTCCGCTTCCCAGTTCTGCGTATTCTTTTCTGTCCCCATCCGACCGTATTAAGCCCTCAAGTCCTCAACCCCCACAAGTTGCACGAGTTTCGTCATCGCCTGCTATCACCATGGCGGGCTCAATGCATCTGTCGCGACTCCGGAATTGGTTCCTCGCTTCTCCCCCGATCGAATACGCGATCAACAGCCTCAAGGAGCTGCTAGTCGGTGCGCTCCGTCAGGGTCCCATCCCCCAACATGTGGCCTTTGTGATGGATGGAAATAGACGATTCGCTAGATCACATGGAATCGAAACGGTCGAGGGTCATAACCTAGGGTTCGAGGCGTTAGCAAGGGTAGGTCCTATCCGTGATCAGCGGGCGAGCTTGAGACCCGTTTGAGCTCTAGCCGTGTATTTTGTTCTCGTACTGACAGTTACTCTAGATCCTGGAAGTCTGCTATAAGAGTGGCGTTAAGGTCGTCACAATTTACGCATTCAGCATCGAAAATTTCAAGCGGTCCAGGTTCGAGGTCGATGCACTCATGGATATGGCCAAGGTGAAGCTGTCGCAGATGGCGCAGCATGGAGATCTCCTGGATCGGTACGGGGCCAAGGTGCGCGTTCTGGGCCGGCTGGATCTCCTCAAGCCTGATGTCCTGGCTGCAGTCAATAAGGCTGTCGACCTCACCAGCCGCAACGGCGACCGCGTCCTGAACATTTGCTTCCCCTACACCTCCCGCGACGAAATCACCACCGCTATCCGTCACACCGTCGAGGACTACAGCAAGCCTCTTCATTCTGGGAACGGACATCTCCGGACGCCCTTCTCCGAATCTCATATTGCACACAACATCCGAGCTCAGACCCTCGGGTCTAATACACATGATACCCAAAGTGACTCAGAGTCGACATCGGCTGAATCATCTAGCCAAGAGGAGGATCTCATTCTGCGGAACGATCACTCCAACCGGATCTACGAGTCCGGATCATCCTTTTCATCTTCCACAACTCTTCACCTTGGTCAGGATGGACCGCACCTCAAGACTCTGCAGGGCAAGACGTCAAATGACGAGACCCCGGCGTTTATCTCTCCCGAAACCATATCACGCCAAACCCTATCCGGCCACATGTTGACCAAGGGCACTCCGCCGTTGGACATCCTCATCAGAACCTCGGGCGTCGAACGGTTGAGTGACTTTATGCTTTGGCAGTGCCACGAGAACACCGAGATTGTCTTCCTCGATGTGATGTGGCCTGAGTTCGACCTCTGGCACTTCATGCCCGTGTTGCTTGGCTGGCAGCGACGCATTTCCAAGTCGCGACAAAACCCAGACGCCGAGGGCAACTTTGCCGGTGACAGCTCCGAGTCTAGTGAGGAAGACATGGACAACATGATCCTGCGACAGGGCAAAGTCAAGGCGATATAGATCATTCTTTTCACTATATCTTGTTTCTTTTTTCAGCATCCAGCGGATTTCGTGGCGTTAGGGCAACCCCGACTGATCATCATGTACTCATATATCCCAGCAGCACCAGCAGCGTTCGCACTCATTGACTACATCATACACCAAAAGCCTTATTCCTAAACTACAGATCATAGACAGATTCAATATCTCGTCTTTTCAACTTATTTGGGTCCCCGACTTGCTTAGATAAACCCCCGCGCCGATACCGGGCACGTGACGCTTGACTCAACGCACGGAACTGGCCGAGTACATCTCTTCTCTATCTCAACCATCCATACCACAACTGAATTCGAGATGGTCAAGCAAATCGCAGGTTCCAAGGTCCTTTTGCTGGGCTCTGGCTTCGGTATGTCCCTCTACGGCTAACGGGCAATGGCAATGCGTCGCAGCCCCGCAATGCCGCTTCCAAAAAAAAGTTTACATTCGCTCACATTGGACTCTCAACAGTCACCAAGCCTACCGTCGAGGTTCTCGACAAGGCCGGTGTTCAGGTTATCGTCGGTACGTGCAATTGCCAATATGAATTGGCCCAACACTCTCAATCCGTCATGTTTCCCGTCCGGTTATCCCGCCATATACGATTATCCTATCTACGAACTTGTCAGTTGCAGAGAAAAATGACCACTGATCATTGTGCTTTGCTTCGATAGCCTGCCGTACCCTCGAAAGCGCCCAGAAGCTGTCCGAGGACTTCAAGAACGCCAAGGCTATCTCCCTCGACGTTAGCGACGATGCCGCCCTCGACAAGGCCATGGAGGGAGTCGACCTCGTCATCTCCCTGATCCCCTACACTTTCCACGCTACCGTCATCAAGTCGGCCATCCGCACCAAGAAGAATGTCGTCACCACCTCCTACGTGTCTCCCGCCATGATGGAGCTCGACGAGGAGTGCAAGAAGGCCGGTATCACTGTCATGAACGAGATCGGCTTGGGTAAGTTCTATTTTTCTTTCGAAACCCGTTTGTCTCTTCTCGAATGCTGACTTTTTGACCTTATATAGACCCCGGCATTGACCACCTCTGTAAGACATCTGGGCAGGAATTGAACGACACGTACAGTACTAATCTTTGCAGACGCCGTCAAGACCATCTCCGAGGTCCACAACGAGGGTGGTAAGATCACCGGCTTCGTCTCCTTCTGCGGTGGTCTCCCCGCCCCCGAGTGCTCCGACAACCCTCTTGGCTACAAGTTCTCGTGGTCCAGCCGCGGCGTCCTGCTGGCTCTGCGCAACGCCGCCAAGATCTACCAGGATGGCAAGGTCGTTAGCATTGATGGCCCTGACCTGATGGCCACTGCCAAGCCGTACTTCATCTACCCCGGCTTTGCCTTCGTCGGCTACCCCAACCGTGACTCAACTGGCTTCCGCGAGCGCTACGAGATCCCCGAGGCCCAGACGCTCATCCGTGGTACTCTGCGCTTCCAGGGCTTCCCCGAGATGATCAAGGTTCTGGTCGACATCGGCTTCCTGAGCGACGAGCCCACCTCCACCTTCGACAAGGCCACCTCCTGGAAGGAGGCCACCCGCCAGGTCCTTGGCGCCGCCTCGTCCTCCGAGAAGGACCTCATCGCCGCCGTGGAGTCCAAGACTTCGTTCCCCAATAATGACGAGCGTGACCGCCTTCTCGCCGGTCTGCGCTGGATCGGCCTGTTCTCCGACGAGCAGATCACTCCTCGCGGCAACGCTCTCGACACCCTGTGCGCCACCCTGGAGAAGAAGATGCAATACGAGGAGGGCGAGCGCGACATGGTCATGCTCCAGCACAAGTTCAACATTGAGCACAAGGACGGCTCCAAGGAGGTCCGTACCTCTACTCTGTGCGAGTACGGTAACCCCACTGGCTACTCTGCCATGGCTAAGCTGGTCGGCGTTCCCTGCGGTGTTGCTGTGAAGCAGGTCCTTGATGGTACCATTTCGAAGAAGGGTGTCCTGGCTCCCATGACTATGGACATCTGTGCTCCTCTTCTCAAGACCCTGAAGGAGGACTACGGTATTGAGATGATTGAGCGTACTCTGTAGAGTGTTCTAAAATCAGTGGCAGTTGAAAGTACAGAAATGACATAGATCACGATTGGACGCATCCTATTTTCTCTTTTATCACCTCGATATATAACTCTGGACATTATCGTACGTATATGTCGATGTCTACTTCCAACGTTGCAAACTCATCCGCACCTGAGAAGCTTCCTTAATTTGATAAGACTATTGATGTAACTAAAGCTAAATGGCAGAGGTATACATGATAAGTCAAGGGTTATTGCCTCCACCTCACCAAGGTCACAACAGATACTCTGTTTCAGTGTTTTCGTTAATTCGTTTCATGTGATTCTCAGTGACGATTGCATCCGGAGAAAAACGAGGTAGTCATGACAACGGCGCCCTGTCTATTCTTATGCGACCTCAGTTGGATAAGCTGCTCAGCCTTTTTAGTCAGCTCCTTCAATTCGGTGACAAGGTGCTAAACTTCGGTGTTAGCCTAGTCTAAGCATTAACATCCAACCCATCTAACTCCTACTTTACAAGGTCTTCAGTGCTCTCCTGAGTATATCATCCCAACATAGACGGGAGATCTTTGGCTTTAGTTATCATCTTCTCTAAATATAGGCTTTTCTAGCCTCTTCTCCTTCCTTCTTCCTTGCTTCTTCCCCCGGAATTTCCGTAGCTCCATACATAGATATCGATGAGATCGTCGCCAAAGCAAATGACGCAGAATGAAACCAGCTCATAGATTATGTCAACTATGAGGAAGCGTTGACACTCGTCGAGGCAGGGACGCTGATAGTGATACGTGAGTTACCTAGGTATGTGGAAAAGGTGCATATAGTAGAAAACAGCGATGGCATACTCTATCGTGAAAAGACAAGATTGCGACTTGCGCCTCGGTGAAATACGACCCGGTGTACACTGTTGTAGGAGAAGCAGAGGACTGGCGAACAGTTCATTTCATTCATTATCATAGGATGACTTTCCTCTATCGTAGCATCGTTGAAATCCTCAGTCCAAATCAACAACTGTATCTAGACCGAGGCCAAAACATAAAACCAACAAACACGCCATCAGGCACAATGGCCGGCCCTCTATGCAGACACAGAACCAAAATCACCGCCATGGCCCTTTCTAAGCCAACCGATACCCATATCAACGGCGAATAGCATGCGTTTTCAAAACAGGGAGAAGTCCCCAGGGTCCATGCGCTCTCGACTTTTGTATTGCGTTGCAGGGGAAGAACTGAAAGATACATTCTATTTGTATCCGGTTGTCGAGAAATCACGGAGTCGATCAGAGAATAGTGCCAAAGCTATACCAAGCAAAACAAGCAATAACGTCAGTAAGGGTTTCTGAAATGAGGAGGGTTGTGATCTGAAGAAAGACCCGTATTCGTGAACAAGGGGATAAAAGCAGGAATATCAAGAAGCGAATACATACCCGAAAGTTTGCTTGATGCTGCGAATGTAGTACGTCTCCCAGTTCTGCTTGGTGACGTCCTCCTGGCCGATAGGAACGCCGGACCAGGAAACGCGCAGCTGGGTGACGCCGTCCACGTCGTTCTGATCGAAGTTCATCTCGAGGGTGCTGAAGTGGCCGGCGGGCCACTGGGCCAGACGCCATTTCTGGACGATCTGCTTCGGGGCGTCGAGCTTGACATACTCGCCGGTGACGTTGCCGTCGAATATGGCGAACTTGCCGCCGACTTTGGCGCCCTCGAACTGGCGGGGAGGACCGCGGGTGAAGGCGGTAATGCGCTGGGGGTCGGTGAAGGTGTTGTATAGCTCTTCGGCGGTTGTGCGCATCTCGTCGGACGCGGACACGGTGGTGGTGTTCACGGCAACATTGCCGGTGGTGGAGGTAGTGGTGGTAGTGGCGGCAGGGGCCTCCTTCTTAGTCTGAGGGTAGACGGGAGCCGGGGTGAAGCCTCTGGACGGGTTGGCGTCGGCAGCGTGCTGAAGATCCTTGGCGTGCTCGGTGATGAGAGCATTGGCGAGCTTGCACAGAGCCTCGCGCAACTGGGGAGTAATCTTTGATCGGACGAGGTCCTTTACGGGCTGCTTGGAGGGGGCATCGGCGTGATTCTCAATCTCGAACTGGAACAGGGCCGCGTTAGTCCTGATGCAGGAACTGCTGAGAACACGGATCTAGGGAACGTACGACGTACTCATCTTCCTCGGTGTCGTGGGCTACCTCGGGGATGTTGATGGAGCCACTGACATCCTCACCGTCCTTGGTCTTACCTATCGAACAGTCTCAGCTGCCAAAGCTCGGTGGAGATGGAACGATTCTACAAACCTGAGTACTCTAGGGACAGCTTCACATCGAACAGGGTGATGACCTTGCCCTTGCGCTGGCTGACGTCTACGTCGCCACTCATGGACACCAGCTTGTCTACTTTGGCGGACACGCCCCCTTCCTCAGCACTGATGGTGGTCAGGTTCTTCTGCAAGTACTCCTTGGCCCAGCCAGAGACATCCTTGTTGACCCAGTGCCAGTTGTTGGGATTGTGAAGGACCATGATGGAGGAGGTTGACTAAGTGTGATAAAAATTCTGATTGAAGATTGTGACAGTCGAGAGGCTCCGGTCCTTCTTCAAATCTCCTTTGGGAAGTCGCGGCGCAACTAGTTCCACTTGTCTGAGGGTTCTGTTCGATTTCGTCGGTTAGCGGCGTGTTTCGAAGAATCTTTTTTTTTCATGGGTTGTGGATGAAAAATTGCACGAGGCAATGGCCACAAATATCAGGTCCAGCTAGCGTATTGCTGGACGCAAAGCTATTCAGCAAAATAGACGGATGGTAGTCCGTCCCTCTGACTGGTGCCAGCTATGGTATCTCATCATTTGGGCGGGTTGGAGCATCTCCGGAAGGATCGAAGAACCAGGGAGAAAGCTCCATTGGGGGCTGCAGGGCAAATGGGGAAAAGAAGGGAAGCTTACAGTTCAAGAACAGGTCCAGGAGAAATGCTGGCCAAAGAAATGAAAGATGATTGAAAAGGAGAGAATTGGGAGAGGAGGGTTGATATTTGAGTGTCCAAGATTGACAGAAGACTCTAGAAAGCCCTGGAGAGCACGTGACTCGGGACCCATCTGCCGTCGTCACAATTTATCTTCATAACTACATAGGTAGACGGAGTGGTAAATAAGGAATTACCTAGGTATATACTGTGCAAGCCCGGTCTACAGCGAACGAATGGGGATATCACAAGTCAAACAAAATCCATCACTCCTGCACCAATTGCTCCAGGTCTTCCCAGCCATCCTCAGCAATGAGCTGCTCTTCCACCCGCTCTCGTAGTCCCTGAATCTGACTCCCAAGAGCCTCGGTCCACTGGCCTTCTACAGTAGAGACCTTCTCCTTCAGATCGGTAGTAAGAGCAACCTCTTCATCTGCCCGAGCTTCCTGCATATCCCGACGCACGATTTCCTCAGACTCGCCTTGCCAGATCCTCTCAGCTTCTGCAAGGTTGCGATTGGCTCGCATGACGGCCGATCGCACCTCATGCAACAGACAGAGGAGGTTGATCTGGGACTCGATGTATTGGTAGCTCGACTTCTCCGCGTGTGATAGTAGCGTATATAAATACTGCAGTGGATGCGCGTGGTAGCTGGGATTCTCCTGGTATTCATCAGCCGGAATCTGAAGCTGAATACCACGCAGCCTGTCCGGCACCTGCTGAACGAGGGCGAGGAGGGACGGTGCAATGTCCCAAAATGCGGACAATTGCTTTTCCACGCCACGTACCACGTTCTGCTCAATGACATCGAGGAAGGATTCTAGACGAGAGAAGGCCTGGGTCTCGTATTGCACCCGGCGGTCTAGGGCATCTTTGGAGAAGAATGCCTGTGTCTCCCGGATCTTATCCTCGTTCTTGCTTTGTTGATACGGTAACAGAGCGACCGCTTTGTATTTCTCATCACGGTCACTGACCAGCTCGAACGATTCGCGGTGAAGCTGCTCTCGTGCTTCAAATAGCCATTTCAGCTGCGTCAGCTTCTCCAACAGCTCGGGCTTCTCGTCGCCCTCTTCCTGTGTCTGGTCTGGAGTCTCATGTTGTGCATCGTCGAAAAGCCTGCTACTCAGCTCATTGATGCAGGTTGTCGCTCGATCGATGCGGTCATTGAGAATGGTCATCATCGGCTTCAACACGGACTCTTGATACATATCCAGCTCGCGTTTCACCAGTGCTCTTTCCCGCTTGTTCTCGTCGACAACCATTGCCGCTTCAGCTTCGGCTGCCTCTGCAAATGTGAGGCCACCTTCCTGAATCTGGCTTTGAATGTTGGACTTGAACTGGCGACGGCCCTCTTCGACTTGGCTCTTGTGTTCTTGAACCATGTTCTCCACGTCATCCTTGTACCGCTGTCTAGTCGACTTAATTTCAGACAGGTCTGTGACCGAGCGGACTGTAGTGCGATAGGAGACCAGATCCGGGTGGCTATTATTGACAGCAGGATAATGCCGTGGATACGGTGGGGGCAGAGTAATGAGTCGTGAGATGTCCAGCTTCTGAGTCGTCAAAAATTGCTCGGAGCGGTCTCTATTTCCGTGAGTGGAATAGCCAGGAGACTCTTCGTGCCAGCCAGCTTTCTCTGGAGGATACTCGTCTGAACCGTGGGCTTCGTATTGGTCAGTGTGACTTGCACCAGCGTCATCCAGCTTCGAAGGAGTCCGTTCTTGATCCCATTGCATAGAATCACGGGGAAGGCCCATGTATTTCGTCTCTCTCTTGGATCGCTGGACCTTTCTGTCATAACCCTCGCTACTGGATCCGGTCTTAGACTCCCACCAGCGACTGGGCGCGCGGCCCCTTGAGCTCATTTCATCGTTGCTCATGCTCAAACTGGCAATGGGCGAGAGACAGGGCTGATAGTTATTCCACCAGGCAGACTCTGGTCGACTAGTCCGGTTCCCAGGTATTTCCAAGGTTGGCATCGGTCTGACTGGCTTTGTCGATGGCAGGTTGGTTTGAGGAGATGGCATTTCAAAAAGTCTGCTGCGCACTTCGTCGATTTCAAAAGAGCCTGCATCCCAATTGGCGCTGTAGCGCTCACGGCGTATCTGAGACTCGGTGATAATGAAATCAGTGAAGATTTTCATAGCCTCAGCCTCATTCAGGGCGGCAGCTTCTTGCTCGATAAACTTCTGATGTCTTTGAACAGCACCTTCAACAAAGTCGGTCTCCTGTCTAATGGCCGATTCCAATGATGCCGCCTGAGTAGCTCGTGGGAGCGGATGTCTGTCTGGGGACAGCGGCATCATCGCGGATAGGGCTTCGTTGGGCAAATGCAGAATATGGGAAATGGGACGTTCTTCTGGCCCTCTGGAAGTGGCGTGTGGGCGCGATGAAACCTCCTTAGCAGAATTAAGAGGCGGGGTGGGAAGTGCCTTCGGTGGTATCGTCTGAGATGTTTCTTTTTGAAACGTTGAAGGGGCGGCAGGCGAAAATGGAGGTGTATGCGCAAAAGCAGCAGACGGTCCAACTGGGCTGCGTTCCGGCTTGGGCGTCGAGTGCGACGATTGCTCGGAGAAAAGACCAGTAGATGATGCTCGAGACCGCGAGACATGACGATTTCCCTCTGAGTCCATACTCCGGGTGCTTTGAGGGGTGTATCTTGACGATGTCGGGCGCCGAGTATGATCGGGACTTTGTCCATGCTCTGGAAAGACGAGATTCGATGGCTTGATTTGCTCCAAAGAATCAGCCCAGGGATCACCACTAGGAGACACTGCACTCATGTCTTCAAAGGAATGACTCTGGCGGTTTCGACGCTCTATCCGCCTTTCACGAATACCCTTAGCACTTGGATCTCGAACAGCTGGACTCCGGAAAAGACCACCGCTTCCAGGGGTTCTCTGTGACTGGTAGTCTGGCTCCTCCATATCTTCATTTCCAATTGGGTCCGGCGCTGGGATCGCTCTGGTGACATCAATATGCAGAGGCTCATGGTCCCTACTTGGCCGGTGGTTTATATACTCCTCGTCGACCCAGTCTGCCGGTGTTGGCGGAATGCTGCCGAGTCCAGTTCCTAACATGGGCGACGGTCTAGGCCGTACCCTGCTTGGGCCTTGCACAGTTCTCGTAGAAGACGACTCGGATGAACCACTCGCGCTGACAGCCCTTGCCGTCGGAGGAGGGCCTGGAGGAGGCGGCGGAAGCGGCATACCTGGTTCCCAGCCACTGGTTGAGGGAGAACGACTCCTCGAAGAGCCTGCGCTACTTACGACAGCACCTGCAGAGGCAGCCCTTCTGGATGCAGGCGGCCTGGGTGGTGTCTCCAATTGATCGGCTGATGGCCCCACTGCATTTCCTCTCAAAGATGGCGATGGAAGGCCTTGTTCATAGGACATCGAAACCCGAGACCTGGAGTGGAATGCAGCCGAGTTGTAAGGAACGCCCTGGTAATTATCCATTCGGCTTTGCGAGACAGACCGATGCCCCTGAGGTGGAGGCGGAGGGGGCAGTGACTGTCGTGACCCTGGATCGTTTGAATATACCATGGAAAGTGGACGAGGGCGATGTACCAAGCGTCGTTGATATTCGACATCCAAGTCGATATGGTTCTCTGGGGACGGATTCTGAGGCGGCGTCACCATCGGTGTCACCGAAATGTTAGGGTTCGCCGGTGTGAACTCCTGTGGCAATTGGTGCCGATTACTTGGAGGCGAGTAGGGCGGAGGAGGAGGCGACACGGGTACATCTGAGTAGACATGGTCAATGCAAGCGGTCCAAATGTGTTTTATATAAGATAGACTAACCTGCATGAGTCCTTTGCTGCGGCGAAACTCGATGTACGCTGTTTGCTTGGCTATATGTAGCCTGTGCAGAGCCTCCGCCCACAGGTCCCCATTCCTGCGGGTTGTAGGGGACATTGTATGCCGTCTGTTGTCTGAACGCCATAGAGGACGATGGGGTTGATCTGGAGTGCGCAGGAGAAGCAACATAAGGAGAATGGGCCTGCGTGAAGGGACTGGATAGCGAGGTAGACGACAGAGGAGTCGATGCATGGTGAAACTGAGAGCTACTCAATCCCGTCGTCAACAGCGGAGGCTGGACGGCATGTTCTCGACGACCCGGTGAAGGGTGGTTATTCACAGGAGTCGACGACCAGCGCGAGTACTGCTGCTGGTCCCCTGCATGGTTTGAGCCCATCCAGCTAGAGATTCCAAAACTTAGAATTGAATGTCGTCGCCAATTTAAGAGCAGGGGTATGTCAGAGAACGACTCGGCCTACCTATTCATACTGTCACCCTGTATTCAACGAATTGCAGCCGGATTCGAAGCCATGGCCCTCAGGAACCTTAAAGTATCCACCCAAACAGATGGTAGATATTTGGAGCAAACGAGGGACTTCTATCAACGCAGCTGGCGAGCTGGGGGAAAATAAAAGCGTAGGGCTGCTTAATGCATATCCAAGCGGACGGCACGCCATGGGGGGTTGAGCTAAATTTGGAACAACAGAACAAAGTAGAGAAAACACGATAAAGCCCCAGCCAAAGCGGGGATACGGGAATGAAATATGCAAGTTGAAGGTGCTCATCACACGCGGACCCTGGCTCGGCGCTTATCGTCGTCGCTGAGAGGTCCACTGCTGTTGAGCCCCCGCATTCACAAACCCTATGAATACCCAACCAGCATCCAGATCACAAAGGATCATGAGTTCCATCTCCTGACGCGAAGGGTCTTCTACAAGGTGTAGGAGGTTGTGCAAATGAGGGGGGAGGGGGGCTGGGTGAACCAAGTACTGCGCTACAAGGATTACTACCGAACAAAAGAATGGATACTCTGACCTTAATCATTGAATTGATTGACTTCTAACTAATGCAGCCTAATTGAATACGGAAGCTTCTGTACCGCCTCGGCCGGTCAGAAACCGAGTCCGAAAGCTAGGCATGAGTTTCGACGGCGAGTCCTACAAGATCACTGATCAAACTGTTAGCGTCATGTACTAGACAAAGTGACCGAACAGACGTGTTTGAACAAGGGTGTCAGATAATATGCCCTGTCACAGGCGGTGGTCATCAATTAAAAATCCTTATGTTGACCGTCGTGATAATGTATGATAAATCATCATATAAAGGGAGATGTGAAAATGAAAGAAACAAGTTGATTATAACTTACATTAGACAACGCGAGAAAGCCGGTGGCATCTATATCTTTAGTCCTGGAGGACTGGAGACCCTTCCTGTTCAAGATCCATCAGCATCTGACTGACTGGATGTTGCAGGCACCGTGACAGATGTGACTGATCAGTCATGACGGGTTTCGTCTCGGCCAGCCGAAGCTGGCTTGGACATATGCTTGTCTTTTGTTTGTGTCGATTCATCATAGTAATATGGACAGAAGGGAGACGAGGCATGACATACACCTACAGTCTGAAAAGGGCCCATAAAGCCCATCAGGTTTTCACTGCAGCAAAATATTAGCGGCTGTTATCAAATGTTGAGGCAGCATGTGTTCGATGAACAAGTGTGTCAGAGAAGCATGAATGGTTATTAAAAAGATTGTGTCTGCATGGATAACTCCGATAAGACTCGTCATCTAAGGGGATCATCATAGAAGGGAGAGGCAATTTGAAGAAAGAGAACAGAAGCGGTGTGCATACCCTGTAAATTCCTACAGTCGCAGTCAACAGTCGACGGCAGCGAGCTACTACTCGCGATGATTAGCGATCCGTCACGAAACAATGTGAGTAGACGAGATATCGCCAGACATGTCTCAGTGGGCGAGGTTTTCTAGGCCTGCCACAAAAAGGCATCTCCGTCATGACCGGAACGTTTTGTCAAACGACCGTCGGAGCCCAGTGCCGCTTCATCTTTGGACGGGGTGATCTTGGGAGATCTTGTGTGCGAGAGGATGGGCCAATGGCTTACAATGCGATGACCGAGAACGTCCTATTCTTCATGACAGTTAGCACATGATCCAGAAGCGAAGTCCAGAACGAAGATATAGGTGTAAAAGATATCAGTCAAGCCATTAGTTATCGTCAGTGATCCGAAGACCTTGGACGGTAATTTCCAGCGTATATAATACGAAATGATCATCATGTAAGGGGTGTTGAATGAAGAAAAAGACGATGTACTCACCATCTAAAGTTGATGTTGCTTGCAGGCTGCAAGATGTGCAAAGTCAGTCCTACTTGAGGCCGAGTTAGCTCCATGTCCATCTCGACGACCATGTGTTAAATCAAAGCAAGCTCGAAGTGTTCAGCCTGACGTGCAAATAACGAAGTTTCATTCCCCTGGGGGTCAAAGACTCTAGTTTGAATTGGGTTATGGTTTATCATCATGTTGAGTGTGTGCTCAACCGAGACGTGTGCAGAAATGCTAACTGAGTCATGGAACTTACCGAAATTCCCTATATGTCAGGCAGGGTCGTTTAGTAGAAGCAATGTATGTTCTGTTCATTCTGGAAGAATGCAGAAAGCAATTCTCGAAGCAAAAACATTGAATGCCATGGAGGAGATGATTGCTCGCAGTGTGTAGAAAGAAAAAGAGCGAAAACAAATTTCGAAGTTTTTCAAGCTCTGCGGCCGGAGCCACATTATGCCGGGACTAGTCCGCATTGGGTTTGTGCCTTTGAGTGGGTAAGTCATGTGATACGCTCCACTGTTATCTTCTGCCTCAGGTGTCATTCTGGCCAAAATCTACATGCCTGTCAAGGGAAACTTTAAGAAGTTTTAATATCTCCTCGGTCACTGCAGTTGTGAGAGCCATGGGGAGGGTTAAGCATATGTTGTGTATAGTAGCTAATAGCTACCTAGGTGTCAGAACTATGTCCATTTCTTGAATAACATTGAAGATACATCTAAATCTTACTTTCCTGTCCCGCTGCAATAAATCCAACTCGTCAATTCCTTTGCTACATTCTATACCATAGCCGTTAGGGTCTCATTGGTTGTTATCCGTTTCAGTCAATGCATCACATCCTTGTATTGTGGGATTCCCATGCATGCTCATGTCAGGTGGCCCGTTCGTTGGCAGTAGAAGTGTTTCTCCTAGATAAGCGGCAATCTGAGCCCGTGTTTATGAGTGCCTAAGAAAGTCTTGAGTCCCTTCTCGGTAAATAATGTCTACTCTTGTAATCGTCTCAAACTTTATTACTTAGGTATAGGATAAGATTATCAGACTCATGTTTTATGCAAGGATCATCCCGATTACAAGAAAGAGCTCGAGATCGTGCACCGCTTGCGAGCGGCAGTAGAAAATTCTGAGCCTGTTGATGACTGTGTAACCGAATGGTTCAGGTTGCATGATCAGCCTACGGAATCATGTATCGTTATGTAACTCTTGAGATAGTTGTCAGGAAAAGTGCGACTTGACGAATGAAAGTAAGGGCAACAAGCCACAAAAATCGAAGTTAGCTCACGTTTTTCTTTCAGTCCTCCCAGCATGAATAGAGTGCCAGAATGCGGACTATCTGTACTAGGTGCTGAATGGATGGTTGATGTGACTGTATGTGTATGGCGGCAGCAACTGTATTGAGCCTACGAGTGTAATCTGTTCTGTAGCGATGGCAGCAGGTGCTGGGTATGTCCAAGTGAATGGTAGTTAGTTTTGTACATAATGCTTAGTATACAAATCGTGACCAAGTAGAGTCACCTGTCAACTCTGTCACAATTTCGCCCTCAGTGCGTGCCTCTGCGGCCACCGTCATCTCGGCCCTTTCCCCAATACTGACTGCAAAAGGACCTTGCTCATCTTCAGATATCTCCCACCTGAGCGACAGACTGAAAATGGAATTCATGTACGGGTCCTCTGATAGCGACCAGTATTTCCAGGCAGTCCGACGGAGGTGGCTGGCCATATGGAAACCAAGGTCGACCAGAAGCGACGACACTCTCTGACACCATAGAAACCTTTGCCGGTCCCTAAGGTGCGTGTAGGGCTTGCAAATATGAGGAATAGCCGGTATGACCATTCGTGCTCCTGCTAGCCTCATCTTTGGCTGCAGACAGAAGTGTACCGCTCGACAGATTTGTGCAGCATAGTATTCCGAGAGCAAATACTCCGGATGAGCAGCCGGGTGGACAGGGAAAGTAGTTTTCGGATGCGAAAGTGCCAGGACTAGGATTTGAGCTTGATATATCAATGATTGAATCATGGTGAGTGATGTCCAATAAAGTATATGGAGTCTCGCATGATCGAGTGAAGTGAATACATATGAAATTCCGAATAGATGATCTGTCGGGAGTAATCCGAGGCAAAGTACTCCGCCGGGTTCAGAGAGATGTGGTGGCCCGCCGATAAAGCCTTGATTTTGTGAATACCATCTTAGAATCCTTTCTCTGTGCGATAGGCAATTTTGAAGCAAGGCTTGGCAGGCGTCATGGTCCGAGTGATTGGCATCTTCAATGGCTCCCAAAAGAGAAGCAAGAACGGCAAAAATATCAAAAAGCTCATCCAGAGGGGTCCCAATGGTGTACTGCTGCAGATATTGATATTCCTCCTTCGGCCGCTTCACTAAGACGGTAGAGTGCATCTAAGAGAGGGATTAGTGAAGGTTGGGAAATAATTCAGCGGTTACAAAGAATGAACTAGTCATCATACCACCATTATCTTCTGTACTTTATGGTAAATACCCTCTATGAGAGGATCAGTACATACATATCGGTAGCAGTGCTTCAAGAGGGCATTGGTGCCGGCCATATGTGCCAGCCAGACATGAAGGCCGTAGGGGCAATAGAGACTCTAACGAGACGCAGTTAAGCTTCAACAACCGTGAAATATCGACACTCTGGGGCCATCTTACCTGTAATAATTGAAAAATGACTGTAGTATAAATCATATCATCCATTCGCACCATGCGGCATAGCATTCTCGACATGTGCTGGGTGGCGATTTCGTAGTGCTGAATCCCAGCTTGAAGCAAAGTACGGTCGTGCTTAATCCTTCCGAGGTAAATACACGAAACTGCCGCGAGCGCCCTTTCAAGCATCTCGCTTTTGGCCGGCCGCATGGAGATTTGAATGACCAAATTGGGTAAGATATCAATTTCACTCGAGTACATATCTGCCGGGGTGTATGCATCAATAAAGGTCGAAACAACCTGTGACCGAACGACAGAGGTAGGCTGAACGTTTATTGGGAGCGTCAACAGTTGTACGCGACTGCGATACTGAAGCCGGCCCAATTGCCCCTCCTGCGGACATGTCGACACAAATTGGTGCTCGAAGATGCGATTACCCTCGTAGCCAGGACATGCGACTTTGCGCTTGATACATCGTATGCATTCTGGCTTTCCTAGGTCACACTGGACTGACTGTATTAATATGGGTCAATGTGGGTAAATAGGAGGATTCGCGCCAACCTTGACCTTGCGTTTCCTGCACGCCTTGCACCCTAGGGACTGGTACGGGATGCCACCCATGACGGTTAGTCTTGCCGACCGTACTGAGCTCGGCTGAGCACTGTTGCAATTTATAGTTTTGGGTAAGTTTGTCGTTGCAGCCGATGTGCTCACTTTTGGGGTGCCATTTGATGTGGGCGTGACAGTTGAACACTTGGCCCCGCACGCAAATGCTGGTTATTTGGCGCCAATTGCCAATTTATTTTGGGCTGATAAGGCGGTGGGGCCACTGAGGCTGGACATAGTAATAACTATTGTTTGATCATTGCATAAAGAGCTCGTTCCGGCTCTCCGCTTACTGATCAGCACGGGCGACTTGACTCCCTAACTAACTACCGAGCTACTCACCCCAAAACACCCAGAAGACGCGAGAACATTGGCACTCATATTCGGCTCGCCCTCTTGGCTATCTGAACTACTCTCTTACTACATACAAAAGGCATGCTTATGGTAATACTATATGTGTGTCAGTCCGAATTAAAATGTTGGTATAACTAGTGAGTTTGGCTCCATATTCTACCGCCATTTTCTGCATTTCCGCCATGTTTACCGCCATGATAATCTACGCTATATACGTCTAGCTAGTATCTTAGGCCACGTGGAGGTGCTACTAGGGTTCTTGCTAATTGAATAGAAAGGAATAATAGCATCAAAAAGCATAGAAATATTTAGGAATAGCATAATGAAGTATAAAGCTTATCTCTATGTACTGGATAGACAGTAATGGCGGTGAAATTAGGAGACTCAAAGGCTACGAGATCACTCAGGTAACCCCTGATGCCGACAGGAACTAGCTATGTACTCTAATCAGGAAGGTAAGCATTACACACAACTGCTATGAGACGCTGGAGACGGCTAGATACTACTGTACATAATCGCGACCAAGCGAGTAGGGCCCGGAGGCACGGTTATAGACTAGCGTTGACGAGCCCCGCTAGGGCCAAGATTTAGTGAGTGGATGGATGGACTCTTCCTTGATTGATCCAAAGTGATTAAGTACTTAAGTAGAATGGCCTACGGACCACCTAGGTAGGTAGTCCTCGTAGCATATTGTTATTGTTATCCACCATGTCCAGCATGAATAGTAAAGACAATACCTCTCTATCCGCCCCCAATGAGGAAATCCGTCCCACTCAACTGGGCCAAATAAAAGCCCGCTACGAGGAAGAAAGAGAGAAACGTCTCCGCGACGACGGAAACGCACAGTTCATTGAAGCCGCAAAGTCAGCCCAATATGAGCGTTTCGTCGATGATCCATGGGTTGACCCGACAGCAGTCCAATCCCTCCAAGCCAAGTTCAGCAATAACCGAACCGAAATGCTCATCATCGGTGACATTGAGAGCTATATCTATCTCCCATATCTGGAGGAGACGGGAACGTACCCAAGCATCGTTATTCGCAAGGCGAAGAGATCCGCGCATATGCCAATCTTGTTGTGCAGAAATGGGGATTGATAGACTGTGCCGTTTTTCAAATCCAAATTCGCTCCAAGTTTATTACCATTGCTGCTGATGTGCTTAACTGGCCCAAGCTGCCTAATATCCCGGGGATTCTGGACTTGCAAGGTGACATGTTCCATTCAGCTCATTGGGCATACAATGCCACTGGTGGATCTTCTAGAGATCCATCGCTTGTCAAATTGAAGAATAAGCAGGTCGTGATTATGGTACCGGAGCGACGGCAGTGTAAATCGTTCCACAGCTCGCACAATGGTCGGATTCAGGGTCTTGCATAGTCTTATTCTACAGCTATATTTACTCAAACCCTAGGTCATTCACGATTACCTAGGTACGGCTTTATCACCTATTTCCGAGCCATCGAGGCAATCTCCTCGCCGGGATTGCTGTAATCCACAAACCCAAACTTCGCGTACAAAGGTGCACCATCATTGCTAGCATCCACATACGCCTGAACTCCGTAGGCATCGGCCAGATCACAGCCCCATTTAACAAGCATGGAGCCAGCCCCTCGCCGTTGGTAGTCTGGGTGCGTAGCAACCGTGTCTAGATCTTCAGACAACTCAAATCAGTAGACCGGAGTAAAAAGGTGGGATGGAAACATACAGAAATGCTTCGTATCTCCCATAACGCGCTTTCTATTCGCTTCCTCCTTCATGAGAAAATGCATCGCAAAGCTCACCGGGCATTTCTTCATGCCACGGGGGATAGCGGCGGCCTCGTTCTTCAGGCATGGATAAGTCCCACTTGGCATATGCGGCTATCCGCGGCCGGCCCTGAGCATCTTTCGCTTGAGCGTCTATCACTTTCATGTATCGTTGGAAAGGCTTGTTGAGGAGATCGTGGGCATTGGCATCCTCCATCCATTCGCGCACGCCTGGCGTGTTTGGGAATACACGTTGTAACTCCGGGTCCGTGAAGGCTGCAAACCATAAGTCGGTGAGGGCTGAGTTGTCCTCGATGGTAAGGGGCTCCAGTCTAAGGGAATTCGGAGTGGTCATGTTCATGATGTATTGATGCTCAATGGCACGAGTTACGCTTAGATAATGGGGATGTAGAAATGATGCTGGTGGTGATCTCGTACGGGGTATTTTAATGCCCCTTTGATTTGGACTCGCGATGTAACCGTGGCTTATCAGGACTCAGCCCCCAATTACGCGGCCGAGATATTTTAATATTGATCAGGAGTAGACTTGATCAGTTGTCAGCCTCGCCGATTATCCTATGAGTTCCAAAATGGACTTTACGAAATAAAGCTTTAGGTACAAACCCAAAAGGACTGGCCGAAAGAGTCGGGGTCGACGATCTGTAGACACGGGTTCTAGAATATCGGGACTGAACTAGTTTTGCGCTATTAGTACAATAGTACTCTGTAGAGTCGGTAACTATAGTAGGAGTTAAATCTCAGTTGTCCACATGATGGAGTGGAGAGTGGGATTTCTTTCTTCCGCTTCTATCCCGGTGCCCGAGAAGATAGAATTCGGCAGGAAAAGGAGGGTATAGACCGGGAAAGCGAAGGTCTATGATAGATTAGATGACATTGTCACTATGAAAGGTGTGAGTCCTCAAACAAGTGAAACCGATAAGAATCATAGAAATAAAAGTCGGAATGTCAAGGGGAAAACCGGGATCAACAGGGTCACGCGGGGAAAGATGACGAAAGCCGCGGGACTCGGGAATGAAGTCATACATTTAGACCGGTTTATTCCCCTCTTAATCCCCCACTTCATCTTTGTCTTCCTTGTTCGCATCCATTGCTCTTTTTCATTTAATTGCCCTTGAAGCCGAGGCATCTACTATACCTTACACCACCTATACCTAACCACCAAACCCCTACCCTCAACGACCTCCCAAAATGTCGAGCGCTCCTCCCGTCGGTCAGGAGAACATCAACACTGACATTGTCACCCTCACCCGATTCTTCACGGAAGAGCAGACCAAGTACCCCGAAGCTTCGGGTGACTTCACCCTCCTGTGCCATGCTCTCCAATTCTCTTTCAAGTCCATCGCCTACTACATCCGTCGTGCCTCCTTGATTAACTTGACCGGCCTCGCCGGTTCCTCCAACACCACCGGTGACGACCAGAAGAAGCTCGACGTCGTCGGCAATGACATCTTCATCTCCGCCATGCGGGGCTCTGGCAAGTGCCGCATCGTGGTCTCCGAAGAGGAAGAGAACGCGATCAAGTTCGACGAGCACCCCGACGCCCGATACGCCGTGGTCTGCGACCCCATTGACGGCTCCTCCAACCTGGACGCCGGTGTTTCCGTCGGCACCATCTTCGGTATCTTCCAGCTGCCCAACGAGCTCTTGGGTCCCGGCAAGCACGTCGGCCCCGAGCACCTCCTCCACCCCGGTACCAGCCTCGTTGCCTCCGGTTTCACCATGTACGGTGCCTCCGCCCAGCTGGTCATCACCATGCGCGGCGGTGGCGTCAACGGCTTCACCCTCGAGAACTCGCTGGGCGAGTTCATCCTCACTCACCCCAACATGACCATGCCCGCCAAGCGCTCCATCTACTCCGTCAACGAGGGCAACAGCTCCCTCTGGGACGACTGGACCAACGAGTACTTCCACAGCCTCAAGTACCCCCCTAACGGCGAGAAACCCTACAGCGCCCGTTACATTGGTTCCATGGTCGCCGACGCCTACCGAACCCTGCTTTACGGTGGTATCTTCGCCTACCCGGCCGACAAGAAGAGCCCCAAGGGTAAGCTGCGTATTCTGTACGAGTGTGCGCCCATGGCCATGTTGTTCGAGAACGCCGGCGGCCTGGCTGTCAACTCGCGCATGGAGCGCTTGATGGAGGTTGTTCCCGAGCACATCCACGACAAGAGTGGTGTCTTCCTCGGTTCCCGTGATGAGGTGCAAAAGGTTATTGATATGTACAATAAGTATCAGAAGAAATAAGTGCGCCTTTGATTTTGCCTTGTCACGAGGTCATGATTGATATAACCCCAACCCCCCATTGGTGCCGCTTCATGCAGCTCAGCCTCATTCCTTCTTATATTTGATCGCTTTTATCCATGGTGCCACGCCTTTTACTTGGAGTGCTGAGTGTGCTGAAGTCTTGTCCTGGTCTTCCAGTTATGACGTCTGATGTCGCTGCTTCGGTCAGCGACCTTACGATGTTTAATAGTATATAAAATGCAATACAAAAACATTATTAAAATAATCTTTGCGTCTCCGTAAATCTTCTCTAGGTCACGATCAAGTCTTCTTTACTTTCCCTGACGCTCTGCAGATCTTCTCCGTTGTCACTCACACTGATTCTCGAGGTCACTCGGAAATACAGGACCTGGCTTCTATAATTTCAGAACAGAATTGTACATAGACCTGATGTATTCTCTAGATACTCTACAAAACTCAGAGAAGGAAATCCGAAGAGTGAAAGAACAGAATCCCCCAGGGACGCTTGAGCAAACGATGATTCAGAAAACAAGACCAATTGATCAGCCTAATCGACCGGATCTTCCTCGAGAAGAGTCTTGAAGCTGAACGGTAAGAAGGGGATACCTTCTCCCACAAAGTGCTTCGACATCGACTCGACCCAGTGCAATCGGAGCGAGTGCAACACTACAAATTGTTAGTATGTTTTCATGAATGGACGGTCCGGGATAAACTTACTAGCGCTGGTGCCTTCCATGACACACAAAATAGCCACACTCAAGGTAAACCAGAGGTAGAAGCAGAAGATAACCGCAATCACACGAATGACGGGACCTTCCTGATCAAAGGCAGTGCCAAGAGTCATGTCCCAAAGCACGATGGATAGTTGCTGGTGAGCCAGAGAAAGAGCCCAGAGTCGAAGGTAGGAGGCGGTATGCGAAATACAGTTGAGGCAGAACTCAATGGTGTGAATGACCTGGTGAATCATGACGTCGGAGAAGTCAAACTCTTCGTGCTCTTCGACATCGTGGATATCCTGGGAAAGCATGGCAACGCCTTCGCCGTCGCTGGCCGTGCTGTCACGGTAACCCCCATTGATTTGCTCATCGTCGTCAAGGGCGCTAACCCGGGATTGCTCGCCAAGTCCCCGGTAGCCCAGGGCGCGGGCGCGGTTGTGTTCACTGCGGAGCCAGAGCGGCTTGAGCAGAAGCATGATGGGCACTTGAACGACGGCAACAAGGAGCAGGAACACTTGGAGTCCGGCCTGATGAGGGAAGAGCGGCTCATTGACGGTACCAGGGCTCAGGAACATGAAGATAAGCATGTTGAGCAGACTCGGGGGGCTCTCTCCACTATCCTGCCAGTTCACGGACCACTTGTAGAGAATGGTAATGACGAGGTAGCCGAAGATAGATTGGAAGAACAGCATGCCGGGAACGAAGTTACCCCAGATGTCGACTTTGGATTTGAAGTGCCGTGCGTTGACGTACTGGAAGCAGAGAGCATAGGTCATCTAATTTCTTGTGTTAGTATTCCTCTTTGCAATGAGTAGAATATGACGATTCCACCGTCTGCACTTACGTGAGCCCATCCAAGCAGAATGCTCATCTTCATCTTCATGCTGTTTGAGAAAAGCAGAGAGTTCTCTGCTTCGTGCCAGTTCCAGTCCAGACCAATAGGGTAGCGATAGCCATCCTTCAACGTCGCCTCAACTGATTGGCCTGGTTTGATGTCCTCGGGCCATTGCCACTGACTGGGGAAAATGGTGAATGCTTTGGAGAATATATCGTTGTAGATGAAACCGGTGTACATGGAGAAGAGACCCATCATCAACATGATGTATCGTCCATAGAAAGCCATGTAGGTCAGCTCATCAAGTTTGGTGCGTAGCAGCTTTTTCTCAAAGAATATCATTGCAGTGGCAGCCGTAGCCATCAAAGCACCGTGGCCAAAATCACCGAACATGACAGCGAAGAGGAAAGGGAATGTTACAATGGTGTACAGTCCAGGGTTGACCTCGGAGTACTTCGGGATACCGTAGGCGTTGACAATGGTCTGGAACGCTTCTGTGAACTTGTTGGTCCGGACATAGGTTGGTGGGGTCTTGTTTGTCCGAATTTGGTTGACGATGGTTGGGACGGAGAGGCCGGCACGGTCGTTCACGTCCTGAAGAGTCGACTTGATCAAAGCAAGAGAGTTTGTCGGGCACCACGCCTCGGCAATGAGCGTCTTTCGCGCCTGATCGTAGGAAAATTTGTTCAATGTGTCATAGACAGCCTTTTCCTTCTTGACAATGATCATCCAAGCCGCGAGCGAGCGAGCGATCTGCGAGAGCTCGGCATCGAGAGTGTTCTTGGTGTTGCGGAGCACATTGCCCACGTCCCCAAGTCGAGTGTTGACCTCATGGATCTGATCCCGTCTCAGTTCGCTATTCTCATCAACACCATACAGGGATGCTCCCAGCGATTCCGAGATCTTTCGAATCTTGGCAAGGATGTTCTTGCCGTGAGCAAAGATCACGAAAACACTCTTGTGGATCTCCTCGTTGTTTACGGGGTCAATAATGGCCTCCGGAATCTCCGATTGATTCATGTAAAGGTTTCCGCGCAAGGTTCGCCAGAGAATGCGCTCGAAAGCTCCGATGCGGTCCTGGGGAATAACACCAGCAACGAAACCGATGTTCATCTCCTGGAAGCTCTGCTGGCCGTGGGTGCCACCATTCGCATCGCGAGGAGCGTGCTGCTCGACATCACGAAGAAGAGGCGCCTCGTCGTTGTCGAAGGATTGCCGAATGTCTTCCGTCTGGGTGTGGGCCTATTCTCGATATTAGTCTATCCGTCAGGAAGCCGTTTATGCAGAGAATTGGTACCGACCCGATCAAAGAATCCGCCAGCCTCGCGGAGAACCCAGCGCCATTCAGTAAGCTCGACTTCACGCTTCTTCAGGGTCTCGTAGCTGTCATTCAGGGAAGCAATCCGCTGTTCTAGACTCTCGCTGCGTTCCGCCAATTCGTCGATCTCCGAAGCCAGAGGCGCTGCCAAGGTGTCCGAAAATTCAGATGAAGACCTCATAGAAATGGACGCCTTGTCCATTTGCGAATGGAAGTAGCCTAAGATGGGAGGCGGGGTTTAGCAGTCTGCCGCAAGACCCACCACAAAATATCGCATGGGGCGAATGAAACATACGGAGCTGTCTCTCGACATTATCCAAGCGACGGATTTCCTTGGTGAAAGTGCGTTGGAAGGCGTTGGTGTCCGGGTTAAGCTGGTAACAAGCCACGAGTCAGCGAGGATGCTTCAACAGATAATAGGTGCCAGTAGCCAGTTACAACTTACATCTCTGAACTGCACCTGGCCGATCTCGCCCAAGGCGCTCACAACCTCTCTTCCTATCTCGTTGGAAATATAGAGCTGGGTCAGGCTCATGTCCGACGAGCGGAAGAAGGTATCCGGCGGAGCCATGGTGGTCAGCGAGGCTGTCTGAAGCCGTGCCTTTCCACCAGGGAAGATTCAAGTGAAGGAAAAGATCCAACAAAGGGATCGGGGGAGAGAAAGGAGGGACACAAGTGGTAGAGCGGTGGTCGAGTCCTGAACGCAAGCTCCTCCTGGCTCGGAGCTGGCCGCATTTCACGTGATGTCACGTGTGTATATTCTCAGGCAGAAATGGATCGACTACCTAGTTAATTACACGCTTTGGTTTGTCAAAATATGAGCATAAAATGATTTGGTTAGCCTGTATCTAAGTGCGGGAAATGTAAGTGCACTCTTCATAACCATGTGGAAATGGCGTTTAGCATATTGAACACGAGTTTCAGCTGCTCACTTCATCAAAAATATCAAACTACTATGGAGGTCATAGATACCAGTACAATGTTGCCAGATCCGTCCAACATTCGAAGATTCCTGCCATAAATCCGAGAATTACAAGACGACAAGCATCAGGAAAGGATCGTAGACACTATATTCAAACCTTGGAAGGGTAATCATTGTCCCGCGGTCTCTGCTTATTTTAGAGCCTATATTTCTCTAATATGTACTGTTACCTGCTAATAACTCAGTGCCTCAAGCTTATGACTATATGGCCCAAAAGAATAAGATGAGCCGACTGGCCATCTCAATTAGCTACTTGGTCTCCCTAGCGCAAACAATGCAACTGTATCCCCCTCCAGATGAACCTCATTGATGATCTCAAACCCATTCTTCTGCAGCACCTTGACACTACCAATATTGGCTTTATTGCAAGTAGCAAACAGCTTCTCGGTTCCAGCAGTCAATTCTGGCTCCGGTTCTTTCCGAGGGAGCTTCCACCACGCATCAACAACTCCAGCCACTGCCTCGCTCATATATCCATTACCCCAGAAATCAGGATGAATGCCGTATCCAATTGACGGAGATGGTGAGAGGTCGTTGATACCCACGGCTCCGATAACCTTTTGCGTGGGATCGGTGGCGGAAATAACAGCGAAATATAATTGGCGACCAAGGGCACCGGATGCATCAGGGACCTTGAAGATATTGTTACGGATATTTGCTTCTGTTTCCTGGATGTTTTGATGGGGGATCTTAGGCCATCTAGAGTATGTGTCAACTTGGTTCAGTATCATCGATAGAGTGATAGAAGGAGATCCGCCCTAGTCGATCATGAGGTGTCTTACAGCCAGTTTGCGACATCCTGTCGAGATCGGAATTCATAGAGATCTGCGGCATCTCCGAGTTGTAACGGCCGCAAGTAGAGGTTCTTGGTTCGTATCGAGTCCACGTTCGTAGGTATAGTGACTCTGGTATCCTGTCGAGGGTAGATACTCTCTTTGACGGCTGGAGGGTCACTCTTCATGGTGATGGTGTCGATGCTGACTCTTTGGTTTTCATCGCGGGCATCCTTCGTTTATATACCTTCGAGGTCGATCTCGCTACTCTTATCTTGACGGGAAAAAATAGGCTAAACTTTGCATGTCCAGTGAGTCACACATTAACCCTTGCTATCGTTACTTTGAACGTTACTTTGAACGTTACTTTGAACGTTACTTTGAACATTGCTTTTAACGTTGCTTTTAACGTTGCCTACTTAATACACTTTATCGTATTTAATCCGTACAATATTGACAGGGCAAAGCCTAGAATAAATTATTTAATGGTTCCCTCGATCTCACAGTGTTGCATCTACTGGATAAGCGCGTTGACTCATACTTCCAGAACCAGGATTCCTGCTTTGATGTCGAGATAGTGACATTGTGAGATGCCCAAGATCGTAAACAAATAAAAGAGAAGAGCATGTGCCATAGTAATTATTGTAAGCTCCATTAGCCCAAGTAAAGTATTATACAGTTATAACACCCTTCCGCGTGAGTCTCGTGAAGCATCATCGCCGCAGCGAAAGATCACCATATCAAAGTCGCAACTTATCGTAATCGGAAGACAACGCGATATATTCAATGCAAGAATCAAGTCCGATTATGCGCCGCCTTCTCTCTTCGCGTATTCCTCCTCCATCTGCTCCTCAAACAGCCGGTCGGCTTCCTCCTTGCTGAGCACGTTCATATCCTGCGGTAAGGAGGTGCCGGGCGCACCGACGGTGCCGCCGGTGCCAGTTCCAAGGTGACGACCACTGCTGCTGTCTTGTGTAAACGCGAGGGAAGCGTCGTCCGTGGAGCCTGCTTGACGCTCGTTGGCTTGTTCTTTGTCGTAGAGGTCGGCGGTCGGGACGGGCATTTTTGCGGTGGTTATGTGGTGGGTTGAGGATGAAGGATGCTCCCGGGAAGATAATGTGTTTTTGCTTTGAGTTTTAAAAGTGAGAAAAGAGAGATTGCGGTGCGATTTTTAAGTCGTTTTAAAGCTTGTTGGGATTTGCGATGTCTGCGCCACACATGTGGCGATAGCCGTGAGTCAGGCGGACGTCATCAACATCGATTCTCAACTAATTTTAGTTTCGAGTATACAACCTTGGGATTGAAAACAAGATTCTAATACCTCGGTCTCGCTTATCTTCTTTGCACAACATTGAACTCGTGAATCGTCCACACTCCAACTCGTAAAAAGTCATTATCGCTTAAGACATCGCTAAACACAAACATAAACAAAGATGTAAACGAACCGCTGATCTATTAGAGACGAGATTTGATCGGCTCGGGGACTATAAGCGGCTCGACATCGTGCAGACGCTTCATATCCGGGTCATACAGCGGCTCTGCAGTAATACTGGCCTTAATCCGCCGGCCAAAGTACTCGATCTCGACCGAGTCGCCCTCATCTAACTTGCTAGGAAGCCAGGCATAAGCGATCGGCTTGTGAACAGTGAAGCCGAATCCTGCACTAGTGACATAGCCGACGGACTTGCCATTGTGGAACACAGGCTCTTTGCCCATGACCATGGAGCGGCCATCGGAGACAGTCAGGCAGCGTAGACGACGAGTGGGCTTCTCTTTAGCCAGACGCTCGAGTGCAGCTCTTCCGACGTAGTCCTCCCACTTGCTCACTCTGATGGCAGACTCGACTCCGGCTTCGTAGGGGTTGTGCTCAGTAGTCATGTCAGCGCCATAGGTTCGATAGCCCTTCTCCAGGCGCAAAGAGTTGAAGGCGCCACGACCCGCTGCAATGAGCCCGTGGGTCTTGCCTGCCTGGAAGATAGTATCCCACAACCGTGAGCCGTAGTCGGCGGTGGTCTGGATTTCCCAACCGAGCTCTCCCACGTAGGACTTTCGGAAAACTGTGACCGGGATGCCGTTGATAATCGCCTTCTTGACACCGAAATACGGCAGACCCTTGTTGGAGAAATCATCCATGGTAATGGTGCTGATGACGTCTCGCGCCCGAGGACCCCAGAGACCAATGCAACAGGTGCTGCCGGTAACGTCGCGAACTTCGACCCATTGTCCTTGGCGACGAGCTTCACGGCTGAGATAGGCAAGATCGGTTGCACTGTTGGCACCGACTTGGAACTTATCTTCGGCGAGCCTTGACACGAAGATGTCGCTGCGGATACCGCCATGGTCGTTGAGGAGGAGAGCATATGTGATGACACCCGGATTGGTATTGACATCGCCTGTGCACAGCCTCTGGAGCAAATGAACAGCTCCAGGACCTGTCACCTCGAACCGGTGGAAAGTGGTCATGTCAAACATGGCAACTGCATTACGTGTCTTCCAAGCTTCTGCTGCGGTGATAGGAGAGTAGAACTGCGCTGACCAGGGATCCCGATCGACAGGTTTCCACTCCGCTGGAAGAGACTTGACCAATTCAGCGTTTGCTTCATACCACTGAGGGCGCTCCCAGCCGCCGACCTCGAGACAGAAAGCGCCGAGATCCTGCTGTCGGCTATAGAAGGGACTGGTGCGAAGGCGTCGGGGAGACTCTTTGGGTTGCAAGGGGTGGAGAATGTCATAGACTTCGACGAAGTTCTGTGCCGAGGTCTCGTTGATGTAGGAGCGGCTCAGTTGAACCTCTTCGAAGCGAGTCAGTTCGCACTCGGTCATATCAATGGTGGAGCGACCGTTTGTGAGGGTTTCGGCCATGGCTCGTGCAACACCGGCAGAGTGCGTCACCCAGACGGCTTCGGCCACCCAGAAGCCATCAACATTGGGTGCTTGGCCAAAAACGGGGCCGCCATCCGGGGTAAAGGAGAAAATACCATTGAAGCCGTCGGAGAGCTGGGTACCTTGTAGAATGGGCAACAACTTCTGGGACTCCTTCCAGGCGGTGTCAAAGTCCTCGGAGGTAAACTCAAGGCGAGATGGCATGTTCTTTTCGTCGACATCCTTGCCTGTCAATCCCAATGAACCAGCAACCACTGGCATTGGGCGGTGACCGTAGTAACCGATTCCGTATTGCCCACCGTGTTCGCGGTAGTAGAGATCCTGATCCTGATGCCGCAAAATAGGAAGGGTTGCGTTTAAACCATTTATTCTGTTGTTGACCTTCCGTCCAGCGAGAGCCGGAACATCGGTCGTCTTCGCATACTGGTGTGCCAGTGGGAGCAGAGGAATAGATACACCAACCATAGCACCAATCTCGACGCCCCAAAATCCGGCGCAGGAAATGACAATATCGGCGGGGATGGTGCCACTCGGAGTTGCCACACCTGTCACCCGGCGGTCGGTTTTTTCAATGCCGATGACAGGTGTCTCTCCCAGATAGCGGACGCCAGCCTTGCTCGTGCTCTCAATGAGCAGCTGCGTTGCACGGGCAGCAAGCGCAAGACCATCGCTAGGAATGTGTAGACCTCCGATCACCATATCCTTGTTCAGATGAGGATATATCTTGAGGCACTCTTCGGTACTCACCAAGCGAGCATCAATGCCCCACGAGGAGGCATAGCCATGCTTGCGTTTGAGGTCCTCCAAACGAGCTGGAGTTGTCGCTACTTCGAGACCGCCCACCTGATTAAAGCAATTTTGTCCATCCTTCTCGATCGACTGCAGCTTTTGGATGGTATAGCGAGCAAGGTTGGTCATCGTCTTGGACGGCGTAGTCTGGAACACCAGACCCGGGGCATGGGACGTTGAACCGCCCGGCATGTGTAGCGGGCCCTGCTCGACGACTGTGATATTGTTCCATCCTCGCGAGACCAGCTCATCAGCGAGATTGGTGCCCACGATCCCAGCGCCGATGATGACAACACGTTGGTTGGGTGTCATTGTGAGGAAGCGATTGGTTTCCTGCGCAAAGCTGTGGACAAGATCCCTCTTATGTAGGACCTAAATGGTGGGAGCTCTTCTCCTACTGGGAAGGTGACTCTCTCCCCGCAGGTAATATGCCATGGTATATAGTGGGTCCTTGGTGGAAGCAGTTGACGCCCCCGCATCGGCTTGTACACCGTGAACCGGACCGTCTGGGTGAGTATACGGCAAAGGATACAGGGTTCCTTTTCCCGAATCAGGTATAGTGGCAGTTAGATGGGAGTCTTGGTATAAAGCTCTTGTTGTCGCGAGACGCCGCGCTAGATAAGAATACTTTAATCAAGACCAAGACTGGAAAGCTTCATCGAAGTGAAAGATGCTCAGGTCCCGGGATGTATAGACAGTGACATCGACACTCGAGCTTGGGCCTTCGGTTCCGAGCCAGACTTCGGATGATGGATGGGATTTCCATTTCCGGCGTGGTCATAGTGGGTGGTGATTGGTCTTTCTGCAAAGATGCTGGCGAAGTCTGTGAGGCGGTCGGTTGGAGGCCGCTCACGTGTGCGGGCGCCATCTTTTGGCTGCGGAGAACGGATAGGCATTGGTTCATGCGTGCTGTTTGCTATCATTATGAATTTGGTCTGTCGCGCTATCTTTATCTCGCCACCTCTGGCTCTACCCCTCCTTCTGAATCGGCTTCATCCCGGGCCGGGCTTGATAAAGTAGTTCTTAGGATAAAGCAAGCGCCTTATCACCACCAATTTATACTCATCCTAAACATTAGAATATAAACATTGTCTCTCGACAGGGGAGTGAGCTGACTCGAGACCATTTTATAATATATAGGCTTAGATGCGTTGCATATATCCTTCTGGGGTCATGGCCTCTTAATGATATGCCCATACAGCAGCTTATTTAATTCAAGAAGCTCTTCGGTAGAATATCCTAAGCAGTGTTTTTAGTCTACCACAGATCCTAGCTGCTTTCACATGCATCAAGAGGACAGAGTAACATTGTAAGCCGCCTGCTTGACCGAAGCAAGTCAGATTGACGCGGGGCTTTTAAGCGTCTTTTGTTCTGTCATTCTGATTTAGCACTTTACCAGTCTTGCGGGGAAGGCTTAGCCAAGACTCCATGACTTGACGGAGCTGCTGTACTCGGCGCTGAAGTAGCGTCAGCTTCTGATATTCCCCTAAGAGCCACCGCCACTGTTACTGACCATTCCAAGGGTAAATAACTCAAACTTAGTGAACAAGAAGGGAAATCCCAGTTATCATATATGGCTGGATTGGGGTCACCAAATCTGTTACACTAGTGATGGCCGAGCTTTCCTAGGCCAAGCAAACTCGATCCACCATTGAGGGCTGGCATACAGTTGCACGGTCTGTGGCTATGGGGCTCCGGCGACTCTGACCGAGAACGTGTACATGCCTCATCCACTCCATCGCTGTCCTAAATAACTCTGTGTACTTTGGAATATTAGCACCCATGCACCTTCGTCATTGTCATTATGTATCACGCTCTTGGAGAGAACTGATCGCAAGGAAGATGCCAGTCTCATATCCTTCGTATTCGAGAGTCTCACTGGATTCGGCTCGGCGATGGCTATTATAATCGGGATCGCGTAGAGTATCTTCGGCGTATGCTGCTGCTGAGTATTGCGATATGGTTTACGATCGCCACGAAGAAATTCACGGGCTTGTCAGATGTCACTACGACTTATGGGGTTGTGCAACTTCCCTATGAGCACTAACTAGACAAGTGAGTAAGCTCTTCCCCACGTGTGTTCAGAAAGACTTCACTGAAGTTCAATCGGCAGTCTTGATGCTGACATGCGGAGGAGCCGTTAGCGGCGAGACCGAGGATGAAGTGAAGGTAGCTAATGTGAACATCTCTCTAAGTCTAGATTATTATGTACAATGTCTCTGGTTGGCTTCCTTTCCCATCACCCCACCCTAAAATAACCTTGGAATGTATGGTCGGACCGATCCAGACCTAGGCGACAGTACGTGGATCTAGAACGCGGACTACCTGCCAGGCGACATGGTAGAAAACAGTGTGGCTTGTAATGAAAACCGAAAGTGAGAAATGTGAGCAGTCACTGAGTTGTGTGACCCTCAGGCATTCCTCGCAAGGCTCACTCATTCGGATGGCACGTTCCATCAAGGGGCAAGCTTACATACCACGACACCAGGTAGCGGAGCACATGTCTTACAGGTGGCGTAACTGGACATTTATCCAAGGTGAAGGAGGGGATTCTCTTCTCCAAGCCCGAGTCACTGACCCAAGGATTGATGAAAAGAAAGGGTCCACGAAGTGGAAGGTGCCAAAGAATCCGCCTGTCAGAGGACCAGAAGCCCGCTGAACAAACTAGTCCGCCGCGATGTGCAATGCAGGGACCAATTTGTGGTGGGATGCAGTGTTGATCGCAGCCACCCAAACAAGGTAAGTATGAAGAAGAAAAAAAAAAGAGGAGGAAGAGGCGGGAGCTGAGGCCCCTTAAGTACTTTTTCGAAAATGCGCTAGTGATAAGCGAGTCCATCGTCACACGTGATCAAAATAAATATGCATGTGACATTCCATCGCCACGCCTCAGGCAGCTGAGCTGTCCACAAAAGCTCGCGCCTTGCATTCTGGAGTCTATAAATCGCATCACTGCGTGGGAATTAGGAATTGGGCAGGATAGGGCCAGGACTTCAATAATTGGACCCTTGGCGCAATAAAAAACTAAAAAAAAAGGTTGGGTCAGTTACGAGCTTATGTGGAGCGATCCCCTATTTGCAACTTTGTACAATGGCCCTCGCGATGCCCCTCCTTTTCTTCTGTATTGGGAGAACTCCGTCGGCATGCTACCAGGTCCAGAGTCCTCCGGGCGTCTAGCGGCGTGATGAACCCACCCGAGGGCCGGGGAGCGAAAGAGCGCGCATCGTCATCAAAGGGAGCCATGGTTACTGAGAGTTGGGCTAGTAGGCGCTAGGGTATTTGAGTGTAGAGCTTAGTAGAAGGATGGGAAAGTTCCGCCCAGCAAATGCACACCGCAAGACATTCCCCGAGGGGTCTCCAGGATTGTAAAGATTGGAGTTGTCGAGTGCCATGCGAGCCTCTCATTTGCCTTTGTCGCTGCAGACTGCAACCTGCGACGACGGTTAAGCTATCTCCCTTCGCGACATGGCACTTGCAGAGGCGGCAAACCTCAATGCGAGAAACGGGTAAAGTACATAGAACAGAGAAAAGGGGTTTAGGATGCAATTGGTGGCCGCGCACAGGTGGGTCTAACCGTGTGGGCTATCATTACTTAAAATGTTCCGGTCGCAATTCTGGCAGGGTCGGGATCACCCTGATCTTCGTTGATAGCCAAGGAGGCCATGAGTCACGTTCTAGAATGGTCAGTCAGTGGCGGTTGCCTCCCTACAGCGTACAGCGTACAGCCTACTCCGTGGAGAATAGGCAACGAAATAACGAAACAAAGCAAGACCGACACATCGATAATATCGTATAGGAGTAGGGCTGGCCAGCCATCGCGATAGATGGCTTAAGACACGGTACCACAGAGTGGGGCTCGGACTACTAGCTCGGAACATCTAGAAACCGAAAAAAAAAAAAAAGAAACTAGACAAACTAGACTCTCAAACGGTACACTTGCGAAAAGGGGGACATACTAATTAAGGGGCCAATATCGACCGCATCAGTGGATCCGCACATATGAAATTTCAGCTTTTCTCTTTTTCCTCTCTCCAAGTCTGCGTTCTCCGCCCGAGCTGATACGCGTATCACGTAAAAGAACGGTGATGGCAGATACATATACCGTCGTGGGACTCTTGTATCAACGGGCGAGATGATACGATGATAGGGCACGGCATGAGAACCCGAAGAGGGGTTGTGCAACAACGCTGGTTGGCCACGGGATTCGCACGCCACTTATAGAGTTGAAACTTTGAGGATAAAACGGTCATGAGATGCTCTCGCAACACATGCGCCACTTAGAAGCGCGAAGACGAGCCGGTAACCAGGATCCGACTCAAGATCAGCGCCATGAGAGCGAATCCGACAGACGGCCTTAATCCTGGGCTGATCACTACGCAGAACGTAGGACGCAAAGGGAAGAGACTCGCAGGATTTGTGTGGGCCTGTTGCTTGTCCTGGTTCCCCTCCTCGTTTTCCCCCCTATCGTCCTATTGAACGGTAGTAGGTATGTACCTAAGTACTCCGTACATCTCAAGTCTCAACCCCTTGAACTGTGTAACGGTGGTCAAAGGCGGTCAATAACACAATCGGGTGTAGTCACGACTGGGTCTGGAGTGGGCGAGAAAAAACCAAGTTAATTTGCGTGGGACCCAAGATGCACGGGTAAATTAGGGGGGATCCATGGGAGCTTATGGGTGATCTGATGGTACGGAGGATTCCGTACCTCTACACTATGTACTACAATCGAATACACGGGCCAATGCAGAATTGAAATAACTCGACTATTTCCCCATGAAAAAAAAAATCAGATTAAAGAATATCAACCAATAACTTCCTCAGAATATAGTGGAAATGGATCGAATAGACCAAACTACTTCGAAAAAACAAGACAAAAAGCCTCCTAAAAGTTCCCCTGAAGCTCTTAGCTAAGCGTAGGATCCACCGGGCTCTGGGCTCCCTGCAGCTCCTTTCCTCTTTGAGTGTCAACAAGTGCCCCATGCCCGCTCTTTTTTTTGCGCCCTTCCCTCCTTTTTTTTTCCTTTCTTCTCCCACCCAGGATACCCCCCCCTTTCTCTACGTCGTTGTGATACCCGAGCTCTCGGCTCTCTATTTCTTTTGCTTTTCTCAAGATACCCCCGATACCCAAAACTCGCCTTTCTTCTGAAGCTCAGCTTCTTTAATCAATACCCCCCAATAATACCATTTTAATCATGTCGGACGTCCAGAAGCCCGTCGAGGAGACCCCCGCGGTTGTCCCTGCCACTGAGACCCCCGAGGCTCCTGTTACCGAGATTCCTGCTGCTGAGGCTTCCGCCGAGCAGGCCATCGAGGAGACTGCTGACAAGCCCGCCGAGGCTGCTGAGCCCGCCAAGGAGGAGGCTAAGGAGGAGACCAAGCCTGCCAGCGAGGGTACTCTCGGCTACAAGGGCCCCGGTCTCGTCAAGTAAGTTCGAAACATGGCTATGCGATGCGGGAACTGGGAGCTAACGGAGCTTGTCGCATAGGGGCTTCCGCTTCGCCAAGCGCTTCTTCTACTTCAACGACGAGGCTGTCGAGCCCAAGCAGCTCTCCGTTTTCCGTCAGAACGAGAAGGCCGCCGTCGTCAACCCTACCGTTGCCTGGGCCAGCCAGACCGGCAAGGGTCTGCTGTTCTTCGCCAAGCGCGCAGAGGACAAGGCCACCCCCGCTGGCATCTTCAACCTGGTACGTTCTACCACAGATACAATCTTCAGAACCCGACTAATGATCGCAACAGTCTGAGGTCTCCGATGTGACCAAGGAGGGCGTCAACGAGTTCCTGTTCAAGATTGGTGGCCACAAGCACACCTTCCAGGCCTCTAGCGCCACTGAGCGTGACAGCTGGGTCGCCGCTATCGAGGCCAAGTCCACCGAGGCCAAGGCCGAGAAGGAGACCATCGTCTCCAGCGAGGGCTACAAGGCCGAGCTCGAGAAGCTGACCAACCCCGCCGCAGCTGTCGCCGCCAAGAAGACTGAGACCGAGGAGCAGGCCGCGCCCAAGGAGGACAAGGCTGAGGAGTCCAAGCCCGAGGAGGAGAAGAAGGAGGAGAAGGCCGCTACCAAGAGCCGCTCGCAGTCTCGCAAGCGCGCCAGCATCTTTGGCCTCCTGGGCAAGAAGGAGACCGAGGAGAAGAAGGAGGAGACTACTGAGGAGACCAAGGCCGCCGAGCCCGCCACTGAGACCCCTGCTGAGGCTGCTCCTGCTACCGAGGAGACCACCGAGGGTATGCTTCTCTAAACACATGATCTTGAAAGTATCTTTCTAATACATTTACAGCTGCCGCCGCTCCTGCTGAGACCACCGAGGAGCCTAAGGAAGAGAAGAAGGAAGAGAAGAAGGAGGAAAAGAAGGCCAAGCGCACCTCAATCTTCGGCAACTTCTTCCAGAAGGTTACCAGCCCCTCCCAGGAGAAGTCTGAGAAGGAGGCCACCGCTCCCGCTGAGGAGACCGTCTCCAGCTCTGCTCCCCAGCTCGAGAACCCCGTTGAGGAGGCCGCTGTCGAGCCCATTGAGCCCGACACCGTGACCGCCGCCGCCGAGGGTGAGGCCGCTAAGGATGATGCCGAGACTCCTGCCACCGAGGCTGCCACTACCCCCAAGGCCAACCGCCGCACTTCCTTCTTCGGTGCCTTCGCCAAGAAGGAGAAAAAGCCCGAGTCCGACACCGAGGTCACCGACGGCGAGGGCAAGGAGACCAAGACCAAGCCCAACAAGCTCGGCGGTCTTTTCCGCAAGAACAGCAAGGCAGTGAAGCTCGACAAGGAGGAGGTCGCTGCCGCCGAGGCTGAGACCAAGGCCGAGAAGGCTGAGGAGCCTGTTTCCACCGAAGAGGCCGCCACCCAGGAGACTCCCGCTGTCGAGGAGGCTGCTAAGCCCACTGAGGAGGCTGCCATCGAGGAGCCCAAGAACGTCAATGTTTCTGCCGCGACCCCTGTGCAGGCTGCCGCCTGAATTGCGTCTCCCCGGCGTAAAGAGTTTGAGCGTTGGTGGGACTTGTCTTATCCGTCGCCGACTCAACCTACCCCTGAAGGGCTTGTGCCTCGCAGGAGTCCCTAAAGGATGCAAATACGGACTTGATACCATTTCTCTGCAGTTGCTTGTTTGCTTTTCCTCGCCACTGGTCCTCATTCAGTGATCACGGTCTACTTGCCTGGACTTTGATTCTGAAAGGGTGCCAATGAGATACCCGCTGTCGCTTTTTGTTTCTTTGACTAAAAATCCCTCATAATCATTGCGTTGCTCCATCGACACCATTTCCATTCCTTTTACGACCAGCGTCCTGCAACCGATACTCGATTTGCGACGTGATTATGCGTTACGTGGTGTGTCGCCCAACTAGATTGATACCACTTTGCTGCTTCTGGTTTTGAGATTGCTTGTGTTGGATACCCTGTAGGGAGGAAGGGTGTGTATTTGTTCCAGGGCTCGTCCCCGTTCAAATTGCCCCTCTGATGTTGTCTACCGTTGTTCCCGTCCGCGCGGTCTTAATACTTCGTGGATGTGCGATAGGTAATACTTAATAGAATCTACTCAGTTTGCCTTATACTTTTCAGACAAATCTTGATGTAGTACCTAGGTAGTAGAGAATCGACCTCGACCCAAGGTTGTCCAAATCTGGATACAAGGTGCCTGGAGCCTCGATGGGTCGGTCACCTTGCGTTGGAGTGGAACCTGCACACCATGCAAGCAATGTTAGGGCTCCATCGACAGGCGTTGTCAGTGGGCTCTGGGGTGCGTCGAGACTGCAACCTTGACCCATGCAATCACGCCCTTGATTCACTTTTGCAATACTCAGTGTTGATATCCAGTTAGGTGCCTCCGATATTTGTCATGGGCGGTGAACACCAGACTCGATACCTAGAAACCTAGCCTAGGTCGCCGTGAAGATAAAGAATACACAACGTCAGATGCCTAGGATCCACTACTGTAGTTATATGATGGTCCACGGGTTTGATAGCATGCCCTAAGGTCTGAATTCTATGCCTGGTAACACTGACTTTCGCTTGGGGTGAAAATGTAGTCTCATTTCGCACAAATAAGAATATGAAGAAACGGCAGTTTTCGGCCCGCGGAAAGACAGCGCATGAATTGTGGACGGCCAAGCAATCTGACCATGGCTGCCTTTTCATGGCGGTCACTAGGACTCAGGGTGCAAATGTCAGCCTTAAGCCATGGGCTTATGACCGTAATCCACGCTACCTATGTCCGTGATTAAGTTGTTGGATCGGAAACTGTTGACACTATAGGAGATCTGTCAAGTTCAAGCAACGATTCTTAGAGAAGGTTCTGAAACGATGATCGAATAAGTGGACACACGAAAATCGAATTTCACGCCCTTCGGCAAGACTAAGATCAAAGCAGCCATAGAAGCGAACACGGACCACGGGCACAGCCCGCTGCGGGGAGACAATTAGGAAAAGATCGCTAGGGCTTTATGGCTCCTGTCAATAGCTCCGGGGCTTTACGTTAGGAAAAAAATAAATAAATGTGGCTCTAGGGAGTATACAAGTGCCTAGCGAACATGTTCTTGGGGTATATGTGTCAGTGATGGTAATATGCTGCCTATGTTTCTATATCCATGGATATTGTAGCAAATAAATAAAATTCGGAGCCTAGACAGGGGCCTTCAAATGTCGCGGATGTGCGGATGCCTAGACATGCCTCTCCGTGAGTCACACCCCGTGACTGCGGGCATCGACCTGTGGAGCCCCCGACGGTGATTGGGTCTCGGGCTCCGCCGCACAAAACTCTGCTTAAAAAGTGCCTGAGTCCCCCCGACTCGATGCCTTCTTTTTCCTTTTCTTCCATCCACCCGTGATTTCATCAAACTACTTTTTCATCAACCTCCACAATATAGCCTACATTTGAACCACATCCTGAATCACACGAGATCCAAAATGGACGCTTTCTAAGCTCTCCACGCCAGAGTTCGTCTTTCTCTACAGAGAACGACACAATTGATCCCACGGGAACATCGGTCTATTTCTCCACTCAACATTCTTCAGAGTCTCCTGTTCCAGGTTCTCTGAACTTCGGCATCGCTTTGCGTAGCTCAAGTTCTTCTCTAAACACAATTCCAACGATCGACTTTACGTCGTTCACCACGGATTACCACCAGCAATCATGGCTTCCCACGCCCCCGCCCGCACAGCCCTCGGCTTCCAGTCTGAACAACAACAACAACAACAACAGTGTAATAGAGGACTTTGTGCTCTATCCCGCTCCAGTGTCCCGTCCGCAGCCTCAACACAGAGACTTGCGTGCGCCAGCACCCTCGAGTACTGCCCTTAAGCCGTCTGCCTTGCAGCCCTTTCTGGCACAGAACAACTCTCGACGACACAGTTTTAGTCTGCAGTTGCACCGTCATCTTCAGCAGCAGTTCTCTGGCTCTCCTGTTCCAGACCCCAGAGTGACCAAGCTACCCCGGTCTCCTTCCCACCTATCTCCCCCCTCGCACCACGCTCCACTCAACCGTATTTCCACCCCACGTTTCTATTCGGACAAACAGAAACAACGCTACCCGATCTGTCATCGCAACATGTCTACTTCGAACATCCAAGGTATTTATTTTGCTCCCTCCGTCTCTCACTCCGCATCAATCACTCACAATACCTCGCCAGATACCGACTACGACCTCTTCGGTTTCCCCTCTGCTGGTTTCCAAGCCGCTATGGATTCGCCGCTCGACCTCACCCAGCTGCCGCTGGGCCGCGAGGGTGAAGGCGCTTTCTCACCTGCTGTGCCCCCTGGCACCATTTCACCCAAGGACCTGATGTTCGAACACTTGGTCCCACCCTCGGGTGCTTTCACTGACATGAGCACACCTCCCTTTGACTCGCCTGGCACTTTCAGCCAGAACCCGTCTCCTCTCTTCACGGACGTGGACGTGGACGTGGCTGCTGAGTGGCCCCCTCTCTTCGATGATAGCATTGGCATGGGCATCAACTCGTTTGATACTAGACTCGGCTTTTCGGGTCTCGCTGATCCCAAGAAAGAAGAGTTCCCAAAGCCCGCGCTTCCAGTGTCGCCTGCCCCCAAGCGCGTCGCTTCCAAGGCCTCGCCTGTCTCTGCAACTGGTGCCACCAAGCACTCCACCGTCTCGGGTGTTTCTCGTGCGCGTAAGGAGCTCACACCTGTCGAGTTCGACTCGGCTGACCCCGTCGCCGCCAAGCGCGCTCGCAACACTGAGGCGGCGCGGAAGTCGCGCCTTCGCAAGCTCGAGCGCCAGAGTGCCGCGGATGCCGAGATCCGCAGTCTCAAGGAGCAGCTGGCCGCCAAGGACCAGATCATCGAAAACCTTCAGGCTCAGCTGAAGGCTCAGCAGACCTACCAATGAATGTTCTGATGAGATTTCAAGTCCCTTGTTTTCCTTTTTGTCTTTCCATGGTGTGGTGGGCGTGGGGCATGGGTCTAGCCTGATCCCCGACGTCTCACCGAGGCCTCAGAGCATTTCTTCTCTTGTGCCTCTCAAAAGTTAATCAGTTGAGACGTCAGTTTTGTTTTTTTATGTCTCATTGAGCTATTCAGATTGTTGTCACTTTAGCCGGTTCTGATTGTCTCCCTCACCAATATTTGGTGCTGTGATTGACTCGTGGCTCCTGCTATCTTGCTCCAGAAGTTTTAATTTGAGAATTTAATTTCCTTCTCTCAACTGCTTCGTCCCATATACATGCGTAGATTCCCAAGCCGAACATTGTGTGAAGCCCCCAATGACCACGCACCACCACTGTCTCATTTGTTACAAAATCACCCTATACATAGCAATATACAAGCACATTAACCAAACATCATCACTCAAACAATTTCTCTATTCACAAGAATCCATTTGACGTAACCTGCATATTCCGCACCACCCCACAACCTTCCACCCCCGCCCGAGAAAGTCTCTTCGAATCAAAAAACCAGGAAATCATCACCATCAGACTCCTCTTCCATCCACACATCCACAATGTCCTCATCCAGACAATCAACTCTAAACACCCTCTCCAACTGGGCAACAAACACCAATGAACTCGCCCAAAGCATCGACCTCGAAAACCACGCCACCAAACTCCCAGTAAGAACGACTCTAACCCATGCTTAAACATCTACTCAAACCAACCAGGAAGTAATCGATAACATCCGACAAGAACTCACCCAAATAACCGAAGACACTAGCCAGCACCCACCATTCACGCAGTCCGAGCAAGAGGCTATTAGCCAATCTTATTCTAGAGTCAGTCTCTCACCATGTTCAAGATAATGTATGTTAATGAGCATAGTTCGTGCAAGCTCAGCAAGCGCTTCTGAAGACTCTTATTGGGAAACATGGCGTTTTATCATTGACGCCGTTTACGGCGCCGCTTGGGAGTATTTTGGTGATGTTGGAGGGGGGGTTTGATGCTTTGGGAGAGGCTGTGATAGGAGAGGTTCCGATTTTTCAGAAGGAGGTTGAGGGGTTGAGGGATCTGTTGGATATTACTTTGTCGAGGGCTATTGATCTCTATAGTTAGGGGAAGCTTAGATGGGAGGTGTACTATATCAAGAGGTTTGGAATGGAAGGGCGGATGGAAAATGAGATTATGGATGAATGAATATCATCGGCTGGGGTGATAACGTAGATGTCCATCGGGTGGACTAGGTAAATTTATCTACAGGGAGATTACGGTTGAAGGTCAAGATCTACGGCCATTGATTCTATGCACATCCAGGTAGTAACCAGCTCAGACTTGCCTTTTGCACCTTCATGAGCCCCATCTCTCCCCCAAATCCTTTCTTGTCGCTTCCATGCCCCAAGATAAACTCCATTCACTTCGCAACCAGGTTCTCCATCATCCTCGAGCTACGCGCCGTCTCGAAAGACTGCTGTTGCTCTGGGGAAGGGGTGGAGATTGAGTGTGGGTGAACCGTCCACTTGATTGAAGGATGGAGTGGTACTCCATAAGGGCATGGAAGTAGATGACGAGAGATAGGGATTTGAGTTTCAAGCTGGATGGGATGGGACTTCAGAAGTATCTGTTTCCATGTTCTGTCATCACCGCTGGACTGGGTTCTTGATTTGAGGGAGGAGAGAAAGTTCACGGGGAAGAAAAGGGAGGATCAGAGGGAAAGCCGAAAGATGGACAGGTTATAAGATTCAGGTCAGGGTATCAGTGCCTTTCGTGCGGCCTTTCTCCATCTTGGCGGTGCGCGCACCAAATTGGATAGCGCGCTTCTTCTCTCGAGCAACGCTCGGCAAGCCCAGCCTCAGAGCCACAAGCCGAAGTGCCATTTTCTCCTTATCGAGGGCGTTTATTGTCTCTGCCCCTGGAGTAGAGTCTGACAGCTCTGCAAGCCCGAACCCGCATTTCTCCCAAACAGGTGCGCGAAGAACCCACGCGACAAAGTCTTCGTCTAGGTACGGGAAGCGAGTTTCGCGGCCCCAGTGAGAAAGGACGCGGTCATCACGGCCGAGATTGCGCTGTCCAAGTCGGCTCACGTCGAGATTGATCTCGGAGATCAGGCCCTCAAAGCCGCTGCGGTTGAAGGCGATACCGTGGCGGCCGTATCCGGCGAAGAGCTCGTCGGCACCGAGGCCTGATAGAAGAACACGTGCTGAGGTTGTGCAGGGTTCTGGGTCTGTGTTGGAGGTGTGGCTTGTTCCTTGGCCGCGAGATGCAAAGTACAAGGCGCATGCGATGGAGAGGTCCATTTCTGTGTTGTGGGGTCTCATGAGACGCTTGACCAGGACCCGATGTGATAGGGTCTCGGAGTAGGGGATGTCAATGGCGACGAAGCGCCAGGTGCGACCTGGACATGCCCGTTGGAGCTCCATGAATGCAGAACGGCCTGTGATCCTGTCAGGACAGGCCTCGTAGGGGGAGATGGGAGATGGTGATGGTGATGATGATGATGGCGACGAAGGTTTTTGTTGTTTTAAATTCGAACTTGCCGCTGCTGTGACTCTAGGGTTCTCAAATGCGACATTAAGAAGATCGATGGGCTCGTTCGTTGGTAGGATGTCGTGTGAGAGGCGGGCCAGAAGGGTGCAGTCCAAGCCCCCTGAAAAGAGGACTGCGACTTTGGCACTATGACCTGAGACATAGCCCGGAGGTTCTGGTACATCTCGGATTCTTAGTTCCAGTGATTGACGAAGCCTGGCCTCTAGCTCCTTGACACATGGAGTCTCCAGTCTTAATGCTGGCGGTTGCTCCGTTGGAACCGACATATGCATCGGCGGAATTGGGTTCGTCTGGAATGAAATGTTAGAGCAAGAATGTTGGAGCTGAAGTGCAAACTCACAATGTGACCAGCCGGGGGCGCAGGGTCGGAGCTCCATGGCAAAGTCTCAATCTTGTACCGATCCTTGGGAGACGCAGATACATCTTGGTATGCATCAAGATCGATCATATATACACCGGCAAATCCTACCTCTTCAAACAATGCCGAGGAAGACCCGTCGCACAAGCTGCATATCTTGAGACTTCCGTCTTCTTCAAACCCCTGCAAGAGAGATCTTCTGCCGAGGCAGTCCCTGCTGAAGAAGAGCCGCCCATTTACCGCGTCATAGAACACAAAGGCAAATGGCCCTGAAATACTTGCAACGGCCTCGGCCAGCCTGTGAGAAGTATCACTATAATCAACACTCACGGCCTTCAAGAACAAGCTGAAGACGCGTTCAGTATCGTTGCCGCTGACCGGTTCGCCTGCGATCTTCCAGGCTTCCCCATTCCAGCAGAGCACTGACTGGGTGGATTTATCTATAAGTGGTTGTGAGTATACATGATAACCTCTCAGTGACAGCACCGTCGAGATGAAAGTGAGATGCTGTGGGGGCTGGGACACTGCATCTTGTCCCTTGACCTCCCTGCGCACCGTGTGGGTCTGAGTGCTGTCCGGTCCTCGCTTTTCCAGCAGATTCCTGGTTTCTTGATTTGGCTGCGTGGGCTTTGTCGACAAGGAGAAGAAAATGCCACACATGATAGACGAGACGTTGCCATTGGAGGAGCTGGCGGCGACGGGGATTTTATGCCCTCGGAGCCTGGGGCAGAAAACTTAGTCATCTTACAGTCGAAGTGCAGTCACAGTAGATGCCGGACCTAAACAGAATATTGTAGTTATTGAAGCTCATTACTAGATGAAAAGAAGTATCCAACAACGTAGCACCTAGTACGTATGGATGTAGCATAGATATATCTTCCATTGCCCAGATACAAAGCTCAACAATTGAATGCGGGTGCCCCCGGCCGAACGATGATCCGCACCATCAACATGAGAGCCTCAAGACTTCCTACACGCTACACCAGGATCCCCTGAACCCGTTGGCGCGGCCTGCATGCTAACCATAGCTTATGTCGGCCATCGAAGCTTCGACCGATCAGCCAGGGATGAGGGATGATCAACCTACCCGTGAAGAGCCCGAGAGCTCCAGTCCCCCAACCTCCCTCCCCGAGACCCAGAATGATACATCGAAGCATTTGGAGCAAACCGATAAAACTACGGAAACGGGCGAGGCGTCACAACACCCTGGTAACTCGAGCGATTTCACGACCGACTCAGCAATAGCAGCACAACCCCAACCATCAATCCCATCCCAGCCTGACCCGCTTGCGGGACAGATGGATAAGCTGTCAGTGTCAGCGACGGACGTGCCAGAAGCTCTACCCTCATCCCAGGCGAATACCCCTCCCCCGCCTCCTCCGCCAGAGAAAGACGATGCCTACATCAACTCGAACTCCGCAATCTCGGGCCCCGCGTTGCAAAAAAGCGAGCCGACGGGCCTGAGCTCCGAAAGGGCGCTGCCAGGCGTGCCCGGCGACAGTGAACCGGAGTCAAATCAAGGTGGTCGGAATGAGCGGGCGCCGGATGACAATGATTCTCAGCCGGAGATTCAGAACATCATGGGCCAATTCCAGGACCCGGGTACGACCACTGGCCAGCAAGAAATCATGTCGCCTCGCATGGAGCTTGCTGAGCAGTTCCGAGGTGCTCAGAACTATTTCCCACCTCGCAGGTCCAGCCTGGATCATATCCAGCCCACTTTGTCTGGGTCGTCGGGAGCTCAACCGTCGGGTAGCCAGTCATCTCCAGTCTCTCAATACACCCATAAGTCCACGGGCGCCGATGAACCCACATTGACACAGCAATCGTCTTCCTCAACAGTGCTGCCACTACCCGAACCCGAGCCCGACCAGCCGTTTGACTTCCATAGGTTTTTAGAACAGCTGCGCCACCGGACTGCTGACCCCGTAGCCAAATTCCTGCGCTCATTCCTGATGGAGTTCGGAAAGAGGCAGTGGATGGTTCATGAGCAGGTGAAGATAATCAGCGATTTTCTGGCATTTATCACCAATAAGATGGCACTATGCGAGGTCTGGCGGGATGTCTCAGACAGCGAATTCGAAAATGCCAAAGAAGGCATGGAGAAACTCGTCATGAACCGTCTGTACTCGCAGACATTTTCCCCAGCAATTCCCGCCCCTCCGAGCATTCCCAGAAGTGCTAGCCGCAGTCGGCGGAGAGAGATTGAGAGGCTTCATGGGCCGTGGCGCCGAGGTCAGCACCAGGAGGATATTGAGCGAGATGACATCTTGGCGCAGAAGATCCGCATTTATAGTTGGGTCAGGGAAGAGCATCTGGATATTCCACCCGTGAGCAGTGGCGGGCGCCGTTTCTTGAACTTGGCACAGCAAGGTAAGCCTCTCTACCCACCATACTTTCCTTTTCTCTCTAACCAGGCAAGTAGAGATCTTAAAGCTGAATGGCTACCGGGCACCTCGGGATAAAGTCATCTGCATTTTGAATTGCTGCAAGGTGATATTTGGCCTTTTGAAGAATACCAAAAAGGCGGACACATCTGCTGATGCCTTCATTCCGCTCCTGATCTATGTGGTGCTACATGCCAACCCAGATCATCTCGTTTCTAATATTCAATACATCTTGCGGTTCCGCAACCAAGATAAGCTCGGTGGCGAGGCAGGCTACTATCTGTCTTCGCTGGTAAGATGAACTGCATTGTATATCAATTCTATCCATCCACTAACCTTCCTACAGTCCGGAGCCATCCAATTCATCGAGACGTTGGACCGCACCAGCCTCACCGTCAGCGATGAAGAGTTTGAGCGCAACGTCGAACAAGCCGTCTCCGCCATCGCCGAACAAAACCGCGAGTCTGAATCTCTAGCAGATAAACCCCCACCCCAACCAACAACATCGGGAGGCCCATCTTTGCCCCAGGCCGGACCAAGCCGCAAAGACGCATCTCACTCTAGCGACGACGACGCCTCCGCCCCAGTCGCAGGACTCTTACGCACCATCCAAAAGCCCCTCAGTACCATCGGCCGCATCTTCTCCGACGATGGAGACATCGGTCCATCACAGGACCGCCCACTCCAACCCGCCACAACACCACAACCAGCCGTTGCGCCACCCCGCCTCACCCCAAACGTCTACCAGCCCCCGCGGTCCAGCACCGAAAGCCGACAATCGAGCGACGAACGCTCGCGACCATCCCGAGATGGCGGAGCTCAGAAGAACCTGAGCCGTGTCCTGGACGCACAAGATGCAGCAGCGCGACAAGCCAGCGCCGAGGACGCCCAAGCACGACGCATTCAGCGCGCCGAGCATAAAAACGTTGTCGAGACCCTGTCCAACATGTTCCCCAACCTAGACCGCGACGTCATTGACGACGTGGTCAAGATGAAAGAGGGAAGGTAAGTTGCCCATAGCCCAGCCTTGTATTTCGTATACTCATATCCTCTCATAGAGTCGGTCTAGCTGTCGACGCCTGTCTCGCTCTCAGCGCGGAATAGTATATAGAATAAAATACCTCGCAATCGGGGCGTATGATCAGTTACGAATGGCATGCAGTGTGATTCACTTTTATTCTTCCTCTTTGTCTCTTGGATGAACCTTGAGATCCATGGCTTCATGTGGTATGACCAGGACCGGAGCATAACGATATGACTTCACCATACTTGCAAATCGAATATAGTTACTTCAACCACGTATCTAGATGCGAGTTCTTAGACGCTACAATGCTATCTTGTCTACGAACGCTCGACCAGGGATGGGCATGAGTGTAAAGTAACAGCGATGTCGGATAGACATTCTTCAGCAATGGAATATACCTTCAAGATAACCAAAACAAAATCGCTCAAATAGCCGCCCAGGTTAGGTGCAAAAAGTGACAAAGCAAAAAATGTTCAAGCAGCCATGGTAAGCACATACGACGTAATACTATCCATCCGCTCCGTCGTCAGCTTCAGACTAACAGTCAACAGCTCACGAGCAATCCCGGGATGTTGTTCCTGAAGCTCCTTCCATTTCTCATCACTGAGACACCATGCAACGCAATCATGTTCAGCTTTCACCGTTGCGGTGCGACGCGTCTCACTGAAGAAAGGTAACTCCCCACAAGGTCGACCAGCGACGACTAGTTCGAAATACCGGCCCTGTGGGAGATCATACTCGCACCGCAGCATACCAGACTCGAGGAGGTAGAAGGCGCGCGGGATGTCACCTTCGTGGTAGAGGACCGTGCCGGCGGGGTAGGACTCGCATGAGAAATAGGCGCAGGCGGGGAACCAAAAGTCTTCGTTCTGGGTTGAGAGGCCTTGGAATGTTTGGAGGAGGAGGGGGAGTGGTTGGCGCATGGCGGACCAGGCGGGTGCAGCCATCATTGCTGTTTCTTGTGCATGTTCGCGGATTGTGGTCGTCGCGATACGTTGTAAGTATTGGCCTCGAGGAGAGCTGACTATGTTCTCGGATAGACTGGATTGGCGGCGGTGTTGACCTGATGGGACAGGAACAGGAACTTGGAGGTGGGAGCCATTGGTAGAATCGATTGAATTGCGGGTGAGTGCTTGTTGGCGGTTGTAGAAGACTTTGAGGTAGTCATTCTCGCAGAACTCGAGGGCCGAGTTGAGGTCCTCGAATATGGGGACGCCAGATTCGGGCTCGAAGAGGCCTACATTTTGTAGACTCCTGCCCACGTCACCTTCGATGTTCAGGCCAGAGATGGTAGTTTGCACGTTGCGCTTGCGGAGAATGCGGTTAATACGAGTGAAGGCTTCGGCGGCGGAGAAGTCCAGTCCGTAGACCCGGGAGAAGTCCAGGATTAGGAATCGAATGGGTTGCCGATGGAATGCCTCATCTTCGATCAGTCCGCGCATGGTGTTCTCGACACTGACGATCGTTCCGAAGAAGAGGTAGCCGCCAAGCTTCATAATGAGAGTTTGTTGGCCAGCCTCGTGCAGGAACTCTTGTTGAATGGGAGGACGGCGGACTGTGGATCCTGCAGTCTCTCCGGAGAACGTGGCTCGAATGGCAGACTTGCGAGATGTTTGTACCACGAAGTTCACACAAGCAAGGATAATGCCGACCAAGATGCCCATCACGAAGTCCCAAGCACCCATCGTGGCGACGATAATGACCACTGTCAGGTACTCGAGTCGCGTAAGCTTTCCCCACGTATCTACCAAGGCTTCCTGCAACAATTCGATGCCAAGCAAGAATATCAGAGCACCGACAACCATGACCGGGATGTATCCAATAATGACAGGGCCAATGACCATAATCCCTACCGTTGCGGCGGCTAGCATGAGACCCGCCAAGCGTGATTCTCCGCCGCTAGCGATGAAAAGAAGACTGTTCGTATACACAAGATAATTCTGGATGCTACCCGCAAACCCTGAGAGGGCGTTGGTCACGCCGTGTGCCACAAGCTCCCTATCCACATCGAGATTATCTTCTCCGGTAGAGATTCCGAGAGCGGGAACGTTGATCGGCACATGAAGCACGCCGAAGAAAGTCAATGCGAACATCGCGGGGATGGTATCAGCAAACGCAGTCCAATCGACGGCAGAGAAATCTGACAAATTGTAAGCCAATGATCACCAAAGCAATGTGGTGTGTGTCTTCTGTCACCTACCATAGAGGGTGTAGAAGTGGTACCAAGGCTTATTGGACGACGGGGCATCAAACACCCAACCCTTCTGGTGCAAGGTATCCATAGAAATCCTAGCACTGAGAATAATGATGTAAAAAGCCATCGCGACACCGATAAAGTAAGCGCCGACAAGAAAGTTCGACCGAATAAAGCGCTTCAAAACAAGAAGACTAATTGCAAGGAACAAGGGTATCATCCAAAGAGGAAAAGTGTCGAGGTGGAAGAGTTTCTGGAGAGTATCGAAGTTGTACTCAAGGGAGCCGGGCAATCGAGCAGAGACCTCGACTCCGGTTTGAATGAGAAAGTATCCAACACCACCAATGCAGCCGATCAGGATATGGCGAGGGAAGAATCCGATCAGCGAGCCCAGCCCGCATACACCCATCAGGAAGAAAACCAGTCCGGTAAGGACCGAACTGACTGAGAAGGCGAGGATGGTGGTCGCAATCACAGACTGTGGATTATCCTTGCCCACCCGGTTCATGATGGCGAATGCCATCTGGTGGAAGAAGGGCACAACCTCAATCATCTCACTTCCTATTCCTCCCTTAAAGATGGAACCGCCGCAAGAAAACACCACCTGAGAGATGATAGTACTAACATAAAACATTGAGATACCATCTGCGCCAAGATGGGCGAATAATGGCTCTCCCAGAGGGAACAAAATCATCCCATAGGAAAGGGCATCGAGAATGTTGAGCAGAAGCCCTAGCAGCACTGCCGGAATCAAGCCAACGGGGCGGATCACGCCTTCTTGCCATATAGCTCGCCTATCCCAGGCCTTGGGATTGGCCACGAGCCGGGAACATTTGGCTACCCTTGACAGTCCTTTGGAGAAGGCGTTGACAGGCCGAGCGGTGATTCCTCCCTGGTTCTCGATATCCTCAATAGCTCCATAATGGTGCGGTGATTTGGAGCGTGTCTTTGTCAGTAGTGAAGTCCGCTCCGTGTCTCGAGACTCGGGTTCGTCTTGGATGGTTGGCAGGTGTGAGCTCGGGGTAACTTCCGTGACAGTCGACTTGGTGTCATCCTCGGCCGAGTCCGGAGAGGGGTGGCGGATCATCGCCGTAAGAGCGGAGGAGGCAATAGAAGAGTCGACAGGGGCGGATCTCAATTCCAAGGAACGCCCTCCCACCGTTTGATGAGAGCTGGCAATTTCATCTTGCGGGGTAGCTGGAGAATGCCGACCCTGAAATATATCTAGACTGGGAGGGAGACTGGTTCTTCCTTGCGAGGGCTTTCTATTCAGTGACAAGCCGTAGGTCGCGAGCTCTGCAGTTTGCTCTCGCAGCCCGTCAGATGCATAGTGTGCCGGGTCTAGATGATCGCCGAATGGTCAGTAAATCGCTCTACTAATATGTAGCTCAGAGGTACCCAGATACCCACCTGCAGTATTGTTCAATGAACGATGGTGAAATGAGCGGCCGGGGGCTCTCGAGCTAGATCCAGTATGGCTCGACGGCTCCATACCGGCGGGCATGCTGCCCCAGTTCGCATGTTCCACCAGGGACTCCGGTGGCATAGAGGAGTCTTCTCGGTCGAAATTCCAATTGCGGCGTGATAGAACCGATGCACGCGAGTCGCGACGAGCACGAGGTTGTAATACACCCATCAGATTGCGCAATGGCCGCACAAGACGAGTCTCGAGAAATTCGGAGGGTTACCGGCCACTAGCGCATGCAGCAGCGTTAGAGGTAACAGAGATGACGCAACGGTGCCGGAGAGGCATCAAGGCCAGCGCAATGAGGCCATGCGGTTATATAGCAATGATCGGTAGTAGGTGCTTATCAGGACAAGACATTAGCATAAGGAAATTAAATCATGAAGTCTGGTTGACTAAAACCTTGGAAAATCCACTAAGCGTGTTATCGCTATCTCCGGGCTAAACCGCTTGCGGGTCCGTTCTGATACCACTAATTGATACTAATAAATACTACTTTGACCACTAAAATACCTTGATACCACGGTCAAAGTAACCTACGATCTGCGCCATGCGCTCGCTAGTTCCTCACTATTCTTGTTTCATACTATCAATGCCGCTATCGGGGCTTATGTGGGAAATGCCGAAGACTAAGCTCATTTCTTACATGAAGCTATGACCAAGCTCGACATTTACTCTATTTTGATGTCAGTCTAGAATACCTCCAATGTGCTGTCTAGCTTGCCGGTGGGGCAACCAACATACTCGCTGCGGGATAGAACTACAAAATAACCCTACAAGGTAATATACTAAATTTATTCATATCACATGGACCATCAAAGTCGTGGCGGGGTATCTCAAAGTACACAACTCCTGTCGTACAGATCGTGGCCTAATTCCACGGCCCCTCAATCAGCTCAATCGCTCGAGGAATCCCTGTGAAATTAGTCGCTCGACATCCCCCTGTCGAACATACAGCTGGCTGTTTTTCGTGAGATTGATGACCCTATGCCCCGCTCGTTAGCTTCGTCGTAAGAGCCCCAGACAGGTCGCACCACATACCCGTACTCCGTCTGAATCTCTCCCGCGTCCTTGAGCACGCGCACATCGATAAAAAGATCCTTCGGCGGGTCCAGAGTTCCCGTAAGATCAATATCCGTCCATTGGCCTTTGTATGCGGCCAGCATATCGCCGTATTGCCGGAAATATTCCTCCTCCTCCGGGCTTAGCGAGCTGTGCCCGCCGCCCTGTCCTGGGCCACGGTCTTCCGACGCATCGCTGGGCTGTTGCTGTTCCAGGACATCGACACCTGTCCAGCAGAGTTCTTCGAGTTTGTCGGTTCGGACGCGGTGGTAGGCTAGTAGGCAGCGCTTGTTTCGGCGCATGCACAGGTGGTCGACTAGGAGGGAACACGCGATGGCTGGGTCGGCCGATGGATTGAATGCGCCTTCGAATGGCTCGAGCATGCGAGCCACATCACGGTCTAGGTCTCGCACCTCTCGGGTCACAGCGCGGACGATCTCGGTCTGATAGGGCGGGAGATGGGCGAGGGATTGGGTTCGCTTTGCATGTTGCACCTGGAGCCATGGTCAGCATTCGTACATGTCATTCGGTGAAATTCCCGGTCCGTAAATCACCCAAGAATGAGACATACCAATTTGTTGCCCAGCTCTCCGTACATCGTGGTCGCGCGATCGGGATCGTAGAGCGCATCGCGGACGCGCTCTGGCGGGCGATCCATGGCGCGCCAAGATCGGTCTTAGTCAGTGGGTGGAGTGCGGATCGGCAGATGGAGTACTCAGTATACAGACCTGACTATGTATATGGAGTAGTCGAAAGAAGGATCTTCTGTGAAATAGATGAATGGAAAATAAAGATGATTATTCAATATCCTGGAAGTTGATGTCTTCGTGATTGAAGGTGGGAGATGGGATCGCATGTGAAACGGCTACTCACAAGCTGGTTTGATTGCGAACATCAATACGCCTTTCCCACTGAATATGGTACTGACATAAAGCTATAGATACTATACAAATATACCCAAAAAGAAGTGCGTAGATCTATTCGACTGTCCATGGGAACCAAGCTTTGGTACCGCATGGAAGCACGCATCTGATTTTATCCAGATGGTTCTCATCCAGACCCAGGCCAATGGCAAGGACCTGTAAGATCTCACCTCCCACACCAAAACACTCCCAGTAAAATGGACTCATAAAAGCATGCAATCATGGCAGAGATTCAGGGATCCACTGATTCGGTTGCTTTGGGCTGTCCTCGCTTTCGATATCATAGCTTTCCTGATGGCAGTCGGCGAGGTAAATGTAAAGACGACCGCAACGAGACCGAGCATATTCCTCAGTAGTCGAGATATCCAGACAATGATCATATCTCCACATCGGGGACTTCTCTCAGCTGTTCAGCGCGCTCCGGGTCATTGTCTTCGATGATGGCCTGCGACACCTTCTCCAGGCCGGGCTAGGAATAGCCTCTGTGAACAGCCCATCCGTCAGGATGAGGCGTTTTGAGCTTCTCATCTTGCGGCAAGTCGAAAAATCGGTGGAAACCGTCAAAAGCCTCGTCCAGCAGCGGCTCGGGCAGTGAGTCGTTAACGATAGTATACACAAACCACACCTTCTCGCAAGCGGCGACAATATTCTGCGCTACGTACTTGCTGGCGACCAGACCCGCCAAGGTTTCACTTGGGAAAATCGACGACTGGGAAAATCGACGACAGGGATATTTGTTTGCGCGATCGGATCCATGACGGGTTGATGGCTTCAGGCAGAGAGTGACCGGTGTAACGAAGAGCGGACATGTGAGCCTGCCTTAGACCCGATATTTTCAGGGTTCAGCCCGACATCTTCGTAACGCGTGGATGGTGGATCGCTAATCGTGGATCTTGTGCGGATCACTCCGTACTTCATTGTAAATGGAAGCAGGCTTGGACGGGGCTGGTTGGGCACCGCACAACTCGTTGCTGTAGCAAGGATCTCGGTGGAGATCAGCCACACTACATCATCTCCATTTCTCACGCATCTCTCCAATTCTTCTCCAGGACCCTGAAACTGACATTGTCGGTACATTGTGAGTTACCTGATCTAATTAGCGAGTTTGTTTCCCTCGTGGTGCGCGCCTACGCTAACGCCCATCTTACTGCTTTGAGTAGTTTGTTGACATCCCGACTCTGTACCTCGATAAGAGTCCTCGACTAGCAAGCACTCTCGATCCTCACGAATAATGAGCAGTTGGAGACATTAACAATCACTATTGGAAGCAAAATCGCTCGGTCGCATCCGATACAGTTGGACTACATCCGCCCCGGCTTCGAGAATGCGAGCTTCTTGGTGGATCGGGATCTGGGCCACATTCCTCCCCTCCGTGCTCTCGATAGACACTGCGCCCTTCTCTCCGCCTGAAAATATCGAATCCAAACGGGCTTTCGAGGTCCTCCAAATCCTAAGACGCTCTGATAACAACTGCCCGAGCGGATACAACCCATGCACCAGCTTGGGAAACTCAGACGCTTGTTGCCGACAGGGCACGAATTGCTCTCGCGATTCGGCCAACAATATCGCCTGCTGCCCTACCGGAGCCAAGTGTACCGGCAGTTTGACTGGCACTTCCACAAGTGCCGCTGAGACAGGGGGCAGCTTCATATTCCCAAACGGTGCGACAGCGACGACAACGGCAGCCGGCTCGGAGGCATCTATCACGGGTTCGACCGTATCCGGGGCTTATCCATTTGTCTACGTTCCTACTTCTTTTGCCAATGCCGCAACCTGCTCTTCATATTACTCTCTCTGCCAGTCGGAGTATATGCAGTGCACTGGGGCGCTGCTGGGTCGCTACCAAGTGACTGTTGGTGGAGCCGGCGGGGCTGGAGTGACGGTTCAAGAGGTCACCGCAACATCGCAGGCCACGTCCATCTGCTCGAGCCTGAGCGCAAAGGCATGTCATGGACTCGGTCTGGGATACTGTGCTTCCGTGGAAACAGCCACAGCACACGATGCCAGTGGGAATGCGGCGGCCATGTCGGGTCGGACGTCGAGCCTTCAGGACTTGGTTTTCGGCTTGGCTGTGGGGGTTGCGGGTGTGTTTATCTGATGTGATGTGATATGATCTTGATATGATCTCTCTGTGTATAGTTTTATGTTTATTTCCATTTCGATCTGTTGACGGAGCTTGGGTCTCTCGAGATGAATCGTTCGATTGTGAATGCAGCCGACATCCCGGGTTCCCTGGACTTTGGCCTGCCATCGGTGGCACCACCCGCTGTCTCTGGTAATTTGTGTTCAAACAGTGGAATATATCTTTCACCTGAGGGGCGAGTCCTCATTATAAAAAGCAATTTACGGCATCGTAGAGCTACGTAGAGCAGCAACCTAAGCAACCGACAGCAGATACAAGATCCGACCGCATGTTGATCCTTCCACGTGGTCGCAGAGGGGCGCATATGCAGTGATGAATTGGCCTGTCAGGTTGAACTAACCTGGAAACTAAAGTGAGTCCCAGCCACCGTAAAAACCGAGTCAAAAAAACAACAAGGTTGAAGTGGGTGACTTGGCAGAAAATTGGGTGGTTGGGGTTGGTTATACGGAGGCTGGGAAACACTCTGTTTTTGTTATTCTTTTTTTTCTCTTTCTCCCTTTCTCTCTTTTACATTCTTACTTCCCTCCTTATCTCTTTGCATTCCAACTGTATTTTGGTCTGTAATCATCTGTACGCCTCCCTCGGAGCGGTGATCTACGATCGCTTCCAGAGTATACAGGGCCGATTGGGAGTCTAGCATTCCCCATCGAAACGTGTACCACGATTAACGACTTGACGAACATTCCTCGAATACCAAGGGCCAAAAGAACGAACGGAGGACAGCCTTGTGAGCTATTCGTCGCTCCTGATCCGCCATGCAGTCCCCCTCCGCCATTCCAACGCTCTCCACTCTGATCGTACTGCTCCACTTTCTACAACTCGCAATCGCAAATCCCGTATCGCTTAACGAAACCACCCTTGAACTTGAGCAGAATGCCCTCGAGAAGCGATGCGCGAATCCTTGCGGCTACAATGACTGGCTTTGCTGTGACTCCGGCCAGACCTGCAACACCAACAGCGCCGGCCAAGCGGAATGTCTAGATGGCTCAAGTGGTGGCGGCAGTTGGCAGTACTATACAACCACCTACGTGGTCACCGAAACCGATCAATCCACCATCACCTCTGTCTGGAGCAGTCACATCGCTTCCTCCACCGGAACCTGCCGAATCGACCTCGGCGAGGTCAAGTGCGGTACCACCTGCTGCGACGCAGCGCAGGAATGTCAGGACGGCCAATGTGTAGCCGAGAGCTCCTCCGTTGCAGTGACCGGCTCTGAACCTACAGCAACAGGCGAGGCTAGTCCTGGTGTGCGTCAAACGAGCAGTGGCGCGTCAACTGTGACGCAGACCTCAGCGCCCACCACTACCCAGGGATTCATCGCACCCGTTGGAACAGACGGCGCTCAACTGATGGGAGCCAAGGCTGCTAAAAACGGAGGAGGACTGAGTGGTGGCGCAATTGCAGGAATTGTCATCGGTACCATTGCAGGTGTTATTTGCCTTCTCCTCCTCTGTGCCTGCTTGTGCTTTAAGGGAGTTGTAGATGCCCTTCTTGCAGCACTGGGCATGAAGAAGCGCCGCAGACGCGAAACAACTGTTGAGGAACGATACTCGCACCATTCACACGGCAGTCGCCCTCGACCATCGGGTCGTACTTGGTTCGGCGCCAAGCCAGCAGCAGGAACGGAGAGCTCGGTCAGTGAGAAGAAGTCGAAATGGAGCGGTTGGGGCACAGTCGCCATCGTTTTGGGAGCACTTGCGCTCTGCTTGGGATTGAAGAGACGCAGAGAGCATGAAGACGACGACAAGACGAGTTACACCTACCCGAGTTCGTACTATTACTATTCGGACTACACGCGGAGTGAGTTCACCATGCACAACGACAAGGACTAGGAAGAGCAATACTGACCTTCTTCATAGGTAGCGACAGTTCTGGCGGACGAACGCGAGACACACGGCGGTCTCGACGCTCAGGACGCTCACGCGCACGATCAGGCCGTTCATGATGAGTAGTGGTGATGTTTTCAGAAGGGTCATGATTGGTGTGACCGGTCTGCTTTTTATGACTTGTTCAAACACGACACTTATGCATTTGACGGCGCTTTTTGATATGATTTATGTACCATTGTGACCTCATGTTCTTTCCTTCTGGGTATGCTGATACGTTTCCCCCTTTTGAATGTCGATATGAGTTTGGATCTCTGATTCCAACGCTTTTGTTCACTTTGTTTTGCCCGTTTATGATGACCGCGGACCTGAGATGTACATATGAGAGAGAAAGAGGGAGACAAAAATAGTTCTAACACGACCTAATTGCTCGCACTTTGCCCTCGCTTTCCTTCTTTCTTGCACCTTTTCTTGTACCATGCTGTCATCTATAGCGCGCCGGCGTAGGTGCCTACCTCCAGCAACTCTGATTTAGGTAGTAGTCCCCGGGTGTTGATTCAGAGGATGACTCCAGCCGATCCGCCACATCATTCTTAGGATCGTCATAGTAGCTAAGGACCTGCTAGGCATGCCATGAAAACGTTTACTAATTAGATTAGTGTCAATTTCCTCGAGAAACCCGTAATGGCACTAGTGCTCGCGAAATGCAGAAAAGAAAAGAGTCTGAAAATGCATTTTGAACCATAAGAACCATGAATGGAGAAAGAGAAGCATGAGCAGTTGGAAACCAGAATCATCCGGCAGCTAATGGTGCCTTAAATATTCGGGTTGTCCAGTTCCGCTTCAGCTTTGCTCTTAGCCTCGCGCCGCATATTATGCATCCTCTTTGCCTCGACCATCTTTATGTTCTCGATAAACTTCACCGGCATTGTCCCCCATGCATCTTCCACAGTTAGTAGGCCCTCTTGAATCCGCCGCTGGTTCAAACATACTCTTTGTCGGGCTTTCGGTGGAAGGGGTGTTGCCATATAAGTCAACGGAGAACTTATTACCCGGCGACAGCTCAAGAAGAATATCCGGGGAAAATCCAAGAGAGCCAGTCACTAAATAGTTATACTGCATGGTGAGGTACCCCTGGATAGCCACGTTGTGGCCAGGTGTCAAGCTAGATTCGACGATGGTATTGATCAAAGCTAGACATGGAAGAGGCTTAGCACGACATAACAACAATACTAAAGCCAGGAAGGAGAAAATAGAAGAGGCATCTAGGATGTGAGACATATCATCGACGTAAAATAGCCGCGTTGGAAGTCGGCATCGCGTAGCGGAATGTAGACATGTGTTTTTCGATAAACTTGCTTCCGAGAGGACCATATGCCAGAAACTGGGAAATCGGAGGCGATTTTAGGGCGTATCCTGGCCAGCCTAGAGGGGCAATAGTCGCTTCCCACTCCACGGGTCCTTGGCTTTTCTCGAGTCCTTGTTGAAGCATGATATCAAGAGCATCTTCAAGTTGCTCATCCGCAACCACGAGATAGAGTCGACAGACGACCAGCGGATGGTCGAGAACTGTGAGTATAGCGTCGCCAGCGATACAGTGTATGATACGGCGATCCTCAAGACATTCAGATAGGCGAAAGAGATACCAGTTGTTACGCTGTAAGAACAAGAGAAAGCCTGAGGCCTAAGAAGCATCCGATTGTGTAAGAACTAAAGCTAAACTTGGGCGAGGGAATATAGATGATGTCCGCGCCGATCCGCGCCGTAACGCCAGTCTAGCTTTTCTTGAAGGGGCTTCTTAGCTTCAAAATCTGCTATTTCGCGAAATGGAAGAAGCGACGGCGATAGGAAGATTACTCTATCGCTTACTTTATACTCACTTTATACTCACTTTGCCCTTACTTTACACTGACTTTGCTCTTTATCTTATAACTGACTAGTTAGTTACTTACTCGCGACTACTAGAGAAGTCGAAGGAAAGTCTTAGCCTCGGAGCCTAGCAATGTCGAGTAGCGACCCTCGCCTACTCTAAATACCGCCCTTTATGACCTCGAATATTTAGAAGCATAGATTTTTCGACTCGAGGAAGCGGCGTAAGCTAAGGGCCCAAGTTGGAGCTTTAAAAGAGTATTATACGCATAAAGGATCAGCTTGACTAACTATTAGGCGTAATAGATCCCCTTCTCGATGCGTTGAGTGGTTCCTAAGGTCTTCACTTTGCTACTATAAATAATATTCCTCTCTCTGTGTTAGTGTATGGCATGTATAGCCATACTGATGCCTCATAGATGAGGGAACCATTGGGTCGGTATCTCCTGCGTGTAGTATTGCTGTGTTTCTGGTCCTATTCAGGACAAGCCTGAATCAATGCGGTTAGGCGTATCTGACTCAATGTAGTCATACGTCTGCATGCTAGGGACCGTCGGAGGATCAGAGACCAACAAACCTTGAAGCTTGTGCCAGTGTCATGTTACATAGAAAACTGACTCCAGGGGAGTGGGCATAAATATCCCCTGTGAGTCACAGAAAAGTATCATCTCGACTTATCCGAGCACCCTGCTTCATAGGTTTTCTACCTTCATTATTCCTTCTTCTGGTATATTTTCTCAACACTCTGATCCCTATAACTAGGCTGCGTGACGGGTGCCGCGCATACCTAGACGACGTCGTCATCGCTTCAACCTTCGCTCCACGAGCACATCGGCCACATTCTTGGCTTTGAAGCTGTTTTCTGGTATAATTTCACCAGCAAAAACGCACCAGGCCGCCCATCACTCTCTTTCGAAAGGGTTTCGACACGGGTCTGTCTTGCCCCTGACTAGCTGTTGGTACTTCTTGAAGTCGCTAGAGCCATCGGATGATAAGGCGTCTATGGCATATTTTCCAAGCTCGAAGGTTCTAAGAGAGCAGTTTCTCATGATGAGAACACTTTGGCCGGACATGGAGCCACCCGATCAGCTCCTCCAGTCCCTCAATCAGTACGGCCTTGCCTAAGTCCGGTAGCGGGCCACTGAGCTCGCCGATGGCTCTAACGATTTCAAGAAGTATCAATAGCTAGTCGGGCGCAAGACCGTGTCGAAGCCCTTCCTGAAGAGAGCGATCGGCGGCCTAGTGCCTTTATGCTGGTGATATTGTACCAGAAAACAGCTTCAAAGCCAAGAAGATGGCCGATGTGCTCGGTATCTCGACTCCTGAATCGAAGATCGAGACGATCGTCGTCCTCACCTTCCCCCACACTCTCCGACAGCTGAGATCTACTTGGGCATGACTGGTGTACTCCGTCAATACGTCCCTTTCTGCGCCGTAAAGTCTAGGCCTCTGGTCTGATTTAGTGACATAAAACGCTATGAATTAGTTGCTTAATTCAGACTGTATTTTCTAGACATCGAGGTGACAGCTAGAGGACAATTGCAGGAAGCAGAGAGCCGTGGTTGGGGGCCGATCTCGCAGGTGCAATGTGCTCCGTCCGCAAGGATAAGCCCCCGGATAATCTGCATGTGCAATATAAAGCAGCTCAGCAATTGAATCGAGTCTAGGGCTTAAATCAGTCAAAATCTAATGATTGCAGTGTATAGAGAAGGAAGGGTGTGTGTGCAAGTCATTCTTACAAGTGTTGACCAAGGCCGCACACACAGAGGTCCGCGCTCTCCCCGCCTTCCGACCCGAACTTCAAGTTCTCTTTCTCTCCTTCTCTTTAGGCTACGAGGCTACGATCACCACACCGGGTCCCTGTCAATCAATGACCCTCACACCGTGTCTGGTTTCCTGACCCTTTTCTATTATTCTTCATTACCCCATCTTTCCTATCTCTATCGCACCCCAGTTTTGGCCAGGCCCGACCCTTCGGAGTATTACGAGTTCACCGAAACGACTCATCACCGCTCGCCATGCTCCAAGCGCAGAGCCAACACGTCTTCTCCCACCAGCATCAGTACCCCCAGGCTGATCCCTCATGGCTGCAGCATCAGCAGCAGCAGCAACAACAGCAACAGCACCACCACCAGGTCCAACCGCACTCGCAGCACCAGCATCAGCACCAGCACCAGCACGCCTCCCTGGTCGCTCAGCAGCAGGCTCAAGTCCAGGCTGCGGCTGCCGCCGCGCAACAGCAGCACTATGGCCGCCTCGCTATGGGTGGCAATGGGTCTGCGAACCCCGCGCAGGGTGCTGTGGGTGTCGCCGGCATGGGCGGAGAGGGTCTTGCAAACGCCGTCTCCGTCATGGACGGTGGCATCAGTGAGGAGAATCGCAAGGTCTTCATCTGGGTGGCAGAACTTCTGGATCCCACCCGTCGCGAAACGGCGCTTATGGAGCTCAGCAAGAAGCGCGAGCAGGCCCCAGAGCTTGCGCTGGTCATCTGGCATTCATTCGGTATGTTCCCCCGGGTCGCGTCGTGAGGGGTCTTTTCCAACGGCGACTAACCATCGGCAACGTGCAGGTGTTATGACTGCTCTACTCCAGGAGATCATCTCTGTTTACCCCTTGTTGAACCCTTCGCAGTTGACTGCCGCGGCATCAAATCGAGTCTGCAATGCGCTGGCGCTCTTGCAGTGTGTCGCATCGCACAATGAGACTCGCACACTTTTCCTGAATGGTAAGCGCTGCCCACTACAACCAGCCAAATGATGGGAATAAGGCGGCTAATTCTTTTTCGCGCCACGCAGCTCACATCCCCCTGTTCCTCTACCCTTTCCTCAACACGACCTCAAAATCGCGCCCCTTCGAGTACCTTCGACTCACGTCGCTGGGTGTGATCGGAGCCCTAGTAAAGAATGATTCGTCGGATGTGATCAACTTCCTCCTGACCACAGAGATCATCCCTCTGTGCCTCCGCATCATGGAGACTGGGTCCGAGTTGAGCAAGACCGTTGCAATATTCATTGTTCAGAAGATTCTTCTCGACGACATCGGCCTGGCGTACATTTGCGCAACATATGAACGGTTCTATGCGGTGGGCACTGTACTCAGCAATATGGTCACTCAGCTGGTGGAGCAGCAGACAGTCCGACTTCTCAAGCACGTCGTGCGATGCTTCCTTCGGTGAGTTTTTATGTCCAATCCGTCATGCATGGACGCTTTCTAACAACCGATAGTCTGAGCGACAACAGCCGAGCCCGTGAGGCCCTACGCCAGTGTCTCCCCGAGCCCCTTCGAGACGCCACGTTCTCCTCTGTCCTCCGCGACGACGCGGCGACCAAGCGCTGTCTGGCCCAGCTCCTGATTAACCTCTCGGACAATGTGTCTGACGGAGCCCCGGCGGCCATGTAACATACGAAATCGCATTTTCTCTCTTCGCGGTTGTCTTTTCCACCTTACGATATGCATGGGACAGGTTTCTGGCGAGTATCGGTCATAAGGCGCAAAAGTTTGTGGGTTGGCATTTGATGAGTTTCCAGTCAATGGGGATGCATCGTCTGTTTTTCGCTTTATTCTGGTTCTTTCGATTTATTTGGGACAGTTTCCGGTCTTCGGTGATTTTCATGTTGATGGGAGGGGACTTATGTATTCCTATGTCCTTTTTTCTTTTCTTTTCCATGTGCTTTACTCGCATTTTGCTTTTTCAAGACATGCTTTCCGTTTCCATTTCTCCCCTTTCTTTTTCGTGGCGCTCGCAGGGTTTCTGGTCGGCGCTGTTGCATTTTCTATCCTCGACGATCCCCTTATGTATTGCTCTATGAAGATAGACCTTTGGAGCCAGAGATACCACGGTGCAGTCGTCGACTCGTTTGTCGCGTCCGTGTATATGTCTGCAAAAGAATGTACTTGAATTACTATTGACTCTGGACTTCTTACCCTCGCTAGATGCCCCAAGAGCAGTTTCATTATCTAGGCAGCTTCCAAGATTTCAAACGTTCGACCTAAAATAGACCTATTGCTTATTGTCTCTATTCAGCACAATATCCATGAAGAAAGGAACAAAGAACACATGCTGAAGCCTGCTCAAACGCGGTCCGCACGTGATCCACCCGTTGACGCGCCTTTCACTGAGATCATCTCCGTCTCCGTCGCCTCTCGACACGAGAAAAAAAGAAGGACCCTCTTCCCAACCATCACCACTGGAATTTTATCCCGATCTTATTCATACTTTTTGCATATTCGCAGTGTGACTGTGATACCTTCAACCAATTGTCATCCCCTCCTGCGGATTCCTCGTTCACCACCCCGGCCTTTACGGCCTCGTTCCGCCTCAAATGGTATCGCGAAAGCGCAGCCGCTCCGATGCGGTCGCTGCCACCGAGCAGCAGACCCCAGAAGAACCTGGTCTGCTCCAGCGCATCAGGAACAGTTGGGAGTTTGCATGTCTCATGCAATACATTGCCATCTTCGGGCAAGTCATGAAGATTGACGAAGAGTTCGAAATCGAGGTACGTTCGCTTACTCCCCGCTGTAGCTGTGCGGGTGTCGCGCATTGTGGCACATGGATTGGGTGGATGGATTGTCCTTGCACGACCTTTCTGATCGGATCTGAGCTGACCTGCCCCGCGAACCACAGGATCTTGAGGACGAATGCATAAAGCCGGAACCTTCGCACAAGTTGTTGGAGATTGGTCTCTGTCTTCTGAAGTGGATCTCCTCGCATCGCGGTCTTACGTACGTTATACAGTGTTCCTTCTCGTCGAACGGGGTTTGGTCTGACAGCGCAATCCAGGTTCGAGAACTTTGACGAATACACCAGGCGTCAATACAATGCGAAAGCCCCTCATATCCCCAACCCCTTCGGATACGATGAACAGCCTCTGAGGTTCTTGGATTTCGATGTCTTTCAGAAACTTCGTGTCCTGCACCAGTTGTCCGTATGGACTTTCTGGAACCCCGACCGCATTCGTGACAAGATGCCTGAGAAAAAGGAGTCTGAGCAACTACAATGGGTGAGTCGCGGTTTTGCTACTTTCCGAAAGATGCCGTGTTTTTGCTGACTTCCTAAGCGTATCGAAGAGTTCGGATTTGACCACGAGGGTCGCACCTACTACGTCCTAGATGACAACCGTCTCTACCGCCGCACCGATCATCCTATCCCCGCGCCTTCTCGACCTAAGAAAAAGCCTAAGAGCAGATCCTCCCGGGCATCTCGTACATCGAAACGAGCATCCAATGTCGCCGCGGAAGAGGCCGATGAAGACGAGAATATGGGTGAGGATCCAGCTGCCGGGTTTGAGCACAAGTGGGAGTGCGTGTGCGTCACTCTCGCCGATTATCAAGCATTTCTGGATACTATTCGCAAGAGCAAGGATGCGGATGACAAGTTTCTTCGCAAACAAATTGAGGAGCATGTCTTGCCTTTGCTGGAGAAGGCCGAAGAGGCGCAACAGCGCAAGCGACAGAAGCGCGAGAGGGAGCTTCTCAACTTGCAGCTTATCGCTGGCGCTAAGCGGTCGAGCAGACTTGCTGCCAAGGAAGAAAGGGAGCAAGCTGAGAGAGAGGCTGCCGAGGCGGCTCGCAAGAAAGAGATTGACCTGGCCGAGGCTCGCAAGGAGCAGGCAAAACAGCAACAGCTTGAGCATGATCGACAGTCCCGTATGATGACTCGTGAACAGCGCATCAAGGATCGTGAGCAGAAGCGAATCCTACACGAAGCGGAGCTTGAACGACTTGCTGCTGAGCAGGAACGGATTGAACGGGGCGAGAGCAGAGTCTCTGCTCGAAATCTCAAAGCCGAGCTGGAGAAGTCGCAAAAGAACTTGGCAGAGCTCGCGCAGGATGATGATTGGATCTTCGATTGCTCCGGCTGTGGTGTGTATGGACAGAACTTGGTATGTTCCAGTCACCCGGATATTCGAAACAAGACCAGCTAACGATCAAAACAGGATGATGGAAGCCACAGTGTTGCTTGCGAAAAGTGCAATGTATGGCAACACAGTCATTGTCTCGGCATCTCTAAGGAAGATGCCGAGAAGGACGATTTCCATCTTGTCTGCGAGGACTGCAAGAGAAAGGAGGAAGATGCCAACAGACCCAAGCTTCCACCACTGAAGTTCCGTCTCAGCGCATCGGCATCACCTTCTGTTCCTCCTACCGGGAAGAAGCGCAAGGTCGAAGACGATGAGAATGCTCCACCATCCCCCGTGAAGCAAACCCATGCGGCTCTCTCTGATGCCCAGAATGGACACCACACACAACATCCGCCATCCTCTCAGCCAGGTCTTCCATCCTTCCCGGCCCAGGGCAACTTCTATGTTCCTCCTTCCCCCGAGCGCCGTCCCCATGCCACAGGCCAGTCTCACCTTCCGTCTTCAAGCCCTCCACGGGCTCCCTTCTCTCCGTCGAGGGGCATGGGTGCTCCGTCTTCAATGCAGCCCGCCATGGGCCACCCTGAACTTCCTCGAATGCAACACATGCAACCGGGCCCTCATCTTCCTGGCGTTGGATCTTTTGCACGCCCATCATCATCTCACTCTGGGTATGGTCCGGTCCCGGTTCAACCCTCCATGTCACCCACCCAGGGTAACCGCGACGTCGGACCTATCGTAGGGCTTCCACACGCTGCTCCTGCCAACGGCTCAGCTGCAGTACCCGGTAACTCTTCGTTTGACAGCTACACAACTCCTCGCCCTCATTCTGGCTATGGAGGTACCCCCACAATGTCTCACAGATACCCGTCATTTTCTACCACTGGGACTCCGAATGGAGGCCACTCATCACCACCACACAGTTCCCACGGGATGGGAATGTCTGGGATCAGCCCGACAAAGCAATCTCCCCGTCCCATGACTTCGGCTGGCATTACAGCCGCCCCGGTACTCCCTCCTATCCGCAGACTGGAGCCGAGCCCTAAGCTCATGGGACGCAGCTCGCCAGATGCCCCGATTCCTCCGCCAATGAAGTGCATGACACCCGAGCAAGAAGAGCGCCGGCAACGGGAAAATGCATCGATCTTCCAACAGAATCATGTCTACTCCGGCAACGGCCAGCCAGCCCTCATGTCGTCGCCCTCGATGAACCACATCCCATCTCTCGGCCCAGCGGCAACCTCTCCATACCCCGAACCGGTCCCCTCCCCGCAACACGGTAATAATGTTCCCCATCAGTGAAACCAGACAGACGATAAAAAATGAAATGATGATTGAGTGAATTGCCCCTGCAAAGTTGGGAGCAAGTGACCAGATACATCTCCATTAAGACTTCGGTCATAGGTGTAGGTCAAATCATCAGAAGGAAGATGCAGTATCATGGGTACTGCGTCAACTTTTTCCATTGCTTTTTACCGTTAAATTTGGTTTGCGGCTCAAAACGGCTGTGCCTTTCGATCGAGACGGGCGAATGATAACTGGTCGGAGTTATTATCCCCGACCACCTCTATCTCTACATCGTCACTTATTAGCTTTTTGGGCTCAATTGAGTTTTCTCGTGATGGCCTCAGTTTTGGTTCATGTTGCCACGTCATGGGTGACTGCGCCTAAATTTTTCTTCTTTCTTCTTTCTCTGTTTCTTTGGGATTGGTGGGTTTGCCGGTGTAAAGCTTGGCTGCCCTGGCGTTTCTGTTTATTTCTCCGATTGAATGCGCATCTAAGATGGTTGGGACTTGGGCGTTTTCAGATGGCACCTGGAGGATGTTGGATATTTTTGGGGATCGATCATTGTATCCTAATAGATTTCTTCGTTTTGATTGACGATGACACTTATTGTTCTTGTATTATGAATCAGATGGTTTGAGTTGATATAGACATGCACGTTATCCAGTTGACTCGATGTTATCTGGGCCTCCATTTCCATCAATTGATAGAAACTGATCCTACTGCATGAAAGCAAGACATTGAATATTATTTGTACTTGCGAGAGATTCTACTTCGCAAAGCATTGTATGATGGACAATATGCAGCGTTCTCTCCCAACAAGCTCATACATACTAGAACCATATACTTTGTGAAGCCTATCGAGCTCTAGGCCCAGAACAAAAGTACCACAACGATTACCTAAGTATCTACCAGTCGACAATGTAATTGATCAATCGCACGCATCCCAGTCCAAAAGGCAATAGCACCACGGAACCCTATAGCTGCTGCAGTGACAGCATAGCATCACACCAGCAAGCAGAGCGCAGTCAACAAGTCGGGCACAAATCACTAAAAAAGACCGCTATAGCCAACCTAATCGGCACTAGTAACAGGTGGAAAATACAACCAGGGACGACACGGGAGAAACGGCGTGCAAGCGATTGTGCTAACCAAGTATAGACTCGTGTGATCTACACGATGGTCCGAGCTGAGAACACCCCTTACTGTAGATTGCATGCGATTGCTTTTCTATTGACCTGTCAGCGACTTTGAATTATCATGCTGGAGAGTAGATTATCTAGAAGTTTTACTCTCCCAAAGATGTCATACAGCATATGCATATATATGAAGGGTCCTGAATAATAATTGAAAGGACTGCAGATCAACACGAGTCATGTCCCGACTCACGACGAATCATAAATCTACACAGTACTTATCAAATTACATATTTCACGTTTGATCGCGATGCAGGATCAGAGTCCAACGGTCATAAACTCTACTCTCCACCTCGGATACTCTTCCCCGTCAAGCTCGGCCGAAACAAGTGGATCCATTCGAGATTATCGGGTATCAGCCCCTACTAGGATATTGAATGGCGGATTTACTTTGGCAGAGGTACTCGCAATGGGAATAATCCTGAGTCTGGGCCATAACCCTGGACGCTCCCCCTATATGGTTGATGAGAACAGGGTTTGAACTGTTTACCGGATTGGGAGATCACTGGCGAGCTTCAATGCTCCACATTAGCGGAACGTTCCGGGACTGGCCCGTCCACACGTGGGGATATCCATATTCGGCCTTGTGAGCCGTGGATCAGAGCTAATACGACGGATTCGTCAGGTGTCTTTACTGATGATGCCATGAGCTTGGTTTGTACTGAACTAGATGGAGTTGATGGTTCGTGCCTGGAATTCTGGTACATTATTCTAAGAAGATGGCAGAGATGTCCTTGATAGCCATGGTCATCAGTGACCTATTTGTGACTGCACGGGTATAGCTACGGAGTAGTTATTTATCGAGGATACGAGCTACGATTTTTTGATGAGACAATTGCATCCAGCTACGCAAACTAGAGATGGTGTTGAGTCGTACCCCATGAATTGACTGTAAACTATCTACATCTCAGGATAGCTCCTGTGCTCGATTACTTGATCTGAGGTCTTCACGAATTGTAGGGAACGTACCCGGTTATGCCGAGATAGTGACGCAGCTCTAGGATTTGCCTCGTTCGGTGTTCACCGAGTCCACGGCCCGTAGGATAGCGTGGTTCTGGGGTAGTATATTCCACTCGCCAATCTCGCCAAATCTCCCAACGGTCGTGGATCACTCCGCGTCTGCATCGTTCGGCTGGCCTCGGGGACGGCAGAAGACGTGGGGGTGAATCTATCACCCATAATCTGATATGGGATTGACCAACCGGACTCTCGGGGTAATTTGAACCGTAAACCCGGAACGGGGGAGTCACGCACGGCTAGAAACTTTAAGATGCGTGATTCGGATGCTGAACCTAAATCGGCCAATACTGACACCCCCCTTTAAGCCTACGAAGATGAACCTTAGGGTTCTCGCCGGCTTTGCCGATACGCGATCAAATGACCGAAGGGAGCTGCTGGAGCCCAGGCGCTAGATGATAGGGCTCAGTGTCTCTCCCTGTCGCCCATGACGAACACATTATCCCCAGTTGATCGGACTACGCCGTACATCTCTCCGTCTCCGAGTCCCTCGATGTCGTGGTTCCAGCTTCTTGGCGGACGCATATGGACGAATACGAACACGTTCCTGCATGTCCTGCGTCCTGCGCAGGGTTGGGTCCGATTAGAGCTCCCGATTATGTTGGGCTGTGGCGAATGTACATCGCTGTGCAGGGGCAACGTTTTGCGAGTGCTATGAAAGATCAATAACCGTGTTCGGGGGCACATTCGTGCATGGCATGGATATGAACGTGATGATCGACGCCGTTGATACAACACGCAAAACACATTCCAAACTAGTTGGCCGATCTAACCAGAAAGACGAAGTGGACCGTCGGCCGAAATCCAGTCAATCAGAGGCTGTGAGAAAGCAAATACGCGCTACCCGCATGGTCTTATGCAGCTGCTGTGCCATCTGACAGAAAACTGTCGGCTTGGTGACCAATCGTAGCTTCTCCTTGTTGTTGGTCACATCGGGAATCATCGGTTTTCTAAGTCTGCCGTGTTCACTCCTGAACCAAGGAGAGTATAGGACACTGCTTGAATAGGCACTGCTTGAATTAGGCTGGTATAAGTTTGTGAGGTTTCTATTCTGTATTAGTTCATGAGCAGTCAATCTTACCCTCTGGCAATCTTACTCTCTGGATTTTCAGAAAGGAAAGAAGTCAACCGTGGAACGGGAGAGTGACAGGGCTGGTGAGGCGTCTGTGCCCGTCCATCCTCTTCCGGCCATGATTTCCCTATTCGTGATGATTTCACGGCCTTAGGCTCAGACCTCCCCCCGACATCCAATGACAAGGCTTCTCAGTCATGATTTGGAATTCCGGTGCCTCATCCCCCCCGTGATATTCAGCTCCCACGTGTCTTTGGACGGCTAGATGCAGATGGGCTGTCATTGGCTTGAAGGCTCGGCAATCCGGCTCGGATTAGGAAATGGTAGATGGCGCAGGGCGAGAGATGATAGGCCATCGATCATTTATTTCGTTGACGGTGGACAGATGGCGTAGTCTTGACATGCGTTGGCCAGTGGGCGATGGACTAGTGCGCGTTTCCCGGCCCACAAGGCAGTAAATGAGGTAGTAGATGGCAGCGACATGATGAAAACATGGAACCAAAGCGGGGAATACCTGCATTAACGGGAAAATCAACGGGGTCGAGTGGACCCGTATATTCCTCGAGACGAGCCGCTTAGCGTATAGTTTCGACTCATCTTTCTATCAGGTGTCGATCTCCCTTGAATAATAAGACATTGAAGGCTCGGAGAGCAAGTCATAATGACAACATGAAACAGCTGAAGATATGAGCCTCGGTGTCCACGCATATGTTATATATTTTTAGAAGTTAGAACATCGCCGGAATAGGCCAAAAGATCTCCTTGAAACGCGTCTGTTTGACCGGGGAGACATCGGAAACGCTTGGCCCGGTCAGCAGGCTTGAGGTGGCGGACCTAGGGTACCAGGGTAGTTGTGTTTTTTATTCTTTATTTTTTATTTTTTCCGTCTCCTATCTTCTAGAAGGCCTGGAAGGTTTGGGAGGCTTAGATGGAACCCCTGGCAAGGATCCCTGCCGTCAATCTTGTTCCTCTTTGGAGTTCAGCTACAGGGATTGGCAGGTTGAGGCCTGGGTCGAAGGGCCTGAACGCCGTAGACTTCCCCGAAGTATTCCCCGAGGTATCTTTCGCACTGGTATGAGGTATTTGGAATGACCGACGAGCTCAATCTCTCTCTCCTCACTACCAGGAGCAATGTGGATGGTGAAATGAACGCCGACGGATACCAACGGAGTGCGAGTCACAACGTAGTAGGCATGGGAGTGTACTTTACAAGATAGGGTCACCTCAGGTCAGGTATAGAGAGATCTTTACCAGAAGGGCAAAGATAAGCTCTGGGGAGATTTGGACCCATTTACTTTCAGACCACCTGCAGGTTCTAACTTTGTCTACCACATGGCATTTCTTTCAACCTCCAAACCCACCAAAGCCCGAAGTTCCGAAACAAAGAACACACTCTCCCCGACGATCAAGGAAAAAACGTGGCCGACGATCCTCGTGGCCCCCAGGCACCATGGTCCTTGCTCGCCACGGGGAGTTCGCAGTGGCCCTGCAGAGTCGAGGTACCCCCTGGTCCCTCACCGCATCTATTCGCGGATCCCGTCTGACCCCGGTCACAACTATCAAAGAAATATTTTGCCATGTGGGACACTAGCTTGATCCGGCGGGTTACATGAGTTGAAAGTTCCTAGGCGCCAGACGAGCGTCTGCTTGATACTCAATGGAGCATGACGTAAAGACTCAACAGATCATATATCACGACATGAATCAAGATTATGGAGCCGAGTGGGACTTCGGCCTATACTCCGGATGATCACACGTGATGAATGATCCGCTTAGGAGCTATCGTGTTTACAATTCAACATATGGTAGGACCTAGAGTTAGGGGCAAGGCCAGGGTGGATCAGGATGGGTGGTGAGCCGCTAACCACCAGTGAGGCCTAGTGCATAACAGGTGCATTCAGTCCTGGCTAGATCAAACGAATGTCCAATCACACTTTAGGTGGCGTCAATCTGGTGTCTCTAGGCAAAAGTGCGACGATCTCGAGGTGACGGCCTACCCGACTCCACTGCTGTCAAAGTATGGTCTACCGTCTGCTGTCCGAACTCTGTCGATCAGGAGACCACCCCACTGCTCCATTCCTCCACTCGAAGGGAAATTAGAGATCCAGGGGAGTCGTATCGTGGCACCCCCGAGTCGCGCCCTTCTTCTCTTTTCGTTCGCATGTCGAGCCATAGTATAACTAACCATAGTTGGCATGCTCGGAATGTCCGTATGATGCCAGCCAATAGGCCCAGATTGAGCCCAGCCTTGTAGATGTGAATGGTACAGGATCTCTGATAGATCGTGGAGAGTGAAAAATGGTCCACATCATCACCCTATGAACTAGCGCGATAGACCGTATCTGGGTAACGGGTGTGTAATGGAGCCCACTCTAGAAAGATTGACAGTCTATAGCATGGGTGTGTATGTCACTAGTAGTATTATCTGAGCATCCCTCGACCCCGGTCTCAACACCGGAATAGGGCAAACTAGCCCATTTTGCAGAGGTATAGCGATGTTGGCTGCTGCCATCGCTTAATCTGGAAACTTGCATGTGGTGGGTAAATGCTATCCTACGATTGCATTTCCTATACCAACTCATCAATTTACTGTTTGTCCTATGTTGATGCTGTCCAGTCCAAAATCGTGATCTCTGGATCTTCTAATCAACGCCTCTGTGTATTTGGTAACTTATCCGTACCCCGGTCACTATCCTTTTCTTTTTCCGCATTTGAGACTAGCCTATTACATCCCCGGATGCTGTACAACGTACATTGGAAAGTTCCTAGAGGCCCATGGTCTGTGTGCCTACTTCCCTTCCCCCCCTCGCATTCGAACACCACCTTAGTACAAGTTAGCTATGACCCGCATCTACCAATCCACATGAGGTGCCCGATGTAGAATCCCATGTGGGCTCCTCTTCCGCCCTGCTCTATTCTTAATATCCTGACGCATGGTATGGACCACAGTATACATTATATGAATGAATTCTATTTTTCCTCACGCCAAATCTGGCACAAAGAGGGCTGCATAAACATAGAATGTTGATACTATATCTAGAACGTACCGGCAAATAGAGATGCAAGAGTGTCAAGAGTGAGGGCTGTCCTCCAGAAAATAATAGAAAAACAGTATAGAATTAATAGTCTCAACAAATGAAAAATTCACGATAGTAAACCAATCGGGAGGGAACAAAGACCCAACATCTGTGACAAGCACCGATCAAAACTCAAAGGAGAGAGAAAAAAAAGGAATATTATAATAAGAAATGTTCCAAAAGCCGATAAAAGAAAGAAAATAAAAATAAAAATGCAATACAACTAATACACTAACGGGCAACCTAAGAATTAGCTCCCCGCCCGCAGTTCATCTCTTGAGTCAATAGTTTCAGCCTCTGGATCGCCCTAATATCTTCCTAATTCTTTCCCCTCGTCTCTATCAAGATTGACTTCGCCTTGCACTTATTTATTCAACGGCCCACCCAGCATCGGAGTGGGACTGATAAGTCTGGACTCTATACACTTGACTCTTCCTCCGTTTGTTCTTCACTTAGTCTATCCGGCAATTCAATTGTATCCTGTCTCACCTGCCATCTTCCATCATCGTGCGTGTCTGAGTTGCTTTCAGGAGCTGTGAGACCGCTTGCTGCAGGGGTGTCGCAACAGAGACGCACCATCCTTCTACCCTTTTTCTTCTTCTTCTTTTCTCTTTCTGGAAAGCCCTCTTGGAACTCTTCCCATCGCTGGATCTGTCCTTGCGAACTGGACTGTACCTGCTTTCCCGACAATCTCCAATCATCGCCTTGACAGAGAGATCTTGATCTTCAACTACACAATGACTGTTACCAAAAGGGAACTACCACTTTCTCCTCCCAAGTCATCCGGAGGCGACCTCACTCCAGAGCGATCATCCGGCCTGAATAGCCTCTGTCTTCCAGGCTTCCTCCCCAACGGCATGGAACACCACGAAATTGGCGCTGATCCGTTATCAATGGTAATTTCCCTTTACTTAACAAACTGTATCAGCTGTTCTAATAAATGGATAGGCATACACTTCTCCTCCCTCATACTACTACCCGCCTACTGGCTACTCAACTTCCATGCCTACCTCAACTTCTGTAAGTACTGCAATTCCCCGGGACCTTCATGTGGCAAGCTAATTGGAGAAACTCAAGATGCATATGCGCAACACTGTTGTCCACACACCTCCTCCTGGGGCGGATGAGTCCATGTCCATGATGGGATCTCCCCCCACCCACTCCCCTTCAGGTCGTCGTGCCTCTCCTCCAAAAGCAAAACTTGGCCGAACTCCTCGTGATCGCCATGCTCGCGCTCGACGAGGAACCAATTCTGCAGGCAAAGACCTCCAGCTTCCCGCGCCACTGAGCGAGCTGACTATGCATTTGACCAACATCCCGCTCCGGGATATGGATACTTGGGTGCACCGATCAACGGAAGAGCGCCTGCGAGAAAAGGCTGAAAAGGGCAAGGTTGCCCGTCCCATGAACTCATTCATGCTTTACCGATCTGCCTATGCAGAGCGTAGCAAGCGGTACCTGAGCCAGAATAATCACCAAATTGTCTCCAGTGCTGCTGGGTTAAGTTGGAAGATGGAGCCCGCTCACATCAGAGACAAGTACGAGGAGCTGGCACGGATCGAGCGCGAAGCCCACTCTCGTGCTCACCCTACCTACAAGTTCAAGCCCAACAAAGGCCCGCCCACCACTACACGCAGACAGGGCGAGCTTACCCCCCCGACTTCGACAGCGTCAGGATCATACGATGATACCCCCAGTCCTTTCACTAATACCTGGGAAAATGACTATTCAATGACATCTTCGATGCACAGTCGGAACCAAAGCTTCGAGTACTCAGCCAGTAGCCGAGCCCCCACTCCCTTTGGCTCTCCCGACTCCTTCATGACGCAGGCTGGCTACCTTGGCACATCATGGAACACAAGTCACCCTGCTTCGGTTCAATCCGGTTTGCCAACTGTGCAGCCCCATGTCCTTCAAAACATGGGGTATATTGAGGACGTGCACTTCCGTCGAGATAGCCCCATGCCGCAGGAAATTCAATATGGAGCCTCCAACGGCCTGGCTGGTCTTCCAGGTGGAAGTCACGACGAGCTGCTTCAACCCCAGGCAACCCACTCGCTGCCTGGTCATGTTTGCGATGGCCACATGGATCCCCAGCTGCTCAGCTACCAGAGTGAGGCTCTGCCCATTCCGGCCCCGAATGGTGAGGTGTATCCGAGCTCCGAATCTCAGGCTTGGGAGAACGAGGCTGGTAACAGTTACCTGGCCACCTCGTTACCAGGCCATACGAGCCCATACCCCAACTCCCACACGACCGGCGACTACCTCCCAGGCATGAATCATGATCCTTCGTTTGCTCCGTGGCTCCAGCATCCCGAGTCATTTTAAGTTCCAAATGCATCAATGCCCGAAATGGAGAAGAGTCACGAACAAAATGTCTCGGGATGGATAGCTGACGGGCTGGCCCATGTATCGCTGCGTTGAGTTTCTGGCTCAACGGCGGTGAAATTCGAGCGTTGGTCACGCCGATGGGTCTTGTAGAACAGGACCCAGAAGGAAAATGGAGTTACGGTGCCGTGGCGCTGGGGGCTTTATCTAGGTTCTGATCTTTTCTGCTTTGAAGAGCTTCCTTCAATGTCTGCTTTATGGTTTTCTGAACGTCCTTATGTGCTCTTTCATGCCTTTTCTATCGTGTGGCGCTTTTGCTTTTTCAGCTCGGTGCTAGAGGTTCTGGTGTTCATGGGTTACCTTAGATCTCTACTACGTCGAAGAATGGTGGGTGGCGATGTACTTTATTATCAATGGGTTTCTATGTTTTCAAAATGGACTTATCTCCAGTCAATATTCCGTAAGGTTTTTCCACGCCCATAATGATCAAAAATGATCCTTGCAGCCTTGCTAGTATGTATACGCTTGCCCTAATTCCGGTCAAATCCTCACCGCTCAATCCACCGCCTCTATATGGACCCGCCAAAGCACTCCGACTCGACTGCTCGTCGTCATTTGCATTCATTCAGACATTACCTGTGATATTGGGCTCTTACCAGCCAATTCCTATCATCCTAAGAAACGCCAAGAGAAAATCACCCTCCGATACAGATACACGATCTAATCCTCTCCGCCTCCCCCACGTACCCCTCAAACCGAAACCATACACAACATCAATCCTCAAAATGTCAATCCCAAACGAAGCTCTGCAGAAGGTACTCATTGCACATACCAATAACCTCCAATTCAAAAACTGCCCCACGGAGGCCCCAGCCAGAACAGCACTAACAACATCCAGCTCCTGCAAGAAATCGAAACCCGCGCCCTGGCATCACAGCAACAGATCGGCCTCACCAAAGCCCAGATGACAGCCAAGCAGCGCGACATCCGCATGCTACAGCTGACATCCAAGGAGCTTTCAGACCTGCCTTCTGCAACACCTGTATACGAGGGCGTTGGGAAGATGTGAGTTTCCCCATCTTACGATGTCTCCTGCAAGTAGCTAATACGGTGATCAGGTTCGTGAATGTCCCTATCGATGCAGTCAATAAGCGTCTTGCGCGCGAAAGCTCAGAGGCTAGTACTGAGATCACCAGTTTGGAGAAGAAGTTGCATTATCATGAGACTACGCATAAGAATAGCCGGGATAATTTGGAGCAGATTTTGAGGTCTGGGGGTCGGGCGTGAGGTGAGGTTTAAGGACGTACGACGCTATGCAGACTCTGAGTGAGAGCTTGTTCCCAGTAACAGCCATGGTTGGTACAGAGGCTTGGGTGAAGCTTAGTGAGGTCTTCACTTTGGAGTGGAGGGAATTACAGCTCTTGATGTGTGAGCAGAAAGGATTACCCTGTCCTATCAGCCATTTCTGTTCCCTGTGTTTGGGAATAGTAGGTTCTATATTTGGCGACTTAGATACCCAGAAATTCTTGCGAGAGAGCCTGCATGATGAACAACATGACAATTAGATCATCGAATAACAGAATTACTGTTCAGATCTCCCGCTCCTGAATCTCGCCATGATTGAGGCCATTAGGAGAATCTAGGAGGTCTACGATAAGACATGCCATTTAAGGGACTACGTAGTTATGAAAAACGATAGCCAAATAAAACAGAGACATGCTGTAAAAAATTATATGCCTTCCTGACAGGATTCATCAATCTTGTAAAAATAGCACTAAACAGACTCCCCGAGAAGTTCTCAGACCTAGGTAACCAGGACATGAGAAAATAAACAGAACCGGGCTAGCATTGAGCGTATCCGCTTCCTGGCAATGACACGGCCATGTCCTTCGTGATCAGATCATTTCAAAGTCCCGCAACTGCTGTCCTACACAACTGATTCAGGACAGAAGTAGATGTGAGAAGGGATCAACGTTTCATCAGTGACAGAGTCAATGTTTTCCACCCAGTGGGACTCCATACGATCACAAGTTTGAGGCTTCATATCGCCCGAGTCTGCAATGATTAACTGGTTCATGTATAACATATGTAGCCGATTGGACGTATATTCCATTTCGAAGATGGCTATTTACCACCGGTTAACGTAGAAGCCCAAGATACCTACCAAGTACGTAGACAAAGGACAATCTTTAATAAATTAACACCGTGAACCGTTGAGTACGTAGTCGCTGCTATTTAATCTATTCCGTTCATGGTATGTCATATCCCAGCCTAGACCATAAAACAGGAGGATGTGGTATAACCACTATCCGCGCCATTGGCGTCATCGTTGTACTATGCTTGACACCAGCGCTAGTGTTCTTCGAGTCCGCCCATGACGTGTGTGGCCTGACCAACAGGCTCTATCCCTGTCGTAGCTGAATCGTGGGTATTTCGTCGAACACATCTCAAATGGATCTGATCTAATATTGATATAGTTAGACACGAGCGATATTCAGAATGAAGGCCTGGACTCGTCTTTCTACGATGTGGCGTCGCAATAGTGCTGTGCGAGTGGTGCGATTGTCGCTGCAGTTGATCTGATGCAGGCTGTCAGGGCTTGCATGCTAGGAAGTATAGTTCAGATGCAGTGTTGATCGCTCTTGTCAGGTGTACCTGGTTGAGGAATCTGCCATTTCAGAAATATCCAGGATATGGATATTTATGGTTGCTGTATGCAGCGTGAATGTTACTACGGTAAAAGGTAGCTGTCGTCTTAGACAGAAATCTAGAATGTATACATTAGCAGATTCTGATGGTCAGAGGTGACGAAGTCTGAGAATGGCAGCCAGTCACAGTCGCACCTTGGGTCAGGTGCGGGAACAGCCGACCGCGTCCCAGGGTTCTTCTCGCTGCCCGAGACTGTTTCATTCTTGGGCAGGAGTATAAGGGGTAGCCCAACTTCAACGTTCATCTTGGGTGTTGATTGCACTAGTTATGCGCTGGACGACACGAAACAGTTAAGGAAAGAGAGATCATCGCTGCAATCTTAATTTAGTATCAGGTGTGTTTCAGGAGGCGCTGGAACGCTAATATCTCGATGCGCTGAGGCGAAGAATACACTAAGTAGACTAAACTAAGGCACAGCGACTGGTGAAACTGGAAACTTGATGGGGCGACTCGACCCAACTGTGGAGTCTCGGGTTTTTTCGCGGTGGCTGGAGAAGATGTTAGGCCTGAAACTTGGATGTTCCAAGACTTGTATGAGTATCAGAATGGTGTACTGGGTACAGGGCTGTACTGTACTAGATGTAGGTCTAGATATCTAGAGTTATAGGTTTACTAGGCTGTAGAGTATAGAGTATAGAGAATAGTACAGTGTAGGCAGAGTAGTATACTGCAAAGCGAATGCAAGTCAATCGCATGGCGATGATCCTTGAGGCTTAGCTGCCTTTCATTTCATTTGGCCCCAAAACCCAGCCCTGTCACATTCAAATCTGTGCAATAAATAGATCGAGTACCCGGAGCTTCTTCCAACTTCTTTCCCACCACACTACCCCTCCTCTCCTCCCCCGCTCTCAGCTGAACGCTGATCCGATAAGCACAACTCGTATTGGCTTTTGGCCGAGACTCGCTGGCGCACAGTGACTCGTGAGCTAATTTTCTTACTCTTCTTTTCTTTTTTCCCTCCTTTTTGCCCCTCCATCACCGGTACTTTTCATCGAAGTGCTCAAGTCCCCTCAACCAGGGTGAACACTTATAATCCCCATATATCTATAAAAGCCCCAAAAATGCCTCGGGCGGAGTTCTCTTTTGATGAGTCGGATGAGTCCGACTTCTCCGAGACTGACATGTCCATCCGCGGCCGCAAAGGCAGCACTGCCTTCCACCAACGGTCCGCCTCCCGCCATCGCCGCCCACAGTTCGCAAGGGAGACCTATCTAGCACCAGTGCAGCATACCACGCGAGTGCATCGATCGGCGTCGACGGGCGGGCGCCGACCGCGCGACCGCGAATCTCCACCGACGGTGGTGATCGTCAACGAGCAGGCGCAGCGCTCGAATAACGCCAATAGCAACAAGCCGCGCCGGGTACAGCAGAGGGTGCAAAAGGACGACTCGGACGAGGAAGAAGTTCGCTTGTCACGGCGGCGCGCTACCAGCGGCGTCTCTCGTGAACCTTCCCCCTACCACCGCGACTACGAGCTGGTCATGGGCCAGCGCATGCTCGAGAAGAATGACTTGCACCAAGATCTGGAGATCTGGAAGCACCAGCAGGAGATTATGCGTTTAGAGCGTGAGCTTAGAAAGACTCGTACGAAGAGCTCCCCACACCGCGAAGCAGTGGCAGTGCCCCCACCACCGCCCGAACCTGTGGCCCGCGAATCCCGCCTGCTACGGGATGAAGAGGAGTGGTATGAGGAGGAGATTAGCGATCGGCTGCACAAACTACAGCGGTATGAGCGTAAGAACCGTGCCGAGGAGGAGCGGCGACAGGCGGAGCACCGTTGGCAACTGAAGAGGTTTGAAGAGGCGGAGAAAGCGGCTGCTAATCAGGAGGAGTTGAAGGCTAAGCTGCGCGAGGAGAAGCTGAAGGAGATTCAGCGGCAGCAGGAGGAGGATAAGGAACGGGAGAGGCTGAGACATGAGCTTGAGGAACAGAAATTGAAGGAGATGCAGAGGCAGAGGGAGGAAGAGGAGAGGCTGAAGCGTGAGATTAAGGAGCACCAATTGAAGGAGATGCAGAAGCAGAGGGAGGAGGAGAAGGAGCGGGAGAAGCTCAGAAAGGAGTTCCTTGAGGAAGAGGCTCGCAAGCAACGTGAAGCTGAGGAGGCAAAGGCAAAGGAGCTAGCCATGAAGGCTGCCGCCGTTGAGGAGTGGAAGCTCGAGCAAGAGCGCATCGCACATAAGCAGAAGGAGGAGGCGGAGCAGAAGGATAAGGAGTTCCGCACGCGACTGCGTGTTGATTTTGGCTACAGCGAGGAGGAGATTGAGGACATATTGAAGAAGAAAGACAAGCAGAAGGAGAAGACCGAGCTTGAAGAGACTAAGAAGACCACATGGATCAAGGTAGGTTTCTTCCTCGCCCCGTCCCCGCCTCCATCACCTCTTAACGTGTCTCTAGGTCCATCGCAAACATCTTCTCCCCGAGACTCTGATGGCCTACAATCTGCCCTGGGACTGGGATGAGGTAAGTCTTGCCATATCCTGTTTACCTATATCGTACTAATGTCCTCCTAGCGCGACCACAACTACATTATCATCAAGCGCTGGATCACCGAAGAATTCCAAGAAGAACTCTTCTCGCACACGCGACGCCTGCGCGAGGGCAAGATGCTCACGCAGACCTCCAGCTCGATGACTGAGCTCAAGGTCAACGACCGCAACAGGGATAAGATGTATCTAGTGCGGAAGAAGAGTCCCGGTCGGCGGTGGGGAGTATTCGCATGAGCTAGGCTCAAGATTGTGGAGATATTGCTTTTGTCTGATGCTTATATTCTGCTACGAGACCTGAATCATGCTTTTGAAATTGTGCTTTTCTTTTGAGTTGAAAGATCGAAGCTGCTTATCACGAAAGGGGAGACAGTAACGAGACACGAGTTGATGAACCCCTTTTGTTATTTCGTCATGTCAATCGCACCATACGCTGCTTCAAATACTTTTATGTATCTACTTATTGGCCAATCATTCATAAAGCGTATGTTTCTAAACCGAAGTATTGCGCCGTAGATAAGCATGAGCTACAGCTGAACTGCAGCTCAATTCGAACCGTTAAAACGTGGCAACCTGGCCAGATGCAAGGTGTATGCATCTGCGACACAGACTCATATTTTGACAGAGCATTAGAAGCTATTAATACAAGTAGAATGAGCCATGAGCAAGAGTCTACAAACTCATCCCGTGCTTCCCCGCCCAACGCTTCTCAGCCTGCAAAATCAGCTCCTCGTAAACGGTCCATGCCAGCGCCGAGCTCAGCGCTTTACGAGCAATGCGCAGACCGAGTCCACCAAAGAGACTGCGCATCCCATCCTCATGAATCATCAGACGAGTGGCTCGTACCATATTCCCATACTTGGCAGGCATGAGTTGCAGACGGGTTTTCACCGCATCGAACGGGTTCGTAATGGCCGTAGCCAAGCCGGCTGCTAATGCACCCGAGCCGAAATTGATAGATGAGGAAGATACACCCGCCAGAGGTGTCCCGTCACTGCCTGTGCCTTTGCTGGTTATTATGGCTAATCGGCGCTTCAGCTGCTCGTAAAAGAGGACGTAAAGACCGGCATAGGGAGCGTCCCGTGCAGCGGTGGCACCGAATCCGGCGAAGAGCCCGCGCACGCCCTCGGTGTGTACAATATCGCGGCCTGCGCCTAGGAGACTGCGATAGGCGTAGAAGTCGGACTCGTAGCGTACTTTGAGAACGGTCACGGGCATCATCACGAAGCCTGCAGCGACACGGGCTACGGCACCCGTGGCTAGATTGGCGGTGTTGGAGAGTTTGGGGAGGGCGGAGGAGGATATAGGTGCCGCTGATCCGACGAGAGCGATGGGGGCATTGGCCTGGGCAACTGCTTGGCGTAGGGCATTAAGACTGGTGAAGTAGAGAGCAGATCCGAAGCCGGTGCGTAGAGCGGAGGGGAGTGTACCGCGCCACAATCCGCGAATTGGATGTGGGGAGGAGAGGATGGTTTTGAGGGTCGGGAGGAGAGATTGTTGGGATTGTTGGACACGGGTCTTGAGGAGATCGGCAGGCTGGAGGAGGATAGAAGACGTAAGGCCAGAGCAGAGACCGGCAGAGAAGTGAAAGATTGTTTTGGATGCTGCGGTGTAGAGTTGTTAGCCAAGGTTCCGGTACTTTGCAGATGCCATGCGTACATGTGGAGGTGCCCGTCTTCACGGGCACAGCTAATGCGTTGTTCGACATGGTGTTAGAAACCACAGGGTCAACCAGGGACTGTGGCTGCCCAGGGGTCTGGATGGATTGGAGGTTCGATACCAGATCGAACTCTCATGGGAGTCGCGGTTTGCGGAGGAATGGAAGTTTTTGCGGTTCACCGCATGCAGCCACAAAGCTAAGATAGTTGCCGTACTAGACCGGTCACAATTGGTGATGGAATGAGGCGTCTTGCATTTCAATGAGAGTTTGAGCAAGGTCGAATGGGTTGCAGTATCGTGATGTTGCTATGTTGCAATGTTGAGAAGTTGCGAAGTTTGGGAGTACTGAAGGAATACGGTGAAGTCATCGAAGCCATTGAGCCTCGGCGATAAGACAGGAAGGCTTCAGCCGCATTCAAAACTACAGCACAGTATACGTAATACTTTATCTATACAAGTTTTTAGCTAATTCAAATTCAATACTGAATAAAAATACAACAAACAAAGAAATAAAAAAAAAAACAAAAACAAAAAAAAAAAAAAAACACAACCGATTCCGGCATCTCGCGGAGTCGCACAGGGAGCCAATCAGTGGACGTCAATCGAAGCGTGTGTAATCGACGTCACCTTCTCTGCTTCTTCCTTCTTCCTCACAACATCTACAGTCCACAAAATGTGGTCTCTGCCCTTCATCCCATATCCGCCTAGTAAGGCTGGATTCTGGAGTCCTGTTACTTCTACTCTCAACTGGTGTGAGGAGGTATGTTCTCTTTGTTTCTTTGTTTATTCCGGAAGTCTGGCTCTGACACCTTTCGTCCAGGACTACTATGCGACCATTTACTCCGCCGAGATTGTCAACACCCTGACCAACTTGCTGTTTATGTGGTTGGGCATCAAGGGTATCATCAGCTGTCGCCGCAATGGACATGACCAGATCTTCACGGTTGCCTTACTGGGATACTTGCTCGTTGGTACCGGCAGCTTCTTGTTCCATTCCACCCTTAAATGCAAGTCTTTCTACATGCTATTTTGATCCCGAGTACGAACTGACTAGCAGATGCGCAAGCACAGACCCTATGCAGCTAATCGATGAGCTCTCCATGATCTACACCACCTGTTTGATGTGCTATGCCTCGTTCTCCTACTCGCGCCCCACCGGTGTGCGTCTAGTCCTAGCCGTTGCTCTTCTCTTTCTGGCAGTCTTCATCACACTCTATTACCACTACCTCCAGGACCCCGTGTTCCACCAGAATGCCTATGCCCTCCTGACCTTCGTCGTGGTGGTACGCAGCATGCTCACCATGGAGATGACTCTGCGGCCCAGGTGGCGCCGATCCCGCGAGGAGGACCGGCTGGAGCGCCAAATAAAGGGCGAGAAGGTACCCACCAAGGAGCGCCAGCACTTTGAGAACGTGCGCGACACCAAGATCATCAAGACGATGTGGTTCATGGTTGTGTACGGGCTGAGCATGTTCCTCGGCGGCTTCTTCATCTGGAACTTGGACAACCAATTCTGTTCGCAGATCCGTCAGTTGCGCCGAAAGGTGGGCCTGCCATGGGGTATTTTCCTGGAGGGACACGGTTGGTGGTATGTTTACCCTTGTTTTCTGTTTACTCTCGAGGACATCCGGCTAATGTTGATATTTTCCAGGCACATCATGACCGGCACTGGTGCATACCTGTACATCGTCTGGGGCATTTGGCTTCGACACTGCCTGAACCAACGCCAGGATGAGTACCACCTGCGCTGGGCGCACTTCTGGCACATCCCCGAGGTGATCCGTACAACCCCGGAGTCCGAAAACGGGGTTGCCCGAGACAAGAAGTCTACCTAAACGATTTAGGCCGCAATATGTGGGCCGTTATATCCCTCGTAGTTGAGGCCGACTGCTCTCGGTGATTGGCAACTGCGACTTGCCTAAAATGTGGCTTTTCTGATAACAAGACGGAATAGACTCTCATTCTTGTGTGTCCTTTTTCTCTCCTTTTGGCTTTTGGTCCCGTTGGGGGGTGCTCGGGGCTTTCTCGCTCCGAAGCTTTTGATACGATTCGTCCCGGTGGCGGAAAATCCTAGCTGACTATAGGTGTACCTCTTTGCTCGGCGCATACTCAGACTCTCCACTGGCGTGCAGGAGAGTAAGCGTGACGGAAGGTTGTTGCTATAGATATGTGGTGTTGCTGATATCCTTTTGTGCTTTAAACTTCGCGTGCGTTACCACTTGTTTATCTTCTATTACGATGGAGATAGGAAATTTCAGATACCCTTAGCTACGCAAGAGACTTGTCTGATATTGTATTACATGTAATATACCTAGGTATGCCGTGGCTCTAATGCCGAGTACGAACGTAGTCCATCCGTGATAGACCTACTAAAATTTACTAACCTTTATAATCATATTGTACTCTATCTATCTATCTTTCTATCTATACATCTCTCGTTATTTACCTCGCTAGACCAATCAATACTATACTACTCGGTACTACCACCTATTACCTCCATCACGGAGTATATCTCGCAATATTCGTGTTACGGCCCGCATCCAGGACAATACGAAATCATACCGTTGGGCCAAAAGACCACGATATCAGCCATCAAGGCTGATATGCCTGGGACTGATACATCTAGTAGCACACCCAGTTGAACGGGACTCTTACACTTTCTTTCTTACTTCCTCTTATTTTCAAGCAAACTCGTACTACCTTCCTCTTTCCCCTCACCTTTACCTTACTACTAAATTGTAACGCAAGACCAAAGCCAAGAGTGCTGATGTATTTACAAAAGCCTAACTAAGTAGGTACAGACTTACAGCTTCGACCCAGGCTCCGCCTTCCTAGGTCGACGAGCCGGCGCAGGGACGTGCTTCAACCACTCCGCGTCGACCGTCTGCTTCTCAATCTTGGACTTCTTACTCCACACAGACCAGAAGCTCTCCTCCTCCTCTCGCCAGCGTCGCAATTCCGGCGCCATCCAACAGACAGCTGCATCCGCACACTCGTTTACAGCCTCTTGCGCGAGCAAGTGACCAAAGTCCTCGAGGAAGACATCACGCACTCGACCTGCTGCAACACCACCACTACCACCGAGACCTGTTCCCGTGTTGGCGAGCTTGTCGGCCCGCATATCAGGCAGACACATGTCCGACTTGCCTGCGAAGATGTACAGCACACTTGGACGGAGATGCGGTAGCTGGGAGAAGATACGCGCCGGCTCAGGCCGATAAAAGGGGTAAGAGTCTCGGTGGTGTTCATCCAGGTCTGGATGCGTTACCCGATTAACTGGCTTGCCACTTCCAGGAATATGGTTATAGTTTGGCCGTGAGAAAGTAAACACCTCTTGGTGGAGTGGGGTACATAATGTAACAGGTGTGTTCTTCGCATCGAGGGGCTGGTCGAGCGGGTGAATAGCTGTCGGGAGATCACGCAGGCCGTACTCCACCCATCGGTCTAGGACACGGGGATCCCAGGCCTGGTAGAAGGGACTACGTTTGAATCCCTCGGCGGCTGCCTGGCGTGAGGGCCAGATTTCACGGCGGTGGGTGGAGAGCTGGGTGGTTTTGGCGATGAGGCGATTGTTCTTTCGGAGACTAAGCTCGTCCACCTGAGTGGACTGGCGCTGAATGACTGGATCGAGTAGCACCAAGGTATGCAACAGTCTTGGGTGCATCAAGCTTAATTGTGTACTACACTGTGTTAGTAATTTGTTTCGAGGTGGTTACACTCGGATACTAACAGTTGCGCACCGCCCATGCTATGTCCGATGCCGACGATTGGTCGAGGCATTTCTGTCCGTTTGACGTTGACCAGATGGAGAAGGTCGCGTGGGTGGTCGAACCAGCTTGCTGGTGGGGGTTCAGTATACGGTCTGGTTTGCGGACGGGTTCACTTACGGTCGTTGCCTAGGGAATCTTCGTTAAGGACACTGCTTTGGCCTTCCCAAGCTACATCGGCCATCCAGATGCTTCGAATACGGAATCCGGCTTCTTTGGACCGAGCGAGGATTTCCTCCCAGAGAGGTTCGTATAGTTCCTATTCCAGGGATAAGCACTCAGCCATGAAGGTCATGATAGGCGCAGATTGTATGCGTTTGAACAAGCAGAGTTCAACACCGAGAACATACTTTGGGAAACCCATTGGCGTGCGCAGCCAGGATGGTCACGTCGCCCGGCTGGGGATTGGGATTGTCGAGGGGAATGTACTGTTTCACGGCCAGTTTCAAAGGTTCTTCCTGCTCATTGGCTGTGGCCCCAGGGTATTCGCGGATATGCTGAGAATCAACGACATGTTCGACGATGCGAAATGGCGACGACATTGTTGATGGCGTAGTATGGGGAGACATCCGTCTCCGCGCGGAGTAATAACGGATGGAGATGGTGCGGACGAGCCGAGGCTCTTTTGACGCCGAGCCCAACTGCCGGTCCACCATACTCGTTACTATACTTCCATCTGCCTTTACTTACATTCCTTGTCTTGCGGGGTAACACATTCAGGAACAGACTGTACCTTGTTTTCTTTCTTATTTCCTTCTAGCAAATTCCTAACAGATCTAGTAGACCTAACTAACTAGTAATCTGTGACTAACTCACCTTGTCACTATAGAGATCTACATCGACAAATCAGAAAGATCATTGAAATAATAGAAGTACTACTTTATTTAAATCAAAGCTATATGTTTCAATCGAACAAAAACAAAGTCGGCGCAATAAAGCGATTCGCATTTCCCCGCGATCTTCCACGTGACTGGGCGTCAAGGCTCACGCGCAGCGCGTCGCAAGTTCCTTCCCCACTGGCTTGCATTGATATCACACCTCGCCATGGCGCATTCAGAGGATCACAAGCTCTTCGAGCAGTGTCGCGTGCGTATCGTCTGTTCAAATGACTTCCCCCTCGAGACCGCCCAGCAGGTACGTGCTACTCTAGATAAACACGCGATTCGCGACTGACAGACCGAATCAGCTCGCGGCTGTGATTGAAGAATACGGAGGCGAGCCATCTATTCACGAAAGTAGTCCCGACAATAGCGACACAATTGGATGTACCCATATCGTGTCGAATACCATCAATTTTCTCGCCTACGACCTCGCCTGCAAGGCTTTCATCCCGGTGGTCAAGCCATCTTGGGTACACACCTCTCTGATCAAGCGGAAAATTGCCAACCCTCGCCAGCACAGCCCTGATCCGCGTCTCTTTCTGAACGATGTGGTGGTGACTTGCGGTGATATCCCGGAGGGAGACAAGGATGCGATCATCGGAGGAGTGCTGGCCAAAGGTGGCATCCATAGCTCTCGAATGACCGGCACGGTTACCCACCTGGTAGACTTGACAGCCGACTCGGATAAAGCGCGCCTGGTGCGGGCGAAAAATATGCGCGTGAAGATCGTGCTGCCTCATTGGTAAGACTTGCTTGTGAGCCTCCAGAGGTGACACCTGTTGACGCGATCTAGGTTTGACGACTGTCTGAAACTCGGTCAGCGTATCGACGAACGACCATACACTCTTCCGGATCCCGAAATCCTGCGTGCCGGTCCCAATGATCCGATCCGCTCTAACGAGAATAAGGGCCTGGCCGGTGCCTCGACCGCTGATCCATCTGTCATGCCGACTTTGAACGGGGCATCGCGAAATGGGGGCGGGCCGAGTGTCTTCCAAGGCAAATGTATCATGCTGTCTCCAGATTTGGGCATTGGTTCGCGCCTGCTTGAGTCCATCGAGGCGGTGCTCAAGCAAGGTGGTGCAACTGTGACAGATAATATCAGCGACGCGAATTGGCTTGTCTGTCGATTCCGAGACGGTTTTGTGTATCGGACGGCATCACGATTGGACAAGGTTGTAGGGAACCTGGCCTGGCTTTTCCATCTGATGACATTCAACGAGTACACCAGGCCGTTGAGCCGTCTTTTATTCTACCCGCTTTCACGTACCCCGATTCCCGGCTTCGAGGGGCTGAAGATCAGTCTTTCCAACTATGTTGGCGAGGCCAGAATTTACCTTGAGAACTTGATCGAGGCAGCGGGTGCTCAATGCACCAAGACTTTGAAGCAGGAGAACACCCACTTGATCACTGCCCATGGAAACAGTGAAAAATGCAGTGCTGCGAGAGAATGGGGTCTCCAGGTTGTCAACCACTTGTGGCTGGAGGACAGCTACGCCGCATGGAAACTACAACCTGTGTCCGCGCCGCGCTACAACCACTTTCCCTCGCGAACCAACTTGGGTGACATTGCAGGACAGAAGATGCTCGACCCCCAAGTTCTTGAAAAGATCTTCTATTCCGAAAAGAATGAGCCCTCGAGCCCGCGACCCGCCATGCAGGATAAAAAGCAGAACGCGACGGCAATGAAGCCTCCGGTCGATAAGCGGCGCAAGGGGGAAAGTAACGTCCCTGAAACTACTCATGGTACACCGCGAGCAAATGGCAAGACCTCCCGCCAACCTTCAGACGACAAGCTGCAGACTCCCGCACGGTCTCGGCTAATCCCCGACAATAAGGAGAATGAAACGCCCTCAACGGGAAGCAGCCGTAAATCCAAAGATGCGGCTACTGCCAAGCTTCATGAGTATGCCCCGGATCTTGCTCTGTACGAAAAAGAAAGAAAGCGCGTCGGTGGTGTTATTTACGGCGGTAGGCGAAAGTCCAACGAGGATTGGGTGGAGAATCCCAAGAAGCGTCGCTCGGTTGAAGCCGATGAGAAGGAGAGTGACAACGAACAAGCTACGGGGCCTAAGCGGCAGAAGAAGTCCCGACCGCCCATTTCGATGCACCTGATGATTACTGGTTACCAAAAGTGGGTTGGAAAGGGCAACGAGAAGAAAGAGGATGCTGATAAGGTATGACTTATGCTATATATGCAATATGCAAGAATTGCGCTAACATTTCAAAGCGAGCCCTTCGAGACCTTGGGATCATGGTGGTCCAAGATGCCCGTCGATGCACTCATCTCGCTGCGCCAACAATTCTGCGTACCACCAAGTTCGTCAATGCTTTGGCATATGCACCGATGATTGTGAGCACCGACTTTGTCAACCAGTGTCTCGAAAAGGACGAGCTTCTCGATCCTGCTGATTTCCCACTGGTGGACAAGGCCGCCGAGACGAAGTTTAAATTCTCTCTCGCCGAGGCTTCGAAGAGGGCAAAGAAGAACAAGAACAATCTTCTGCGTGGTTTCCGGATCTACTGCGTGGAGGACATCCGTGGTGGATTGGATGCTTTCAAGTCGATCGTCGAGGCCAATGGCGGAGAGTGTCTGCTCTTCCGTGGCCGCCTTGCACTGGCCAACAATTCCCGACGCGAAGAGAGTGATGATGAAGACGGTGAGACGAACGATGACGAGCCGGGTCGCAACGAAGTCTTCCTTCTGAGCAGCGCGGAATCCAAGCACGCCCGACTCTGGCCCCGATTCCGTCAAGTGGCCGAGGATGTCAAACGGACCCCCAGGATCGTGAGGGTGGACTGGTTGCTCGACATGGCCATGTCACAGGAACTGCGGAGCGCCGACGAGTACGAGCTGTCCGACGAGATGATCGGAAACGGAGACGAGTAGGCGATAGAATCGGCTCGTATCCATTTCCAAATGTAGCCATCGAGCATGTAAATGTAAAGAGATTGAGCGTTTCACGAATAACCATGATTCCATCCAGCACTGCACTCTAGAAAAACTTGACACCTTCCTGACCTTCACTACCAAAGACTTGCGCCTTGCCGCGCTTCACCAAGACATTCAACGCCTTGAGCATAACATCCGTATCCATCCCATAGAATTCTGTCCAAATTAGTACATCCCCAACCCAGTACCTGAGAATAAAACATAGAAACATACCTTGTGAAACAGTCGCATCTCCCTGCGTCAGCTCATAAACCGTCAAAACAACCCCCCGCTGCCCAGTCCCCTCAATCCAATCCGCAATAACATCCGCCCACTCCTCCGGCCTCTTCCACCAGATCCAAGCTACCGTCTTCGGTGCCTGGGTCCCTGAGCCTTCGATCCACTCAGCGCGCCCATCGCCACCTTCACTCTCGCTCTTGGCCATCCAGTCGATTACCGCGCGGGCTTCGCGCAGGTCTAACCGTTTGCGCAGCTGGGTGTTATGGAAGAGTGGGGTGTCGATGGCTTCGATGAGAGAGAGTCTGTATTGACGATGGTGTCGACACCAGGCTTGGATCAGGGAGGACCATTTTTGGAGCTGTGAGTGTCTGGTATTGGTATTTGGTTGCGGGGTGAAGAAGGGTGGGAAGTTGTAGGTTGCTGGAAAGGGGAATGGGGTTGGGGTTGGTGTTGTCATTGTCATTGTCATGGAGGTGTAATAATCTATGTATAGAGAGGAGAAGGAGATAGGGATGATAGAGTTATTAATTCAAGCTGGGGTTAAAGTTGATGTTGACGTTGAGATGAAGCGGAGCCAATCGGAGGTGGGGTCGCAAATTATTCTCGACTTGAACTCGAACTTCATCTTGATCTTCACTTCTACACTCACGACATGACGACTCCTCCACCCAAGCGCCAAAAGCGCGAACAATACCGCCGTGACCTTGCAGCACAGGCAGCTAGTCATGGAAACGTGGACGTGAAGCTGCCGCAGAAGAGATTCTTCCGCCAGCGCGCGCATGCGAATCCCTTCTCAGACCACAAACTTGAATAGTATGTGTTTCTCTACGGTGCAAGAGATTTCCATTTCCCTTTTTAGCCTAATCTGGAACTATATTGGGGCATTGAGCTAATCGGTCTCCCATGAATAGTCCTCTCAGTCCAGCGCACATGGATTGGGCCTCACACTATCCTGCCTTTGTGGACCCCGATCCGTCCAAGATAAATCTCGCTGGTGCGCGCAAGCTGACGAAGGATGTCGAGATCGTGGACATTGGGTGTGGATTCGGAGGATTGCTTATTGGGCTGGCACCATTGTTACCAGAGACCTTGATGGTTGGTAAGGATTACATTTTTCCTCTTTTTTGAGGAATACACTCATATAGTCTATCTCCAGGCATGGAAATTCGCATGTCGGTACTAGAATTCGTGAGGTCCCGCATCCAAGCACTACGCGCACAGCAGCACAAACTCAAGGCTGCGACAGCATCCCAAAACCCAGAAGCAGCTATCGCCGAAGTGAAGAAGTCTGCCGAGGAATCGAAGCCAGGAGCTGAACAGGCTGATGAGGCTGGCACCATGACTTCCATTATCCCTGGCAACTATGAAAACGTCACCGGAATCAGAAGCAACACGATGAAGTTCCTCACCAACTTCTTTGGACGCCATCAGCTCTCTAAGATTTTTATCTGTTTCCCCGATCCGCATTTCAAGGCCCGGAAGCATAAGATGCGCATTATTTCCGAGTCTTTGAATGCTGAATATGCCTATGTGTTGCGGCCTGGTGGATTGTTGTATACCATTACTGACGTGGAGGAATATCACCATTGGGTGTTGCGGCATTTCCAGTATGGAGGGGATGAGCAGAAGGGCGGAAGCATCAAGGATCTCTGGGAGCGGGTTTCAGACGAGGAGTTGGAGGCTGATCCTTGTGTGCGAGTGATGAAGTTCGAGACGGAGGAGTCGAAGAAGGTTACTCGCAATAATGGTAACAAGTACGTTGCGGTGTTCAGACGCAAGGCTGATCCCGACTGGCCTTGAGTATTTCTATTTATATGCTTGGGACAAAATCCCCCGGTATATAGGCGTTTGCTGAAATCTCTATCATGCATTGAAAAGTCCACAAATGCTAAACAACACCTCGCTCATGACATGACAATCTAGAACATGAAAAAAGTAAGATAAAAACACACATGTTGAAGCGAAAACCGAAACATTCGAAAGCTAATAGTCAGTAAGTCATCAAGCAGTAAATTCATAAACATAGCGTGCAGTCTTGAAAGATGAACAGAGCTTAACACATCCCCGGTGCTTTGAGACGAATTCCTTCGCATCGCTCGCAAATAGCCAGCTGTACGGGACCGCCAATGATCCGGCCCTTGGCTGTACGTTTCGGCTCACCTTCGCGGACGAAAAATCGTCCCTCGGGCCCGAAACCATCCCCGCATTCGTGGCAGACAAAGCAGCGCTCATGCCACTGGCCACCAACGGCGGTGATGACTACGTCGTCCAAGACGTGCTGCTTGCAGCCTAGACAGCGGGGTGCGGTTCGGCGAGAGTGGCACTGGAGACACCATGCGAAGCCATCTTTCTCGACAAAGGGCGTTTGAGAATCAAAAGGCTGTTACAACGTTAATGTCTAGCAGGGTACCATCGAGTTGTGGGGGTTCAAACATACATCACCACATTCAGCACAAAAGAAGTGGCCAACGTGCCATTCAGCACCGCACGCGACTACCACTTCGCCTTCGATGGGAGTTTTGCAGCTCTTGCAACGGGGACTGAACATTTCGTGGAAGTCCAGATGGCAGTAAAATCGAGGCACGTCGTTGTCCTCCGGTGCATTTGCAAGTCTTTCGGCCCGGCTGGCTTCGGGCTCCTCGTAAAAGGCAACACATTCAAGAGGAGTTTGGCAGTGGAAACAGGTGAAGCATTCCGGGTGGAACCTGCATCCGCCGGCGGTCACGATCTTTCCAGAGATACCGTGAGAGCAGGCCTTGCAGCTGGCAGTCGGAACGCCAGACCGGGTGTACGGGGTGTACGAGTGGCGCTGTGAATCTTGGAACTCTCTTCTCGGAAGAGCCTGTCGGCTCCCACTGCTAGTCGATGCTAATGGTCTTGAGGACTTGTTTTGCTGCTGCGCAGGTCCACTAAACTCTGAGATTGTCGGCTCCTTGATGTCGGGAACGTTGATCACCGGAATGGGAGGCGGCTGTGGCTCCGACACCTCGATGCTGGGGGCAGCAACCTCAATTCTGGGCACCGGAGGAGCTGGTGATGGAGAATCGCGACCAGCTGAGTTCTGGCGAGTGGGTTTCGGCTGGTCACTGGCCTGCCATTTCGGGTCGAAGCTCACGATTGGCCGCCCGAATCGATCGCTGACTGCTGTCGGCATGGGCAATTTCTCGCTTCGGTCCGCGAGCCTCTTACTCGTGGCTGCACGGATATCATCGCTACGAATCTCTTTGCCTTCTCTCATGGGGACTGGTGGCTGTTCCTGAGTAGGAGGCGATGACGGAGCCGGGGCGTTTCTGATGTAACTAGGGTTCCGCGATTGGCTGGGGGAATTCTTGTGAATATCAAACTGAGAAATCTTGTCGCGCACGGAGCCGTTGGATTTGCGGTCACGTAGCCATGGCAGAGGCTTTTTTGCGAGTGGCAGAGCGTTCCGCGGCTTATTCTGCAGAGCCGAGGAATCAGACCTGGAGAAGTCAGGTTTGGCTTCGGCCGTCTCTTTAACAGGATCGTTGGGCTCTTCGTAAATATGATCATCGGGGTTTCTGAACAGTCCTTTCGGTGAGTCTCCGCTGACTGTGCGAGGCTCGGGGCCACCATCGACATGAGTATGAGGTGTCTCTTCCCCGGGCAATGCAAAGTTGACCTTGCGGTTCTTCTTCGAATTGCCGGCCAAGGATGATCGTTTCCGCTCTTTCGAGTCTGGGCTGTCTGCAAACTCCGGGCATGAAGCGACACTTGAAGACCCCGTTGAGGCAATTGAATGACGGAACTTCATGGAAGATGGAGAACTCTTTTGAGATGGAGAACGGATAGACCCGTCCCTGATAGTATCGGGGTTCCGGTACGGCGCATAGGGGTTCTTGAATTGTTGCCCGGGGTTTTGGTGCATCCATACCAACTCCGTAGCCTCGTCCTGAGCAGCATGATGGACACGTATTTCATCCTCGATATCCATATCCTGCAACGCGTCGCGTAAAGATCGCGCTTCTTCTTTTTCTTGGTGTCGCTGGCGGCTTTCCCGATAAGACGGGACTGGAGACGCGGCTATGGGATGCGAATATACTTGAGATGGGAACAGGTTCTTACGAACAGAGACTGATCGTGGCTCCTGTGCCAAGGGACGGCCAGCGGGACCGCCCTCTGGAGCCTGGGAAGTTGTGCGGCGATGGGACATGGCGCTACCCGACCGAGGCTTATCTTCGGGAGGAGTGTCGGGTCGTCGATACGTGGAGAGCGCGGATGCTGCACGGGGAGGAAGGGTATCTTGGAGACTGGACGTTGACGCAGCTGGTCTGCCTGGGATCGGACGAGATCCTGTTGGCCGATTTGGTCTGTTTGTTCGTAGGTCTTTTAGATAGTTCGCTTTATTCGGAGTGAATTAGCACCGTTGTCTTGAACATTGCGAGGTCATCTTGGGCTCCAAGGGTCCCTAGGCGGTTGTGATTGCAGAGGGGTTTGCAAAGAAGCATACCCATCTGGTCATTCGACATAAAAGTCGGGCCGGGAGGAGAGACCTTCCGCTGGCCGAGAGGTTTGGTATGTGTATGCATGGTAAAATTGCTTTTTGGAGGGCAGCAATGTAGGGAGGAGAGGGACTCGACGTCAGATAAGGTCGAGTTATGGTTCGAAAGCTAAGGGCGATCTATCTCTGATAGCGATTGCGGAGCCCAAAACAAACAGCGCCGCGGCAACGCTAATTAATTGCCTTTTCGGGTTAGGGCTTAGGGCTAGTTCATGAGCTTGTCTTGTATAGCTTTGGACATATTCCATTCTATTCCCTTCTATTCTCCCTACTCTAATAATGACCTAGTAGTAACACAATATCCGTGATAATGTGAAGTAAGTTTGAACACTGTCCTCAGACCCGCATTTCTGACTCACATTGACCCTGCAAGGACACCCAAAGTCAACCCAACCTAACTAAACTAACTAGACTAACCTTCTCCGCACCGGCTTCTCGGCATTGCGGATACCCCACATCCAGGGTCCGACGCTTAAGCAACTACATATATAATTGAGGGACTACTCGGCTACTCTTCCTCGGATGCAAGTAGTTGCCTACCCCGGGATTCTTGATTGTCATGTCCCTAAGTCCTGCCAATGGTCTGTCGTGGCCGCGTTGCACCCCCATCAGCGCTAGATATGAAAGTAGAATGTAGAAATATCGGCCCCAAGTCCGATGCTATCTCCCCGTGAAGGTTAGAACGGGTCTTAACATAAGGTCGGCTTTTTATTGTCTAACTTCTTCTAACTTCTTCTTTTGCCTTGTCTATCAACCTCTTTCAAGGCTATTTCTCCATGTCGCGACGAAAACGGACTAAAACAGTAGTCCGTTTTGGGTCCAGAATCTAAGCATTGCCATTAGCACAAGGGGAGGACGCTGAGGTCCACTAGTCCTCATTACAAATACCTATATCTAGCCAGAGATGGCAGATAATACGACGTTAGGTGTCATTCAGTCCCATCAGGATGACCATTACTCCCTAAACAGCGAGAGAAAAGAGCATGGGAACACGCTGTCCCAGTCACTAGCCCCGGTCGAGATCGATCCCGACGAGAAATACGCGCGCGATGTACCCCCAGACGGTGGTTATGGCTGGGTATGCGTAGCCTGTGTCTTCTGGATCAATGCGCATACGTGGGGGATCAACAGTGTCAGTATATTCATTCTTGGTATGGATATTGACTAACGGAATTTCATAGAGTTACGGCGTCTTTCTGAGCTACTATCTCTCCCACGACATATTTCCCAATACCAGCGCCCTCTTTTACGCCTTTACCGGTGGCCTCAGTATCTCCTGTGCTCTGCTCGTGGCCCCGCCAGCCACCTATCTCATCCATATCCTCGGCACGCGATTCGCGCTAAACGTCGGCGTCTTCTTCGAGGTACTTTCTCTCATCGGCTCGTCCTTTGCAACCCAGAAATGGCACATTATCCTCAGCCAGGGAGTCTGCTTTGGTTGGGGAATGGGCTTCTTGTTCGTGGGCACCATCGGCATTACATCCCAGTGGTTCCTGAAGCACCGAGGTGTCGCGCAAGGCATTACAGCCGCCGGTTCAGGTATAGGTGGTTTGATGTACTCGCTCGCTGTAGGCGCTATAATTCCGCGCCTTGGTCTTGCCTGGGCCTTTCGCATTCTGGGAATCGTTGCCTGTGTCACCAACCTCGTCTGCGCGAATCTGCTCCGAGACCGAAATAAGCTCGTGGGAAGCCGTTTCACAGCCTTTCATCTCCCGCTGCTCCGCCGGCCGGAAGTCCTTCTCTTCTTGGGATGGGGTGTCTTTAGCATGCTGGGGTATGTGGCTGTACTATTCAGTATTGCCAATTTCTCTCTCTCTGTCGGCCTTACCTCTCACCAGGGAAGTATTGTCTCTGCGCTGCTGAACCTCGGCCAGGGTCTTGGTCGTCCTTTTGTTGGGATGTTCAGTGATCGGCTGGGCCGTATTAACGTTGCCACTTTTCTGACTTTCCTCTGCGGCCTATTCTGTCTTGTCATCTGGGTATTCGCAGATAGCATGGGCGTAGTCTGTTTCTTCGCCGGCCTCGTCGGGACGGTGGCGGGGACGTACTGGGCTACCGTCTCGCCTGTCCTGGCTGAGATTATCGGCATTAGAGACCTTCCCTCCGGTCTCAGTATCACCTGGCTCAGCCTGGTCGCACCTTGCACCGTCTCCGAGGCAATTGCCTTGGAACTCCGAACCGGTGGTCCACATGCTAGTGTCTCCTATCTTCATGTCCAACTCTTCACAGGCTTTGTATATATTGGGGCTTCGTTGTGTTTGTGGCTTGTGCGTGGCTGGAAGATTGGGGAGCTGGAAAGAGCTCAACAACGCCGTGGATCTGCTGCTCGTGAAGCTGCTCTCGCGAATGACGGAGATGAAAAACTGGAATCTTCTCCAACTGTTGCATCTGCCTCAACATCTGGGGCTATTTATGATTCGCAGCTATTTCAACCATTCAGTCTGGTACGTAGAATGGTTGCCTTAAAGCGCGTGTGAAAGATGTCAATGTATACATGTACAGCTTGCACGGTCAGATATGCACAGTTAAAACGTACCTAGGAGTGGATTTCCTCTGTCACTCCTTGGCTTTCCCCTTCCCTTTTAGTGCTCGACCTTGCCGCTTTTTGCGCACTGAGCAGAACCCGAGCGTCGGGGTGAGCAGTCCGCGAATCGACCTCAATAAAATGCACTACGCTAGCTTACCCCCATTGTCCCATCAAAAAAGCACTGGGTAGCTAGTTAGTTAGTGATTCCTCGCGTGATGGCTGTAGGCTGCTCAGTAACCCTAAGTTCTGGACTAAAATGTACTTAGTGAGCCTGACTTTGAGCGTCCTCATAAAAGCGGCGGCAGCTCAAATAGGAAAGCCCTACTCGGCAGAGGAAATCATCCTCTACATCAAGGTACCTAGGTAGTGCATACGGGTAAACTTGGGATTCAAGTGAACCTAACCTTGAAAATTGAAAAACAGTAAATATGTATTCGATGACATCAAACGCCGCGTTTCTCTAAAACTACATGACATGACTATTTGTTCGTCGAACCCGTAATGAGAATCCGGACCCTCCTCTTGCCGGCACCACGGCCCTCTTCCTTGACGGAGCTGACGTTGACCTGGACTCTCTGGAAGAGCTCGACAGTCACTCCACGCTCTTTCTCCGGGTGACCCTTTTCCTCCACACGCAGGGTGTATTCCTCATTATCGAACTCCGTGGTACGGTGGACTGCAAGCTCCCGTCTCTCAGCAACCGAGTAAACACCCGACTCACCAGGGAGCACAAAGTCCTCCAGACGCACGACGCCCTCAATGCCAAAGCGCGGCACGAAAACCACAACACCGTTCTCGAAGACACGCATAATGTAGCCCTCTTCGTCGACACCGGTGTTATCACCGCCTGCAGCCATCTTCTCACCGCGGGCCTTGAGCGCCTGGCCAACGTAGTATTCGATACTGGCGCGGCCGGCGAACTGTGCGTTGCGGTGCCGGAAGTTGATGTTGCGGCAGATATCCTCCAGCTTGCTGCGGGTGCTGACACCTTCATTGACGGCATGGCCATCCTCGCCTTCGTACCCAATGGCAGAAGCCAGCTGTCGGTGGACGAGCAGATCGGCATATCGACGGATGGGGGACGTGAAGTGGGTGTAAATCGGCGAGGCAAGACCATAGTGACGGAATTCAGACTCGGCATGGGCCCCAGCGCAGAAGTATTCCGCAGAGGTCATGCATCGCGTTGCCAGGATACGAACTAGCGTGTTGAAGAACGGATTCTCGGGGTCGACGCAGCGGTCCAGGGAGTTGGCAAGGGCTCCAGAGCTGGAGACATCAAGTTCCATGTTTCGCTTCTTGGACAGCTGGTTGATAAGATCTTCGAAGTTCTGAGGCGGGGGAGTGGCGTGTCGTCGTAGCAGGGCAGTCTGCGAGAAAGAGTCGAAAACCTTCGATGCAACAGAGATGTTGGCGAGAAGCATGAATTCTTCGACCAAGCTGTTGGTGGCGAGCATGGCCTTAGTCTTGACATCCGTCAGAGGATCACCTGCTTCGTCGCCAGCCTCAATGCGAACTTCGGGGGAAGCGAGGTTCAAGGCACCAGCGTCATAACGCTTCTGCTTGAATATTTTCGAAAAGTGCAAGAGGTGCCGCATGCTCTCGGTCAATTCGTCCGTTTGGGAAGGGTCATCGATGCGAAGCTGAGCCTGTTCGTAGCTGAATGCCTCACGCGAGCGAATGACCGATTTGGTGAAGTCTGTAGACACAATTTCTCCATTGGGAGTCAACTCCCAGATAACGGAAAAGGCATAACGCTCCACGTATGGCTTCAGAGAACACAAATCCGTCCCAAGAAGATGTGGAAGCATGTCAATACGCTTGTCAACAAGATACACCGTCGTGCCGCGAACACTGGCTTCAAGATCCATGGCGTTGTTGGGCTTAACAAAGTGCGAGACGTCTGCAATGTGGACACCGACTTCAAAGTTTCCGTTCGGAAGACGGCGTGCATGGAGAGCGTCGTCAATATCCTGACATCCTGGGGGGTCGATACTGCAGATGATTAAATCGCGCAAGTCTCGTCGGCCTCTCCAGCCCTTGTCCTCTTTTGACACAGGGACTTTCCAATCATGTCCCTCCGCTGGCAAGCAGTCCAGAACAGACTTGGGGAAAGGCTTGTACTGTACGTCGTACTCCAAAAGAAGAGCCTCGGTTTCCGCTCCTTTCGTTTCCAACTCGCCCAGAGAGCGAATGAAGTGACCAGTAGGATAACGGGAATCACGGTCCCAAGAGTCAATGGTGACCAGAATACGCTGACCAAGCAGATCGCCGGCCTGCCTGGTGCGAACCCTGATTTTTGGCACTCGCTTGTCCATAGGCAGTAGGAAGACTGTTTGTTGTCTCCGCCCGGAAGCGGCTTGTGAACCAGTCGAGTTGGAATCGACATGGCCGACGTACTGACGCCAGCCACGCTTGATGACTCCAACAACACGAGCGGTTGGCTGCGGCTTGCCCTCGGAGCGATTGCCGTGAGCTTTTCTGACTTCCTCTTGAAGAGCTTTGCGCTCTCTATCCGTGACGACAGCTTCAGTCTCCTCATTCTCGGGGTTGTCATTCCGGATCACTGCCTCCTCATCCACAATCTTTGTCGAGGGGGATTTCCACTGATCTTGTGGGAGTACTTCAATCACTACTACATCACCTGCAATCGCGCGATTGCTGTTGTCACGACCGAGAATTAGAAGCGGCTTATCAAAGGCTGCAACGTTGACTGAGGCCTCGAGGTAGTTGTAGGGCGAAACATTGAACACTCCTTGGTGCAGATTTCCAGCCCGCAACCCAGTCATAATTTTTGACATCGAGTAGTACTCGGGGTAGAAGAGCTCTCCGCGGGCACCCTTTGCGTCCCGCGCTTCTCTAGCTTCGCTGATCATGTCTAGCAGTTTCGCCGAATCTTCCAGGCCGGCCACATAGTCCGACAAAGACAAGGCTGTCACATTCTCCTCCTTCGCTTTGCGGAGGTTCTCCTTATCATCGGTAATAACAACGATCGCAGGAACAGACTTCTCCTTCTTGCCCCTCTTTGCTGCAGACTCTCGGAGATGCTCGCCGTACCAGCTTGCCACGGTGCGCACGGCTCGATCGTTCCGATCGTTGATCGACTCGTCCGGGCCTCTTCGCACATGCGTCTCCAGGCGGAATTCATTGAAGAAGAGGTAAAAGCGCTTTTCGTCTGTCTTAATGAGAGAAAGAAGGCGATTGTAGAGGGGTAGTGACTGGTTTCGGAGTTCCTCAAGAACGGTCTGCAGGATAATGACATCGTAGAAAGCCCCGGTATGTTCAAATAGATCCATTCCATTCAGTAGCGCATTTGTATCAGGGACTAGATAATGGCCGCGGGGGAAGGCCTCCGTGCCGGCGGGACGATCGGAGAGGACGAAAGGCGCAACTGTCTTGCGTTAGCAATGGGCATTGACGGGCATCGAGAAAGTGTCTCATACTGTTTCCATTGGCATCAGCCGGTGCGATCGAAGGACATAATGAGCAGAGCTTCGAGGAACAAGGAATATCTTGTCTCAGGTAGAGCTCTCGGACAATCTTTTGCACCTTCCCACTTTTCGTGGACCTCACGAAGACTTTGCTGGTGACATTAGCAGCTTGGGGGTTTGAAGAGAAGTCTCTCCTTAAACTCTTCATTGCGGCGCTGAATTCTGCCTGAATGGCAGTTTTGATCGGTTGTGAACCAGGGACTGTGTAAGAGGACTGGATCAGAAATGATATTTGCGGTTTGAGGTTATCGCATCGCGATAGCTGACTAATCAAATATCGACCTCCTCGCCGTGAATGACTGAGTGACTGGAGACTCATTTCACAACCAACCCGTCTTTGCAAAGAAATTTGAATTGGCGATTCTGACATTCAAGTCAAAATGGTGCTTGCAGTAAGTGCTCTATCGGTGGAACGCAGAGATTTATCGCTGAGCACCTCCAACCGACATAGGCCGTGGGGCAGCTCTGCGCGACAGCAAGCATAGCTTCCAATCTTTCCCAATGTCAGACATTAGTCCGCAAGGCTGCAGGTGCAGGTGCGAAGGTATACTCCAATATCCACTATTTGGTTCTTATCATTCCAGGAATCGGCAGACTAACATCTTCCCAGGTACTGTTTCTACCCGAGGCCTCGGACTATATAGCCTCATCAGCCGAAGAGTCTTTATCTCTCGCCCAATCAAACGACTGCAGAGATTTTGTCTTGGCTCTAAAGAATTCAGCCAAGAAGGAAAATATGCACATCAACGTCGGTGTTCATGATGTGGCTTCTGAGCATAGACTCAAGAATTGCTTGGTCTGGATTAATGATAAGGGGGAGATCACGCATAACTACCAGAAGGTGCACCTATTTGATGTGGACATCAAAGGTGGCCCTATTCTGAAGGAGAGCACGTAAGTTCAATGCGCTACAGCGAACTTACATGACTCGCTGATATACGAGGTGGCTGCAGGAACGTCGAGCCAGGACAGAAGATTCTCCCTCCATTTGAAACACCTGTAGGGCGTGTCGGTTTATCCATTTGCTTTGATGTATGTGATGAATCAGCAAACCTGCTATCCATGACCTTTTATGTTCTGACATATTTAGCTACGCTTCCCTGAAATGAGCCTGGCGCTGAGACGCCAGAATGCCGAGATCATTACATATCCTTCGGCATTTACGGTTCCAACAGGAAAAGCTCACTGGGAGCCGTTGCTTCGAGCAAGGGCTATCGAGACCCAATCGTATGTCATAGCAGCCGCGCAGGCAGGTCCCCACAACGAGAAAAGACGGAGCTATGGCCACTCGATGATTGTCAACCCGTGGGGAGAAGTGGTCGCACAACTGGGCGATGAATACCAAGAGCCTCAGATTGCGACTGCCGATATTGACCTTGACCTTGTGTCAAAGATACGGCGAGAAATGCCCCTCCTCAGAAGGACGGACCTCTATCCAGAGGTCTAGATTATATGCTGGCACGGGGGAAGTATGTTACACATTGCACGTTGTGCCATTGTAATACATTGCTTGGCAGCCCGTTTGCAGGTCGATAAACCCAGGTACACCTCTTGATGAAATAGACAAAGGAGATATGAATGTCATTCGATTTTAATCCACCGGTCTTGCTGTGGTGGAAGTTCGAAATATAAGGTAGCACAACAGACAGGCAAAAAGAGAAGTGGAAACACATGCGAAAACCCCATCTAACAAAGGATCGGAACATCATATCTGCCATGGCAGGTGGTACAGGCGTCAACCGAAATAGTCCCCGATCTCTCTATGTACAGTGTACAGAATAGGCCTGGAATCGAGCCGTTTATTTCTTGACCATCGCGGGGTCCTCCAAGATGCCCTCGGCCTCCAGTCGCCGACGAGCCTCCTCCAAAGCCCAGGTTTGTATACTGTCACAAGGGTTAGCATATCAATCAAGAAGGACGTTCGAAACGTAAGGCCTAAGCGCGTAGGCGAGACAACAGATGTCGGGAATACAGAGGCTGATACGTACGAGGTATCAGGCTTGAAAACGTATGCAACACCAGCAGCGAGAAGGCTGCCAATGAATCCGTAATAAAAGAGGCTCTCCCAGCCTTCCTTCACATACTTGTGGCCGGGCTTGATGCCGAACAGCCAGCCGGTCGGAGGGTCGTAGTGATCACCATGGTCCGCAGCACGCATGTTGCTGCGGGTAGAGAAGCCCTGAATGCTCTGAGGCTTGCGCAGCAGGCAGCGCGAGCGGAGGGCGTGCGACAATGGCCGAGGAATCATGTTGAGGACGGGGGTCGAATGGGACAGTTCGGAAGGAGCGCGGCTATTAGGAGGTTGCGGGATGAGGTAACAGCACCAACAGGGAGTTACCTTGCCGATATGGCAGCAACAATCGCAATTGGTATGACAATGCTTGAAGCAACAACGTGGGGAGGGGTTGTGTCGGTAGTTGATGTTGAATCCGCAAAAGGCCGACGGGGAGCTGGCTGGGTCATTTTCACTAGTCCCGATTGGGCGATTTTCCCTTGCCGCCTTTTTATGCCAGGTTTGTGAGGCAGAAACTAATACCTGACAGAACAGGCAATAACGTTCGACGCGCGACGCGTCCGCTATCGCAACTCGCCTCGCATCTCGCATCCTCATTGAGCCCCTAACTTGTCAACAGAGCGCGCTGGTCTCGCACATCTTTTGGCTTCCCATATCGACCAAGCATCAAAGATCTGCGCACGTATTCTCCTCGACTAGTATGTTCAATTATTGTTCTGGTTTGCAAACATCGCGTCTCATTGCTGATATTGTTTCGAAGCCTCAAGAATGTACTGTTATTCATTTTGAGAAGAAACTCTGTATAGGGTCAGATCGACACCATGGCAGCGGACAACAAACAGTACCCCATTTCTTCGAACTCTCGTACGAAATTGAATGCCTTCCGCTTCCAGGACGAAGAAGAGACTCCCGGCAATATGACTTCGAAGGATGGGTGCAAAGCTGGACACGGCAACAAGGAGAATCAAAGCTCATGGTTGAATGGGGTGGTGGGACCGATGCCGACTTCATCCGACAAGATCAACCCTCAGCCTGAGGGAGTTTCTGCCGTTCCTGTGAAGGAATCTAAGCCAGCGAAGGAATGCCCACAGACTCCTTCGAACCGAATCCCTCTGGCGGACCTGATCAGCAATGCCGAAGACTCTTTCAACCCCGCTCCGGGTCCCGAAGTAACACCAGTGGAGCATGTTATATGGGAGCATATTCCTGTCAGCTCAAACCCCGATACATCGTCCCAGACCCCGGCCAATGGTCGAAAGAAGCGACGCCACCGCTCATCGTCACCTGCCACTCCCTCGAACGGCACCTCGAAGAAACAGAAGGAACCGCTCGATCTCCAATCGATCCAGGCGCTGTTCAAGACCCCTCAGCATGACCTAGCAGCCGAGTTGTGGAATAACTACATGGACAAGAACATGGTCGAAGCATCCGAGGATCTTCCGCCGCCTCGCCTAGCAAATCTACTTTCTTCACCTCAAACGCCGGCCTCGGGGAGAACAAGTCGGGACTCCTCGGGACTGAGAAGATCGATCAGTTGCGCGGCTGAATGGCCGACGTCCCGAGGGAAGAGACGACGGGTCAACCGACTTGATCAAGGCTCTGGTCGCGGGATTTTCTCTCGTACGAGTAGCAATGTCTTGGACTCTGGCAAGACAAAATCGTCGAGGATCAATTTTCTCTTGGAGAAGATCGAGAAGAGCTTGCAGCCTGCGCAGCCTCCTGAAATGGGTCCTGCTGGCTCCTCTCCGCTACGACAACGTGTCGATGCACGGAGGTGCCGTTCATCGTCGCCGATAACGGACAGGAAGGGCCTTGGTGACACCGAATCCGCCAAAGAAGCCCTACTTGGTCCATTTAACAAAAGCGCCAAAAATGCCGAAGCTGCTGCTCTCCAGGATTCTTCATCTGAATTCGGCGACGACGACCTTGACCAAGACCTCATGGATCTGGCTGATGCCTCTGCGGACCCTTTCGTCGAAACGACATCTAATCGCAAAGAGTTTGAATCATTAGGTTCATCTGCCTGGTCAAATATCGCCGCTGAAAAGCCACATTCAAGCCATCCTAAACAGCCACATACTGTGGATATTAAACCGCCCTTTGTGCATACGCTTATGAATAACGACCCCAAACCCGATGACTCAGACGACTTCGAAGACGACTATGGTGATTTTGGTGACGAATTTCAGGATATCCTTGCGAAATGTGATGGGAACTCAGACAAAGTCGCTCCACCCAAATCCAGCCCCGCAGAGCAACAGGCCGTGAAAAAATCAGAAATTGCTGCCCTCGCCTCGGTGGTGGAGGAGGATGAGGACTTTTCTGGGGACGAATTCGATGATGATTTTGATATAGATGCCATCGAACAAACCATGAAGCAAGTTGGCGAGGATGAAGCTCACGTTTGTCACTCTTAGTGGATTTATGTTTAGATTGCTAAGAATATGAATCAATAGAACCTGAATGATCGACAAGCCATAAAACGGTATCAGATCATTGACATCGCTGAGAGTCTGTATGTCACGGCAAAAGGACGTACCCAACCCGAGCAGGTCTGTCACCTCGCAGCCCCTGGAAGCTAGCCATGGTTGCTGATAATAACAGGTGTTATCTGTCGAGGATGAAAAGACCAGGGCCCGCAAGGTTGTTATTCTGCGCGAGTCGTGGTTTGATACACCTTGCAGTAAAGAATCATATATCCACCTGGTCGGGGACTTCGACTCGTCAGGCCAATGCGTTGTTGATAATATCAACCACATGGTCATTCTTCATCCAGACCATCTTATCTCCGCTACTGTCGTGGCAGACTCGATTGACTGTCAAAGGCGGGCGGTCCTCCAGGATCGTGTCAAGGTTTTTGGTGCGCTGGAGAAACCCCAAGCATTCGGTGTCTTCTTCCACGAAGTATTCCAAGAGGCCCTGCAGGTCAATAAATGGGATACTGTATCGCTGAGGTCGCTGGTTGAGTCAATTATGCACAAGCATATAGAAGAGTTGTACTCGATCAATATGAGTGTTGCCGAAGCTGTCGAGGAGATAATGGGCAAGATCCCGACCGTTCAAGCTTGGGCAGATGTCTTTCTTCAGGCCACACCTCAGGTACGCTTCCCACCGAAGGCTCATTTGGGTGCTTTTTCTAACCTTCCTATAGGAAAACTCCCTGGTCGAAGACCGCAATGGCTCCAAACTCAAACTCAGCATCAACAAGTTGCTCGAGGTAGAAGAGCATATTTGGTCCCCGATGTATGGACTTAAGGGCAACATCGATGCCACGGTCCAGGTTGCCTATCGCGGCAAAGATGAAGAGAAGACCCTCGTGGTTCCTCTTGAGCTGAAGACTGGAAAGCGGGACACAAATCAGGCTCATCGAGCTCAAACGGCCCTCTATACTCTTCTGCTCTCGGATCGTTATGGTGGGTTCTTCCATTCTAAATCCCACGATCATTACTCATTGCGATTGCAGATGTCGATGTAACTTTCGGTCTGCTGTATTACTTGGAAAATTCCAGGACCCTCTCCATACGTGGTATTCGGCATGAGCTTCTTCAGATGATACAAGTGCGAAACCGGCTGGCAGGATACATTCGCGAGAGATTGTCCCTGCCACCGATGCTCAAGAAGGCGCGCATGTGCAACAGATGCTATGCGAAGACTCCTTGTCTCATTTACCACAAGCTGGCTGAGGATGGTGATGGCGAGACAAGTGCTCTTGGCGAGGACTTTGACATGGCTACCGGTCATTTGAACCATGGTGATCGTGACTTTTTCAGGAAATGGGATGAACTACTCACGAAGGAGGAGGGCAATCTGGTAAAATTCCGACGAGAGCTGTGGACCTTGCTGAGCAAAGAACGGGAACCCTTAGGCCGCTGCTTTGGGAATATCGTGATTGATCCCCAGTCCGCTTGCGAGGAGCCAAACGGGACCAAGATCAACCGCTACCGTTATACCTTCTTCAAGCGACAGGCGCATCCAAGTTTCTCTTTTGCGGAATCGCAAATTTCGCTTGGTGAGCCAATCGTTGTCTCCGACGAGAAGGGCCACTTCGCGTTGGCAAATGGTTATGTGGTGCAAATAAGCACATCACACATCACGGTTGCCGTGGATCGAAGACTACATGATGCGAGAGCACGAACTACCGGGTTTGATGCAGTGTCGAATCAGTCTTTCCGAGGAATCATGGAAATCGGGAACGATGACTCCACTGCCCTTGAAAACCCCGATGAACAGATGGTTTACCGAATCGACAAGGATGAGTTCAGCAATGGTATGGCCATCGTTCGAAACAACCTGATCTGCATGATGGACAAAGATTTGTTCCAGGCGAGAAATCTCAGACGACTCATCGTTCAAGGCGAACCACCCGTCTTTAAGCCTTCATCCTCGGCATATACAATTTCGGACTCGGCCAATCTGAATGTGGACCAGAAACAAGCCATTGATAAGGTCATGAGTGCAAAAGATTATGCTTTGGTTTTGGGAATGCCTGGTACGGGAAAGACGACCACAATTGCACAAATCATCAAAGCACTAGTTGCACAGGGAAAGAGTGTTCTGCTGACGTCTTATACGCACACGGCGGTGGATAACATTCTGCTGAAAATCCGAGATGATGACATTCGCGTTCTCCGTATCGGTGCAGTCACCAAAATCCACCCCGAAGTGCAGGAGTTTGCGGATCTGGCAGCAATCCCAAAGAAGACCATCGAAGAGCTCAAAGACTCCTGGGAGAAACCACAGGTTGTCGCTACTACCTGTCTTGGTGTCAACCACAGTATTTTCAACCAGCGAATTTTCGATTATTGCATTGTCGACGAGGCATCTCAAATCACGCTTCCCGTTTGCCTGGGTCCAATTCGCATGGCCAGGACTTTCATCTTGGTTGGTGACCACTATCAGCTACCTCCGTTGGTGCAGAACAAGGCAGCTCAGGAAGGGGGCCTCGATGTCAGTCTCTTCAAGCTCCTCTCTGACAGGCATCCCGACTCGGTGGTCAACCTGGAACACCAGTACCGCATGTGCGAGGAGATAATGCTGCTTTCGAACACTCTCATCTACTCTGGTCGTCTCAAATGTGGTACCCCTGAAGTTGCGGCCCGTTCGCTTGGAATTCCGAACATCAACGCCCTGAAGCAGTTCCATGCCGATGGCTTTCACGCTTCTCAGCACCCGCACGGAACCTGTCTCGGGGCAAGCCATGGTCGCTGCTGGTTGAAGGACGTGATCGAACCCTCCGCCAAGACTCTTCTGGTCAACACCGACCCTCTTGGGGCTGCAGCCCTGGAGAGTGCACAGGGGCAGCGCATCGTCAATCACATGGAGACTATACTGTGCTCTCAGCTCGTGGAAGCATTTATCGCCAGTGGCATCCCGGCCCGTAACATCGGTGTCATAACCTTTTACCGTAGTCAGCTGTCCATCCTCCGCCAGAAGCTTCGCCGGTACACGCCAGACCTTGAGATGCACACCACGGACAAGTTCCAGGGCCGTGACAAAGAGGTGGTCATCCTCAGCTGTGTCCGCAGCAACGCCGAGAACCACGTTGGAGATCTCCTGCGTGACTGGCGTCGTGTGAACGTTGCCTTCACCCGGGCCCGCACCAAGCTCCTAGTCGTCGGGAGTAGGTCGACCCTTCGCGATGGCAACGAACTTCTGTGCAAATACGTCCGCCTAGTTGAAGGCAAAGGATGGGTTTATAATTTGCCCGACGGTGCAGCCGAGAGTCACGTTTTTGAATCGTCTCTTGACTCGACGCAGCTACCGTTCCAGTCCCCTTCTCCCAAGACTAAGAGAAGTCCTACTGTTAAAAAGGAGTCTCCGTCTCGCATTCCACTCAGCCCCCTGGGCTCTCGCCAACCATCATCAGGTCTTCGACAACCCGCTAAGAGGGGTACGAAGTTGTTTAATGGTACTTCGGTTGTCGGCAACAGACCCATCATCCAAGACATCGTGAATGATATTTCCGGTTGATAGGAGCTCTGCAGCAGCTTTGTTACTCGATCACTGCGCTTTTCAGTATGGCGGGCTTTTTACCTATAGCATATTCGGCGAGTGGACATGGGAAGTTGTTGCATATTTGTCTCGAGCGAAGCAGTGAATTTTGCATAGAACGTGACTGTCTCATCACCTAGATCACAAAATGTTTTCATCAACCTCCTCTCCATTCCTTTTCAGAGTTCCCGAGACGTACTATCAACTCCAAGCTCGAAGTCCCTTCCCATGTGTCTCAGTATCCAGTCAATGGCCCTAGCATATTTTCGCAAAGGAAACTCTTTGGGTAGAACATAGGTATATTGGGTGGCCCCAGTATCGTTAGAGGCTCCAGCCACTCGCACCCCCCCAACCAAGTATTATAGTCAACGGCTTCTATTGTATCCCTATACGGCACGACAGGCGCGTGTCTGTCTTGATCTCGTATTCTGATAAGGGCTTACTTACTTCAGTTTGGTTGAGCCTGAGCCGGCCTTCTCCTCCCGGGAGCACTAGCTGTCACTAAGCTGACCCATACGACCATATGGTTCCTAGGTAACTGCCACCCCGATGTGGAAAAAGCCAGTCAATCTCTGCGGGTATTTCTCTCCTTCCCATGGACCGGGCTAGTAGAGCCCAGTTGGTAAACATAGCCCGATCCATGGGAAGGAGAGATACCCGCAGAAATTGAGCGGCTTATTCCAATTGGGGTAGCAGTTAGGTAGGTACGTGCGTTCCGGTACGAGATTTCTAACCAATGTGCTCGGTACGCAGGTGTGCCCAAATGGCGCGACAATCTCCTTCAAGACAGGTGTTGCTTACAGACAGAAAACGAGTTCTTAGAAAGCATTTGAACACAAACCGCCCATGGCAGGGTGCGTATTGGGTTTTGAGGCCGAAATGCTGGATTGAACTCATTTCTGTCTGAAAGAACACCTATCTTGAACGAGACTATCGTGCTATTTGGGCACACTTGGGTACCAAGCACAAGTCAAATATGTCGTATCAAAATGTAGACCAGTTGATAGGGATAGCGCTGTTGGTAGACAAGTCCTGAAGGCATACACCCTCGTCATATACTAAATAAAGAACTAAGATGAGGAAGGAAAGAGAGACAGAGAGAGATAGGAGGAGGATATTTATAGAGGGGACAGATGATGGGTGCAAACGCAGAGATGTCCATAAAATTCCATGCAAACGGAATCATACAACAGAACCAGCACGATAGATGCATCTTCCCATCATCCCTGTCCACCGTGCATCAATGCAGACATACATACATTCACACATCAAGATCTCGACATAACTCACGCCTAACAAACGATTTTTGAGCCTACGATGCTGAGAAACCCATGTTTTGAATTAATTCAATATCTTCATAGGGACCTTCGTACTGTGTACCGAGTTGGTTTTCGAGACGAATGTCATAGACTTTAGTGTTCACGAACCTTCAGATAGCGTACAAGCTCTTGGCTTCCTATGGTGGATAACTTCCGTCCAAGTCCGTTGGACATGGCTAGTTGAACGAATATACTCTGCAGTATCCCGAATAGCTAATCCCACAGAAGCACGTTAGCGAGTTGTCCGTGGTTCGCGGCAGGAAAAGCCCAATTTTATCACTTAAACTTTCCCTTGGCACTGCCACATGCTGATGGCGGCATGTTTTCAATGTTTTCCACGTTTTCCATAATTCCCACGTTTCCACATTTTCCCCGGGGTTACAAAGCACCGGACCCATGGTAATTCTGAGACTGAGAAGTTGGATGAGGGAAAATGACGAAGCAAAACCAAAGCACGGAAAGAAAGTCTCCCAGCTGACATCTGTTTAGAGAAGTTTCGGGTCGCTTTCTATCCTCTCACTATCGGTGACTTTGCTCTCCTCATGGGGATCTGTCGCAAAGTAAATGGCGATTGCATGTTCCGTCAACACACGAACTAACTGTGCTTCCAGCTCATTTGAGGCGGGCCTGGTCAATGGCGGGCCAGTCGGTCTAGTTTGGGGCATGTTGCTCTCTCTAACCGGTACGATGGCACTGGCTCTGTCGATGGCCGAACTGGTATCCATCTGTCCTCTAGCGGGCGCACAATACCACTGGACAGCTGTACTGGCACCTCCGCGGATCCGAGAATTCAGTACCTGGATGCAGGGGTGGATCACCGTCTTCGGATGGCAGGCCACGACAACGAGTATCTGCTACTTGATAGCAACACAGATCCAGGGAATGGTGATGCTGAACAGCCCTGGCTATGCGCCTAAACAGTGGCACGGGACACTCATCATGTGGGCGATTGTGCTCTTCTCCAGTCTAATTAACGTCTATGGCATCAAGATTGTTCCCGCTTTGCAGATGCTCGGGGGCATCATGCACATCATCTTCTTTATTGCGATCATCATCCCCATCAGTCTTCTTGCCCGTCGCAGTACCTCGGAATTTGTCTTCACCGAGTTGTTGACCTCGGAGCAGGGATGGAAGTCGGGTGGTATTGCTTGGTGTCTGGGCATGTTAACCGTCACTTACTGCTTCCTCGGTGAGTGAATTTTCTTATCCTCTGCAAGGCTGTTATCTGGCCATCATAAGTCTAATCGTTCGTATTTTCCAGGTTTCGATGGCGCTATACATATGAGTGAGGAAGTACGGAATCCAGCAGTGGTGATTCCGCGTACGCGTTCGCCTACTTGATAATCTTTGTCATGATTAGCATTCATAAAGTATTTAAAGGCAATATGATCAAGTTCGAGGAGGCAAGCTTACAGGTATACCTATATCCCATCGAAAAAACCGAGCCCTAATTAACTGACGGACCTAAGAAGCGCCTTTACTAGACCTATTGTTTTAGGCTTTAATAGGCTTCGTACGTAGTTTACGAGCCTCTCGAACCAAGAGATCTCCTTCGTAGGCTATATATCTAGTTAACCGAGTCCGCTTTTGCTTCTACTTCTTATTAGCGGTACGTAATTTAACGTTTTCTCTTGCTAGAAGTATAGTATTATATAGAACAAGATAGAAAGAAGCCTTTATTTAATAAGTTAATTTAACGTCGATCCGATAGGCTTAGTAGGCTTTATAAACCTATACGAAGTAGAGCTTTAATTAATAAAGCCTATCGACGTACTTCTTTCTTAGTAGAAAAGGTTTTTAGTATAAAATTCTAGCTTAATTTACTACCCTAGGTTAGGGGGGGGGTATTAGGGTTCGAAGATAAATATTAAGCTTCGAGAGTACCTAATTAGGGTAGTTGGTAGAAAGAGACTAAATAGTATTAGGCTTGGCACGGCAGAAAAAGCGACAGAAAAAGGCGGTAGATAAGGCGGTGAAGTGATTAGAAAAATCAATGAAAGCCCCACGCCGGGGTCGAACCGGCAGCCTCTTGATTAGCTTCCCACATAGTAACTACATAGTAGATCTACTAGTAGAAGTCAAGCGCGCTACCATTGCGCCAGTGGGGCTTGTGATGGGTTTCGGTCTTAAAAAGAATAATGACTCACTAAGCCTATTAGAATCCTAAGTCTTGTTACCGATGGCTCTATTACCTATTTTAGGTAGGGTTATACTATGGTACAAATTAGAGCAAAATCCTTCGATCTTCTAAGAATCGAAGGCCTCCAACGATTGACTTCCTACGTAGCGATGTCGTGATCTAAAACTGAACCATACGTATGGATCCGAAGGAAACATGCAAAACTGCATTTCTAAATCCCTAAAAGTGCGCAATTTATGAGGGGCTGACTATGTAAACCACAATAAGCGAGGGATATGCAAATAGGCAAACAGATAATCTAGTAGCTAAAAGACAGAAACATATGACTAAAACCACTATTTACGACATGACCACCTCCACCTCTGGTCATGCTTCAAGTCCAGGATTCTACGCTAGCACTACAAACGACTGCCTTCGGTAAACGCACCGCCCAAAAACCTTTCAAGTCCTGGAGGAATATGGCTCTCTTTCCCAAAGTAAAGGTATCGTCTCGGCGTACGAGCGATTTCCTCATTTGGTTTATCGTGGGCGAGAATATCAACGAGTGTGTTTGCCGTGTAGATCGACTTCAATGTATGGCGGTGTCCGTACTCTCGGACTTCTGGTCCATGAGATGGCTGGTATCTTAGCTTAAACGCCAATCTAGTTGCTGGGTCTTGGGTCGGAGGCAGTAGTCGCATAGTATTGAGGATGCTTTTTGCCGGGGGGTTCAATTTCAATAGTAACCCAAATCGTTCCATTTCCAATGTCGTTTCCCTTAGGGAACACAATATTGCAACAGTTCACGTATATTGACCGGGATCGAGATGGATCCGGGTTGGATTGATATTTGTATTCTTTCCGGTCAATCTTACCGACTTCGTCCCTCCAGTAATGTCCCTCGCCCCTAGGACGAGTTTTCCGTTTCGGCTGTGAGATCCTTGGTTCTAGAATACCAAGATCTATTGCCTCCTTGCAAAGTGGTATGACATCCACTACATCAACACCAAGCCTACTATCATGTAGCCGGCCTTCCTCTGTCAATGATGGATGATGCCCTAAGGATTACTGACACGAGATAATCGACCGAACCTTTTGCAGGGTGATAGGGTTTGCGGGCTTTGTGCCAGTGAGCAAATCAACGACAGAGGCTTCTTGCACGCCGCTATCAGGAGAGGAGTTCGCGGGGTGGTCTAGAACGAGGCTCTCTAGTCGATGGGTGTAGACTTCCTCTTTCTTATCGGTAGATAGATTCACAATTTCTTGAAACCTTTCGGTACGTATCCACGTCAAAGGACTCATAGCACCGAACCCTTTTTTGAGGAGATTGGTGCCCTTCTCGAGCTCCCTGGTCAAAGTCTCGCTTTTGGGGCAGTATGCCAGTTCCATGTCGTGGCAGGGAATGGAGGACCATTAGAAGTGCTCGAGCGAGGCTTCCAGTAAGCTTCACAATCTCTCTAAGTTGATTTTCGTCGATTCCTTTTCGGGCTAGCCAGAGCTGAACATCCAAATCCATCGTATCCACAGTCACAGAATCTTTATGTTGCCTCTCAGCTCTTGCCCACGAAAGAATGGTTCATAGAATAGAGAGGGTCTGGACAGAGTAAGGTCGGATTTCTTTCAATTCAAGCATACTGATCGCGAAACGAAGTGCTTCGCTAGTCATAGCGCCATCACATCGAATGTTAGACCAGATTCGCGCAGGGAGGGCTGGGCAGCGAATGAATAATCGCTTTGAAAAGCCGCTAGTTGGAGGGCTATCTGCAACCCACATTGGGTAACAAAAACCTCGTAGCTCGAGAGAATAACGTTTTACCGAGGGAGATCGAAAAATATCCTCGCGTTGCTGCTATCTAGCAACTTCCAATGGGGACTATTGCTGTTTGAGCATGGAACCATAGCTTTATAATGCGCCCGAATCCCCTTCAAAAGATGGGACACAATCACAACTTTCCAGAAACCCTCACAGCTATTATCAATATTTTGCCGGATGATGACTGACATATAGACCAGGGGTTTGCCAGGACATTGAGTTTGCGGCACATGCGGGCCAGTTACTGGAAAGTCTTGCGAGATTCACCGATCTCAGCGAGGATGACATTGATAAGTAGCAGCAGCAGTAGCCGAACAGTACGAAAGACGGTAGGGAAAGACCGTAGGAAAAGACCGTAGGAATTAGGGGCACTGTTGACCAACACAAGCGGGAGGTAAGATCACGCAGAATTTGCTGCAATACCCAGTTAGCGGTAGAGTAAACAATCATAGTCATCGTGATGGATATTCCGTAAACAAGACCCGAGTCCCTTTCTCCCATCCTTCGCTCCCAAACTCCCAAAACATGAAAAGCCATTAATCATCCATTAGTTCTGCCCCCGAAGCTCATCTTCCAGATTCCATCGTTCAACTCGATGTCCTTTTATCCCTCGGATCCGCGCATCCTGCATATCCTCATAGCGCCTACCCAGCAGCTCAAATATCCGCTCGATTTCATTCAATTGTTCCGCCTCCCGCTGCTTCCACTCCGCCGACTCCAATTGACTCGGGCAATCACAGAAATCCACATCCAGCCAGCCGGACAAATGCAGCACAAAGGGGCCGGTCATCAACTGGGCGGGGTATATAAAGTCGTGCTTGACGCGGTATGCCACGCCATGGCTGTACAAGAGCTCGATGTCAGAGCGCAGCTTTTGTTTCAGTTTGAGCATTTGATCAAAATCGAATTTCCTCGCTTCCATGTAATCCAGGAGTCGGAACCAGCGGAGGCTTGGGGTGGAGAGTACTATGATGCCGGAGCAGGGGTCTGCTTTGAGGAGCCGGGGGACATAGCTGGTGAGGGGACCGGATTCTGGAGACGGTGGACATGACCTTGTATTCGCGCTCGAAAGATTCAAGATCATTGGGGGAATGCTAAAGGGGTCAAAGAGAAAGTTCGTATGTCATGAAGGTCGGGTGAGGGTGATAGACTGCGTGAATAAGGAGCTTCTTATCCCCATTGATTACTTCCGTTTTGCGGACCTTGTCCCCATGAGTAGACGTCTTGGTAACGGCGCCGGCCAATACACCATGATCCCCCGTGATTGTTGTGCGGTCATTGCGATTTCGGTTCTGCCGATGTGACCGGTTTCGCTTTTGCTCAGACAGCTTCAACTGCTGGAGTTTCTTCGAAAGTGGAGTTGTCATCGTTGATCTACTGATGAATTCAAGTGCGAATGGTGTTGAAAAAGGTATGAGATAGGTTGGGAAAAGGCCCTGTGCGTGTCGTGTTTGTTATTGTTTTCCCTAGGCCGTTGCTTGGGCAGATTAGGTGACTCATGTTTGCCCTCGGCGCCTCGCGCACTTCGACATGCATCATCCATCACAATCACACTATGTACTAGGGCGCCAAAGAGGGCGCTAATCCAACGGGCACCCTCTTGTCCGGTGGCGTTTGGGCTAATTACAAGGCGCTAACTCGCATGACGCTTCATACATTTGATTTTCATATAATACTGAGGGATCGCCACTAGCAGAGTCTCAATTCTATTCAATCCGTCTATCTGCCTTTCTACCATCGCAAAATTGCGAAAGATTCCCCATGATTTGAATGCATAGAATCATTTGCCAGGTTCGATAATAATAGCAATGACTACATCTCCCTCTCGGTCTCTATGTGATATTCGAGTTACGTGGTTTTGAGATGAATCCCCCACAGTCGATCCGCTAACCAACGGATAGGAAATTCTGAAGGTGAGATGCTCGGTGGCAAGTAGAGATACCAGTCATCTTCATCCACCAGACTCAAGGTACGGGTTAGGGCGGTGCATTCGTAATACGCCGGGTAAAAGCCGCTATCCTCCCAGTCAATGATACCAGTAACAATATAGTGGCCACCGAGATCTCTTTTCACCATGATATTCTCAGTCCTGACATCACCATGGGTGAAAACCGAACTACCTAGCAAATCGGAATGATCACGCGTGAGAAGGGAGCGAAGGAGTATGGCGTATGTGTTGCTGCCATGATGACGGGCCGAGAACTGCAAGTCGCTAAACTCTGTAGCTGTGGTGATGTTTTTGAACAGAGCACATTCGTCAACGCGACACTCTTTGGCCCCTTCTCCGCAAACTCCCCCGAGCATCTTTTTTCCGTCGTCCTGTCGAAGAGACCTTAATCGGCAGAATATATCCTCTAGCTGCTGTTGGATCGATAATTTTCCTTCGTGAGAGAGACTAGGCCATGCTTGGGCCAACGTTGTGCCTAAGATATAGGACATGAATATAACGCGAAAAGGACCCAAAGCGATCAAGCCATGAGCTCTCGGAGCAGGAATTTCGGGCGCCCGCTCAGCAAGGAATCGCATACTCGTATACTCCGTGTAATCCCTATTCCCCCAAATGACTTTGGCGACAATGTCCTCATTGCACTTAACCACAACACCTCTAACAGGACTCTCCCATAGCTTTGGCGAATCCCAAAGGAGTCGCTTCAAAGGATCGATCAATACTTTCTCTGTGTCACTAGGCTGGTCGGATCCTTCCGTGTATTGCGCTAGTAGAGTAGCCACCTTCTCAGACAAAGGAAAGACAACCGTGGCTGTCTTAGCAAGGTCAAGACGTGTGCGGAATTCAGAGTCTTGCGCGTCACAAGCACCTTTTTCAGCATATGGCGAAATCCTCCCTGCAGTAGCCATCGTAATCCGGCGGTTATAATTTTTGGGAAACTTAGACAGTATGTTCACTTCAGGCTCGTCCCTGAGAGTATCCTGGAGCTCATGCAGCATTCGCAGATTGATTTTCGCAGGATATGATAGTTGACGGTATTGGGAATTCCGATGTTCGTGACGATATGAGTCAGAGAACATTGACATTAGGTCGGCCTCGGGATTCCTTTTTAGTTCTGCCTGAAACGCCAGCATCAGATCTCTGTTCCATTGTGCTGCGTCAGCGTTGGAGAGGGAAAGGGCTGCTGGGGGTGAAGGGTCGCCCATAATTGCTGATCCAGACAAGCCAGAATACCAGGCAGTATTTCCAGGGCGAGATCAGCACTTGAAAAAATCGAAGGGAAACGGCGTGGTCAAACGAGAAGAAAGCGAAGCGAAGACAGGATGTCTCGATCGCCTAAATAATGGCTCCAGTTAGAGTTCACGTGACCGTTTTGTTTTGTCGCAAAACAGAGGGTGGATGAGCTGGATATAGGAAGCGGTGAAAAGGTAACTATGTACTGGAAATACCAGCTAAATACACAAATAAGGGAATGTGGGCCCTAAGCCCCGAGGCATAGATGAACATAAGATAGATATCCGACATGTTTATTCCACACAATGCTTCCATTGAGCGGCTCGGCCACGTGAAAATACGGCCACTATTTCCGTTCGAGCCTTTTCCCAGAAGGAATAACTGGCTCCCGTATCTGACGGCAAAGTTCCAGGTTTGTGTACTATGCGTAGCCTAACCATGGTGCTGCTACTTCAGTTCCTCCGACATCGTATTTCTTTTATTAATATGGATGATTCGGCTCCCACCATTCCACTCCGCTAATCCCTCGAGACGAAGTGAGTGTTAATGCGCATGGATGGGAGTTTCCTCACTACCTAAAGCATCGGGCTAGTCTTCGCAGTTTGCATGTGAGGCAGCAGCTCTTGGGAGATGAGGGAAGATACACCGCGATCCTCTGTGATCAATCCCGCGGCTCATGCCCGGAAATTAAGCCTTAGCATTCGATAATATTCCACTCAACGGCAATTATTTCTTGCCGCAGGAACCATGGTGGCTTCCCCAGAACGATGCACTTCCTCCCAGGAACATCTACAATTTATACCGTGCATGAAGACCACATAGAGAACCTACGAGTTGACGCGCAATTCTTTCCACCCACGCTATATCGTACTCCCTATGGCGTCTGTCAAACGGCGTGGAATGAGAGGGGATTATGGTAGGCGTCTATGGATACGCTAGATTCTCCTCATATTATTTCTGCCATTCGTGCCCAACGGCGACCGCAGCAGACTCACTCCGTTCATCTCAGAAACATCTGCATGACGCCGATCTAAACCGGGACTAACACCGCGTGGAGGGGCCAAACCACCCTATACCTTAGAGCAAGATAAAAGCCGGTCCTAGGGCACTTTCTTCACTTTGTCTTAGTTTCGCCGATTGTGCAAACTCGACATCTACTACAAAAACATGCCTACCGTGAACTTTGCGTAGAAGGTATTAATGGTCTAGAGTACACATCATACAAGAGCACGATACGTTATATATGTACGAAGTGGACATGACAGAAGAGTTTTGGTGAATATTTCGGGAGATGCTCGGTAAGATACATTTCCCACCTATGCCAATATAAGGTGTTCACAAAGAGTTGTCAAATTGGGTATTTGCACATATGTGATATAGTGACATTTTCAAACAGTTTTTGTAGACACTCTTCCCAGTGCCTTCATGACATCCAAGAAGACAAGTCACAGATCGAACAAAGAACAAAAAGCAGTAGTAAGTAAACAGACTGTTCAACCTTCTCCATGTCAATACAACAGAAAGAAATCAAGAACAAGCGCAGAAATGAGAAACCCATCTCGTACAAGAGATCATATCCGTCCCATCAGTTTCAACCGGCGCGTTGCTTCTTGGCCTTTGGCGCATTCAGGTATGTTCGGTTCCCAAAGCTGTCGATTTTCCATCGGCCGTGGTTGTTAGGGTTGGCGACAAAGACATCGCCAGGAGTTGTCGGCTGCGCAAATTCGATCGACCGCTTGTTGGATGGCGGTCGAGATACAGCCGGCGCAGATGTTGTCATGGGCAAAGATGCATGCGGCATATATGCATGCACAAATGGAGGAGGCGCTAGCGAGAATGGCGCCTGTGTTGGATAGGCCATAAAGACGGGGATATATGAGTATCCTTGCATAGCCGGAGGGTAGAATCCACCCCCCACGAAAGGGGTTATAGGCAACCCAGTCGGTTGCGTTGGCGTAATTGGCTCCTGGGTGGAGATGCCAGGAGAAGAGTTGTCGTTGGTCATGGTTGTTGGGTGAGTTGGAAGTATAGGTGGTGTATATTCGGCTCCATTGGAAGGCGAGACAGAATGCTCCTCCACAGGGCCATTCTCAATGTCGGACCCAGGATCATTCCGGCTTTCCTCCACAGGCACATCCTGGACTTTCAACCCAGAATGATCAAGTATTTCCACCACGGGCGTATCCTCAATTCCCACAGGATCATCAAGTATTTCCCATGATCCATTCGTCCATGCGTCGAGCAGAGCTTGTGACTCGGCGTCGAGGCCGCCGTACGCAGACTCCAGAATATCAGGGATAGAAAGGGAGTCTTCCATGCCGTAAATGGTGTTAATGTGGTTGTCCGTGGTGTTGTATAGAACTATGCCTTCTTCGCACGTAGCGTTCATGCCGTCGGTGGCGTTATAGAACGAGCGTGGGGTATTTATGGAGATGCAGTAAAGGACAGAGTATAGCGAGTGATGTTTATAGCAAGTGATGCTAGGAGCAAAGATGCTAGGAGCAAAGATGAAGTATAGTGAGTGTGATCAAGAGAGTGGATGGAGGAGAAGAAGAAAAGGAGGGGGGCGAAGGTCCTGTTAAATAACCTGGACATGATGTATGCGATGATGGAATAGTATCGTCGCGCCGTCGCCCAAAAGGTATCGCAAAGCTTCAAAACCCTGGGTTGCTTCTCTTCATTATTCGGTAGCAGTTGCCCCAATGTACTCCCAGCAAATAGCTTGGACATTATTGGACTCAACTGCTTCATTTTCCTTCGAGCCAGTTGGTACAAACATCATATTTGGAGCAGCCGCGATGGTGAACCCGTCCCTTCCTTCTACAGCTCGCTTTCCCAGCGCTGAAGCAGATAAAACAAACCATGCCTTGGACTTTGATGTATGGCCCCTGCCGTCACCCATGGGCGAGTGTCAGTTTCGACCACGCTTTATGATGAGAAGGGTACTATGGAACTCACAGTAAAGCAACGAATAGCTGCATGATCCACTTGGAAGAAATGAAACCATGCCATTTAAGGCTGATCAAATTGGTGGCACGCGATTGATCGACATCTGGTACCGCGTAACGGCTGAGATATGGATCGACGTGATCATCTGCAAACACACGCGGGGACCCCAGCTGAACCATGGCAATCCATTCAGAAAGGGACCCGCACGTGTCTTGCATATCTGGTTCAGACATCTCGCTGAATACCACCTCAGATAATGGCGGTGCCAAGATTCGGCTAAGCCTAGTCTGTTGCGGCTCGGACTCGATCAACTGTGGGTAAGGCGTTTTCTCAGGCTTTTTCACAGCCACGTTGGCTATCCATGGTTTGTTAGCATTTGCTGCAAGTTAGTCCAGGAAGTTCTGACCCACGGTTACTCTCGTGTAAGTCGCAGAACAGCCACGCTAAAGACTGGTTCAGGACATTCTTCAATGCCCGCTCAATTCGCTCGAAGCCCTTCTTGCCATGTAGCATCGAGGGCAGCCTAAAGTTAAGCTCAATCACTTTTCAATATCAATGTAGTCAGCTTCCAACCGTTCGGTGGGCTCATCCTGGGCCTTTTGTGCATACAGAATCTTTCTTTTCCATGTTTCCTACCGCCACTGCGAATAGGAATTCCAGTGAGTCCTGTGCGCTCAAAGACCTCTTTGCCGAGTTCAATCTTGAGAATACCTGTTGTTGGCAAATTTAGCCATGCGGTCCAGGTCGGGTCCTTCCGTAAAATGTTTACGGGGGTATGCTAACCGTCGCATAATGTAAACACGTTGTCTGAGCCCGAACGACCTTCAGAGATCATGAGAATATCGCCTGAATATATATTTAGATATTTTCTTCGAAATTTGCTGCAGAGCAACAGTCTGGAAAATCTGGAGTGATGGAAGGGATCATTGGTAGATGAGACGTACCAGTTTTGATGTATGTGTTGAAAAACTCATGCTCCAGCAGGTCAGCAGGAGACATGAAAACCCGAGCATACTGAAGCTTCTCTAGCTTGGCATCCAGCGACGCCTTGATGTTTATGTAGGTCTCCTCTGGAAGAATGGCTTCAACCTGTCCTTTTCGTCAGAATTCTCCTCTGAAAAGCCCATAGTTCATCCATAATGACCGGGCTGATTGAGCTTACCGTATGCACAAATGGATAATTAAGAATCGTCGAAAAAGGCACCTTTTTGGATGGTATTTGCTTCGGGTCAACAAATGTGGGGAGCTCGGTGACTGTTGTGAAGCATTTCTCGCGTCTTGACGCGTCGTCTTCAAAGTCAAACATAGTAAAGGTCCCTCAATGGATAGCGCTTAGCTTCTTGAGGGTTGTCTTGAGGCGTTGAGGAGTTGGCGCGTCTTGATCGTGGTGACAATCGAAGGAATTTGCGGAGCCATCCGATGTCGAAATTTTGATGTTGGATCAAGCTTTTCTTATCGATGATAGGCCGATCATGACACGCACAACGTACCACAACGGCTCTAGGTTTGGGTCCAAGTGGAGCATTGTTAGGGCGCTAGTTTCCAGATAACCTTAGAGTTGTCATTAAGGTTGTAAGATGATGCTATTTGACAGCTATAGTTGTGGTTGTAGTTGCGGTCAGCATCTTCTGTGTGCCTTATATGCATAGCTCTGGTACTGAATCGCCCATCAGCCGGGAACTTGAACAGTAATTCTATTGCATTAATCAGTATACTATGTCTAGATTGTCTGCACTATTTAAATGTCAATTGCCTAGTTCGCACTAGGTGTTTCATAGTATTTGGGATGCAAGAAATATTCTGCTTACGGCGGCGATAGGTATCAAAGTGTCATATTTTATCTTTCTCTATCAATGTTTCACCGCCCCACAGTAGGCGACAGAGAGCAAAGGGACATAATTATTCTTCTCTATAGATTAGATGTTTTACCGTAATACTTTCCGCCTACCTAGAGTATATGAAGATTTTGAGGGAAGAAGTGACATTCCGTTTTCTACTTACTTCCTATCTCCGAAGGTTGGAGCACGATTCAATATCTACTTCTCTGTCTCTTACTTGGCCCTTAAGTTACCTTTAATATGCCCTTACTTTGCTCTTTGTCTTATATATTTCCCTGTAACCTTCTATTTTCCGTAACATCCTCACCCGTTCAGTGCGCGGGACTTAAAATAATTATGACACTTTGATACCTCTCGCCTACTGTAATTCTGCTGCTAAATATTAGGGACGCCTTAGATTGGGGAAACAACTTCATAAACAATTTGTTTGAACTGATTCTCATATATATGTAGTATATTTTCTAGCTTGACGTGTGAGCATTGTATAATGAAAACCTCTGAGTATGTAGTGAATCTTCCAATATTGGAATATTCATAAGTCTATGTCAATCTAGCACCAAGAGTGTCTTGTCATGCATTCATAAGAGATTGTCACTTAGGCAAATAGTAGACACAAATAATTTCTGGCCTTTGTATTGATCTCGATATTCCCCATATTTCCGATGATCCTACCCAGGTGCTTTTCTGCGTGGGTCTAACATTGTTTCAAGCAAAGCCAGTTCATGCCTGAGGCAATGATGGCCACACCGCCCGTGCCGCAATTCGGCGCATTATATACCCGCCGATCGTGACGCGCCTAGTGTTGTCAGAGCCACCTGAATCTCTCCTTTTTGCTACCGCTGATGTAGCTAGGTCTGGATCGAAGACCTAATTGCTAACCCTACAGCCTCAGCAAGAGGAGATAAAAGCCATGGCACCCCCTCCACGCCGAGAGCTCCTCTCCAAAGAACACTTCCCTCTTGTCTTCGGCAGCATCAAGACCCAGAACTACAATGATCCAGCTGCCAAAGGACCTGGATCGCATACGTGAGCTCTCTAGACAACATTGAATTGGAAGCGATTACTGACATTGCCATTCTGCAACAGTATCCGTACACTCGCATGGAACCCGGCCGGCCAGCTAATTGCGACTGGCTCCGCTGATCGAACCCTACGAATCTGGAACCCCGAGCGCCCTGCTGTCCGATATTCCACCGAGCTGCGCGGACATTCTGCCGGTATCGAGAAGGTCCTCTTCAACCCTGTCCGAGACGCAGAGCTGGCGAGCTGTTCCACAGATGGAACGGTGCGCTTTTGGGATGTGCGCTCAAAGACATGTGTGAGCCGCCTGGATGTCGGCGGGGAGGCATTTACACTCTCATGGTCTGCTGATGGCAGTACTATGATTGTAGGAAGAAAGGTGAGTGCCCAAGGTCAATGGGACCAGCGCAACCACTAACCTCAGGACTCTAGGACGATACCTTAATCCCGATATCTGTACAATCACCCTCAAGTCCAAATGTCATGACTGATGGCTCGAGTAATGGTTCTTCCAAACCCGGCGCATCAACCTTCACAGCACTTTCATCGCACCCCCAACCCGTTCAAACAAATGCCACAACCTTCTCCAACCACATCGCCACCGATGACTCCCCAGAGCTGCACTTCTTCGCAACAACAGGCGAAGGCACCGTCAAAATCATGAACTATCCCTCCTTCAGCATAGCACATACTCTCAATGCACATACATCATCCTGCATGGCTGTCTCGCTCGCTCCGACAGGTCGCTACCTCGCTATCGGCGGCAGCGACGCGCTCATCTCGCTTTGGGACACGACAGATTGGATCTGCCGCCGCACGTTATCCAGTGAGAACGGTGGCGGTATCCGCGGTGTCAGCTGGAGCTTTGATGGTCGATTTATCTGCGGCGCTTGGGACGAGCCTGGGTGCGGTGGGAACGGTCTGGAGATCTTCCATGCTGAGTCGGGTGAGAGCGTTTACACTGTACCGACGACTGGTACCAATGCTAGTGTTCCTGCTGTGGCGTGGCATCCTTCTAGGTATTGGTTAGCTTACTCGACGACTAATGATGGACCGGGAAGTGGTGGAGCTGGCGGGTTGAAGATTATCGGTGCGGGTGGTGGTAATCTGTGAGGACTACTTGGGTGTAGTGATACCCTATCTGATAATGCTGTTGGGCCGGATTTTAGATTGGCCTACTCTTATGATTCCCAAAATGCAAAGAATTGTTCACTTTGGTTACTTTTGCGTTTATTATTGTAGTGACTATCGTATCAACATGCTTGTATCCTTGATAAAGACAGCCAAAGATCAAATCCGAGTGGGAATTAATTACATTTCGTCGTCAAATCGTTGCGTAAAAGACCATGTGCGCCGAGATTCGTCCATTGTCTTAACCTTCCCTCCAACGCCGAGGGGAATGGAAAGAGCGCAGCAATATGATAGAAGACGCGAAGGGGCTGGCATTGGACCCGAAGATCGGGTATGTCTTTTTTTTATTGCACCTGGTAGCGGCAACAATTTGCTCTCACCAGGAAGTCGCGTTCAGTGGCGGCATCATGAGCATGAGCATGTACACAGCAGGACCCCAGTCGGCAGGTACGTCTCTAAAAGGAGTGCCGAATATAATGGGAAGCGACCCAAGTACAAGTATTGGTATGAAACGCAGGTAGCCTTGTCTGCAATCATGACGGGCGCCAGTTCGCCCAACCAGTGCCACTTTCGCTATTGTTCAGAAGATGTGCCCACTGAGCCTCATTTAAGGAATCCATATTCACATTACCAAAGCCCACATTGTTCAAATTGGAACTCGGAGTGGGCATGTCCCATGAAGAAGTCATGGAAAAGGCATTGGGCGCACCCGTAGTTCCCACGGAGCCGGTGCTGTTTGGATATACCTGTCTCGCCAAAGAGCTCATATCATGAACTTGGGGAGACTCTGTGGTGGACGGAGTGACGTGAACTGAGTGAACTTTGTCAAAAGACGGAGCTGAACTTGGCGTGGCCTTCTGTTGCTTTTTCGCAAGTGATGGGTTGTCGGCTCCAGACATCGAGTAGGAGGTATTTGAAGATGAGTTTAATGTGGACGGAGTTGGGTGATCGGAAGGTGGATTCCTCTCGCCGAGGCCAAAGCCAGGCGAAAAGTTCATATCCACATCCACAACACCTCCTTGGCCAATTCCGTCACCCGATCGGGACATATTGGAAAAGAAGTGCTGTGGATTATTGCCGGGGCCTGCATGCTCCGAGTCTACATTTGAGAAATCCCTATTTCGACTGGGGAGAGATGTTGCCGTGCTCGACATAGGGTGACTAGTAGGTCCATAGATATTTGTCGGCTCTTGAGGAGGTCCTCGTGGCACTTCGGATGATTGTCCGTGCCGGAGTGTGCCCATAGGACCGCAATTCTTTGGACAATAAGCTTGCTGCATCAAAGTTAGCTTGAAAGTATGAAGAGCTTTAAGATAGACTGACCATCGCTTCAACCACGTAGGCCGAGCCGCTTTTCAGGTTATCTATGGCTCGGATCCCAGTTCCTTCAAGGTCGATATCCAGCTGAACCAGAAAAGATTCGGTCAGAGGAGTCTTCGTCTTCATCGCGTCAAGAGCCGAAATGACAAACTGAAGCGACGAGTAGACTGTTGAATCGTCAGGTCGAGATTTCAAATATTGCACGAACACTCGCGCTGCAATGTAGAGACAGAAAGACATGAACGGATTGAGCTACCAGCTGTTAGTAAAATGTTCCGCACGACGATAACATTAGACATACCACCGTGAGATCAACATGGCTAACCATCTTCATGATACTCGAGATCTGGTTCGCTGCCACGAGACATCTCCGTTTACTTTCAGTGATGATTTGGTTGGGCATTTTGTTCTTCTCGGCCTTGAAGATCGCCGCCTGGTGAAGGCAGATTGTGGATGTGTGGATGCTCATATTGGCGAAGATAACATTCACATCATCCATTCCGCTCGGGAGTCGGAGATGATCAGGCAAAGAAAGTGCGATATGCAGAAGAACATTGTCATGGCTCCGGTGCCGCTTCCAAAACTCGCCGTTGAGATCATGGTCGTTGTCTTGGGGCTGAGGCCGGTGAATGTGTATCAGGTTTCGACCAAACAAACTAGCTAGAACCACTACACATGCGAATGGGGCCAAAGTGGACACCCCCTCGCCGGCAATGATATCGAACAGGCGTAAGGTGCGTTGCGGTTTGCTCTTTAAGAACGACTCTTCAGAGGCTGGGAGGTTTGTCATAATCTGCTTGTAGTTAGCCATCGTTATTCAAGCCCACATATAATCATGTCAATTGGTTGACTTACATCGCCTTCATCAATGGCCAAGGGCCATCCAGTTCCAATGCTCGCATAGCGGTCAGTGCAGAAAGCGTACCAAAACACTCTCCGGCGTTCTTCACGCTCTGTCCAGTCTTTGGGCGGAAGCATGGACTGCTTGACATCAATGCCAGCACCATCCAATCGGTTGAGCCCCATCATCAATGCCAATCTGGCAGCCTTGCCAACACTAAGCCAAGCTCGAGGGAAATAGATCATTCGGAACTCGTATGTGCCGACGAGGATCCAAGTCTGGCAATGTGCTAAACTGATGATGGTCTCTCCGAACCCTTTCATCTCATCCATCTCAGCATATTTACGCCCACGCTGGTAGAAAAGATTGTGCAAGAAGAAATATTTATCGCTGACAGATGCTGCGTGACACCACATCATGTACCGCAGGCATACGGGTGGTCGCATTTGTGGGGGTAGTTGCAGGTTGGAATAGTACCGAGAACGATGGACAATAGGCATCATTGGATAGACCTTCTCAAAAAAAAGAGCGTCCCTAGATAGCACCCACAGTGTTAAGAGAGATCCTGCGGATCGATTACACGGTTACTCACAGTTCCTCGACAACATCTGGGGCTGGAAGCGGCTCCTCCACACCCAGACTGATCAGGTCCCACTGCGGATCGCTGGGGAAGGCAGGTGGTGCGCCTTGAAACAGCGTCTCGCTCGGTTGAGATGTTCCCATTCCATTTGCGGATGTAGGTAATGTGTTGTCAACTTCATTCCCAAGGCTAGAGAATTCCGGCAAGGAGAGTATAGATTCATCTTGAGGGGGGGCGCTGAAAGGATTGTCCTGAGGCTGACGCGGGGAGGTTCGCGGCGCAGGGTCGGCATCTTGGCCCTTTAGAAGCGTTTCAACTTGAGCTAGTACAACCATGATAATTAGCGACATGTGTTCGGGATCCTATGACACGTCCGGCGGCGGTTGATCAACGGGGGAGTTCGTACCTAGTCGAGCCTCCAGCTGCTTCACATAACCTCGCTTGGGACCACTCTTTTTGCGCACTTCATCGTAGGCGCATTCATGGCCCAAACGAGAGCATGTTCCGCAGCTCGGTCGTCTTCCATCACATCTTAGCTTCCTTCGTCGGCAGACGATACATGCGATGCGCTTGGGTCGAGGTACATAGCTGCCGTCTCCAGTGGGGTAACTTTCGGCGGAGGCACCGTTCCCGACAAACGACGAATCTGTAAAGGAGGACTCGGGTACTGCTGAGTACTGCGCAGCTCCCTGCGAGTACCTGGAGGTTGGGAGGTTGTCCATGACTTGCCGGCCGGTAGTGGGAGATGCGTAATTTGGACTGATAACGAGATTGACGGCCCACCGCTTATCAATTCGAGCGACTCCTACAGAGTGACGTAGAGATTGTAGACATAAATCATACACGAAGTGTCAGGCGTGAATACCCAAGTATATAGCGCATTATCTGGAGCCCTGGGTGGATGGCGGGAATAAACAGGAACAAAAGTTCTTATGGATGGCAACTTTTGTATCAGAAGGCGAGCTTGACCCTTGGCCCTAACAACTACTTTCACGTACTTTTGAAGGCACCACCCCCTTCCCCTATTTTTCACTTTTGATTCGAAAACCTTCGAATTGGAATCACGGAAACCCTCAATAATTCCCATCGCCGGTGAAAGACGCTGACAGCTGATCGGCGCACATACGCACTACGGCGCTGCCTAGGGTCTTGGCAGATCGGCGGGGTTCTGACTCTTGGGTACTTTGGTACTTGAGGCTCTCTTGATATTAGAATATATTATATACGATATAGTTTGATATTTCTGGCTATATCGGTGTCCAGGGGTAGATTTATTTCCAAGTTTGCTTCCATTTTGATCTTTTGTGCGTGTGGCCTTGGGCCGACATACTATACAGTGCCTCGTTGCCCCAGCTCCAGCTAATGATAGAAACAAGTCTCCCAGTGACGACGAACAGCGGAAGAAGCCGCTGGGAATGCAATAAAGCAGTACAAAAAGCGATATCGTACAACCATCCTGTGTAGAAATGGGATGAGGTATAAAATGAGAAGAGCGCGTGCCTCAAAACGAGACGTAGGCATGTGTGGGAAAGTGGCCGTCCCGTCTCTGCCATCGGAACAGAACATATCGTTCTAGTTGCTCTTGCGACGACGTTGGCCTTGGTTGCGGGGTCTGGGGTGGACAACCGCCTTGTTGATCTTCCACTTCGGGCGAGTCTTGTAGCCGGATTTGGTCTGTAAAGACACTGATGATTAGTACAATGGCTACGAAGTGATATGTGAAAAGAAAAGTGAGTACATACCGGCATACCCCAAGGACTCTTCGGGTGAACATTACCCTTGGACTTACCACGACCACCACCATGAGGGTGGTCCATGGCGTTCATGGCCACACCACGGACAGTCGGGCGAATGTTGAGCCAGCGGGATCGACCGGCCTTACCAAGCTGGGTGTAGTGATAATTAGGGTTGCTAGCAATGCCGATGGTGGCACAGCAATCCTTGTGGATGAGACGAACCTCGCCGCTAGCGAGGCGAATAGTAATGTGCTGAGCCAGACGCTCCTGCTTCTGTCTTTCACGCTGAGTCAAAGGTTTCTTTTGCTCCTCCGTTTCAGGTTGATCAGTCTCGATCTCCTGCTGGCGGGAGTCACTACCCTTGGCAACCACAGTAGCATAGGTTCCTGCACTGCGGCACAGCTGGCCACCCTTCCCAGGTCGCAATCCCACGTTGAAAACGAGGGTACCGACAGGGACCATGTGCAGAGGCAGGCAATTTCCTCTCCACGCTGTCCTGGCTGCCAGCACACCAGGGTCCACTGTACCACCCATGCTCTTCCACAGATCTTCAGGGATACCGGACATGTAACTCTCCACCGTCTCTCCAGCACGCATGCCGTCCGGTGCGAGGATGTAGCTCAACTTTCTGGTCTCCTTGCTGCGAAGCAAGGCAATGTGTGCGCTTCGACCCGGATCGTACTCGATGCGCTCCACTAGATGAGGGCCGGGGGCCATCCGCAAGAAATCCACGGTCCGGATTCGACGCTTGTGACCACCTCCATGGTGACGAACTGTGACTCGACCGGAGTTGTTGCGGCCACCCTTGCCATGACCACGCTTGGGGAATGTCAAGCGGTGGACTGGGCGACCTTTGTAGAGGTGGTCGTTAACCGGTCGCCGCAAGTGTCGGACACCGGGAGTGCGTGGAGTATATTTGCGAATGTTCAACCCGACGTTGTTGCGAGCCGGGGAAGGTGCGAAAGAGGCAGTAGAGTCGGATCCGGTACTGGGCTGCTTCTCAGACGGCGTTTCGAACTCAGTGATCACAGTTGCGAAGCGGCGAGCGGGAATGGACGGGAGGGCAGGTAAACACCTAAACGGCAACCGAATGCCTCGGAACGCAAGTCGGGGTTGAAGCATCGTTGGATAAGGGATCCAGCAGATGCAGGACAGGGAATTGAGATGGGGGCAAAGAGAAACCAGGGCCACCGGGGTCTTCAATTCAACCAGGACAAGCTCGACTAGTCGGGGACAAGGACAAAAAGTTCTGGGTTGCATCAGCACGTGATAAGGGAAGGAAATTGGAGCCTGAGGCATGAAAAGAAAGTCAGCAGGGCACGTGACAACCCGTGACGCAGCCGCGCCAAGAGCAGCTCGCATCGGTTGCCGAGCAACAATTTGTTTAGACTCTCGCGCCTCACGTTTCGGCCGCGCCCTCGCGTATCCACTTTGTTACCATTTCACTGTTACTACGAGGTAACCGGCCACCCATCGTCGTGTCCCTCCCCTTCATTGTTGGATCTACCTCGACTTCTCTCTTTCCTATCCTCCACCAAAGAGTTCATTTGCCTATTCTGTATTGAATTCCAATATTGAGTACGACTGCATCTCTATTTCGATCCCATTTCTTTCAGGTATCGTTCTCCGCGCGACCCTTCAGAGTGGGGCGTCAAGTTAGGTCTGACCGGTTTTCCGCGCTAGCAAAGTAGGGCCAAACATCGCTTGGCCCTCTTGAGTTCTTCCTTTTCCCTTTCATCATTCCATTTCAATATACCCTCCATCCCCTCTCAACTCTCCCATTCTATCCCGGGTGGTACTTTCTCGGATCCCACGTGTGAATTTGGATATCTCTAGACCCTTCAATTCCCCATTCACGCGCGTTTTCCCGACGGATCCAGAGTCTTCACGGGTCTCCACGAACAACATCATCCACTTGTATGCGACGTGACTCGCAACTCATCACGTCAGACTTCATCCGACCCAAATCTACATCGGCCTTCAGGCAAGTGTAATTCATTTGGAACTGCATTTTCACGTGTGGTACGTGCACTTCAACCTCGACTCTCTGGTATGAGGTCCCCACTACGGTAATGCCCAACGGAATGCTGACCTGAGCCGATAGGACGAGGACAATCACCATCGTCTCCCTTCCTTTTTCCTCTGCCGTGTCCCTCTTCCTCTCTTTTTCTTGAGTTTCTCCCATGATGCCGCAGGTAAATCATCCCCATCGTGATATATCGCGTTGAGACGTGATATCAAGTCTCGAGCAACAACTCGACGCGTCTTGGCTCTAATGGAAAAGCTGACTGTCCTCTAGGTCCGTAGCCTTCGTACCCGAGGCATGATGAATGAGAACGACGAGAACGGACCCTCCACGCGTCTGACGCGGGCCAAGGCCGCCGCTCAGACCGACGGCCCTGCTGACGCGATCAAGAAGCCGCTGCCGACCAAGCGGACGACCACGGCTGCCAATGGAGCTCGACGCGCTGCTCTTGGGGATGTCAGCAATGTTAACAAGGTCGACTCGGCTGGAGCCAAGGATGGAAAGAAGGCCCTCGCAGGCAAATCTGGCTTGGCCTCAAAGGCCACTGTGAAGACTGGAGGTATTCAGAAGCCCTCTCGCGCCAACTCAACACGGAAGCTAGGCTCTCGCGACGCCAATATTAAAAAGCCCGGTAGCCAGAAGCGCCCTGTCACTAAGGCTAAGGATGATAAGTCGCAGTCGGAGGAGCCTCCTCTCAAGAAGCCCAACACCCAGCAGAAGGGTCTCGATGTGGTGGATGACCAGCCCGTTGCCCAGACAAGCATCAAGGAAGTGGTCGAGGAAGTCGTTCACGATCTTGACACCGAAGACTTGGATGACCCGTTGATGGCTGCCGAGTACGTGGTGGAGATTTTCGATTACCTGAAGGACCTCGAGCTGGTCACGATGCCGAACCATCAGTACATGGAGCACCAGCCCGATTTGGAGTGGAAGATGCGTGGCATCCTCGTCGACTGGTTGATTGAGGTTCACACCCGATTCCGTCTGCTTCCCGAGACCCTGTTCCTGGCCGTCAACATCATCGACCGCTTCCTGTCTGCCGAGATTGTTTCTTTGGATCGTTTGCAGCTCGTTGGCGTTACTGCCATGTTCATCGCTTCCAAGTATGAAGAGGTCCTGTCCCCTCACGTGGCCAACTTCAGCCACGTTGCCGACGAGACTTTCTCCGACAAGGAGATCCTGGATGCCGAACGTCACGTCCTCTCTATCCTCGAGTACAACATGAGCTTCCCCAACCCTATGAACTTCCTCCGCCGCATCTCCAAGGCCGACAACTACGACATCCAGACCCGCACTTTGGGCAAGTATCTGATGGAGATCAGCCTACTGGATCACCGGTTCATGAGCTACCCGCAGAGTCACATCGCCGCTGCTGCCATGTACTTAGCACGTCTCATCCTGGAGCGTGGACCCTGGGACGCCACTCTTGCCCACTATGCCGGATACACCGAGAAGGAAATCGACCCCGTTTTCCGCCTAATGATTGACTACCTTCACCGTCCCGTGTCGCACGAGGCCTTCTTCAAGAAGTATGCCAGCAAGAAGTTCTTGAAGGGTGAGTTTACCATATCTCCAATTTGTTTGTGCTTTACTAATCTTTCTTGTTAGCCTCCATCTTGACACGCCAGTGGGCCAAGAAATACCACAGCCTGTACATCGACAGCTCCCTGTCGGAGCCGTACACTAGCATCAAGGATGAACAGTAACGGTGCCATTTACGATGTTATGCTAGCCCTGCGTCACCTCTTCGCTTTCCTTCATGACGACCCCAAGGCTATGGCGACCATTCGACCAGGGAGATCGAATTAATTCATATGTTGGCATTTCATTGTGCTGGTATCGAATACCTTTTGCATATTCTTACGATGACTTGATTGAATTTGTGCGCTTCCGCATTTTGTCTTCTGTGACGGGGGGTGTCTGGCGCTCAGCCCTGTGGTTTTTTCTTTCGGCTTGTTTTTCTTGTGCATGGGGTTGATACCTTTTCATTCTCATTCGCGGTCGTGTTGCCGGCGTCGGATTCTCTATTGTTCTTTTCTTTTCTTTTCCTCATTTTTTCAGATCGGAATTTTACCTTATTGCAGCCGTTGATTTATTTCATTGTGGTTACATACCTCACTTGCGAAGCCATTGGAGCACAATTTGACTTGTGCGGATTCCTTTGGCCTCGTCTCTGGGGAACTTGCAGGTGGAACAAAATGGCATGTTGCTAGGCCTGGGGGTTGGTTTTGTTCTTTTGGGGGAGTTATCTGTATATGTCGGCCTGGAAGGCTTCGTCTTCGAGTCTTCCAAGCTGGCAAACATATTGGATGGCTGGTCAGGATGGGGTAATTAGGTGGTGGTTTCAGGCTTGGGTTTTTCCTTTCTAGATAGTGGTTCCTGCACTGGGTGCTTGGCGTGGTTTTGGATGCAATTCTGATCTTTTATTTCTTCTTCCCGTGCTTTTAATTTGTACATAGGCGTCCCTTCTTGGATCAGATGCGGGAATAATTCTTCACCAGCGACTTTCGGATTCTTCGATGTGTTCCCTAGCCGAGGTTCGCCCCGCTGTTGACCGCGGCCGATTGAACCTCAGATGGACCGACGTATTTACATTCGTCAATTCAGCCCACAAAGCCTTTGGTCCAGACATAATAGCCTTGTATCGCGATCAGGTTTCGTTATAATCTCCGATCGCATTGCCAACCAGTTCTTCTGAGGGATTACGGGCGGCGAACCTTACCTGGGCGTCCCACTAAGCTTCCGTTCATTCAAAAGCATTCTATCCTCAGCCAATATCTCCACATCCATCCTATCATGTCTTCCGACAGATGCCCTTTCTGCAATATTGGGGCAACCAACCCGCCCGTCCCCTTCACAGAGCCTGAGTCTAACCCAGCTTCTGCGGATGCAATATCTGAGACCACGGCGCATATGATCCTCTCTACCGATCATGTCCTTGCATTCTTGGATATTATGCCTCTCACGCGCGGCCATGTCCTTTTAGCGTCCAGACGGCACTATGAGATGCTAGGGGATATGGGAGTTGAGGCGGGACAAGAGGTATATATTTTGCTTACCTGACTGTGGCCAGTGTAGAAGCATCGCCTTCTAAGTCCAATGGCTCACTGGGCCTGCTTTCGCACACATTTGGCTCTTTACTAACTCCTCTGTAGATGGGGAAGTGGCTTCCTATCATTTCACGGGTCGTGACCAAGACTGTGTTTGGCGATGACCCGGATAGACATTGGAATGTTGTACAAAATAACGGTATGTATCTTTGTCCCTGAATTATTCATGGATTTCTATGGAATTGCCTGTGACCCTGGTCCATTCGGCTCCCAAGGTAAGGAATATATGTCTAATTGGAAATAGGCGTTCGTGCTGCGCAGGTGGTCCCTCATGTCCATTTTCACATCATTCCCCGTCCGTCGACGTATGCTGCTAAGCCAGGATTTGCCATGTTTGGCAGAGGACTGCGAGAAGAGCTCGATGATGAGGAAGGCGCGGAATTGGCGCGAGCTATGAGAGCTGAGTTGGCGCTGGAGGTGAAGCGCATCCAGGAGAATGAAGGGGTGGATCTTAGTCAGGGGTTATCAGACAAGCAGCGGGAGAAGCTGTAGAGCTTCTTAGCTGAATTGTCTACTGTTTCTGTATGTGACCGTGTAAATATATCCATGGATCTTGAGGCAGCGGTGTACAAATGGATGATGTATTGTCCACGAAGGTCTCGTTACGATCGGCGTCGAAAGTGACTTTCATTTCGCTGCTTTCTTGCCTTCCTCTGTTTTCTCGAGATGCCTCGTGAAATACTGTAATAAATAATTAGCTGTGCAATACTTCGCAAGACCATATGTAGGCATTTACCTTCCGCCGGAACAGATTAAGTTCATCTGCATTGATACCGCGCTCATCAGCCTTGCTTCTTCCCTTGGAGATGTCGGAGGCTTCCCCGTCAGGAAGGCGGCGATAAGTCATCAGCCTTCGGGCCCCTATTGAAGTTATCAGGTTAGTATCCTCCGTGTCCCTATCCCGGCTGTGGGATTTTAACGTACAATTACTGAAATATTGAACAGAGACGGCGATCACTTCAAGGTTCGGATGCATGGGCACAGGGAACTCAACCGCCTCATCGTTCGTAGTGGGCATCCACATCGCCAGGCGCCCATCGGGAACAAGTGAGCGAACAGCGAAATCAAGCACGTCTCTCTGCATAGCTTCGAATCCATAAGGTCGCTTGGGAGGGATGTACCCGGGTCGGCTATAAGACAATGTTAGTCACGGCCAAACAGTGTTAAAAGGAGATGAAAGAACGCACTAGTAATTAGGAACCCCATCGATCATAACTGGCTCGACGACCTTTCCATTGCGCGTGCCCAGAACCCGAAGACCTTCTCGCACACCATAAGGCGGGTCACAGACAATACCATCGAGCAATTGAGCGTTTCGCAAGGGAGTGTTGGTAAGATCCGAAGTAAACGCATCCAAGAATTTGCTCTCAATCCCATATTGCTTGAAGTTTGCCTCCACATTCTTCCCCTTTTTCTTCTCCTCGTCCTTTCCACGGAAACTCCGGGGATCGATATCCGAGCCGAAAGTCAGCGCTCCAAAGTGCGACGCGGCGACCATAAAGCTGCCCGTTCCGACAAACGGATCGAAGAAGACTTTTCCAGGTGCCGCGAGTGCCATGTTCGCGGTGACCAGACTGAGCTCTGCATCCATAGAAGTCGTGCTGATATACCGACGCTTCTTAAGATCGTACTTGTCTACGACATCGCGGCAACTATTGGCGACGAAGCGACCAAGGAAGATATTTCGCGGTTCTGTCACCCGTGGTGTACCTAGGGTGCTTGCTTCGGGATCTCCAACGTATTCCTCCATCACGGTGAACTGCAGCGAAGGATTCTTGAGTTGGACTGGGCCTGTAAGACCCATGTAGCCGAATGACTGGATAATCTTGATCCTTTCTTCTTGACTGCGCTTCCCGGAAAAGCTATACAGCGTAAATGCGAACGGGATACTGTTATAGTCGGCCCAGCGGTGCGATGTCTGCTTCCGCACGTCGGCATGCAGTTCATCATAGTTGGTGCCTCGACCCCAAAGCTCTGAGATGTCTTTGGCTAGAATGGTGCGCGAGATCAACGCACGTGCTGCTTCATCATTTTGTAGTTTCACAATGCAGTATGGTGACTAGTGGTTTAGTATTAGCGAGCTCTGACTTGGTGGAATGCGAGATCAATGACACGGGCGCAAGGTAGACAAGGCAATTTCAATCATGACATTAGGCCCTGGCTATCTCTACTCTGCATCGCAGAAAATCCTGAAAGGAGTCACATACAAAGTCATCGTAAGAAACAATTTCGAGATCGACGCCGACGAGCGTGGCCACGGCCTGGAGTTCCGGCACCCGAAAGGTTTCATGGCACTGGGCCAACCGGATCATGTACTCCATAGCGAATGTTCGGCAGGATTGGAGAGAGATATTATTGCCGTCGTTGGTAGTTTGTTGAGGCACAGTTTCGTGGTGGGGTGTTGCGGGGATTGATTTTTTTTCTATCGTTCCCGATCTTTGCCTTTCTAATGGAACTGCGCGTCCAGAAACACATGTACTCCGCCAAGGGAGCATAATCGAATAGCCATACTAAAAGGACAAGTTTGCATAGGTAACCCAATACCTGCGGATGTTTTCTACGCCAGATTTGTCCAATGTTGATGCCGTTTTGCGCAAGACCTAGTTATATACTTTGTTCTGGAGGGCTACCTATGGAAATAACAATGTACAGATCTTGAGATAACTCAACAAATCAAAAGTAAAACTGAAACAATCAGAAACAAATGGTGCACTGACCCAGAGGGAATCAAATCGAATCTATCAAGAAAAGAATACATTCGAAACACAAGTGCGGAGAGACCACCCCTTCCAGTCATAAACGTGAATCCATAGAGACGCCATCCCTCAGCCATATCCCAAACTCCGCCGCTATGCGCCAACCACTTTAAACACATGTCGTGACTCATATCCACCAACGGGAGTGACCTCTACTTTCTCATCAGCGGGTATCATTGGGTGCTGCAGATCCCAGCCGGCCCGACGGCAAAGCTCCGAGACCACCACGTCGCAATCGCCCAGCATATCGATATCGAAATCAGTGTGCGACACGGGCTAGGGAACAAAATCAGCGTATGTCATGTTACTCTGTTAAGTTGACGTACCGTTCGTGATATATAGATCTGTGGGACATTGCGAGGCAGAATCCCCGGCACTTCTGCAACAGGGGCTACCTTCAGCGAAGTTCCAATGACGATGACCAGATCTGCGAGTTCCCGATCATGGTGAACTAGACGCTGACCAAATTCATCAGGGAGATCTTCGCCGAAGAATGTGATATCGGGCTGTAGATATTGTTAGCATGGCAAGGCGCAGGGGCAGCCAAGGCGGAGGTAACTAACCTTCATGACGCCAGGGGTGGGAATCTCGTAATCATCTTCATCCGAGCTATCCTCAAACTCTTTGCGATCTTTCTGCTGACCGTTCGAGCTCCGCTTGCGTTTCAAGCCTTGCGGTTTGAGCGCCTCTTCTGCGATCCTCTTTCGACAAACAGTGCATTCAGGGATAATTCCCCCTTTGATCTCATTGAAGATCGCATCACCGGGGACCTTGTGCTGGCACTCGACGCATGTCGCAGTCGCGAATGATCCGTGGCACTGCACAATATTCTCTGGCAGAACACCAGCATTTGCCTCGATGTTGTCAATGTTCTGGGTGTAGTTGGTTAACAACTTCCCCTTATCCTGGAGAAGCTTGATGAATCCATGAGTAGGAGAGTATTTCTTCTCCGTGGGAAGGATATCCTTGGCGATTGAGAAGAAAATGCTGGGGTCTTCCCGAAAGACGTGGATATCGAAGACCTCCTGGGGATCGCTCAAACCCAAGTGCGCCAGCTTCGAATAGAGACCGGTATCTTTTGAACGAAAGTCAGGGATACCAAGGCTCGTTGAGATCTAGTCCAAATCATAGTCAGCACTAGGATCTAAGGCAACATTTCTGGGGTACATACACCGGCACCAGTCAACACAATGATGTTCTTAGCCTCTCGCAGCAGCTTAACCGCGTCGTCTATCGAGTTGTATTGAGGAAGCTTGGGTCGTCGAGAAAATTCCCGTGAGATGGCGATTGCTAGCAGCGGATGGAAGGCCTCGTCCGGTGCACCTTCAAGGAAGGCCGGCGGCACGATTCCAAACGCCGTACAAAGCTTCTTGGCCGTCACGGTCTCTCGCGCGATGGTCTCTTCCACGAACGCCGCTTTACCGATATCATGCAAGCGTTTTCGATATGCATGCGCTTCTTCTAGAGTGCAGGCATCGGGGACTATGCATGAAGAAATATAAGGTTAGCCCAAGCTCCATGTGGATTCCGATAGCGGGGATGTCCGGGGTAAGGGGAAAGTGAGATATCTCAGGGACATACCGAGCCCATCACGAAGCTGTTCATCACGTAGGATCTGACTAGCGTTGTCGCCGTTAGACATGAGGTCCCAGCCATCTGAATCATCGCTGTCTGTTTCATAGTCGGATGATGCCTCCTCCAGCGCGAGGGTCTCCGCGTTGACCTGCTCCGCGAGGTCGACGGCCTCCACTTCGACCACAGGAGACTGCAGCCGGGCCTCCGCAGTCGGCGCTGGTACCAAATCCATCTTGCAGGAAGTTTGGCAGCCTCGTCGCGTCGCTCAGAGAGCGTTGGCCAAAATTCGGCATCTGCATCAACCGGAGACAATTTAATCCGGCGCCGACTCTGAAGTGGCGAACAATGAAAAGAAATTTGTATAGTTTGGTTTATTTACTTGGTATCAACAAAGAAAAAGAAAAGGGAATCATGTACATGCAGATATCGTAACGCTTTTTTTGAGATCTATGAATCACCCATCTCGTGGTCGTCGTCAGAGTCGGCTTCGACCTCTTCGTCTTCCCAGTCTTCACCCTCAACCTCACCCTCCGCTTCACTATCGTCCATATCTTCACCGATTTCCTGGTTCATTCCTTGTACCAGCTCCAGAGCATGCTCGTGGAGTCGCTCATCTTCGTATTGGAGTAGATCGTAAAGCTTCAAGCTCTGCTTGAGCCACTCCCGACTGGCAACCAGCGAGGCGTGTCTCGGAGATTCCTCGTCATCCTTGATATCCTTGGGAGCTTCCTGCTTCTCTGCCAGCAGATAGAGACACCAGCCACCGAGATACCAGGCCTCCACACTCTGGTCGTACTCTAGGATCAGTCGCTCGAGGACCTCGAGGGCCTCGAATTCCAGGTTCACTTCCATCAGAAGTCGCGTAAGACTGATGCGCACAGCGAAATCCGGCACGTTGGGGTCTTCGGGAGCTAGGTCCTTCCACAGGCCCAGACTCCGCTTCAACGCCTCTTGAGCTTCCTCAGTCTTCAGCTGTGATATCCGAATGGACGCGAGAGTCTGCAAGACCTCTGGCGCATCGGGTGTGACGGCGAGAGCCTCTGAAATGAGCGCCTCGCATCGGGCCTCGGCATCCTCTTCCCAGCTGTCATAAGTAGGACAGTTAGCGACAGAGCTATTGTATACCTATTGACAGAGGTAACTCACGAAAGATCGGTCATATAGATCTCAGCAACAGCGCAGAGCGCATTCGCCATTTTAGTCTTCTTCTCCGCAGCATTGGCAACGTCCTCCGCGCTCGTTTTACCTTCCATCTGCTGCAGAGACTGTCTCAGGGACGACACGCCCTTCTCAAACCACTGCACACTGTCTGCACCGCCTTGCTCACTCAATTGAGCAAGCCACAGGAACTTCTCAGCACCACCGCCTTCAGCTTCCGGTATTGAGCCATTGGGATCTTGCTGAACAGCACCAAGGAAGTATTCCCGAGCAGTATCGATCTCGCCCAGCTCCACGTTGATTTCTCCCAGCAGATTCACCGCTTGAAGCTGCGCAGACGCGTTTCCAGCTGCGAGGTCTAGCGCCTCCTGTGCAGTTGCTAGTGCTTCATCGATACGGCCTGTTTGTAGGAGGATCGTGGCTTGGTCGAGTAACGCGGAGGGATCTTCGGACATTTTGACTTGCGAGACCGAGCCACCAGGGCCGAGGACGGACTTTTTACTGGACTTGGATTTGGACGATTTTTTCTTCTGCGGTCTCGGTTTTCCCATGGCAAGAAGCAGCTGGGTATAGATTGAAAGAAAGGGAAAAATGCTTTGTATCAAAGTAGCAGAAACTAATTGTTCACCAATGTAATGCGGGACTCGAGTAAAAAGTGAAGCTCCGCCCAAAATTTTGGTGCTGTTTGACGGGTTTGCATGCGGGACGCCCACTGCTTTGCAAGCGCGAAGTCGACGCGATCTTCTCTATAAAAACTAATACACCCTCTAACTTGTCGTCGATCTCCGTCGAGTTCCGTTGTATCACTCGGTGCGATCCTTTCCCTGTCGCTCGACCACCTCACCCGATACCCCTCCAATCCGCGGGCGGATCAAACACAATGGGTCGCGAAGATCAAGTCGAGGAGCGCGAGGTCCTCGACTCCATTTTCCCAGAGGAAATCACAGGTGAGTAGTTTGCAATGCATTAGAAATGCAAATTGCCCCATGTGGCGAACCTCTGTCCTTAATGCTGGCGTCCAGACATCTCCGAAACTTCATACAAAGTATCGATAACTCTCGACCCGCCCGAGCATGACGAAGATACCGAGCAGCCCATCATATGCCTAGAAGTCACATACCCCGAAGAATACCCAGATGTCGCCCCGGAACTCAATATCTCCTCCCCGCCCAATGCACCAAAGCATTCTCGACTAGACGTTCAAGAGGACCGGGAGCAGCTCCTCGAGGCTCTTCAGCCCACGATTGAAGAGAATATGGGCATGGCAATGGTGTTTACTCTCGTCAGCGCACTAAAGGACAGCGCAGAATCTCTTATGGCAGACCGTGCGAATGCTGTGCAAGCCGAGAAGGAGCATATCAGGGCCAAGGCCGAGGAGGAAGAGAACCGCAAGTTCCAGGGCACGCCAGTCAACAGAGAGACGTTTTTGGCGTGGAACGCACGATTCCAACAGGAGATACGGGATGCGGAGCAGCGAGAGCGCGAGGAGAAGGAGGCAGAAGACAAGAAGAAAAGGTCCGGGAAGGAGGAGAAGAAGCTCACTGGTCGACAGTTGTGGGAGCAAGGTTTGGCTGGCAAGGCCGATTATGACGAGGGAGATGAGGATGCCATGCCAGCTGTTGAGAAACTCAAGGTTTCTGCATAGACATGTTTATATGGATCACCGATTCCTAATGAAACCATGCGAGTGATCTACACACACCTCTACATCCTCGGCTCCATTTGAGAGGATGATGCGGTCAAGAAACCCTATGCTCCCGACACGATAGACAAGGAAAATGAACAGAAAACAAGGGTATCATTTCGCGAGGAATATCAAGAGTTTGCCGGCAGCGAATCATGACAAGAGACCACGCTAAGCCTGGACCTGTCTCTGCTTTTCCTCTTCCTCAAGTGCTTCTCGTTCCTTGAGAACAACCTTCCACATGTTCTCGGCTAATTCACGATTCTTCTTATCCGATTTCCGAATCTTTCCATAAACGTCCTCCAGAGCAAGTTTGTGCTCTTCAGCCCATGTGCCTTCGTCTTTAGTATTCGTCATGCGATCCCAGGCATCTTCATCCCTGGCAAAAAGAAGCTCCGCCTGCAACCTATCTCGCACTTCTATCCGATGCCAGCGCTTCTCTAGCTTATTCCGTATGACTCCACTTAGATTCTTCGGCTGTGGCTTCTTGATGCGTAAGAATGGCACCCCGCGTGCATTTACCAAGACCGGTACTTGTCGTCTCCCGCTCACAGGTCGTGGGCGATTTAAGATCGATGGGGTGTTTGGATTTCGTTCCCAGGTTTCGAGCTCAGAGCGGAGCGTCTCCAACTTTCTTGCCTCTAGCGGAGATAACGGCTTCTCCGTCGGCGTTTTCTTTCTTTGTTGGGCTGCGAACTGCTCCTTAATGGATTTGGCCTGCGCGAGGATCGTACTGATCTGGTCTGCATCTTGATTGTTTCCTTTTGATGCCGAATCAAGCAAATCTAGGGTCTAATTCCAAATAATCAGGCACATTAGCTTCTGCAAAGCCAAAGATCATTTCGCGGAAAGCACACACACCTTGTATCCCGCCTTCAAAGCATTCGCCGCCTGAGAAGGGCTTTGCAGTCGTCGGTATCTGCGAAATCTTTGTGTGACGAGGGACTTTGTCTCGGCCAGCCACGGTGGACTACCGGTCGAAGGTGAACATTGTCGAAGAAGAGCTCGGTAAAGCGCAAGACCTGGAGAATGGCAATTAGCTGGGGATCAGAATGAAAAACAACACTAAAATGGCAGCTCACAAGCAAAGCGATGAACCCCCGAGCGACTTGGTACAACCAACTTAGGCATTCCGTGAAATAGACGATCTTCAAGGAACTGCGAAGGCCGCATGTGATTAGATATCCATTATCGTCACGTGACACCGTATCAACATGCATCTGTGGCAGAACCAAGTGAAGTTTAACTTCATATGCAGTCTCTGCCGGGACTTATGGCTTCAAGTATTTAACAACTCCCAGTCATTGGCTTCGAGAGCTGATCGGGAGGAAAGGCTTCTCAGGTTGACTACATTGCCAATTGGTACACCAGTACAAGACCCACTAGGCCGACTAGATGGGATAAAGTGTTGAAGGCTAGAGTTACAAGTAGACCGGGTTGCAAGAAAACCTCGCCGATGCTGTTATGCAAAGACTGTACACGCTCTAGGATAATCATCGCATAAATGAAGAAAGGAACAATGTCAAAGAAGTCAACCGTGATACTCCGAATTGCTTATGGACCTATGGAGGAGATGCAGATTTTAGAAAGTGGAGCCTTCCGGAGGCTGAGGGAGCTTCTTGTGCTGGGGCAAAGCCATGTATCTAAACATAAGATATTAGCACCGAAAGTTCTCACGGCCGAAGAGGAAGATAACTGACCTCCGCAGCTCGATCAGGACAGTCTCCATGGTGTAGTCGCGCTTCCATTGAGTGAGGCAAGGAAGCTTAGTTGGGTCCACCTAAAAAGTAATTCGTTCAGCTATGGTTCTGAATCGCAGTGCTCGTTCGAACCCCACCTTTCCGGATCGCTGGTCGACACAGGGAATGTTGACAGCGGAGATGAATTGAATAGTGGGAGGGTTGTCAGGATAGTCTGGTCCGCAATGGATGTGGACACTGTATATCCGGTTCTCGTGGACACTCTAGTCGGGATCCTTTGAGTCAGTTATGCATGACGACGGAGGTATCAAGTGGGAAAGACCAACATGAGGAGGTCCGAGAATGGTTCCATTCCAGTTGCTCATCATCAAATCTTCGCCATCGGCAAGACCATAAGAGCATGCCTCTGCAATTGTTGAGAACAGTATGTTAGTATATGTATGGTCTCGTGTGTTGTGACCACCCGAACGTACCTGCGCCCAATCCCTTTTCACCCTTCTCCAGCTCCTCGAGGAGCCGAAAGTTTCGCGGAACCTTGGCAGTCATTGTGGTTCAAAGATATGAAAGCGTCAAGGAAAAAGAGTGGAACCGACGTAGAAGCGGGAGAGTTAATGGAGGAGAGGAGGGGCACTTGCCGCTGGAGAGCCGCTTGGTCACGTGCGATACGGATCTTATCGGAGGCTTGGCACTTGGAGATGCCACGCCGGGGATTGTTGACTGCTGCATCTTTGAGCGTTGCTCGACCAGTCCGAACTCGACGAGGATTTGCTGTATTTGACAGATACCTGAGCCGAAAAGCTCTGGCTCCCAATCTTTTCTGAAGCCGCGCGCTGATCTAGCCGTGTCCCAGAGCTCCCTGTCTTGTTGACACGGAGACCTTCGGCCATTCGGCCATCGGGACAACGGCATTGGCCATGTGTTGATGCTACCTCGTCCTGTTGGAAATGTCCTCCCAATTCTTACAGACAGAGCTTGCAAATCTCATTCAAGAGTCCAGGCGGAAGAACGCCGACTTGCGCAATGTCAGTCAATCCCTTACGAGATATCACCTTGTACCGCCCATGCTAACCAAAGAAAATCTAGGCTGCCGAACAATCACTTAATGAGCTGAAGGCGCTGCCTTCAACATCAGAGGCTCAAATAGCAGCTGGTTAGTAACTTGCCTATGACACTAGGATCCAAAATGCTAACTAGCGCAATAGATCTTGTTCGCAAACCGAGTTTTGTTGACCCGTTCATCATCGCTTGTCATACGCGACATGCGAAACTCGCTGGTATTGGCGTGATTTGTCTTCAGCGGTTAATCGCCTCGCGATCCTTGCCACCTCAACGTTTAAAAGATGTTCTCGCAGGTTTGAGAGAGACGACGAGTCTGAGTATGCCAAAGAAAGCACACGCCGATTGAGATTCAACGCTGCTAACACAATCTAGGTCTCGATATTCAATTGAAAATTCTTCAATCGTTGCCTTCGCTGTTGCAGTATTACTCCAATGAACTGAGCGGAGAGCTTCTCGCCAATACATTGGAAATATGCGCAACTTTGCAAGTGAGTAAGACGATGGCCGTCAGTAGCACTGCGGCTGCTACGCTTCAACAGTTGGTGGTATCGACATTCGAAAGAGTGTCGAACGAAGATAGACTCCCCAACGATGAGAAATCCACCACCACTCTCAATGTCGATGGTCAGATGATTGAGGTTGGACAATTCGCCTTCGATGCTTTGCAGGTTCTGAATGATCTGTGCCGTCTCATCGATGGCGAACAATTGCAATTCCTGCGCACGAGGACGCTCTCTCTAACCTTTGTTCTGGAACTTATTGAAAGCATTATTCTTAGCAGCGGTCGCCTTTTTGTGGGGCATCCCGAACTCTCGCAAGTGCTGCGAGCCCGTTTGATGCCCTTGACTGTAAGATACTTGTCGGAGAGACATTCGTTTCCTCAAACTGCTCGGGTTGCACGCATTCTTCTTGTGCTCTTGAAACGGCATATGTCTCTCTTACCGGCCGAATGCGAGATGGCATTTGGTCTGATAACCCATTTGCTTGAGCCGGATGGAACAGCTCCCTGGAAACGAGTCTTGTTCATGGAGGTCTTCCGGGGCATATATGCTGAACCAGGTGTTGTTCGGCAGATCTACTCGTTATATGATGAAAAAGAAGGGAGGAAGAATGTTCTCCGTGATCATATGGCCGCTCTTGTTCGGCTGGCATCGGAGAAGCCTTCCCTGATTGGAGTTAGCAATCAATCCACGGTGCCATTACGCGCTGAGCATTCACGCTCTGCAACGGAGGATCAGATTGCTCTTGAGACTGGTGGTGTTGCGGGTGTCATCGGATCAACAGGCCCACCAGCAGAGACAAGAGTACCGGGAATTAGCAGCCAGTGGAGTGTTGTCCGAACGCCTTATATTGAGCTCCTGGATAAAACAGAGCCGCCACTACCCCCAGAGACTTATATCTACAGCCTCGTTCTCAACTGCATCAGCAGCTTCGCTGAAGGACTTGGAAAGTTTATCCTTCCTCTCACAGTACCGGATCTTAAACAGAAGAGGAAGAACCGCCTGGTGAGCCCAGACCAGGGGCCCGACTCTGCCCGGTCTTCTCAGGATCTTCAATCTGATGCATGGAGAGCCCAGGCGGCCTCATCAGGGAAGAGGTCATCAGTCCCCATCAACCCACTAGATTTGCAGTCACACGTCCAATACTCTGCGATTAAAACCTGTGCTGGGATAGTTGAGAATTGTTGGCCTGCTGTCCTCGCAGCCTGTTCCACCTTTTTGCATGCTTCCCTGGATGATGAGTACTACCACAACCTGGTACGAGCGTTTCAGAAGCTAGCTCATGTAGCTGGACTTCTGAGACTTTCGGTGCCCCGTGATGCATTCCTCACGACACTTGGAAAGGCTGCCATGCCTGTGGGCACAAGCGAATCCAAGGCCCAAACCCCTGCCATACCAACCGGAGCGGGCTCTCAGCCCAATGAGACTTCTCACAAAAAACGCAAGAGCTCAGATATGCCACGGACAAACTCACTGCCTCTGGATCTTTCTGGACCCTCAGCTGCGGAAAGTGCGCCGCCGTCTCTGAGCACACGGAATTTGCTTTGTCTGCGAGCTTTACTGAATCTTGGAATTGCGTTGGGGCCAACTTTGGATCAGCCGGCCTGGTCAATTCTGCTCGAGACCTTACAGTACACTGGACTCGTGATCGGCATATCATCCAGGACCCTGATCAAATCAGCCAATGCTTCCGGCGAAACCACGGTCATTTCTGGCAATGATATCCCAACTGCGAACCTAGGAACGGAAGTTATTGCAGTGCAAGCAGCATCGTCCAAGATGTTTGAGAGCACCAGCGACTATCCTAGCGGCGCTTTTCAGGAGATTCTACGTGCACTGCTGAATCTCTCTACATTCACGGAACCAGAACGGCAGAAAGAGCCAGACCAAGAGGTCTCTGAGATGCCTAGCACCCCGCAATCCTCACGAAAGTCTGGACGTATGCATCAGAATGCTCGGCGAGTGTCTCATACAGTCGGAAAATCAAGGATGCAGGATGAGGAGCTGAAGTTTGTTTTGGAGAAAGGAAACGAACTTGCCAGGGCGAACCTTGAAAGGCTATCATCACTTGATGAGGAAGAGAACAAATCATGGCAAACCCTGACGCAAAGCCTTATTTCTACTTCCGCCAACACTGCAATCAGCCCCAATCTCCGCCTGCAGGCTAGCGGAATTCTTAATTCATTAGTATTCTTGACAATGAACCCGCCAGATGTCGATGAAAAGGTTCAGAATCAGGTGCAGATGAGGAACCTCGAAACGCTCAAGAATCAAGTCGCATCGCTTTACCCATCAGATGTCTCTTCTGCCAAGTCGCTCCCAAATACTGTGGTTGAAATCCATGAGCAGAGCTTGGAGATTCTCCAGAATATTCTCGAGCAATACGCGGAAACTTTCGCGGATGCATGGAGTCTTGCTTTTGATTTGATATCGGGGGTCTTCCAAAGAATCGTGAAGGTCGAAGCTGAGGATCAGCTTACCACTCCGACCGAGCGCAGGACATCGGCTCTTCCAGCCGGTTCTCGTTTAGTTCGCGCTGCATACAAATCTCTTCATCTTGTGGCTTCGGACTTTCTTTCCTTGTTGCCCGCCCATTGCCTTCTCAGCCTGGTCAATTCGTTCTCCAGCTTTGCCTCACAAACACAAGACTTCAACATCTCACTGACAACAACCTCCTTTTTCTGGAACGTATCCGATTTCCTTCAGGGACAAATCGAGAAGTTCTCGATCGAGAGTCATGTAGATGCCTCTGTCAGCGAAGAAGAGCTGGCGAATCTCGCTCGCGACGAGAATGCTTCTGTTTCAAGGAACTCGCTATGGCTCCTGCTGCTGCTTCGCATTGTTGATATTGCATCGGACTCGAGGCCCGAGATCAGAAATAGCGCGATTCATACTCTGCTCAGGATTTTCGACGCTTACGGGCAACAGCTATCACCCAAAGCGTGGAGATTGTGTCTGAACAGGGTCTTGTTCAAGATGGTTGAAGAAATCGAGCACAATCTTCTACAGTCGAAGAACAAGCTAGGTGGACCGGAAGATGACCTCAAATCACGAGTGGAAACGACGGTCGTCATGATCAAGGGAATCTCCAATCTGATAACAAACTTCTTCGATACCATTGTGAGCGATGAGAAGTTCGACGAGTCCTGGACCCGGCTATTGAAGTACTTGCAGGCGTTGGCGGACATGCGACTTCTAAGATTCAGCGAAGCAACCTTTGCGAGCCTCTGTGCGATCCTGATTAGGGTACAGTCCCCAACCGGGCTCAGCAAGAAAGCACTTCAATGTGCATGGGATCTATGGGCAAATGGCCATCCTGCTGGCGATGGCATCGTGCTTGATCTGGATCGGCCCAATCAAGACGCCGCGTTGGCCTACATGCAGTTTTTCCAACAGATTTACCGTCTCTTTAAAGATGATTTGACCCCAAATCATGTCGAAAAGGTACTCCACCACCTACGTCTGCTTGTGTGGAATTCGGTATATCCACCATACTCGCCAGATGTCGACCGCCCTTCTGCTGTCCAGGCTTTGGTTGTTGATTGCATCAAAACTCTCTGTCTGGAGAAGGAAGAATCACAGGCCGCTATTCTCTTGTGCCTCGCGGATTTGTCAGACTCGGCTCTATCAACGTGGAGTCCTGGCAACGACTCGCGAAAGCCGACCTTTGTTGCTTTTTCGAAAAGCGCAATCGATCTCATCAGTTGGTATATTGCGGAATTTGGTGTCAAGCAAGATATTTTCTCAAACAATGCGCTCGCCACTGCCCTCGAACACCTCTCTGCATCGATCAAGCAGAAGTACATGTGGCAAGGGAAAGACCGCGAGCCTTATCTGTGGCAGAAGGCCACAACAGCATCTCTGAACGTCATCCAGGTCGCAGTACCCTACGTGGAGAAGCAATATACCGAGGCGGTTGAAGCCGAAACAACTCGCTTTTGGCAAGCGGTTGTGGATATCGCCGATGGGATTGTCTCAGCTCGTGGCTTCCAGACACAACAGCTACCAATTACGCGGATTCAAGCCGACGAAGCATTCGACATCGCAGCTTTTACCACGTTGAAAAAGCTCATCCTCCCATCACTTGGTGCCTCCGCCGTCCCCGACTCAGTCCGCCGCGACTTTGCCTGTGCGCTCTTCCACTCTTCATTCATATATACCCCCCAACGCTTCGATCTCCCCACTGCCCCGATCGAAGAATCTCCTCTCCAAGACTTCTATCGCATTCGTGCAGGCCGCACATTCGATCCACCTCCAACCCTGCGCCCAAAAATGGCATACGCTCTCATGGACACTCTCTTCGAGCTTGCCGGTCCCCACTCGCAGTCCAAGTCCTCCACCCTTTCCCCGCAGACTCTACTCGCTCGGTCAATCTCTCCCTATCTCCTGCTTCGATGCGCCGTCTCACTTAAGGGCTACATCGCCGATCAGCCTCTCCGGGGTCTTATGCCCCAGCCCACCTCGTCACGAAAGGCCCTGCTGCATCTTCTCCTCCAAATGGTCCAGCTTGAAAGCGAGCCTTCTGCGATCCCTGATCCGCCTGCTATCAAAACTGTTGCGGTGACAATTGGGAATGGCAAGTCGCCGCGTCATCATCGCAAGCATCTTGAGTGGCTGTATCCGCTTATTGTCAAAGCTGTGCAGATTGCGGGTAAGGAGCGTGATGATGGACAAGTTCTGCAGGCTCTTGGCAAGGTGTTACAGGAGACTGGTCGATCCGAGTAGTGGAGATGTGTTGGATCCTGAGGTCAATGTATTTTTTCCATGTCTCTAATCCCTTCCCCGTAGATAGGCGTCAAGAAAGGATACTTTTTGAAACTTTGCAGTGCTTGACCAAGCTGATCGTCGTATTGGAAGTGAGAACTGTAGACTACCTTTACAGAGTGATATCGTGACATGGAGGTGACGAGGGATGTATTCGCTGGGTACACGGATGCACGGGGTAGATAAAATCGGAAGGAGTGTGTCTGGCAACAACAGTGTGGGTATAGAAGAAGGATAGGAGAGGTCTATCTCCCAAGGAAGTACAATTGCAAAATGATCAATGCTGCAAGAAGACTATGCCACCGGCACAGAGGGAGGCTGCCCATTCTGTTGCTGATTGGTTGAAGGGGCCTCGCGTCTTGGACCAGCGGTCGCAGACCCTGGCGGCAGAGCCTGCTGCTGTTGCTGGAGGAGGACCTGCTGTTGGACTAGCTGCTGCTGAGCGATCTGTGGCGTCGCGGCAATCTCGGGGGCTTGTCTGTAAAGAGCGATCTCGGATTGCTTGAAGTACCGACGAGCATCTGACAAAAGGGGTAAAAGTTAGTGGATGATCATGAAGACAGCATTGGACCCCGGAAACCACAACGCGATTAGAATGCCAAGAGCGGTTTAGCGTGGGGGTTGGCGAGACGGCAGAGTCGGAAACCGAGAAACGGGGCGGGATTCTCCAGCCGAGCCGACCGACTCGTTTCAATTGCCGTCGGTTATTGGCAAGGTATGCCGTCACCTTTCCCCACGGGGCTCATTGTGCTCATGGAGCTCCGTCTTCACCACGATCGATTCAGCGCAGGATGGAATGGTCAGTTACATACCTTCATCAATCAGCACCAAGCTGAGATAGTATCGCGTCGAATACTTCTTGTTTACATCTCGGAATGTGGGCGTAAGATCGAATCCGCCTAGGAACAGGCGAATGGGAATAGTTTCACCTCGAGACGGCGATCCATCCATTATCTAAAGCACTGTCAACGATTGCCCGCAATGAGTCGCACCGTCAACCGCTTGCTGCGGTGGGCTTGATACATACCTCGAAGCGTACCAAAGTCTCACTCTCATTATATTGATTGGGTGGGGATCCCGTTGTCTCTCGTCGAATGATGGATAACTCCATATGCTTGATCTTGAGCCGCACCAGCAGGAAGTAGATCCGACCGACAATCACGTCCTTGAGGTGATACTTGGATTTGGAGTATTCGAATTCGATGTGCAGGCAGTCTTCGATTCCGACATCCATCTTGATGGGGCTGTTGGTCTCCGGTGGCATGCGGTAGGAATACACCCAGAGGTCCTTTTCACGGATGACGTCGGCCATGCGCCGTGAGACGGTCACCTGGACGAAGTACCGTAGCTTGACATTGATACCATTGTAGGACTCGTATTGTTTCTCAACGTTCTTGAAGTTGAAAGGGAAGGTCTGTGGGTGTAGCAGTTCTCCGGGGGCCGCTAGTTCTTGGACCAGCGATAGGAACTCGTAATGGTTGCCTCGATCGTAGAACATCTCTGGGCAGCATAACTTCGTTAGAGTCGGGGTCAAGCTGCAGGGGAGAATTGCACGCACCAATGGAGCCAATGAATTGTACTTTGATGCCCGTGTGCTCCAATCGCTTGCCATCCTTCGGTCTGATCGTCACAGCGCCCTTGACGGACTCCCCGTCCATGTACAGGGGAACCCGCTCACGGCGACTCTTGTCGAGCTTGACATCGACGGTCTGGCGGTTGTCAAGGTCATCGAGAACGATGTCAATATCGACAGGGGTGGAGAAGAAGAGGGACGCCATCGTGTGCAGCACTGAGATGCTTCGAGGTCGAATGAGCTCGATGATCCAGAACGTGGCTTCACCGCTTAGTCATCCCCCGCAGGCAGCTCTTTCTGCCTCGTGCTTCGTTTTCTTATTTACTTTTTGCCTTTCTACTACATGCAGCGTCAATGAGAGAATTTGCTTAAAGGAAAGGTCCTAAATTGCCAATTATAGTTAAAGGCATACACAGTGTTGTGGTCGAAGGTCTGACCCTATCGGCCTTGAATCAACATACACCCAATAACTAACTACATAGTTAATAGGTTAAGCTAACAGGCCAATCTCCGCCGTCGACAACCTTGTCTATACTTACGGTGCCAATACAACTGCACGGAATACATGCAATTGTACGGGTCACACGGCTAAGACGACGCAAGTGAAACCGGGAGCCGGATTATACTTCCCGAGACCTCACGATATACCATTGGACGCCAGACAGCGAGGGGAACTCGACTCCAGCGGGAAATCTCTCGCGATCAACATTTACCGGGGCCAAAGCTGAGTCGTGTGATTTCTGTGTAGTTGTCCGAGCCCCAGTCCAGACGTCTACCCCTGGTCCTGTACCATTGCAAGAACACCGTGTCACACGTCCCGGATACGAGGATATGCACTGACAGAAATTTCAGCTTGGTGCATTTCTCCAGACTATCCCTTGACAGTCGGGTTCCAATGTCAACCATCGTGGAAATGGCAGTGTATGGAATCGACCCAAAAACCCCCAAATAGCGTGGGGGTTGTTTACCGTTCTGACATCATGCGGAATACCAATTTCGGGGTACAGATTCTATACTGGGATTCAAGTGTGCAATTATCGATTACTGGGATAAAATTGCATGTTTTGCTTCACCACAGCACATCATATATATATATAAAAAAAAAAGGAAACAAAAAGAAAAAAGCGGTCACTTGGTGAGTAAACTCCAGAGCGACGATCGATCTACTTGACTACCTCAAGATTCATCCCACACTCCTCCACTCGATTCAGCCAATCGGTCCCCCCACTCGGCTTCTGGTTTCTTCATTTTTCCCCCTGTCGACCCACCGTCATACTTAAAATGTAGCCTGTTCTCTCCTGTCGCGCGACTCCTTGCCCTTTTTTTTTTTTTTCCCCTCATCCTGACCGTGGCATCATTTGAACGAATTAGCGATCTTCGAGCTATATAGACCAAATATCTCTACGTCCGTTCCGCGTATCACCGCAGCGTCATACCAGCATACCGTCATCCACTCAATCCGCGGCCCGTTTCCCTGGAACCAAGCCGGAACCGAAGCAGAGACTGGCTCTCGATAAATACCATCGCAATTCTTTACATCTCAGCACCATGCTCTCCGCCGGAGAACGGCCTCAGCCACCGGTTACTCCAGCCGTAGCCTCCTCAAAGCTGCCACACGCCATGCCCGATATCGAGCCCAACACTGGGTCATCCGCATTGTCGACCGAGCCCACCGACCCAAGTACCCTCCAACATATCTGGGTCGTTACCGGCCCTGCAGGTTCCGGAAAAAGCACAGTAGGCCAAGGCGTCCGTAAAGAACTCGCAATCCCATTCCTAGAAGGCGATGATGTACGTTCCGCCTCGTCGCGCACACACTGGAAACCAACAGCATACTAACCCAGACCCTGCATAATAGTATCACACCAAATCCAACAGGGACAAAATGACCAACGGCATCCCCCTCAATGACGAGGACCGCTGGGACTGGCTGATCTCCCTCCGCAAAGCCGCCATCGACGCCCTCTCCCCCTCCGAATCCAACAACTTCCACCCTCCTGCCGGCGTCGTGGTAGCATGCTCCGCGCTGAAGCAGAAATACCGCGATGTCATGCGCGTGGCGGCCTATGGTTCGCCCTCCGTCCAGATCCACTTCATCTACCTAAAGCTCTCTGAGGGAGTCCTCATGCAACGCATCAGAAACCGACAGGGTCATTACATGAAGAGCGATATGGTTCGGTCTCAGTTGCAGGTGCTGGAGGAGCCCAAGGGCGAATGGGATGTCATTACGATTAATGTTGAGGGTCCGCCGGACCAGGTGCAGCAGCATGTTTCCGATGCTGTTCGCAAGAAGCTCGAGAACCTATGACGGGTACTTGATTGGGTTGAAATGTATATTGCATGAGAGGATACACACATCGGCATCGGTGTCTTGGGAGTTTTGTCTACGTTTATGAAATTTGCCTTTTTTTTTTAGCATTTGCCCATGGCGTGACACGGGCCTGTCCTTATACCCCATTCGGGAGGAGTATGGCAGTGTTTTACCACATAAATAGACCATTCCCCTGATTCATCTCGATTGGAAGTATTCACGCTGAACGCTTACGTGTTCCTCAATTGATTCGCTGTAGATTAGGATGTCATCTGCGAATAGCGTAATGAAAGTATCGAGGAATTCTCCACGTATGTCGTTCATGTATCGTTGGAAGGTTGCGAACTCAGGAGGTTTGGGGAAGATTGTGTGTTTGCATACTTCTCTGGAGAAAGATTGTTTGTTTCTTTGCTCTCTTTGTCTTGTAGAATGCTCTTGAAGGATGTTCCCGTTAGATGTAGGAAGTCAACTGCAGCCTAGAGAAGTGCCGTTGTAGCAAGAAGGGTATAAGAAACCCTCTTGCCCTGTCTTCTCCTTCTTTCCTTTCCTCTTCAACTTGATTTCTTCGTCATTAGGACCTAACTTGAAATCTTTCCAGCTTTTAGACTACCTTACGGTAACATGACATCAATGAGACCTCTATTGGATATACGTCAATTATGATTATTCAGTACCTCGTGACCTCGCTGATTGCTCCGTAGCAGCCCTATATCAATCTCTACGATTGTGACCGCGCTCGACGACCCCTCCACGCCCTTTATAAACCTCAACACCCTCTGAGTCATAGCAGCTAGCCTATTCCCTACGACCGGGACCGGTGATTTAGGCAAAAATAGTGCAACAATCGTGTGTGCAAGATAGTTGCAGAAGGAGAGTTAGAAGCGGTAGGTAAAGCGCTATAGGATTTGCCAAGCTTTGCTACGAAAACTTGTACTAAACCTAAACAGGGGGCGGATACAAGGTAAGGGGGTGGAGTTAGGAGAAACCCGTCCCTAAAGTTATAGTGTAGATATAGATCAGCAAGGGCTTTGAACTTGCCATTCCATCTCTCGACGTTCACCAATCTTTCAACCCAATCTACCAGACAGAAACAGTGATAACGGTATTGGTTAACTTTATGCTTAATGTATCCTCTCTCTTCATCGTAAATTAAGCAGCATAAGCTCCGGCGCCTCAATCAACTCCCTCACCCGATTACCCATACGCGCCATAGTCGCTCCATCAACAACCCGATGATCCGCGCTCCAACTAAAGTTCACCAACTCTCCCTTCGCAACCTGACCATCTTCATCAAAGACTGGGAGAACCCTTGTTCTCCCGATCCCAAGAATAGCCACCTCCGTGGGCACAAGGACCGGCGCTACGTACGTCCCGCCGATATTCCCGATATTCGAAACAGTGATGGTTCCACCGCTCATATCGGCGGATGTGAGTTTTCCTTGTTTGCCGAGTGTGCTGAGACGGGTGATTTCGGCGGCAATGTCGAGGATTGATAGGCTGGCGACGTCTTTGATATTGGGCACGACGAGGCCGTTGGGTGTGTCCATTGCGATACCGATGTTGTGCTTGGATCGCATGATCAGTTTTAGTTGGTCGGTGCTGGTGTCGACTTTGGCGTTTAGCACGGGGAAGTCGTTTAGGGCTAGTGAGACGGCTTTGACGACGAAGGGTAGGAATGTGATCTTTTTAGGGTCGCGGCTGTCGCTGGATAGTTTCTTTCTGATGGCGGTTACGTTGCTGGTTTTGAGTTCGTCGGCGTAGAGGAAGTGGGGGATGTTCAGGGACTTTGTCATTGTTTTGAACATGGATGATTGGACTGGTGTTAGGTTGGTTACGGTCTCGGATTGGCGTGTGTCTGGTGTGATGGATGGTGGGGCGGATGGTGTAGTAGAGAGTGCACCTGTAGGGGAGTCTCTTTTTTGGACGAATTTGAGTACGTCCTCTTTCATAACTCGGCCATCCTTGCCAGTTCCGTTCACATGGAGAATATCAACGCCGTGGGTTTTCAGAAGCCCTCGTACGGCTGGAGTTGCAAGGGATGCATATTTTGACTTGGGTGCCTCTGTGGGCACTTCGGATGCTTGCAATGCCGGTGCCTCGGCCTGGGAAGATTCAAGTGCTGGAGTACTTGTCGATACTTCAACTGCATCATCACGCTTGACCGGCTCTGGCTCCGCTGCGGATGCGGGATGTGGACTATCATCTGGATATTTCGCATCATCGACTTCAATCTCAACGAGGGCCTAGAGAGAGCCGTTAGCAAGATGATAGAAGCATCAAATAAATGGTTTATTGCATACACTTCCGGTAGGTACTGTATCATCTGCTTCAAAGTGTAGTTTCTTGATCACGCCTTCGTATCGTGATGTAATCTGAACTTGTCAGCCTTTCCTCCTGGCATGAATATCTCCAGTATACTGACGTCGTCAACCGCCTTGTCAGACTGATACTGAAACAAAGGCTTCCACTCCTCGATGTGAGCGCCCTCCTCCACATACCACTGGATGATCTGGACTTCGGTGATACCTGAACTTCATCAGCAAACAATTGAGGCCGTGACGCCACCAGGGGCTATCTGTGTCTAGTACTCACCTTCGCCGACATCCTTGAGGATTTGAGACCTGATACCAAGCAGCGCTGAACCGGCGTGAAATCCTCGGCTCGTGACGGGTGGTATGGAGCCTCGAATGCGGGGAAGACTCTGGGGATGACTGGATCGCAGGATGCGGGGGATGCTGGCCCCACTGCGTAAGATGTTCATTTTGATCACCTGGGAGAGGACTTGGAAGTCTCAGAAATGTATTCGAGGGAGATTTCTGCGAAATAGAATGAAGCATGGCATTTATCAATGGAATTGGTTGCGCCGACGATAACCGATGGTAGCCATGTGATCTCCCCGCACCCCGGTGATCATAGCGGGGATCAACTACGAGCTTGCATCGTCAAGATTGGTTTGACCTAGGAATACTCTCCCTTTAGACTTAATGGTGGAATATGAAAGATAGCTCTGTTTTCGTTTGTCTGAGAGCTAAGACTAGAAAACTGAGACAGTGACTTCGTAATTACCGCCGTGCCGACATAGCCGGATTTGATAGCTACTTCGAATAACTATATCTCAGGAATTCTTTGCTTGCATCCGAGAAAATAATGGAAGAATAAGTATAAGTGCAATCTTTCAGTTCTGTTGTCCAGCTAGAACTAGCTTTGACTTCCGAGTCTATAAGTCCACATCAATTTCATCCGATCTCGTCTCTTGTTGACGCCCGTCAACGTTTCTGCTTTGCCCAGTTTAGTGTCTGGTTCTCTTTTCATAGTTCATTTTTGATCGCTGTTAGAAATATCTATCGTGCTTTCTCTATCCTTCGCCCTATCAACGGGTCTCCTTCTCTCCAAGTCGACGAGAACGGCCAAATAGGAGAGAGAGGGAGATTCGTCGATCAGGTAAGGGATAGAGAGATCAAGATAGATATTTCTGATAGCGATCAGAAGTAAGTCGTGGGGAATGGGCCTAATATCGAGCTATTCGAAGCAAAAGTTGTTGACGAGCGTGAATGGTAGACGGAGAAATACCTATGTGTGTAAGGGTTTGTGGGGTAAAAAAGTTGGCGAAAAAAGGGAGGTCTGGCAGGGCATAGAAGCCAGTATTTATAGACAAGAATTTACTCTCTGTGGAACAAATTTGGCGACGAAATACACCGCCTCGTCTGTCAACTTAGTGAACTTAGGCGGAAGCTTGTAACTCGCTTAGCGTAGGTCCACACGCGAGTAGACCGGGAAAGTCTTTGCGTCCTACATGACAGTAAGAGGGAAATAAGAGCAAATAAGAGGAAAGTGAGATAAAAGTAAAAGGAAAGTAACAGGAAAGGAGGTAAAAACAAGTATATATAGGATATTTTTGTGTACTTGTTATGGCTTATACCTATGTCAATATAAAGCTATACTTACGCTTTTATCAGTAAGTGCCGTCACCCCTAACTTAGGCCATAGAACCCATTATGTGACTCTATGTGACTTAATCCTTTACGTGTGTATGTTCAACTTATACTGATACTATATAGCACGGCCCTGACGTGCCTAGGAACCCCATTCCTTTCCCGAAGTTTGGCACACCCACGCAAACTCCTACTGAAGACGAGGACGAGGGTGAACTTTAAAGGGACCTTGGTCCAGTAAGCACGTATAATGTATACTAGGTAGTCTCTGCCCCTAGACTCTGTTTTCCTTAATCTACTTTGATACTGATGTTGGCCTGTCTGCAGCACACAATGATGAGGAGCTCTGCTCCAATGACGATGAGAAGCTTTGCTCTGACGACGATTGTACTCAAACTATTCCTCGGCCGTCTGATCGAACTGCTTCCAAGGCCCCGCAGCTATCGCTAGTCTAGGTGGTTTATGTGGATCGAGACTGCAAGCCCGCCGCAGCCAGTACCTCTCACAATCGGATGTATGCCAGTGCATTTTGCGGGGACCGGCGAATCCCACTACGGAGCCCATCCGCGCCCCCTCTATCCAACCGGCGGATCATAGACACATTCCTACTACTCTTCGCTGGCCAGCGATGCAGTTCTCAATGAAGAAGCAGAATATCGCGGTGTTAGTTGCTCTAAAGCACCTTGAAGATGTACGGGAGAATTCTTGACTTTATGGATATTAACGCGAAATGCCTGTCAGATAAGTCCGCCCTCGAGAAGCTCTACAACCAACACTCCCTTTGCCCTTTTCTGCAAAGCACTCACTTTACGACATCGAGTGCCCTCCACGATCTATTCTACAAGGGGCCGCTCCGGCTGTGGCCGAACTTCGTCCAAGATGTACAAGGGACCCATGATATCCATCATGGACGGAAGTTGTACCTGATCAAGCGTGAAAAATATAACTTTAGACATGGATGATTAGTTGTTGGCTCCACTTCTAACGACGCTATCCCCACATCTTTATTTGAACCGCACGTCAATAATAATCCGTTGTGGACATGATGTCGACTCTATCTTGACAGCTAATGATGTCTTCAAGCCCGAAGAACCTAGACGCTCGCCGAATACCACCTCAACACACTTCATGGTCCGCGATAGGCCTGGTTTGGCCGCAATGGGCTTTTCCTGTCGGGATTGAATCTTTAATCGGTTTGTCGTCGGGGGACTATCTGGGTAATGAGTGCTGAAACTGCACTGGCCTACCTCCGACCCATGAGCCGACGGCTATTGGAAGAAGAATTGAGAAGAAATAAAGAATTTGTTTTTGTAACCAGCTGGGATAAATATGCCGGGGGTAGGTTGAAGCTCTTTTGTCCCATTGCGTGTCCAAATTGCTAGACGACCTACACATCAATGACAGCAAAAGCCAATTTCTACGTTTCAGAGTTGACTTGACTTAGAAACGATATTTTCTCTTCCATCACAAAAATTGGAGAGCAAATGAGCCCAAGTGGGCTCGTGGCTCGGGTGGATCATCGTCGACAGTCTAGACACGTGGATGATCATGAACCTAACCTCTCACTCTAATGCTCGGAAATGACTCAATCGGAACTTGACTTATGACCAGGAACTATATGTCAACACTTTTGAGACAACCATTCGTATGCTGGGCGGGCTACTATTTGCGCACTAAACTATCGACTCAACTTCCCGACACGTCATCGCGTCGCGACTATCTTCACCTTGACAAGGCTATGAATTTGGCAGATCGCCTTTCGAGTCCAAGTCCTGAATCCCTTATGCAGTGTTAATATCGGCAAGCGGGAAGGTCTTCGATCTCATAGAGATGGCGGTGCCTCGTCGAGTGCTGAAGCCATGACTCGTCAGTTGGAAACGAAGTACCTTGCCAACCTCACAGGCAATGAGGTCTACGAGCAGAAGGCTGAACACTTTATGAAGGTTGTAGAAGATCAGCGTATGCCAGATGACCCGTTGCTCATCTATGCGCATCCTGATAGGGGAAGCTTCCACTCCAAGCAGATACACCTGGGAAGCCGTAGCGACCCCTACTATGGTATTTTCTTCCATTTTGTTGCTCTTTAAGTCCAGGATATGTTTAACACGATTCGCGGCACCTACATATAGGCTTTTTGCCGTAACGGAATCATCAAACAAATCGGGGGACCTTCCCGCCTCAAGTGCCTAATGCCATTGTCCGAGGCATTGGAAGCATAGTGGGTGGTCAATAGGCGAAGGCGTGGACGTTGTTCCATGATTGCACCGGGAATTGCAGTGTATTATCCTCTGCGATCGCGGTTGGTTCCGAGCCTGGAATAACTCTCTTTAGTCTGGTGTGTGCCTTGGCTTCGAAACCGAAGCACATCTACGATTCCTCCCGGGTAGGTAATTAATTAGTGGTAGTCAATTGTCCGAACTGTGGTTCACACGAACCCCACACCGGGTATGCACACAATACACTACGAGATCATGAAATCAGATCCAATCAGATCGAAGAATCAATAAGAATTGCGGGACCTCGATCATATCGTTACCGATTGTTTGGACTTCGAATCAGCGCGAATGGAGCTCAGTTCTTGGCGATTTCCCGCAGATCGATGAGGGGCAGCGGCTGATCTCTATTTCTTGAACATCGTCCCCTTGCTCTCTCCTTTCCTCTTAGCTTCACCAAGCTTACATCGCTCACCATGGTAGCCAAGAAGTTGACCATCCGTAACAACACGGACACTCCAATCAACCTGAAGCGCCTCGAGCGTTTCCGGGCCCCAGGGCAAGGTTATGGAACCAACGACATCACCTTGTTGGCGAAGAACTTTACTCGAGCCTTGACCAACCAGACTCGTAGCGAGGCCCCCATTGCAACCCTTAGCCTGGCTGACAAGCCGTTCGATGAACAGAAGGAGCTAGGCATCCACATTGAGCCCTTCACCATCAAGGAGACGGGTCTAGATTTCTTCAAAGAATCCGAAAAGGAGCGTCTGCGCCTGGTCTTCGGAGCCGAGGGCCAAGAACACACCATCCAAGTGCCCGTTCCTACCAGCGAGACCGCAACCATGCAGGGCGTCGATAACCCCAAACACCGTTTCACCGGCGTATGGGTGAAGCCTGAATCCTTCCTGGCAATCTACTCGTCAGCCAACCTGCACGCCTGGATGCGCGAGCTGCGCGATGACACCCTTCTGTCTTCACTCTCTATTCCTGGCACTCACAACTCACCAACCTGTTACATTGCGCCGCCCTCGGTGCGCTGCCAAGCCGTTAGCCCACGCGACCAGCTTCTGAACGGCGTGCGATTCTTCGACATCCGTGTCCAGCCGCAGTACCCACAAGAATTGAAGGAAGAGTTGATTCTCGTTCACAGCGTGTTCCCTATTTCGCTGATCGGGAACAAGTACTTCCGCGACCTGATGAAGGAGATCAACGATTTCTTAGATAAAAACCCGTCCGAGACGCTGATCATGTCCCTTAAGCGTGAGGGTCCTGGTGACGCACAGGATGAGCAGCTCGCCCACATCCTAAACAATCACTACGCCAAAGACGACAACCAGCGCTGGTGGACCCGGCCTAAGATCCCGACTCTGGGTGAGGCGCGTGGGAAGGTGATTTTGGTTCGCCGCTTCAATCTGCCCGAGGACTTGCAGAAGAAGCACGACGGCCACGGCTGGGGTATTGATGGTTCTGCATGGGCAGATAACACAGCCAACGCGAACTGCCCCAGCGGTCAGCTATGCATCCAAGACTTCTACGAGGTACAAGAGTCGACCAACATCGAAAAGAAGATCCAATACATCAAGGATCACATTGATCGTGCTAGCAAGTCTCGCTACCCCTTCGGTGAACACCCAGGCCCCCACCCTTTCTTTATCAACTTCCTGAGTGCGAGCAACTTCTGGAAGGCTAATACCTGGCCTGAGAAGATTGCAGCCAAGGTCAACCCTGCTACTATAGACTACATTTGTCGCCGTCACAAGGATGATGATGGTGATTCTTCAACTGGAATCCTGGTCACTGACTGGGTTGGTTTGGACGGTGACTGGGATCTCGTTCGCTGCATTGTCGGTATGAACGCTAAGCTGCGCTTGCGACAGAACTAGATCTATGTGTATCGTCTACTGGGTGGTCCTGTGATTTAGTCCTATTAGTCCATGCTTAGACGCATACAATTTTAAATGACGCCATTACATGCAACTAGAGTTCAAGATTTCTTCTCCATTGCCATCCTGGATGCATCTGTGAGGAGGGTTCTGTTTGTATGATTCCGTTTGCATAGAATCTCTCAAAAATGTTTGGTTTGTACCCATCATGTGAATTCCCTCTATATATATCATTCTCTCTCATTTTCTCCCTCCTCCTCTCTTTCCTTCCTCTATCTTGGTTCTTCATTTTGTTGAGAAAATAGACCCGAAGAGGGAATGATGAAGGTAAAAAACCTATGAAGCAGAATGATCGAATAAATCGAGATGATACTTTTCTATGACTTGGAGGGGATATTTATGCCCACTCCCTTAGAGTCAGTTTCCTATGTGACGTGACACTGAAACAACCTTCAATTCTGGTTGGTCTCGGATCCTCTGATAGTCCCTAGCAGGTAGACATGCGACTGCATTGAGTCAGGCTCGTTCTGAATAGGACCAGACACACGGCAGTGCTGTACGTGGGAGATGCCGACCCAATGGTTGCCCCATTCATGAGGCACGAGTATGGTCTTCATGCCCGTACACCAGCACATTTATGCTACTTACGAATGGTACACCTTCCTGTACCATCATACTTGGATCCAGGCCCTCATAAACAGAGCTCTATGACAATGAGAGAGGAATCACAGTTCGGCGCAGTTTTCCTCGGTGTATCACCATGCTTGGGGTTCTTCTTTAGAACCTGGTCTGCTGTCTTGATGCCTGTTGCGATGAAAATATAGTTAGCCACGTAAGACACTTTTGGAATATGAAGATATTGGTAAAACCTTCGTTACTCCCAGGTTTGTCTAACATTTGAATTCGAGAGACTAATCAGGCGTAGAAAGGTTTGTTGGGACTATTCGTTGGGACCATCGGATACATACTTCTAGTAGGTGCCCTCGGGCGCTGATCTACGGTGCCAAGTGAGTAGTTTGTGATCTATCCGATCCACTTAATTTGACTCTAGTATGTAGATCCATTTTAACTCATGTAAGGGAGCAAGATGATCGACCTTCATTTTTCCTCGGTAACCGTGCTGTCGCACCCACATGTGCAGAATCTGTGTGGGTACGACAGCACGGCTAAGGTCTATAGAATAGCGGTCTGTAACTACATACTACCATTTAGGCAGCCTGGAATTCTTAGATGTAGCAAGGTGTCACCCATATATACCTGCGGCCCTTAAAGTTCTTCCTGCGACACAACCCCAGCTTTTTATTCAACTTTCATCATGCCACGTTTAATTGACAGTGAACCCAATACCCGTGTAAAACCCATGCGCGTCTTGTGCATGGGCATGGCCAGAACAGGGACAAACTGTAAGCTGAAGTAAAAACAAGAACCCGGAGCTAAAGATTGACATATTGATACTACCAGCAATGACCATCGCCCTCCGAAAACTTGGCTATAACCCCTACCACGGCTCAGAATGCTTCAAGAACCCTCCTCGCGACTTCAATCTCTGGATCGAGGCAATGGAGTGCAACTTTTTCAACAACAACCCCGATAAGAAGCCACGATATAACACCGAGGAATTCGACCGTTTGGTCGGATCATATGACGCTATCTTGGATGTCCCGGCGTGTCTCTTCTGGGAGGATCTCGCCAAAGCCTACCCAGATGCCAAAATCATCCTGACGACCCGGGACGTCGATTCGTGGTACGAATCAGCCAATGCCACGGTATTTAAATTTGTACAAATGCCGTTCTTCCGTATGTGGCAGTACATGGACTCAAAGTTGGTTGGGCCCTTATTCCGCAAATCTGAGCTCGTATGGAAGATTTTCTGCGCGAATAACTACAATGAGGCGGTTGTTAAGAAGGCCTATATCGATCATTATGATCGGATCCGTGCGGCCATCCCTAGTGATAGGCTTTTGGAGTTCGAAACTGGAAAGGATGGGTGGAAGAAGCTGTGCGAGTTCCTGGAAGAGCCTATTCCGGAGGAGCCTTGGCCTAAGGCGTACCCTACCGCTGAGTTTCAAAACCATATGGATTTGGCTATGGATGGTGCTATCCGCACGATTCTGCAATTTACGGGGCTGGGATTAGCAGTGGGGATTGGTGCTTTCCTTTTGCAAAACAACTGGTCCATTATGAGGCATTGGACGTCTTAAATGTAATACTAGAGAAATGTAAATGCTTGCTTGACTGATTCTTAGGAGATGGAAGTCTTGGAGATAGATAATGAATGGTATTAACGACTGGAGATGAGGGTCCTATACCTCAAGATGCTGCAGTCCTGACGTAGGTCAATGAGGATTCTACAACAAGCTCAGAGTCCTAATCAGTGATAGAATAGCACTCTGAGCTCGTCCGAGGATGTCATGCGGGAAAAACGACGTACAATCAACATGAGAGAAGGGTGACCCCTACGTGCCTAAGAGACTGGCCCTAGGACTTGTGGATGGTCATCTCGAATGCCAGGCAGACTGGGATTGCAGGCGGTTCAACGTGAATAAATACTCCCCTACCTTAAGAGGAGGGATACGTAGGAATATCAGGCGTTTCTTCCCAGCACATAAGCCCGTAATGACTAGCACCTCGAGGCAGTATTGACGGATGCCGGTGACGATCATTCACGTTCCGTTACAGAGCCGCATCTGTTTGCGGAAGTAGCTCGAGTCCTCATCGCTAGTAGTGAACGTGCGCCTAAGACATGGTGATGAGACATCCATTCCAGTTTCAGATGAATTCATTGCATGGTGTACAGCCTATACAAAAACAAAGCTTGGGTCCCTTGGGATGCAAAAACAATGACCTATTATACAAGAATGAGTGGGCACGGGAATGACCAGTCTAGGATGATTCGCTCTTCTCGCCCTCGCCCTCGCCCTTCTGCTCGTCCTCCAAAACGCTTCTCCGGCTTTCCATGGTAAAGTACAGGCTCTTGCCAGCTCCCTCCAGGGTGCTGGTAAGGCTGGAGCCCATGCTCTGCAAGGCCATGATGAGCTGGGAGCGGAGGCCATCCATGCCGCCCTCGATGCTGCCGATCCACTTGGTCTCGGCAATGTCAAACACCTTGCCGTCAACGCGAGCAGCCAGTAGGTTCAGCTTCTGCAGACCGAGCTGGACGGTGGGATCGTAGTAGTCCGGGTGGCCCTTACGGGTGGGCGCAGGGAATCCTGCTTCCTTGGGCGTGAGAATTGAGAGCGCGGCCTTCATGTGTTCTGGAGAGACGGCTGGGATGGAGAGGACAGCCACGGGACCAGTGAGGAGGTTGGCGAGCTCATGTTTGCCCTTCATGCTTTTTACCGCAATGTGAGCAGCGCGAGACAAGTCGTGGGTCAGGGCAGGGTCATCCCTGGAGCCGGAGAAGAGAGGCAATTCTGCAGAAGTTTGGGTAACGGGGTCGACGGCGCTGGGGGGTTTGCCGGAAGCCAGCGCGGCCTGGCTAGGTCGGAAATATTCGACAATGCGCAGAGCCACGTCGAAGATGCTGTTTTGGACAGTTTGCAACTTGATATAGGTAGCCAGCTCCGAGGATGTCCGGCCCTCGGCAGCGATCTTCTCATCGACCTTCCGCAATGCCTTGGTTAACTCTCGTCGAATGGCAGCCCATTCCGTGGACTTCAGGTTGTTGTGCTGGAAGAGAACCATAAGAGGGGAGGTGCGGAGGAGGGAGGTGTATTGCCGCAGGAGTTGAGACCGGCGGTATTCAGGACTGCGATGCGACGGTGGCTGAGTGGGAGGAGTACGCGCAATTGGGACTGGCGAACGTGTCATTTGCTCAATTGGCGCAGCTGGTGTGACTGCCGAAGCCGCAGCGGTGCTGGCAGCCCTGGCGATGCGAAGTTCATATGGGCATCGGAAGGCCTGTCGCCGGAGCGATGAGGGAACCCGCGGTGGCATTGCGTAGAAAATTGAGAGGTGGACGAGGAAACAATGATAGAGCGGATCCAAAGAGGCCTCGGAGGTTTGGAAGGGCAGTCCGGGAGATATTTTTTGGCGCCCAAAGAGGTAAAGTGCCAAGTCGGGCGGTGAATTCGATTCTGCCGGCCAGGAACAAACAAAATGAGGGGCGTTTGACTCACACCGACAGCTACAGTCTTTTTTTTCCCTTTTTATACACCCCATTGAACTGTTTGGAGGCTATTCGGGGCACTCACTTGCCTCTACATACAGCATGGCTTCTTCCACTACGCACGAGAAGCCGGAGGCTGTCTCGATCTCTCCTCTTCTCAAGCGCTTGGCCTACCCCGCTACCGCAGACATTCAAGTCAGCGCAGAAGACATTGCTTCTGCCTTTGCATTGATCTTCGAAGATCGTCTGTCAGATATTCAGACAGCCGCTTTGTTGACACTCCTCCATTCTACTGGAAAGGACAAAGATGCCGCAGTAATTGCGAAATGCTCTCACCGGATGCGCGAGGCTGCTAGTCAGATCGATAAAGCTTCCCTGAAGAAAGCTGTGAAAGCCCGAGGAAAGCCCGAGGGTAGCTATAACGGTGGACTGGTGAGGAAAGCTCCTTTCATCCCATGTGTTTACTTAGACTAACAGGTGCCAATTGCTAGTGCGACATTGTCGGAACCGGCGGAGACTCACATTCGACCTTCAATGTCTCGACTACCTCGTCAATCATTGCTTCACCACTGTTGATGACCGCGAAGCATGGAAACCGCGCTCAGACTTCTTTTTCTGGATCTGCAGACGTCCTCAATGCCATTCAACCCATTCCTCCCAATATCTCCGCCGTGAACGCTTCCAATGTGGCCAAGGTATACGAGGAAACAAACTACGCATTCCTTTTCGCGCCTAATTTCCACCCTGGCATGAAGTATGCAAACCCCGTCCGCCGTGGACTTGGTCTCCGTACTATTTTCAACCTGATGGGCCCTCTGGCCAACCCTGTTGAGTGGGCCATTGAAGCGCGCCTCGTGGGTGTGGCTTACCAGAGCCTTGGTCCTGTCTTTATTGATGCCCTCAGACAGGCCGGTGCCAAGAAGGCACTCGTTGTCTGTGGTGAGGAGGATATGGATGAGATCAGCTGTGCTGGAAAGACCAACTGCTGGAGACTGTCCGAGTACCCCAATCCAGCGTACAAGGGGTCAAATGATCAAGATGATGACTCAAGTGATGACGAGGAGAACCCTCGGACACTAGTCAAGCTTGATATCTTCCAGCTTCACCCGTCCGACTTCGGTCTGGCAACCCACCCGCTCAGCGACGTCTACGGACGCAAGATGCCCAAGGATAACGCGACCAAGCTGATGAGCATTCTTCGCAATGAGCTTCCCCGCGATGACCCCATTTTGGAGTTCGTTCTCATGAACGTCGCTGCTCTGTTGGTTACCTCTGGCATCTGCGACGCGGACACCAGTAACATGGGTCCGGGTGATGATGGCCAGGTTATCACCGAGCGTGGACCTGGTGGTGGCCGCTGGAAGGAAGGTCTGCGTCGGGCACGCTGGGCAATTGAGAGTGGCTCAGCTCTGAAGTGCTTTGAACAGTTTATCGAGGTCACCAACAAGCTTGCATGATCTTTGGAGTAGTTGATATCTCCATGAAGAGCTCGGGTGACCTGACATTTCCTTCTACCATGTGTTATCATTGATGTCGATGTTGGCGTACATTCATAATATTTCTCGGGTCGCTCCCTTGGCGAATATAGGTTTGAATGTTTGAAAATCTCCCATTGGATATGGAGTTCAACAGGCCAACTGAAGAGAAGAGCGTAATATCCAAGTTACGCATGTGCGCTGATCTCATACTTGTCCCTACCAGTCCTAATACCCGCATCGAATCTTATATCTTGTATGTATTCCATAAATCTTATTCTTCGTTTGTACTCCAAAAGCGCCGCTCGATGCAGTGTTGCGTACGTAAAATCAAAAGCGAAAGCCCAACCATCAACTCCCCATCCAAACAATATCTGGGCGAATATTTCCAGTCAACTTTGAATCCTTTCACCTGGCTTCGAACTGAACCATGCTGCACGAGAATAAAATGTCAGTCAATACGTCGAGAATATAAATCGCAGACACTCACCGCTTGGTTCGCTCCTTGTACAGCACACGGTGACCGCAGTCCTTGCAGCGGATCTGGTCGCCACGCTTCAAGGCTACGCGTGCGGAGCACTCGCCGCAGAGGTAGACGACTGAGGGACTGTCGATGGCCATGGAGTTGAACCCGCTGCCCTCGGTGCCGAAGGCGTTCTGGGTGCCCATGGAGGGGACCTGGTAGGCTTCACGAGACATTTTGGTGTGTGGATGGTTATGCGGTTTTGCGCGACGTTGGATATGCGTTCGTCGAGGGCGACAGGTTCGGAGGAAGTTGGCTGTTGACTTATCGGACGGCGAGATTCTTTTTTCTTTCGCGGCTGGACTTTAGATGCTTACTAATTGAGTTGAGCTGGATGAGTCATCATGGGGCAGACCGCCTAACTATTTGGGAAGTATAATGTTCTTACAGCTGCTTGTTCTCAAATTGTAAATCCTTCTCGGAAGTAGTCCGTCAATGCTATCTTTGGAATCACATTTGAAGAGGTGTTCCTTAGGTCACCAAAGCCTATCTCTTATGAAAAGGACATAGAAATTACCGAGGAAGATATTCTTGCTGTTCACGCAGTAAGGTGGTCAAAGTAAGCGGATAGATAGTCATGATAGCCTTCGGGCTATTCGGCCAACACACATACAATATCTCTATTGTACGTATCTCCTTTTAACCCTCCTGTAAATCCCCCAAGTTACAACGCCGCCAGCCATGAATGAATATTGGAAAGTCACAACAAATGAGCCGTCTGGTATCTCCCACACAGATATGCAATTAAAACAAGAAACATCACGCCATGCAATGAAAAGCCAAATCATTATATAGTATGTACCGCGGTGGGTATTTTCACCAGCCACCGCCGATCTTTCCAGCAAGCTCGACCACATTGGCCGTCTCGTTCGTTGAGACCTGCTCTTTACCGACATCGCTTTCGACCTTTCGGTATGTAGTGTATACAAGCCTGTCCAGCGAGATCCCCATATAATCTGACCAGCGGGCCAACCCCTGATGGATCTGACTCTCTTTGTCTGCGATGGAGAGAGGCTGAGAACGATGGTCCAGTTCGTTCTCTGAATCGGACTCCATCGAGAAGTATGCCTCGTCCACGCGTGCAAGCCAGGCACGCTGCTCATGGGGTGAGGGTTTCGTTGAGGTTTCCAGAGCACCTGCCATCTGAACGTCCCGGGAGGGGCTGACGGCCTCTCTGGCATCCTCTACCCGAATTTGTCCGCCCCCATTGGTGCAGCCGCCTGGGCAAGCCATGACTTCAACATAGGCGTAATCCGAGCCTGATGCTCCGGAGACTGCGTTGCGAGACACGGGCTGACGTCGTCCAGCAGCTACAGTCCTTGCCCCAGGCATTCTGGATGCGCGGGCGGGCTTCAACTTCCGAACGAGATTCTGGATGTTTCGGAAGCCGTAGTATCGAGCAGCCTTCATTATGGGCTGTCCCTCTGGGGATGTGAGCACATACTCAACGACATCAGCATTACGCCCGCGATTGGTCACGAGCTGACTACCCGGGTTGCGAGCTTGGAAGGTCGAGAGCACGTGGTGTAAGTAGCCCCCGGATGTACCTGTTTCTAGGGACTGCTGAGCGGATGACCGTTTGGATGAGACGAAGCAATCAAGGGTCTTTTCTGGGAAAGGCGGATTGTAAGCCGATGGAAGGGGTTGCAGAGGGAGATTCCGCAGCGAGAAGCCCCGAGCAGAGGCTAGGGAAAGAAGTTCCCGGGTTGTGATTACACAGTCCACGTCACGAACGGGCTCATGCGGTTCGGAGTCCAGGTGGGAATCCCCGTTTTGCCACGAAACGTCGGTAAGCTCCTGTCGACTAGCCTCGAGCTTTTTATCGAAACATGGCATGAGAGCCAGGTGCCAGATGCGAGAAGCTGGGACTCCAAGGGATTTGCTCAAAACGGTTTTGAGGAATGTTCCGGACATAGCTTGTGGAGACTTGAGGCGAGATAGATGTGGGAGCACAAACGGATGTGTTTTTTCAGCGTAGCAGATCCACCCAGGACACGCAGAAGACAGGATAGGTCGCTTGGGCAAGGCATTCTCAGCACCAGATGGACCATTTCCAGCAGGATCAGAGCCGAGCGACTCCGAGACTTCATCGGCAGTGAGAACGAGGACGGCTTCTCGCATGACATTTGTGTCTACAACCCACATGAAGCCACTGCCATGTTTCCCGCCGCTTCGCAAACCCTGCGGGCCACATAGGAACTGATCGATCATGTACCCCGCTTCTTTCTCCGAGATGCCGTAGGTTGCTGCCAAGCTCGCCCTGACCTGCGGGCTCACACTGGCAACGAATATCCTACCATCCCCAGTGTCTTCGGTATTCCCAGTTGTTCTTCCATGGTGTTCGTGTGGCAAAGGAATCTCGGGGTGCGCATCGAGAGTGTTCAGGACCTCCGTATGAGACTGCAAAGAGATCAAGACGGCTTCTGCCGATGTCACGCAGCCCGAGCAAGCAAGGCAGTCTGTCAAGGAAATCTGCGCGGGTGGAAGGTTCTCGGGCTGGACTTTGTCTTCCGTCGTCACTTCGTAGGGGTTCTAAGATTTGAGATTAGTCTCCTGCTCTGTGAAAGACAGCAAGCCACAGGAATACTGACCTCTGTATCTTTTGTACTCTTCTGAGGAAGAGTTTCCACGGGCTTAATACAAGCGACCCCCGGCGAAATGAAATCATTCAAATCGTCTGCCGACAAGATCGCGCTCATGATGGCGGGACACCGCTTTGGGATTTTTCAAGTGGGAGCCCCGCGCCAGAATAACTTTCAAACTCGAATAGTGTCTGAGATACCACGTGCTTCTCCTGTAAAAAAGGCGAGGGGACACGAGTCGGGATTAATAGCTGAAAAAGAATTGAAGAGGAATTGAAGAGTCAAGGAAGTAAGAACCAACGAGCGTTGCAGCTTTGTCATCGCGTGGCGACATCGGCGATAAGAGCTCACCGCCCGAGCCTGAGATCACGTACTGTGATTGGCTGTTGGTGATGTATTCAGGAACGACTTTGTTCTTCCGTCGGAAACCAGAGAAATAGTTAAGTTACACTAGAATGCCTTACTAAGTAAGGTGTGCACCTTTTTAGTCGAATGGCGGAATCCAGGTGATTTCTTAGTGACATCTACACTTTCGAGTCTCTGATATTCCACGTTGATGCGCGATTTGTACTCACTTCACTTAAGCTGAGGCCTCCAGCTGAAAAATGATACCCGTGTACTCGTGCATTATGTGTCTATTTACGTTTTAATGGCAGTTGGTTAAATTCTGATTCCTAAAGGAGTATCTTAGGAATATTTTGAATGGTAAATTACAATGCAATTTAGTTCTTTGAGCGCGTGGACCGACGCCTGCCGACATTGCCCTTCTTCTCTTCATCCTCTTCCTTCTTTACCGCTGGGTTGCTCTGACGTTTCGACCCGCGGCTCTTGGATTCGGTTTTCTCTTCGGCATCCGAGTCTTCTTCCTGCTTCACGTCACGCTTTCGTTTCGAAGACGCGCCATTGGCATCATCCTCAATCTCTTTGGCAACGGGCCCGGTCTTCTTCTGGACTGCCGGTACGACAGCACTCGTACGGCCACCAACAGTAAGAAACGTGATCTTGTCCCCGTTAGGAAGTGCAGATGTTTGGTTCTTCTTGCCCTTGCCCCAGCGGTGCTTGAAGAGCCAGTGTTCAGGGAACTTCTCCGAGTCTGCCAAGACGTCGATGGAAGTGGAACAGACATAGTGTATCGATGTATGGAGTTCCTTGATTTGATCATCGGATAACGTGTTGCTGTATTGCTCTGGATGGATCTTGGCATGGTACAAAATTTCATCTCTGAAGAACTTGTCAGTACATTCTCAGATCAAGCTACCACGGAAAAGACTTACCCCATCCAGTTACCGATGCCGCTGATATTCGCCTGGTCAAGGAGAAGAGCCTTGATGGGAACCTTCTTACTCCTCAGCTTCTCCATCAACCACTGTTCTGTCACGGTATCCTTATCTGCCACAGGATCTGGCCCGTTCTCCTTGAGAGGACTGTGTTTGCGAATATCATCGGCGGGACAATCCACTAAGCGGATGCGGCTCAATCGCCGGGGGTCCAAAAACGCAGCCTCAGTCTTGGCCTCATCGCTGGCCTCCAACAAGAACTTCCAATACTTGGGTGGCCACTCCTTATCTGCAGGCTTGTCCGAGCGATAGTAGTATGTGTCGGCGTCCTTGATCTTCAGCCATCCCGCCATTCCAAAGTGCATCACCGCGTGTGGAGGTGAAGACATTGTCATCCAGAAGTATTTCCCTTGCTGGCCCGCGCCAACAATCTTCTTGCCTGTCATGGCCTTTTGAAATTCGGCCGCGCTGGTTCCCGCTTTACCGTAGACGATGTCATCGTGCTGCGCTTGGACTTTAGACACGGTTTTTCCCACCAGGTGCTGGCGGATAAAATGCACAATGCGTGACACTTCTGCGAGCTCAGGCATATTGACAGAAGTATTCAATATGCACTGAATGGGGGAATGAATCGAATGCGAATGTATGTACGATCGGTAAGGGTCATTGGCGTCCGAGGTCGACGCGACGATGGAACGCGCTATCACATGACTTTAAGTGGAATCTACTTGGACGAACTTCGACAGGTCCAGGTCCCGCTTTTAGTCAAAATTATTCGGAAAAGTTGCTAGCTGTGTTTATCATATGTATCTTAGTGTCTTGGTTATTCATCTAGAAGATAACGTGTGGAAGATCTTGCTTCGATTGGCTATTCCTTTCGTTAGACGCTATTTTAGGTATACACTATGACGAAGAATAGGAGGAATTCATCACAGGAGATATTCCATTTATCCAATCATGCATCAACTAAGACAGCTAAACTTAAGTGCCTGGTTAGTCTGAATCAGTTAGTTACCTGCTCTGTAGATATGCAAGTAACTTGTGCAGGTTCTCATGTGCAGCCTCAGGCGTCAGGCTTGTCTGGGATTACTCATCCAAGATGAACTAACTAGTCCTAATGGGGAGAGATATGCGTTCACTGCGGCGGACGACGATAATCTTACAGACTGTTTTAGCCCGCTGGAATCAATCTTCTTGAATCGCAATAAACCTTAGATATCTACAGGTATCCGCATTTCTTATCTTGACATTGCGCTTGCCTTGATATCATCCCACTCTCCGTGCCATCAAACCCTACCGCCAATAGCCCTGTTCATCCGCATCTCCACCCAAACTGGATTGGATCTGGGCATCAAGACCAAATCGAAGTCCGGGGGAGCCAGCCAACAAGAAAATGTCACACGCCTCATCGACAGAGGCTCCAGCGCTGACTCCTCAGTTCTGCTTCGACGAAAGACTGCTTCGGGGTTCGTCGCATTGATCATTCCCTGGTACTGCTTCCAAACTGACCATGTTACCTACACCAGATTTCCTCCGCATCTCCCGATCTACTATCGATGATTCGATTGCGCAAAACCTCAATGCGCTGTTAACACCTGCCCGAGAGGGATTTGACCCGTCATCCACCGCCATACGCTCCAGCACTCGGAAAGCAATCGACCCGAATGCGTGCCAGGACTTCAAGGACAATGTACTATTTCCGTCATGGCAGACTCGCTCGGATGTCTTGAATTACTGTGCCGGCGTTGCCACAAGTCCTGACCCCGAAGACCCGGACCTGATTCTACGAGAGACAGAATCCGCGCTCGACCGAGAACGCGTGGTCAATGAACGATTGGATCCTTACTCGGCTCGCTTTTTCCCTCGAGAAGCCCGCACCGAGTCGCTGGCTAACTTGGTTCGCAACCAGCGCACAGTGGAAGAGATCATTCGGGCTCGGACATGGGGCATGGTGACCGAAAGGTGTGGTGGCTCCTCGGCGTCTTGGGAGGATGCCTTGAATACATGGCGGCAGAGCCATCGGCGATAAAGCATTATGCGTGAATTGACCATAGCTCAACTGCATATGGACTGGTTGATAATAGGCTCTCTCAACTCTCTGCCTTTCAAGGTTCCCAGGCCCAAGGCCCTCCTTGTGTCCAAGTGTACATTACTGCATATATGGCGTTGCTATTTTATGAAAAAAATAATATATACATAAGCTTTCCGCTTTCCGCGGTTTTCAGCTTGCCCAGTTTGGCCAGAAGTAGGACGGCGTCGGTGAAACATTTAATATAGTATAACGAAAAGTAATTATGTTACTGTGCTCTCATCGCCTGCCGTAGATTTACGTTACATAGAGCGAGGCTCTACACCTCTTACATGAAGCTGTAGGTGATATGGATACTTAGGTAATATATACTGATACATTTTGATGTTTTTTGGCTTCTGTATATTCTTTTTCGAGACCTTTCAGGTAAATGATGACATCCCCTTTGTGTGGTCTATTTCCCCCTTTCCATCGACTCCCATGGCAAAAGCCAGTATACGGTGGCTATGTTCAGAGCCGCACCACAAATACCATGGACTTTGGTCTTCTAATAAAACAATTCTCATTTAGCCGTACTAAGTGATGAACAAGACAGCCAACTTATGGCTCATGTTTCATTCGAGGGAATCAGTGCAACTCGAAGACGGAAGACTCGGGCCATTTCTTGCTCGCTTTCTCGGCGAAGGCAGTCTTGTCACTGGCCCACTTGTCCAGCAGATCGAGGCCGGAGACGGCCTCATCAAGGGTTAAATCGGACGAGTCGAGGGTGGCCAAGAGGTCCTTCTCGCACTGCGCCTTCGAGTCCGGCTTCAGGAGAAGACGGGCGGAAAGAGCGGCTTGGATGTGAGGGACGCTGTTCTTGTTGTTGGACAGGAACGACTCGTTGAGTTCCTCAAGATTCTGGGACTTTGGGAGCAGCTTGTCGAATTCAGCATTGACAACCTCGGCAGTCTGGGCCGGGAGAGGCTCAGAGGGGCTGTCAAGGGCCTTGCGGAATCGAATGAGCTCAAGGTAGAGGGTGGGGTTGGAGGGGTCGATAGCGTGAGCGGCAGTGAGGCACTTCAAGGCAAGCAGGTGCTTGTCTGTACAATGTCATGTTAATCATGTTCCACTTTCATCTCTGTACAGTCAACTTACTTCTCCTGAGGTAGACCTCGAAGCCAAGGCACTGAGCCTCAACGTTCTTTGGGCTTTGTTCAAGTAGGTGTGTCAAGAACTTCATGGCATCCCTAAGGGGTTCCTTAGTCTGGACCAGAGTGTTGCCAAGAGGATCGGGGTCCTCCTTCTTGACCTCTCCATCCACGCTCTTAGCGTTGGCGGCAGCGGCCTTACGTGCCTCGCGCTTGTCGGCCTCGATCTTCTCCAAACGCTGTTGCTCCTTCTTGGCTTTCTTAAGGGCCTTCTTCCTCTCAGCCTCGTCCGTGGCATCGATACCGCTGGCACCGCTGGGGATAGGACCATGAGCGAGGTCTGGCTGATCGTGGAGAAGGAGATAGGCCTTGATAGCTGCGATAGCAATTCTGGTATAGAATGGGTGCTCACGCAGGCGGTCTTCCCAGCGCACCATATCCACGTAGGCCCTGACCATGCCCTTGCGCAGAGAGAAGCTGTGGAAATCGAACTGGTCCTCCTGCCAAGTGTCAAAGATGTTGTAGACTGCGTGGAGGCGCTTAAGGGCAAGGCCCAGCTTCTTCTGTCGCAGGTACGCCTCGCCATCCTCAGTCAGATACCAAACGCACTGCATCTCGTGGAGATCTCCCATCGCTCCACCAACGGTCTCATTGCGGGTGAACTTGCTCATAAGGTCCAAGGCCTTGTCGTTCTCGTTGTTGCGAAGCTGGTACTTGGCGGCCTTGGTGTTGATGTGTCGATCCTTCTCGTCCAGCAGACGAGCCTTCTCCATCTCCTCTGCGGCCTTCACAGTGTTTCCGTAATGCTTCCAGATCCGAGCCTTGGTCATCTGGTATTCGACAGCCTTGGGGGAAAGTTCAATAGCCTTGTCGACATTTTCCATAGCCTTGGGAAGGTTACGACTAAGCTGGAAGTTGTAATGTTGAGCCAAGAAGTAGTAGGACGATGACAAGAACTCGTTGTTGACGCCGTTGGCCTCCGCAGAGCCATTGGTCTGGGAGCCGGACTTTCCAGAAACGTACCCTTCCACCAGTGCCTGCACGGCGTCCCGCTTGGCCGGGTTGGTGTAGAGCATCTTGATGTTGGCGAAGAGCGACGGGACACCTTTCTTGAGCATACGCTGCAGGTAGACATCTGCGGCCTGTTTGAAATCATCTCCCTCCAGGAAGTCAAGAGGAATGCGACGAGCCGCATCCCCGCGCGGGTACTTCTCCACCCATTGGTCATACAAAGCCTTCAAGGCTTTGTGGTCGTTCTCCGGGATCTCCTTGGCTTGGATCAAGCCATTGTAGTAAATTGAATTCTCGGAGTTACGTTCCAGGAGGGCAGTGTAAGCCTCTGCCGCCTCCGCCTTGCGATCAAGTCGCAGGAGATAGTCGGCCTTCATCTCCATGACCGCGAGAACATCGGTGCACCGGTAGCCGACCTTTTCAAGGTGCTCCAGAGCCCTCTCCAGATCCCCGGATTCCGCAATGATCGAGTTCTTGTACAAGAGGGCCTCGGAGTGCTCCATATCCTGAACTGAAGGTGAGCCCTTTAGTGTGTCCTCGTACGTGGTCAAAACCTTCTCGGCCTCCTCGAGATCTCCGGATAAGTGGTGAGCAATCGCAAGTGCAGTCCAATTCTGGCGGAAGCCTGGGCGGGCCTGCAGCATCGCAGTTCGGCTCTGAATGTATCCCTGGAAATCGCGCATCTGCATCTGGAGGAGCGCCAAGTCACGCTGGATGGGTTGAGATTCGGGCTCGAGGCGCAAGGCAAAGCGGTAGGCCTTGATGGCTTCCTCGTAGTTCTTCTCCTGCCGGTATAGTAATCCGTAAACGTGCCAGCAGATGTGCGACTTCATGTCATTGCGCAGGGCCTCCTTGGCCAGAACGAACGCCTCCTCCAGTTGACCCATGTGGCTCATGATCAGAGCTTTCATCGCCTGTGTGTCACCATGTTTGGGGTTCTTCTTTAGAACCTGGTCTGCCGTCTTGATGCCTGTTGCGATGAAAATGCAGTTAGCTCACGGAATCCCGGTGCAGACGAGGCGGGGCAGCAGACCTTTCTTGTATTGCTTCAGCTCAAAGTTGCGAACCACTTGACGGAACAAGGACTGATCCTTGGAGTTCAATGGCTGCGGCATGGTGGGCGATGCTGGGTCGATTGACTTGTGCGAGGGAGGAATCGATGTGTGCGGGGAGTGGCTTCTCCGAGTCCGACCTTGGCAGTGCAAATGGACCGATAAGATAGGCCCAACTGCGTCAATGATGCATTAACTCGAATCGAGATTCTACTGAAGACTGATTATTACTGATTTTCCTGATACATCTGGGCGCAGTGATTCAGGATACGAATTCAACCATCCATAGTAGGGCTTTTTGTGTTAACCTTAAGCGTCTTCAAAAGCCTTTTACCTTTAATCCTACGTGCATATAGTCTTCTTGGGATGCTAACCCTATATATGTAGATTGAACTGTCTCTTATACCCTAGAGAATCCTAGTCCGGTCCTTCTATTTCCGGCTAGATACCAGACCTTAGCCTAGTCACTTATAGAAACCTACCCACACTTATTACCCCGCCTGGCTACCTAGTCGGGTCTAAGTAGGTGTACTCTGCTACCCTTAGTGGTTTGGGAGCATAATTTGATATCTACTTCCCTATCTCTTACTTTGCCCTTATTTTACCTTACTTTACTTTACTTTCCCCTTGCTTTGCCCTGACTTTATTCTTTATTTTATATATCTCCTTATATCCTTCTATCTCCGTAATATACTAATCTCTTTAGTACGTAGGACTTAGAATGATTATGATAGTTTATTGCCAATCGGCTATCGTAGTAAACAACTATCGATGAGTATCGAAAGCTATAGAAAACGCGGTGGCCCTAGCGGTAGCTATTGTGAAAAGCGTAGCCCAGAAAACAACTTCATCAGACGCCTAGGTGCGTAGGGTATCGACTTCGGTATATCCGTCCTTATTTAAGGACTAGTTAGTGTCATCACCCATGTCGAAGTAGCGTTACCAGTAAATAACCGCCAGACACAGGTCCAGTCCAAGGCTGGACCATCGCTCACACGTTGTTGCCAGTGCGTAACCGTAATCCCTCCGGGAACATGGCATCCTCGGTACCACTGGCCGCATTTGATCAAATACTAGAAAGGAGTAGTTAGAAATAGACTAGACCAATCATAAGTAGAATAGACTTATGCCTAGTTTTGGCCATAGATGTAGTATGTCGTTAGCAGTGGAATTCTGGGAACAATGTCATGTGCCATTCTGTTTCGAAGCATATTCTGGTAAAACTTGCTTAGGTCGGCCTGGACAGCTTCACAGCGGATAGCAAATAGATAACAAATAGTAGAGAGTAGAATAACAAATTACACACCCAAGTCATGAAATTGTCTCAACATAAAAGTGGACAACAGACATAAATACGAAGGACGCTTATAGACTTGCACACGTGACGCGGATCAACTCTGCGCCGAAAGTCGCAACTTTTTTATGTTCGTCACCGTCGACTCCGAGTCCTGTGATCAACAATGGCCGAATCGCCCAATTCTGCGGCCTCTGGTGCTGGCGAGCCTAAGGCTGCCCCTAAGCCCGGAAACCCTGCTTTCAGAGCACTCGGTATAGTCCCATCTCCGCAATTTGCGATCTCCGGGAAGCACAGGAAACACTAATGCGATACGATGCAACAGGCATACCCAATTTCCGATTTAAACTACCTTCCCGAAACTGGATGATCTTCTGGACCGTCACCGGTTCATTTGCTGGTGCTATCATCTACGACCGTCGCGAGAAACGCCGTGCGCAGCAGAAATGGTGTGACCTCGTAGCCCATCTCGCAACGGAGCCGCTGCCGGTGGAGCAGATGCGCCGAAAGTTGACCGTTTATCTTGCTGCGCCGCCGGGTGATGGTATGCGTGTCGCTCGCGACCATTTTAAGGAATACGTCAAGCCCATCCTTACTGCTGCGGCGTTGGATTACACTGTGGTTGAAGGTCGTCGGGAGGGAGACGTGCGAGCGGGTACTGCGGAAAGTATCCGCAAGCTGCGACGGAAGGCTGGCGAGCAGAGTACGGTTGTGCCGCAGCCCACAGTCGAGTCCGCCGTACTTGACCAGCGAGAGCGCATGGGGATCCAGGACGAGCCTGGGCCCAAAGGCGACTTGGTGATTGGCCGTCACACATGGAAGGAATATATCCGCGGCTTTCATGAGGGTTGGCTTGGACCGTTGGATCCTCCGCCTCCCCCGGTCGATCTGTCGGTTCCAGAGGGAACTGAGGAGACCACGAAGAACATCGCCACTGGCGAGCCATCCGGAAATCAGGAGAATGTCGAAACTCTCGACAAGACCCTCGAGAAGGCCGAAGAGAAGGCCGAGGAGAAGACCGAAGAAAAGGCCGAAGAAAAGAAGGAGAAGCCCAAGTCTACCGGACCCCAGCCTGCCTACATCTATCCCGCCGAATATTCCTCCGCCTCTCTCCCTCCTTCCCTACCCGAGTCCTTTGACAATTCCGTCCCCGTTGAATTTCCCCACATCCTCGGCTTCCTGAACACACCCATCCGACTCTACCGCTACCTCAACGAACGACACATGGCTGAAAATATTGGCCGTGAGGTTGCCGCTGCCGTCCTTGCTGCAAGCTCAAGGCCCTACCGCGACGCATCCTTCAGCACAGACTCCCAGCTGAGCGGAGCCAGCCTTGACTCCACACCTTCCCCCGATAGCTCGCTCACCGAGCTCTCGCACGGTAATTACGAGCAGCAGGAAGTCCTGGAGGCAGAAGAAAAAGAGTGGCACAAGTCCGTCCACAAGCGCGACGAGGCCGACGATGAGCGCGAATGGCTCGACGACATCGTGCTCGACCCACGCATTGCTTCCCGCATGCGAACCGCCATCCTCTCGCCCGACGACGAAGCTCGCTCTCAGCGTATCTTCAACCAGCAGGAGTACATCCTCGGCCAGGAGCGCCCTGCACCCGTTCCTTTCTGGAAGCACCTGTGGGTCAAGTACGGCTATGGCGAGGATGAAGAAACTATCAGAAAGAAGCCGATCCTGCCTAATGTCGATGAGGAGGATGCGTAAATACTGCGTCTTGATTCGTGAACCTTGTGATATACCATAGAAGGCTGTGGGTGTTTTGTTTTATTTCTCTCTGCATGGGTCATTGCTTTCCCGTTTTGCATACACTCTCCACCCCTGGGTTGTATATTAGAGGCGCTTTGCAACGTTCTGTCGCTATTTTTCTAGGATGTACATGGCCAGGTGCAATGTAGCTAGTTAGACGATCTTCACAATCTAATCTGAATCTACAATGGTTTAACGTAAATCACTAGTTATTGGGTGGACCGAATTATCGAGTGGTTCCCCGTAAGAACACTATACTGAAGGCTTTTCTTTTCGTATATTGGGTTTGTTGTCCACTTGCATCTTGAGATAATTTGAGGACTCGAGTATGTAATTGGTTATTCTGCTCTCTGCTATTTGCTATCTATTTGCTGTGTTTCACCTCCCATCACAAGCGATGAATCACCAGCGCGATAGCCTCTTGCGGGGCCTGTCACTGCATTAAAATTCTTATTGACAATCAGACTGGAATGCACCATGGAGCCCTACCCCTCCCCCTTAATTTTCAGAGGAAGGGTACATATTTCTGAGGGTTCAGGTTTGAAGTCGATCTAGATCTAAAGCTGTTATAAGTAGTAGGTGGCCGTTGTAACCCCCTCATCGACCCCATACTCCGTAGTTGTAGAACAAAGAATAAAAAGGAGAAACGGGTATCAAGGGGAGAAATTGCAAAATAGACCAACCAGGTGGCCATCAACAAGGGTGGATTATCGCCTCCTGATCCACCGCTCCCTTCACCTCCCCGCCCTTCTCCTTTCTCCATCCTTCTTTCCCACCTTCGTTTGAACTCCTACCATCCGCTGTCAGGAGCAGACAATCCATCATGGATCCTAACCATCCTAACCATCCCAATAACCCCAACAATCCGAATCGCTTGAATATGAATTTCGGGTATGATCCTAACTACAATGCCGCCGACAACCACGCCTATCCCACTACCCCCTCCGCGTTTCCCCAGCCGATCTACCAAACTCAGGGGGCCCAGGGCTACGTCGATCCTTCCAATCCCGCCTATGCTCCGGGATATTTCGTGAACAATGGCTATGCTCCTCAGGCTCAGCAGTATGCCCAGCAGCAACAGTATGCACAGCAGCAGGCACTGCAGTCGCCGCAGCCCGCCTACCAGACTCGCATGGGCTACGCCAATGATGGAACCAATGGTCTCATTCAGCAATTCTCCAACCAGGACCTGAACGCCAACCGTGGGAACTTCTTTAACCGCGCAGCCTCTCCAGCCCAGCGACCTCGTACCGCCGGCGGCACCCCCGCCGCGGGCCCAACCCAGGCGGCACACTTGGCTCCTCCAGTACCTCGCAGCCCTCGACCCCCAGCGGAGAATGAGGAGCTACAGCGATTCCCCGATCGCTACTCAGAGAATGTCCACAAGCGGGGCAAGGCCGCAAAGGAGCTGGTGACGGTCTTTTTCCATGAGAACATCGAGAGGGCCCGGGATCGCAACATGCGGTACGTGTCTGGTCGTTTCCTTGATAAACCATTGACGCTAACTTTATCCGTTCTTCAGCTCCGTGGACCTCGACAAGACCCTCCGTGATGCCAGTATCCCCTCGGAGCAGAAGCGCCAGGATGCCGAGACCATTTCGAAGCGGGAATCAGACTTCCTCCGTTTCCTGCGAACCAAGGAGACTCCTCAGAATTTCCAGACCATCAAGATCATCGGCAAAGGTGCTTTCGGTGAGGTGAAATTGGTGCAGCGCAAGACGGACGGCAAGATCTATGCCCTCAAATCTTTAATCAAGACGGAGATGTTCAAGAAGGACCAGCTGGCACACGTTCGTGCGGAGCGTGATATTCTGGCAGACTCAAAGGACAACCCATGGCTCGTGAAGCTGCACGCGTCCTTCCAGGACACGGCTTATCTGTACCTTCTGATGGAGTTCTTGCCTGGTGGTGATCTGATGACGATGCTCATCAAGTATGAGATCTTCTCAGAGGACATCACCCGGTTCTACATGGCTGAGGTTGTCATGGCCATCGAGGCTGTCCACAAGCTTGGCTTCTTGCACCGTGACATCAAGCCTGATAACATTCTTCTCGATCGGGGTGGTCACGTCAAGCTGACTGACTTTGGTCTGTCGACCGGAGGCAAGAAGACCCATGACAACGCCTATTACCAGAACCTTCTCAAGAACTCGACATCAAAAGACCGGAACCGCAACTCTGGTTACTTCAACGATGCCATCAACTTGACTGTCTCGAATCGTGGCCAGATCAACACCTGGAGAAAGTCCCGCCGTGCCATGGCATACTCGACCGTCGGAACCCCCGACTACATTGCCCCCGAGATTTTCAACGGTCAAGGTTACACTTATCTGTGCGATTGGTGGTCCGTTGGTGCCATTATGTTCGAGTGTCTCGTCGGCTGGCCTCCGTTCTGTGCCGAGGACACCCATGACACGTACCGGAAGATCGTTAATTGGCGCGAATGTCTTTACTTCCCTGATGAGCTGGTTCTCTCTCGTGACTCTGAATCATTGATCCGAAGGTAAGATAACTTTGTGTCTCATCTAAACAAACATGACTTAGCATGCTAACTGGAGGTTTACAGCTTCTTGTGTGATCCTGAGCACCGTATCGGCAGTGAAGGTGGCCAGCACGGTGGTGCAACCCAGATCAAGAACCATCCGTTCTTCCGCGGCGTCGTGTGGGACCAGCTTCGGAGTATTCGTGCGCCATTCGAGCCTCGTCTCAGCTCCAACATCGACGTGTCGTACTTCCCGATTGACGAGATCCCGCAGGAGGATACTAGCGCTATCCACCGTGCTCAGGCTCGCGCCATGCCAGACTCTCAGGAAGCCGAGATGAGCTTGCCCTTCATTGGATACACTTACAAGGCCTTCAATGCCTTCCAAAGCAGCTAGTTCTTGTTCTCCGAGCACTCTTGGCCGGCTAGTTGCCAGTGTAGAAGCCCACGAAGCAGGCAGGGCTTGCATATACGTTGATTTCTACTGGCTCCTGGTTTGGTGGAGACCCGGAAATATTCTCATCACGAATTCGTCTTCAGCATATCAGCGCGATGTTTTCTGAATCATGACCCGAGCGCCGTCTTTTGTTCTTGTTGATCTCTTAACGCTGTCTATCATGGTGAGGGGAGCATAGACTGCCCGAGGAACAGCAGGTCTGCATTTCAGTTGCGAAATACAAAATTGAACTTGCATTTTCATCCATCCGAGTAGAATGAATCCACTAAAGTACCTAGGTACAAGGAAATGAGGTTGCGGTGAAAGCCACCAATGTCTCGATTCATAGAAAATGCCACCGCTTTGCTGGAATATTATAGACAAGGAACAAACCCTTCAAACGCCAGAGCTCCAATCCCCACCGTAAACACAGCCATCATCTTTAGTAGCAAGCCCAAACCGGGCGATCGAAAGAAGAAAAACAGAGTAGAATCACGCCCGCGGCGCCAAACCAGGCACACCAGTAAACCGCTCCTCACGCTCAGTCTTAAACATAATCTGGATCCAAAACTCCTTACTATCCTCATCAAACCAAGTCCAATACCTCCCCTCCCTGCGATCAATCTCCCTAGCCTGCAACTTAAACCCACAAGTCTGATACGGCTCCGCCGCAACAACCAAATACTGAAAATCATTATCCGGCTCTTCAACCTTCTGCTCAAAAGCCGACATGAACCGCACCCGCGGCACAACCCCCGGCGTGATCTCCTGATACTGCAGCTGGAAAAGCAACCCCGTCTGCCTCGTCAACGGATCCCGCACCTTGGTAATCTTGTAACCCGGTCGTCCAATCTTGATCGTCTGCTTCTTGACCTGCACGCCCATAACACCTGGCATGCTGGAGGGGTCTTGGTTCTTGCCTTCGCGCTGTTCGCGCGCGGCGCGTCGGGCTAGGTTGGTTTGGTGCTTTCGGCCCTGCGTGTGTGCTAGGTAGGAGCCATCGTTTTGGTGGACTGTTAGGCAGAGTCGGCACTCGAAGCTGCCGACGTGGTTTTTGAAGAAGTAGGGGTCTTTATCGAGGTCGATTGTTTCTAGGGCGAGCTTGCGCAGACGCTCGCGACGGTCGGCGTTGGTCGCGGACCTGTCGGCGACACCGCCGCCGCCGAACTTGGAGCCTGCTCGGTTCTGGAGGTGGTTAGTACTGATTATAGCAAGGGTATAGTGAGTATATATGGAAGTGAGAGACGGCACGTACCTGGTAATCCATGATGTTGCTGTTGGCTGGGGAAGTTGGAGATGGCAAATCTGCGCGAGAGAGATAGACGTGATTATGTAAGCGCGCTGCAGGCCGTTCGTGTACACAATTGTCACACTATTGAAGGAATATCTACGTTGGGGAATTCGGTTCTCTGTGCGAATGGCTTCTAATCTACTTGGTCAACGTCGGTCTTTTGATGGCCAGCTATGCACCATCCGCTACGTGGGTAGTGTTCAAGGCACTGCGGGCGACTGGCTCGGCGTCGAATGGGATGATGCAAGTAGAGGCAAGCACTCGGGCGAACACAAGGGAGTGCGTTACTTTACATGTTGGTCTTGCAGTGATTATCATCTGCTTCGAATGTCTACTGACTCAGTTAACAGGCAAAAGTAACCAGCGTACAGCGGGGTCATTTGTCCGTCCCTCCAGGCCATCAGAGCCCCCGCGCAGCTTCTTAGAGGCTCTGCGTGAGAAGTACGCCTCTGAGCCTGAGCAGGACCGTGCGATAACCTCTGCAGTGAAGGCACCTCAAAATGCCATTAAGATCAGCAGCAAAGTTGTCGAGGAAGTCGGTTTTGACAAGATCCGCAGACAAATGGCAGAACTGCAAGAGCTACGCATTGTCATCTTGGATGGACTTCGTCTTGCTGGGGTGTTGTCTTCCTATGATCAGCCTCATGATGAAGTCCTGGAAGCTGCTGGTGAAATTGCAGCTACTTGTCCGAATATCATTGAGTTGGACCTGAGTCGAAACCTGTTGAGTCGCTGGCGCGATGTTTGGGAAATTTGCACTCCATTGAAGCATCTGCGACGGTTGAAAGTGAAGTATCACAGCCTTCCTTCTTCTTGCAGTGATATATAACCTGACTAGAATTATAGTGGAAATCGATTCCAGCCTCTGGAAGAAGAATTGGTCTTTGAGGGAATCACTGAACTACATTTGGAGGAAACTCTCTTAAGCTGGGATGAAGTATGCGATATCAAGCCACTGCTAAACACCTCACATCCAATAAATACTAACATATAGCATAGATTACCGAAGTCGCCTCTCGATTCCCAGCACTTACTTCTCTAACAGCAACGACCAACCAACTTAAAGAAACCACCCGTCCACTCCCCAACAGCATCACCACGCTGACTCTGGAATGGAACGAAATCACCTCACTATCCTCAATCTGCCATCTAGCATCTCTCCCAAAACTAGAGCACCTCTCCCTTCGCGGAAACAACATCAGCAGCATCACCGACTCCAACACCGTCCCAGACTTCCAATTCCCAACCGTCCAATCTCTCGACCTCTCCCGCAACAACATCTCATCATGGACATTCCTCAATCACATCCCAATCCTCTTCCCAGCCCTAACAACCCTCCGCATCTCCGCAAACCCCTTATACAACCAACCACCCCTCCCACCAGCCATCGCCGCATCCACAATGAGCGCCTCAAAAGCAATGACAGTCGACGAAGCATTCATGCTCACACTCTCCCGCTTCCCACCCACTCTCCGCACCCTAAACTTCAGCACCATCTCCGTACAAGACCGCTCAAATGCAGAAATGTACTACCTCTCCCTCATCGGCAAAACACTCTCCGCTACCTCCGAATCTGAGGAACAGGACATCCTAGCCCAGCATCCACGCTACGGTGAGTTGTGCGAGTTATACGGCGAACCAACTATCACTAGAGCCGTGGTTGGTGACGGCTCTGGGAAACAGGTGCATCCGCGATCTGTGGCGGCGCGGTTGGTTAAGATGGCCTTTCGACTCTCTTCAGCATCTGTGTTTAGTTCCACGGATGGGCAAGTTCATGTTAAGGAGATTCCGGGGTCTTTCAATTCCTACCAGGTGAAGGCGATCGTGGCGCGGTTGTTTGGGCTTCAGCCATTTGGGTTCAAGTTGGTTTGGGAGACGGATGAGTGGGATCCTGTTGAGAGGGATGCTGAAGGTGTTGAGTGGGATGGTGATAGTGATGATGAGGTGCAAGGCGGTGATCCCTCAATCTCAGGTGAGAGTCGATTTGTGCGGCGGGAGGTCGAGTTGGTGGAATCAACGAGGGATATTGGGTTCTTGTTCCAGGGCGAGACGGGCGAGATGAAAATTAGGGTTGAGGTGTTTCCTGTATAGTATAGCGAGCTCTCATGATGGTTGTCGGGTTGTCAACGGTACATAATTGAAGACTAGAGTTTGAAGCATCTACAGTTCACCTGCGCAGGCAAGTTGATCTATTCTTACCAATCGCAAACGACTCATGCATAGAGAAAGAAGGAAGAAGATGATAGATGATGATGTATTGAATAAAGCCATGGAACACAGCATTTAGAAAAGGTGGATGTCGTGGCTTAAACCCGTAAGGATTGATACCTATGGATTCCGGAGGCTGTACGTACCATTCCATGTATCGGTGGAGGATCTTAACAATCATACACAAAATAAACCAAGTAATATATGCGAGCGTAAACGCCCAGAGGAGGGTCCACTGCATAGTGGTCCACATAGTAGCGGTAGTATTGCGTGTTTCGAGGGCGACTTAAACCTATTAGCATTGGTTTCATAGCAAGTTCATGTTCTAGGGCATGTAGACACACAGAAATTAATTAGACTTTGGTTCAACTTCGTGACAACGGATCAGAGGTTTTCAAGGCAAAGATTGCATCTGCAAGTCGTTTCCTGCTCAGGAGGAACTACGCTACAGCTCTTCGTACTTGAGGAAGACACGGCCCAGACTCCTACCTGTAGGCATCTACAGTTCACCTAGACAAGCAAGAATTCGATCTAGATAGCGTTCTTTCAACTATGAACTAATGAGGTGAGCTATCCAACGGTGTCGGACACTGGGTATGGAACTCCCGCGAATAAGTAAAAGCGACATATACACAGGAGAAACAAGAAACTCGTCCGGGGAGAAGAAGAGGCCGAAACGCCATAGTGCTTTGCTCGCTCGCCCAATCCCCTGAACCCCGATATAACAGTGGGAAAAAAAAATGCAAATCAGCAGTCAAATCTTCCCGAGGAAGCACAACGCCTGAACCATGATGCTTTTTGTGAATCTAAGGCGTAGATACGTGTAGACCCGTAAAGACCGACCAGTCTGTACAGTAAGGCCGGTCAAAGGATGAGGAGAGAAGAGAAATGTGAATCAGCTTAGCTCGGGGCTGGAGCTGTTCACTCGCGAGCAACCCACCACGAACGCACCGCCATGCAGCAAATACGCTTGTAGATCTGCGTGGTGCCCTTGCCCTCGGCTTCTTCTTCGATGAATTTCTGTGCGACGAAGAGCTTGGTTCCCGCTTCTTTCTCGTTGGAATAGCCAACCTTCGGCAGACTATTGGGGAAATCGGCCCAACGCTGACCGAGGTGGCGGGCAATGGCAATGGAATAGATGATGTCCCGGTTTTCGTATGTATCCAGCAGCGAGCGACAACGGGACAGGGTATCGTCAATCTGCTTGGCCGAGCTGGCCTCGTCATCGTGGAGCGTAAGGAAGTCGCCAAGTTCGCTCCAGAAATCCAGCTGTCGTTGCAGGAACTGATCAGGAGGATTGGGTGGGGTTGCGGCATCCATGCCCAACGGCCGCGACAAGGCATTTTGTTCCAAATGATTCCAGCTCAGCAAGGCCTCAATGGCGTTGAGACGGGCACTAGTCACAAGCAAGTTCCAGTCTTGTCCGTACTGGCCATTCTCTGCGCTTGGCACCTGGCGACACAGCGTCATACTTCTCCAGATGATTGAGGCCTCAAAGCTTTCGAGACGAGCCAGGGTGTTGCCGTCGCCGAGGTTCCACTCGTTGAACGCATTGATCAGTGCTGAGTAGTCCGCCATGAGCTGCGAATCTGCCATAAGGATCGGTAGCGCTTTTTCTGAATACCAGCGGACTTCCAACAACTTGTCAATCGCAGGCGCATATGTGGCTAGGAAAACAGCCTGGATCTCTTCGAGGCGACCGGGAGGAAGGTTTCCAACAGGATGAGGAGGCGGAGGATCAATGCCCCGTAATGAGATCAGGTCATTGACATGGAGTGTTTTCGGTGCTGATAGGCGTTAGCTACTATTGTGCATCCAGAAACGGCCCCTCAAGAACTCAAGGGGTACTCGCGCATACCTTTGTATGTGGGCTCCGAGCTCCGAGGCCGCATATCACCGGAGTTCTGCATATCTGTCGGGCGTTGTGTGTTGTTGTGGGCTCCGAAGCTAGGGTCGACGGAAGCTCCGTGATGTTGTTCAAGTTGGTCGGTCGAGGTGCTAGGGGATTCGGAGTGGAGGGACGGCGCAAAAGGTTGCGAAGAGGCGGGCATGTACCCAGGGGGCGCGGAAGGGTAGGAAGGAATCGACTGAACAGGAGGGCCTTGGGGATTGACGACCAGTGACGGAGGAGGATTCGGAGCTGGCTGGATGGCCGAGGGAGTGGATGCTTGAGGCCTGAACACTGGGTCGTAGCCTAAGCACTCGCGCTTGCTCTTGACGCAATTTCTGCAGACCGGATGTCCTTCGTCACACTTTCCCCAAAAATTAGTAGATTGTCAAAAACCAAGAGGCGCAAAGAAAAAGAGAGGTCGTGCGTTAAGTGGGAGATAAAATAAACGATGGCGGGGTCTGCGGGCACAAGCGAGACCCTGCGCCCCGCGAAACGCGAAACACGAAACTCAATACAAACTACGTACCTTGATTCTTCGCTTGCGACAGGTCAAACATCCGGTTTTTGTGCGTCGCTTAACCTCCTTTTTATGTCTTCCGCCTGATAGAATCTTGTTAGGGTCACCGGGTAGCGGGTATCGCATCTGCGAGGTCGGGTTCGAACCATTTGACGAATATCCGGTCATATACTGGCCCATTGAAGCCATCGGAGGCATGTGTGCAGGCATCGGCGACCCGATAGGAGCCTGTGGCACCTGTCCAGGCTGTCCCTGGCCATTGTTTCCGGGGTTCGAATTCACCGAGGCGAAGCCACCGGGGTTGTGATACATGTCAGGGCTGTGCTGTTGGTAGTTCTGTGGCGGCTGCGACTGGAATTGGTGCTGAGACGGCCCCTGGGGCGGCTGTTGCCCATCTACTTGATGTTGCGGACCAGGATTTTGCGGATATTGGTACGTGCCGTTGGGGGTTGCTTGGTAATGGCTCGAGCCATTCATCGACTCCGAGTGCTGGTGCTGGTGCTGGTGCAGGCCAAAGTTGTTTCCGGAGTCTGCAGATCCGGTGCGGTGGTCATGGGGGTCGAATTCATGGTCGAACGAGTGATGTTCGTCCATGGTGGGGATATCAGTCCCAATCGCCGGTAATGAAGAGTCGAGTGAAGGCAGATTTGTATCGATCGCGGGAAGTGAGATATCTGCGTCTGCGGAAGACCCTACTGAGGGTAGTTCCGTGTCAAAGTCCAAAGATGGAATGTGGGAGTCCATCGCAGGTAGCGAATGGTCCATCAACGAGGTGGTGACATTCGGCGCAGGCGCAGACGGCTCAGTTTCTTCCTGCGGGTTGCCAGTGTCCACTTGTTGGTTGGTGTCCGCGACTGGTTGCTGAATTACTGATGGAGGCTCAGTCATCGCAGCTGGTCCCTGATCCGAATCCGAGGGTGCCTGTGTCTCTTCTGTCGGCTGCCCACTCTGCGCGGCGGGTGGGCTAGTCTCTGTAGCTGGCGCATTCGACTCGGTGGGCACATTGGCTGGATCGCCAGAGTTGGGATCCGTCGGTTCTGACATGTCTGGTCACGGTGATGCGTATAATCAAGGCGTAGTATCGCCCGCCGTCACGTTCGGGATTAGTCCCCAGACGGGAACAGGCCGAGGTGGAGGTCAAAGATCGTGCCGCTTGTTGCTGAGTAGAGGCACCACACCAGATCGGTCGGGCTGGTACTTGTAAATCATTTATTCCCTTTCGGTCTGGCATAAAGCGCGATGCGTTAGCAAGACTTTTTTTCGCGTGGTAAAAGCAATCCAGCCATGGTAAAAGTTTCGCAGCAAAAAACGCGTCCCATAATGCGCATTCAAATCGGTGTGAGCATGAAGATGATGTGCATCTAGCAGAACCTCCGATTGGCTCAATCCTTGTCATCCAGCTCCATGTGGAAGGTTATCAAGAGGAGAGCAAACCCAAACGGTGGGCAAAGATATGCTCTGCCACACAATCCTGAGCCCCGATCGAGTGCGAATTACACATGCCGCGTAGTTACGAGGCTCGATATTTGAAATCGCCAAGTTTTTGTAGAGCTCGTGCTAGCCGATCGGAGTCCGGCCGCATTCTTCGTGCTAGGGCCCCGAAGACGACTCTTCCCGCTCACAGGCTCACGCCCAGCTGGAACACCATATCGCGGGGGTAATCTCAGGGAAATAAACGGTCTCGCCTAGGAGCAACATGATTGTGAAGGCACTGAAAAGGGGCCTCCGCAGCGCCTGCGTGGATGGGAGGGACATGCGACTCGAGCGAAGACGGCGGTTTTGCTGGGCTGTAGAACGCGCGATTGGTTCAAAAAGAATGCACTCACCGGGCAAAGACGTATTGGGGTGTCTAAAAAGGGATACAGCACGAGTCGTCGAGAACTCTGTGTGTATGGGATGTCGGTGGCAGGCAGGGAGAGATGCGCGAAGTTGAAGCGAACCAAAGGAGCTTTCTTTTCCGGCGATTCAAGTCTCCGCTTCGACAGAAAAAAATTGGGGTGGCAAGTCTATACTACAACACCGACCCTGACCACGCCCAGAACTACACATTGAGTGATTATTTTAAAAGTACGCAGTTCGATAAGATCACTTTTTTAAATAAAATGTCCTTTGTGCTTTGACGTGTGGGGAAGTGGACCGTGTTTGTATACTGCCAGCGGTGTGATCTATGAGGCTATAATCACAGTGTATCGAAACATATTCTTAATATCTCTTTTACACTCAAGTTTTCGAGCTTGATATGTTTCTTTTGTTCTTGACTTGATCTCCATATGCGTGGTGGTAATATTCATATGCCGAGGTACCTGTATGGAGAAGCCAGCAGATCCATTCCCCTCGAAAAGAAAGGGCTTGTGAGATTAGACATGTCGGGTTCCCAGATAAACTCATTTGTCGTGTCATGATTGCATGATTATCCGAGCTGATTCGGGTATCATTTTTGGTTGGGCTGGCCCCAAGTCTCTGAGTGAAGCAGGTAGAAATAGCGCGTCACCATCCATTTGCGTTTGCTGCATTCAGTTTACCAGGCTTTTCATAGCTCATGCTGCAAATTTGAATGCTCAGAAAGCTGAACTGGTGACGGTGTTCCCTGGAAAGGTATTGCCCTGTCGCGTATTATTTCCTCATGACTTTGGGTTTGCGCTTCTTGAAAACAGGTCCCGCTGCTTCCTCAGCTGGCGACTTTTCGTGTACTGCGGGCATAGAAACCTCTCCAGGCTCTTCTGTTTTAACTTGAGGGGGCTCATCTGTCCCCGATGTTTTCGAGTCGGGGGCTTCATTCTCTGTCTTTACAACAGAGACAGGCTGCTGTTTCTGCTCCTCAAGTTTCTCGAGTTCCTCCTTTGCAGCTGTAGGCATAGCTGCTTTTGTCTTCTTCAGATCCTTGGTAGAAGCAAGAAGAGCATCCAAATCCTCGTCATCGTCCTCCGCGCCAGGGTATGTCTTCATTCTCGATCCCCACCCTTGCCTCGTGATGGGCTCAGGAGAATGCTCATTCTCCTCTTCATCTCCCTCATGCTTGCGTTTGCGAACACCAATAGACTTGGCAGCACCTTCCAGTCCCTCGGGTTCGATCTTGGTTTCCGAGAGCGTCTGCCACTCACCCGCCAAGGCCATATCCCTGCGATACTCCTCAGGGACTGCGACACCCATTTCAGCTAGTTGCGCAATCTGCTTTTTCCTTTCCTCTACACTGACAGGACGATCGGCCTGTTTGGGTGCTGGGGCCGCGGCTTTTTTAGGCGTGGCGCTGGACGCGGAGGACCCGCCTCCCACGGCCTGGCGCAATCGCTCGACCTCGCTTTTTGCGCGAAGGGTCTCTCTCTGCTGGTTCTCATTGTTTTTATGAATGTCGCGGAGGAAGCGCTTCAGGCTGGACTGGTGTTTTCCGCTCGCCTCGTGTTGGGTTCTTTCGAAAGGTGTGTCACGGATGAAGACCTTGCATTGTTTGCACCAATGGCGCGGCTGTGATAGAAACATCGGGTTAAAGACAGAAAGTGAAAGAGGCGAAAGGGTAACTTACTGCTGATTTCCAGTATTCGGCCATGTTGCAGGGTGTAGTGTAGTCTGCATGACGAAGTCGAGGTCCACGCGATAAGATCAAAGCTCCGTCAGACTAGTCCTAAAGCAGTAACACCGTTTGCTATAGAGGCAGGAGTCTGGGCCGTGCCTTCCTCAAGTACGAAGAGCTGTAGCGTAGTGTCTCATAAGGTAACAACTTGTAGATGTAATATTTGTCTTCGCAAACTCCAATCCATTGCCACAATATTCATCCAGAGTCTAATCTGTATGTGTCTACATGCCCTAGAGCATGAACTTGCTATGAAACCAATGCTAACAAGATTTAAGTCACAAACCACCACTGCAATCGCCCCGTCTCCGCTACCATGAACTGGGCTTTTCTCTGGGCCGCGGTCCTCGCATATACCGTTTGGTTTACTATGCGTATCATCACTAAGATTGTTATTAGGCACTACATGGCCGAGTAAGTACAACCTCCGGAATCGATATGTACCAATTCTGATAGGTTGAAGCCCTGAACTTTCTTCTGCCATGTTCATCCTGTATGGATTTGCAGATCATCCTGTAGTTCGCACACCACAAGACACGTGACGGGGAGGCGATTATGTTTTCAATCATCCTTCAATACATCATCATCATCATCATCAGCTTCTTCCTTCTTTCTATATGCATGAGCCGTTTAAGGTGGGCTTTGGAAACTACGGGGACTGCTAAGAATGGAATAGATGCTTTGAACTCGTTCATGCCTCTTATATAGGTCTGTATCTGAATGCAAAATGAAAAATGACACCTTTGACCACCAACTCCAGAACCAAGATCACAACGCCGTATGAGAAAACTTAATTCTCATCACTGGTTCATGTTGCTGGCACGCAAGTATCGAGCGAAGCTGTTATCTTGATCTGATGGGTGTTCCTTCGAGCCAAGAGCCTGCTGGTAGCGCTGAGAGAGACCTTCATCATTGCCTGTACTGGGACCTTCGTAGTCTTCCTCGCTATCATCCTCTCCATCAGCCAGTCCTCGCTTGATAATCTCATCCTCTTCTTCATCTTCAGCCTCGCTAACAGTCTCGGGCCCAACCTCAGGGCCCTGGCCCTGTCTGCGACCAGATCCAGAGACATTCATGTCCTTCATCAGCTTGCCCAGTTCAATTTCCCGCTGGTTGGCTCTGTTCTCTTCGCGCTCCTTCTTTTTGCGCTCGAGTTCTGGCTTGTAGTCACGCTCAAACTCTTGTCGCTTCTCTTCCACGGCTGCAAAGAAATCATCAACGCCATCGCCTGTCATGGAGCTCACGCCCACAACGCTCAAGTGACGATAGAATTCCTCGAGCATCAGACTCATGCTGTTCAACAGTGATCCCATATATCCACTGCCGGCTCCAAATCCACCGGCAGCACCCTCGGTACCAAAGGCACCGGATTCTTCTTCCTCGCGCAAAGCCTGCTGGAACTTATCAAAGTCGGTCATCCATTCCTGAGCAAAATCGGCATCCTTGACATCGGTCTTGTTGAAGACCAAGATCATGGGGAGTTTAGTCTTGTAAAGAATGCTGCACGCATACAGCATGTTGCTCATAAAGGTGCTGGTCGAGCTGGCTCGCGGGGTATCGATAATGTATGCGATAACAGTTGGGAAAGACGAAGCGAGAGTCTCGAGGAGAATACTTCCGGATGCACTCCACACGAACACCTCGATCTGGCCGGGTGTATCAACCAGGATATGTTCGATCGGTTTGGCATTCGGCTTGCTGGGATCCGGAGTGGTGCGCTTCTCCAGAAGAGCAATGATCTGATCGACCTTGGTGGCGAACAGGTTCAGAGATGTAAGGATACCACCGTTTGGTCCTAGGTTATATTGACGCATCACTTCCTTGTAGTTGATCGAATCTCGGATATCGATGTTGCTGTCAAAGGGCACCGAGTGCACCGCGGGGTCGAGGTTCATCACATAGGGTACCGTTTTATTTGAGTGCAGGTAGGAGTTAATCCTCTGCATGAAGGTTGTTTTTCCCGAGCCTAAGCGAAGAAGATTGTCAATGATCCGGTGTTCCTGATTTGAGCTCTTGAGGCTTACCTGCCATGCCCACGCAGACGACGGACACCGGGTTCGACATGGTGAAAAGCGAAAGGTCCCTTGCTAGCTAGGTCTTTGGTTTGAAGGGAAGGCTATTCCGAGATTATTGTGTCGTGTGATCGGATGCAAATGTTGTGGCGGGGGAAGTGAGGAGCTCAACTTTTTTTCTCGGAAATTCTGGTCGCGGGGAACCAGACGATCTGCCTGGACCGCCCGGAGCCAAACGTCATTCCGCATCAGCTCTTCTCCCTTGAACCATCACCACACGAGGAGCACGATGACCTTAGAGGATTTTGAGAAGTCACTAGCGGAGGACCAGGGTCGGCGGGAGAAGGACAAGGACCGTCACCGGCGAGACCGCGACCGCGACCGCAGCAGTGAACATTCCAGACATTCTCGCCATCACCGTTCCAGCCATCATCGGCGGCATTCGTCCAGATCCCGCGAGCGCAGGAGTGACCGGGATCATGAGTCCAGCCATCACGAAGACGATGACCATCGTTCTAAGCGTTCACGTCACTCGACCGACCATGGAGACGATCGCGACCATGAGCGCAAGCGTCGGCACCGGCACCATTCAAGCAAAGACGATGCCGAAACCGCACCTAAGGTGACCGTGGAGGAGCGGCCGACTCAGTTGAAACGAGACTCTTGGATGGAAGCTCCGAACTCTCTGGACATTGACTACGTCCACCGACCGGACCATCAACGCGTGCAGGAGGCCTTAAAGCCGAAGATGCTATCAGCTGATTACGAGCTTAAGATTCACGACAAGGAGCTCAATGAACACCTCCGCGATCTCAAGGAAGGGAAAGCACTCGCGGATATTGAAGAAGAGCCGGCGCAGCACGAGGTGGATTACACATTTGGAGATTCGGGGTCGCAGTGGAGAATGACCAAACTCAAGGGTGTCTACAGAGAGGCCGAAGAGACCGGCAGACCCGTAGACGACGTCGCCGCTGATCGCTTTGGAGACCTGCGCTCCTTCGATGATGCCCGCGAAGAAGAAACTGAACTGGATCGTCGTAAGATGTACGGCGAGTCCTACGTGGGCAAGGACAAACCGAGCGGAGAGTTGTTCCAAGAAAGGAAGCTTCAAAACAATGTCCGCAGGGATCCACACGAGCATATTCGCGATCCAGCAGAGGAGCTCAAAACGGAAGGCCAGGGCAAGACTATGGAAACTGAGCCTCCGTCAAACACCACACAACATTTGGATCTGACATCATTGAATCGCCTCAAAGCTCAAATGATGAAGGCAAAGCTGAAAAAGGCCCCTGATGCCGCTGAACTTGAAGAACAATACAATACTGCCGCCGCTGCTATGGCCAACCGCAAGGAACCCGACGTCGTGGTGCTCGGGGTCAAAGAAAATCGCATGCTTGCTGGATCAAGGAACGAGGTCAAGGCGGTGGATACGAAGAGAGGCCGCGAAAGGGGTCTAGTTCAAGACAACGAAGACATGACCATTGAAGATATGGTCCGCGAGGAACGCAAGACTCGAGGGCAGATGGGAGGTGAAGGAAAGCGGTTGGCAGAACGTATTACCCGTGATGGCCAGTTCGAGGTAAGTTGTCACCACCCTCCAGCAATTCTACTCTTTTCTAACGTGCGTCTATAGAATGATCTGGAGTATATGGACGACAATGCTTCCAAGCTAGCCAAGCGAGTGCACCGATCTGAAATCGACATCAAGAGTGCGACAGTCAACGAGTTCCGTAAGATGAACCGCATCTTAGACAATTGCGCCCTCTGTCATCACGAGGACACTAATACACCTCCGATCGCTCCGATTGTGTCCCTTGCGACCCGGGTATTCCTGACGCTTCCTACCGAGCCCGAGATCAGCGATGGAGCTGCCACGATTGTGCCCATCCAGCATCACACTAATCTTATGGAATGTGACGATGACGAGTGGGAAGAAATTCGCAACTTCATGAAGAGTCTAACCCGTATGTACCATGACCAAGGCCGGGATGTAATCTTCTACGAGAACGCAGCCCACCCTCAACGGAAACGGCACGCATCCATGGAGGCAGTCCCTCTACCATACAGCCTTGGAGAGACGTCGCCTGCGTTTTTCAGGGAGGCCATTTTGAGCGCCGAGTCGGAATGGTCACAGCACCGCAAGCTCATTGACACCCTGGCCAAAGCGAAGCAGGGCCTGGGAAGATCCGCATTTCGCCGCACACTCGTGAAGGAGATGCCTTACTTCCATGTCTGGTTTGAGCTTGATGGTGGCCTGGGACATATTGTGGAGGATGAGCACCGCTGGCCCCGTGGAGATCTGTTTGCACGAGAAGTCATTGGAGGCATGCTCGATGCGCCTCCGGACGTTATCAAGCGACAAGGCCGCTGGAATCGGGGCGATGATCGCCGGGTGGAACCATTTAGGAAACGCTGGAAGAAGTTTGACTGGACTCGTATTCTTATTGAAGGGTAGGAGAGTGTTCGCACTTTATAATACGGCCCCTAGGCGGGCTCAATGCAGCATAAAGGAGAACGTGATAGTACCCTGAGACAGTAAATCATCTCTGTAAACCAAGATTGTTCCCTAGGGCTCCGCCAATTTGCCGAACTTGCGTAATAATCTGCCAAATGCCCAGACCTCGGAATGTATAGATCGAACTGTATCTATGGCTATTGCGTCTCTCAGTCCACTAAGGCATGTAGTAGTTAGTTAGGGCGCGGGTTCCCACTTTATAAATCAATTGAGGCCATTCTATTCGCAAGGCTCTGGCGTTCTGCGCGGGGAACTGTCAGCGATAACGGTCTGGCGCGGGGCCCAGTCATATTCTCGGCCGATGTCTCATATATCCCAACTCTTTGAGCAGAGACCTTCTTTCTTCCCTGTATACCTTCTCTTATTAGATTCAGCTTCTCCGGTTTGAATATCCCGTTTACGAGCTCGTTGTGACTCATAGAATCGCCTACCTCTTCTCCCAGACAGCCGAATTCAGGTGCCTGCCACATTTCTTATCAGTAAGTCGAGCGCCTTTCCATGACATATCTGCGTCTTCTTTCGTCTATAAGCAACACTTCATGGTCTTCGCATTGCATACCCGAGCTATACATCGCCATTGAGTGTCGTGCGAGGTTCTTACCTGCCCAAAAGAGTGTTTACAAAGACTGTCGGTGGATCAGCACTCCAAAACTAACAGCTTGCATTGCAGATTCCCATATAAACAGCTCATCATGGGATCCGCAGATGCCAGACCCAAGATCTTGCTTCTTGGAAAGATTAATCAGTGAGCCACCAGACTGGCTCGTTTATCCCAACGCTGACAAGTTTAGTGCACAAAAATCATGGGATGCGCTGGGTGAGCTTGGCGAATTGGTAAAGCCAACCGCCACCAATCGAGCCGACTTCATCCAAGAGTGCCGAGATGGGAAGTATGACGGTGTTGTCGCTGCCTACCGTACCTACTTCTCCGTTGCCATCACAGGCCCGGTAGACGAGGAGCTAGTGAACGCGCTCCCAAGCTCTCTGCAATATATTGCCCACTGCGGTATGGCCCAATATCGACCGTCAGTTCAAGGTACTAATCTTCCATGATGAAACAGGGGCTGGTTATGACCAAATCGATGTCCACGCGTGCACTGCGCGCAAACCCATGATTCGCGTATCTAATGTCCCCACCGCCGTAGACGATGCGACGGCCGATGCGAACATGTTCCTTATCCTCGGTGCTCTGCGGAACTTCAATGCTGGTATGCATGCTCTACGTCAAGGGAAGTGGCTTGGCCAGCCTGCGCCGCTGCTCGGCCATGATCCCGAGGGAAAGACCCTGGGGATTCTGGGCATGGGTGGCATTGGACGTAACCTGATGAGGAAAGCCGAAGCTTTCGGTATGAAGGTCATTTATCATAACCGTCGCCAGTTGAGTGAGGAACTTTCTGGTGGTGCTCAATATGTCACTTTTGACGAGCTCCTGGCTACTAGTGATGTGCTTAGCTTGAATTTGCCGTTGAATGTAGGTATTTCCTGTGGATACGTCAAGGCGTTCAGGGTGCTAATATTTTCTAGAAACAAACTCGCCATATTATTGGCAAAGATGAGTTTGCTAAAATGAAAGACGGGGTGGTTGTCGTCAATACGGCTCGCGGTGCTGTCATGGATGAGGCTGCGCTGGTCGAGGCTCTGGACAGCGGCAAGGTGTTTTCGGCCGGTCTTGATGTTTTTGAAGAGGAACCCGAGATCCACCCTGGTCTGCTCAGCAATGCGAGTGTAATGCTAGTCCCTCATATGGGTACCTGGACGATCGAGGTGAGCTTCACAACCCGAGTGGCTGCGCACTTGGATCTTGAAGCTGACATTCTATAGACACTCACTGCGATGGAGGAATGGGCTATTGATAATGTTCGTCTGGCAGTGACTACTGGCAAGCTGAAGAGCCCGGTCTCCGAGCAGGTTGACTTGTAAATTCATACTCTAAATACGAAGATCGTCCTTAGATAGATTTGCCGCGTATGAATCTAGAAGTACAAGACATGCATGTTCCAAGGTTATTGGGTTTTCAGTCTAGTTCAGTACTCGGCAGAGACGCAGGAAGCAAGAATCCATCTATTATATTGATCAGACGAGACTATTCTTATCATTCCTTACAGTCAGCCCATTGCAATTACCAAGTCGTGTCTCATTAAGTCATATCTAGACAGGTAGCATCGGAATCAACCATGTACCTTCACAACAACTTCTCATCCAAGTCGCGCTCATCAAACGGGTCTCCAAACTCATCTGAAAACAAAGTAATTAGCAAATGCCACCTCCAAACCAATCCAAAGACATACGTAGGTTAAAGTCCTTGTCCACCACATGCTCCATCGCGCGCTGATAGTCTTCTTGAGCACGCTTGGTCTGCCATGGCGCAAGGTGCTGTTCTGATCCTGCTCGAGCTTTCTGTGCAGCGTTGCCCTCAACTTCCTTGGGATCGACAGTTGCGGGTTTATCGGGTATTTGTTGCTGAGAACCCGGGGGGGAGAGCTTGGATGCGGCAGCAGGAGTGTGAGTGAAAATGGTTGGGGTCCGGGCGCCAGCTTCATTGCCATCGGAGTCTGTAAGTAGTGAATCGATGGAAGACGCCATCTCGGAGTCGCCGTCTAGATCTTTGGAATCTGTGGAGATGTGAGCGGAGGGTCGGTAATTGGTTTTGGATATGGACCTGGGAAGAGGGGTGGGGGGATAGGCACAAGATAGCTTCACGGAGCCAACGATGCTCGGATCATTTTCATGTAGAAGTCAGATAGAAAGAGGATCAAACTTACCAATGGCCATTTTTGCGGTGCATGAAGTGAGCTTAATAGATCGATGGAATTGGCGGAGAGCGGAGATCGACGCGGCGTGGGCGGTGACCGTTTGGGCACATACGATTTTTCTCTTCCTGACATCCCTATATACGCGGGCATATCGTTGGGTTATATTTTGTCTTTGCAACTGCATCATTTTATCTCTTACTTCCCTTCGCCTTTTTACTTACCGTGTGCCATGAGCGCAAACGCTGAGGTTCCCAACGCATGGGAAGACGACTGGGAATCCCAGGCAGATGTAAGCAGTCCACTCTCCGTTATGTTGAATGTATGCTGTTTTGAATCTAGAGAGACATGCTGATGGTGTGGTTCAGATCCTAGCGACCAAGTCAGCCACAGAGCCCGAGAAGAAAGTCTCCTCTAAAGTTACCAAAGCACAGCGCCGCGCGCAACAGGCGGAATTTAACCGACAGCTATGGGCAGAGGCGTGCGTTGTTTCTCTCTATAAACCAGTCATGATCTCGAGATTAATTCAAGTTATTATGGCAGCGAAACCCCGCAAACATTCCACTTCGTTGAGGCACGCTCCGATGCTGTACCTCTCAAGCAGGACATCAAGCCGGCCGTCACCCTCCTCAGCCGAAGACCGCAAATCGCAACTCGGCAATCTGCAGCTGGAGTAGATGGGGCAACAGCCGGATTTAAACAGCTCGGCCTAGATGGCGAAGAAGGCGATTCGGATGACGAGTCGAAGCCTCGGGAGCCCACGCCGGAAGAACGCCAGGCGATCGCACTCAGGAACCGGGAAGAAAAGCAGCGCAAATATGAGGAAGTGCGCGAGAGACTCTTTGGCAGTCCGTCTGCTACGGCATCTGGCACTTCGTCTGGAAGTACAACCCCGCCCCGCCAAAATTCGTCAGTAGACAGCAGAGGAAAAGGCAAGGGTCGTGGTGGTCGGGACTACCAGAAGCGAGACTCTTCTACGGCTGTGAATAAGTCCAGACATCTCTATGATCCGTCGACGTCCGCCAGGTCGAACGGACCGCAACTACAAAGGCGAGAGCGCCAATTGGGTCGGGGCGACACCGACAAATCACCTGCTCCACAGCAGCCGACTCGGAGCCCCCGTGGACCGGATGGCAGTGGTAGAGGTGGCTTTGGATTTGGCAACAGAGGTGCGCGAACAAGTTAAAGAGTATACTACATTGTATCGGACTTTCATCACTTCGCCCGTGCTTACTCCCGCGACCAGCGGCGGGAGAGAGCGGCACCCCGTTCTTCGTGGCCCGTCGAAGAGAACGCTTTCCTCGCATTCAAGGAAGCCCGCGTCCCGAATTGATTGCATTTGCAACCTGAGAAGTATTCGGGCGGTTCTCTGTCAGACAACGTGTCAGCGACGTGCGGTCTGGCGTTGGATTGATCAAGGGCACTCACCGGCATAACGCTCATAGCTGTCAAGATAGAGCCCATCTGCACTGGTCGTTGCTTGGACATGCTCATTGGTCTCGATGGCATTCACCCATGAGGCCCATCTTGTTCCTTCCTCGACATCTGGCCAACCTCGATAGGGTTTCAACACGCGACGGAGCCGAAGGACCCATGGGGCAGCCTGGATGTCCACAAAGGAGATCTGCGATCCCATGAAGAATGGCCCACGAGTATCTGCAGCTGTCATAAGCTGGCTGAACGCGTTTCGAAGCTCCTGTGCGTTGGCAATCTGTTTCTGCTGGTCCTGCTCCTGAAGGACCCGGTAAAAGTTTGGCACAACGTTGCGGTTGATCTAGAGACTGTCAGCAATGTTCGATGACAGGAGTGAGAGTGCTTGCTGACATGGTCTGCCCATAGCCGGCAGTGAGCGCGCAACTTTGCATCTGTGGGCATAAGTGACGTGCCAAGGCTCAAGTCCTCCAGCTGTTGTGCGTTATTAGCATTGTACGCGGAGGCGGTGATACCTGGAATGGCAGGCTCCTCACATATTCCATAAGCACTGTGCTTTCATAGCACCCCCAGTCGTCGTGCCGCAATGCTGGCACAAGCCCCCGTGGATTCACCTCCAGCAGTGACTGGGGCTTCTTGTATGGATCTACTTCAATATACTGATAAGGAATGCCTTTCAGTTCAAGTGCGATCCAGACACGCTGCACGAAAGGGCTGGGAGAAAGAATCATCGAGTTAGCTGGACATTGATGCTATCATCGGGCCATCTGCATAATGCAGTGAGAACCCAACTCACCAAAAGCAGCTGCCATACAGCTTAAGATTCGTCTCGGCTGAATGGCGAATCACTGTAGCGGCGGCCAAGCCTGTCGCTTTGGTGTGGTATGACTTCTGCGTCTGATGAGCGTCGGCCATGGCTCGATACTGCAAGAGATAGATTGGTAAATCTTTCACGAATCAAGAATGAACTCAGAAACGATCATTAGACACACGTCAGGGAGTCTTAGTGCAGAAAAGAACAGTCAAGATTGCAAATGGAAGCGCATGTTGATATGACGTAGCCGATCTTGCAGAGAGCAGCGAAGCCCCACCGAAGTCTTGCAACGGAGACAGGAAAAGTGAACATACCGACTTTTTTCTCTCCTTATCCTCTTTCATAAAGTGTCTTTGGACACTATTCTTTTTAATACGGTCGCTATCCTCGAGCGTATGTCGATGACCACCTCCCCCTCCTTCACTTTTCCCGTTGGCACCATTTCCGTTCACGCGCTGGATGGTGAAATATCGCGCTCCGTTCGCCCCAGGATGATCATGTGGGAGATTGGGCCCCGGTGCCAGCACTCCAAAGGGCTGGTTTTCCTGACCCGGAAACGAGGTGTGGATTCCAGGCAAGAACTCCGCAGGCAGTGATTCAAACCCGCCAGTTGTATCTATAACCCCGCTGCCGGGAAAGTATTCCGTAATCTTGATCTTGACGTCGCAGAGATCTCGCTCCCTTGCCGTGCGCTTACGCTTTTTCTTGGTTGGGTCGTCTGTTTTGGGTGTCCCTGGAGGCCGACCTTTCAGGCGACAGTCCCAGTAGTGGGATACGAGTGGTCTGCGCTTGTAGCGTTGGGTAGAGCGATGGGAGTAGACGTTGTCAACGTGAGGGAAGTAGGTCTGGAATCTGTGAAACCGGGTCTGTCAGCAATCATCGAAGCTCGGGCAATCCATTGCAATATGAGATAGCGTACTGGTCTTCGCTCAAAGTGATGGTCTCGTCCACGTGGAACAATTTATCCCTCCAGTACTCCAAATCAGGTGGATCCAGGATCAGCTTGCCTGGTAATTGTCCAGCAAGGCTCGTGGCCATCGGGTCGGGTGTCAATCCGCCATAACTTGGCTGCTGAAAAGACGGATGTGACTGGAGCAAGGGGATTCCATCGTCTGCAGTAGCTTGCGCGTTGCTTTCCAAAGCTACGGCGTTCTGTGCCTGGGTCGCATTCTGTAGAGGCTGGCGCTGGTCAACATCGCCAATGGAACGGAAGGACGCGACGGGCTGCGAGTCGGGATGGAAGTGGCTAAGCTGCGACAGGCCCTGTCCCTCATCGACAATTCCGATCGATCCTAATGAGCGCGAGGAACGCAGGTCGGAATCCATGAGTGGAGTGTATCGCGCTGCTTTTGGCGGGTGCGGAGAAGAAAGGACGGGCGGTTGAAGCGGCGTTGCGGTTTCCGTGTATTGGGATTGGGGCTGCAACTACACACCTTCAGTAACTATAGCTACATCTCCAGTATTAATATTGGTACTCTTTTGCAGAACTCGCCTAGCAGAGCCTAAATACTGCTCTGAATCTACAAAATCAAAAGGGACATTCAAGGATAAAACTCAAGCCATCTCATTCTTCCCAAACTCCGAAACTTCCATGTCCAGTAAACCATGCAAATACAGATTCTAGCAATCCTGCAATCTTCAAGCCTAGAGGCCCTTCTTCCCAGCGTGCTTCTTAGCAGCCTCTGCATTGGCAAACGGGAACCCAGCGGTTCTCTTATCGGCCCCGGTCCGGGAACTGATCCTGCCACCACTGCTCCCAAAGAGCACGCACCAGAGACCAATGCCAGCAAGGATCGAGTGCACTACTACCGCCGCGAGGAACGCTCCTTGCTCTTTGGGGATATACCAAGTGTATGCACAACAGGCCGTTGTGACGTGGAAGACTGAAGTCACCATAAGAGTCGGCAGAGCATATGGTGATCTTGGGTCCGCCTCATCAGTTGTGACAGATCCCGAGGATGTGTTTGTCAGAGGGACCGAGCCCGTCAACAACGCAGTCAAGACCGCAAGCGTCAAAAGACTGAAACCCAGGCACCGAGCAAGGTAGACCTCGATAGCTTTAAGACGGCAAACGTTAGCATAGACTTGGGGGAGGTTGACTGCCACCTCAGAGAGCGGCGGGGATCACGAACAGGAAGCAGGTCGAGTCTCGTCCAGTAGCATGGGCACTATCATGCTCGGACCGGCGATCAAGGCTAAGCTCTGCAAGGAAAGCCATCCGGCTGTCGAGTATGTGTATGCGTGGAAGACCTTTTTATCTCGGGTTAAACAGCCGCATCAAAGCAGACGATGCCCTCACACACCAAGCAGACTGTATGCCTAGAGGTAGCTCCATGTGCGGGCACCGACGATGGGGCTGGTAGCTTACATCCATCTTGAGTTGGTCGATATGAATTAAATTTCAAGTTTCCGTAGTAAAAGTCAACTGCGAAAGTTGGTTGCAGAGTGGGAGAGGTTAAGTAAAGTTGAGAGCTTATTCAGGTAATGAGCTTGCGAGGCTATAACCCATATGACGTCACCCGATTTGTCTCGTTTGCACCGCGATCATCTCTACACCGACATCTCTTACCAAAAGCTTCATCGGCTCAGACACACCATAGCGAATTGCCCTAGCCACCTTAGAGGGTCTACTCCATTTTGGAACCAAGCTCTTAGATGCTTCAGTAAAGCCAGTTCTATAATACTCGAGATAGCAGAGAGCAATGATCACCTGGTAACATTCAACGCATCATACCATCTACCAGCGACAACAACCACCGCCAGGAAACCAGTAGACTGGACACCATAAAGCTGTTATGGAGAAAAGAAAGAAATATAGAAATGTGTTGATCTGGCTGTGTCTGAGTTATGTAGGGGTCAATAGAACTAAGTTTGGTGGGGACTGTAGGTAAGTTGGGGAAGTGGGGCTGGCTCCCTTATATCTCAGTAAATTGTTTGTTTTTTCACCACCCCTCCACAATTACCTAGTGGTTAAGCCGGTACCCAACCCAGGCAATACCACTAGAAGGTCGGGTTCAAATTCTGAAGCCAACACCATCATTATTGGGGCCCTTCAGAGATCGGACTCCGATGAGGGATGGCCTTCTTCTCTTTTTCTTTTTTCTTGTTTGACCTTCTTATATGACATCTCTGATACTTTGAACTATTGATGCGCTACCTTCCCTATACTCGTATTTTTATAATGTCGCAAACCCCGAGTCATGATCGCTAATTTTGAGGAATCTGTCCTGACTTATGCTAAGGCGCGTGACTTGTAAATAAACTCCCGTATAAGACTTTTCTGTGCACTGCCCTACATGGTTTTGCCAGGGAAGCCAACAAAGATAACGCTGCCTTGGTAGAGAGAAACGAGAATCATATTAGCCATCTAGATTAATTCTCCACGGTACTAATCGTCATATACGAGGAGGCAAAATGGTGATCTCTCCTACTCCTTCGGCAACCTCAGCTCCAAGTTCTCACGATACTCTAACGCTTTCAATACTGCTCATTTTGTATCGACAAATCTTAACTTCTTCCTCACTTCCCTATATGTCTACATGTTTTGGCAAGATTTTCTCCCAGTAATAGACCTGCGGGTTTCCTTTGATTCTTGATACCTAAATACGTATCCATGGATGTAGGCTCATGTATTAATCACAAAACTCCACTCGTCATCATCCTTTTATGCCCCTCAATCTGCATCAGTTTTCCACCGTGGAAGTCATAATCAATCAGTCACCGTGCACCGCAAAGAGCGCCATTTAATCGCATTATCTGCGGCCTCGGGGGCGGGAGAAAAAGTCGTGCAGCCTGCCCAGCTCGTAATCATGGCCGAGTAACCACCGCCGCTTGATTGACACTCATCTTCGTACATAAGACAGGAACCGTGTGAGAGATGATGAGACAAAACCACGATCTCCGGTAAGTTGTCACAAGAACTCGTCGTAAAGCCGCCATCAGTGTAATATCGGCACGAAACGCCGGTGTCAGAGTATTCCTCGAGTCCGCTACGAATGTCGACACAGTCTTTTGAAGTAGGGCCTTCTAGGATATAATAGTCGCCCTCGCAGCTGACCTTGGAATAGGCTACAAGGGTCCATGTCGTTGGAGTCGCACTGGTAGTAGTTGTGGATTGGGTCTTGGTTGTGGTTATGGTCTCGGTTGTGGTTTCGGATGTAGCCTTGGTGAGTGTGGTCTTCATTGCGGATTCTGATGCTGTCGTATTCGTGGTTTGCATGGGTTTTGCGCCATATTTGTCTAGACAAGCAAGGCCATAAGCGCAATAACCTCCCTTAACACACTAAGATTATTGTCAGTTTTAATTGCGAACTAATTTAATCAAGAAAAGACTTACGCATGCACCCCATAGGCATGGATTCAAAGATGCGAGGTCAACCCCGTTACTCGGTCGCGGTGTCCCTGGTACTTGGGGACCACATGTAGCCTGCGGAAGAGCAACGGGCATTGGAGGATAGCCATCACTTAAGCAAATAAATTTCCCTCGGTTGAATCCGTCACAACCATCCCAGTCGAGCGTGTTGGCATTATATTTCTCAATCTCCGCAACAGTGATTCCATGCGCCTTGGCAATACTTTCGCAGGTATCTTGATATTGCACCACATATGAAGCGCAAATACCCTGATTATCTGCTGTCGGCTGAGAAAAAGCCATAGTGGCAAAAAGCAGCCCGTACAGGGCGCAATGGAGAAGCTTCATTTGAAAGGCTGACATCTTGAATGCAAGAGAGATCTTCGTTGATCGAGATATTTCTGGCTCGCAGCATCCTATTCTATATAGTTTTACATGAAAGGGAATTCAACCCGTCGCGACCTCGGGAGCATCGGGGAGGATGCTTAATATAGACCGGGAACTATATGAAAGCCAGAAGATGCTATATACGGGGTCGAGTTCATTATAACAACATTAAATTTCCGCCTATCCTGCAAGCCCCGAGAAAGGGCACCATATGATTGGATGCCCAGGTGAGCTGTAGTTTTCTGTACCTCGATGAACAAAGCCCTGTGTTTCATAGCGCATCAACCGCGTTCAAAGCGACCTTTGTTTCTGGCCGCATCGTTGGCACACTATAGGACCACATATTCGGGCTAGCGTGGTTCTATAGAGATGAAATAAGTCTATGTTGATGACAAATGTTACTTAATGAAGCACAAATATGGAACATCATAGCGAACATATCGAGAGCAGAAGTTGCTTACGGGTCACTTCAGCGCCTAGTCGCATCCACAAACAAGCGGTATGTATGCAGGTCTTCAGCTAGCCACGCAGAAAACCCAGCGATCTTCGACCCACTTCCAAGGTTCGACATCTCTACAGTAGTGTGTTTCACCCGTTGTGACGCAATCATACTCTCTACTAGGACGGCTGTACACTGTCTGTCCAGATATTTGAACTACCCACTTAGTTAAACCCCACTGCACCTTACCCATTTAACTATAGTAGTTCTGTAACGTATTCAATCGATACTACTCCCCTAAATAACCATTACATATGTAGTATGTATGCGTTCTGTTCTGTATAAACAACCACTATATTTTAGTGTTATGGGTCCGATCAAGGTGGGTAGGTTAAATATCTTTCCAGGCAGTGTATGTGTTCTGTATAAAAACCGCTATATTTTAGTGTATTGGGGTTTAACTAAGTGGGTAGTTCAAATATCTGTCCAGGCAGTGTACATACAAGCACCTTGATGCAGATGAGGCATGGACCACTGGAGCTCACTATGTACAGTATTTACGTTTGTCGAGTGGGGAAATGACGTGTGCTGCAACTCGACCTGAGGGGTCAAGAGTGGGTCAAAAACTCACGAGATCTTGGAATCAAGCAATATATATTCGGACTCCACCCGTGGTTTTCTAAACCCGCAATCACCTATATCTGTACATCAAGAACGCAGGATTTCAATATCTTCCCTTTATATCCCCCACAACGACTATCAAGCTCTTCGATACATAAAATGGTTGTCCATGCTTTGAGTGGGTATGTATGCTTTTCAAATACTATCCTTTATGTGCAAATACTGAAAGGTTCTAGAATCGAGGAATTCCGTACACTTATCAATAGCGGCAATGTTATCATCATTGACCTTTGGGCGAGTTGGTGCGGGCCTTGCAGAGTGATCTCACCTGTTTTTGAAAAGCTGTCGGAAAGCATCTCTGGTCCAGGTTTCTATAAAGTGAACGTCGATGAGGAGGAGGAAATTGCCCAGGAAGTTGGTATCCGATCCATGCCGACATTTATTGCCTTCAAAGATGGATATAAGATCGACGACTTAGTCGGTGCCAATCCTGGACGTCTTGAGGAACTGGTGCGGCGATCTGCTATGTAAGGCAATGATTTTGTGTCCTATCAATGTCGGAAAGTCGATATTATATGTGCCTTAAGGTGTTTGTTGGTCACTGAAACCCAACTCAACCAAGAGTCCAATATGTGAAAGCTTATCCTTTCATTACCGAGGTTCACACCTGACAGCGAGCTCCTATCTCCAGAATTTGACTCTAAATTGCCGTAAGCCGGTTATCTTGCTGCATTCGTATGAGAAATGAGAGTAAGTAGATGAGCTCGAGTCAGATATTCGGTTCTCGCGTCGGTTTGCAGACTCAGAGATATAGGTCGTACTGAGGGAGATGATTTCGGTGCTTGGCTGCAGGGAGGATGGAGGTGGTATAGTGGGTTCACAGGTTGAGAAGCTTGGGGAAGAGTTGGTGGGGTATGTAGAGAATGTTGGTATATGGCATGCATGGCCATACTGATGGCAACCATTGGGTCGGCATCTCACGCGTACGAGAATTTCTGTATGCCTGGTCCCATTCAGGACCAGTTTGATTCAATGTAGTCGCACGTCTACCTGCTAGGGACCGTTGGAGGATCCGAGCCCAACAAGCGGTGAAGTTTGCTTCAGTGTCATGTCACATAGAGAACTGACTCCAATGGAGTGGGCATAAATATCCCCTCCGAGTCACAGAAAAGTATCATCTCGATTTATTCGAGCATCCTGCTTCATAAGGTTTCACCTTCATCATTCCTTCTTTAGGCCTGTATTTTCTCAACAAAATACATGCTGTCAGGCCTCGGAGATATATGTAAAGTATGAACATGCTTCGAGAAGGTGGTTTAAGCCATCAAAGTACAAGGAACTGAGGTTGCGGTGAAAGCCAACAATGTCTCGCTTCATATAAAATGTCATCGCTTTTGCAGAAATTTCCAATTAGCTCTCTAGTAAGGACGGCATTATTTTCTGGGAAACAAGTAGCAAGAATGTGGAAGTATAACTGAGTTTGAAAAGTACTGTACTTCCTCTTCGTTACTTTCCCTTCATCACTTCCTCTTCACTCTTATTGCTTCCCCATCCTCAATCTAAGTGATCACACACCCTCCGCTCCAACGCTCCATCCAGATAATGGTGAACCCACTTCTCTTAATTGAGCAAAGTTGCGTCCTATATCCATACGCAGAGGAGCTTGGATGTACCAAGACTTTCGCCTCAGATCAGGGCGCAAAGAAACGTAACAAACAGGTGCACAGCAATGTAACATTTCCCTATCCCGTCGCAGAGAAGGTGGGATGTGCACCCGTTTCATATGTTGTTTTGCACCCTCATCTGAGGGAAAAGTCTTGGTATACCCAAGCGCTTCTGCATGTAGATATAGCATGCAATTAACTGACTTTGTCATGCATCTGCTTAGCATGCTTGCTTGCATACTTTTTCATGGGAAAAGTCTTCTTCGCTATCACCGGCTTAGTTACGCAGACCAGAGCCAAAGAACGTACGGTGTCACTGTAGTAGCAGAGCGAAGTAATTAAGATGAGGAAGGAAAGAAAGAAGGTACATATATATATGGGGAAGGGATCATATGATGGGTGTAACGCAGAGATGTCCATGAGATTCCATGCAAACGACATCACACAAACAGATGCATCCTTCCGTCTCATCCATGTCCACCGTGCATCAATGCAATCCATACATACAGAGAGACATCACTCAATGTAAAGCACCTACTCTAGCACATGCAACTCAAAACAGCCCTTACAGACCGCTATCGTGGAGGCCATGGAGTGGTTGACGGGGCAACGGGCGGGTCTCGTGCTGGCACTAAAAGCAAAACCGTCGGCATCATGACATTTGCCCTCATCAAAACACCTGGGGACCTAACGCTGTGACTAGACGTCGCGGTCTATGCTTTCGCATTTTATATTTTAGGATTGAATTATCCCTACTTATCGCCAATTACAGCTTCAGGAACCGAGGCTCCCTTTGGCTACATTCCAACGGTGATTTGACACATTCCGCACATGTCAACAACAATGGACACCGATCCTGCCCAGCCGCAGGCCCAGAAATGGTGTGTGGAATCCTTTCTTTATTTCTCTAATCCTTGAGCCCTTCATATTGTATTCCAAAATTGGAAGACAATTGCATGCCTTTCCTGGTCAGGGGCTGTTCCTCTTCTTGATTACCCCGTGGCCGGCGGTGTACACAACTTCCTGTCGCGAAAATCCCAAACCTAGCAATTTCACCTCGCTAACAGTGAGCGCTTTTGCGCCTCTTTTACTACAGTGGCACCAACGATCCCGAACAAGAAAATACCTTCAGCTTTACTCCCATCAAAGCTATAAAAGCATTGCCCCGCCTGTGGGAACGCAAACCGGCGACCCCATTCCAAGGCGGAATCAAGTCGAAGAAACTGTGGAAACGGTTCCACGCGTCTTTCTCCAATATGCAGTCGCTTCAACAATCGAGCGCGTTGGAGAAAAACGCATTCCAGACCGCCATGAATTCATCTTCGATCAACCAGTCCAAGGATAATACATATTCGCGCGGCACTAAGCGCCTTCGTGTCGGTTCCGATGGCTCAGATGACAGGGAAGATATTGGTTTCCAGCACCCCGGACGCTCTTTTCTTGAGACTAAGTGGGATTCGGAAATGCGGAAACGACGTGAGTTTGGTCTCAACAACGTCGGGTCTGTTTTATCGCTAACGACGGGTTGCAGGGAAATTACCCGACGCGCCTTTTGATATTTTCGACGAGAACTTGCATCACAAGCCAACTGTGGCTTCGGGCCAGCTTGATGGACCCGCCAATGACAGCGGCGAATACGATATGAAACATGGCCTTGGTGATACTGAGTTAACTGCATCACCCACACCATCCAGCCATCGACGAAGCCCGCCTAAGGCGACAATTTTCCAGGATGTCCTGCAGCTGGAGAACCTAAATTCGCCGGCCGAGCCTATCGAGAGCCAGGATTCTCAACCGACAGACCAAGCACAGCACGAAAATATCAACGGTGCAATGGAGGAGGACAGTCAGAACATAGCGCCAACACCTACAAAGGTCGTGCGAGACCTGACTCAAAAGCAGGAGGGAACCCTGGTGCGATCAGCGCTCCGGAGTTCGTTGGATGGAGAGGATGCCGAGCTGCTGAATGATTTCCTGTCAAAGGCCAAGGCCAAGCGTGCGGCTAAAGCGGCGCTGGTGAATTCCGAAGAGGGTGCCGCTGAAGCATCACTAAGCCCCGAAGAGTCGCCGGAAGAGGCCCTCACACCGCGGTCACGGCGCGCTTTGGAAGATCTGGACGCAAACTCGCCCTCGCCAGTCAAGCCTCTGGCCTTACCGACCAAAAGCGAAGACATGTTCGCCGACGTTGCTCAGGAACATGCAGTCAGCAAGGACGCCCTGGACGATCAGCCGGCCCCTGCAAGCTCCACATGCCGACGAAGCACTCGTGTCAAAGCTCCCGCAGTCAATACAACGGCTGTGCGGAACACTATTGCACTCCGCCGAGCAAAGGGCACCGAGTTTGTTTTCCTGCAGCGAACCGAGGCGCAACAGCTGGCCCTGGCTACCAAGAAAAACACCCGCATCAACAGGGGTGACTCGGTGATGCCTAAATACGCTCTCCAGGCTATGGCCGAGCAAGGAAACGAAGATTCTGTTACAGTGCAAGAGCGATCAGACTGCAAGGGCCCCAGCAGCCGACGACGGACTCTAAGAAACGTCTCTTGGAATGACGAGCGCCTTGTGGAGTTTAACGATGACAAACACATCCCAGAGCCGGAGGACGAAGACAGTGGCAGCTGCTACAGTGACATGGGAAATGCCGAGCGCTCAGAAAAGAAACCATCAGCCAGTGGCCGCAGCAGTCGTGGCCAGGTGCAAAAGGCAAGCCATGAAGCTGCCAGCGTGGAGTCCGAGAGCGGCTCGACCACTCTAACCACTGCATTAGCTGCAACCCCACGATCTCGACGGATGCGGCGCCTGGGCGACTCCACCGGTGTCTCCGGTACCCCCGTGAAGACTGGCAGCGGCCGTATCAACAAACCCGCAAGCGCCTCCACCGCTGCTGATGAACCTTCAACTCCCCCGAAGGCTCGCCGCAAGCTGGTTCCCAAGTCCCCCAGCTCGTCGCTCCCAGCTCCCGGTTTCAAGGGAACTTCTAGTATCCCTACGCGCAGCATAAGTAAAACTGCCAGCGAGGGAACCAAGCGAAAGGGCATGCTCCAGTCTACTGCAGGGTGTACGCCCATGCCACGCCGCGTTCGAGCGAGGACTTGATCATATACCAATGGCCGATCGGCGCTGGTTATGGTTTTGTATATACCTAAGCATTTTGATGCTTCGATCCCCATGCACAGTGGGGTTTTGCTTTGCTTTGTTTTTGTTTTTACAAGATACCATTGCTGTTTGTTTTGCTTTAGCTTTGTTACTATTGTTTTCTAATGCATTGGAAATTGTTCTTATTGATGATCAGCGCCGTAGCTGCAGTCTAGACTGCACTTGGACTCATGCGAGACGACGCCTGTGTCGCGCTACTGCACCCCGGTCTTGATGTCTCCCTATCTGATCGATTTTGGTAGTATGCAGTGACTCCATCCGCTAGTGCTATACTAGCCCTCCTTTCTGCGGGGTATTAGTCGATTCTCGAGGTTTGTTCAGCGAAGTGTCGGCCTTTATGGGGATAGTGGAGCAACTCTCATGCCTGACTATGCAGTCTACAACAGCTGGTCATGAGAGGTTTAGATTCTCGTACCACTAGTCCTGTGGTTCCGATGGATGGTAAACACCGTGCTGATATGGGCACCCGGGCAAATATACTTGTCCAACTAGATACTTTTATCTCCATCTATGACGGGGTTCCTATATGCACATCTTGTCCCCGACCAAAGCACTTCGTACTATACGAACCAGACTCGGGATGCGGGGCTCAACACAAAGCCAAAGTTAAGCAACACAGACCCCTAGCCGTAATCCCGAAACCACCAGGCCACTCATCAGCTCATCATAGCATTAGTAACTTGCATTAAGTAACTACCTCATCGACACTCGACTCCCATCAGTACCGAGTACGGAACGCAAGACGCAAAACAAATGTCAAAGCGCATCCACGGCCCGCACCAAACCACATCCGGCACTCGGTGATATAAATCCAGCCCACTCCGGCTTCACCCGGTTACATGCAGGGAATGAGCGGGCCAGCGCTAAGACCGTGGCGCAGGGGAGACTTTGAGCCACATGTGTAATGACATCGTGCATATGCCGGAGCACTCTGCTCCCGTTTGGATTGAAATGACTTTCGCTATGCTTGCGTATTCGACAATGGCCTCGTGAATGTCAGGGTGTAACTCGTTTATTTTCGAGCCAGACACGGTGTAACATCGGAGATAGAATGTTTTGGGAACAGGAATTCTTTGGCTTGGGGGGTGGGTTTGGTTTTGACTTTTGGATCCTTGGGGATTTTGAAAATACGTAGTCTGTACATTCAATACTAGGCTGCAAATTGGGTTATGCAAGTTGACATTTGGTTGGAGTCTTATTTGTGGATTTGCGGACAGAATGTGTGGAGAAGTGGGCGTGGATCCGAGGACGTGGTGAGTTTACATTTCCCTCTCGAGATTCGAAGGGTCTACGGGGAAAGACGAAATTGTGTATTCGGTTGACCACTGTCGCAGTCGAGGATATAATTCATTCTTCGTGTTCCCCAAAGGATACCCAAAGGGTACTAGGTATCATCGCTATCATCGCTTTTGATTGATTTAAGCAGACAGGTTCTTGGCGGTCTCCTCGGGCCAGACATCGTGGCCGAAGGTGTCCTTCATGTTGACGAAGCGGAAGTGGCGGCCCTCGGCCACCTTGTTGACAGCCTCGAAATCTTCATCGGACAACTCGATGCTCTTGAAGTTGGACTCGATACGCTTGGGGTTGGAGGACTTGGGCAGCACGACGTAGCCGCGGCGCAGACCCCAGGCAATCAGCACCTGGGCGAGGGTGTTGCCGCCCTTCTCGGCGATCGCGTTCAGAGTCTTGTTCTCGGAGACGCGCTCACCGGTAGTAGGGACCTGGTTCTGTGAGCCCAGCGGCGAGTAGGCCTCGGGCATAATGTTGTGGGAGAAGCAGTAGTTGACCAACTCGTTGTTGGGCAGGAAGGGGTGGATCTCGATCTGGTTCAAGTGAGGCTGCACCTTGGCGAACTTGGCCATCCGTTCCAGCTGGGGGATGGTGAAGTTGGAGACACCGATGGCCCTGGCCTTGCCGTCCTCGTACAGCTTCTCCATCGCGCGCCATGTTTCCTCGTGGTTCTCGGTCAGCTCCTTGATGATGACGTACTGCAGAATTGGTTAGCTTTTGACCCAGGTGAAAAGGTATTTACGTCACGTACCTTGCCATCAGGGCCAATCTTAGGCTTCTCCTGGCCGTCCTTCTCGGCAGCAATAGGCCAGTGGACCAGGAAGAGGTCGACGTAGTCGAGCTTCAGGCGCTTGAGGGAGTCCTCAAGAGACCAGATCACATCATCGTAACGGTGCAGGTGGTTCCACACCTTGGTGCAGACGAAGATGTCCTCACGCTTGACGGAGGGGTTCTCCTTCAAGAAGTCATGGATAGCATCACCGACCTCGCCCTCGTTAAGATAGTACCAGGCACAGTCGAGGTGACGGTAGCCAACTTTCAGGGCGCACATGACGGCATTGTAGGTCTCGCCTTTGGAGCCCTCGCTGGCGAAAGTGCCAAAGCCGACGGCGGGGATCTTGACCCCGTTGCTCAGAGTAAAAGTCTTTCCGTTGGACATTATGAATGAATTTAGTAGTTTGAGAGATATGTAGAGAAGAAGAAAGGAAAGAGAAAAAGAAGTGGGGGGTAAAGAGCTCTTTTCAAGCGATGACGCTGGTTGATGATGGTGGGGGTTGTTTTGGAGGGGTAAAACGTGTAGCTTCATCTTCCCCTCCGGAACTTTCTACATCTTCAACCACATACCCCATGCCCTGCTGTGGCCATCACAATCTCCGCGCCGATCACCCCCAGGATACAGTACGCCTCTGCATTGGCCATTGACCTACATACATACAAGCACCGTCGTGTCTGACAAAGTCCAAAATTTCAGACTGGTAATTTTCAAATGTTCGCAATGACAAATTGACATCACGGCTCCCCGAAACAGTAGCACTTTGACCCACTGACCGTCATCGGCTCCATCGATCTCATGCCGTTCCACGGGCTAAACTGGCCTTCTCACCAATAATGAGTCCGCTTCGGGCGAGAGGGGGTTCTGCGCTGCTTCAGACCGGCCCATAATTGTAATTGTCCCTGACCACCGAATCATTGACCGCTGATTGAGTCTGCCGCCGGAGAAGAGCACTCCTTGTATTTGGTACTCGACATTACGCGCCTATGGCTTGCAACGACGCAGGTACCCTATACTCCTCCTTGCATCCGTGTGGCTCCCGACTCCTCCCAGCCGCATCAGAGATTCTATCGCTGCCAATTCCACGACGATAATTCCTAGGAATGGTGCCCTGGTGCCTATTGTTGAGTGGGCCTTACCCCTCCCCTCTCATGCATGTAAGTGACAAGATACTACTTCCTTGTTTTGTCTAATTGAGCGGTCTCCTACTGAGGCATGTACGCATACTGCACCATATTCGCCGTTCCTATCGTTCTCCTATTTATTTATTGAATCTTCCCCTCCTTTTTTGGCTTTATGCCCCACTGTTTATTTCTCCTCCTCGTCCCTACGGATACTGGTATACTTCGCCGGCGATCTATCTTTATCATCACCAATACGTAGTACTTGCTCCAATACACACTTCTCGGCTCTCTTTTTTATCCTTCTCGCACAATGACTGGCTCCGGCAATGCTACTCCTCAAGAGGCCACTCGGCCGGGTATTTCTCGCGCCACCAGCCATACTCAGCGGCCTACTCGCCCTGGCATGTCACGTACCGCTAGTGGTATGCTCATCCCGGGTGATGCTGGAAAGGTCGTTGAAGTCCCTGTGACTGGTAGCTCTATTAGTGATGCTGCTGCGCTCATGCACAACCTGAGTTTGTCACCGTCCACGAAGGAGCGCCGTAGCTCGCGCAACTCTTTTGGCACATCGCTCCCTATCCCGCGCTCACCACGCCATTCTCGCCTGGGAGCCAAGCGTCCCGCTTTGTCCCAGGACATTCTGGCCTCGCAGGTGCAGGACATGTCTAAGGAAAAGGTCGCCGCCGCTAAGGACATGGCTTTCGCTTTCGACATTGACGGTGTGCTGGCACACGGTACCGAGCCTATTGAGGAGGCCAGACAGGCCCTGAAGATGCTCAATGGAGACAATGAGCTGGGGATTAAAATCCCCTATATCCTTCTTACCAACGGTGGTGGTAAGACCGAGGAGGCTCGCTGCAAGCAGCTCTCAGAGATTCTGGAGGTCCCCATCTCCACCCAACAATTCATTCAGTCGCACACCCCGATGCAAGCTCTGGCGGAATACTATGAGACCGTTCTTGTCTGCGGTGGCGAAGGATACAAGGTTCGCGAGGTTGCCGAGACCTACGGTTTCAAGCATGTCGTGCATCCAAAGGACATTCAGGCGTGGGACCCCACTATTTCCCCGTGGGGAACATTCTCAGAGGAGGACCGTGCCGACGCTAAACCCCGTGACTTCTCCAAAATGAAGTTTGATGCTATCCTAGTCTTCGCTGACTCCCGTGACTATGCCACCGATTTCCAAATCATCCTTGATCTACTCCTCTCTGAGAACGGCAAGCTCCTGACCCGTGCGAAGGATCCCGAGACCAGTGGAATCCCTATCTATTTCTCTCAGGGTGACTTTGTCTTCGCGACCGCCCACAAGGGCCCTGCTCGTTTCACCCAAGGTGCTTTCCGTATTGCCATTGAAGCTCAATATAAGGCCGCCACCGGTGTCGAGCTTGAGCGTATTGTGTACGGCAAGCCTGAACGCGCTACGTACACATACGCCGACGAGGTGCTCAAGAACTGGATGGAGGAGATTCACAACGAGAACCGTCTGCCCAAGAATGTCTACATGATCGGTGACAACCCGCAATCCGACATTGTGGGCGGTAACATGTACGGTTGGAATACCTGTCTGGTTCGCACCGGTGTCTTCCAGGGCAAGGTGGGTGAGAACGATGTTAACAATCCCGCCAACTTTGGTGTCTTTGACCATGTCATGGATGCCGTCAAGGCCGCTGTGCGCAAAGAGCTCGGCCAGGACTTCAAGTTCAAGTGGAACCCCAAGGTCAACCCCGTCCTCGACGACAGTACCTCTGCTGTTGAGTAAACATCAACCAAAATTCACGAATTATGAGCCTCCGCTCCGTCACGCTTGGAAATGGTTTTTTGTGGCGTTCCTTTGCATTTGCTTCGCTGCTAGAATTTTGTCTCGTTCTGCTTTGCTTCATCGGTGGAGTAACAAGCTTTGGGACTTTTGATATCCACTCTGTTTCGATTTTGTTATATTTGCAAGCGGTTCTTGGGCAATCGCGACTTTGTCTTTCTTACAGATAGATTGGATTATTCTGTTCTGGCCTTATGGGCCCATGCTTGCGGACACATGTTCGTAGCAGTTTTCTATTCTTGGATGTTTATCTTATCTTATATGAATATAACCTTTTTGACCAAACCCTTGCGATTTATCTTGTATGGCGGCCGTGTCATGAGTGGAAGTTGACTATACTCTATACAAATCCACGGTGGAGTCACAAATGTTCCTCAGAAAGTGGGGAGTCTAATCCTATTTAAGTGTTAGCGACATGCCACTACCTAGGTACGCAGTATAACTATGGGCGGTATGATACCAGGCCCGCCGCTGCGAGCGGACTGCTTCCACCTTCGGTGTCGGGTGTGACTCACAATGACTAGTAGACAAAGTCTGGTACAGCTTTTAACCAAAAAATTTTGGCATAGATCCCTGGATTGCTTTGCTTCTCTCTTTTTTTGCTGGAGCTTTATAAAGTTGACTCTCTTTGTTCTCCGAGTCAGAACTTCATAAACCTCCCAAGCATATTCCCTTCCCTAGGTCTTCAAGCAACAATACAACCACTTGGGCGAGTGGATAAGCCTGTCACCGAGAACACGTGCTAAATTTACTGCTAGATTTATAATGCCTAGGTGTAGAGATAATGACTTTAGAAATTTGAATGGTGGTCAACTAAGTAGTCTCCCCTAACTAAGCGGTAACAATTTTGACTACTAAATGACCACGTGCAACGCGCTTGAATGTCCCATAACGAACCACGACCCTTCCACTGCCATTTACCATCCCTGCAAATCCTTCGTTCCATCTCCCTCAGTCGGATCAAGCTCCTACTTGAACTCTCGATTGTCTTCAATCATTAGTGGCGGGGTAGTGTACTTGATTTTCTAGCACAAAAGGTTAGTATAGTGCGTATGCCCTCGCTCAGGTTATCTCGTACCTTGACCCGCGAGACGGCATACTTCATATGAGTAAGTGCCTCTTCCAAGTCAGGACCTTGTTCGGCTTGTTTCGCCAGGAGCTCATCTCTCTCAGTCTGTAGAATCTCCACCCTTTCTTCCAGGGAGTCTATCGTTTGATGCAGCCCCGCCATGTCGACCTTCAGTTGATTCTTCTCGGAACAAGCGCCGTTGTATGCACTTTTATAATTGTCTCCCCGGCGGTAGGCTTTTCCTCTGTCGATTAAAGCGTTGGAAAGTCTGCAGTTTGCGTTGCCAAGATCGAGTTTTGTTGATCCATGCGCTTCTTTCTCCTTGCGAAGCTCAGACTCTAGCTTTGCATCTCTGTGACGTTGGGCGCGGATAAGGTCGGATTTTGTCGATGCATGGGCTTCTTTCTCTTTATGAAGGTCAGACTCTAGCTTCTCGGATTCAAGCAAGATTTGATCGAAATCAGTCCTAAGCTTCTTGGTTCTGGGACTTGGCTCTTCGGAGCCACTTTCGTGAGTTCTTTTGTTTCCAGCAGCTTTTGCTGGCCAAATATTGTTGACCTTGCGTGGCATGTTGATGAGTTGGGGGTTGGATGAAGAGGTGTGGATTGCAGGTTGAGTGATAAATTGGATAGGAGGTGATAGCGATGATGAGGTGATGATTTTTATTTTTTGAGTGGGAAGCAAACTTCTTTGTCCGAGAGCGTTGAATAGGGATAAAGTGAAGTGGGATTAACGAAGAGATGTGCGAGGGTAGTTTATTATCTTGATTGTGGAAGACAGAAAGAATATTGGAGCGGAAAGAAAATTGGAAGTGAGAGGAGTGGCTGTCTAGTTGGATAGATCGATAGCCATGTTATATTCGGGGATCTGCGCTTCCCAGATTGCACGCTCTTCGAAGAACTGTAAATTTCTACTCTGGGGTGTATTGCACCTCTATGTCCTGCTTGGAGTCTCAGAGAGGTTGAGAAAGAGGTCTACAATGTCAGGACATTGGGCATGAAGACCTCTAAGATAGGATTAGCGGGGGTAGCATTCTGAGACAGGGCGAGTATTAACCACCACGATTCAATAATGTGGCAGGTCCATGTGCTGTGCAAGTGACTACCACCAACAGACTTAAGAAACCCCACGGGACATAACACACAGCTTGATTGATAAGATCCACTCGTACCGTGAACCAGGCCGATCACGTACATACTTCGTAGGCAGAGTAAAACACATACCGCAAAGCAACCGCACAGGTAAAATGGTATGAGTCTACAGCTTATTATCATCCTTGAAACGCATTGAGTAGGAGTTGGATAGAGCCCCAGCACATACATCTAGGGAGATCAAAGTGGATCAGGACGATCACCAAGAGACCCACCCTACGTTGGCAGTCAATCTGTAGTCCCTTAAGGATCGCATCAACCTCCGATAGACGGAGCAAGGCAGACAAGTCAGCGGGCATAACGTCATCCGGCATCCCAATCTCGACAGCGAGGTACGTGGTACGGAGTATGCTGGTTGACTTGGAATCAAGCCTTTGCCAACTCTGCTGTTCATCATCGTCGAAACACGCAGTGCTAGTCGGCATCCCAACATCGGGGTGCCCAGACAAAGAATGCAGGGCTACATAGGCAGTGCCGAGACTTTCCGGCCGGTACTAACATAGTCTAGGGGGCTTGGCCAGTTGATCAGTAAATAAATCAGGGCATAGGAAATAATGTCGGTGAGCAGGAAACCCAGTAACTAGTAACTAGTGTAGGGGGCGAACTACGGAGTAGGTGTAAACGACACTAAAACGGGCAACAGCTGTAGAAGGTCAGGTGATATTCCATTAGGTAATAGCGCGTATCCCCGCATGGATCAGGCTACATGAACGAATGAAATATGTAGGAATCGTAGTAGCAGTTAGGTAATAAGAACAGTTCTTTCATCTTATGTACTCTGGGGTGCGTGATGTACCTTCAGATACGGTAAAGGTGACACTTGGAGGCGTGAACCAGCTGACCCATACTTGGTCCTATCGGCGGCTCGGGGCTGATGAACCAGTCCAGCGGAGACGCCTTACCCAGAACGGCTATTTGAGTTATGTCATAGATATGCTCGAGAATTTGGGTCGGAGACATAATGCAATTCTCTTCTTCCTTTGATCAAGTCCACGTAGGAAAATAAGAAAGATAACAGATCGACCGAGATGGTAGTTCCCAGCCATGTTTTATGCTTCTAATTTGACCTCTTTAAAGAAAGAATCGTGAAATCATAAAAAAGCTAAAATAAAAAATTAAAATAAAAAATCGAAAAAGCAAATCTGGGCTGCAGGGGTAGCTTGTTCTTACAACGAATTAAATCGACTCTGGTCGATGACTCGCCCCCGGTACTTTTCAGTACTTCTAAGTAGATTCTTGGGGAGTAAAAAAGAAGTACGCCACCGTTCGCCATCGCTCCAACTTCTTTTATACCCATTTTCACCATTTCCTTCGACTGTTTCCAACCGAATGCGGTGGACCAACCCTTTCCCGCTAAGACATCAGTAACACCGGGTCGACCTTTTCCGTGACTAACAGCTTCACCATTTTTTTCTTCCCCGCCCCTGCATCCCATTTTTAACAGCCCTAATTCCGTCTTTGCTCTTCAACACGTTTCTTATTATTGACCGGGCAAACTCTTTTTTACTTTGTGGAATCCGGGGAAGCTGCCTATTACTGGCTTTTCAAAGGGAAAAAAAAAGAAAGAAATTTGTACTTCCACCTTACACCAAAGCTACCTTCGATTTTCAAAAGTCTCCGCGTGCCCTTTATAGAGGGCTCGCTCCCTCCTTCTCTCACCATGGCGGCCGTCTCTCCTCCTGATTCTTCTCAGAGGAAGCCGATCGTCCCTCACTTCAATACCAACTGCAGTGGCGATCAGCACTCGCGCGACTCGTCGCCGTCCTCCTGCGACACCCCCGACGGCTCCAGCTCCAGGCGCCCGTCCTTTGGCTCCATCAAAGAAGACGTCGACGGTATGTGCTTCGAGCTATTTTTCTTGTAGAGACACTAACGTGGTCATGTCATATCGTTCAGGTATTGCGCAGTCGTTCGTGGATACCCACCACGCACCCTCCCCAAAGGAGCCGCGCAAATTGGAACTCCCGGAGATGCAGCAGATTCCAGACTTTTGCTGTCCCTGCGGTGGCTTTCTTGGCTGGAAGCAGATTCGTCTCGGTGGACGAGGACTGAGTCGTAGCTATGGTGATCTACGTGGGCTGAGAAATTTACAGGCCAAGGGCTGGGCCTGGGAAACTACCGATTCCGGAAGAGAACTGAAGTTGCCCCAGACCCCCGTGGTCGTGGAACAAGCATTGCCACCGTCGCCTCCTCCTGGTACATCGGCTCTTGAGAAGCTCCCGCCGGAGGTTCTTGGTAAGTCCCCGTTCGTGCGACGATTTATGCTTGTGTGCTGACCCGCGCTCTAGATCAAATCATCTCCAACCTGGCCCTGGATGTGCCGCCCAATGGCTATACCCCGCGCAACGTCGACCTAGTCTCGTGTCTCTTGGCGTCGCGCACGTTGCACGCGGCGACCTTGAGTGTGTTGTACAGGAACATGACCTTCCCGCACTCCATTATCTTCTCCAAGGCGCTCAATCATGTGTCGCAGTATCCCGCACTCGGTACCCTGGTGCGCCGCCTGGACTTTTCGCACTTCACCTCTGTCGGCCTGGGTCGCACCAAGCAGATGAACGCCGAGATTCAGAACTTGACTTCGCGCACCCTGATGCAGTGCCTGGATCTCCTGCCCAACTTGAAGGAGTGTCTTCTGCAGGAGCACCTCGAGCAGGATCTCAGTGTGGATGTTGTTCGGAAATTGTTCATGGATCTGCCGAACCTGCGTGCTGTGGACTTTTGCGGCTGCTCGACCCAGTCTTTCTCCCATGTATTTACCGAGGCTTTGACCGGTGGCCCGCCTTTGCCCATGAGCATGCCCAACCTGCAACGGCTCTCGCTCCACGAATGCAGCAGCATCCCGGCATCCGTCTTTGACCTTCTTTTGTCGCGTTTGGTCAACTTGACGCATCTCGACTTGACGCACACCCAGGTCAATGTCTCGGCTCTCTTTGCCATCCCCGAAACGGCTCGCATCACCCATCTGAGTTTGTCCCGATGCACCCGTCTGAGTCCCTCTGCGCTCGTGGAGTTCCTCACCACTCACCCCGCGGTTCGTGATTCCCTCGTTTTCCTCAACCTCCTGACGGACCCAACCCGCTTCCGTCTCTTGGAAGAGGATGACGTGGCAGCTCTACTGCCCAAGCTTCCCAAGACTATGCGCTCCCTGAATCTGGGGGGTGCGAGAGTGACTTCAGACCACGCTCCCCTGCTAGTACCTCTAACCAAACATTTAGAGGAACTCGGCTTGAGCTCGGCTGATCTCTCTGTCAAGGATGTGAACTCATTCTTTGCTCGCACGCGTCGGACTGAAACTGGCGCTGAAGAGAGCCTGCCTCCCAGCACACTCTGCTACATTGATCTTGCCAAGGTCCCCCAGATGACCATCGGTTCAATTTTCAACACGAGCGTGTGCCTTTTGCTGTCGGACCAGAGCTACCCACTGCAGGTGGTCGAATTCCATGATAAGATCATTAACCCGCTCCGCGAGCGTAGCAAGACCCAGCGAGTCTCCGTGGGCTGGACTGTGCGGGAGCTCGGCCGCCGTGGCTGGTATGTCCGTGACCCATCGTCTCTGCCTAACGAGCTTCTCGATGACGGCTCTCGCTCCTGGAAGATGGGTGCCCGGTGGTGGGGTATGCGCAAGATCCCGATGGCCGTAGGTGACGTCGGTGGTATCTACGGCCACTACATGTTCAAGAAATGATTCTTTTCTCGGCGTGGTTCTTTCTCTGGTGTTCCTTGGGAAAGAGCATCGCACATGCTTCTGATTTTCTTTTTTTATTTCGTGGTGTTAATACCCTTGATGATTTTTTTTTCTGCACTTACGTTTTTGGGTGGACTTTTGACTTTCTGTGACGATTACGATATGATGATATCCGGTCTATGCATGGCGGCGCGCAACATGGTTTACGAATTTCGGCATTTTGGCTCTTGGCTTCGGGTTCGTGCTCTCTATCGCGCCTGTTCTCTGGTTTTGTATAGCATTCAGGATCTCTTCAGCGTTTTTGCGTTTCATATTGCGGAATTTGGCGTTTATGTGATTAAATCGGCGTATTGGCATCATTCCACTCATGCGATATTTACATACCACATTGGTTCCACGCATTACACCAAAGTAGCCCGATCATAGATTTCTTTTCTCCACTACAAAGTCTAGAAAAGTGCAAAACACTTAGGGTGCTAATCGGGCGATGGGTCACGTGATGTATTCCAGAAGAGCTGCGGCTCTGAGCTGCGCCTTTCTCAACACCTGCACCGATTATTTCCGGCTTAACTTACCCCGGGGAGATCTGCTCATCCCGATGGGTGGTATCATTGTCGCAGCCCAGGACAGTGGAAGCTGCCTCGACACGCGACGATGGCACCTCCGAGCGGAGCAGCCTTATACAAGAAGAAGGACGGCACCTTGACGCTGAGCCAGGATGAGGCGTCTCTCACCTGGAGCCCGGCTGCCGCTGGTGTTGCGGCCGTGACGATTCCCGTGTCTAGAATCACAAGTATGGCCGCTGTTTTGACCTGCGCCAACCGCCATTGCTAACGACTCGGCGATGCCTAGATTTACAGCAGACACCCGCCACGGCGGCCAAAGTGATGCTAAAGATTTTTGCACTGGCTGCAGATGCTCCCCCGAATGGCACACCGGACACGTACACCTTCCAGTTCACGGCCGGGGCAGACGCCCGTCCCCAGGCTGATGCTATTAAAGACGCCCTCAGCGCTCGAGTCAATGCGGCAAAAGCGGGGACGCCGTCTGCAACGCCGACGCCCGCAGGTAGCGGAGGGGGTATGTCGGCAGCTATGGCCATCGCGAATGCTGTCTCCTCCGCCGGCGCTTCGAGGAACCCGTGGGACGACGATAACCGGCTCAAGGGCGACGTGGAGCTTCAGCAGTCGCTGTTGAAGGCGAATCCTGCGTTGCAAAAGATGTTCATGGAGTCTATGAAGACCAAACCGGAAAAGCTGACTTCCGGTCAGTTCATGTCACAGTTCTGGTCTACTCGACTGCATCTCTTGCGAGCGCACGCTATCGAACGCGCCCAAACCCGCGGCTCGTATAATGTTCTTTCCTCACTCAAGCCGCGTGTGGAGGACAATGTGACTAGATTGAATATCAGTAAGGAGCAAATCCAGCTCATCTTTACGCAACATCCGCTCGTCAAGCGCGTGTATGATGAGAATGTGCCCAAGCTCAGTGAACAGCAGTTCTGGTCACGCTTCTTCCAAAGTCGGCTTTTCAAAAAGCTGCGTGGCGAGCGTATTGGAGAAGCGGATGCCACTGATGTCGTTCTGGACAAGTATCTCCGAGACGAAACCGCAGATAGGAACCGCGAAGCCAATGTCCCGCATTTTCTAGACATGGCTGCCAATGAAAGCAATAACAGTCAGCGCCGTGGCAATCGGCCGGATTTGGATATGCGGCCTTCTGGCGTGGACAAAGTGCCCATCATTCGCACCTTGAATAGTCTGAGCGAGAAAATCATGGCCAACGTCGCGCCAGCCGATGGCGATATTAGTGCTCCGATCGGCATGGATGAGGAGGCCTACAAGAACCTCCAGCTGCAAGATCTTCGCGGTGACGAGGAGCAGTCTCGTGTCACATTGAAGATCCGCGACCAGAATCGGTTCTTCTCCCAGGCCCAAGAGGACGACCAGAACAAGGCATTTGCACAGCAGGATCCGGACCTGATTCTGCGGAATCTCCGCGCAGAGATTGCGCAAAGTCTCCCGCTAGGTGGCAGTGCACCGCTCCAAAGGCTTGTGGACCCCGAAGACGATGAAGACGAGGAAATGGAAGATGCACCAGCCAGTCGACGTCCGGTCGGATCATCCGCAGCTCTACACGACGCATTCTCTCAGATCCTCGGTGCTGTACGCGAACGACGGACTCAAATGAACGAGGCCTCAGCCTCCGACACCTTCGGTCTGTCGTTGGGAATATACGATCGATTAGCCTTGACCCACGCGACCTCCACCGAATTCCTGCACCAATTCTGGCAAGCATTCCTGTCAGGAAATCCAGAGCGGGCTGGAGAAGTTGCATCATTATCGGAATCGCTGGAGCGTGCAATTGATCGCATCCAGGTTGTTGCAAAGGACGCAGAGGCAGAACGAGAGGTTGAGGTCAACCGACTCAAAAATCACGCGAGAGAGGTTTATCAACAAACCCAGAAAAGAATCAAGATCAACCTGGAGGCGGTGGAGGGGGGCGCCAAAGTCGTGAATCAACTTCTTGGTCCCACGATAAACGCCCTGCAGCGGGCCTTGGAGAAGTATAATCAGGCCTTGAAGGAGGAGATGGCAAAAGAATCAGCCGCAATGGCTGTGTAGAGACAACCTTAAAAGGAAAGAAGCGGGCGTCTATGGACACGAACTGTACTATATCACAATACCATTGATTTTATATTCTCTTGTTAAATTATGACTGTACTGAGTACTTTAATCTAATATCCATGTACTCCCATCCCAATTGAGTTATAGATCATCTCGGCATGCCGAGGTTCCCCGGATCTCCGAGTGCCATCTGGCCTTCTTCACCCCCACCACCAACTCACCTTCACCCTTCACGAACCCAATGAACCCTCCAACAATCCCATTTTCAACAGCTCGAGACAACCCTCAACCTTCAAGATGCTCACACCCGGCCTCACAAATACCCCACTCACCAAATACCTCCTAATCTACACCATCACCACCTCAATCGCCCTCTCCCTCTTCGACATCAAACACCTAGCCGCCATCCACGTATCACCACATTTCTTCCCATATGCTCAGTTCTGGCGCGCCCTACTCTGGCAAGTAGCCGGCTTCGCCAATTCCACCGAAGCCCTATTCGCCTCCATGCTAGTCTACCACCTCCGAGTCGTGGAACGCGCCTGGGGAAAACGAAAGATGGCCGTAAGTTCCCCCCAACACAACACAAACACTCAGTCATACTGATATATTGACATATTCAGACATTCATCCTAACAACACTCCCATACACAACCCTCCTCCCACCTCTCCTCCTCACCCTAATTCGACCAATCTCCCTAAATACCCTCAACTACCTCCCCTCAGGTCCCACAGCAACATTCTTCGCCCTGCTAGTCCAGTACTATGCCATAATCCCACATACCTTCTGCTATCGAATCGGTACATCAACAAACGCCAAAGAACCAAGGAGTCTCACTTTCTCGGATAAATCAACTACATACCTGATAGCGGCCCAGCTTGCTCTTTCGCAGTTCCCGGCTATGATTTTCCCTTCGGTGGTGGGGTGGGTTGTTGGCGTTGCGTGGCGTGGGGAGTTCCTTCCGGGTCTTTCGCCTTCTAGTACTGGGTTTAGGGTTCCGGCTTGGTTGGTTGGTGAGAGGGAGAGGAGGGGGAATGGGGAACGGGGAGGGTTTGAGGATTTGAGGAGGAGGTTGGAGGGGGAGGTTGCTGCTTCTACTTCTACTTCTGTGGATGGGAGACGAGGGAATGGGGAGGGTAGTGGGCTTGTGGAGAGATTGAGGGGTGCGTTCTAGGGATTGTTTTCTAGTGAACAAGTACTGCGTGATGTCGAGCTTATCATATGGATTGTAATTGTACATAGTGGATTCATATCAAAAGCTTCGGGAAGCATGGTATTCAAGATTTCTATTCCAGATAGATCTATCGCCCGTTGCGACTTCGTCGCATGTTTTCTTTGCATTCGTTGCAATACCATTTCACTGTTGAGTCAGTTTAGCAAATCAAGGAAAGGAAGGATAAGAGGCTTACCATTCTTCCCGGGCGGTTTGGTCAATCCTACACAAGATAGATGGAACCACTCGCGCGGACAAGCGTCATTATCGCATGCGACCATCTCGCCGAAACTGACCTGGTCGCAGTAGCAATACCGCGGCTCGCCTTCCTCGTCTTCGTCGTCGCCTTCATGGAGGGACTCCTCATCGGAAGGAATGGCGGCCACAGGGATTGTGGGTTTCTTCGCGTTGCGCTTGGGTGCCGTGTCGTTACTTCGAGTTGGCCGCGCTCGAGACTGGGCCTCGGCGAACGTTGAGGGGACGGGCGTTGACGTCTTGGAGTTTCGTCCTTTGCTTGTTCCGGACTCATGTGAGTCGGCGGGCCGTCCGTCCATGTCTTCGCGTTTGCTTCCTGCTAGTACGGGTGTACGGCTGCTTTCGTCATAGTCTCGTCCATCTGGGTTGGGAATTTCGTTCTTGAGGGGTCCATCGCGGGTTGCAGATCTGGGGTCGGAGGGTTTGGCTAGAGAAAAGCTTTGTGTTAGATGATTATCGTAGGGAATGGAGCAGAGTCAACATACAAGCACTAGGCTGACCAAAGCGATTTGAGGTTGAGGATGAGGGCCGCTGTCGGGAATTGCCCGTCTGTCCGGCATTCTGCTGGTTTCTGGAAGACTGCGGCCGTGATGCATTGGGCCCAGGACTGGCGGTACCCCGCGGTGCATTGAAAGTTCCGATAAGAGGGGAAGGTGCCAACACAGGAGATCCAGCATTGGATGCGGCATTCGTCCTTGGGAATTGGTTAATAGTGCATCGTTAAGAGGAGAGATGGTGTACATACTTCTTCCGCGCTGCAGCGGCATTGGGGTTGGGCGCGCGAGAGCGCTTCTTTTCTGCACCATCCTTGGATGAAACTCGCTGGTTTCCCGCACCACTGACGGTGCGCTCCATGGATGTGCCAATATCCACCGGTGCAGGCCGTTCCACCTTTCGGCGCTTGGCTGCGGCACTATCTGCCGTTGTGTTATCTCCTCGAGATTTGGTGGTATTCGTTTTGCGAGGGGCGCGAGTATCCTCATAGTCTGCATCGACGTTGCCCCGACGAGCCTTTCGCGCAAGGACAGCTTCGCGCCGTGCTTCGCTGCGACTAGCAGCTTCAGCCTCCTGAAGCACATGGGTCAAGTCCTGTCGGTGATTCACAGCTTCCCGGCGCGGCCGCTCGTTGGTCGCGGCTTTTGCAGCACTTTTGTTCGAGTACGCCCAATGCGAGAGACTACCCAGACGAGCCTCATCGCTTATCTCACCAGCAATGTACGGGAAAACGGTATCCAGGCGGACAATTTGGCGGTCCAGCTCTTCGTTCGCGTTTGAGATCACATGGTTCTTTTCGTCGGCGGTCATCATAAGATCCGACAGGTTTTGTCGTACGCGATCAAAGAGCAGTCGGCGATTTTTGCTCTCGGGCGACTCGGGAGGCTGAGAAAGTTCCTAGTGAGAGAGCAGAAAATCAATACAATTCATCCAGAAACCCTTCCCTCATAACAAAGCCTGCTTACCTTTGGCAAGACATCCTCCCGAATCACACCTCCGACAATAGGCGCCGGATGGGGAGGATGAGGGACAGGTTGCGACTCTGAAGAAGCCTTCAGCAGTCCAAGCAAATTTTCTTCCAGAGCCCATGCCTTGGCGTCAACTTCCTTCAGCAATGAATTATGTCGGCGGAACTCGCGCGGGAGGGCAGTGATCGCGTCGGTAAAATGGGTGATGGCAGGGTAGAATCCAACAGGAACAGGGGCCGTGGTGGGAATCTCGACCGTCGAGGCTCGACCGAACCCGAAGGATGACCGTCCGACAGTCTTGGAGGTCCGAGAGGGGTTTGTTCGAGTCTGTCGGGCGGATTGGCGTATTCCCTGACCCTGGGGATTCATGGCTGACGAGACGGCGGACATGATGTGAAGAGCAAGGTCAGGCTGGGGGATGCACAGCTAAAAGAGCGCCGGCGCACCTGACCCGGTCAGAAAGGATGGGGGAAGATGAGAGGTAACAATGGCGACGATAGGATGTTCCAGCCACTTCCTGTATGAGCTCGTGCAGCAATAAAAAGACGTCGAAGGAGGAGTAACAATCGGAAGTTTGCGTGCGGAGAAGAGCAATCGGATCAGGTGAGTTGATTCCTGTGATATTAGGCATAAATGTGCTTAGTCAGTGTGTGTACGGGTGACGTCAGAAAAAGTCAGGTAGTTACAGCAAAATGTGAAGACTAAGGCAACGAATGTCGTAAGTTATAAGATAAGTAAACCAGAGAATAGAATTTAATAGTGAACCTTGCAAAGGTCTCCAAGAGGATGCTGCTAAGGAAGTGGATTCGGATGAAGATAAATTGAATGATACATTTACGACTCATCTTTCAGGGCTCACCAATACTCATAGATCTGATTTAGCTAAAGTATATATCCTCTCGTATGACAGATACCCTAGAAAACAGAAAGAACAGAAAGGTTTATGTGAGATGTGAGATTCGACCATTCCCCCCATCATATTGTGCATGCTGCATTATCCATAGTCGACAGTGTGCTCTCACTGGCATTTTCCAGTCTGCTGAGAGGGCAATTGCTAATGACAAGCTATTAGCATTCTCCTACTCCTTAGGCATCCCGCTTTAGACATACCATGCAGAATCCTGAAGCGCAGTTCCCCATGCTTCCGTCCTTGTTGCAGGCGGCTCCTACGTCGAGCTATCATCAGGTTAGAGTCTTGCAAATCTTTGACACATGAAGGGGAACTGACAAGTGGAGAGGTGGCAGCCAGAGCAACGCCAACAAAGGTAAGAATAGAGACGAGAGAAATGTACATGTTTGCAGATTCTTCAAGGTAACAGTTAAGTTATGAAAGGCTGACTGTATAGTACTAAATGAAGGGCGAATGAGGGCAGACTTATAGCCGTCGGTGGTCGGCGATCCCTCCTGCATTTCCATGCTAAATATCATGTGGCCCACCGTTCTACTCCAGAATAGTATGACGAGGATTTGAAATAGGACGCAAATGGCACGTTATTCTCAATTCGACCCCTGATCTGGAGACTCTATAGATAAGCGCCTGTCCTGGTAGCGAGACTCGGCATGAAAGCCACTGTAACGTTATACTGCGCGAGCTCAATGAGGTGTACCTTCAATAAGTCTTCTGGTGCTGCTTTGTTTTAATTGCATCCAGGGATGGAGATAATTGAAATTGTGAGAGGGGCAAGCTCCCGTGAAATACTAGCATCCACGCCATTTCTGGACCCCGAGTAGTTCTAGACCCTTTGATAGAAGTCTATGCAGGTTTTTGACAGTTAAATTAATGATAAGCAGTAATCTCCGAAATTCCTAAAACAAGCATTCGCTGCATGACATGGCCCGAGTACGAACGAGTTGGTCCAGTCTCAAACATTCTCCTATCGAAATGTGACTAGCTCAATTGTAAACCCTGCTTTAAGGGAGCAGGAGGTTCATGTCAGCTCCGGATCTGGCCAAGTCTTCGGTTCCCGGGATAGACTTTGTACTCGGTGTGTACCCGATAGCTGAGATTTGGGAAGTTCAGTTGCTGCAACGAAGACGGGAAATCGAAATTCCTTGATAATTACCCGAGGCTGGTTATTGTTAGCCTCAGTAAGCTTAGACAGAATGTCTTTTATGGATATCTTACTTTAACGAATCCAACTTGCAGACCAAGGCGTATTTCCAGCTCGTATGTCCGTTTGATGTTGCATACTTCGAAGCTTGGCGTGATTGCCAAGGACAAGACGTTCGCCATCCAAATGGCCTTGGGAAGATCGATGGTAGTCCATACTGGGACGTCTTCTCCACATAGCTTCCGTTTCATATTAGCCACCGTTTGCACAGTCCACGAGCGACAGTATGTGTTGGTAAAGCTCTGTGCTTTGGTCTGTGTAGTTTCAATAAGCATTGTTTGAAACTCGTTCAGCCAAACCTCACAGTCATGCCCGCGGAGCTTCGTTATATTGACTCTCAATGGGATATGTTGGCCTATGAGAAGGTATGGACCATTAAGTAGCTCCATTTCAATTTGCCATAGTAGCGAAGTAGATGAGCCACTACTGTCCGAGTCAATATTGAGATATTCTCGTTTCTTGAATGGACTCTGTGGTGCGTTTAGTTGCGACAATGGGAGAAACGATATGTCGTGCGTCTGTTTTGACTTTGCGGTAAAAGGAATTCCTATCCCCTTGACGACCACTTTCAGAGAATACTGGATCTCTGCTGTAGCTCTATTTGCTTTGAGTGATGGTGGAAGCCGCCGTAGCAGGTGGGTCTCATTCCGCCCATGCTTGACTTGTAAATAGCGTGATTCAGCTTTAGGTCCGTCTAGTCCAGACTTGTAACACGCTAGATCTTGGGGGAACTGGAATGCATTAGAAACCTCTACTATGTACTAGAGGGGAAAGTGGAATATTCGAGTCACTCATACCGTTATAGAGAATGGGAAAAAGTGACTGCCTTTGCCTATAGCCGGACATGAAACCCCATTCACACTATCAAGAGGAAACACAACTTCGGTTTTTTGAAGCACCTGCAATTTCCATGGGTGTTAGCTTGAAAAATACTCGATACATGGGACTTGAACAAAGTACCTGGTGGACCTCACTCTTTCCTTGGTCTAGTCTAGATGTCGCGATGCCGGACAAATTGACCGTGATTGTCGATATCTTCATTGAGGACCTTGTGATTAGAATAATATCTCCAGAGATAGTATCCTGATTTGTGTAAATGGCATCATCACGATCCAGATTGATGTACACTTCCATCGCGGTGCGCCCGATCAATCTCCCAGCTAATTTGGACAACATGAACAGGGAAGGGATATGCAAATAACACGGGAATACACATGAAATGATAGAGCTAGGAATTACTTTGGAGCATCCATGGATATATGTGGCTGTCATAAAAATAATGGATGTGACACTCTGGGGCTGGTGAGTTTATTCACCTTTGCTAGTGACTAAGAAAGCATACAAGAACCAGATACTTTGATCTCACGCCCAATTAGATGCCACATTCAATACCTAGGTAGCCCTGGAGGTCTCAGTTATTGCAAAAGCCACTATGTAAGGCTCCGAAAGCTACCCAGTGGTCTAGACTATTTTCAAATGTTGTCCTGCCGGTTTAAAATAGCCGACGATTCGAGCAGCACTATAGATTGGCCGAGGCTATCTCTACCTATTTTATTCGAGAGATCAACTTGCAAGGATCTATGTAGATCTACAATTCCCATACGGCTCTGTGCCTCGAGCTGTTCCTCATCCTGACGTCGCACGTGAAACACGCCTGTGTCCTACCCAGCCGATTAGGCTGCTATTGCTACCTCACCAAGTGCAATATCAGTTTTTCTTTAATCTGCTGCACTTGTTCATCTATTCTTCCGGATTGCCTTGTGTAGATCAAGATCAACGATGGACCACCCGCTGGGCCCAACACGCCGTCCGAACGATAGCCAGGTCATAGAAATTCCAGATAACTATGGCGTAGGTATCTCTTCATGGCGAATTCAAGCCCTTTGATAACATTCTAGCTCGACTAACACATTGCTAATCAGAGTAGCTCCGTCTCTGACGAACCAGATCAATCGAACGAGTCTCTACTGCCCTCCAATCTCCATCCCCATAACCAATTTAGCACGGCCGAGCAATCCAGTCAATCACATTACACTTCATCATTCCGCAGTGCACTATTTCCATCGAGTCCCCGTTCTTCGGGGATGCAAGACGGTGAATCCATTGCACTATCCGAGCCTCTCAACCTCGAAAGCGGATCCACAACTTCAAAGCGCTGGGCGCAACGCCAAAGACACGCTTCGGGAATCCTACGCCGATATCCCACTCGTCGAATCAAACTGGTTCATGGCTCTGTCTTGAGCGTCGATTACCCCGTTCCCAGCGCGATACGCAATGCCGTCCAGACAAAATACCGTGATCTGGAGGGGGACCCTCCTGAAGAATTTACTCATATGAGATGTGAGAAGGTCTCGTTTACTTCTGCTCAAGTGATAACCATGTAATAACCATCTCGAATAGACACAGCAGCTACATGCGACCCGGACGAGTTTACGCTGCAACATGGGTATAACCTTCGTCCTTCCATGTACAATCGGCATACTGAGATGCTCATCGCCATCACCTACTACAATGAGGATAAAGTTCTTACGGCCAGAACCTTGCACGGCGTCATGCAAAATGTCAGAGACATTGTCAATTTAAAGAAGACCGAATTCTGGAACAAAGGAGGTCCAGCCTGGCAGAAAATAGTCGTCTGTCTAGTATTCGACGGGCTAATGCCCTGCGACAAGAACACACTTGATCTCCTGGCAACCGTTGGAGTATACCAAGACGGCGTGATGAAACACGACGTGGATGGTAGAGAAACAGTCGCTCATATTGTAAGCCATTCCCCTTCTTATCCCTTTATCCTTCTAATTCCTTCCAGTTCGAGTATACAACCCAGCTATCAGTCACACCTACACAGCAACTGATCCGTCCATTCGCCGACGACCCTACCAGTCTCCCACCGGTACAGATGATATTCTGTCTAAAACAGCAAAACAGCAAAAAGATTAATTCCCATCGCTGGCTATTCAACGCTTTCGGCCGCATTCTAAACCCCGAAGTCTGCATCTTGATCGACGCTGGCACTAAACCGGGCCACAAATCACTACTCACGCTCTGGGAAGCATTCTACAATGACCGCCATCTCGGCGGCGCATGTGGAGAAATCCACGCCCTACTCGGCCGCGGATGGACAAAGGTCCTGAATCCCCTAGTAGCAGCGCAAAACTTCGAATACAAAATCTCCAACATCCTCGACAAACCATTGGAAAGCAGTTTCGGGTATGTGAGCGTTCTACCGGGTGCATTCTCAGCCTATCGCTATCGTGCTATAGTCGGTCGGCCTTTGGAGCAATATTTCCATGGAGATCATACGCTTTCTGAAAGATTGGGTAAGAAGGGAATCGAGGGTATGAACATTTTTAAAAAGAATATGTTCTTGGCTGAAGATCGAATTCTTTGCTTTGAGCTGGTTGCTAAAGCTGGATGTCAGTGGAAGCTCACGTATGTCAAATCTTCGAAAGGAGAGACTGATGTCCCTGAAAGTCCGGCGGAGTTTTTGAGTCAACGGAGGCGTTGGTTGAATGGGTCTTTTGCAGCGAGTCTCTATGCGGTAATGCATTTTAACCGGATTTATAAGAGTGGGCATAATTGGATTCGTTTGTTCTTTCTTCATGTTCAGCTTGTTTACAACATTTGCCAGCTCGTCATGACCTGGTTCTCACTAGGTATGATATCTGATTCTGATTCTGATTCTGATTCTGGAACTGGGACGGGAACTGGGACTATAACTAATCGGATATGAATAGCATCATATTGGCTCACTAGTTCCGTTATCATGGATATCGTTGGGACTCCAAGTGCAGTGAACCATTTCAAGGGCTGGCCTTTTGGGGGTGAGGTTACGCCTATCGTGAACAATGTGTTCAAAATCGGCTATTTAGCATTCCTCATGCTTCAATTCATCTTGGCTCTTGGAAATCGACCTAAAGGGTACGTCTCTAACTCCCCGCTCCTGACAAAGACGCCTGCTAATATGATTATCAAAAGGTCGAGAATCCCTTACACGCTTTCTCTGTTCTACTTCTCAGTCGTCCAGGCGTATATTCTCGTCTTGTCATTCTACCTCGTTGCACAGGCACTTACTGGGGATAATCTCGATTTCAACTTCAACCATGGCCTCGGCAGCTTCCTGAACTCCTTCATCAACTCGACCGGTGGGATCGTTTTAGTCGCTCTGGTATCCACATACGGGATCTACTTCATCGCCAGCATCCTCTACATGGACCCATGGCATATGTTCACTTCATCCTGGGCTTACTTCCTAGGTATGCCATCATCGATCAACATCTTGATGGTCTATGCCTTTTGCAACTGGCACGATGTATCATGGGGCACTAAAGGCTCTGATAAAGCCGATGCATTACCTTCAGCGCGCACCAAATCAGATGCGCAAGCGGCATTTGTGGAAGAAGTAGACAAGCCCCAGGCTGATATCGATGTTCAGTTTGAACTCACAGTCAAGAGGGCTCTGGCGCCGTGGGCCGAGCCGGAAGATAAGAAAGAAGTCAATCTGGATGATTCGTATAAGTCATTCCGGACCAATTTGGTGCTTTTATGGACGTTCAGCAACGGTCTTTTGGCATTGTGTATTAACAATGTCGGTATAAAGCAGCTTTGTTTGACGGTATGTTGGAGCTGGAGTTGTGTATGAGCAGTGGCTAATGTGTTGGATAGACGACATCGACTTTGCGCACAGCGTGGTATTTCAAAGTCATTCTTTGGGGGACTTCGGGTTTGTCTATTTTTCGATTCCTCGGGGCTCTTTGGTTTCTGGCAAAGCGCGGTGTTCTCTGTTGCTTTTTAAGGCGCTGATTCTGTCACGGGACACGAACATTAGCTTAGTCATACCTTAGGTTATCTGCCAATCAGCAGCTCTTAGCAATAACATCTTTGATTCTCCGATCTTCATGCATCACAGATTCCTTCTTGTCTCTCTAAAGACTGCCAGAGTAATAACACAAGAACATGACCTGACGAATGCCTTCAGAATGATCTGAGCTACTACAATACGTGCTCAAGCTTGGTATCAGCATTACTAGAGAATCTCAAATGCAATGAAATTTGTATTTTACAAACAAGGGCAATCACGTATAAACTCGTCGGTGATCCCGTAAGAGCACGACAGGTCTATACACCAGCTGCGAATACATGCGAGGGCGGAAGTGGTACAAATGAAAATAGGAACCAAATCGGACACGGGAAACCGCAATCAACAGGTATTTACTCCCCCTTCAAATGGTCCTGGTGGACGGAGAAAGCATTCTCCAAAAGCTCCTGCTCCTCCTTGAGGTGAACACTCTTGGTACCAGTGGCGACCGAGGCCGATGGCGCGCGGCCGGCGTATATGACGTGGCGGCGGTTGTGGTGCTCGGTGGCGTTGAGCAGGGTCTCGAGACGGGGCTGGGCGTACGACCAGGCACCGGCGTTCAGGGGCTCTTCTTGGCACCACACAATGTCCTTAGCGTTGGGGTAGCTGTCCAAGTTGTCCCTCAGCTGGGCCCAGGGGAAGGGGTGCAGCTGCTCGACACGGGTGATGGCGGTGTTGCGAATGCCGTTGGTCTCACGGTGCTTGACCAGAGCGGCGTACACCTGGCCAGAGCACACGATCACACGCTCGATCTTCTCGGGCTCGTCGATGGCGGTGCCGTGGGCCGTGTCGGGGATGATCCACTGGAAGTGGGAGTCCTCGCTGAAGGCCTCGATGTCGGAGCGGGCGATCGGGTGACGCAGCAGAGACTTGGAGAAGAAGATCACAAGGGCTGGAATCAAGTATTAGCTTTAGCTTTATGGCCTCGAAATGCAAAGAGGGGGATGTAACACGTACGCTTGCGGAACTGGCGGTGGATCTGGCGACGGAGGATGTGGAACAGGTTAGAGGGCTCAGTCATGCAGGCAATCTGCATGTTGCAGTCCTGGTGTTGGCGGTCCAGCTTGTCAGCCGAGGGGAATACACGGGGCTCCTCGTTGCAAAGCTGGAGCCAACGCTCCATACGACCGGAAGAGTGCTCGGGACCCTGGCCGTCATAACCGTGAGGCAGAGAGACAACCAGACCGGAACGCTGCAGCCACTTGGATTCACCGGAAGCAATGAACTGATCAATGATACACTGAGCGTTGTTGGCAAAGTCACCGAACTGGGCTTCCCACATGACAAGAGCCTCGGGGGAGGTCAGAGAGTAACCGTACTCGAAGCCAAGAGCACCGAACTCGCTCAGGGACGAGTTGGAGATGACGAAGCTGCCCTGCTTGTCACTGATGTCCTGCAGGGGGGTGTAGGTGGTCTCGGTCTCCTGGTCGTGCAGGACGGCGTGACGCTGAGAGAAGGTACCACGCTCAACATCCTGACCGGAGACACGGACGTGGTAGCCCTCCTCAACGAGGGAACCGAAAGCAAGAGCCTCGGCGGTAGCCCAGTCAATGTTCTTGCCCTCGTCGACGGACTTCTTGCGGTTGGCAAGAATACGCTTCAGGTTGCGGTGGAGGGTGAAGCCCTTGGGGACGTCGGCACCGCTGACCTTGTCGGCGATGTGCTTGAGGGACTTGGCGTCCACGGCAGTGTCAAGGTGAGGAAGAACTTCGGTGGCCAGCTCCTTGGGCGTCTTGAAGTTGTTCCAGGCGGAAGTCAGCCACTCCTTGCTGGTCGGCTGGTATTCCTTGCTGCGGTCGAAGCTGTCGTTGAGCATGCCCCAGACCCACTTCTTGTGCTCATCAATGTCCTCCTTGGTGAAGGTACCCTCCTCGATCAGCTTGTCGACGTATTTGGCAAGCTGATCCTTGTGCTCGGCAATGCGCTTGTACATCAGAGGCTGGGTGAACGAAGGCTGGTCAGTCTCGTTGTGACCCTGCTTACGGTAGCAGACAATGTCAATGACAACATCACGCTTGAACTCAGCGCGCCAGTCAGCAGCGACCTGGCAAACATAGTTGACAGCCTCAGCATCGTCGGCGTTGACGTGGAACACGGGGGCATCGATCGACTTGGCAATGTCCGAGCAGTAGGGGGTGGAACGGGCAAAACGGGGGTCGGTGGTGAAACCGATCTGGTTGTTCACGACGATGTGGATAGTACCACCAGTGGAGTAGGCGGGTAGAGACTCAAAGCCCATGGTCTCGTAGACGACACCCTGAGCAGCAAAGGCAGCGTCACCGTGGAGCAGAACACCCATGGCGGTGTCAAACTTGGTCTCGTCCTTGTTGTAGTGCTGAATGGCACGGGTCTTGCCGAGCACGACGGGGTCCTCGGCCTCCAGGTGAGACGGGTTGGCGACCAGAGAGAGCTGGACACGCTTGCCGGAGGGAGTGGGACGCTCGAAGTTCATACCCAGGTGGTACTTGACATCACCGGAGCCCTCATCGGAAGGCTCGGCCGAGCCAGCAAACTCACTGAAGATGGACTCGTTGGGCTTGCGGACAACGTTGGATAGAACGTTCAGACGGCCACGGTGAGGCATACCAATGACAATGTCCTTGATACCGTAGTCGACACTGCGGTCAATGAGGGCCTTCATGCCGGGCACCAGGGTCTCACAACCCTCCAGACCGAAACGCTTGTCGTTAGGGAACTTGGTGGCAAGGAAGGACTCGAAGCTGGAACTCCAGATCAGACGGTCGAGGATACGGCGCTTGTCGTCAACCGAGTAGTTGTAGGGCTGGGGGATTTCGAAACGGTCACGGATCCACTCGCAAGGCTTGCGGTCGGGGATGTGGATGTACTCGACACCGTAGGAGCCGCAGTAGATCTTCTCGCAGGCAGCAATGATCTCGCGCAGGGTCATCTTCTTACGCTCCTCGGTCAAGAAGCGCGGCAGGATACCGGGTCCAAGGGCGAACTCCTGGTCGAGGTCGCGCTCAGTGAAACCGTAGTGGTCGAGCTCGAGCTCCTTGGGCTTGCTGTAGCCGAAAGCCTCGACGTCGCCACGGATGCCGAGAGGATCGATCTTGGCCTTGTGGTGACCACGGGCCTGGTAGGCGCGGACAAGAAGCTGGACCTTCAAGTGGTTTGTGACGTCCGTGCCAGCGCCCAAGCCAGTGCCGGGCATATCCTGGGGGACACCGCCGGCAGGGGTCGGGACAAGGGTCGGGGGAGGAGTGAAGGCCTGGGCCATGGGCATGTTGCCATCCTCCATGTTCCTGAAATAGGTTTGCCACGAGATGTGGACACTGGACGGATCCCGCTTCCAGGCCAGGTACATCTCGTCAACGTAGTTGGCAGTGTTGCCTGAGAGGAAAGAATCGTTGGGGTCCTATTGTATGGGAGAGGCAAAGTCGCGCCGTCGCGTTAGTGGAATGGCCGGATTTGAGATTTCCCATCGCGCTTCTCGACATGGATCGCGGATGATCAGGGTGTGTTGTTAGCTTACCACTCCCGCACCCTCCGCGGGCGAAGCATAGAGCCGGGCGCCGTTGAAGACGCGGTTGGCAAGGGCCAGAGGTCGGCGAGCAGTCAGGCCGAAGGTCGAGCTCTTCGAGGCCAGGTGAATGGACCGACGACATGTTGACGAGGTCGCACCACGGAGCATACCGCTCTGGGTGGCCTTCAAGGCAGTGTTTCTGAACATTTCGGGATTTTCTCGGTAGTCGCAGAGACGAATCCCGGGTAGTTCAGGCGATGAGAGAGGAAGGGAGGAAACTATAAGCTTAGACTCAACGATACCACGGGCGTTCTTGAGTCAGACCAGCTTCACACGCGCGAATTAGCCCAAAGTTGCTCAAAATTCCCCGAGTTGGTCGACTTTGCCAGGTCGTTGATGGGTCTGCCGAAGATACCGAGAGGGCACGGAGGAAAGGAAGAGGAACACGTACTTAAGGGGTATGCGTAAAAGACAGGTGTCGACTAGTACTGCCGTAACACCTGTATAGAAACGGAAATCATCAGAAAGCAGAAACTCTGCTGATACAAAAAGGGAGAAAGTGAGTAGAGAGGCAAAGGAAAGGGCCAGAACAAGCAGAAGAAGAATGACCGAACCGGCGACGCCTGAGGCTGATGTGATGAGTCAGCCCAGCATAGCCGGTACTTTTAACTGTGAATGACGACAAGCCAATCTCCACTGTCCCGGCGCATCTCGGCCCTTCGCGGATGATTTCGGCCCAATCCTGTTGTTCTCAATTACCACCTTTCTAAAATTAGTTTTTCTTTTCTATACTTGTGCTGTTCTTAAATAAGTATGCTTTGTAGATATCTAGCCTTATAGACATGAGCAAGACCACCCTCTAAAGTACAAAACAAGCTTAATAGTAGGAGAAACGCCAACCGGAAACAAATCACTCGGGTAGTCATTAGATCGTAATGAGATGTTTGGGAAAATGATCATATGCAGAGGGCGCCAAAAATTCACGATTATATCCAGGGGAAAGTCTACAAGACATTGAGATGCTGGGATATCGAAGCCGGCATTTCAAAATCGCTCTCAGTACTGCTCGGGCCGTCCGTTCCGCCCCTTGGGAGATCGGCAAAATCTTTCAGCGGTGAGGCCGTATAAGGGTGGTTGTCGTCCTGGTGACAGCCAGTGTCCGCCATTCCTTCGTCGACAGAGGGTCGCGCATCCGAGGGACTGGCTTCGGAGGCCCCAGTAAAGCTAGCGCGGTTGGAGGATGACAGTGTGTGAGACGGCGGACTGCCGGCACTGCTCCGCAAGCTGCCATTGCTGCCGCCCCACGCACCGCGCCGGAGCTTCATGAGTGCACTCAGAGACATTTCGTCGTCCAAGTTGCCCATATCCACTAACTGGGCCAAGCCGGGACTCGCCACGGAGGGGTTGGAATGGGCAGCACCGTGTGCTTTCAGCGAAACCATCGAGTTTCGCGTGCTCCATTCACTCCGTTCAGTGATTGGTGTGAGGCTGGGTTCTTGGAACTTGCCGCGACTGCTGTGACTGCGGGTGATACACTCGACACCTCGAGGACCAAAGTAGCCTCCATTTGTAAGCTCGGAACCGGAGCTGCCATGTGCGTCCGCGTAGAAGCCAAACTCTTGGCCGTAGAAGCCCTCGTCGTCATTTTCTAGGGCTTCCGCGTTGGCCGCAGCGACAATCGCGTCATCCCAGTACGCATCGTCATCGAAGGCCTCATCGTCGTAGATATCTTCGAATGTCATGATTGGGTGCCCCTGGCTAAGGCGGCTGTCATCCGATATTAAACCCGGTTGAGAATCCCCTGTCTGCGACGCTTGAGAGATACTCTCCTGCCCTAGAGACCGGTCAATTGTACTGATGTTGCGTTCGATGCGGCTCTTGTTCACTGCTTCACTGGCTGCAAAAGCCAAAGCATTGTGCAGAACCTCCAGATTCTGCTCTGTGAGAACTCCGCCGTGAGCCCTGGCAGGACCCATGTTCGGTATTGGCTCGCCGAGAGGACCACGCTTGACAGAAGCCGATCTGTAATTGCTAGCCACGCTGGGCATGTGCTGGAGGCCTTGAGTAGCGCTCTCTTCTAGATCGAGAAGAGAATCGTGATCGGGCTCCTCCGTTGGGGGAGGCAGAGCCGGCGTTTGTTGCACAATTGCCCTCCTTTCATAGAGATGGCTGGTCTCGTCGTCAAAGACAGACTCGTCGAACCCTTCGTCCTGGTCGTCGAGGCTAAGATCGCCAAATTCGCCGTCGTCAAAATACAGATCATCCTCATCATCGACGACCTGCGTTTGTTGCTTGTCGGCGTCAGGAACCTGTGGTGCAGCTCCCGACTTTTCAGTAACAGTAGTAGAAGGACCTTGCGCTTCGCGTGACACTTCAATTTCAGTGGGCTCTGGCAGGGTCCCTGTGACTGAAACTGAATAAGACGAGGTTGGAGAATCAGTCTCAGGGTCAAGATAGCTCGTATGAGTCGGGGCTAGGGTCTCGGGAGGTGCAGGAGTAATCGGGCTCGCAACCACAGGCGATAACTTCGGGCGAGCCCAGGACTTGACGTTAAGATAGGGTGTTGAGAAATCATCCTCGTCGGCATCAGCATTGACACCGGGTATCTTCTCTTCCAAGCCGTCCACGTCGTCCAAGAGGTCATGATCAAATTCATCGTCGAAATCATCAAAGTATCCATCATCCATATAACGTGCAGCCTCCTTCGCCTTGTGTTTCTCCTCGAGGAGCTTCTCCTGAACGGATGACTCCACGCCACCCATATCGAAGCTGAATCGCGAAGCATTGCTCTTGAGGTGCCTCGGTAAGCTCGAGGGTGGATTTGACACATTCGGAATAATATCCTGATCCGGTTGATTTCGTTGTTCTGGGGAGGGATTCGTCTTTGGCGGCTCCGCAGGAAGTTCTGCAGGGAGCTCTGCTGGTTGATGTAAGTTCTGCTCTGCAGACGCTGGGCTTTGCTGCTCCGGCAAGTGAGAAGGCAGGTTTCTCGCAAAGACTGGAAGTGATTTTCCGTATCCGTGTTGTTGTGGGTTCGTCAGTAATGACGATTGGAGATAGCCTTTATTCTCGGGTTGGAGCACATTCCGATCATCCTCAAAATGCTCTGTAAACACAGGTGAGTGATCGCTGTGTCTTCTCGGCTGGTCATTCCAACGGCTGGCCGGACTTAGGCCAGCCTGTGATGGCGATGCATCTTGGATATTGCTGTTGCCATCGGTCGTGGGAGGTGCCGGAATGCCGGATACATTGCGGCGCGGTCTGGGGGCTGAGAAGTCGTGCACAATGTTTCCGCGAATTCGAGGGTCATAGTCGTCAGGGATTGCAGGGATCGAGCTCTGCGCACCAATTTTAGGATTGTCCACACGTGAATTGCTCATCTGGGATGACCGTCGGCGAGCAAGAAGGGACATCGGGTTCAAAAGATGAAGCATGGCCTTTCCCGACTTGTGGTGAGCATGATCTACTGTTATTTCACGGTCTCCTGCCCGCCGGGTAATCGTGCCCTCTGCTCTGGATTCCATCTGGGACATGATCGGTTTCTCCGCCGGTGACTCGTCTGGCGGCGTTTTCAATCCGAAGTAGCTAGTACCCGAAGCCGCGATGGGTGAACGCTTCTGTCCCTCGGTGGCTGGTGTCTGCAGATTCCTTGATCCTTTTCCAAACGAGAGGCGAAAAGGCGAGTTTGGTTTAGACCTCGCCTCGCCGTCTCCTTGATCTGGTCGCAGCCCGCCGTCCGACAGCTGTGAGCTGTTTGGTTGCGACGTAAAGCCCGGCTCGAGTACACTCTCCTCGGGACTGGAATGCGGGCGATTCCCTTTCTCGGGGGAAGGGGACGAAACGGCCAGGCTCGCGGAAGAGGACAGCGGCGCGACGGATGTGTTGAAGTTCAGCTTGGAGGTATCGATATCCAGCGGGGAACCGGACCGAGGCGGGGCATCGTACGACTGACTGCCATCGAACGGTGTCGTAATTGTATTGGTATCTCGGATCTCTGGAAGCTGAGGGGGGCTGCTGAGTGGGCTTTCTGTTGCTCCTTTCGTGACCGGAGACGGCGCGGGTAAGGATGCGGGCGGCGCAGTTGAGCGGCGGTGGTCGCGTCGCCAGTAGGAAAAAACAGTGGACGGAGCCATCGTGGCCACAGATCCAAAGTCCGGGCGGCACCAATATGAAACTGAGTCAGTGTTTAGGGGACGTTACTCCATCGCGGTCCATATCATCTGCAGCAGGTCTTAGAAGTGAAGCAAGACTGTACTCAGTCTCACATACCAGGAACCGGCAGGGCTTGCAGGAGCCACTGGGCTCGGGGCTTTTGGAGGATCTGCTTATAGCTTTTCGGTGAAAAGAATGACCGAGTTACTCCAAATATAATAAGTTAGGAGAAGCACGGTTTTGGAGGTGAGGACGCAGAGAAAAATAAAGATTGATAAAGAGAGACGTAATCAGCTGCAGCTCCCGCATTTGTTGGTTACCCTAGACTTTCGCCTCGTGTCTGGGCCTGACTCTAATTACATGTGCATGTACCTAGGTACATGAGTTTTCTCTATTTATTGCAGGGTTCCAAAGTTATTCCGAGTTTATAAATGGGGTTCAGAGCTATTTATTGAACAAATAGGGATGCTATTAGAGCACAGGGTGATTCTAGCCACTAATATATACCTGGGCACGGAAGCATGGGTTGTCTTCATGATATTCCAATTCGGACCAACAGTCCAGGAAATGCTTCAGTGGATAGAATAAGCCCAAGTCTCAAAAGTAATGCAAAAGTAAAATCAACAAGAGACCCAATTGCTTCTCCAGATCATCTGTACACACGATTGCTACTCTACATGGATATTCCGACCAAAAGCAAAACCAGAGTACGCCAGAACGACGACGCTATGAGGATGCAACAGAGGGGGCAAAGGATGATAAACAAGAAATTAAGGCAATAACTAGGTATTAAAAGCGAATGCTCTGTCTCCAGCGGTCAATGACATCGCGCTGAACTGGGTCAGCGGGTTGCCGCGTAGTTGGGCCACAGGCATTGGATGACGGGTATCCCATTCCGTAGCTGTAAGGTTGCTGGAGGGATGCCATACTCATCCCCTGGTATGGCTGCATATAGGTTGGGAACTGTTGCATGGACACCCGGTTCCCGTGCTGCATCATGCCGGGTTGCTGGAGTACATCGTGTGATGATTGGCGTAGGACGTGTCTGGGTCGAACTTGCGGGAGGGCGGCCATGCTTCGTCGCATGCGCGGGTTCTTCGGGTTTACATGCTGGCCACTGTTCTCCTTTTGCAGACGACTGCGCCGCTGTGCAAGAGTCTCTTCCTCCGAGGCTACCACAGGCTTGTCGGGAGCGGGGGCGGAAGCGGGGGCGGGTGCGATTCCAGCTCGAGTATCAATTTCGGCCAGAAGATCATGAGCAAATTCGCTTTCTGTCGGATTCTGCCCTCTCAACCGTCGTAGTCGCTCAGCCAGCGTCTCAACTTCGTCACCACTCTCAGGCTCCGGTGCGAGGGCTTCAGCCTCGGCGGCATACATGGTGGCGGGGCGTTTCTCAGGAACGGGTTCACCTCGAAGTCTCGCCCGACGTGAGCTCAATGGCTCGTTTTCCTCAAGCTGCCGTCGTTCCAGCAGACCCACGGGTCGATCTCCATCCTCCAGATTGGCCTTGTCAGGATAAAGCAGAGCCAACGGAACATCTTCATCATCGGCATTGTGACTGTCCCATGCCAGAGTAACTGGTCGCCGGCGTCTTTTCTCGCTTTGCGTCTGGGCCATCGCATCCTGTTCGAGGAGAGTCGATGTCATACCGGGCGTGGGCCTAGGCACGAACGTGCGTTGTCGCTGCTTCAGTTCCTGTTTTCGCAGCTCCAATTCGGCAAGTAATGTGTTTGGCGGTCCAACATAATCCACGATCTCATCATTTTCCCCTTCCTCACTGCCCCGTGAATTCTCATCGCTTTCATTTCCACTGCCCGATAGCTCGGGTTCATGCTCATTGTGATGGTCTTCGCCCCGTCCATCATCTAAGCCGACCGAGCTATTTCGCGGGAAACTCTGATGCGGTCCCATCGAATGACGAGAATTCCGTTCCTTCAATCTCGTCGGATCATTCGAAATAGTCTTGCGCTTCGAGTTCGTATAGACGTACGAGCCAACGTGACCGGCGAAAGGGTGGTCAGTAAAGGCCGACACAGGCGCAGTGGCCGAGGCGTCGAGGATGCTGTCAAGCGTGGCCACAGCAGAGTCCTGCTTGGCATCGATCTCGAGCGATTGACTTGGCGATTCAAAGAAAAGGCTTGCGCGAAGATGCGCTGGAATTGCAGACTGGCGTTTGTCCTTTTGGTTACCACTCGCTTTTTCCTGCTCAGATTCGGGCTGCCATGCTTCCGACTTTCTGTCTTCAGCAACAAGGGAGGTCAAAAGTTGCATACGACGCGTTTCGCGTTCTGCGATTGGCTTGCGTGACAGCTTGGGAGGAAGGTTCAACATGCGCGGGATGGGGGCCGGATAGTACACCATGTGTTCGTCCGTTTGAGGCTCCTTGAACGACTCGGGCTTGCTAGCAAGGGGCGGCTGGTTCAGGGAAAGCTGCCGTCCGGGATTTGTGCGCTCGAAGGGCGCGAAATGGACACCATCAAAGTCGGTAAACAGTGTCCGGGCCTGCTGGTAGGTATCAGCCGTGCCTGGCCTCTCGATTTCCTCGGCAGCGCCGCCAGATTGTCCATCATATTGTTCATAGTAGACCTCGTTGTCATGGGCATAGACTGGGGTTTGCGAGTCTGGAAGGATCGGCAAGCGGGCGGGAAAGTTATCCAAAAAGTGACCATCTTCGTGTTCAGGCTCCGCGACCCGGGCAAGGCGAGATCCACCTGACACAGAGCGCTGGCGCGTGGAGATAGTCGATCCGAGAGGGGAAGCGATGCCCGCCGGGGAGAAAGCTCCATTCCGCATATTGATTGAATTCGACGCTGAGCTGCAGGAGCGCCGCTTCTGCTCCTGGTCCATCTTCCGAATTTCACTGCCAATGTCTGCTGAACTGGAGCTAAGACGCTCAGCGCTCATTTCCAACCGCTCTACATTTGCGATGTAGGCGCCCTGGATCGATTGTAGGTCCGGAATAGGGTGACTAAGAGGGGTGGGGAGGTCGCTCGATGGGCTGCGTAAGGGGGTCTCGGAAGAGGAATGTCGCGCGATAGTCGTGTTCAGCGGAGGAATGTTCCGAGGGTTGTTTGATTGCCCGGCAAGGGAAGGATCGGCATCGTAGTCGTCGGCCTCGACTACGTCGTAGCTCGTGGACGATATGGATTGGAGCATCGAGCCCAGCTGGCCCAGGCCCGGTTTATCGTCGACCCGCGCCGACTCTAGGTGGTTTCCTCCTAGGTCGGCATCACGCAGGGAGTGGAAGGTAGCGCGAGTTGGGGACGGGGAACATGATGCGTCGGAGCCAGAGTGAGAGGCCACTTCGTCAATCTGAGCGACAGGATTGTAGGCCATGATAAAAGAGTCGCAGTCCAGACCGAATCGGCCTGCGACAGAGATAAAGACAGGGGTTGAAGTGGTTCAGTCCCATGTGAGTGAAGTCAAAAGAGAAGAAATCCAGGGACAAGTGAACAGGGTGGATGTTTCATCTGTGTCGCCCCCAGGCTAAATTTGGATTGTCATACATTTTGGGGGGCGGGCGTTTTCAGACTAAGTGGGCAAAAAGAGAGAGAAAAGGAGGGGAGAAAAAAAACAAGATTCTTTGACAAGCCGCTTGCGTCAAGTTTGGTCGAGTTCGTGCAGGGTCTTTTCCATGTCTCGAACCACTACAAGTAGGAAGGTGGGGAAAGCAGTTCCTGATGTTCTGGGCCTGTTTACCCGCTTGGTTCTTACCTCATGGCAAACACCATATGCACCACCACTTAACCACTTCTTGACTTGGTTCGACTCGACTCCTTTTGTTATCATGTCTCATGGACTACGGTCACCAATTGCGTGTACATATATAAATGCTGATTTTACAATGGTGTGTCAAAGATAGGCGTTGCTTGGCAAAGATTTCCTGATGATAGTTCAAGCCAACGCTCTTCTATTGGTTAGCTGTTTCTTTTGGGTCTGGATAAGCTACGGGTAATCCCGCGAATCCGTTAAGGGATAGCACCGAGCCAGCTTCTAAAGTATATCACACCGACAAAACTTGAAAAAGCGACAGGTCTGTGAAGAGGCTAGCACCACGGGCTCGGTCACGTTGCAGTAGTCAATGAAACTCCCGCTGCCTTGCTCTTCTTCCGCGGAATCAAGATAGTATATACCACTCTTCAGAATGCCGCACAAACAGGCATATTTGGCTCCTCGCTGACGCACCGATTCAGCTTGTCGAGGTGCCCGACATGTCAAAACCAGATGCTTTTTTTGATTTTGCAGAGATATGCGAGTCTGACGCCAAGGAATTCTACAGATATTCCCCGGAATCGGTCGAGGGCATGCTAAAGGAAACGCTCGCCGGAGTATTCGGAGTCCAAGCTGCCCAGACATTATCCCCGATCTATCCTATAGTCATATTCAGACTTTCCACATGGCAAACTATTCTCTAGGAAGCTTTCACCGGACCCAAGGTGCCGTCAAGGATAGTGTTGACTAGTACCACGCCAACTGGAAGCGAATGATAAGCCATACCGCTATTCGGCACATCAACGGCTATTTCTATTCAAAGAAGAGGGCGATCCCGACCAGGATCAATCATATTCTAAAGCTGGACGATCCACAGGTTTTACCACTGGCATCTATTCCGAACTTCGAGAAGCCCATATTCACCGAAGGTGGAATTCAGTCGATGGACAGTACGGGGTCGCCATGACACTTGAATATGCGATCTACGATTCCGAGGCATCTTTTACGGCAGAGGGGGACTCAGGGTCCCTGGTGTACGACTCTTCTTCGGGGGTTGTGGTAGGCTTGTTCTTCGGAGCGTCCGAGCTCCATACCCACTTATTTCACTCCGATTCGTGACGTGTTTCAAGATATCAAGGTGACTGGAGCTATCGAGGTTCGAATTGCACGGACACTCGAGTCTTGAAGCATAGCACCTATGGCTGGCGCTAGCTTCTTCACAAACCTGTCCTTGAACTTTTTTCTGGATTTTTTGACATTTTTTCTTTTCAGATCAGTGTGATCACACTTAGGCTGGCTTGGTGGGCGCTACGCGTTAATGAATTCTTATCAATCTCGGGACTACCTGTTGGTAGTAACAAAGGTACGTAGTTCGTCAACTAGCCTGGCGACATGGCACTTAGTAAGGGCCATGTGACCTTCCCACCTTCCCAAAAAGGACCAAGAGTTATGAGCAATCAGGCCATATGACATCATAGTCATTCTGGGGCTTGAAATAAATTAGTTCCTATCCTCAAAACAGGATCCGCTCAAGACCTTTCAGGTACCTTTCTTTCTCAAACTTCGTTGTAGAAAAACACCATCCACAACCATGTCGAGCTTCCTACACAAACATCACGAACAGCCTTCTGAGCAGGGTTCGCATGAATCACCTCAGCATGGCTCGCACGTCGATGATAAAGCCAGTATGTCCTGTGGTTCCGATCTTTTTAACTGGAAATATGCTAATATGATTCAATAGACAAGAGTGGCCACCATCACCTTTTCAGTCATCACAAAGAGGGCGATGAAAAGCACCACCGCCCTAGCCAGGCGGAAATTGACAACGCCGAGTTCGCTGCCGCTAGGGAGTACGACCACGCTATGAAATCTAGTCATGGTGCCGGTGTCGGTTTCGACGGAGGCCGCCAGTGATATAGCACTATGGGAGAGGTACTGCTACCCTTTAGAGCTGAAAGTGGATCGCCTTTCATGGGTCACAATAGCATAGGTTATTGTGATTGCGAAGGATATACTGTAAATAGATCTCACGAACGTCAATGCTTAATGTAGAGTGAATGGTCATGATTTGAGCTATTTCCATTGAAAACTCCCTTAATAATCCCTGGAAAAATGTCAACGATGACCCTGAATAGTGTATAGATTTCAGACACAAAGCCTAGTCTTGTGTGGATCAGCCTTGACTTGAAATCATGTTTTCCAACCATCACCCCTGTTTGCACCTGAGAAGCCACAACCACTCAAGAGAATCGTGCCCGTAATGACACGAAATAGGTGTGCCTTCCGGGGACTGCACCTTGCAAATTCAGCCACCCGCGACAGGGATACCATCAACAAGCCCAATGATGACCACAAAAGAGAAAAAAGAATTCCCACCTTGTACCCAACCAGGTAGCCTTCCATCGACTATAGGAAGTCCAACAGTAGTTAGAGTAGTCAAGATCTAGATTGCGGAGCCCGCGATACGAGGTGTCAAGGCATAAACGCCCAATCTGGAAATCACTGTTACGTGGCACGTGACCACGCGCCATTGGACGCGCCGCGAATATCAAATCAGTCAACACTGGAACACCCAACGACAACGCCTGCGGGATTGCGACCGAGCAGATGTGCCAAAATGTCCTACTATGACATTGACTCTATTCTAACTGATGCTCAGGTGAATTCAACCCTCGGACTTGACATTTCAATTCGAGTCATCCATGCAGCTAATACCGGAACCCAGAAATTGCCCTGTACCTTCGAGCTTGAAGTCCCAGGACTAGGTATCCTAGAGGGAAACGCAGGAGAGGATGTATGTCCGCTGGAATTATCGCTCGCCGAGTTCAGCAGTTGACCAAGTTCAGATCAAAGCGGGGACCCGCATCGACCTTCCACTATGGCTAGGTGAAATGCTTTCGATCGGGTAAGACATGGACCTCTACTAGAAAGATACCAATTCTAACTAAAGGGGGAAAGGGCACGTTTGGGGACTTCGCGTCTAGTTACCCTCGACATGCCCGAGGCGCTGTCGGAGCGGGTGATGAATGCGCTGAAGGCCGACCCTCGCACAGTTGATCTGCGCGCACTGGCACCGCATTTCTACAATCTCAGCGAGCGCATCCTCGAGCTGTTTGAGGAAGAGGATATGGTTGATGTGTTGACTGATGTAGGTTTTTTAGTCTATGAGAGTACGCAAGTCTCGGCTGACAATTTCCCGATTCTAGACCTTCAAGAAACGGGCGGCAGAGATCGCGGACCATGCACATAATCCACGCGGTGCTGTGGGGGAGGGAGTGGATTTTCTTCGCGGGTTGGATGAGACTGAGCGGCAATGTAGGTGCATGAATTGTGGTGATATCGAGTGTGGCAACTGACCTATCGCAGTGTTCCGTGCTGCTCACGATCGCGCGAAGGAAATGCGAATATGGTCAGGAGAGGCGAAGAGGAAATGATGTGTAGTGGGGAAAAACTGGGCTGAGCTGAGCTCGTCCGGGGTTCGAGAAACTATGTAATATGAAATCTATCGCATACCTCTATTCCGAATGATAACGACAGTTCCATGGTTATTACTTTATGTAGATTACTTTATGCCAGCTGAAAGTTGCAGCCGCGTAAATTTAGGATTCTTTGTCTTATGTCGGTATAGTAGGTATCCATAAGTAGTCTAAATATACTACAGTACTAGACCGATGGTTTGTACAGGTCTCAACGCCACTATGTCAGGGTTTATGACGTGGAGTGCAACTTGACGCTAACACTAAGTCTGAGCATACGAGCTGTCAAGCCATCCGATTTGATCTTGATCTAAGTATTGAGCTATAAGGAACTACTGCAAGTGACCGAGAATTATGAGACACTTAAGTATGACAATTGATGAGCCGACGCTGTGATAAACAGGGGTTCGCAGTATCCATGGATCGTAGGGGAAAGAAAGTGTAGAAACGCGGGAGTGGGACAACCTTGTACAACATAGGTACACCTAGGGTTATTAACCTTAGTGCGAAACCAAATATCAGAAACACATGTCTGTGCTGGAGATTCGAAAAAATAAACGGTTTGAACCCCCCCCGCCCCCCTGAATCCAAATTCACTTAGTTCAAACGAAGCGAAACCAAGTAAGGACAAGCTGAGACCGTCTCGCTCCACTGTCATCTTCCGATTGGCCTCGATTGATGTCAGGAACATGAACACGCAGATCATCGAATAATCTGCGGCAATGAAAAATGTGTGATGAGAATTGCCGATTTCCTTCTTTTCATCTTCCATTCCTCCATTTTAGCGCATTCCAGTTATCACCCCTTGAACCTGCAGAAAGATACAACAATAACATAGTTAGACTTTGCTACTCTCCTCTTTTTACCTTGATGAATGTGAGGATTGACTCATCACAATTTGATTCTCTGATCTCCCCTCACTTCGTATACCTCACTTTTTTGGATTTTGGATTTTCCTCGCTCCACTAGGATGGCTTAAGTAGTCTCTGATTGCTTCCCTTCTTCTTGCACGGCTGCATCCCTCACTTCTTGCAGCCGGTCTATCCTCCACACTTACCGGATCATCCAATACATTGTCTAGTGCTTATCCAATTGCGACCGCACAGAGTGCACATCCGTCGATTAATCTTCCGACGTGGTGGACTCGTCTGTGATCTACTTATATATACTGGATTCTGATTGCTCCGGACGCAGCGGACCGCACTCCAGTTGATTCTCTCTGCGTCAAGTATGCGCATAAGCTGCACAACATGGATATACCTATAATGGAGAAGAAAGTCAGGCGAAGCTCGGCTGTCAAGCCTTCTCCTCACTGCCAGGCCCCAGTATATCATACCGGGGCCCCTCCGAGCACCCGTGTCTCCTCCAAGCATCGCTCAAGTTGTACGCCATTCCTGTCCTACTCGACTGAGCTCGGTCTATACATGATTTGCGGATTGAACTAATACCTCCTACTTGCCAGCCCAGCCCGGCCGCTCTCAACATCCATCGCTTTTCCGCGTCAAGGGCAGAAGCAACATGTACACGCCACCTCGGATGAGCCCAGACCGGTCATGGCTGCAAGACCAGTCCCCAGTGCGTGGGGGAACCAGAACACCACCTCAGCAGCTTAGTAAGTTCTATCACAAGAGGCTGAAGTATGGAACCGACGCTAATCATGGACCGCAATCCAGAGGCCACAGATAGAGGCACTCCCACATTAGTGAACCCTGCTTCTACTCTTCTACAAGATATGCTGAAGGAACATCGCGCGCATCGTGACTCGCGCGGATCCACCGAAGACTGGGATAACAATGCCCCGCGAACTCCCGAAAGGTCTCGCACACAGGAAGACAACGCCTCCACAGCTTCAGAAAAGACGCGGAAGGTCAGCGACACTTTCTCCGCTGGATTGCGGAATCCCAAGGAGATGGGGATGCGAGAGATGGATCAGGTGGGTCCCTCGGTCGAACCATGGGAGCACAAATTAATTAACTGTGAGCAGTACGTTTCGAAAATGAATAAGCTCAACTTCGACTTGAAGCTGGAAGTCTTCCATCGCACACAGCAGATGGCCAATCTAGAGAATAAATTGGAGCGGATGAAGTCGATGGAGGAAGAACTGAGTCGGATGCACAAGCTCGAGGAAGAAGTGGAGGAGCTCCGCGAGGCTGATAGGGACAACTGCCGTCTGCGGGAGTCAAATGAGGAACTTCGTCAGGAGCTGGACAAACGAACCCAGGCTGTCACCGAGGCTGTCCAACTCATTTGCCAACTGGAAGCGAAGATTGAGCAGCTCGAGTTTGGCGGACAGACTTTACAGGCGTCTCCGAGTCGACTCGTGCTAAATAACCCTGATTCCTCGACGCCAAAGGCTGAGGCTCAGGCTACCGTTGAGATTCCCGAGAGGACTTCCTCGAGAGGCGGGACTTTGAAACATCGACTTGCTCGGCCGAAATCGTCAGACTTGCGGCAGCTCCCCAAGGCGCCTTTGTTTTTGCGGGACGAGAATCAGAGCACTGCTGCACTGCGCAGTCTCTATGTTCAGGAGAACAATGGGTCACACTTGGCTTTGAGTGAAATGACAAAGTCGGAAAGTTTCCACACGATGAACGATACCACGGAACCGGGATCTCCCCGGTTGAGTGTTCTCAGTGAAGCCAGTGAGCTGAACCCGGTTGATACGCCTTCAAAATGGCAAGATTTCGACAAACTGGACATTCCTGTCCGCAAAGCGCTATCCACTACGAGCAGCATGACCAGCAGCCTCACCCCATCCAAGTTAGTGGAGAATAAAGACGACCATGTCGACAGCTGGATGCAGTCACAGACTATCGTTCAGCGAAGGCAAAATCGAGCCATGTCCGACGCCTCGAAGACAGCAGTTCCAACTTTCGGAGATGACCTGTTCACGAGCAAACCTCGGGGCCGCCCACGTCTCGATACCTCGCTTTTTGAAGGTGCAAGACTTCCTCCTACTCCGGATACTATGAGCACAGCATATGCAGCCGTCAACAACGGCTCAAACGGAAGTATTGCCCCAAAGAGTCCCCAGCAGAATCGTGATCAGTTGTTTAGCGGTCCGCGCCTGGAGCGTCATCGTTCTGCGGATGAACTCACAACCCGCCGCAGCAGGGCTGGAAGCGACGTCACGGACAGCATGCAGACGAATTGCAGTGATACCCCTCGCCTTGGCGGGAGGAAGTCCGAGTCGCCCGTGATGTATCCCTTCAACACGGTAGCTTCCAAGGCCAGCGAACTGCTTGGACCTGGAAGCCCTAACAACCCTGCCCTTGAATCGTTTGCCGATTTCTTCCATCGAGACAGCATGGAAGAGGCAGTGCCTCCGCCAATCACGCGAAGAACGCCTACAAAACCTAGGGACTTACAGCAAAAGTCGACTGAGCCCGACTCTTCCCCACCATTGACGCCGCAGGACTGGCTTGCGGCCGCAAAGCAGGCTCCCCAGCCTCGAAAGGAGAGGGCCCGCGGACTTCGAATCGAGCAGCAGCAAGATGGGCCAGCTCGTAATATTATCAGCAATGCTGCCTTTCACGACAACGACAGCACTGATTCGCTCCCCGTTGAGCCTGAAGTCCCTGGTATTCCAACTCTGAATATGGAAGCCCTCGAAATCCTCGAAGACCCTGCCCCAGAGCACCTTGCTTCTATCCCCGAGCCCGAGGATGAACCTGATCTGGAGCCACGCCGTCGCTTCAGCTTTCGGCCGGCCTTCCTCAGTCGCTCCCACGGTCCCCGTCGACTTCAGCCTTCACCAACGATGCCCGACTTCGCAGATGATGAAGACGGCGCGCCATCCCCCATTATCCCGAAAACTAGGAATCAAGGCAATGCACCACGTCGGCCCATGTCGCAGATCATCACAAACTCGGCAGGAATGTACTCCAATATTCCTACGGGTGACAACTTCGAGGACAGAGTCTTCCACCAATTCCTCATGGAACGGGAAGCGAACCTACCCACCGAACCCGCCACCATCTCAGGCCGCCCATCAACATCCCACAGCACGGAACACAAACGCCGCAGCTCGCTAGGAATTTTCGGCTGGATGAAGAACGTCGGCGGCAAACGCCAGGAGCCTGCAACCCCCATGGTTACCGAGGCACAGAAAGAGAATCGGAATCCCGCGCGCTTCACCAAGGACCCTCCCCAGTTCTCCGTGTCTCGTCCTTCTACCCCAGACTCCATGGATGCGCCCGTTGTGCGTCCTCGCTCGATGATGACTGTGGAGTCTGATGATACTGCTCGACGGCCTAGGTATATGGGTCGTCGCTCTCGTCGAACCTGAGGCTGATGCTGACTTGGATCATCTAAAATTGTCCTGTACTTTATGATACCCTCTTTCTTTTGTATACGGTGATTCGAGGCAGCATTGGCGTTGTGGTTCAAGCCTTGGTTCATTTATAGGTCTTTGCACTGATGGTGAGAGAATGAACCTCGCTTTATGATTGATGCAATATTATGAGAATTTTGGGCTTTTATGATTCCTGCTGGTCCAGGATGGCTTTTCACATGCAGTTCCACGATGTACTTGGTTTAATGTTTCATGTTTCAACGCTGGTTAGAGGACTGAAAATGATGTGATAGTGTTTCATCAAACTGGACTCCTCATGTTAAGACTTTTATAACTATCTCAATTGTGTATTGCACCCCTACTTTTCAATATCTCCCTCTTTCGACAAGATCTTTCTCTGGCATCTGGGCCAGTTCCATTAACTAACTAGGTACTACAAACTCCAAACCCCATTTTGACCACCCAACACCAAACGCAAAAACAACAAACAAAATAATAATACACAATCCAATCTAGATTCGAAAGGGAGAAGGCATCGCAGAACACAGTCTAATACCAAGCATTCCCCTGCTCACCCAGCTTCTTCATTTTAGGATTCATCGAAAGGATCCGCTGTCCAGGAAGAGTATCAGCCGTGAAAGCAGCCTCAAAGATACTCGCAATCCCACGTTTCGAATAGTGCCGAAAAGAGTCATACTCATTATGCTTCCCATTAATAGCACCCCACTCCAAACAATCCGGCGTAGTCCCATCACCAAGATCAGTCCACCTCGTCACCACAATAGCCTGCCGAAACACATTCCCTCTGGGATCCGACTTGTCTTCACACAATTTCACCTCAACCAGATACTCACTCGGACACTCTGGACACCTCCGCATAGGTCGACAGAACCCACACAACGTCGTCAATGAATTAGGATCAAAGATTCGACCGGCCATTTTATCCTTGACTTTATGCTCGAGACCCTGTAACCCGCCTGTATTCCGCGGCTCGGGGATATGTCCCAAAGCGCACTTGCATATAGGCATCAGCTCGCCGTCTCGCCAGTGTGCACAAGCGGAGAAATAGGGCCAGTAGTCGTCGCGCGAGAATAGGAGCATCCGCTGTGATGCGGGTGGTAAACCTGGCTCTGCGAATGTCTGGCTTGTTACACGCATCAACAGCCGACCATCATGGATATGGAAGCGGGAGGTATGTCTCCAGTCATCTCGCGTCCAGCGTCGGCCCATTTCTCCAACGGCGATGCCGTATCTGGGACCGAATCTGTGTGCTCGCATGGCCAGCTGCACGAAAGAGAATGGGAGCATGCGTCCGTGGGTAATGCGGGTTCGAGCTTGCGGTTTCAGTGGATTTGTCGCCTCGGGACAGTTGAATAGCGGGTTGAGCACGTGTGAGGGTCGTATACGCTCGTTTCCTTCTTGTGTGCGTCTGTGGTATCGTCCGCATGGGAAGCACATTAGATGATGAGGCAAGGCGCTGTCCATGCGGATCAGGAATTGCATCTTGTATGTGATGTTCTGTGGTGCTTCCAGGGCTGTGAAGTACTTTCGTCCCAATCGTCGGTATAGTGTGATGCTGGATACAGCCAAGCTGGCAGCATCGGTCGGGTTCAGATATGATGCGATATGCGCCCAGAGTGTCGGTGATAATTTCGCAATGTCGCCTTCCCCCGGTTCTCGATTAGGGTCCTCCAGTTCCGCGGGCCTGAAATTGTCATCTGCCTCCAGAACTCCCAGTGTATGGATAATGGTTGTGTAGTCTTGGCGCTCGCCCAATTGCGTATCAATGTTCGCGTGCGCCGCCTGGTATTTCAATCGATGGAGTTGTAAGGGCGCCAGCTCGGGCATTGGGGGAGGGTCAGCGGTGCTGGGACGAGCGGCCAGCCGCAAGTCCGTCGTGGATCGACTGCCCTTCCGGAGGGTTTGACGGGATTTCTTGGAACGTAGGGCATTTGAGAAGAAGGACTTGAGCCCTGTCTTTTGGCCGGGGCTTTCTGCTGACATGGCTGCGATGGCGTGGGAATTATCGTGGAGGGTCCAAGACAGGTTCCGTTTTCGCTGATTGTCGCAGACGCGCTTACATTATACATATGATGTGACGGCCCGGCGCGGACCGAATGACTTGGGACTTACGAAGCTCGAGGAGCTAGAGAAATTACTTATTCATTGAGATGGAACGGAATTGAAAGATTGGAAATTCCTCTGGACTAAGAACGTCAGACAGACGCTACATTACAGGGATTGGCGGGGTGCATTCAGGGTGGAGCCGCTATACAAGATTTCGCTCTTAAGAGAAGCGCTTCTCAACGGTCTTCCAGTTGATCACATCCCAGATGGCCTTGAAGTACTCGGCCTTGCGGTTCTGGTATTGCAAGCTAGATGAGACTGTTAGCACTGGGAAACAACAATTCATGGGTCGAGCATCTTACTAGTAGGCGTGCTCCCAGGCGTCAATGCCGAGCAGGGGCTCGAATTGGCCGACAACGGGGTCCTGGTTCTGCAGAAGGGGTCAGCTATTGAATCTCATCATTACCATTTTGTATATGGTGAAACTCACGGCATAGGTGCGGATGCCGATCTGGCCGGTCTGCTTGTCCTTAACGAGCCAAGCCCAGCCAGAGCCCTGAATGGCAGCCAGAGCAGCGTTCATCTGGCCCTTGAACGTGTCGAGGCCACCGTAGGTGGAGTCGATAGCCTGGGCCAGAGAGCCGGAGGGAGCTCCACCACCGCCGGCGTTCTTGGGAGCCAGGTTCTCCCAGAAGAGGGTGTGGTTAAGGTGGCCACCGCCGTTGAAGTTGATGGCAGGCTTCAGAGCAATCTGGGCGGAGATGTCGTTCTTGTGCTGGGCCTCCTGGAGCTGCTCAACTGCATTGTTGTAGTTGGTGACATAGGTGTTGTGGTGGTTCTTGTGGTGCAGCTCCATGATCTTGCCGGAGATAGAGGGCTCCAGAGCACCATAGTCGTCTGGATGTGCAATTAGCTTACATGTCTCACCCAAGATGATACGTTGACACAGGTTGTTCTGTGCCGACACATGCTACTCACAGGACAGGTCAGGCAGAGTAGCCTTGCCGCGGGCAAATGTCAAGCCTGCAGCACCCGCCCTGGAAGCCGAAGCTCCCGAGCGAAGGGCAACACGAGCGGAGGTGGAGAAGAGAGCAGCCATTGTGAATACCAAAGTATGTGTTACTAGGGGGTAAAGTGTGTGCGAGAGAGATTAGAGAATATACAGAGATAACAGGGATGAAAAAGGGCGAGCGGAAAATCCCAAGAGCTATGAAGTAACCGAGCTCAACGTCATCGTGTTTCCGTCGCATCGGATGCGTGTTGTTCCGCCCCGGTTCTCCACATGAATTTCACAAGCTCTGATCTTTGAGTTTACGATCGAGCTGTCAGCTACGAAGTTGTCGCTTTCCTACAGTGACTGCCGGGGGACATGGAGTCGCCGTCATCGCCGTCATCGCCCTATGCCGGCCACAAGCGCAAGGTTGCCGACATGAGCTCCGATAGCGAAGATGAGCGTCCAACCACCGGCTTTCGAGGTTTCGCCAGGGCGCGAGATCGCTCCGAATCGCCTCCCAGAATGGGCGGCTTGGGCAGCGCCAATCGCAGCCCATGGACGAACATGAATAATGAAGCCAGCGAGGCCCCCGCACCACGCGGTGGAGGCGCCTCCCGTGGAGGGAAGGGCGCAGGAAGCGCATTCGCCGCGCGCATGATGGCGAAGATGGGCTACAAGGAGGGACAGGGTCTCGGATCTAGCGGGCAGGGTATCGTCAAACCGATCGAAGCCCAAGCGCGCCCGCAGGGTGCGGGTCTCGGTGCAGTCCGGGAGAAGACCAAGCAGGCACGCGAGGAAGAACGACGAGCAGCCGCACGTAGAGGTGAAACGATCGACGACAGTTCCGATGAGGAGAGACGAAGACGACGGAAGAAGGAAGGGCGCAAGACAGAGTCTCGCAGTGCATCGGGCACGCCGGTGCCACGCCCCAAGAAGCCCCAGTTCCGGACAGCCCGTGAGATCGAGGCCGATATGGAAGGTCTCGAGGTACCGAATGTCCTCAAATCGCTCATCGATGCTACCGGCAAAGAACAACGCACCCTGACATCAACTGCTGGTTTGATGGCAGGGCAAGGGTTCGTCGGTTCCGGCGAAGGAGAAGCATTGAAGATCGCCCGACGTGCTCGCCATGATTTGGAAGCATTTGCAGACGAATGGAAGGGCTTGACCGAAAGGAAGAATTTCATCGAGATTGAAGAAGCGCAGGTCGTGGACGAACTAGATGCCTACCAAGCCCGAGTCAATCATCTTACTGGGTTGATCGCCGCCGTGGAAGAGCTGGATCTTTTCGAACATGACGAAAGCATTTCAGTCAAATTCGACGAAATGACCGGCAAGCTTGAAGCCATGAAAACCCAATATCAGGACGTCATGGATGAGTACAAGCTAGCCGAGACTGCAGTCGCTGCTATGCACCCGCTATTCCGTCAAGCCATGGAGGAATGGGAGCCTTTGCAAAATCCCACGTTCCTGGTGTCGAATCTCACCCGCCTCCAGCCACTTCTCGCTCGCAGAAGCGGAAACGAAGAATTCCAACGACAGTCGACATCGCCCTACGAAACGATGGTATACACTCTCTGGCTCCCGCGAGTACGTTCAGCCCTTATGAATGACTGGGATGTGTACGACCCTACCTCTGCAACTACTCTGGTTGCTTCCTGGAGGGCGATCGTCCCGCCGTTTGTGCTTGCCAATGTCCTCGACCAACTGGTTGTACCCAAGCTCAGTAGGGCTTTGAAAGAGTGGAAGCCTCGAAGCAGCCGACGACACCCATCTCAGCACGATGGTAAATTTCCCTGGTGGCTCTTCCAATGGTTGCAATACCTGGATGAAAAACACACCAACCCTAAGCAGCCAACGGGTCTCATGTCAGATACTAAAAGAAAGTTCCGCGTGGTCTTGGATTCATGGAGTCTACGCAGGGGCCTTATTAATGGCCTGGGCCTCTGGAAGGATGCTTTGGGCAGCGAGTTCGATGTGTGTCTACGGAACCACCTGTTACCGCGTTTGGCACGTCACCTCCGCGAAGATTTCATCGTGAATCCCCAGGAGCAGGATTTGACCGCACTTGAGGATGTCTTCCGATGGAAGGACTTCTTCCAGCCCATTGTTATGGGCGAGCTACTTGTCTCCTCCTTCTTCCCGAAGTGGCATGAGATTCTGTACATCTGGCTCACCAATGATCCCAACCTCGAGGAAGTTGCTACTTGGTTCTCTTGGTGGAAAGAACAAGTTCCGACCGAGATCAACCAAGTTCTCAAGGTGGACAATGAATGGAACAAGGGCATACAGACTATGCACCTTGCTGCAGAACTTGGAGATCGTGCAGCTGCCGAGCTTCCGCGCCCGGTCATCGCTCAATCTACGCTTCCCACGCGGGAAGATACTGCGGCCGAGGCAGCAGCAGCAGCAGCAACGGCTCCCCCGCCCGAGCCCAAGGCACACCTCGAGGAGGAAATATCATTCAAGGACATCCTGGAAAACTGGTGCGTGGAACAGGGTCTTATTATGCTACCGTTGCGCGAGGCGCATCCACAAACCGGACATCCGTTGTTCCGCATCACGGCCAGTGCAACCGGAAGAGGTGGGATAGTGGTCTTTTTGCAGGGAGATCTCATCATGGTACAAAACAAGAAGGCCAAGGAAGTGTGGGAGCCCATGGGCTTGGACGACCAGTTGGTAGAGCGCGCCGAGGGCCGCTAGTTTATACCCTCCTTGGCGATGAAATATTGACATAAGACATGTTTTCAATTGTTTAATATACCCCGAACTAATAAGGTGTCAATTTATGATCTAAACTCGAATGTTCTTGGCCATGACGTGGATCATATATTCGCAAGGCTGGTACACTGTAGGGCTACCCGCCTTGGTATCACAGTGCGGAGTTAATGAACTCATTTGCTTAGCTATTGCAGCTTTCGGTGTTTTTGCTCTTTGGCGTATATATTGCAAGAACGAAATCTCCGTTCTTATCCAGTAGAACGTGTTGGCTTCTGGCCGTGGCCCAAAATCCTGGTTGTTCGTGCGAATGTATGACATATTAACCTGAGATCCTAGGTGGTCTACAAATTCCGCCGTAGCTTCTTCTTTTGTCATTCCTGTGTATATAAGATCATTGCTTAGATCAGAAAATATGAAAGCACGACAATTGGTCAACATGGGTATATAAAGGCGGGTACCTAGGTATATAAAGGAACTGTCTGTCCATGCTTGTATAGATGTTAAGAAGGCGGTCACCACCGACTCAGCCTTTTTGCCGAGCTAAAGCGGTCAGGTGATGCTAGATGAATTTTGCCCGATCAGCTATCGCAATCACCGTTCTTCCTCAACTCTTACCATACCTCAATTCTAATATTTTATCTTCGCAATGTTCCAGCGCACTCTCCTCAGACAATCTCAGGCCGCTCGGTCGGTCCTGACCGCTTCCTCTATATCCTCTGCACCGCTCGCTCTCCGACGGACAACACGGTTGCAACAACAGCTGCCTGCTGTCACCCGGCCGTTCGCCCCTCAGCCCATGTCCCGCTTCTACTCCACTGAGAAGGAAGCTTCCAAGGAGGCCGAGGGCGAGAATGCCGAGGCCGAGGACCCTGTCCAGAAAGAGCTCGAGGAGAAGAAAAAGGAAATCATTGACCTGAAGGTATGGTTTTCATCCGAGCTTCAATTCCACTGTCATGTGCGGAAAACTAACTGCATTAGGATAAATATCTCCGCTCTGTCGCCGATTTCCGTAACCTGCAGGAGCGCACCAAGCGTGACATGGAAAATGCGCGCAACTTCGCTATCCAGCGCTTCGCCAAGGACCTCTTGGAGAGCATTGACAACTTGGACCGGGCACTGCTGGCTGTGCCCAAGGAGCAGCTTGAGGCCGCCGAGACCGAAGACAACAAGTCGCTGCTCGACCTCGTCGCGGGTATCAAGATGACTCAAAACATCCTCCTGAGCACTCTCCAGAAGCACGGTCTTGAGCGTTTCGACCCCGGCGAGAAGATCGACGGCAAGGCGCAGAAGTTCGACCCCAACCTGCATGAGGCTACTTTCATGGCCAAAGCCGAGGGCATGGAGGATGGTGATGTGATGTACGCCCAGACCAAGGGCTTCCGACTGAACGGACGTGTTCTTCGCGTAAGTTATACCTCTTGAGTTTGATTTCTCGCAGCTGTGTTCTAATTCTGATATCTTTTTGCAGGCTGCCAAGGTCGGTGTTGTCAAGAACGACTAAATTTTCCCTCGATCATAACGTTCCGCCTTTCCTCCTTCCTCTTTCCATTCTGTCTGTACCATATATCATACGTTATGATCGTGGTGGGGATTTGCGCTCGGATGCGGCTGGCTGTTGGTCCGGGGAAAAACATTCTTTCTCATGCCTGCTTATCTCTTCGATCTGTATGATATACCTTTGTTGCATGTGACTGGAGGCGTCCGGATTCGTGGTGGGTGTGTTTCTTTTCACTTGTTTCGCGCAATCTGTGTCTCCCGATAACTCTCTCCTCATCTTTGTATAATACACACCCATTGGAGGCTCAAATCTAGCCTCTGGATGCCCGAATTTTGCTGCATAGCTGTAAAAGTTGTAGGGAAATGCCTCATATTGTACAGTTTTGAGTACAGTAGTCAAGATTATATAGTACAGCAAGCTTCTTCAATCACCTCAACTCCACCCCAAAGTCACCGACAAGCTTCTCGCGAACCTTGTTATGCATCTCGTTGGTTTCTTCGTTGGTCAAGGTGCGCTCCAGACTGCGGTAATTGATGCGGTAGCACATGCTCTTGCGCCCAGTCTTGGGGTGTGTAAACTCATCAATCAGAGTAACATCCTCTACAAGATCACCGCCGATCCCCCGGACAACCTCCATAACGTCATTCTCATGAAAAGGCACGGCGCCACCAGCAGCACTACTGCCACCAGTCACAGCCGAGGGAGGCAACCAGAAGGCAACATCCTTGTAGGACGCAGGGTGCTTGGAGAATGGCTTGAAGCGCGTGATCTCGCCAGCACGGAACTGGGACAGGAAGCGTTCATCGCGAGACCAGAAGAGACGAATATCGGGAATGTTGAACAGAAGCATGGCGATGCGCTCGATGCCCAGACCAAATGCCCATCCGACGCGGTTCGGTACATCGGAGTTGATGAGGAGGTCCTGCTTGATGACGCCGCATCCAAGGATCTCTAGCCAGTCGCCCTGCCAGAAAACCTCAAGTTCCCATGACGGACTGGTGAAGGGGAAGTACGCCTCGACCCAGCGAACTTTCAAAGGCTCCGGTTCAGCCTCGCTTCCAGAGCTGGCCGCGGCGGCCTTGCTACCCTCTGTGAAGACCTTGATGACCATCCGCTCAAGAGACTTTTTGAGATGCGCCGCAATAGCCTCAATCTCCTGCTCGCTGTGGTGCTCGGCCTGCAGGGGGTTCCGCTGGGGGTGGAGGGTTGGGTTGGGGTCCTCGACAGGGATATCATGGCGCGGGATCAAGTCCACATCAGCCTTGATCTTCGCGGCGGTCTCTGCAGAATGCGCAAGTGGGTTGTTCTCCGGCCGCTTCCATAGCATTGCGCCCTCCATCTGGTGAAAGACTGGATAGTGGCTGCGGTCAATGGCATCACGCCGGTAGACATCGGCGATCACGGTGTATCCGACTTCCTCCGGGCGAGTCTTCTCATTGCGGTTGATCTGCTGGAAATATGCCTGCTGATGTGCGCTTGTATGTGTGCGCAGCACCGTCTTGTCGTTGATGTAATAGGTATCCGTGCGAGAACGCCCTGGGTGGTCCGGCGGGAAGCCCAGGACGTCGAAGTTTTGCGCGGTCGTGACGACGGGGTTCTTCTCAGAGTAGTTGCCGAAGACGGGAGAGGGGAATTGGCTCTCAATGAGCTTACGAGTAATGGCGAGAGGGTGGTTCTCGTTCAGGTAGAGTCGTCGCCCGACATGGGACAGGATTGTGTCGGGAGTGTTGGTCCATTGGTCGGTGGGGTAGGTATCGCCCTCGATCTTGATATTTGCCTTTGAGCTTGGGGAGCTAGCGATGGGCTTTTGATCAGCGGTGCGGAGGGCTGCAGTCGAGCTCCAATTCCGAGTGACCGCCGGGATGGACTCGTGGAGTGCATGCAATCGGGGGGTGCAGAATATGGGACGAGTCGCAGCAATGGACCACCGGCCACTGCTAGCACGCAGGGCTCTTCCGGTAGCTAACAGCCGCATTGCTGCCGAATGAATGTCAGTCAATTGAAAGTCGGCGTTGCGACTTGCGGAATCTCAAAAACACCTCGGGGCCGGGGAAATGAGTTGCCGAAGTACACACTGCAGGCCGCGGTTTAATGCATGTTATTTGCCAGGATGATCTCGTTTTTCCTGAGTTGTGTCATTGAAGAAAAGACACTTCTTCTTATATTAAGCCATCAGATAAGTCAATTCATGAATTTTGAGCTTCTAGCCAGCGACGTAAGCCCAAGGAAAGCAGGAATATTGTTGAAGTCCCTTTTAAAGCGCTATTTTCACGATATACTCGACGTTGGCGAAGAAGATCAAATGCCTTCTATATTAGAACCTTGAAATTGGATATCCTACCACATTAATGAAGCACTGGAATGACTAGAGAATTGATTCCCAACACTTGGTTATTTGTCGCCTACCCAGGTATCTAACTACCCAGTTGTTAACTATAACTAGTTAGGTACCTAAGTAAGCTCGAAAGTTTGACATTACGTGTAAGATATCTAAGAAGATGCTCATGCTTCATACCAAGCCTTGAATGAACAAAGTGAGAAAGGACCATGTAACCGAAAATCACCGATAGGCGAAGAAGCCCATAGCCTACTATGATAGCTCAGTCTTATCTCGTTAACTTTCGTGATTGCGATACGAGGGGAAGACCCTCGGTAAATGCTATTCTGCGATTCCACCATCTGAGATATCTGCACATATGCTGCTGAATTTCCAGATCACTACCGTCAAATTGCCGTGACTATATCGCCGACTAGATATTTGAGAGCCTCCTCCGGTGCCTACTTCAACCTCCGGCGATGCGAGTACATAGTTTAGTTCATCGTGTAAGGGCAAGGCCGTACGTCCCTTACAGGCTTAGTCTCGGGTATGGGCCAAACCGAGAATATGATTGGGTAACCATGTCAAGATCCATCAAAGAATGAAGAATGATTGGCCGAGATGCGTCCATCGGAGCGGTCGAACGGAGCATCGGCGGCCTGATTTTGTCTCCGTCGGTATTTCAGAGCCAAAATTACGTCAAAAGTCATGATTCAGGGCTGATCTGGGAAAAAAAAAAAAAAGACCCAGCGCTTTCTTTAAACAATAAACAACCACTCTCCCCTCTACCCACCCTCCCTATCTAGCGCCCTTGTTTCATGCGAACAAGATGGCTGATAGCGGCAAATTACTCGAGGCTCCAGCCCATTCGCGGCTGGCGCCGGTGTCAACGCCTGCGCCGAACAAAACGACCAAGGTGCATTATCCGTTCTGGTTTGGAGGTTCTGCCTCATGCTTTGCGGCGACCGTGACGCATCCGTTAGATTTGGGTATGTGCTGTAGCTGTAGCAATGCGCGTATATGTGTGATTGTGTGCTGACTCGGCCTGCGCAGTCAAGGTACTTTCTAGCTCCCCTGATGTTCAAGGGTTCTGCGTCCTTCCGAACTCGAATACTGATATATGCGCTCGTCGCATGCTAGGTCCGGTTACAAACACGCGCAGCCGATGCCCCGAGAACCATGCTGGGCACTTTTGGACATATCCTTAGACATAATGGATTCTTTGCCCTATACAATGGTGTATGTGGAGTGCTCGGCCCGTGATGATCCGCGATATCCTTGTATAAGAATCATTCACTGACGAGAACGTGATTGGATTGGACATATAGCTCTCTGCCTCTGTGCTGCGTCAGATAACCTACTCAACAACACGATTCGGCATCTACGAAGAATTAAAATCCCGCTTCGCTACGCCCTCCCCGAACTCCTCTTCCTCGCCCAGCGTCTTCACCCTCCTCGCCATGTCCTGTACCTCCGGCTTCATTGGTGGCATTGTCGGCAACCCGGCCGACGTGCTCAATGTGCGCATGCAGTCCGATGCAGCCCTCCCTCCTGCGCAGCGCCGAAACTACCGCCACGCCTTCCACGGCTTGATTGAGATGACCCGGACCGAAGGATTCAGCTCGCTCTTCCGTGGCGTGTGGCCCAATTCCACCCGCGCAGTTCTCATGACTGCCTCGCAATTGGCCTCTTACGATACCTTCAAGAAACTTTGCATGGAGAAGGCCGGCATGGGCGATAACCTCGGCACGCACTTTACGGCCTCGTTCATGGCTGGTTTCGTGGCTACTACCGTCTGCAGTCCCGTCGACGTGATCAAGACTCGCGTGATGTCTGCCTCCCACGCTGATGGCCATGGCCAAAGCATTGTGGGCCTGCTGCGCGATATCTGTCGCAAGGAAGGCCTGGCCTGGACTTTCCGTGGCTGGGTTCCCAGCTTTATTCGTCTGGGCCCCCACACCATTGCCACGTTCCTCTTCCTCGAGGAGCACAAAAAGCTCTACCGCAGATTGAAGGGCATCTAGGTTGATACTCTGGAGCTTTGCGCATTTTTCTTCCTTGCATTCTTTGCCTGGTGTTTCTCTGCACCTTTGGCTCGATCTATTCCCCGTATATACGATCGTATATACGACATCTGCTTCCTTTTTATGACCTCTCGGGCGCAGCACCTGTTGAACACAAGCATTCTAGCTTGTACATATCTTGCATTCTTATTACTGCTGAACAGTTTGGTGATTCGTGGCTAGAAACACAGCCTGACCGTGATCGCCGTGTACAGGATGCGTTGTATGGCGGGTTTTCGGGCAAACTGAAATTATATAGACATAGATAGATACACCTTGAATCACATTCAGATCATTTTCCGCAAGGAAAATCATTCCGACGCTCATTCCATAGCCCATGCATAGCTTTGTCCTTCGCGCTCATGTACCTAGGTAATAGGATGCTACGAGCGTTCAGGACACAGAGGGGATGATGATTACTCGGTCCCTCCACAGCGAAACTCCCTCAGTACTTAAAATTTTACGACGGGAGAACATCAGCTAATAGAACAAGATCTTAGCAGAACGGCAGGTTTATAGACACCCTTCTCCGAGTGATCAGATTACATCCAGGAAGAAGGGGAATGTATCCCAGCATGACCAGGTAGAGTACATTGGAAGCTCTTTCAATACACAAAATTTGATATAGCCCAATTCACCAACAGAAGGCGGCTGCTGGTCATTTACTGATCAAGGCGAGCGGGGAAGTTGCCGGCCTCTGTGAGTAATTAGCATGCGCAGGTCAAATTTGCCAGGGGATGAGTACGTACCGCGCTGGCCGTCCCAGCGGTCGGTCCAGGCCTTGGGGCAGAGGGAGCGGAAAGCATGGTAGAACTGGAGATAGATTAGAAGCCGTCACGGTCAGGCTGGGTATAAGGTCCAAAGTACCTGCTTGCAGGGGCGGAAGTCTTCACCCTTGGCCCCGACACACTTGTAGTAGTCGACGTAGTTTTGCCAGCAGTGCTTGGTCCTAGAATCGCAAGGGTTAGATGCGATGCCAAAGAGTATCGGATGGGGTCGCGTACTGGTTCTGCTGGGGGAAACGAGCGTCAAAGCCTGTGGTTGCGTTCGGAAAATATTAGCTTCGCACTGTTCCGGCCGACCGGGAGATAGCCTATCCAACGCATCTCCATAGGAAATTCCAGCGCAAGGAAAACAAGATTATACGCACCAGCTATGAAATAGTTAGCCATTGACTCGGAGAGAATTGGGGAATCGGCCCTCGTTTTCACGGGAGGAGGTGGGCAGACGTACCAGTAACGAACTTGAAAGGCTTGGTCTCGACGGGCTCGTCGGGGTCAGCTTCCGGAATGGCACCCATTTTGAATATGTGTACTCAGAAAGAAGAGGACAATGGCAGTGGGGGAGGAGTGGAGAGGAGGGCAAAGGTAGAAGATGAGACGTTGGGTGATGGAAGCTGTGAAGAGCCGGACGTGACCGCGGGCGGTCAAGCGAGAGCCACTGAGCGTTGCTGCTTTTCCCAAAACCACCCGAGCCAGTCATAGCCCACTCTGGGAAAGCTAACCTCCAAGTTCTCGTCTTCCTTTCTCTTCTCCACCGTTCGCACTCCCATCTAGCTACCACCATGTATCCCACCCGCGTCTTCCGGATGCAGCCCTCTCGGGCTTTCTACAGCCCGGCCCCCGTAAGTTCTCAATTCCCCTCTCTCGTGGTCATACGATCGGGTTCGGTTAAGGCTAATTCCCCTACAGAAGGAGCCTCACAGCGGTACGGCTCCCCCTTGACCACCACCACCCTCTACGAGCTATCAATTCATCTGGCATAGCTTAGTACGTGGGGAAGAGAGAGCCATAGAACTAACCCGTTGTTTTCTAGCCCACACCATTTCGCAGCGCCTGCGCATGCTCCGCAAGGTTCCCCCGGAGTTGATCCCTCTCGGTATGTCCCCTACTATGGAATACACAGAAGAAGCACATCTAACCATTTTTGTGGTATTTAGGTCTCGTTCTTGGGTACGTTTCTATCTAATATGATATTCCCGATCGATCCCGCGCACCACTTGCACGAGATTTTCTCCATCTCGTTCGCTCAGACTAGAGCGTTCTCTATTTTACCGTGCTGACCCATTCCTTGCAGTGTCGCCGTTGGGGCCGCTGTCTACTCGATCGGCAAGAAGCTCATGACCGACAAGACTCTCCGTCTCCACCGCAACAGCCCCGAGAGCCGCGAGCACTAGATGTACCATCATTATGTTTATTTAAGCTCCGAGAATGCGATTTCAAGTTTCTCAATTGTATCTTTGCCGCCTGTATTGTTTCAGACAGATTGGAAGCTGAGAAAGATGCAATTGAGCGCATCGGAAAACAAGACGTGCCCGGTACTGGAGAGTGTGTACATAGTCCGGCTCGTCTAGGGGAGCGAATTTTGATGTTGTATTCCGGCAAAAGAGTACTTTCGTGGTCTTTCATTATTATCGTGGCCATCGTAATAGTGTACATTATTCGGGCTTCGGCCCAGCGACGTCGAGTTGTTCCAAACCCTGCATTGGGTCTTGCGGGCGGCTGCTCTCGGCCTGAGCTTCTTCGGCTGCTCGTCGGTCCTCGTCGCTGACTGCATACTTGGCCAGATACCCCTCCTGTAATGCGATATAGTTAGTCGCAATGCGACAAACACCAAAATATAATTCTCACGTACCTGCTCCCAGATTGCGGTCTTGCTGCCCAATCCCTCGTTGGCATCCTTCTGTGGTTTGGCGGCTGCAACCTTGATTGTGCGTCCGTACAGCTCACTGCCGTCCATGTTGTCGATGGCTTCTTTGGCATCCTGCGGTAGATCGAACTCCACGTATCCAAAGCCGCGGTGGACGTCTGAGGAGTTGGGTGCGTCTGGCTTGGGCAGGGAGATATCGACGACTTCGCCGAAAGGCACAAATGCCTCTGCCAGTGTCTTGGCTGTCACAGCCTGGTCTAGGCCACCCACGTAGACCGTGCTCTTGAGCCGTGTGCTTTCACTCATGATGGGGGACTTCGCTGTAAAATCGACCTCGAATCGAACTGGAAATTGGCGTAAATTCAACCAGACGCACAGATACGACAGATATGAATACGTTCAGCTTGTGAAATAAACGGACAAATGTGTTCTGTACGCGGATTATTGCTTGTCCGCAGCTCTGCTCGAGGAAGAGAAACTGATATCACGTGCCCCAAGCCTCGGGGATGTTTTGGCGAGAGCCCGATTTGGTTTAGCGCGGGTTCCCCGGTCCCTCCAAGTCCAGAGGCCACTTGGTTTACTCTGAGTTGCACGCCCCCGTTGTCGATTTCTTTGTACAGGGGTGGGATCTGATTTTGTTTTTTTAGACCCGTGCTTCGACTGGCTTCGATTCCCTTCACATATACATCTCCCCTCCATCATGGTCCGTCTGAGGGAGATCCCAAGGACGGCCACCTTTGCGTGGTCCCCTGGGGCCGCATCGCCATTGATCGCCACCGGAACTCGGGCAGGTGCCGTCGACGTTGATTTCTCTAACAAGATGTGTCTCGAGCTCTGGGATCTGGGTCTGGATCGCCAGGATGCTAGTGAGGAGCTGCAGCCTATAGCTAAGCTGGACACCGACTCTGGGTAGGATGCCGATCATGAAACTCCGTGATGATTGATTATATTGACGGATGTGCTTAGATTCAATGACTTGGCATGGGCTGAGTACGACGAAACGAAACGCGGCGTGATTGCTGGTGGTTTGGAGAATGGCTCGTTGGATCTGTGGAACGCCGATAAGCTGCTTGCCAACTCCAGGTGCGCGGGACCGTACCTATACTATAACACGAGGTACAATGGCTGATTGATTCTAGTGATTCTTTGATATCGAGAACCTCGAAACATTCTGGCGCTATCAAGGCCCTCCAATTCAACCCCAAACACTCGAACCTCCTGGCAACTGGTGGTGCGAAGGGCGAGCTCTACATTTCAGACCTGAACAATGTCGAGAACCCATTCCGATTGGGTACCAATGCGGCCCGCACGGACGATATTGAATGTTTGGACTGGAACAAGAAGGTCGCTCATATTCTGGTGACTGGTAGCAGTGCCGGTTTCGTGACCGTCTGGGATGTCAAGACCAAGAAAGAGAGCCTGACCCTTAACAACATGGGCCGGAAGGCTGTTAGCGCTGTGGCCTGGGACCCTGCGAAGGTACGATACTGCTTTGTTACAACAGGATATAATCCATTGCTGACCACTTGTGATTAGCCCACCAAGCTGGTCACCGCTACTCCCCTCGAGTCGGACCCCATGATCTATGTTTGGGACCTGCGAAACTCGCACGCTCCGGAGCGGGTATGTTGAACCATTTTTTATCTTGGTATGGCGGGCGGAGAAACTGATATATTTTCAATGTAGACTCTCAAGGGTCACGAATCCGGAGTGCTCTCGCTTGCTTGGTGCGACCAAGATCCCGATCTCCTGTTGTCTTCAGGTAAAGATAACCGCAACGTTTGCTGGAACCCGCAAACCGGTACGCCCTATGGTGAATTCCCCGTTGTCACCAACTGGACCTTCCAGACCCGCTGGAACCCACACAACCCCAATTTCTTCGCTACCGCATCGTTCGACGGGAAAATTTCGGTCCAGACCCTCCAGAATACCAGGACCGATGATGCGCAAGCAATTGCCGACCAGAACCAGGCCCTTGACGGCGAGGACTTCTTCGCCAAGGCCCAGACACAGCCTCAAGTCTCCAAGTTCTCCCTCCCAAAGCCTCCTCGCTGGCTCGAGCGGCCCTGCGGTGTCTCGTTCGGGTTTGGTGGCCGTGTTGTCTCCTTTGGTGTCTCCGAGACAGGCTCCCGCGCATCAAAGGTCAAGCTTACGCCTTTCGAAGTTGATGCGAGCGTTGGCAATGCTACTGAGAGCTTCGAGAAGGCTCTGAAGGAGGGCGACCTCCGTAGTCTCTGCGAGGCTCGGGCGGCTAATGCTTCCAACGAGGAAGAGAAGTCTGAGTGGAGGGTCATGCAAGCTCTGCTCTCTGACAATCCTCGCAAGGGCCTGGTGGAGTATCTTGGCTTCCAGGACTCGGCCGATGAGGCTGCTGACGACTTGTCAAAGCTTGGTCTGGACAAGAAGAATGACGAACGGACCGACGAAAAGATCGACGAACTAACCGAGAAGCCCAAGTCAAACGCCAAGAAGCACAAGCGTCTGCAATCCATGTTCGATGCGACTCCTGACAGCGACAACTTCCTGTCAGAGCTGGCTGCGTCAAAGGGTGCTCAGACCATCAACCCTTTCCAGATCTTCAACGGTTCGGAAAGTGAGGCGGAAAAGAAGATTACCCGGGCTTTGCTTCTCGGAGAGTTTGAGAAGGCTCTCGATGTGGCTCTCCAGGAGGATCGCATGTCTGATGCTTTCATGATCGCCATCTGTGGCGGTCAGAAGTGCATTGAAAAGGCACAGGAGTATTATTTCTCCAAGCAGGCCGGTGGGCCCAACTACATGCGACTGCTTGCTTCCATCGTGGGCAAGAACCTTTGGGATGTGGTGCACAACGCTGATCTCTCTAACTGGAAGGAGGTGATGGCTGCACTGTGCACTTTTGCCGACGGAAAGGAATTCCCTGACCTCTGTGATGCTCTTGGTGACCGCCTCGAAGAGCAGGTTCGCAACACCGGTGATAAGACTGCTCGTAAGGAGGCCTCATTCTGCTACTTGGCTGGCTCCAGGCTCGAGAAGGTTGTGGCCATCTGGGTTGAAGAGCTGCGCGAGAACGAGCAGCGAGGAATCGAGACCGACACGGATAACTCGACCTTCTCCATCCACGTTCGTGCTTTGCAGGGCCTGATTGAAAAGGTTACTATTTTCCGTCAGATCACCAAGTTCCAGGATACGGAACGCACCAAGGATGCGGACTGGCTCCTTGGCACCTTGTATGAGAAGTATATCGAGTATGCCGACGTTGTGGCCACTCATGGCCGCCTTGAAATTGCCCAGAAGTACCTCGACCTTGTGCCTGAGAAGCACCCCGAAGCCGAGGTGGCTCGCAACCGTATCAGGCTCGCTATGAGACAGGCTCCCCAGAAGGCACAGGCCGCTGCCACCACAAGACCTGGTAGCTTCAAGCCTCTTCCCTCCCAGCCCAACATTTACCAGCCGCAGCAAACCTTCACTCCGGCAGCCACTGCGGTTCCTGCGGCAAACGCCTACACATCTCCCGCCCCTGCTGCTGCTGCTGCTGCGCAGACGCCAGTGAACCCGTATGCTCCCCCGACTGTCGCGCCGTCTCAGCCCGCCAACCCTTACGCCTCAATCCCCGCTGGTGGTGCTGGCTACCAACGCAACAGCGGATACCAGCCGACTCAAGGCATGAGGGCACCAGCCTACGCTCCCTCAACTCCGTTTGCTGGACCGACCACACCCGCTGGTGTTCCTCCCCCTCCGCGTGCCGGCACCCAGTCGCCCGCGAGCAAAGTGTCCACCTACACCACGGCCACTGGTCTCCCGGCATGGAACGATCTCCCCGAGGGCTTCGCTAAGGCTCCCACGCCGCGTCGTGGCACCCCTACCGCTGCCGCGACTATCAGCTCTCCATTCCCCAACCAGTCACCTCCTCTGGCCCAGGGCGCTCCGCCTCCCGGACAGCCTCAACGAACGCCGTCCGTTCCTCCTCCTCCCAAGGCTGGAGCTCTCCCTCCGCGCGTGACGTCGCCTCTGACATCCAGCATGAGTCCTGGGCCTAACCCTTCACCGCTTGTCAACCCCTACGCCTCCCTCCCTCAGTCCCCGCCAATGGCGTCGGGCATGGTCCCTCCTCCGGCTTCAATCCCTCGGGGTCCTTCGCCGTACAATGCGCCGCCCAACATGCCGCCGCCTACCAACCGGTACGCGCCTAGCCCAGCCGCTCAGGCTTCAAGCCCGCAAATGCATACTCGCGGCCCGGTGGCACCTCCTCCTCAGGCCGCCCCATCGCCGTATGCCCCTCAACAAGCAGTTCAGCCTCCGGTGGCCAACCCATATGCGCCTAGCCCGGCCGCTGCCGTTCAGCCCCTTCCGATGGGCCAGGTCCCGCCTCCGCCCCAGGGGCCTCCGCCGCAAGGATCTCGACCTTCCACGGCGCAGTCTCAGCGGGCACCTCCCCCCTCGGCCCCCAAGTATCGTACGTTGTCATTGTTTGCTATGCTTAAAGAACTACAATCACTGACGTCTTCCTTAGCCCCCGGTGACCGCTCTCACATCTCCTCCAGCGCCTTGCCGATCTTCGAGATTCTCTCCGCCGACATGGAGCGTGTTAAGGCTCGGGCACCGGCCTCCTTCAAGGCCCAGGTTGATGATGCCGAGCGCCGCTTGAGTATCCTATTTGACCATCTTAACAACGATGACCTGCTCAAGCCCAACACCGTCGAGGACATGGCCAACCTGTCCCGCGCCATTCAGAACCGCGACTACGAGACGGCCCGCAGTATCCACATTGATATCATGACCAACCGAACTGAAGAGTGCGGTCACTGGATGGTGAGTTATTTCAGGGAACATTCTCGTTGTCAACGATACTAACTCTTCTAATAACAGGTCGGTGTTAAGCGTCTGATTGGCATGAGCAAGGCCACCCCATGAAGCTCTTCTCTGGACTAGGAATTCATGCTTAGATGTTGCTTTATAGCATGGATCTGGCCAGAGATTGATCGAGGCCCGATATAACTTCCTAACTTTTGGTTTCTTCTTGTCCATTTTACTATTAATGCCTGCGTATTCCTTCTTTGCGTTCTCCCCAGGGGATCTAGTCTGATCAATTACTGTCATGAGAAAAATAATCCCAATGTTTCATAGAACGGATAGCTGGACTTGGATGGCTCAGTGTCAGACGGGCTATGAAACGAACGAGTAGATTGATCCTTCATGTTTACCGTGACCCTGCAAGCTCGGATATCATATTCACGGATGTTGTTCAACCCCGTGATCGAGTCAGTACTGAGCAATGAGTCTAAGCAAGCTCACCACAGCAAGATATCAGTAAATACGGGCTCAGTTCTAGTTTATTTCAGCATGTTCTTCGACAGAGGGATTGAGGAGCAGAAGGAGACTTACTCGTAGTGGAGGCAAGGTTCAGGGCCGGCGTGCTGGTATGATGGCAGAGGATCCTGCGATTAAGGACTACAATAGCACCCAGCCCATGTAGTCTGCAGCACGAACAACTACCCAGGTGCTGCTAATGGAGACACGAGACATGCGACAAATTGTACGGGGACGCAATGGGAGTTGATCGAAGCAAGGGTTTGCAGTGAAGAGGCAGATTGCACAGCCTGAAGAACAAAAGTGTACTTCCCTTTTCCTTACTATTGTTCATCGTGAATTGAGAAACTTTATCCATTGGGACTTCGTATTCTATCCCGAAAGAGATGTTTGGTATCAAAGTTAACCTTTATTTACAAACAGAATCCGATGATCCGCTAGAGGTGAAAATGCATCACCGCACACCAAGTCTACCACCTCGACTGGCAGGGAAATTCCTGGCGCTCAACAAGGCACCTTTTACACCGCGAATATCCGCCCTGAAACTGGCGATGCCATCTTCTTCGGACTTGCGCACACCGGCTGGGGGGTTATTATTGCTCACATTACCACCGTACAGACCGTATGAAGGTGTGGAGATAGTATGTCTGGGCGAAAAGTAGATCAGTCCGTCGAGATAGTGGCGAAGATCGGTGATACAGGTGCGCGCCGAGTCGTCGAGATTACTCGACTCTCTTTCAAACTCGTTGATCTCTGTGAGCTGGGATCGAATCGCATCTAAGCGGCTTATGTGGTTGTTCACTGCTTCAACTGGTGTCTGGAGAGGATTACTTATCTCCAAGGCGGGGGATGGAGTGATGTCGGGTATTGTCTGGGTGCCTATGTCTCGGTGGAAGAGCTCTGTCGGGTCGGAGGTCACCGAGTCATCGTCTTCGTTCTCCTCGCCCTCTTCGTTGGATGCAGTCTTGCGTGCGGTCAGATGTGCCGGTATAACAGAGACGTTTTCTTCCAGCTTCTCGTTCAGCTTTGTCAAGTTCGTCTGCGCCGTGCTGGCCAGATCGTGCCGTGCGCTGGTGAGGTTTGCAATCATCGGTTTCACCAAGTACTCGCTTGCACCGTATATTGTGGCGCCGAGCCCTGCGGCGCCATAGATTGTGTATAGGATGTTCTGCATAGTCACCAGTGGGGGTGGCTTGGCGGGCTTGAAGAGGAATTCAGGGTACGTGATGATCGGAGGCACATCGCGCGATGCGGAGGAGGGGGCGGTGGCAGTCGTCGAGCGCGGCTGAGACATGGTGTTGGATGGCGATGTAGAACTGGCCGGAGAAGAAGGAGTGACTTCGGACTGGCTAGAGGAGAACGAGGCTGGTGGTGTTTCCGAGCCCTTATCCTCGGTTGAAGTCGAGCTGCTGCTGGTCGCTTCGGAGTTTCGGGAGACGCCGAGGAGCTGCTGGATCTCGTCGGGGTTCAGACCTTTAGACTCAAGGAAAGAAATCTTGCGATCTGTTGGGGAGTCACGGATTGATTCGTCTTCAAGGAACCTGGAGGCCTGGTCGATCAGGTCTTGCCTTGAAGAGGATGCGGGCGCATCGTCGGAGCTCGGCGACGAGGACGGGGGCGGCTTGTCGGCCGGCGCAGATCCTGGCCGTTGCCACGAGGGAATGGAGGGTGGCTTGGATGATGAATCTGACATGGTACTCGTGTCTGTCCCTGTATAGTTACAGGACAAGGGTGAGATGGAGATGAGAAGAGAGAACTTCCCCGGACATGGGTGACTTTGGTCCATGTGAGCCGACCTCGGCTCGACTCGGCCCCAATGCCCGCATTTCACGGGCCCCGATCCTCACTACCCAACTTTCGCCTACAATGATTATCAACAATCGCTAGATTAAAGTAAGTATCTCACAGGAACAATTGAAAACATTCAGTATATTATTTCTTTGCCCATTTAGAGATTATAGTTATGTCTCTTAGTTGCATAGTAAGATCCCAGGGCGAGGTCTAGCGGTCTTTGGAACGCGATAGTATAGATCAAATATTAATTTAGCTTGTATAGTTAACCAAGTTATTCCAGTCCTGAACAACACCTGGGCAATTCTATAGCAATATAATGAGTACCTGAATACTTGGACACTTGGGAAAAACCGTACCTTATCGAGTACGCCACGAGAGTATACAGCCACCGCCCGGCAGAATGGGATGGTTACTTCATTTATTCGTTTGGCGTCAGCGATAGAACTCTTGAGCATTGAAACCTTCGGACAAAGTACTGGTGAGTCCTCGCCCGATTGGCCCCTCAACTGCAACCCCTGTCTCTCTCTTGTTACCATGCATATATCTGTACTCTACTCCTGCCCGTATCCCCAAGCCCGGGGAGCACGACAGCCAGGAGAGCACACCCCAAATGCCCTGTAACCCGGCGCGCTTTGTTCGCGAAGGTTACAAGCATCAATGTGGCACCCGAAACATGCTGTCCCTGTACTCTTCCCGTTTGCACTGCTTTAAAGCCCTGCTTACCGCGGTTGGATTCCCGAGCTGGGAATCTTTCCCCCTCTTACTGCTCCTCCGCGCCCTTCGCACTGGCAGACGAGTCTCTGTACTGCCACTCACTTTCTCTGTGGCATTGAAATTCACCCCGCCTGTTTCCCCCGGGCTTCGAGTGTACTTCCCATCATTACTCCAACCCACCATCCCTACATCATTATCATCGCTATGGTGGAACTACGTCGCTCTCGTCGACCAAGAGCATCCCATGAAGAGCCACAGGAGCCAGAAACTAATATGGTCACCAGATCCAGGAGGTACACTCGTACTACTGCTGCTCCGGCCTCAGTGACTATTTCCCGTTCTCAATCTTACTCGCCTGAAGAACCGGGCTGCAGACTTCGCCTCATAGTAAAGATGCCCGCTGGTAAATTGCGGGAAGCAACCGGCGGCCGGCCCGCCCGGCGCTCGGTCAACGTCTTTCAAGAGAACCCCATCGTCTCGGGGACGCGATCTAGTCGAAATAAAAAGAAGGTGGTCGAAGTTCCATCGGATGAAGACGATATTGAAGATCAGGAAGAAGACGAGGTCGAAGATGACGAAGATGCCGATGCTGATGGCGACTTGGATATGGATGACGCTCCGCCTCAACCGCCAGCGAGACGGAACGCCAAAGCGGCACTACCACCCCGTGGCAAGAATGTCAAGAGCGTCGAAGCCAAGGAAATGGAGCTAGATGACGAGGAAGAAGAAGAGATGGAAGAAGAGGCAGAGGACGACAATGTCTCAGAAACCGACTCCGATATTGAGGGCGAGCCCGATGATATGGACGAGAGCGCTGTTCCAGATGTCAACGTCGATGATCTGGATGAAGAAGACGAGGAAGACGACCTGGACGACGAGCTTGACAGCGATGCGCTTGCACTTGATGGCGGCAAGCAGACCAAGCGTCAACGAGGGAACCTGGGCGACGATTTCCTCCAGCTTCCAATGGGTAAGTACATTCCACTGTCAAATCCCAACAAGATATTGACGGGTGAAACAGAGCCTCAAGTCAAGAAACACCTGACGGCCGAGGAACGTGCCATGCGACGAGCTGAAATGGCTCGGCGACGAAAGAATTTGAGTGAGAAGCGAAATGAGGAGGAAAAGGTAAATTTCAGCTTTATATCACCCACACTTTTGCTGTACAGCCTAATTGAAGAACTTCTCTTTCTGACCGTTCATAGATGGATACGATCAACCGTCTGCTCAGGAAACAGCCCCCAAAACGACGGGGCCGAGGTGCCGCCGTCGGTGCGGACGCCGCCGACACAACCCCCGCCGACCAAGAGGGCCTCGAGCCCGAAAAGGCCGATCCTCTCATGGTCCGATGGATCAGCAGCGCAAACGGTTGCAAGGTCGGCGTGCCCATGGAATGGCTCGGCACTCCAGCCGGCCGTATGTTTGGGCCTCCACCCGCAGCTCAAGGTGGCAAGCTAGTGGAGGAAGTTTAAACGCATACTACCTAGATACAAGTATGTTGCACCGGTTCGAGGCGTATTGGGTGACTATCTACTGGGTTGGGAATGGACTGGATCATCTCTGGGACCGGCTGGTATGCCGACTTTTTCTGTACTGAAGGCATGGCATTGAAATCGTGTCTTTTTCAAGCTCAAAGAGCAAAACCTATATTATGGGCATATTAATACTGCCGTGGTATTCATCTATGTAACTGTGAAAAGAATACTGAAAATGGCCCTGGTCCTTAGCAGACCGACTCTGCGCATCAAACAATATTCTGGATTCGTATCAAGCCGCTCTATTCTATATCTAGGGCCCACTGCGCCCCTGTAACCTCTAGGAAATACAGATAAGTGTGGTGATGACCAATCCGCCCAAAGCCTCGTCATATGCCAGACAGACGTGGCTGAAGCTCAGTAGCCATTTCGTAGAATTTCTGCGACTGCGCAGCTTTGACCGGACGAGATTCCCTTGCACGTGGGTCTGAGATGCCTCCAAGTCCTCAAGAAGTGCGATCATCCCAATGTGGTTTATATAAAGACCCCAAGCAGAGCTCTCATTTCACATTCGAGTTCCTTCCAGGCAAGAATGCTTCATCTTTCTGCTTTCCAAGTGGCAAGCACCACCGCCGTTATTGCTTCTTCTCGGCCTCTGGCTTCGCAGCATTTGGCGGAGCATCGCCAGTGGGGGCTTCAGCGCTTTTAAGAGACGAGGCAGCAGGAGGGTAAGGCTGCGTAGCAGGTGCCCTCTCGGCCGCAAGCTGCTGGAAGGTCGGTTGGAATGTGTAGTAGCCTGCGGAGTAAAAAATGAAGTTAGTACCGAACCAGTCAATCACGAGCGGGGAAAATTGGCCAGTACCTGTAAACACACCGACGCCAATAGCCATCACGACTGGGAAGAGATTGCGACTCATTTTAGCGGGTGCAGACGTACAGCTTTGTTGAAATGTTGGAACAAGTGGAGGGAACTCGGAGATGCGGAGCGTTATCGCTGATTAGCGGCGCGTCGCCAAATTGTTCACTTATCGAACGCGTCTATCAACCTCGACACGTCGAGTTCAACGCAACGGTTCGGATTCACTTTGAATTGTACCTTTTTTGTCTGTGTTATTTTCTCGATACGACTCGATGACTCCTTAGAGACATGGGCGAGCCCCGCCAAGGATGTCAATGGAACCATGGCGGAAACGAGGGTTTGTCCCGGACTCCGACGAAGAGGACGAATCCGACTCTCTACCCACACGGAATTCCCCTATCAATGACGCAAATGATGCCGACGACGTGGTAGATCTCGAATACATCCCTCTTCCCGCGTCAATTTCGAAACCCGGCCCCAATGAAGCTGTGAATGAGCAGGCCGATTTCAACAATGACAATGGCTCGATAACGCTCTCGGATATTGGAGATTCTGCTGGGGTCTCCGACAAAGATAAGCATGGACTGGACACAAAGTCTATGGTCGATGAGGACAAGTCCAGCAAGCCGAGTACAGACGCTGCGCCGGCCGCCATTGAAGCAAATGACCGCCCAGCAAGCCCTTCCATGGGAGAAGAAACACCAAAACCACGAAGGGTACGCAGAACCTATGGGAAACGGATATCGTCAACGCAAACGCCGGGCTGTCTTCCCCAGGAACAACAGAACCCATCGAAAGACAACGAAGACAACATATGGGATATTCCTAGTTCGCCAATAGAAAAAGCTAGGAATGGGAGGAAATCACGAAGCCACGAGTCCACGCCAAAATATCCTGCCCCTATACAGCTTTCACCGTCTCGAATTGCGCTACGGCCTCACACGAGGGAAACGCAGAATGCGCGGGAGCTGATCGATGCAATTTCGTGTCGCAGCTCTTCACCCGATGAGTTGAACGTGGTTACAGAGCCGTCGCCTAGATCGCCAAAGCGCACCTCGGATGTCAATATTCAAAGTGGACCACAGCATGAAGGCTCAGAAAATGATTCCCCGTTATCATCACCGCCGTCATCCCTTCATTTTCCTCTTGGAGATGCTCCAGAAATGGAGGAAAGGGTCAAGACAATGCCGTCACAGGATGATATCGATAAAGCCTTGATTGATCTTGGTATCATGCCAGGAGATTTCCAGCAATTGTCTCAACCAGCGCGGAGATCCTTGCGGGAGCGCAATGCAATCCAGCTGCATCCCTATGCCCTCGAACTCGCCAAGTATCAACAGCAAATGAGGGAACGAGGCATGAAGCCCATTCGGCCACCTGCAGAAGCATCAAGACCAAATGCCCAAGAAGCCACGGGCGAAAGCCAAGAACAGGATTCTTTTAACCCCGATGCGCCCCAGTCCAGTCCACCACCAGAAGAGTATCTCAGGCCTGAACGACACAGAGAACGAGTTTCGACTGGACAAGGAATTCGACATCGTGACCAACAGGGCTCTCCAACCCAGGGAACACAGTCTCACAAACGCCGGAAGAGGTCACACATATTGGCTTCGCCAAAGAACGGGCGGCGTCCCTCCGCGGCCCGTACGGGAACTCAAGTGATGATTGATAACAATACTCCTCTGAATGGAAGCGTGGACCTTTCTTTCTTTGATACTGTATCCAGTCCGCCAGATTCCCCTGCTTCAAGAACTCCTCGTGCCTCGGAGGTTTTCCGCTTCCCTCCAGGGTTCACACCCCCGCCGACTAGATCTGCTCGCGATGATTCGAAGCCAACAACACCGGAAATAGATGAACTTCCCTCAGGGAGCCGATCCGCTCTGGTCATTGAATCGGATGAATCGGGAGATCCCGATGCTTCCAAGAGCTCTGCAGAATCCGACGAAAATGACGAAGATCGTATAAATCGACTTATGCAGCGACGCATTCGAGGTGTTCTTCCTGCTTCTTGGGTCCGAATCGACGCAGAACAGAGGCTTAAGCAACAGAAGGCCGCTCAACAAAGGCGTCACACTGCGGCCCAGCGAGCAGATGGTAAAGGTGTTGCCAAGAAGATTGTCCGAAAGCCAGGACAGTCGAGACTGCAAGACTTGATCGACCTCGGGGATTCTGACGAGAGTGATGAAGAGAACCGACCCCCAAGTACCCATACTATCGAGGAAGACGCCGAGCATCGACCGGCTAGGGCCGTGGGATTGGACCGAGATGGAGACATACTCGAGGACAACCGAATAGACTATATGCTTCCGACAATCACCCGCGCGTCCTCTGGGCCCCGTGAGGAGCGAAAGGGCTTGAAACGTGCGCATTCAAAAGAAGATCCTCGTCAGATGGAGAGGCGATTGAAGAAATCTCGCTTAAAACGACAAACCAGGCTCACCGATTTTTCATACGGAGCACGCCGAACGGAGAAGAAGCATACAGCTTCAGTGCCACGATTGGGGATTCTGGACGCCCCTGACGTGGTATCCAAAGCTCGCAAAGAACAACCTCAATTTCTCAGAATCGCTGCCAGGGGTGCTCGTTCGCGCCGAGATGGAGGTAGGCAAAGTCCAACGCGCAAGTTTTTCCAATTGGGGTCAAAAGAAGACACTGCCGATGCGAACGAATCCCTGCGAGACTGGAGGAGAGGAGCAATAAAACAGACCAGAATTGTGCGTCCTCAATCCAAGCCTCGTAAAAGCCGGACAGTTGCGAAACTGTCGACTGATGGTCGCCGGGCTGCGCCAGCTGCTCGAAATTCTCGAATACCAAATCACTTTGCTGCCGCAGGGATAGTTCAGTCCCCTGATGATCAAGATACGCCTCTGCCAGAGCATTCCTTAACTGGCGGTGTTTCCGTCCCGGCGGCTCAACCGGACAGAAGCGCCGCCATGGAGCATCCCACGCAAGCAGAGCGGCGAGGTCATCAATGGATCGTTCGCCGGAACGTTGCAATATCATCTTTGCATCGAAACGGTCCTCGTCCTGCTGCGACCAGCCTGGCCGCACCTAGTCAAAGTCAAGCCGCCAATCGAGCTATGTTCGGTCGCTCTCTGACTTTGCTCAATCGAGACTTCGGCCAAAAACAGGCATCCCGAGCCTTGAAGTCAAGTCTGACCCTTGATCGGTACATTTCCGACAGTCGACCTGGAATTTCTCCCATTGGTGCATCCTCGCCATCTACCGCTGCTCCTACGAACGCGCCCAGCAAAGCTCCGAATACCCAAACCCGTCAAGGTCGTGGTCGCTTGAAGAAACGCCTACCCACTCATCTCAATGTTGATGGCGATGAGTTCGCGCAAGATCAAGGATCTATTGTAGTGGTCTCCGATGACTCTGATTTGCTCCCTGCAACAAATCCAGCACCGCGTCCTTCATCTTTCAGCGTCGGCGGAATGTTCAATTGGCAACGCTCGTACTCGGTCGATTTCGGGGTTGTGCCACTGCGTGACGGGACATTCTTCCACGAATCTACATTCATAGGAAGTGGCGAGTTATCTCGCTCACTGCATATTTCAAAGCGGGATCTGGACCGAGAAGCTGGCTTCTCTTCAATTCCCGCCAGAGACCAGATTTTCCAATGTGGTGCCTGGAACGAGAAAGTTTCTTCGGAATTGGGTTCTGTATTCGATATGATAGTCGACGATGTTGAGAAAAGCGCTACCGCTGCTCCAGGGACAAGGACCGACTTGGCTTCTGCTTCGCTCGCATATCGATCGTTGATCAAATACGTGACGGAGCACTTGACATTCATTGATCCTGTCGACCGGTCAGGTTTCGTCAGTCGTGCGACGGGGTTGCTTTTCAGACTCAGGGACCTGATGGCCGCTTTCATCACCAGCAGCGACTACAACAAAAATGGCCTGGTCAGGTTTGCGTACTTCAATCTTGTGTTTGCAGACCAGATCCGTCAGATCACTTCCCACAGTCTTGTCAGCCCCTCTCTGGCCGTTGATGCTTTAGACCTTGTCAAGACATCTGCTAAGGACACCCTTACATTGGTCCTCGGTGAAGCTGGGATAGCCGAATTGCACCGTTTATTTAAAGAAACCAAGAATGAAGAGCGACGCGGAATGGGAATTCGCGAAGAATTCCCTTCGGCGGAGGCTTACGTCGTTGTTCAACAACTCCTGCACAGCTCAGATGCGTTCACTGGCATCCTTGATGATATCCAACTCGAGGCTACCACCCAGGGCATTACTCGCAACCACAGAGATGTTGCCATCCTGGAGGCAGCATGGCGTGGCTTGTTCGCTCCGTTGCCGCTTCATGAAATCGACCATCATGGTATTGCGCGCCGTGAAACCAGATTCAAGACGGCACACGACAACTGGAGTCTTGTCAAAAGGCTTCTGTCTCCTGCGCTGGATAATTACGATGCCAACTCCGCGGCGCAGCCAATCTCATACAATGCCTACTGTCGGACGCTCTTTCAACGATGCCATCGTCTGATCAATATGTGGGGCTGGAGGGAATGCAGGCCTGCACTTGAGACACTATATGACTTCTTTGCTTCAAAGACACTGTACAACTTGAAGCTCGAAGAGAGCCGCGGCTCGCCTGCCTTCCTTGATGAGCTTGATCAATCCCCATCTTTGGATGTTAGAGCTAGTGAACCGTGCTTTCACACACTGCTCAAAATCATCGCGAGCGGTCTTCGTTTCTTGTCTGAGCGGTACGACAACAAAAAGATTCGTAATTTCGCCTGGCGTCTGCTACCCAATCATGGCCGTGTCTATCCAAAAGAGAAGCCTCTGCGTCATGAAGACCTTGACGCGTTGAGAAACCACCACGATCTCCTCTGCACCTTGTATTGGGCTGTTCCTGACGGATGCCGGCCGAGATTAGAGACTATCCGCAATCTCGTCCATCCCGCCAGCTCGCATCGCGAAACATGCAGCATCAACATCCGCTCCTGGTCAAGGCTCGTTCGGTTTAAGCTTTCAACCAAAGAGGATCTATCGGGATTGGATCCGTTCGCCGATTGGCACAGCTACTTCGTGACTGAGCTTCGGCAGCAGCACGCACTTGCTCGCAAGGAAATCGAGGCGCAAAGCAAGGGCGATGAATTCATTTCGCAGCAGCTTATGGAAAGCGCAATTTCTCAAAACCAGCGGCAGATAGAGAGTTTGCTGAGCATGGCTCTTGGCGGGATGCAGACTGCTGTTGAGCTGGCGCCGTCAATGGATCATGCATACAGGTTGATCTCCAAGACTCCTTTTGATTCAGTCATAGGGCTTTTCAATCCGAAACTTCCGCGGGTCAATGTTGTCGTGATACAGGCTTTACAGACGATTGTGGCCTATGCTCAAAAAGATAATATTGCTTCACCCCCAGCTCCTGCCGCAACAGCCCCCGCAGTCGCAGCATCTGCTGATGAGGATAGCCAAGAGTTCGGCTTTGGCGACTGCGACTGGGCTGATATAGATGCTGTGCTGGTTCAGCAAAGTTCGCCTCCGCGTGAAAGTATCGAGCATGTGCAGAGAGCCCTTCATCCAGTTGTTTCCCGGCTGGTTTCCAACTGCTTTGGTGCAGATCATTGCCCGGAGGACGCCATTCTCAAGAGTGCCTTGGAGTGCTGGACATCCATCGCCCACGTCCTAGTTCGCAATGGACTCAAACACTGGGACAACTACCTCAGTCAATTCGGAGATGAGTCCTGGACCAGACTCAGAGACACACTGCAAACCCGAAAATTTGCACCGCAGTTTGCCGCGCTTTGTATTGAAAAAGACGGGCGAATCCTTTCCGACTGTCGAATCATGGTCATGGGCATGTGGATGTCCTCTCTGGTTGAACGATCCTCAATGCTCAAATTCCAGCATCGTCTCACCGAAGCGCTTCTCAATGGGAGTCCTCAAGATCCATTGCTCCAGAATCTTCCGTTCACAAAGGACAAAAAGACCGATCGATACGCAATTACACTGGAAGAGCTCAGCCATCGGCGGTTGTCCCTAATTTCAAGCGTGCTCTCAAACATGCGTGAGCACGTCCTCCGCCTGGAAGCATCCGCGAGTCGGGATTTGAACGTCAAGAAACACGATTATTCCGACTTACTTCAGCGAATGATGGCGGCCATGAAAGACAATTACCGAGAGTTGGGGAATGGAGCCGCCGAGTCTGCCCAGGGTGCCTATGTCGACTTTGTTCATCGGATTATCAGATTCCTTCAAGAACTGACAAGCGACATCCGACCTGTCGACCATTTCTTCACGGACCCAGCACATTTCCCGCTCCCGTCCACAGATCCGCGGTATATTGTCGCCAAGTTGAAGCGTTACGAACCGAAGCTCTCTTCGAGCAAGGACCTTGTAACCCTGACTGGGTTCATCCAAGGCATTTCCGAGAGAGCGCTTATTGAGGGCCAACAGAGCCACCTGGTTGACCAGCTGCACATCGCTATGAAAGACACATACGAAGCCGGGCAACCCGACAAGCCCACTCTCCGAGCAGTTCTGTTGCAATGTGTATTCCCTGCATATCTCGAACTAGCATTCAGCAGCCCTGCCGCGTGGCTCCTGAGCCGTCCTGTCATCCAGAGCATCGCACTTGAGTTCGAAGCCTTGCTGTTCAAGCTCGACACTACTGACCCAGCTTGCGTCTCTTCTTTGCTGAAGATCTTCGAAGCCGTTTTCCAGTCATCCTATCGTGCCCTTCGGCCACTTTCCAACCAACCAACTCGGTTCAAGGATCCTACCGTTCTAGCCATGGTCTCCGCCTTCATCGAGATGATATCTGCTTCTCTTCCTGTGGTAGACTACATCGACCGCGTGACTGAATCTGCCGACGGACTCGTTTCCTACATCCACTGGTTCCGAGACTTTGCCGTGGCTGTGACCTTGTTTCTGAATTCTACTACAAGTACAGGATTTGACGAATTCTCACCACCCGACCCGCCATCAAGTACCTCGGCGACCGAGATGCCCCAGCAATTGGCCACAGCTCGCCGTCTGGCGTTCGAAGACCACCAGGCCTGTCTCCGAAGCTGGTCTTCCCACGATGGGAAATACTACTACATTCGCCCTGGTCACGACTCCAAGGAAATCGCCATCGAGGCCGATATTGCCGCAGTGGTGGAGAACGAGGCTGTAGCCAAGAAGGCTACGGTGAATGCTGCAGTGAAATTGACGGATTGTGTGGAGCTGTTGGGATTGCTCCCACCTTGCGAGGGGTCGAGTAATGGATCTCATGGAGGAATGATGGATGAGTCGACTTTTTCTTCTATATACGATTGCCTGCGCTCGCAGTGAAGATCTTGTGTTTCCAGTCTGCATGTATTTAGCACTGGCGTCGGGCGGTTATGATTATGAGTGGGGAGATGTTAAAAGGTTGCATTATACTCCAAGCGTATTTTACTCTACCTTTTGAAGAGTGCAAACCACATCATTTCTACAGTAGGTATTTGAAGGCCCCGGGGCCTACATAGCTATTCATGGATGTCAGTAGTAGTGCACGGAGGCTAGAGTATCAGCCTTCATTGCCAGGTGCTATCCGGGATTCCATATACGTAACCCGCAAAGCAAACGCCTAGAATACGCCCCAGCATCGCCCGATATCCAACCTGTTGCAATAGTTCAAACAAGCATTACACCCATCACATCGCAAAACTCGATTTGTGGACCCTCATCCGCAGCATACCTAGCCTGCAAGTCCGCATCTGTATTCCATTCTCTGGGAATACGCCAAAAGAGAACCTGCAGCCCATCCTCATCACACGCCTCCAACTCCCCAAGAAGACATTCCCAAAGATCCCGATTCTTAACCGGTGCCCCTATGCGCGTCGTCCAGCCCTTACGCAGCCATCCACGTACCCAGGACGTAATACCCTCAACAACGTATTCAGAATCAGTAGCAATAACTAGACTATTGAACCCTTCTCCAGCCCAGGCTCGGAAGCGTAAGACTGCAATGACGGCGCGTAGTTCTGCGCGATTGCTTGTTTGGTGATGGAGTTCGCCAGTAGGGCCTTCGGTTTCAAGAGGGAAGCGTGTGTGATGGTGAGGCTTGAACACGAAGCTGCAGCCGGCTCTTGGGTTGGCGCCACCGTTGTTTATACATGAGCCGTCTGTGTAGATGAGGAGTTGTTTGGCGTTGGTTCGACGGATGAACCGCTGTACAGTTGGTGTGGCTTTGAAACTTTTGGCAGCTGGGAAAAGCGATTGTGGAGTATCGGTTGCTTTTGGAGGGCGGAATTTCTTGGGAATGATACTTCCGGTGCCGACTCTGGGGTCGTTGTAATCCATGTTTGCGGGACAAGTGACAACAGTTCACTTGTTTAAGTGGAGACACAGGAGTGAAAGGTAGTCGAGGGCGGTTGTAGATGGTTGTAGACGCGAGACTAGGTGATGTGTACGGACTAAGCACTTGATGGATACACTGGTAGGATGTTGGAGTACGTGATATGGAGACCAATTCAAAGTGAAGAAATGTATGGCTATACTCCCTTTTGACCCCTGGACCGAGGTCTGATTACATAAGGAGATTGATAAACCAAGTTCTCAAATCTGAGTTGACTCCATCACGGTAAAGTCATACTCTATTCGCACAAAGAAGGAAGAAGAATCATCTCTGTTGTGCATTTTACCTGCTCCTCCGGGAAATCTCCCCAAAACTATCGTTGATGTCAGTGATGGATTCCGGTAAAGCCATCCGCAGATAGCTTCGAGAGGGTAAAGTTCAACTCACCTTGGCAACATGCTGCCTGATGCGATGCATGTTTCTACCGGGCTGGATCTGGCCCACCAATCCTGGACGGTCCGACTCGGTCTTCTTGGGCACGATCATAGGTCGTCCGACGAAGCACTCGAGTGTCAGTAGCGCAAAACCGAGAGCTTCTTTTGCGCCGATAGGGATCCCAATCTCGGAGATGGGGACGATGCGAGTATTCGGCAAGCGCTCCTTCAGGTAGTTGATGATATTAGGGTTATGCGATCCACCGCCGCCCATGTAGATCTCATCAACACCCCCTGGCGGACCCCAGCGTTCATAGGCATCGGCCAGGGACTTAGCCGTGATGCGAGTGATAGTGGCGACACAGTCCTCTGGCGTAGCTCCACCTGCAATCCCCATGCGTCAGTCCAAGCCTCGAGGAAGACCCTTTCAGTTTGGGTAGGGCAATCACACTTACGGGCTAGCATCTCATCGCAAATATCTTCCGCCATGCGATCTCCAAACGTCTCTCGTCCGGTAGTCTTGGGTATATCATGCAGGAAATATGGCCCCTGGAGCACTTTATCTACCACGGACTGGTCCACCTTGCCCTTCTGGCCCATGGCACCATTCTTGTCATATTCCTGTTGGCCGTCGGTAAAGTACCGAACAGCCGCGTCGATAAAGACGTTGCCAGGACCCGTATCGAAGTCGTAACACTCTTCAATAGCACCCTTGGGTAAAATCGAAAAGTTGGCGATGCCACCGATGTTCTGCACCGCGCGGTTAAGCGTCGGGTGGTTCAGGAGGAGGGAGTCGAGAGCTGCGAATAATGGACAGCCTTGTCTGCCGAGCGCCATATCAGATACTCGGAAGTTGCCCAGCGAGGTGACGCCCGTGTTCGCAGCTATGATGGCAATCTCAGCCATGTCGAGATGTGCACGGCTTTGGTTGCCCTCGAAGAGCTCAGGCAGCGGTAGGTGCCAGATAGTTTGGCCCTGACCCCCGATCAGGTCGACGTCCGTTGCCGTGTTGAAATTGTTCTTCTCCGCGAACCAATTGACGGCGTCGGCAATGACCTCGCCCAGCTGAATATTGACAATGGCCAATTCCTCGGGTGTCGTGGTGTTCTCCTTGATGAGCTTCATGACTCTCTGCTTGAGTTTCTTCGGCATCGGGTATTCTCCATAGTGCAGGAGCTGCATCTTTAACGGCGCGGTCGGACTGTCCTGGGTGAAGTGGACATGGACGAGATCGACCCCGTCCATAGACGTTCCCGCATTGTGGCCAATGACTTTGAGAGAACTATTGGGAGTCAGCTACATCATAGCAATGTTTTGGCGAAGCATTATTGGCACGCTCTCACTTACAGTGGGCTGTCATTCAGTGCGGAAGGCATTGTAGTGAAGCGTTAAGGGCACGGTTTTACACAAAGATATTGGACCTTTGGGGCACATTCATGTGCTTTGCATACTTTATATAATCTCGTCGGCAATCTCCAACCTCAGTCTCAACAAAAACATTTACCCCACCGTGTCGTTATCCTCATGAGGGGCAACGTCGGACTCAGTTCCCATCCGAGGACAGATCGGACACTATCTCGGCATGGCCACCGAGGCCGACCCACCCCTGTTGGGGTTTGACCGGGGCTAAAATAACTAAAACAACCGAATTGTGGGGGTCAAACGCGGGGAATTCCCCAAACGACAATCAAATACGAGATCATCCTCGGAAGGCAGTCGACTCCGATGGACTAAATGAACTAACGTGTCCTTATTCAGGCTTTCCGGCCAATTAAACTGAACTTTGGACTTTCGACTTTCGGCGATGACTTCCTTCCGCGACGTCCAAACCCCGATGGAGAGCAGCTTCTGCAGATTGTTCCCACTCCAGCTTTATTGGCCTGTGAAAGGTCAAGGGATCATTCCAATGGCTTTAGTCCGTAATCATGGATCCTCCGAACCTGGGGGGTAAGAGGAGGCCTTGTCAAGCCAATCGTTGCATTCAGAGTGAACCATTTCCCCGGTTTTTGAATGTCTATAAATCCGCGTTGGAATCAGAAACCAGTTCTCCAAAGTTGCTGCTAGATATGGGAGATGTCTTGAGTTAAAATTCGTCTGTTCGTCTCCAACAAGGGAAATCCTCCATACTGCCTTCGACTTTGATTTCAACTTCGCCTTCCACGTCGCAATCATGGCCATCTTCCCACTGACGAGATACACGACCCATATGGGCGCGACGGGTGTAACGCTCAACTTTCTTGTTGCCGGCATTGCAACATGTGCATTTTGGCTTTTTGGCTACGACATGAGCGTCATGGTATATCTTCAACTTTACCTCCATGCCAAGTCCGATCTGAAAAGCTAACCAATATAGGGCGGTCTCATTACGGAGGAGTCCTTCACGACTGTCTTTCCCACGATGAAAAACGCCAATATCCAGGGCATCGTGATCGCCTCTTTTGAACTCGGTGCTCTTGCCGGCTCCCTCGCCTGTCTAGACCTTGGCGACCGACTCGGTCGTCGTCTGACAGTTTGGTTCGGCATGCTCTTTATGCTGATCGGCGGCGCGCTACAGACCAGTGCCTGGGCCTTATCTCAGCTGACACTAGGTCGTGTTATCAGTGGTATCGGGCTGGGCTTGCAAGTTGCCACAGTGCCTTCATATCAATCCGAGTGTGCCAAAGCGCATAGTCGCGGGCGTTGGGGTAAGGCAATCCCTCTCTTCCTTTCTTTCGGATTCGTCATTTGCATGATACGACAAACACTGCTCAGGGTTAGATGGCTGATCTTTGGTCTAGTCATGATTGAGGGCGGCTTGCAGACCTTCGGTGTGGCTTGTGGCCAGCTTATTGGTTATGGCTTCCTTTATGTGAAGGGTCAAGCGCAATGGCGTATACCTGTGGGTATCCAGCTAGTCCCAGCTTTTATCGTCTTTATATTTATCAACTTCCTTCCTGAATCACCCCGCTGGCTGATCAAACACGGACGGATTCAAGAAGTATGTTCTGTTTATTCTGCCGTGCCCACACTCTTCCGGATATCGCTGACAGTATGATGCTTTGCAGGGCACATACAACCTGTCAAAGCTTCGCGGCCTACCCACCAGCCACCCGGACCTAGTTACTGAGCTTGACGCAATCATCGCCTCGTTCGAAGCGCAGGCCGAACTGGCTCCCTTCTCATACAAAGAAATGCTGGACATGGGAAAGAGCAAGACGTTCCATCGCGTTGCCATTGGAGTTTTCATGCAAGCCGCACAGCAAATATCCGGAATCAACATGGTCTCGACGTACGCCAACAAGATTCTACAGGAGTCGTTCGATCTGGACACCAGCACATCACACCTTATCGCTGCCATGGGTGGGTTAGAGTATGCACTATGCTCGCTTCTATCCGTTTTACTCATAGAAGGCCTCGGGCGCCGTCGAGCCTTTCTATCGACCACGGTCGGCATGTCCTGCTGCTTGGCCGTCATCGCGGGTCTTCAAAGCACGGATTCACGTACCTGCAAACTGACCGCTGCTGGATTGCTGTTTCTCTATAATACCTTCTTTGGCCTCGCCTGGGTCGGAGGCCCCTTTTTGTATAGCGCTGAGATCGCACCCCTGCGATGTCGCGCGCAGGCTACTGCCATTGCGAGCGCGGCCAACTGGTTGTTCGCCTTTGTGGTGGTCATGATTATCCCACCCGCTTTCCAGAATATCGGCTGGAAGACGGTAAGACTCCTTCGTTTTTGGGTATCATTGTCCATGGTCAACCTAACTTGTGGTCTAGTATATCATTTTTGCAGTCATCAATGCCTGCTTCATACCCGTCATCTACTTCTTCCTGGTTGAAACCAGAAAGAGAAGTCTCGAAGATATTGTAAGTACCGCTAAAGAAGAGTGGCATCCCCCAAAGGACTTCAGTAGGCTAATACTGGCTATCAGGATGTCATCTTTGCTCAGGATGGTGACCCGGTCAAAAATGAAAAGGCGATGCCGCAAAACATACCTGTCGAGGAGGCTCGAAGGATCCTTGGTCTTTCTGAAACCATCACCGACGTATTAGAGGACGAGCCGAAGATGGAGGCGAAGACGTCTGCATGAACGTACTCTGCCTTGTTGAACGCAACCAGGGGTAGCTACCTCGTCGGGTTTCCAGTTTATGTATATATGATGAATCAGAATATGTGGTTAAATAGTTCAAGGACAAAGTAAACTGCAGAGTTATCAGTAAAGCGTTGAACTGTGACTTTCTACATAATTTGTAAGCCGTACATTGTCGATCCCCCGCTCGCTAACTTCGTACCCCGGACTTTTTCATACCAGGACAACCACGACAACCACGACAACCACGACAATCAAGACACTGGATCCAGCTCGATTATTTCCTGGGCTGCCGGGATCCGAGACAGCATGCACCGTTTTGAGCCAAGGCCTGCATTGACCCTCCTTCTCCGTACCCCATAATATCAGTCAGATTTGCGGAGCTGCGCCATCATGGCGGCCTTTCGGGAATCCTTGTCCAAACAAGTGCGAGGGCCCAGTTCGAGATCCAAGCTAGGTAGGCATGAGCTGCCATTGAGTGTATTTCAGAACAAGATGCTGACCGACAACACCGTGTAGCCTGCGAGCAGTGTCGCAAAAGCCACGTCAAGTGTGATCAATCGCGGCCATGTGCTTTATGCAAGCGACGGGGTATTTTGTGTTCCTTTCGTCAAGGAATCCTTTTTACTGCGCTCGAGTTCAATCAACCCGCAGCTGGCTTATCAGGGGACTTTCTCCCCCCAAAGACAAAAAAAGGTCCAGGTTAGCAGCACCGACAGTGGATCACTGAAAGAATCGTTGGTCTGACCCCTTTTTTACAGCGACGTTTGTGGATGAGACGCAGGAGGTTTCTGACCTATACCAGGTCATGGAAGCAAGCGACGAGGCCTCGAGCGTCGCATCGGACCAGCATCTGCCACTACAGCCTGCGCTATCCGGTCATGCAAGCCCCATCACGGATCCCACAGATGCCTTCTTTCTTTGGCGGTACGTTGAATTCATCGGCCCGCGTTTCGACATGTTTGATGACGCACCGCGGTATTTCTCGACAGTTGTGCCGCAGCTCGCTTTAAGCGACTCGCTCGTCCTGCTAGCCTGTGTCGCTGTCGCAGCCCGCCAGTACTCCCTAGTCAATGGCCAACAGTGCAATCATGAGCAGGCTTTGACATACTACAACGCGGCTATTCATCTGCTGTCCAAGCGGCTACAGGATAGCGAGCCTGATCCTGCGGTATTTGCGAGCTGTCTGCTTGTAGCTCACTGTGAGATGGTCGAGAGCAGGGCCACAGATTGGGGCCTGCATCTTAAGGGAACGGGAGATCTTCTCAAGATGCATGGCTGGCATGGGACAAGCGGCGGTTTAGCACAGGCTGTACGTCCGATAGTCCTGTTTCTTCGATGCTGTGATTACGTTGGCTAACTCGACGTCTCGTATTCAGTCGTTCTGGATCTACTGCAGGATGATCATTCTTGCCTCTCTCTGCGCCGGCCTGCCCGCAGCTTTGGAACCAAAAAAATGGATTCCTGGAGGAGTATTCCCTGATCCAGCCATATGGACGCTCGAATCATGGCAGAAAAACGTCGTCTTTCTCCTAGGCACGGTCCACGATTTCTGGAGTCGCACGCCCGGCGACATGGACGAACACACTATGCAACTTTACGCTGCCCGATGGGAGGAGCTCGAAACTGAGCTACTGCGCCACCAGAGCCGAGCGCCAGCTGTGTGCTCACCTATCAGTTTTCTTCCACCGAGCGGAGAGGACAATCCCTTCCAAGCTGTACGTTACTTGAACGGTCCTATATCAGCAGCATGGCAGATGCTGCACACTGCATTCCTCATCCTCACAATTTGCACACCGTGCTCACAGGCGAGTCGTCTCTCGGTGCTCTCCAGCCCCGAAGTGACTCGCCGAGCACAGATGTACGCACGCCAGATCGTTGCCAATTCACTGGCAAATCAATGCTCTATCGCATGGACAAATGCCGTCCAACTTCTCACCATTGCCGGCCAATGTCTCGTGGTAGAATCAGAGCGGAAGGCATGCATTCGCATTCTACAAGAGATTCAGCAGCAAACGGGCTGGAACGCGCGGGCAAGCATCGATAGACTTGGCGCAGCGTGGGGAACACTCTCGGCTGTTGGGCAACTAGATGGGGAGCTGCTGTATCAGGTTTGGCTAGGTGAGAAGAGAAGTCCAAGCTAAATCATGCATTGGGCCCTACGCTCGAGTTGGAATATATTCATGAACAGTGCAGGTACTCACGAGTGTTGAGAAACCTCTTCCCACACATGTCCATGTCAGGCATTGCAAAAATAAGCCGCTCATCGGAGTCCCTACTTCCGGTATACTAGTCCCGGGACTAAGGAACAAGAGACAAGCGGACAGTAGTCTGCGAGTACCATTCGCTGCTCGCCGACTTCTCCGTCAACTTAGTGTGAATAATTGGCACCGCTCGGTCGGCATTCCTCGGTAGTCATTCTTACCACGAGTATCATCTACTTGTCTACCGAAATAATCTCTTGTAACCAGCATTGGCAGTGTAGTCCCTGCGTCGATTTACAAACCACACAATGTCACAATTCGTCACGATGAAAAGCGCATCTTTGATGCCCTGCATAGCATGGTAGGAATCCTGAATTGCACTATTGGCGCAGGAATCTTTCTCTACCTCTGAAATATCTAGACAAATCCCAAGAGTAAGCGTTTATAATCCGAGTTGATCTAATTGATGATTCTGCCATCCGCCGACCTCGATATAAGCACTACCTGAATACGATATCGGGAAGATGTAAAGAACATTAAATAGTTCGATGAACCAGCACTTTATAGGAATTAGACCAAACCGCGAAATTAGGTGTCTATGGGCCTAGTTATATTGGACTGAATAGATGAGCGCCCATGTCAATATATACTCTGCATCTTTTCCTGTTGGCTGCTGTTCACGCTCCAAGCAAAGTCCCTAAGATGAGGTATTGATGTCAAAGGATAGAGAGATGACCATCATGAGTTTAATCAGGTACTAGTACTGCTGCTGTAAAATGCTAGGTATTTGTGCTCGTATGAGATCGTCATCATCAAGACCTGCTTGTTTTAGCCGCGAGTAGGAACTCCCTGGAACTATATGCATGATTCGGACCCTGGGAATCATGGATAAAGTTATGACATCGTCTATGGATAGTAACAGTCATGAGGGATCGAAAAGCCCCGCTTGCGCACCCAAATCGTCATTGGATAACATGAAATAAGAACCCTCAACGCGGACGCCAGATGCATTGCGCGAAAGACATTACACAACCCGTGCATATCGTGATATGGTCGGAACAAGAAGTGACAACCTCTCGTCCGACTATGTACTAGGCAGTACTAGGGGCTCCGGTTCCGGTAGCAGCATCCGTTGATCCGCGTCGGTGGAAGGGGTTTTGGAAGACCTTGCGCATCGCATTCGTAATACTATTCTTCCGTTGTGTCTGGGTTGGGGCATCAGACGGGACTGTCTTGGGGACGCTGGCGTCGTCTTGAAGGACAATCGACGTGACGGCTGGTTTGGGCGGCCATTGGCCATCTGTCTTCCAGCCTTGGACCATTGCTTTGGTCAGATCGGCCAAATTGACGGGTACAGTGGGGGTCATGCCTTGCACGACGACTTTGGTGTATATGGATGGGTAGATTGCGGGACCGATGGTTGCGCGGATGGGGTTTTCGGAGGAGATAAAGGGGGGCGCGACAGGGATGAGAGGCTCGTACAGCTCTTCCTCGTCCTCGTCAAGGTCATTGTCATCGAGAGCTGGGAATGTCACCAAGTCAGAGTCCTCTGACGTCTGTGCGTTGGGTTCGGTGATGCTGGTCTCCGTGGATTCCTTGCACTGTTCGTCATCTGGCGCGGTGGATTGCTCTTCTTCCTGCTCTTGCCGATGCTGAGATTCCTCGGTCCTCTCCTTCTCTGAGATAGGAAGCGATTTCTCGGCTGTGCTTGCCAGCCCAGACCCTTCGCCGTGAGCTTTTTTGCGCGAGGGCAAGGATTTCCCTTCACCCGTGTCAACGCCAGAATCCGAGCCGTCGACAGTAAACTGGTCCTGGTTCAAGGACTGTGAGTCCTCCAGGTTGCGCTTCCGCTGTCCGGCACGAATCTGCCGTCGTGTCCGAGCTCCAGACCATGCATCTCGTCGTGCCATCCACATCCGCAACCCCTCATTCCACGCCATCTCCTCGTCCATTTGCCGATGACGTCTGCGCCGCCGCTCAATCTCAGTGAGTGCTGCTACTTTCCGACCGGAAGGTGACTCCGACTCGTCATCGTCCGATGATTGCGGTTCGAGCTCGGAGCCTGAGCTGTCATATTCGCGGCATCGCCATTCGGTCACTTGGCGATCTTGGTAGAGGGTGCCCGTCGAAACAGTAGATGAGGGTTGAGCAGCTTCGGAGCTGGTGGAGGGGTCGAATTCCCAGTCATTACGAACGACTTCGCGCACGAACCGTTTCGCCTCACGAATGGCCGTGTCGCGTGAGTCACCAGACATGGCTTTGGTGGGGTCTGAATTCTCTGCACTTGAGAATGTGCGGGATGGAGGAAGCAGGAGAGTGTGGTCGACACACACTTGTCTCCTCACAAAAATCCGTCTCGATTTCCAGTGAAGGAAAGAAGCTCGAGTGGCGGGTGGAGACGGATGCGATGTCATCGGGGCACGTGCCCTCCTTTCGCGGGCGACACCAAAGTTGGACATGCGATATGATTCTAATAAAGAGTGTTGTATTTGAGGGATTCATGATCGGATACAAGGTTTGAAAGATGACGTGTTTTATCTTTGGCTTGGTCGCATGGTGGCACGGCGGGGTATATGCCGACATACATGATCTATACCCGGCATTGACTTGCTTCTAGTGATATGTCTCAAAGTGACATCGCTGTTCTCACTTGATAGAACTCGAGAAATAAAAAGCCAATTATCTGTGAATGTATCTTATAATCTAGCTATAATCTAGCTCTAATGGTTTGCGTAGATATCGCATGTCTATGGTGCTAGCTCATCCCTGTTGATTAAGATACGAGAGATCATATGCCTACCCGACATCATATCTCGAGGGGTTATTCATATGATAGCTGGGGATTGCAGAGTAAGCTAAAAGTACCCAAGTAACTGTGCGAAGACCATTTAAAATGATGCTGCTGAGCGAGAACCAGCCCGAGCGTCGATAAAATAGCTAATAGTGTTGATAACCACGTTACTGTCGGAGAATCTTACTGTAGCATATCATAGCATTTGATAAACTTGGAGTTTGTTGGCATTCTCTTCGTGCTAAACTAGTACTAATTGAAGTAAGTTGACAAGCCAGCGACGTCAAAATTAGCTAACTATGTAGTTAGTTGAAAGATGCCCAGCCAGATACTGCAATATCTAAAGAAGACAACATTTTGCTGATAGAGCCACCAATCCCATTAGTCAATACTATCAAGTTGTCCAATTTAAGGGCTAAAATGGACTCTAGGTATATCATTGCCCGATTACATCTCAACTCTGCCTGGAAACATGTTCAGGCCACGCGGATCTAGTCTCATCTGTCTCATCTGTCAATATGACTCGTGCCAAGCCACAACATCTCAATGCGAATCCTTTTCTCTGTTTTCCTGGTCTATGGCAGGGTCTCACCTCCGAGTGCCTAGGTAGCTCCTACGTAGTCGGTGTTTGTAAGATTCTTGAAGGCATCGTCCACTCTGCTCTGGAAATATGTATATAGATCAGCTCAAAAAGCCTATTACATTCCCCAATTTAGATAAATAGGTACATAGCTCATGCATCCTTCACGTCCCTGGAAGGTAGGGCCTTGCACTGGACATTTTATCTACCTAGGTAGCTAGGTATATACTCCGGTGCAGCTGTCCTAGGGAGAACGCTTATACCTGGGCAATGAAACGCATCTGTATTTACCTGTGAAATATTGGTACATGTCTATCGTATAACTAATGGTACACAGGGAAGCCTTGTTGGAAAGATTTGATCCCAGAGAATGCCCAGGTGCATCCCTCAGATCTAAACCTCAAAATCAAGTGCGCACACGCGCGCTATCTGCCACAGGTTCCTCACCAGCCGGAGTGAAACCCCAACCGGGAGATTTCTGACGCCGACCCTTCCGATCACCGTACTGCTCGTCGAATTTGCGAATGGCAGAGAGAGACGACATGTCCTCGCTGATGGATGCGCTGATTTCCTCCATTCCTCGCTCAAAATGAGCCAGTGTCAACGTGCGACGCTCCGGGTACTGGTAGGGCTCAGCGCCTTGGTGCTGCGCGGCGGCGGCGGCGTTCTCTTCACGCACGCAAGCCAATGCAGCGGCAACAGCCAGGTTCTTAAGATCAGAGCCGGAGTATAGTGGAGTGCGCTTAGCCAGTTGGGCGAGGTCGACGGAGGGATCGAGTTGTTCCTCTTTGAGGTGGATCTTCAGAATCGAGAGGCGGTCTTCTTCTGTCGGAAGGTCCACGAGAAGTCTGCGGGGAAGACGACGTAGAACGGCGTCATCGAGGTCGAAAGGTCGGTTGGTTGCGACCATGATGAAAGCTGATAGGTCGTTCATTCCATCCCACTCGCGCAGGAACTGGTTGATCAGTTCACGGTGGGAGGTGCGACTGCTAGCTCCTGTGCGCGAACAGAAAATGGCATCGGCTTCATCGATGAATACCACGCATGGGCTCAGTTTCTTGGCGAGTGTAAAGATCGCTTTGACGTTCTTCTCGCCTTCTCCGACGTACATGTCGTACACCTCGGAGCCGCTCACTTCTAGAACAGTCGCCCCGCTTTCGCGAGCAACAGCCTTGGCAAGCAGCGTCTTACCGGTGCCTGGAGGCCCGTAAAGAAGGAGACCGGGGATCTTGTCGGTGGCCAAGACACCGTAGGTGAAAGCCTCCGGTCGGATCAGTGACAAGGAAGTCAGAGTCTTGAGGGCGTCCACAGTCTCTGGTGGGACATGCACATCGGAGAAAGTGGTGCGGATGCTCTTTGCATCCACGACACCATTAAGCAGCTTCTTCTCGTGGCTGTTGCAGGTCTTGCGCAGAGAGGCCAGTAATTGCTCTCGACTTTGGCCGGCGGGGGCATCTGTCGATTTGGGGGATTTCTCCTGCAACCAATCGCTTGTAACCCGATCGCCATTATCCATCAGCTCGATGCCTCGTCGGATGTGTTCGAAGTCAAAGGCCTCATCGGACTCCGCACTGCCTAGTGCCAGGGTTGAAACCCAGTGCACCTGGTTATAGGACCAAAATCGCTCTCTGATGCCGGATTTCTTGATGGTCGACGGATCCAGCGGCCAGGCGCTATCAAGCAAAATGTGATCTTTTGCGGCAGAGGAAGTCTCGCTGAGCCGATAGCGTAGCATCATCTGGAGATGACGAATGTTTATATCCATTGTACGGTTCTTTTCGTCCTCCGCAAATGTTTTTTCGACAGCCTTGGGGGACATCGCAGGTGTAACCACGAGAGTCTTCGAGAAATTGTCGTCAAAGACGTTTTGTAATAATCTCGAGCCATCTTTTGGAGAAGAATGGCGGAGATCTTGGGACGTACTGCCGACAAGCAAGATTCTAGATCCTGTACGTCTCCAATGTTGGATAACCTTCTGCAGAAGTGCGATCACCCTCCCACCCTCTCTGGTGCTCTGAATCTCTCGATAGTCCTGAATGTGGACAATGGTGTCTCGAGCCAGTACCACATTGCCAGTACCCGACTCAGAAGCCCCGTCTGTTTCGGCAGGGGCTGGTTTTGCTGATAAATCGGCCGGGGCAATAATCTCGTTCAGCAGGCCGCTCCAGCGTTGTTCCACGTGGTGAAGATTCCGCATCGTGCTCGGCTCGGGATCCTGCTGACCATTGAATGATGCCACCAGTGACTTCAACCCCATCCAATTAGGGAGCGGAATGTCACCTGAATCCCTGCTCGCCTCGATAGTGATGAAGCGAGGGGTGCTAACTTCAGCACGCCCGCCTTGAGCGGCAGCAATGTCTGAGATATCTTCGTCGCCATCTTCACCCTCCCCAGACTCAGGCCAAGTGATGACCGGGGGCCGGTAGACCTCATAACCAAGGGAACGAATGGCCGACGAGACACCGGTTTCAGTAAGGTCGAGCTCACTGAACAGTATGGCGATATCTTGGGCATTGAGCGTGACCAAGTGCGCATCCAATTCATGGGCAAGCCGCTTCACCACCGCACCTAAAAACGTAATGCCGTTGTTGCCTGGATACTGAAGTACAAGATGGGACTTTTTCGCTGGGGGTTCGTTTGCGTACTGGGCAGATGGTAGTCGCATACCAGCTTTGACTGATGCCCGCAATTCATCCCATGTTGCATCTGCTACAGCATATCGGTTGTCCGAACCTGCGGGTTTTGTCGACGAAGGATCGTTGTCGTCACCACCAAAAGCTTCTTCTCCTTTATTTGCGTCATCTGATTCCGGCACGAACTCCGACTTGACAACCTCGACCTGATGTTGATGCTGTACCGTAGCTTGATCTTCGGGAGTTCGACTTATCGTGTTTCGTCGAAGGAACCACTCGGGAATTGTTGGCACTGGCGGGATTTGTTTGTCTTGCTTGGAGATCCTGTTCCTCATGGCTCTGCGCACAGCGGAGCCATGGGGTCTTGGAACAGGCTTACCGGCCTGGTCGGCGCCGGAGGCAGACAGGGGGCCATTATCCGCGAATATATCGTCGACATTCGATGATCTGTGGTCATCTACAACGTTGTCGGGAGGTGCTGGACCGTCATGGGGATCGTTCGGGGCCAACAGCCACTGTCGCGACAGGTGGAAAGCCCGCGAGGAAGCGAGCGCGGGATAGCGGCGACGGGCGACGAATCGACAAGGGCGTGCGACAGAGAGCCGGGAAAGTTGCATTGACAGATACATCCGGGGCACAAGACGCCACCGGAATGGAAGATGCGATGTCACGGAAAGCAGGTTACTGCATTGACCGCGAAAGGCGTGCAGACACAGATGCCAGATGCCTTTGCGGGAGAGATATAGGATCACGTGAGACGTCTCAAAAATCGTGGAAAACCTTGGAAGCAGTCCCTCAATGCGTGGATTTCGACAAGAGCATGGACTTTTTGAGGAGCTTTTTCCAGACTAAAGGCTAACTAACTAGTTAAATTCCACCTGATGACACACTCGCTACGCTCAGTGATCTTCGCCCAGGATTTACAGTCGCGGATCGAATTACGAATGCTACCAACACACATACAGCGAGGTGAAGAGATTGATGATATAAAGTGAGCGGGGTCCGATTCAGGAACTAGAGTATGAAATAAGGTCGAGAATCTGCTGTTCACCTGATGCGAAAGTTGGGTTAGCCCATGTCTCACGCCATTGGCAATGCGATATTCGATTGACAGTTCAAAATGGTTCTCAGACAAAATATACTGGCAAGTAGCAGACCAACCGGGAAGGGAAGGTCCGAATTATCTCGTCATGGTCGATTTGGTGGGTAAAGAAGTGAAAAAGGGTTGTCATCCTTGAACCAGAAACAGAAGAAAGCAAAAGAGAAAAAACAGTCGGGACTTACCAGAGTCAAATAAGCTGCATAGAGATGCTGTTAGTGTAAGATTCATTAGACACCGTAAGGCATGATGACAACACTGGAGAGTTCTCTCATCATGAAGGCAGAAGTCTTCCAGAGAAGTCTCCAGTGTTGAAGCAGATGTGAAGATGAAGAAGTGGAAAAGGAAAAAAAAAAGGCGCTGAAATACACGGATATCACGTGACTGCGAGAAGCGGCTTAGCGCGGGAACTTTGCAATCGCAGCCAGCGAGAGAAAAAAAAAAGCCTCAGCGTGAAAGGGTATAAAAAAGAAGAAAAGAGATCTTAAATCGTGATCGAGAAATAGATCTTTTCGATCATTTTGTGACTTTGATCTGTTCTTCCCCTTATCATCCCCCCATCGCCTTGTCTGCTCCGTTACATCCTCCACTCTCGGAGCCGGATCCTCCGTCCCCAGTTCCCTCTTCGCTCTTACCGGGCGATCACCTTTCTCTCCTCTCATGGGCGTTCGCGACTGTCCCTGTCCCATATAACCCCATCTCCTCGGCCCTGGTCTCGGGCTTCGTTGTGTGAGTCGTCCGCCCACTTCTGGATGCCCAGCCCCTCCACGCCTCCCTATTATTTCCCACCCCATCTTATTTCCCGCCCCCCGACTTGGATTCCCTCTTATCAGCACGTACTCCCACAAGAACTAACAACCCCCGGTCTATAGGAGAATAGGCCTGCATTGAGGGGAAGCGAAGACTTGACTAAGGTCCGATCGATGCTTTAGCCTTTCGCGTCTACTGTCCTTTCGCCTGGGCCTCCGCTCTGAAACGCTGAGAAAGCGGTCTGTAGTCTTCAGGCGCGCGACTCCTATAAACCTACCTCATCCGGTCGTTTCGTTGTCACCGTCGCGAGATTTCCTCGAACAAATCCTTTGTCCGTGGTGGCTTCCCCACAATGATGATGGCGCAACCGTTCGCTGCCCATCAAGGCATCCCCCAGCACGGCTTGCCCCCAGGTCATCATCCAATGGCCGGCCAACACCCAAATGCCGGCCACCCCGGGCCTGGCATGGTACAGCAAATGCATCCTGCAGTTTCCGCGCCAGGAGGGCCCCAAGTGAGCCAGGCAGGTGCGATGATGGGTGGGATGCCTCCGGGCGCTGGGACAGCGGGTCCTGGCGGCCCCATGCCCAATGCTCACGCTATGTCCCATTTGAATCCCGCGCAGGCGCAATATATCTTTCAGCAACAGGCGTTCTCTCAAAACCGTGAGTTATTCCTATGCATCTAGCCTGGTGTGGGAGCTGCGGGCTATCACCATGGTACGCGCTCGCGCAGACTTCGCACTAGCTGTCAATTCGCGGCCCTACAGGCTCTCCTCATGGCCTCCCAGCCAATATTTATACGGGGTGCATGCTAATCATACTGTTTAACTGCCAGATACGAACAATACCCAGCTAATGCACCAGCGGCAGCAAATGATGCGGCAGCAAATGATTGTCCAGCAACAGCAGCAAGCGCAGCAACAGCAACAGCAGCAGCAGCAGCAGCAGCAGCAGCAGCAGCAACAGCAACAGCACGTGCTTCCTGTATCATTACCCAATGGAAATCAGGGTCTAAATGCTGCCCAGCTCGCTCATTTGCAGGCGAATCCCGGAATGCGACCGCTTAACCTGATGCACCTCCAGGGACAGGTACCCCACGGCCAGCCGCAAAACCTCCAGCAGCAACAGATGTTCGCCCTCCAACAAGCGCAAGCACAGCAGCATGCTCAGCAGGCTCAGCATGCTCAGGCAAACAATGGGCAGCCGGGCCAACATACTCCGCAGCGTACTTCCGCGCAACCTCCCAACATGCACGAAGTCCAAGCCGGAACCCCCCAGTCTCAGCATGGACCGCCACAGAGTGGTACACCTCAACCGAGACAGCCCTCGCAACCCCCCTCATCCCAACCCTCCCAGTCTCAGGGCCCACCGCAAGCCCAGGGCACGCCAAACCCTCAGCCACAGCAATTGCCGCAGGGTCAGCAGCCAGGTCAACAACCGGGCCAGCCGGGCCCCCAGCCGCAGCATCAAGGTGCACCGGGCCACCCAGGTCAGACATCTGGCCCGCCACACACACAGGCCCTGGCTGCTCAGGAGGCCCAGTTGAAAGCACAGCAACATCAGAATGCTATGATGATGCAAAGAATGAACCGAGCGAGTGGCCAATCGATCTTATATCTTCACGCTTATGCTGAGAGCTTGAGCAATTTCCAGGTATGAAACGAAACTGTTCGACCTCCCTGGGGACAAACATTTATTGATCAATTATCCAGAGTCGAAATGAGACAGCCGATCTCATTTACTGGAATAGTTTTGTCGAGCGTTTTTATTCGCCCGGGGGCGTTTTGCGACAGGGTGTCTGGAACCCTCAGACTGGATCGAAGCAATTTGAGATCACGACGCCTGCATTGGCTCGGTATTATCTGACCCAATTTTCCAGTGGCATCCGTCAAATCCAGATGGTTGTGGAAGGTGCCCGTGAGCGGGAATTGCCTAATGGAGGAGGACACCTTGTTGAGAGTCCTCGAACCTCCTTCATCTACTGGTTCACGAATGACTGCCAAGTACGGTCGACGATACTATAATGCATTTGGTCAATTGGCTAATGACCGCTCTCTAGCTTTTCACCAATGGACAACTACGGGCCTTTTTTGGCATGGATAACAAGCTTGAGATGCTTGATATTACCGTCACAAGCCACAATGAATTTATCCCCCGAAGCCTTGCTCAGTCACTAGAGGCCTCGGAGCAGAAGCAGAGCCCCAAGGTCTCCAAGAACGCTGCGAAGCGGACACAGAAGCAGGCCCAGCCACCATCGCTTCCAGAGTCTCTGGTCAACTCCCATGGCGTCACTCTCCCAGTAATGGGTTTCTTGGAAGTCGCGGAGACCATCTCTCAGATGCAAATGCTGTTTCACTTCTCCCTACAGAACCCGACCTTGTCTCCTCCTGAAGCTCTCCGCAGCCTCGTGAACACCCTGCAGACGGTTCCTAACCAAGGCTTCGCACCTCCGATGAACCCAGGTATGCAAGGTATGCAAGGTATGCAGAATATGCAAGCCATGCAAGCCATGCAGGGTATGCAGAGTATGCAAGGCATGCAACCCATGCCCAACGGACGCAATCCCAGTATCAATGGTCCTTCGCAGTTTGCCTCACCTGCCATGGCTCATCTGGGTCTGCCCGGGGCTCAAGGATCGCCTCATCTCGGCTCCGCACACGCGAGTCCTGCCCCGAGTCAGCTTGCCGGGCCTCCAGGAATGGCAGGATCAGTCCATCCATCCCCGGTGGGTGTCAACAACAGCCCTAATGTGGGTGGCAACAAACGCCGCCGGGCAAGCACCGTCAAGATGGAAAATGACGACGCAGGACCAGATGTGAATGGCACCCCCGCTGCCGGCTCGGCAAAGGTCAAGGCTAGCCCTCGAGTGCCTAAACGGCAGAAGGGACAAGCCGCCTGATCATGTCGCTTCTTTTTTCTTTTTCGATTCCCATTATTCCAAGAGGCGGGGAACCGGCGTACGATTTCGGATACATGGGCAAGATACCCTTATCCGCCCGTCTTGTTTTTTCTGTCTATGACTTGATTCTCAGAAGGGTGTTTCCTTCGGCTCTTGGTATCCTGACGATAAAACCTGCTGTCGATGGGGTCTGGCTAATCGTGGCGCGCCCGTTCGGCGCCTGTGATATGATGCCCGTCCCATCGATTCCCGATCCACCTTCGACCCTAACTAATGTACTCTATCCCCCTTGCAGCGTTTGTTCGGTTGGCTCGGGATTATGGCCTCACTTATTATTTGCATGTTCGATTTTTGGAAGTCTCTTGCCATGCCCTGGGAGTTTTCGACGATTTCTGGATTGGTCTTTGTTTTGCTGTTTTTTTTTACCTTTGGATGAACCGAATCCTTTGATATCCGTATTGGCGATTGCACTGGCGTCGGGCTTTTTGTTTCTTTGAACCTACGTCTGCGTGCATTGGGTTGTTCCTTTAGGCCCTTAGTCTGAGATTTCGTGATTTCTCCACTCGGAGCTCATCGTTCTGCCGCTATATTGACGAATCCATACATATCGTATCATTTTGCAACAGTAAGCCTTGGAATTTACTGTGTTATAATACAGGCTATACAATACCTTTTCCGTTTACGAACAGTGGAAGTATACTTGGCCGAAGCGGCGACCTCCGCTCCCCGCGGCACCGGCCAAGTTTTGATGTCTCGGCATTTTTGTTGATAATCGCAGTTTCCCCACCACCTGCCCCTCCTTGCTCTGTCGGCCACACCTCTTTTCTCCTCCTTCTGTCTGAATTATACCCTTATTATTTTAAGATTGGAGATTTAATTGAATACAATGGCCCATTCTCACTCTCACGATGCTGGCGTAAGCCACTCCCACGACGATCCATTTAACGGCCACGGCCACTCGCACGAGATTCTCGATGGCCCCGGCTCGTACCTCAACCGCGAGATGCCGCTGATCGAGGGCCGAGACTGGAAGGATCGTGCTTTCACTATCGGCATTGGAGGGTGAGTGATAACCCCCCAATCTCTGAATCATTCCCATACCCCGAACTATAGCTGACAATACAACCCCAGACCCGTGGGCTCCGGCAAGACAGCACTCATGCTGGCACTGTGCCACGCCCTGCGCGACCAATACAACATCGCAGCCGTCACAAATGACATCTTCACACGAGAAGACGCCGAATTCCTAACCCGTCACAAAGCCCTCGCTCCCTCACGCATCCGCGCCATCGAAACAGGCGGCTGTCCACACGCTGCTGTCCGCGAAGACATTAGCGCGAATCTGCTCGCCTTGCAAAACCTCCAGAGACAGTTCTCCACTGATCTGCTGCTCATTGAATCCGGTGGTGATAACCTGGCTGCGAACTATTCGCGCGAGCTGGCGGATTTCATCATCTACGTGATTGATGTTGCTGGTGGTGACAAGGTGCCGAGGAAGGGCGGGCCGGGTATCACTGGTTCGGATCTGTTGGTTGTGAATAAGATTGATCTTGCTGAGGCTGTGGGTGCGGATTTGAAGGTTATGGAGAGGGATGCGGCGAAGATGCGTGAGGATGGTCCGACTGTTTTTGCGGTTGTTAAGCATGGGAAGGGCGTAGATCATATTGTGAACTTGATTATTAGTGCTTGGAAGGGGAGTGGTGCGTATGATCTGAGTTTGCAGCGGTGGAAGGAGGGGGCGCCGCGTGGCTCGGGGAGTCTTGATGCGTAGAGATTGGGAATGATGCGAGTATATTCAGTCATATAATTGATCATGGTACATAGGTACTTGCTTTTCCGGTCCAAAGAATCTATACACATGAGTTTCCTCCAACGCCTGAAATGCAGCTACACAGCTTTTCTCTCCAATATCAAAAAGGCCGCAGGGCTGGGTATCTGGATAGCCGTTTGCGGCTCGAAAAACGAGCAAACACAAGGAACATATTAAGAGTCCTTCTTGGCGAACCTCCCCAGAGCAGGTCCAAGCTCTTCGCGCTCCTGGCGAAGTCTGTTCTTGTGACGCTCGGCGTGCTCCTTGCGCAGAGCCTCGGCCTTGAGTCGCTTCTCGTCGATGACATTGCCGCGACCCTTTTTGCGGAGATACTTGCGCAGCGCACTGTTGCGGCCGCGACCACGGTTCTTGAGCTTCTCCATGTGGTCCTCAGGCTTGTGGTCGGGGTTGCGTTCTTCTTGACGCTTCTTGTCGCTGATCGTATCGAGCTTGCCGATAACATCGGGGTCTAGCGAGATCATATCTGGCTGCAGCTTGGTGAGTAGGGAGTGCACCTCGGCCTCTTGGCGCTGGTGTGCGTTCTCGTAAGGGTTCGCCTCCAGCGAGTCGAAGTTGGGCTCGCCGGCGCCGGGGACGAGGATACTGGCAAATCCTTGATCGTGGGTAACGCCCAGAACATCTTCGTATGGGCACCAGCGCATGTTCTCAATTCGTTGGCCGTCACCGCCCCATGCCATGTAGGGGCTGTTCACCTTGCCCTGATCGGCGAGGGCGGCGTCGAAAAGACCTCGCCACACACTGACCTGAGTACCCCAGCCGACCGCGGTCAAGCCACGGTCACTGATTGCGACCGATGCGCCAGGCTGGTATGTTGAGTACGAGTGGACTTCTCGGAACATGCGAATGTCCCAGATGTTCATTCTTTGGTCCTGGCCAGTCGATACCATGTACCGGCCCTGGCGGTCAATTGCGAGCGAGCGGACGGGTCCCTTGTGTACGAGCGCCTTGACGAGCGCTGTTTGAGAATTGGGGGACCATAATGTGACTGCTCCGTTCTGGTGTCCGACGTGGAGGATGGCGTTATGAGGGTTCTGGCAGAGAGCAGTCGGACGGCCCAACCGGGTGGGCAACTCGGCAACGGTTTGGCCGATCGAGGTGTCGGTGTATTTCAGGTAGCCGCTGATGCCCTATAAAGAGATTATATGTTAGATCCCAAATGTCTGCTAATTGAGATGAAGGGTACTTACAACACTGGCCAGAAGATAGTGGTAGGGCAGGAATTCGAGGTAGAGCGGCTCCAAGTGCTTGCTCAGACAGTGCAACTCGGTTCCCTGGTGGTCATAAATGTATACGTATTTCTTCTGCGCGACTGCAAAGTACTGGTTGTTGTGCAGCCAGCGCGCATCCCGAACCGTTTCGTTCAGGTTCAGCTCACAGCCCAGCTTGCCGTCGCGCCAGTCCATCGTTGCGACATGGCCCTTCCGTCCCGCCAGCAGCAGATTGCGTCCGTTCCGAGTGTAGTCGGCACGATAGGGTCCAAAGTCATTGAGGCGCAGCTCAAAGCCTTTCTTTGCCGTTTCAATTCCAACGCTTTCCTTGACCTCGTCTTGCCGAACTTTGTATGTCCGCTCAAGCTCACCCTCGGGCTCGAGGAAACCAGCATCATGCTCGAGGAGGATTTCTGCATCCTTAGCCTGCAGAACAGCTTGCTTCTGTTTTGCCTCTTGCGCCTGTAGAGTCGCGCGGAGCTTCTTGTTTCGGATGGCCTTGGTCGAGACTGCTTTGCCGCGCCCATAGACTTTCTGGGCCTCGACCAGTCGTTGCTTGGCTGCACGGTCTTCGGCTGTGACGACAGCCGTGTTCGAGGCTGAGTCTGCCATTTTCGAGGATGTATTGGCGACTTTTTGATTTGAGGAAGACGCTGATCGAGTCGCGGAGAAAAAGCGAAATCTAAAAAATTGCGCCAAGACTTGCACTCACCGCTCGCTTATCCTCCACTGCCGAATTTTGTTTTCTTATCGCCAATTTTTTTTTCTGTCTGCGTGGGATTCTCTCGATCTCGCTATTTTTTTGATTTAGATCTGAGTATCTGAGGAAGTCTATCTGATCTTCAATCTGGAATCCCTCCCATTTCGTTTTAAAGGGTCCAGTGCCAATATGGCGCCCACCCAGACGGTGCACCATCACCGCAATACCACCAAGATTTCCCATAAGCCTTTTAAGAGCAAGCATGCGTCCAAGAGTGCTCTGAAGGACCAGGCCAAGGGTGAGTAAACAGTGGAATGTGGAATTTGGAATATCGTATAATCATCCGCTAACATTCTTCCAGGCAAAATCGAGTCGGAGCGGGGCACTCGCAAAACTCCCCACCAACAGCTCAAGTCGAAACTCGACCGCCGCAACCAGGCGCGCCAGAGACAGCAATTAAAGCATCAGCAGAGAGTCCAGGAGACTAGCATCTTCACTGGCCAGAATGGAGCGCCTCGCCATGTCGCTATCGTCCCTCTGTCCGTCGATATCGATATCCCCGCCACGATCCAAGCTCTGAACGAGAGTGTCGACGTCTCCTCCGCCATCTCTATCGATGGACCTACCCGTGTGCGGGTTGAGCGGTTCCGTCAGAGCTTGCTATATATTCCGGCCAAATATGACCTGATGAATGCTCTGGATGTGTGCCGCATGGCCGACTTTGTGGTGCTGGTAGTCTCGTCAGAGGTGGAAGTGGAAGAAGAGGGCGAGCTGCTCTTGCGTTCCATTGAGAGCCAGGGTATCTCCAACGTTGTCACCGTTGTTCAGGGCCTTGACAAGGTGAACCCCGCCAAGAAGCGCCCGCAAGTGGCTTCTTCGCTAAAGTCCTTCGTCAATCATTTCTTCCCGGCAGTGGAGAAGGTTATGTCGCTCGATTCCCGACAGGAATGCTCCAATGCGATCCGGTCTCTTTGCACCGCGACGCCCAAGGGTATCCGCTGGCGTGACGAGCGTAGCTGGATGCTCGTTGAGAACGTGCAGTGGCCAGAGGCAAGTGCTGAAGTGGTTGATGATGTTATTGTCACAGGTATCGTCCGTGGAAAGGGCTTGAAGGCCGACAGAATTGCACACATCCCGGGCTGGGGAGACTTCCAGATCGACTCGATTACAGCAGCTCCCTTGCCAACCAAGGCCAAGCGCGATGATGCGATGAACGTGGATACCAATGAGTCTACCCAAGTTCTCGATAGCCCCAGCGCGGACCAGGATGACATGGCCACCGTCGCACCAGAGGATATTGACATGGAGGACGACGATATGGTTTCCGTGGCCGAGACAGAGAAGAAGGGTGTCCTGCTCGACGACCACCACTACTTTTCAGACGGCGACTCCCATATTCCCCCGACCCCGAAACGTTTGCCCAAGGGTACCTCAGAATACCAGTCCGCTTGGTATCTCGAGGATGTTTCTGATTCTGGATCCGATTTGGAGGATGAGGATGACCAAGATATGGAAATGGACACCGCCGGCGCGCCTGAAGACGGTGTGTTCCCCGACAACCAGGATGCCATGACAGAAGGTGGCCCCTCCGAGTATCCTCAGTCAGAGATGTTCCTTGACCCCTCACCCGAAGACGAGGCCCAAGAACTGGCGGATTACCGCGCTAGCCGCAAAACCGAAGCCGAAGAGGACCTTGAATTCCCCGACGAGATTGAATTGCACCCCAACGTGCTCGCCAGAGAGCGTCTGGCTCGTTTCCGTGGCTTGAAGAACATGAAGCTTAGCCCTTGGGAGACATCGGAGGACCGACCCTTCGAGCCCGAGGACTGGCGGCGGTTGCTGCAATTTGGTGACTACAAGGGAATCAGGAACCGTGTTATTCGTGAAGCCCTTGTCGGTGGTGTCAACCCGGGCATTCGTGTGGATATCCACCTTCGTGCAGTGCCATCTGCTCTCCGCCACAAGGCCCAGCCGCTTTCGCTATTCTCGCTCCTGCGCCACGAACATAAGAACACCGTGGTCAACGTCAACATGACTCTGAATGGCAGCGTCGAGAAGCCCGTCAAGTCCAAGGAGGAGCTGGTTGTGCAGTGTGGTGCCCGCCGCATGGTAGTCAAGCCCGTTTTCTCGGCCGCTGACAATACTCCCAACAACGTGCACAAGTTCGACCGTTACTTGCATCCGGGCCGCAGTGCTATCGCTACATGGATTGGACCCATGACCTGGGGCGCCGTGCCGGTCCTTGTTTTCAGGAACAAGCAAGTAGAAGAAGACCCGGAGATTCTCGACTCCGCAGATACCAAGCAGGAGCAGGAGCCACTTGATATGAACCGCCTGGAGCTCATCGGTACTGGCACTGTAGTTGCCCCCGATCCCAAGCGTGTCATTGCTAAGCGTGCCATCCTGACGGGCCACCCGTACAAAATCCACAAGAAGGTTGTCACCATCCGGTACATGTTCTTCAACCAAGAGGATGTCGCCTGGTTCAAGGCTTTGCAGCTCTGGACCCGCCGTGGCCGCAGCGGATACATCAAGGAGAGTCTTGGTACTCACGGTTACTTCAAGGCTACCTTCGACGCAAAGATCAATCCTCAGGACTCGGTCGGAATCAGTCTGTACAAGCGTGTCTTCCCTCGTCCGGCAGTGGCTTTGGAGGCTTATGCCGCATAAAGTGGCGCTGGTGACTCCAGTGTAAGAGATGGATGAATGATACTTGGATACAATGAAATGATGAGGGCAGTTCCTGGCCAGGAATGCGTGTCATGATACACCCCAAAAGTATATAGAGGCATTTCCTAATGAATTACGAGATTTCTTCTTACATCTTACATCTTTAGTCAGTCGTAGGTTCGGACCTCGGAATACCTAGATACCTCCAAGGGGTATGCTGCAACTGAAACATTTAAACATTCATTTCATTGAAATGCACTGTCTACTGAAGACCATGACCGAACATTAACAGACCTGAATCCATTTCCAGGCCAAACAAGCAGGGGGCGATTCCCGCATAATATTCCAAAATCTTCATTTCAATCTTTCTCGCACAGCACGGGGAATCAAAGAGCGAAAACATTACCCAATCTCGTCTAAGAAAAGTCCTCCTCCGCCTCCTCGATACTGTTCTTAATCCGCAACAAAATAGTAGTCTTCCACTTGTCCAGCTTGCTGAGCTGGTCGAACTGGAACAGCTTATCGGCGAACTGCTCCTGGTCACCAGCTTCCACGGCCTGAAGCAGATCCACCAGAAGCTGGTGCTCACGAGTTGAGGCAAAGGTAGGATCAATCTCACGGTATGATTCGAGCGCACGGTTGGATTCGACCAGATCCTAGAATGGGTGTGAGTAGCTTGGCGAAGTTGAGGACTTGGCTCAACGTACCTTGGTAGCAAGATGGCAGATACCGGCCTTCAAGAGGTAGTCTTTCACGGACCACTTCATCAGCTGGTTGTGGATGGACTGGCGGGCGATGCGCTCGTAGTTGTTGATGGCCTTGTAGTAGTCCTCGTTCATCGCGGAGAGGTCGGCCACCTTCAGGAAGTGCTTGTTCGCTAGGCTAGAATGGAACACCTTGTTAGCGCCTTTCCATAAAAAGTAGAGATCGATGGTATCCATACGCCTCGGCATTATCACCCTCATACCACTCCGCAGCCTTCTCATACGCCTCCAGCGCCTGCTTCATATCTCCCAACTCCACCTCATAGACCTCGGCAAGATATTGCTGCTGCGTCGCTGCGCGGCGCAAGTTTCCGCGGAGAACATAGTGTTGAATCGCGCTGGAGAGAACACGGGCCGCATCCTCCGGGTCGGACTTGCGGTAGACCTTGAACGCTTCCTGGAGGGTATTGGCCGCATCGTCGGGCTCGTTGAGGCTCTGTGTCTGGATCTTTGCTGCTTTCTCAAAGGCTTGGCCAGCTTCCTTATCTGTTCACGGGCGAACATCGTTCGTCAGCGACCGGAACTGTAAAGCAGGCAGGCGTGGCGGCGCGGGGCGGCTCACTCATTTTCTGTACTCGAAACGCATTCGCAGCTTGGGTATAGAGATCTGCGGCATTCTCATACTTTTCCGTTCGTCCTCCAAACCAGCTAAAGCCACCGGAGGCGGTCGATAGCGCTTTGTCGGCCTGGTTACTCGCGGGGTGCGAGGCGTTGTTAGCTATCCCACCTTTCGTCATTGCCCGAAGGCGTGGAGAAGGTCAGGGCGGACTCACTTTTTGGAGAAGAACACGGGGGTCTTGAGCCATGGCGAATAGAGATGTGATCACTGAAGACAATAATCCACAGTTGGTAGAAAGCGAAGACGATGGGGTATGATGAGAGCATTGGTGGGTCCGAGGCGGTCTGCGAGGGTCAACTTTACTTTACTTTTACTGCCTGCGCAGCTCATTTACAACCATTTACAACCATTTACAACCGCTGCATTGCTGCGAATGTCGAAAATGGCCTTACGAACCGGTCAACGACTGACATGGTCGCTCACCCGCAATACCAGCTTCATTCGCCTCTACTCCTCCAAACCTCAATCATCCGACATCGAGTCAATCCTTGCCGAGCCAAGCTGGTCAGTTCGATCTCTACTGCCAGACCAATCCTCGGAGCCTTCCACATCGTCAATCACACCGAAACAACTTCACCATTTACTCCGCCTTTCGGCTCTCCCGCAACCTGCGAGCGCAGAAGAAGAGCAGTCTATGCTGAAGACACTCGAGTCGCAAATTCACTTCGTGAAAGAGATGCAGGGCGTCGATACAACGGGCGTCGAGCCCTTACGCAGTATACGCGATGAGAGTCCCGCCGCGATTAAGGAAACGACCATTCGGCTTGATCGGCTCAAGGATGCCATAGCTAAAGAACGCGTCACGGGGAGGAGGCGGAGAGTCCAGCGTATCCGGGATGAAAGGAATGCTCATCCAGATGGGTCAGCTTGGGATGGGAATGCGCTCGGTTCTGCATCGAAGACCAAGGGGCCATATTTCATCGTCGAGACGGGAAATGACGGAGCTTCTTAGTTTGATGCTGCGTTTTGGTTCTTTCCACCCGCATCATCTTCGGATGCACTGTGATACCATCTTGTACAATGTACTGCAATATACCCCCGGGCCACTATTTCCCTGCCCAATTCTTTGAGACCAGTTCAGTTTACACGTGTTTCTTGGGAGAAGCCTGGATTACCAAGATTTATTGCCCCGCAAAATTGACTTGGCCAATGTCGAATCACTCCTGATATCTCTTCCCGCACCATAGAGCTTGTATATCCGTTCTCGACGCTATTCTTTGATCAATTCATAGTACAGGAGATTTTGGACTCGTTGAGCCCACGGAACGCTGCTTATGCTAAATAGTAGGTTCGGCTTGTATCCACACTTCGACCAAGGGCAGACTTTCTGTCTTTCATACTTATAGCGTGGAGAGTAATTTGATCAAAGATATGAAGCGAGCCGGTCTCAAAGCCTCGACTAAGGGGGCTCCTAGGATTTTCTTGTACACGGAGTCAGGAAGGGACTTTGGGAGGCCGTGAGGACCTTGGAATTGGATGGTGGGAATGGGGTGGGATTAGTGGATTTATTTGCTTAATGAGGGTGGGGATTGTAGCTTAGTTGGCTTCCACAGAGGTAGAATACGCTAGCAGAAGCCATTGAATAGAAGATCATTCAGATTGCGGGAATATGTCTATTCGGCCTGCTACGATGGGAACGGAGGGGCATGTGAAGTAGGTTGTATAGGAATTTTGTATACAGTAAATACATAATAGAGATCTATGTTTTCTTGAAACATTGTGATTTACCACCTAGGCCGTGTGTATTCAGATTGGAGTGGTTATGGATACGGGCCGAGTGACAACTGCTCTATAACACACTATATTCATCAGGAACCTTGGAAATCCGTTTGCGAATATTGCTGCATTCTCAGTACATATACTCTTCTCGCCGAGTAGCACCCACCCAACTACTAATCCTATATAGCTTCCTTGATTGTCATATCTGGCACATGATCCCAACTCAGTATCCAAAAGGCAGAATAATCAAGAGCATGCTTGTAGTGACGGTTTCAGCTGTCTCACAGCCGCATAAACATCCTCGAGCTTGACGTTGTATCCAGCCAAAAGGTCTTGCGTGTCTGTATTAGCACCTTGCTTAGCTGACATTTGTCGTGTGAAAGACTGCGGGGGCGTAGAAGGAAAGCCATAACCCATGCTTCTCGTAGGACTAAGCACCTGGCTTCCGGTTGTCTTGAGAGGAAATCTGAAATCTGCTTGATTGAGATAGTGTACACATGAAAGAGAGACAGACAGCCATACTCCGATCGAAAAACTCCCGAAAGACACCCTCCTCGACCCTGAAGGTTCATCTTGCACTATCGATAATGTGGAGGACCCCAGTCTAGAAGAGTGTAAGCCAAACACTTTTCCGTTAAAGCATGTCTCTTACATCGTGCATGTTCTGGTTGGGTCCCTGATAATATTCCAGGGTTCCCCCAAATAATTGCATCTCGAGGTATCTGCCGGATTCTCCAATTCTTTTTCCTTTTCCAGGTTTGTTATACCCCAGAGCACCCATTTTCACTGGGGTGTCCTTTTTCCCATGACCGAGAAAAGTGACAAGAAGATGACCACCGATTTCGTGAAGTAATGCAGTTGCAAAAACAAATTGGAATCGCAGAAAGCTAGGATATTTTGCTTGATCACTACCAGCATCTATCCCAGCATTTATCATGTCGTAGACTCTCTGGGTTGCTCTCAGTCACTCAGTTGATCTCCAAGGGCCTCGATGGTCTTACCTATGCATTGACATGGATCATCTGCAAACGAGTATCGAATTCTTCCGAACTACCGACCCAGGAACCTCGGTTATGATAGGCTAAGTTGTTAGGGTTTGTCATGGTCTGATCAATGACAACTGCAGGAAATTTCAGTGCTAGCTTGTTGATAAGAATGTCGACTTGAGATGCTGCTCGAGTGTAATCCTTTTCAAAAAGTTTCCCCTTATAGGCCCTGTCATCAAACTCTAGAGCCAAAGTAATAAGAATGTGGCGGACTTGATCTGTGCGAAAGAGAAGAGTCGCGAGTATTATAGCGTGGGAAAGGTATATGTACTCCATCGATTGAGGCGGATGAGAATGCAGCTCGAACCCAGAGACGCGAGTCATAATGGCGAGGTTGAGGATGGGATGCATCACAAGGACTATCTCACAGGATATGATGAAAAAGAATAAGAAGAACGGAAGTTGGTCTGAACTGGCTGGAAGTTTTGGAGAGAAGAAAAGCTGATATGTATTGTTGGCTTCCCTCCATTATTCTCAATGTATTTATATTGGAGCGTATGTACACTGGGATTCATTTCTAGCGCTGGGCCACAATTGTGTTAAATTTCAGGGGGCAATCATTCTCAATAGACGGCTGCTATATCTGCATGGTAACCAGCGCTTACGAGTTTTGTTGATGAGGCTGAGTAGTTCAGCGTCCACTTAGATGCATTTCTCAATATCACGTTGATACGTGTCAGCGCTTTATGTGCCCCATCCATCTTGAAGTAGACTTATGTGGGCTATCTTCTGGAGTATTGCTATCTCAAGTGCCAAGTCCAGCAGTTCCTATTTGTAGATGAAATGACATCTAAAGTAGGTACAGTGGCAAATTGTTAACTTGTTTCACCACTACGATAATTCCGCCGCCCATAACGCCAAGTTGAGCGTGGTGTCATATGATTCGTTATTAATTTCATGACAATTATATCAGGGGGCTTTCGCATTTTTCGCATGAGTCGCGTACTCTATTTTAGGGGTCACAAGTTCAGTGAATAGTGGCGGCAGAATGAAAACATCTGATGCACACCAATCGATAGAGTGCCCTCTTACCGCTCTCCTTATCCCACCTTAAAGTGCATCCAGCCTCCCCTAGTCATTACATTCTCCCTTTCTTTACTCTTCGCTACTGCCACTGTCCATCGGTACATGGCTCATCTCTCCATCTTTTATCACCCCCTCGGTTCCGGCTTTCTGATCTTATCAAGCGCTACGCAACGACATGGCGAGTCAAGTAGCAATCAATGACTTGGATCTGGACCACTTGGACGCCTTCCAAATCTCTCTTTGGCGCATTTTGTCTTACCGTTGGCTGAATACACATTTGCTCAAATCATAGATGGCCTTCCAACCAAGCATGATGACTCGGAGTACTTATTTGGCTACGATCCAAACGTCTCTGACCGTGACGCTCCCACTGCCTACGCATATGATCAAGTCGGGAAATGGAGATCAGTCTTCCAAGTGGAGGGCCGTACATTTGACGCCGGTGTTGGTACTTTGATCCTATGCCCTGGAAGTATTAGCTAACCTTATCTTCAAGGTAGCTCAGGCCTATCAGAATACCACAATAGGAACAAGGGATTTCCACCTTCGCCTCATCGAAATGATTGCCATTGCACTTCATGCGATTGCGTCTAATCTGTTCGCGCATACAAATAAACCCCCTTATAAATGTCCTGAGCCTCAGCTAAGCCTTGATGATATCCAAGAATGCCCTTGGTTATCATCTATACGACCAGACCCCACATATCTATATCATGAAGATTATGAGTGCCATGAACAATATCCTATGGGTATACCTGATATTGTTGGTTATTGGGCTGAACATCGGCTGCTTGGTGGCGTCGTCCTGTTCGATCGAGGAGAATCTGAAGAAGAGGTATGCTCATTGTTTTCCACTCTATGATTAACCAGCACTGAAGGGTATACAGTTTCGCGATGTATACCTCCACCCAAATGCCGGTTTTCGAATATTCAAGCTATCGGAAACCCAGATTGACCAATTTGTCGACTTTTGTCTCTACGGGGAAGATTCAACGCCCTGCCCATTCCCAATGAAGGCTGAGCGGTGGGCACTGCGTTTGTTTCCTGATGAAGCTTTCGACCTGCATATTTTCCGCGACAAATATGAACGGAACCCTCCAGTCCGCTTTGCTGACCGAACTACCCATGAAAGACCCCGTTGGGAAGATAATCCCGAGGCTCAGGAGCTGCAGGAGCAGTATATGATTACGCTTAAAAGAGGGGATTTCGATTTTAATTAGTGGTCGGATAATTTTATTTATGCCTGTGTGTATTAAGTATGTATCGGATAATGTCTGGCGTTCGAAAGCTTTCTCTTTTTTGTTTTCAGGTTTGGCTTGTAAAGCAACATCCTCTATTTTATTCAAATGGTGAAATGCTATTTGCAAAGGGATATCGTTCTGACTATTAGTTTCAAGCGTGGCTTAGTGATAAGTATTTGCTTAAAAAAGTAGCAATTGAGTAGCTTCAGCCGCGACTTCTAAATACCAATCGCTATTGATGATGTTGTAGCGATCAAAATACAACTTTCAAAAAGCAAGGAAACATAGGCAGTTCTGAAGGGGTTAAACACAACACACTTAATCACTCTTTTCTAGATCTTCCGCACCGATGCGCGTACTCAACTTGTGCTTACAGGCGCATGAATATTCCTATAATGACACTGTAGTCTAGCACGGCCTTCATAGCGGGTCTTGGTCATACAACCGGGGAATCTGCAGTATAGCTCTTCCGTATAGATAACTGGATTCTCGGGATCGAGCTAGGGGAGGCTCAAGTATCGTTCTCGTTTAGCTACTGGTGACTTCCGAAGTAATAGGCTGGCTGTCAATACTCTTGAGCTTCTTAAGGTTACTATTCAGGTTGGGGTAGTTAAAGGACAGGTCATACTACCAGCTTGGTAAGCTATGTAGCTGGGTGTGACACATCAGGTGACGTATATCTGCAACAATTTCGATTATGTCGACCCTACTTTTGCCCTCGTAGTCTTTTTACAGAGTAAGGATCTTTAAGACCTTAAAGCAGACACTATATATAAAGCTTTTAGATCAGCTGATAGTATTTCGCTAACTCTTACTTCTAGCCAACAAAATTGATATTAGGGCATTATCTATTAGTTGTAAAATATCTACTTCTCTGTCTCTCACTTTGCCCTTAATTTAGCTTCACTATGCCCCCATCTTGCTCTTTATCTTACGTACCTAGGTATCCCCTTACCTCCTTCCATATTCCGCAATACACTAGTCCGCTTAATGCATAGGGTCCAGACAACCGGGAAAATAATCAAAAATTTTACCCACAGGCTCCTATGAAATTTCAGCAGTAGTTAGAATATAGTTAATGGGGGATCTTTTACTTGTTAGTAATTAAAGCATTTCCTAATTAACTAGTTAGTTAACTATGTAGTTAGTTAGTCATGATGACTTACAAGTTACTACTTAGTATGAATAGCATCTAAGTTGGCATAGACTCAATGGTTTGTGAGTCCCTATTTGCCCTCTAGCTACGGGTGTAGTTGTAGATATAGCGAAACTTCAATGACTCTAAATCGACTGCTAGCTTGATTTCCTCTTCTTTACGTCGTCTACTTTCCTTCAGCAAGTAACGTCATTGTACGGCAGAAACAAGGCGGCGATTTCTGGCAAAAAGCTCCGCTCCGCAGACCGATCTACACCGCCCGCTTTCTGTTTGATACGAGAAGCAGGTTGATTGGACTGGGTAATCGGTTGAAATAATTGTCGCTTGTTGGAGACTGGATTGCTTTACTTCACCTCAACTGAAGACCCACCAGCGCTAACCCTTGCGCCCCATTTGGTCCTATCTAGTGGCCGTACGGATCACCCTTTCTACTCCCCTCGAGCGCAGTCGCGTCAAACTTAGACCTAAGGTGGCGGACCTGTCACATCTGTCTGATTTTTGAAGACACCATTTGTCGCGTCAGTCTCCACTCAACCTACCAACGCAGACCTGCTCGCAGTGATGGATGAGTTTGCGCAGACCCGCGGCGCGGACGACCTGTTCGACGATGAAATCATCCCAGTCTCGGCGGAAGAGCAGCAGGCACAGTCCGAAGTCGTGGTGTCAGAGCCAGAACCAGTCCCTGTGTCCCAGGAGGAGACGCCAGCGATCGAGAAGCAACCTTCCACACGCGGCGACACACCGCGACGGGACCGAGGCGGAGAGCGAGGCAGTGGTCGTGGTCGGGGTCGGGGTCTTGGACGCGGCCAAGGGAAACCAGGCCGTGGATTGGAGGACTCCAGGTTCGCCGATCCGAAGCCCACGCGTAGTCCTCGACGGAAGGTCCCTCCGAAGACGCCAGAGCCTCCAGCGACTCCAGAGGCGAAAGCTGCATCACCGGAAAAGCCCGAGGCAGCACCCAAAGAGCAAGCCGATCAGAATGAAGAGGGCAAGGGCGAGATTCTTATTGCCAACGGTGCCGAACCACAGCGAGTACCGGCCGTCCGTGGAGACCGGAGTGCTACTGGGGGCGTGAGGAAGGTAAGAGCATCTAAGCTGAATCTAGTAGATGTTCAGGATTGGCTAACACTGCTCCAGCCGAAACTCACCGAAGAAGAACTTGGCAAACGCATTGCTGCCGCCAAAGAACTCGCGACCAAAAAGGCCGCAGCCCATGCCCGAGCCGAGGCTGATCATGCTTCGTTCCTAGAACGAGAGCAGGTGGCAGCCAAGAAGCGACGCGAGGAACAGGCTCATCGTCGTGCTATGGACAGTGAGCGTGAGCAGAACCGCCAACGGAAGCTCAAGGCCCAAACAGGCCGTGAGTGGGACTCTCAGAAACGCGAAGAGGACTACAACCCGCGCGGTGGTGGCAGCCAGTTCCGACGGGGCATGCACGGCGGTGTATCTGGTTACACACGGAATGACTTTACTGATGGCGCAGTGGATGATGCTGGAAGAAATGGTAGTCCCGGCCGAGGACACGGCCATAGTGGTCGCGGCGGCCGAGGCCGGGGTCCCTCGCGTGGGCCACGAGGCGAACGAGCATTCTCGAAGGAGCCATCCAACAGAGCAGATCCTAAACCTGCGCCTGTAGTCGATAACGAGGCTGACTTCCCTTCGCTACCGGCCTCCAAGCAGCCAGAGGACATGCCCGCATCTGCAGAGAAACCGACGGCCATCAAAACCCTTCCTTCGATGGAAAACCTCGAGTCTACCTTCTCTCCGCTGACTGGTACCTGGGCAGACTCATTGGACGAGTAGCCTCGAGTCTTGGGAGCCTTTTGCCCTACTTGTGCTTGACTACTCTTGACGAATCCCGTCCTCTACTTGCATTGCTCACGACACGGAAAGATCTGATTCCACACTTTTTCAAAATTTGATATCCCCCCATATATGGCTTTGATGCCCAAAAAATGCATCCAGTTAATAACCTATTCCATTAGGTGGTGTTTATGTGTGGTTAGAAGGGCATGGTTATCTCTGTAGTACGTCAGATGCTTGGGACATGATCTCGACTTGATCAGCACATCTCTCCGCACGACGTTTTTCATAAAAGCAACCCGCGGACGAAAAAGGACCGCCCTTTTTCAGGCAAGTGATCAATTCCAAATGAGGGAGGCTTTTCGATCTCAGCCACGATCCGTCGATGTATGTTGCCAGTTCACGCACAGTCGGAGTCAACTATCGTGAACATTCGGCAGTGGCGCCATGAGGAAAGGCCTGTTCATGGATAGCCTCTCGATGTTAACGAAGCAGAGATATTCCTATACATCTTTTAGTTGAAGCCTTGAAGCTGATATCAGCATGTGATTAGGCGATGTGGGCGGTATTGTGCTTCCTGCCACGATAACGAGTTCGAAGCCCGTCATGTTCCCGAGACTTACTGGTGTGAACTTTATGATGGGAAATCACACTCGAGTTCTTTTGGAAATTGCTCCCTCTCTTCCTCGCTGAACTTGGGAACCTTGACCACGATGAGAGGATGGATCTCGTAAACGAAAGAGATGCCTTCTCCCCAGACCCAGTGCATACCAGGAAATTGGCGTTGAATATTTTGTACATGCATCACAAGAATGGCAAGACAGAGAAAGCAAAGAAATCTGTGTTGTCTGCTTGCATAGGAAAAAGAGGAATGAGAAGGGGAGAGGGGTATCAGGGATAGGCACGTATCACATCTCTTCCTCAGAGCTGTCTCCAACCAACTTCTTTTCTTCTCTCTTCCTGGTTACGGGTAGAAAGACGGCCGTTTCTGGCCTCTAAAGCGGTCATCTTCGGCGTCAATTCCACAGATTCTCATTTCTAGTTGTAATAAAACACAGTAGTCATGTTGGGTATCTCAACGTCGTAACGTCAATGTAGCAATAATTTAAAACGTCCTTTCCTAACCTCAAGCGCATTCTTGTGACCACTAATCTCTATGCCCAGCATGAATGTCACAGACCAAAACTATCATCCCAGTACGTGTCATAGGCAGGACGCCGCGCAGAAGAGTATCGCCCTCGGGCAGCCGAGTAAGGCGAGTAGACGGAATAATCTGTTCGAAACCAATTATGATCAGCAAATGCAACCAGAAGGCCCAATGGAAATAGGGGGCTGAGGTACAGGGATGGTTGCATACTGCGTTCACCAGACAAGCCGAATTGTTGCGCCACGTTGACGTATCCTTCGTGGTTGCATCTGCCGGAGGCTTTCAAAGACTGGATGTTGATGTCTTTATCCTCGTACTTCCATAGGGTGCGACTGGATTGCCGTCTACTTAGCTCTAGGATTCATGAGATCTGGAGTGTGCAAACATACCAGTAGACGCAGCGAACACCCGACTGGCGTGTGGTTGCTGCCCATTGATCAAAGCACTTCTTGTGGATGTTGTTTCCGCACGCGGCTTTGCACCAGACAATCTCTTCGTTGCGTTCAAACTCCATGAAGCAAATTGGACAGTCGCCCTCCACGGGCTTGCGCTTGCCCTGGTTGCCTTCGGTGCTAGTGGCTTCGACTCGACTGAGGGGGGATCCCCGGTACATCTCACGGAGTTCCTATGCGGATGAACTTGGTCAGCTTTCATGAGCCCCGACAATGATGCCTTGAGGATGCGAAAATGCCACTAACCGAGGACAGGAAGGCCAGTTGGTACTGAAGGTGGCTAGCGGCTTTGAGAGCATGGAGAAGGACTGGTTCGGCCGTCAGTAAGAATAGGATGGATAAGAATAATCGATACGCCATCACGGACGTGGGTAAGGATTGCTAAAAACTCACCGTAGACGATGTGCTTGCACTGGTTGCCCTTCGCTCCATCGGGACAATCGCAGAATGGCTCTTTCCCAATGACAACCTTATAGATGTTGCCAGTTGACCCGACAATGTCGAAGGTAATCTCTGGACACTCTTCGGTACCACCAACAGTATGGCCTACCACAAACATTCTGAATGATACAGCATGTTAGCTGACAAATAAAGACTAGTGAGAAAGACCGGGGATATGCAAACCTCGTCAAGCGGATTCGTTCCAGGCGGGTCAAATACGATTGAGGAGGCTCATTTCGCCATCTGCGTGTTCGGCGTTCAGGACTTCCAGGACCGTTTTGGCTCTGACGATTCCGCGCTCGCGGTTTTTTCGCGCTTGTTGCTGCATCATTCGTCAAATCGATGACCTCGGCGTCAGAAGGCGGGATTGTCTGACTAGTGGCCTTTCTCTTGCGCGTCTGCTTCTGGGTTCCCTGAGGTTTACTTATCCGGTCTGCATTTGAAGCCATGTTCGGCGCTCTTGGAGTGCGAGTCCGAGACTTAGCAGTCGAAGAATTCATCGTGACGGCTTCTTCACAAAGTCTCAGTTAGTCGGTCAGTCGCTGACCAAGATAGAGGAGTAAAAGAAAAGCTGCAGATCAGATTGCATGTAAAGAAAATGGGTGATTAAAGAAGGATTCAGAGATGAGGCAGCTGTGTTCATGTATCAAACAATGCTCAAATGGAGTTAGAATCAAGAACTGCTATGAGTGACGTCACACAGTTTTTGGGAGATCAAAGGACATCAATAGGTTCAGCAAGAAGCCTCAAGTTCCCGAACGTCTAATGGAAGACGGGAGGAAGGAATATGAAGGAGAACCATATGCGGGTGCTCATTCAATCGGTTGGTCAGGGGCGTTTGCCTTGTTAGTCAGCGCCAGTCACCAATCCTGGGATGTCCAACTTGCCACCACAGTATACCAGGCTCTCCTGGTCAAACAGACGATAAGAGATTGACATTCCATACTCCGAAGAATCCGCTTGGCAATTCTCAACAACATTTAATGTCGAGTTCATTCTGGTTTGGTGTGGTATAATCTACATCTCGTGAGCATTCTCCTGCTGCCCAGCTAATTTCTGATGACTTCCTGAGCTCCATATGAAGCTTGGAAGATCCAAAAAAGCCACATCCCTGAGGATATATGGGATTCATTTGATACGTCAAAGGGGACTATTGAGTTACAGTTCCCATGTGAACGGGCGTTCTCATCCACACCGGAGTAGTCATTTCTACCCTGGCTATTTCAATTCGAACTTCAGATATGGACCATCCTATATTTCACCTAAACTACCGAAGGGCAAGTCCAGAGCTAAGCTGAAGGTCCCACTGAACCAGAACGCATGTTTGCTTGATCACCGTCACCTACTGTAGGTAGCAGATGGAGCAAATCCTCCATGACTTCACTCCTCAGTGTCCCCTCGACCAGCGAAATCCACTCCCTCTGATTCTCGCAGTAAACCTCCAACTGAGGCACCCACTCGCCTTTTGAAGGCCCCAGATCCATTGTCCCAGATGTAATGGTGACCCTGTCTGCAACGGACGGATCCAAGTCTTTGGTGATGAACAGTGGCGAGCCGCAGTTAAAGCAGAACTTCCGTATGGTATTTCCTGACTCGGTGTTGCTGTCTTTGTAAACTTTGAGGAAGTCTTCTCCCGATATGATGCGCAGTTGCTAGTAAATGGTTAGCTTTAATGGTTTGAGTATTTCTGAGAGACGATCGGAGAACTGACGTCCTTCTGATAGATACTGTTGGCCATGAATGCGGATCCTGTCACTTTGCGACAATCGTCGCAGTGACAAAGCAGTGTGATTTGGGGGGCCCCAGTCACCTCGTATTGGATTTCTTGGCAGAGGCAGCTGCCCTTTATGACGTTGGCGGTAGACATGGTCTTGAGAGGAACGGAATCAAAGTAGATCTGATGCAGTCTATCGAAGAGTTTTGGTTGACAGAAGTTTGTATCTTTGCAAGCAGTGTAGATGGAGAATGGGAAGTAAGTGTAGTTCGAGGCAAAGTGAAAGGATGCCATCGCAAAGTCTATGATACCCAGCTATATTTCATGATCTAACAAACAGACTTCATTTCAGTTTGCATATCACCAAAACTCTGAGAGACTTCTAACTATATCCATAGTGCAGATGTATACAGTGGATGCCTAGTTTGGCATGGTTGATAGGTTTGCACTGTTTGGCGGGGAAGTTTCGCTATCGCTATCGGGTCGCTGAGTGACAGCTACTTCCCTTGTGATCAAGATGACTCGTTGAGTAGCTGCAATGCCCATAGTGACTGCAGTACACATACCATACACCCTCAACAAACTCTTCTGAATCCCCGTCTTAAGTCATGGCGCGCTCGCGAGCCGCGTCGAGTGCTGATACCCCGAAGGAACCCCACGCGGTCTCACTTAAAGGTAAGCAGTTCGACAAGCTACATACACCTGGAAGATCGGACATAGGAAGCTTATGATGATTCTGAATTGTAGTCCTACGGTAGGAAACTCTCAAACAACAGTCCATGCCAATCGATCACCTCCTAATGTCTCCCAGTCTCTCACGACCTTCGCTGTCTTATCAATCCCCCCTCCCCACGGCCAATACGAAGATATCACCCAAGGCCTCATTAAGCTATCCATCCACAGAATCCGACCCTCAATTTATACTCACCCCTAATGTGGGCTACCGTCAACCAGTAACCTGCCACACCGCCATCTCACTGACAATGGAAATAGCTCACCCTGCCCCCTGCATTCGGATCGGTCTACGTCGGAGAAACCTTTGCCTGCACCCTCAGCGCCAACAATGAAATTGCCAGCGATGAAGCGGGTCGTGCCGTAACATCGGTACGCATCGTTGCTGAGATGCAAACCCCCTCATCCGTCGCAACCCTGGAGCTCGACCCCGCTGGTGACGCGGCCCAGACAGACGGGCTCCAGAAGGGCGAGTCCCTACAAAAGATTGTGAGGTACGATCTCAAGGAGGAAGGAAATCACATCCTAGCTGTCAGTGTCAGCTACTCGGAGACCAGACTCGGTCGGGATTCTCAGGCGGCTAGCAACAGAGTCCGGACCTTCCGCAAGCTGTATCAGTTTGTTGCGCAGCCGTGTCTCAGCGTTCGGACCAAGGCATCTGAGCTTCCGCCATTGGAGGTGGATAACAAGTCACTGGGTCCGTACGGAAAAACGCGTTTGCTCCGCTTCGCCCTGGAGGCGCAGCTGGAAAATGTAGGAGATGGCGCGGTCGTGGTCAAGGTAAGCATGTCGTCTTTCCGTCTTGTGCTCTTGTAACGAGAATGCATCATGAAACACCGACAAGGAATAAAGCTTATCTGTGGTTTCAATAGCAAACAAGATTGAATCCCAAGGCACCTTTCCAATCCCGGTCACTTAACTGGGACACGAGTGAAAACGAGTCTGCACCACCAACTCTAAACCCGCGCGACGTGTTACAGGTGGCATTCTTAGTGGAACAGGAAGAGGAAGGAGGTCGACCGGAGGGCCTCGAAGGTCTACAGAAAGATCTGAAGCGAGACGGCCGCGCCACCCTGGGCCAGTTATCGATTGAATGGCGTGGCGCCATGGGGGAAAGGGGATTCCTCACAACGGGCAGTTTGATGAGCCGAAAACGCACCTGAAACACGGTGTGAACCTCTGTACAACTAGCATGCCAACCGAGTCGCAGGTGCATCCAGCCGCCTTGGTTGCAGGACACAAGCGAACCATGCACAGGGATCATGCTACCAGGCCTATAGTCCTAAATACGTAATCGCAACTACAGTCTGGTCAAGTTCAAACGCCTGGATATACCCTTTTTCTTGGACTAGATAGCACTGGTGACCCCGTCCATGATAGTTGAAAGAGCCGCACTTCGGAACTGCTCGGCGCCACCGGTGTGGGGGATATACCTGGACCGGAAGGCGGCTTCGCCATGCAGCTCGTGCATATATCGGCAGTCGCACACTCGGTGCGGATCTCCGCGTGCCGGCTGCTATCTCCCAACAACTGCCGTTTGTTCTAAATGGAAAGACACGGATCATGTCCGAAACTTTAATCTTTGCTACCATTGTGTGTTGTCAGCCGCGTAGAAAGGAAGGCCACTTGGGTATGTATACAGTAGAAGCTGCAAGTAGTCGCACTCTAGCCAACTAGTAAAGTGTTTGAGGTTTTGGATGGAAGAGTCTAGACTTAAGTCTGCTTTCCAGCTCTCTGTCTGGACCAGACACCGAGAACCATCTAGATGCGCCGGGTATTCTTCACAGCCCAATTGGGCTGGTGACAGGGTTGGATCCCCACAATACTGGGACTTTTATCCTTGTGGTCCCTCTGAATTGCATGGCACGAGGTCTAGATGCTGGAAAGCCTCGTCCACCGCTTCTTTGGGATTGTGCCAGGGCTGAGCAGGAACCACGCAGGTTGGGATAACCTTGCCGTAGCCTCTACAGATGCTCAAAAGGGGCTACCTGCACGTGGACGCATGGACACCCGACATGCTACACGTAATGTTCTGCTGCAGCTCTCAGGCTGGTGTTACTGTGGCGGGCTGAAGGCTTTTTTTTGGGGGGATATTGACCAATTGGACTATTGACCAATTGGACCACGACAGGATGTTCTGCATAGATATAGGAAGTAAGCGGGGTCAAGTGACGGTGACGTTGATTGTGTGATTAGGGTTGCCCCCCTTGAGAACAGAGTATATCCTCATGGTTAGATAGTGTGCATAGTGTACAGTGAGTGTACATGTTCCTGAAAGTCACAGAATTTCACGCCCCACATACACTATGTTCGGTATAGATCAGCTCCCCAGAGACGCAGGCCGTGCGCGCTCCACTTTCGACTCCTGACTCGAGCTCTGACATTGTCCACGGGTCGCTCGTAGATCTGTGACAATGAGTTGACATGGGTATCAAAGTAGGTTTTCTATTTCGACCATAAAATTGACTTGATCATCCTGGTCCGACTGCATAATTCGTACAGATATTCGCAAAGTCGTAGATAAGCTATCAGTGCATCGGCAGCCCCGATACATAGTTTTCTCACTTTTAGGATGGACATACCAAGCCTCGGAGGAAGTTGCCAGAAGATAAAAATAACACTTGCAAAAAGCCATCGCACACTACGGCGCAAGTGATCAGCGGCCTAGCAACGCCATGTCTCACGAATGTCAGTTCCGAACAATAGTCCTAGACAAAAGTACTTGCCATGAAATCATCGTTGGGGGATCATCGTGCTAGTTAAATATACCTGACTTTCAGTCCTTGGTGGGCTGGAGTTGTCAACCATGGATCCGGCGCAGCTGGTTCCTGGACCCGCGATTGCCCCAGTAGCCGACAGTTCGCCAGAACTTCGGACGGATTGCAACGAGGACAGTGAGCTGAACCGGGTGTCATGCTCTCCACTGAACCGTTCTTTATCCCGTTTCGGATCGTTCACTGGTTTTTGGTGCGTAGTGGGGACAACGTGGAGGTTGCAATCTAGAGTATCCCCAGAGCTTAGAAGTATACATCAGTGTATTTGAAAGCTCCCAAACTAAGGTAAGAGTCTTCCAATAGTTAGTTAGGGTAAAAAGGGCAAGTTATCCGGAAGTCTGACTTGAAACGGTCCAGTGACGGTGCATGTTGCAAGCATGTTGACTGCAGGGTGCGGCAGGGTCAGACTCTTTTGCAGATTCTTTTGTTTCCTTGCGCATAAGGCACTGGACACTTCCAAAGCGATTCCCATGCTCCGGGTTCCTTTGGGTATGTGAAAAGCGAAGAGTACAGTAGTGGGGAAATCATTCGGTGCGTGTGCAGAGAAGTTGGCCTGTGCAGCCTAGAAAAGTAGACACTTACATACTAGCTAGTAATCGCATTACACTGGTCCCTCACTGTATGTACGCAACCATCCGCTTCAAATGAAAAAGAAATGAGAATTCAAGCTTAGACTAGCATTGTTAAGGGAACACCTAGTAATTTATCGCCTTTTGACTTTTTTTCCCTCCCTATTTTTCACTGTGTGGTCCAATTGACAGAGCCCAATCCATCTCTCCTTTTTTTTTTCCCCTCGTCACCGAATACTGTACATACGGCATCAAACCCACCCCAAAATTGATCTTCACTCCTAAACCCCTCGCCCCTCCCCTCGTCCCGAGAAATCCCCTGTCCCCATTCTCTTGCTCCGACAGCTCCTCTAACCTCCCTCCCTGATCCCTCACTTGAATGCGGTCGGCGTCCTGCGATTGATGCAGTGACAACGGCTGGTAGAAATCGACCAGTCCGGGTAAATTGGTTAATTGCGACAGATCGTCCCCTCGATGCCTTCGACTAGCGCTACCGGTTCCCTGGAGGGTGCCCCTCTCGCCGACTACTTCTGGATAGCAGGCGTGGACGGATCCGAGGTCTTGGACACATTCCGGCGACTGGGCGACGACTATCGCATCAACGGTGCTGCTTCGCCGGGCCCCGCACTCACCGATGCCATCCAAGAAGATGCGGATGCAGAAGAAGAATACAAGCCGGAGGGCGCTTCTCGGCCCCCCTCAGCATTATACACGGGCCCTAACCGTCGTAGCTCCAACCAGCGATTGTCGACACTCTCCCGGGATTCGGGGCAGACCAATGGTACCAACAGCAACCGGAGTAGCGTGACCGTCAAGGGTGCGTCGTCGCCCTTACGTGCCTCGGCCATGTTTGACGGAGATTTCGATTTCGACCAAGCGTTATTCAAATTCGCGAATGAGCGGGAGACGTTCCTGACCGACTTGAGCTTGAGCGCTGGCGCCATCACCCCAAATTCCCGTCCCCGATCTCGCGTCCGGACACAGAAGATTGTTGCGGATGATTCGCCGTCCCCTGGAGGGTCCGGTTTGCTAAGGTCTAGCATCGGTAGTGTTCGCCGGCACATGTCATTCCGGGATATGAACAGTATGAAGAGACAACCGTCGATTGCCCGCCAAGGTGAGTCAATTGCGATGCCCGGAATGTTTTAGCTTTGCGCGACGTGAAAAATGGACCGTTAACAGTCAATGCTATTTTCAGCTTCTGTGCGAACTTCTCGGCGACTCAGTAATTACAACTCTGTGATTCCCGTTCCGCAACCCCTCGAAATATCTCCTTCTATGCACCCGTTGAAGCGACGTTTTGAACCCGTTCTGCTCGACCGTTTTCCCCCTCGAGACATGGCAGATGATGCCAAACAGCGCGGTAAATTCCCAGACTATGTCCCGATGTTCGCGTTTCCGAACGATATCAACATCGTTTCTTCCGATGAGCGGCCGCGATCTACCTGGCATGGGTTTGCTATGACAACGGACAATGGTTCCAAAACCCATGCGATTTGCATGATCATTTGGATCCCCCTGAACCCGCAGGCCGCGGATGAGCTTGAGAAGCGTTGTGAGGAGTGGCGCAAGGATAATATGACCGACGAGGAGCGTGAGCTGGCAGCCAGTCTTGGCGAGAGGCTTGCATCGGAGCGAGCTAAGCTGTCGCAGCTTCTTGCTCAGCTACCGAACGTGCCCTCGGGTTCTGAATCCCGTGAACAGCTTGAGGACGAAATCAGCGCAGTGGAGGAGAAGATTGGGCTCATGACCGATTTGCTGCGCCCTGTACGACATGGCGCGGCCTCGAAAATTGAGGGCCTCACGGATGGTGATACTGGATTTTGGATTCCCCGTGCCTACGGTATCCTCGGCCGCGAGGCCAACATGACCACCTTCTGGAAGGAATGGCTCAAGGCGATTGTCGTGCCCATGACTGAGGGCGGTGTGCAGCGCATCCCGCCCAACTCACCACGAATGGGTGGTTGGCAACCGCTTGAGCGCTATGTCATGAACCTTTGCACGGAGGCCTTCTGCCCGATCTCTTCGAAGACTCAGGTTGAACTCGCAATTCGGGAATTGCGGCTATTCGCGCGACAGGAGGCTTCCAATGAGCTCCCGGGGTCTCGCAACACAGATCTCTATGCACTTTTCAGAACACTGTCGGTTCCCAACATTATTATTCTGTTCGAGTATGCCTTGACGGAATCTCGCATTATCTTCTTATCTTCTCATACCTCTATGCTTTACCTCGCGACTCGAGCCTTGGTCGATCTGCTATTCCCGATCCAGTGGGCTGGTGTTCTGATTCCAGTGCTTCCTGCTCGTTTGGTCCAGGCCATTGAAGCACCGTGCCCTTACATTGTGGGCATTGAGCGTCGTTATGAGAAGGTCGAGTTGCCAACTGACGATTTCGTTCTGGTGGATCTCGACAACGATTTGATTGAAAGCACTGTTCGACCTACTCCTCTTCCTCGTCACCAACGCCGGAAGCTCCTGTCTCTCTTGCAAATGGCTGCTCCTCTCCACACCCGCTGCGGTGTTCCAACTGGCCCTCCAGCATATGCGATCGAGACTTACCCATGGGACACGTTCTTGACAGAAAGTAAAGCGTCGTATACCTCAAAAGCACCGCCAACAAACCTGGCCAAGTATGTCGGTCTCAATTCGAGCGCATTTGGCTCGACTGCCGTGGCTCCGGGTTCGTATCAACCGCCAATCTTCAATGCTTTTCTCCATGCCCGCCATGAACACGGGTCCTCCTCCCGTGGGTACTCTTCCAAGGGCGTCGATCGACCGGGAACGAGCTCAACATCCAAAGTGGGTGCCTCTCCTCCATCTCCTCGCGAGTCTTCTCCGACCTCGGGTCACTTCCCTCCGCCTCCGCCCACTCCTTCGTCTCGTAACGATTCTGGAATGGCATTGCAGGCTTCGTTGCGTGAGAAGCGTTCCGGCCATTTCGATGCCGCATCGAGAAGAAGCTCGTCGCTTGGAATGACTCGTCGCCCGAGTGCACCGTTCCTGGGGCATACGTCCAATCTTTCAGTCACCACCCTGAACACGGAGTACGGTCAAGGGTCAACCTATGCTCCTTCCGTGTATGCACAGTCCACGATTGCTGCTTCGACTATCGTCCCGCAGGCGAGCATACAACATGTCAGCAATGCCGAGGGAACCTGCTGGGTGGAAGGTCATTACTTCCAGACCCAGCCATGGGACGACAAGCTGACTTGTGCGATCTGTGATGACCGAGCGGAGGAGGGCATGTTCAAGTGCCAAGCATGCAAATTGACCGTCCATAACCGTTGCGCCTCTCAAGTATGCCTTGTCTGTGATGCGGCTTTCCACCCTGATCAGATTCGTGCAGCATTCGTGAGGTGCTTTGCTAGCTTGTTCTACACTTACAAGAAGTATCTCGTGCCTGCAAGCGGTGAAAAGAAGAAGGCGGGGATGTATTATGTTTTCAACATGGAAGCCTTTATGAAGAGTCTCCCTAATGAGCATGCCGAATATATTGCTGTCTTGCAGCAAACCCAGGGCTTCAACGAGTTCATTAGTGAGCGGGAGCGGACCAGCCCCAAGGCCAAGGACTCGAAGATGGCTCTGTTCGATGAGATTGTCCTGTCAAAGCGCAACCGTGGTCGCACATCCATCTTCTCTGGCCGTTCGACAACCGACTTCTTGTCGGACACCTCGAATCACCTGTGGCGGACTGCCAGTGCTACCTTCTTCACCCCCACCAGTCGTAGCCAGCCGAACCTCTCTGCTGACTATACTCGGGTGGCCACCAGAGGTGAGTCCCAAGCAACTCATTCCACTTCTTTTTCGTTACTAACTTGTGTCTTCAGCGCCGGCGAAATTGGACACAAGTCTGATGCAAGAACCCCGCATGATCCACGGGGCCCCACGGGTGTCCAAGACGGCAAATACCGCCCGTAGGAAGCCGCTGCCCAAGCTGATGAATGGGCTGGCGATCTCGCCGTCCTCCCCACCGAGTTAATTGGTGTGATTTCTCGATTGTACCGTCCGGATAGCCCTCCTAATCACCAGGCAAAGCCCCTCCTGCATCTATGTCGACACCATTTCCTACTCACCTCCTGAAACACCTTTCCCGGCTCCGGCTCGGCTGGACTTTCCCGACGGTTGAGCATTCGCCGTGTTTGTCCCGTCTCGTTGGCAATGCATGGATGATGCTGGTTGTCTCCACTTGGGACGGGCGGTTTCAACCCGAGAAAGGCAGACCGCTGGTCGGACTGAGCTTTTCTCCTTCCACTTCTGCCACGACTGCTTATCTTCGACAGTCTGCCGTGGTACTTTCCATCACCGCAGGCATACTACTCAAGGATGTAAGTCTACTGGCAGAATGCCATGTTTGATACTTCCGCGCTCCAGTGGTGGCCTTCTTAAACCCGGACCATCATTGTAAGATACCTCCTACTTGTCTCAATCTCTTTCCTACTCCGACCTTACTACGGCATGTTTGGAAATCTAGAATCCCTCGTCCTGGTGAACATCCCATGATCTCTGAGCGTCGACACCATCTTTGATTATGGGCTTTTCTCGTACATAGTGATGATACTCCCGCTTGATGCCCGGTGGAGCGAACAAAGCAAGAAAGCAGAATGTGACTTGATATCTCGTCTCATTTGCCCCATACATTGTTGTGATTTTTCCATGATCTGATCTTCCTGCGACTGTGTTCTATTTTCACCCTTGTCTTTACCCTCAATACCCCCTTGGATCGGCTGGTATTTTTCTCTCGTTTCTTGTTCCCAATTAGCGGGCACTGGCCGTGTGTATATGCTGAAATGTGACCTATGTCATTTTCGTTTATTTCTCACATATTGGGCTTTTGTATGAATGCAAACCTTGTATCTCCGATGTTTCTAATTGAAAGCTGTGAATATTCATGAGCGCACCTTGACCGTGCCTTGATACATAAGAATATATGTCTAGGTAAGGCAATTGAATAGTACTGTGCCAATTGGTGCCAATTGGAGTCGGATTTTCCATATCCCATCAGCAGTCATGTTCGAGTGACCGTCTTGGCTACGGACCCAATTGTATCTTGATCCCACCTTGTGCCATGGATGACCCCGGATCCGGTCATTGGCTCTGTCTAGCCGTGCTTTCGCTCAAGCCATAGAATTTCCTCGTATCAGATCGTGGAAATGTAGTGGTGACCCCCAAGGTGACCTTGAGGCTATAGCATTCTAGTAATGCAACGTGAACCTAGGGTAGCTGTAATTTCTGCTATCTAGAATAACAATGATATTTTCCTCACTACATGCGCAAAGATCATTACTACTTACTACCTCTCGAGTCAGCTCTATGTCCGCTATGCTGACACGCTGATTGGCGGAGAAACCCAACCCCGTCCAGACTCTCCCCGCGCCCCCGGATGGATCCTCTTACGCTTGAACGAGCCCCATTTTCTCGCCATGTCGCACTTCAATGCTGTGGCCACTTACTTTTGTCGTATCGCATACCCCTTTAAATTCTGCTTTTGGCTTACCCTTCACCCAGATGACAGAGTTGTTCTCTGATGCCAGCACTGTACCTTGACCTTCATTGAGATCTTGCGCCTGAACCTGAAGCTTTCGTTAGTCACTAGCTCAGACAAAATTCGCCCGGGATATGCATCGCGGGTACTTCATTTATTGAGATTCAATCTTCGCCTCTTTCCACCTGTGACAGCTCCTCCGGCGTACCAACATCTAGGTCCTTCGCGGGGCGTGGAAACAGGTCTCAATCTTCGAACTATTGAGCCTCGTGTGACCCTGCACTCCTTGGGGCTTGTCTGCGGCCCGTCTGGTCAAGTATGAGAACATCGACGCTTGATATGCGATGATACCCACTGCTCTCCCGCCCATGGCGACTCCACGTCTGGACGAGACTCCTGTCTCCATGACCTCGAACCAAGCTCCGCTACCCACTGCCAATACCAATACGTCAGCCTTGAATATCGCCTCCATACTCTCGTCCTCTACACCGACGCCTCGGAATGAGGTCTCTCCTCCAGCCTTACCCCCGACCAATACCCCAACTGGAACCATCGTCATCGTCTTCGGGGTCGGACAAGAACATATAGTGCACATGGTCGCAGAAGTACTCGGCAAACCATGGACCACCGAGACGGCTCTTTTGGCTTCAACAACAGCTAGTGATGCGGTCGTGGCTGGCGTCCTGGCGCAAGACTTGGAGCGGAACTTGGAGGGAACCGACAGGTCGGCTCTGATCTTGATCAACACCCATTGCGTGGAAGATGGATCTGCGCCCGAGGACAGCCTCACTGAATGCTGTGATTATGAGTTTCTGTATTCATGCAGCCCGTTCTTACGGCGTGACTTGACTAGGTTTTTGTCCCTCATTCTGGGACAGACGAGACCGCACGAGGACTTGCGCACGAAGACGAGGACGAATTTTATTTCTACCACTTTCCCCGATGTCCATGCTGCCATGCCGAATCTGGATATCTTGTCTGTTGGCTCGGATGCGGTTGAGATCCGGGTGGATTTGCTGGTTGATCCTGCGGAGGATGGAGCGGTGCCTAGTCTGAAGTACGTGGGTCAGCAATTGATGCTTCTGAGGCAACATACTGAGCTACCTATTATTTTCACTACGAGATGTACGAAGGAAAATGGGAAGTTCCCTATGGATGACCCCGGTCTGTTTTATAAATATCTGCGACGGGCAATCCAATGGGGGGTTGAGTACGTCGATGTCGAGCTGTGGCTTCCTGAGGATATCAGACGGCGTCTGGCTGAAGTCAAAGGCCACAGTATCATCATGTCGGCCTTTCACGATTTCTCAGGGACATGGAAATGGACATCCCCGGTGGCGCAGCGCATCTTCGACGAAAGCGCCAAATACGCAGATATCGTGAAGATGATTGCCATGGTCTCGACTATCGAGGAAAACTATGAGTTGGAGTATTTTCGCTCAACCATCAAAAGTCGCGGCTCTGGCCCTTTGCTCTCCGCCGTCAACATGGGCCAAATGGGCCAGCTCTCGCGTGCCCTCAATACTGTCTTCTCTCCCATCACCCATCCTCTCTTGCCCATGATTGCGGCCCCGGGACAGTTAACTGCCGCTGAGATCAACAAAGCATTACATATCATGGGCCAACTTCCCAAGCGCGATTTGCACGCGATCGGCTCGTTTAGATCGACGCCTCATTCCATGTTCATGGAGAAATGTCTCAATGAGCTGGGCCTGCCACATAACTTCACGTCCATCGATTGGGGCCCAAAGGGGTCCATGGAGGCTGTGCTTATACAGCCACAATTCGGTGGTGCTTCCCTAAACCCTCCAATCTCCAGTATCACTGCATATATCCCCGCTATTAGCGACGCTGCACGCGCCATCGGCCTCGTGGACACTATTGCCATGGCCGTTCCCGGAGGCACGACCCGCTTCATCGGAGATAATGCCGCATGGAAAGGTATTCGTGCGACTCTGACTCGAGAATACGTCCCATCTGCATACCGCGACCGAGCAGCGATCATCTTAGCTGGATCCGAAACCGACGCGTCTGCCGCGATCTATGCACTACGCAGCCTAGGCGTCGGCGCCATATACACGGTCGGGTTCAAGGCGAGCGGTCCTCTCGCAGCAGGCTTGGAGCCGTTTACATCCATTCAATCCGTCAAGCTCGTCGAGTCACCCTTCGTGATTGTATCGGCTTTACCACCGGATAAATCGCTGCTTGTGCAGCCTCTTCTACGACACTACGCCAATGGCCGCTCAACGCCTCCCACGACCCGAGGCAAAGTATATCTAGATCTCACTAGTGGACCTCGCAAGGGCGACCCACTAGGCGTGGCAATAAATGCTGGATGGACAGCGTACGGCGTTGAGGACGTCAGCGCCTGGACGACTGTGGAAACGCTACGGATATTAGTCGGGCAGAACGTGCCGTTTGATTTTGTGCGTATGGCATCGGGACGTCCTTTATTTTAGTTTCCTGGGACATTGGAGGGTATTTGTGTTATCATTCGAAAGATGTTGACATCTGATTCTAGTCTGGAGTCTGGGATGGACTTATGGTACTGTATGTGACTATATCCTTGAGTTAAATGTGCATATGCATTTAGACATGTACAGACTATCTTTATGTTAGCTGTTTACAAACTCTATGCCAGTACCTGGATCCGAAGTACAGCCGGTCCGACCCTGATAAACCTATCGCCGAAATCTGGGGTCATCCCATTCCTGTCCTTTTTCGCTTTCAGATGGGAGGATCCTTAATTAGGGTAATGTCCGTATCTAAAACAGTAGTCGATCTGGAAGTGGATTTTTCTGATCGGGGCGAGGGCGGGGTTCTGCATGACTGTGGATGACTGCAAAAACAAGGTGCATGTGGCATTCGGCATTTAGCATTTAGCATTTAGCATATGGCATTGGCAGGATGGGAACGGGCTTACTCGGCTAATAAGATCTCTCGGAATAGACAACCCTAGACGGAGAAGGATATAAAGGGGGTCGAGGTACTTTGGCCACATTTAGGCAGCACTGTGATATATGGATAATTCAGAATAGTATCTAGAATAAAGTAGAAAAAAGCTAAAGACAAAGGGCCGAAAAAGAAAGTAAATAAGGAATAAACTGGTAAAAACTCCGGCGGACCTTCTCCGCATTTCACTCCACAATCTCCAAACCCTTTTACCTTTTTGAGACTAGAGGTTCCTCTTATTTCCCTCTAAGTTCCTAGTCCTTAGTCTTTTCCCTTTGCCTTCCATGCCTTCCACATCTCTCTACATGCGCGATGTCTCGTCTGCAGGTCAGCATCGACCGTATCACGCCTCGCCGCGCGGCGGTCGAACCGCGCGAGGCCATGAACTGCAAGTCCTGTCGCAAGAGAAAGGTACCGACCGTAGCATTTAACCCGATGGAACTCACCCAACTAAACTCTCCAGATCAAATGCAACCGTCTACGCCCCAGCTGCGAGGCCTGCAAGGTCTTCCAATGCCCCTGCGTCTACGGTGAGTTCCACCATCATTTGCCAACGACATTGTCTGATCTTCTCTGCAGATGCGGTCCCTAAAAAACGGGGCCCCAAGACAGATATGCTGGAGGCTTTACTCAAACGCGTCGACGGACTCGAAAAAAGACTCCAGGATGAGAAAAACCCTATCTCGCCCACTTCTCCAGATCCGAATTGCGACGGTCAAGCCCGTCGCAACATTATAGATACGTCGTTCAGTCAGTACACTTTCTCGGATTCCCGACCGACACTTTCGACTCCTTTGTCAGAAAGCGCAGAGACATTCGCTACCCCGACCGGTCATGGCCCTTCAACGGGTCCGTCGCAGCCTTCGTCCAAGCAGAACGGCATCTTGTCGGAGGTGTTGCTTGATGCATACTTTGTGCGATTACATGGCAAGCCATTTTTCGTCCTTGATGAGCCGAGCACTCGACAGCGCCATCGAGTGAACCAGCTACCTGCGCATTTGTCTATGGCAATTTCTGTCATGACCCTCAGGTAGGTCGGTGTCGGTAACTCACGTATGAGATGGATTGCTAATGCATAGCAGATATACTTACTCGGTCGGTCAGCCGGATCAGCCCTTGCGCATGGGTCTAGATGCGGCTTTACAGGCGCGGCAGATGGTCGACGTCGACAACCCGACGATAGAGAGCTTACAGACCCTATTACTACTATCGCAGGCTTACTTCGCCTATGGATTGGGAAAGAAAGCCTATATGGTATTCTGTAAGGATACGCATTCCGTGCACTGCTTGGATGCTAACACTGGCCAGCAAACTGCGTGGCCATGGTGGTGGCACTAAACCTGCTTCGCGAAGTACCATCCAAGATTAATATGTCGCCCGCTGAGCGCGAGATGAGGCGCCGGCTATTTTGGTCTGTCTACCTTATGGACCGCTTTATCACCTGTGGATCACGCCGTCCGTGTCTCATATCTGACCATTCAATTGTTTTGCGCTTGCCGGCTTGGTCGCCGCATGCCGCGGGCCTCAGCGTGGACGGTGAGTTTTTCCACGTTGGGCCCAACGTTCAATATTCTGCAGACTCCCAACGCAAGTCGCCCAGTGCGGCATCATTGCTCATTGATATTACCCGCATACTCGGTGTTACCAACCGGTACTTGGCCGCAGGTGGTGTCAAGGGCGACTCGCATTTCCCTTGGCATGCACTTTCGAACCTCTCGAAGATCCGACAAGAGTTGGACGTTTGGGCAGCGGGGACGCAGGACGTTTTTGCCTCAATTGAAACCTTGTTCGGTCATCCGGAGAGTACGACCTTGCTTCTCAGCAAATTGATCTATCATCTGGTGCACTGTCTGGTTTATCGTCCATTCCTACCTATCGACCTTGTGGAGCTGCGAGGCACAGGTCAGCATCAATCATGGCAGATTGAAGCTACCAACCTGTGCTTTTCGCACTCCAATGCTATCGCAGAGCTTGTTGAGCTGGGCAGAAATTCTCCGCTCGTTGAGTGGCCCGCATTCATCAGCTATTGTGTTTGCATAGCTGGTACTGTTCACGTCCACGGCGTGCACTACAAAGGCCGCGAAGTCGAGGTATTCTCATCTAGTGCCGAGTTTCTGACGCGCGAGATGCACCAGCTGGCCTGGTTGCGCAACGCTTGGGCTGGTGTTCAGCATCAGCGTGAGCTGCTTCAGTCGATTTACACTTGCCACGCTGAGCTAGTGCGTAACCTTGCCAGTAGTCCGATGCGGTTCTCGCCAGTTTTTAATCTCGAGGATTTTTTGGACCGTTATCCTGGATTGGCGGTAGACGGAGAACACGTTCGTCTGATTGACATAGGAGATGATCTGATGTCAAGGTATATTTCTATTACTCGAAATGCTATCCCACGAAATTAACATTGATAATAGCGGCAATTGTGTCAATCATTACTACCAACGCTCAATGAAAACTCCGTTATATTCAAGTCCAGGTTTCTTCTCCGACACCCGTCCAACACCACCATCTTTACCCCGGTCCGAACCCGAACGACATAACTCGCATTCTCAATTCACCAAACGCCATCCCCAAGCACTACCCTCACTAGCCCTCCATTTCCACCAACACAACAATACTCCCCAACCCTCACCATCCCTCTCCTCCATCTTCCCCCACAGCAACCAAGAAAACACCCATCTAGTCTCACCAAGCACCTTCTCCCCAACCTTTGGCATCTCGCCCCCATTCCTAACCGAGCCATCCCTAAAAATTGCTCCAACCCCACCCAACCCCCAATACGCCACATTCCCCTTCGACACATCCACATCCCACAACGGAAACACCCCCAACCCAGGAACCGCATTGACACCAGGCTCTCAGTCCCAAAGCGACTCGCACACTAGCAGCGAAACAGGATCCCTAGAGAAAGACCCTTTCCTGAGTCTATTGGAACAACTTGCCGAGAATGAGAACTCGCAGGTCGGGCCTAGTGAGTTGGACTTTTTCTTGGCTGTGGATGAGGGCGAGATGGCTGAAAAGGAAAAGAATGACGCGGAGATGTAATAGTTGAAGAGCGTGTTTAGCATGTATATAATAACCTGTTGATCCTGTAATATCGAACTAGATATGGTCTTGTTGGCGATTCGATACCCAAAATATTTGATCTAGTTCTTGGAATTTTACTCCTTCAATGAGGATTTACGGTGCAGATACCGCGCTAAACAGTGAGCACCTGGGCATCAGCAATTCGAGTTACTAGGCTTTTATACCTACATTTGGAACCAATACTAGACCAAAGAAATCGCATCAACGAGGACCAAGTTCAGGCTCATAGAGTTATTTATATCCAGGAACCAAATGGAGAACCAATAGAATTGAATATGGTGGGGACTCTAGGGCTATCATATGGGGAAGTGGGGCTCCCTTCTCCCTTATATCTCAGTAAATTGTCCTCTTTAGCACCGCTCCTCCACTGTGGCCTAGTGGGAATTAGCCTGGCTCCCGACCCAAGGAATTCCCACTGTCGCGGGTTCGAACCCTGTTGGCAACTCTAGCGTCTGGCTGAAAAAGCTGATGCTAGAACCAACGAGAGGTTGGACTCCGACGGTCCTCTCCTCTTCTTCTCTTCTTTTTTGCCCTTCCTTTTTAGCCCTCTGCTATTATCGAGGTTTATACTGCTATGTTTTTCCTATGTAGAAACTCAATGTGTGCTATGTTCCTCGATCTGGAGATTTTAATGCAATGTTCTAACCATGAACAAAAAGAAAAAGGCTTATTTATAATATTCCAAGGTCCTCATATACGCATAGCAAATTCTCATCACACTTACAACCTCGACACACTAGCTGGCGCATTAGCAGCACAGCAGGAAGATGAGAATGCATTCGTCGACTGCGTGTCAACGCAGATAGCAGACGGGGGTACCCAAAGACCGGGGTTCTTCTCGAAGAAGTTCGACGCCCGCAGCATGATGCTAACTGGCTCGGCTGGCATAATGGGGAAGTCCTCTGTGCGAGGGAAATGTGTAAGACCGAACTGCAGGTAGCAGACTATATCGGTGTTTTCGATGTTCTCATTTCGCTTGGCCCAGTCCAGGATTGTGCTGTTGTGGGGGTGGTTCTCTTCGCCGGTGGATTGGCATACGTAGTCGCCGGCTGGGAAGAGTTCGTAGTCTTTGTAGGGTGTTACCCAAAGAGGTTTGCGTGCGAAGGCGGCGCGGTTGTATACGGTGCTGCCGGGCTTGGCGAGGAGGGGCGGACAGGAGTTGTTGATGATCTTGTAGCCGATGGGCTTCTTGGCGATCTTGTTTAGGCGGTTGGGGTTGACGATGTCCCAGGACCGGTTGGTCTCGTAGCAGTAGTCTGCGGCGCCTTCGAGAGAGGTACGGAATGTGGTCTTTTTGCTGAGGAAGGCGTTGCCGTAGGGGTTCTCTGGGGAGCCGACGGGGGCATCGGCGGAGACTGCATCGCTTTGGACGACGGAGTTGTTGGTGCCGTCGATTTCGGGGTCGATGCGCAGGGAGAAGAGGTGTTGGTGGTTGTGGGCGGTGATCTGGGGGGCAACTTCGGTGCCGTAGGGAGCGGCGGTCTCGGTGGGGTGCATGCAGTATGTGTTCAGCATGCCGGTGAGCTTGATCTCAAGCTTGTAGGTGCCATCCAAGGTGAAGATGTGGTAGAAGCCGTACTCGTAGTTGGCGGCGGTGATGATTTGCGAGATGATGAGCTTGCGGTCCCGGGCTGAGACCACGGTGCCGTCGCGGTAGTCAGTATGCTTGTACAGGAGGCCGTTGTCCTCTTCGTGGATGCAGATGGCGTTCTTAATCACGGCCGCTTCACCCTTGCCCGTGGCCATCACTCCGTCCATGTAGTGGATTGCACCCTTGCAGTCACATCCCAGCTTCAGAGAGTTGGACATCAGACCAGTGCCGTACTCGCCGACGTCAAAGGCGTGCTTCTTGTGGTGAGGCTTCTCGGGGCAGCCGTAGGGAACTACCATTTCCACGACTGAGATACGATTGAAAAGGGTACGCTCGCGGTCCTCATACATGTCGTGGGAGCGAACGTCGGAGATGACGATACCCTCGCGGTAGTTGAAGCCGACGTGCATTTTGTAGTTGGCCCAGGATAGCTCGTTGCCGCGGACCTTGAAGGAAACTCCCTCGGGCTGAGTGATATCAATAGGCTTCAGACGGTCGTGGTTGTACTTGTCGCCGATGAAATCGGGGAGATAGTTGTGCTCCTTGAGAGGCACAGCAGTGCGCTCGCCGTTCACGTAGCGAACATCGACACTGAGGACCTCCTCGGTCTCGGTATCGGCCACTACACTAAAGTCCAGAGGGTGGGCGTACTGGTTGTCAAACTCGGAAGCCCGGTAGTAAGCCAGACCCTGCTGGAGACGGCGCTCGTAGCCCCAGCGCTCGTCAATACCGATGGCCCAGGCATCCAAGAAAACCTTGGACATGTCGGTGATGCCGATCTCTTTGCAAGCACGGATAACGCGGGCATCCACGCGGGCAATGCGCTCCATGACATCCAAATCCTCGAGAGTAAGAGTGGGCATGACATTGCTGACCTCCTTCCACTCCTCGACCTTCTTGGACTTTAAGTTGACAACAACCTCGGCGATCTTCTGGGTCTGGTGCTCAATGATAATGGCGAAAGCGCGGCGATCCGGTGTGGGGATCAGACCCTGCTTGAAAGCCTGGTACTCGGCCTTCCGGGGCTCTCGCAGAGTGAGGCAGTTGAATTTGATAGACTTGGGGCTCGCATGTTGGCGGATGAGCGCAGCAGCTTCTGGGATTTCTTTGATGGAAAGTTGGTCTAGTAGAGTCAGTAGTCGTACAAAGTAAAAGGTGTGCAGATCGTACCGAGCGGGTGGGGAATTCCCTGCGGGAGCATGGCAGTCGCAGCAACGCTGTCAAAGTCTCCCTCTCGGAAAATCGTGTAACCCGGAATGGAAGTGGTATCAGGGGCAGGAGCCATGGTGGAAGGTTGAAATGATGGAGTTAACAATTTGAATAACTTCGTCCCAGTGGGACTAAGGCCTTATATACATGATTTCCGCATCTTTCAAGACCGATAGAACCCGCATGTACCTGCCCGATCGGGGAGTCGGGATATCTAGCTCAGAGAACTTCGGCTTCACGAGTCTTTCCCGAGTCCACTCTCTCCTCCCCATACCTTAGTTTGGTGAAAGCCCGGAGAAGCCCATTTCGACTTACGTTTCTGTTACTCTGTGCTTTCCTTGTGATATCTTTATAATACTTTCTGGTAACGTAACTGCCCTATAGCGAAGTTGTGACCAATACATAGTATCACTTAGAATAACTATAACTGATAGTATCACATACGACAATCCGGACAGGCGATAAACACCAGACTACTTTTATAGCTCAGGTGACTCTGTGTCATCGACTCAACCTTATCTTTTCGCGGGGAAACCACGTGATGGTTGAGGCGTCTTTATTCATTTCCAATGTAAGCTAGTTATTTCTGTACTACGATAAGTTGACTAAGAGATAATAGAAGTTGATCCAGAGTAGGTGCAGCCTCGATAAGTCCTAGACTTTGACTCTTTTAGCGTAACTAATAACTGTCATCGCTATCTCATCGAAACGTTATCGGCCTCCCGCTAAGACTGGCTGGACCTACCATATATGGTTTAGCTCCTCCAAGACGTACGATCTACTGGAGATTCTCTGGATGCATCTCATCTCATTCTGCCTTCTACTTTGGGCATGTCGTGCCGAACCACTTTTATCGTAGCTGTAGCTGTAGCTTGAGAGCTGCTCGTCTTCAACTGTACTTATCCTTCTTTCCTACGGTATATCATAACCCCAAACACATCATGTCTTCATTATCGGTTCAGCTGACTGCTCCTAACGGCCGCGTTTGGACGCAGCCCACCGGCCTCTTCATCAACAACCAATGGGTGAAGTCGTCCACCGACGAGAAGATCGTCAGTATCAACCCCGCGTATGTTCTACACATATCCAACACTTCAGATGGAATCGCTTACTCACTGTCCTGAAGTACCGCTAAAGAAATCACATCCGTCTACGCTGCTTCGGAACAGGATGTCGACACCGCCGTCAAGGCTGCGCGTGCCGCCCTCAATCACCCTAGCTGGCGCGATCTGCCTGGAAGCGATCGCGGCAAGCTGATGAACAAGCTCGCTCAGCTCATCGAGGACAACCGTGAGACCTTGGCCACCATTGAAACCTGCGACAACGGGAAACCCTATACCGTTTCCCGCGACGACGACTTGACCGAGACCGCCGAGACTATCCGATACTACAGCGGATATGCGGACAAGATCTTTGGTCAGGTCATTGACACCACCCCTGACAAGTTCGCCTATACTGTGCGTGAGCCGGTGGGAGTCTGTGGGCAGATTATCCCGTAAGCATCCTCCCTGAGTTGTATATACTGAACGGACATCTAACAGCTTTGCTTAGATGGAACTTTCCTCTATCCATGGCCGCATGGAAGCTCGGCCCTGCCCTAGCCTGCGGTAACACGGTCGTGCTCAAGCCAGCCGAGCAAACCCCTCTATCTGTTCTGTTCCTCGCAAACCTGATCGTGGAAGCTGGCTTTCCTCCAGGTGTCGTGAACATCGTCAACGGCTACGGCTCCGTCGCCGGTGCTGCCCTCGCCTCCCACATGGATGTTGACAAGATCGCGTTCACGGGCAGCACCGCCACCGCTAAACAAATCATGAAGATGGCCAGCAACAACCTAAAGAACATCACTCTCGAAACCGGTGGCAAGAGTCCTCTGATCGTCTTCAACGACGCCGAGCTCGACCTAGCCGTCGAGTGGGCTCACATCGGTATCATGTACAATCAGGGCCAGATTTGTACCGCTACCTCGCGTATCCTAGTACAGGACGAGATCTACGATACCTTCGTCGAGGAGTTCAAAAAGCAGATCAAGAATGTTTCTATTGTTGGTGATCCCTTCGATGAGAAGACTTTCCAGGGTCCCCAGGTGACTCAAGCCCAGTACGAGCGTATCATGTCGTATGTTGATGTGGGCAAGGCCGAGAAGGCTACTCTTGCTGTTGGTGGCAAGCCCTTCTACGGTGTTGGTGATGGAAAGGGCTTCTTCTTCGAGCCTACCGTTTTCACCGATGTTACTCCTAACATGCGCATTTACCAGGAAGAGGTATTCGGCCCTTTCGTCTGTATTGCTCGCTTCAAGGAGGAGGAGGATGCTGTGCAGATGGCGAATAATACCTCGTATGGTCTCGGCAGTGCTGTGTTTACTACCAACTTGACTCGCGCCCACCGGGTCGCGAAAAAGATTCAGGCTGGTATGGTGTGGATCAACTCCAGCAATGATAGTGATTGGCGTATTCCTTTCGGTGGGGTCAAGCAGAGTGGTATTGGCCGGGAACTGGGTGAGGCTGGATTGGATGCGTATTCTGCTATCAAGGCTATTCATGTTAATATGAAGTCGAAGCTTTGAGCTGGCTATGTAGGTACGTGTGGTTTTGGTTATTGTACAGTCTACCAGATATCAAAACATCTCTTTTCACCTAAGCAAATCTCGTTCCATACTATATTGTGAGAATTGTATTTTCATCCGCCTAGGTGTTTTTGGTATTGAGAATCCCACATCAATTACAAGCATCATGCCGAAGACAGCGATGGCATAGTTCATGTCCTGCCCGATGGGTTGGGATAAACTATAGGCATCTCGATTTACACGGTTTCAAGTTGTAATCGAATCGTGTGTCACCACGGGTTATGAAAATATCCTCCTCAGCTTTAAAAGGCCGTGTCATGAGTGCAGACCCGGATAGCGCTTGCTTGTACCTGCCCGAACGGTTCGCGGGGACGAAAGCTGCCGAATGCCCACCGTGGAAGCCGATGAGCCGACACCTTTATATGTCCACCTGCTCGTAGTGCGAGGTAATTTACGAGCCAAATAAGTAAAAGGAAGTTGCAACTGCACCTGGAAAGCATTGCCTTTAAAAGCTTACAGCGCGCTATTTTATTCCATCTGAGAACATTGTTCGACCAATCAGAGCCCGTAAATCCGGTGGTGCTATACTTGCCTTGAGATATAAATCTGCACTGAGTGAACACAACGCTCTTGCTCCAATTTTCATTTTCTTTCCCCTCTCTTCACATCATGGCACTCTCAAGTAACAACCATAAAGACACATCGAATCCCCGCCACCGTTCTCATAAAGGCTGCTGGACATGCAAGAGGAAGCGCATCCAATGTGACGAGACCCGACCAGGCTGCCAAAGATGCACTGAACGAGGACTCACCTGCGAAGGGTATAAAATCCGTCTTCGCTGGGGCGCCGGAATCGCATCAAGAGGTCGCTTCAGTGGCGCTGAGAAACCCACCCAAGAATCTATACCGCCTCCTTCCAAACGAAGATGGGATCTCCGAACCAAAGACGAGCAAAGAGAAGGAGACCAACAGGGCCAACCTGTTCTACTACTTGGTCACACTGAAGGTATTTATTCTCAACCGATGATCATCTGCGTGAAGCTAACGCGGCTAACGCCATATAGTCCGGTCGCTGGATCTGCTCAGCCAACCAGTCAATAAGCGACCAACTGTCAATATTCTGAATACGCCATATGGGCAGGATGCAAATGAGTATATGGGTATTATTAAACACTTTGAGATCCCAGTGTCGGTGGGTATGGGCGGAGAGCGAGTTGAGGCATTCAACGGGAAGCAAACATTGTCCCAATATGGGGAAGGCATTTCGGGAAGATCGGCGATCATAGCTTAAATATGAGCTATATTTGAAATAACAGTCACGGAGAACTTAATCAGGATGGAGAGCCGTACTCCACTCCAAGGATGATCAAAGATTCATGCGGTTTTGTCCGAGAGTTTGGGATCCATAGTTTGTAAAAGTGACGGTACAAGGGACTGTAGCTTCTAGACCTGCTTGGGAGAGCACATAGTTGAGGTTGAGAGGTTCCAAGGTTTGTGCAGAAGCTCGTTTTGAATTGGAGAATAATGATATAAAGAATGTTCCGAAATGATAGTTACAGCATGAGAAAGACTCTAGACATTGCAAATAGATACATACTATATTCGGTGCCACAGCCTTTCGACGTCTATTCACTTTTCGCTGCCTTTCTATTGGCAGTTTTCATTGACCCGTTTCCTTCAGAGGCCGCCAAGGCAATGAAGGCCTTCTTGCTCGCACACAGGCTAGTGTAAATCAAATCTGGAATAGTTAGAAAACCGACGTATATAAAAGCATTTTGATACTCACAGAGCGGAATCGCGATCCAAAAAGCATTGCAAAACACAAAGTATCCCCAGAAGATCGCAGCTTCGGGTCTAGAGTACTCAAGACCGAGAATGTAATTGTCAAAAAGACATGTCGCATAGTAGAGAATGTCACCATAGAGCTGGCCAAGGGAAACAATTGCCTGCAGCGGATAACGTAGAGGGTGAGTGGTCATTATCATGCCCACGAGAACAAAAGACAGAGGTCCCCAGAAGGCGGCAGTGATGGTCTCCATGCATAACACAAAGGCATCTTGTGTTTGGTACCGCGAGTCAGATAGTGAGTATTCTTTCCACAGCTGACCGAACAAGTCTTGCATGCTTGGCATACGTCGGAAATTGTAGGCAAAATATCCTTCGAAGAATAGATGGATGCAGCCGCCTAGATCGGTTGTTAATGTTGGGTGTTATAAGGTGGTTGGGAGTCCTACATAAGACAAACCACATTATGGTGTATAGATCACTGTTTGATATCTTTGGGTGAACCTTCATCACGAGCACATAGGTTGCCAAAAATATAGCAGTGCATCCTGAAGCGAAGATCGATACTAGAGTCAAGGTGTCCCACTCATTGGTTAGATACCCCACGAGCTCGAGGTCGAGTGGGTAGTAGGGGTGTGCAGCCATCTTTGCTACTGTTGAGACTTTGAGGAATTGAAGGTTGAATATGTAACTAATTCCAAGAGATCATCAACAAAAGATTGCTCGAGACAGGATTCACGTGATTTGGGGAGGGGAAAAGGGGCTCTATGGTCAGCTGACCTGGTCCAAATAGAAGTATTGACAAAGATAGACAACGATCTGTAACCAAGAGAGGATAACCAATTTAACTGGACAATGGCTAGACCGTTAACTGAATCTGCTAAAAGCCAAAAGACAAGAAATTAATTGGTTCAAAGTAGACCCGACTGTGACCAACCAGTAGTCACATGGATTATGCACCTAAGGCATTCCTAAGGCACCGATGCATCGTCTCGAGTTGTAAAGGCCACTGGCGACGTTCTGCGTCAAGACCAGCAAGCAGTTCCAGTCTATGGAGCAGATGTATACGGCTATCTACTTTGTTACCAGCCCGGCTGGTTATTGTATGATGGATTCTGGAGACGGGACAGGTCTTAAATGTGAGAAGTCGGCTATCAATTCCAGTAGATTGATGCGAGTCCAGGGAGTTGGGCTTGCATTGTTGCGCAAGTCTTATGTATAATCTTCATTTATATGCATAACCTTGCGTTAGTAACTACAGTGAGCAAACTCATCTCCAATACCGTTCTACGAAATGCCTGGGTAGACCTCAAAACTTTTATTGCCAAGTCTTTGATCCAGCGAAATGTTCAACGTCTATCGATTATGTACAAAACAAAAAGAAAGAAGGTCCTAAATATAACAGCAAAACGCCGGCCCCGCGAAGAAAGCCCTGATAGCTTCAGAAACAGAATCAAGGCGCCAGGAATGCAAATCAATCAAGCATGATGATCAAACCGGTCTGGTGCAAATTTGGCATTGCCACCTGGTGATGTCGGGGATCGCTCGGATCGTTGAGAGCGTTGCGAGAGGCTAGAACTGCTCGGGATCAGGGGCAATGTCGGCTCCACTGGGTCGGTGAAAGGTGAGTGAGGAGCCCGATTTAGTTCGCCGGGATGGGTAGGACGTGGTGTTTCAATAACTTCTTGAGAGGGATCGGAGTTCAGATCACTGCTTTGAGCTGCCTTCTCCAGTGGGAGGAGTTCGGTCGTCAGGCGATTTTCGGACAGTCGGAAGGAGTCGCGGTTATCGGCCAGGGGCTGGTATTTCGCCCGGGGCTCTTTGAGCGTGAAGACGTAGTAGAAGCCAAGGAGGAGGAAGATGAGCAGCGCGAGCATAAAGACCGCGTTGTACAAGACGAACAAAACGCCCATGATGCCTGTCATGAGGGTCGGTTGGTCGAAGACGTTGGAGAAGACGAGGATGAAGATGGCGTTGATGAAGTTGAGCACGGTGATGGTGATGGTGAATCCGTTGGCGGGTCTGTCCATGTATGGCCTGAGCACAATCGTCGTGATCATGAAAAGACCTTCAACAATGAGAAGCACGATGCTCTGGGCTAGAGGGTTACTCTGGGCGAAGGCGATGACCATGCCTTTGATGATGGTGTATGCCAGGAGCGGGAACATGAAGTAGTAGCTTGTTGCTCTGTAGTTCGTGTAGATGAATCCCCACTTGATGAGACACGCCGGGTCAGAGTAGAGAGAGTACGCTGGGCTTTGCTTCATAGCTCGAGCAACTCGAGCACGCTGCCACACCTTGAAGGTCGCGTAGCCTAGAATCGCGCTCATTACTAGCCACAAGCAGATGGCCAGAACGATCTCAGCGGCCGAGTCGTGATGATACAGTTCCCACATGCAGAGAACGCACATCTGCGGGTATCCAAGCGATGCAATGCGGTAGAGACCTCCTCGCAGATAGTCTTTCCATTGTGCTGTGGGATTGATGGCGCGATCTAATTTCGGGCTGTTCGCCTTCTTGGAGATCTGCGGCAAGCAGAATGTGAGAAGGACGACGCAGACAATCAGTACAACGGCAATGAAGTAGAAGAAGAGATAGCCGGTCATGAAGACGTTGGTAGGGGCGATATCTGCACGATAGGCCATGCGCTCCATGCCTCGCACAGTGACTTCCTGCCCACCGCTTGTAGTGAGGGAGGATCGTCGCAAGAGAGAGCCCACGGATCGTTTGGCAACCACCGAAATTTGTTTAGCAGCGACCTCGGGGAGAATGTTCGAAGGCGTGCCTCCTGTTGCACGTTGGAACCAGGTGCAGATGGTTTGCAAAAAACCAACATGGATGATACCCATAGACCACTGGAACAGTTGGGTCCAGGCTTGGACGATCGGAGGCTGATCCACTGAAGTCATCCCATACATGGCCATGCTCTGCATATATCCCAAGAAAAGTAGAGTTCTGAAAGCTATGTGGGTGGCAATGTTTGAGTATCCAAGAATCGACACCACCGCAGTGGCCACCATTCCCAGGCCAGTGATCACTGCAAGAGCCCAGGCCGCACCCTGCTGGTTGACCGTCTTGCCATTGGAGACACGGGTCTCGACACAGGTAACTGGTTGGTTAGTCTTGGCATCGGTAAGTTGGAGACGCACGACGGCATCGAGATCGGGAACGCTATAGGCGACTCCTAAAAGCGCCAACATGTTAGTAAGACTCCTGGGCATGGGCAACAGGATGAAATTCCAAAAAACCTACCCGGTATATCTGATAAGACATCGCCGGGGAGTGTCAAAGTCGTCTGTTTGAGGTTGAGAGAAGCGGATTGCATCGGACAAAGGAAACTGATGTGCGGAGAGGTGCACGGGTCGAAAGTTTTGTTTATCGCTTTATATCCGTAGACCAAGAGTTCCAATTCAACCATTACATTCTGGGAAGTCGATTCCGAGAAAGATCCGGTGAATCCGAGGACCACGCTGTTGTTACTTGGGGTGAAAACGATGTCGAATCTGTTGATCGATACGATTGAGTCATCGGAACATGGGCTGAGAGCATGAGCTTCGAACAGGTCGACTGCATATACGGCGCGAACGAGATTGAGGGCACCGAACAGGCCGGCGGCAAGCCATGACGCAAGTTTCATGGTGTAAAACTTGGTCGCCTAGGATTGTGGAGGGGTTGGGCGAGATTATTGAGTGCCGGACATAGAAATCGACATGTTGGACCAGGGAGGGTTACAAAAGAAAAGATCAAGAACCCAAAAAGAAGGTTGTGAGAAGAGAGTGTACGGATGAGATCAATGTACACCGTAAGAGTCCGGAAGCATCGGTGATCGGTGGCCGACACTGCCACACTAATCCCATTATGTTCCATGTGCCCGTCTCAGATCATCACATCATTTTGTGGGTCTTTTTTGACGCTCTGCAAGTCATATTTCACCGTTCAGCCACTAGATTAGTAATATCCAACAGGATTGGATCGCAAGCCTTTTTTTTTTTTTTTTTTTTTTTTCATTTCTCCATTTTTTTTTTTTTTTTTTTTTCATTTCTCCATTTCTTCTTTTCTTCTCATGGTACTGTACCCGCTGGTCCAACCGCCCAGGCACACCGGTTGAAATGACTGAACGATCTTATTTAACTAGATCATTTAGATCATTGAGGTCATTTTAGATTATTTTAGATCCCAGTCCAGGAACCAAGCGCTCGGACCTATTCAACTCCCCCTAGTTATACACTCGTTATTGCCACCAACGGTAAATCTCTCGTTAGCCCCGTAATTCATGGAGACAATGTAGACACTGCGAGCCATGGCTACTAAATGTGAGAGATCGTGGGAGTATTGCGCGTACATACATCATAGCTGGCCCCAGTGGATCATCAAGGCCGAGAGTTGAGTGGGTCTTCAAGCCGCCTCGTTGGGACCCTGGATCTTTTTTTGGGAGTTACTGTAACCGGGGTTAAGTGTAGCCGAACTATCACCGCATCCATCTTTCTGCAGATTCTAGCCTCTTTTATGTTGAACGCCTTTCTTGGCAGAAAACCTTACCTGATTTGGTGTTGCCATAAAATATAAGCGGGGAAAAGAGAAATCCTAAACTAATCGACGCTATATTCAAGTGATGGTGTGTAAAAAGAAGGAAATCAAAGACAGATCTGGAGAGAGTTAGAACCGGTAAGAAAAGCGGTGAGGAAGGCGGCGGGTGAAGTGGTAATAGTTCGGCTACACTAGTTAAGCCCTTTTGGGGGTGGGGGATCATACTAATTCCCTTTCCTAACAGTCATAGTTAAATGTATTACAGACATGGAATAGTGCCTGCTCATTTCCTTGCTTCTTTCTGAAGCCCGGGGCTGGGGAAGAGGGGAATGAGCTGCAACTTGCGGGGGAAGATGTGGTCGGGTGGGTGCGTAGCTCGCTTATAGGTTACGTTGATTGACTTAGCCTTGAATTTGCTATCTATTATTAGAAACGATTTTTCTTCAAATCCATTTTTTCGATATTTTCCTCGTACTCAGTACTGCGTGTCTTCATTGCTTGTTTCTATATATGGAATGTATGCGGGATAGTCTCTCCAATAAGTAGACTGTATGTACAACATGCTTAGCTCGGAAGTTTAAAATTTTGTGAAATTTGATCCCCTGTCACGAGAACCGAATACCCTGGCTGGGATCCCAGGGTCCCGGTGCCGTGCGACCGGGCTGACCACTTGGCGCTGTACCGGCAGGTGTCGCGCCTGGGGGTGCACCGGCTGAACCAAAACGGATGCCCATCTCCGGAGTCCAAATACCAGGGGTGGGGACCGAGGGCGGTGCGACCGCTGCCCGCTTGGGTTGGGGCGCTGTGAGAGGTGTCACCGTATCTGATGGTCGATGAGCTTGAACTGGTGGAGGAGGGTGCGATGGGGGCTGCGAGGGCGGGCTGGTTGCTGCTGCGAACGCTGATGGATGCGCGCGAGCGGGCGGAGGGGGCTGGCGGAGATGAGGCTGGGTGAGGTGCAGCGAGGACATGGCGGTGACGTTGGAGATATCCCTGCGATTATCGTCAGTATTTATAACATTGTGGGTGGCGTCGTTCAAACATACGCTTCCAACTGGCTGGCCTCCATCCGCCGCTGATGCACAAATGCCTTTGCATCATCACGGAATCGGCCCACGATCTTGGCCAGATCGTTATAGAACTTGCGTCCGACCTCGAGATTTGAGATGATTTCCTTGTACTTTAGGTACCCGTTCTCCAGATCCTGAAGTGCCGTCTCTCGTTCCTTGGTGGATGCATCACCCGTGTATGCCCGTGTAAATGCACGGTTGGCCTCGCGTACCTGGTCCGAGAGCTGCTCCTGATCTCTGCGCTCCCGGGCCAATATGTCGCGGTCAGCGTCATAAAGTCGTAGTCGCTCCTCGAATAGGTCCTCGAATTGACTGGCTTGGATGGCCTGCATGGGAAACTCCCGTTCGAGCCGTGCAGTCGCTTTGAGAAGAGCTGGGTCTGTACGATCAATTAGTCGATCATGAATTGCAAGTGACTGGGACCAAACTTACGAATATCATCAGCGCGAGCCTTGTCCTTCCACGTCTGAAGTTGTCGTCGTCGCCGGTTTTCAATCCGACTGACTTCACTAAGACAGCTCCGCAGCTTGATAATCTCCCGCTCCACCTCTGGGGGAATAGCAGCTCTGCGGCTGCTCGGGACGTATGACTCGAGATCGCGATTGGTGCCCGTCAAGACACGGAATATAGGCTCCAGGTCTCGAAGCTTACGTTCGACCAGATCATCACTGCTCTGTGCAGATGTAAAGTAACCATTGATCTCGGTGGCAGAGTTGTAGATCTTGGGGGCAGCAGCCTCGGATGTCTGGCGGTCCCATCGATCAGTCCCATACTTGCGACGGGCGGCATTATCCTCGGCCTTTTCAGCAGCTAGCAGCTCAACGCCTTCGTTGTACACAGACCGGTCGTTCGACTTGACCGTTGCGATGTCTTCGACAGACCGACGAAGACGATTGAGACCATCTTGCTGACGCATCTCTTCGGCATGGGAAACCAGGGTTGGCGGGAGGCCCAGCGGCTTTTCTAGTGCCTGCAGGGATCCGGGCAGATTCAACGATGACAGTAGATCTCGCAACTTATCCGTCATGGACTCCAACTCCCCGATAAGCGATTCATTGACCAGTCGGTCTCGACGATCCGAGTAGATACTAGCCGCAATGTGCACTGCATAGGGAACTAACTTGGCAAATAGCGGCTGACCCAACGGCCCATTGTCGCCCAGCATGGAGATGGCATCGGTGACTTGCGAAGGTGCCTTGGAAGCAACCATGCTTGCGCGATCAATACTTTTAAGCTCGGACTTGGGCGGTACGGGACTGAGGTAAATGATATCGTTGTCCTTCTCGGCACGCTTCAAGTCCTCTGCAACACGGCCCTTGAGCCCGTTCAGATCGCCCAAGACTGTCCGGTTGATCCACCGCGACTCCTTGAGACCTTCATTAACGCAGTTCAGGCTGTCACGTAACCTAGCCACTTCTTCGCCATACTTGCGCTTTTCCAAGCAGTCCAGTGACTGCCTGTACTGTGCAGCAGCTGAAAAGTGGTGGTGCTTCGCGGTCATATGGTGAATCCACTCGGTGCTAATCGCGTTGGACTTGACAGCCAAATCGCCCGTGTCACCGTAAAAATCAGACACTTTCGCTGCGAGACGTGCGATCGATGCATCTTTCAACCCATCCTTGACGGCCTTTTGCCAAAAGCACTCTTGTCCTTGCGCAAGCAGAAGCAGTTCCAGACTGTGCAAAGTCACCTCATCCATATCTTCTGGCGGCGATGAACGGAGATCGGGAATGATGTCGGTTCGGAGATGGCTCAATACACCCGCTGCTTGGCAGGAGTAGTTGCAGGCCTGCTTGAGCCCATCCGCGGTAGTGCGATTCAACGCATATGCAAGTTGCGAGTATAGGGCCGCGAGGTTAAAGAGGATATTCGCCAATTCAAACCGCAAGTTGTTCTGTGATACTACATGAAACAAAGATTAGCTGTGCTCTACAGTCTGTATTTGCGCGATTTGGCTCGCGACTTTGGCAGAGCTTGACACCACTTACCAGGCCGGTTCGAATTGAACCCCAAAGCTGGATACCACGCAAAGTCTACCCCCACCTATGATAACACGGACCGTCAACCTTGATCTTAAAAACCAACTTCGGAGTCACGGGAAGACCGCGCACATCGATTGGAAACTTTCCTCCCATCCATTTTAGCTGCGCCGCATACGTGACCAGTCGACTGATTCCGCTGACGTGCGGTTCCTGGACATTGACAGCCTCTGTTCGAAGACGATCGACGATCATCAGATCATCCGCGAACATGTCCGGGCGCTGGTCATATTTGGAGGAGATGTACTGTGTAATCGCATCGGACAGCGACACGGTGTGGGAGCGTCGGAACGGGAGCTGTAGGATATTGCTGTAGTCGCAAAGAGTATGGGCAAGTCAGTCAAGTACATTGAAAGCACAGTTATGTTGTGCGACCGGGAGAGACTCACGATGCCATTCTTTCGAGAAGGGCTACAGCCTGGGCGAGAGAAAAGGATGCTCCGATGTTTGTTGACCAAAATCAACCCCACCGAGTAGGGAATGACGTTTGTGCGCCTGAGGCATCAACTCCGCATTTAGACCTTCATGTTAGCGGCCTGGGGCAGACAATCCTTATGTACCAGCTTCCCCTCTGTATATATGTGAAATTGTCGGAAACTAGAACTAGTTATACTCAAATGCCTTACTAAATAAGGTGTGCACCTTTTTAGTCGAAGATAGAATCCAGGTGACTTAGTGACAGAAATTCCCAAATACACAGACGGTTTTTACCTACCAAACTCACCATCTTATATTTCCGCTATTGCTAGGAAATACCTAGTCTTCATCATCCCCCTGACTCCTTTTATCGACACTCGCCAAGATGTCGAAAATCGGGAAAACCCCGAGTTAACTAGTTCTGAACTTATCCCAGGACGTTCAAACTACGAGATTCGAAGCACAACTCCAAGATTACCTCGACCTGGGCATGATAGACCTAGAGCTCCCTTCTCTTGAAGAAGTTAGTCAACTAGCTCTAAACCTCTTCTAAGGCTCCAAGGTAGAAGGTATTATAGATCAAGAGTTACTAGTTATACTATTTTCTCGCTTACCTTCACATACTCGTCACCTACTCACAATGCCACACAAACAGGCCAACGCTGATATAAGCCATCAAAGGATAATACCAAGACCACAACCTAGGTTTACACTGATATAGTCCGCAGGAAGAAAGATCATATATAGAAGAGCAAGAAGTGGCCTCTACTGGTCAAGCAGTCAACCAGGCAAAGGTCGAGCGGCAACTGACTTATACTCCTCTGGGCTATAAGGTCGGAGATTGATATTGTTGGGTGTGTATCTACTATAATGATGCAAGTTCAGTGGCTGCTACCATTCAAGGATTCACCAGCATTCAATGCAACTAGGCAAAAGTCGAACACTCGGAAGGGCACTGACTCACACTCCTCTGGACTTCAAACTCAGAGAGTGATATATTTAGGTGCAAGGCTACGATAATGCCGCAAGTTCTTAATTTTCGTTCACCTTTCATTCACTTCTCGCTCACTTTCCTTTATCCTACACTGGTCACTTCCTAGAGAGGTGATAGTTGGTCAGAAGCGAGTATAGGGTAGACGTGACATAGCTAATTCGAAAACGTAAAGGCCGTATATACTACATTTTTCATATAGTTATGGCCGTTATATAAGACACCCTGCTAAACACGTGACGTGTATACCCTAGTGAGGTCTTAGGTTGGCCTCACTAACCTAAGTTCTCTGACTTGGCTTACGATGTATAACTCTTGCTCGAGTGATGGCTTGGGCATGTAGATTCCTTCTCCTATTTCTGTTCACTAGTATGAGGCTTGTCCACCCGGCCCACATATGTACAGGGAGGGCGCATCTCAGGTATGGACAGATGAAAAAAAAAAAAAAAAAAAAAAAATGAAAAGAAAACGAAAAGGTCGATCGTATGCCGCTCATGAGCGGCCCACCAGACGCCCTAGTTGAGGGTGTTGATCCGGTACAGTATGTACTCGTAAATGCTCAGCAGAATCATGTTGTTGATTCCGGTGCGCAGGACCACGATGCTGAGTCCTTTGTACATGCTGGACCCGGCCACTGCCTCGGAGGCGGAGGCGATCTCCTTGGCCTTGCCAAGGAGGACGCTCTGGGCACGGGTCTTGCGGGTGTCAAGAGGGTAGGTCTGTGTGAAATCAAGTCAGTCTCCTGTGTCATATACTACGGGGATATTGGATTGCTTACGCAGAACCATGGGAGAGTGCTGCAGATAGCGCCGGCGATTGCGGGCGGTCCGAAAGGAGACTGGCTCTCACCGAGCTGTCTGACGACGACCTGTTTGACGGTCTCGTAGATGCTGAAATAGAGACCAGATCCGACGGTATCACGCAAGCAATGAAGACCGAAGCCAGTGTACAGACCACGGATTCCGTGACGCGCGACGATCTGCTTGATAGCCTGGATTGTGGTGAGACGGGGCTCATTGCGGAGCTTATTGTTGCGCGCAGCATCGGGGCCAGCTTGAGCACGGTTCCGCATCAGGACCGAAGTCTGCACAACATTTTTGGCGAGTTCAAAGGGGCCTTGTTGAAGGTTAGTCTGATGCGAAGACAACTAAATCGACTCTGGGGAGAATCATACATGCAAGGGGAGAAGAGATGAGGCCAGCGGCCAAGCCTGCAGTGGTGAACATGACGAGCCCTGGAATTGTGGGTGTGCTGCCAGGCTTATTGTAATCCTCGAGAGGAGAGACTCCAGTGAAACGCTTGAACGTGCCATCGACTGTGTCCTTGGTCCAGTTGTAGGCCGTAAAGTTGAGGACCCGGACTGCGGTTACGCTGACCAGGGGAGGGAGACAACCTAGATCAAAGTTATTAATATCTTATGATCAGTCCTTGCCCATTGAGACTCCCGCAAAGACATGTCCGAGTAAGGCAAATCTCATCAGGGCATGTAGAATCAACTTACCAGCGACGAATCCGCGGGGACCTTCATTGCGCCAAATGTAGCGAACTACCTCAGGGATAGAGCGAAAATCATGGCTGAGATAGCATTCGATTAGCATGAGGTTACATGCCTCAGAATATGAGGTGACTCACGTTTGCATGCGGGTTTTCACGTTTTCTAGGGGGGTCTTTGGAGTAGATGGATGTCAGTGATTATTTTATTCCAAGGCGCAGTGAGAGTTGCGACGAAAGGACTCGGGAATGGAAAAGTTGCAGAAAAGTTGTGACGAAAGGGCAAATGGAGACTCACCACTGCCAGAGTAGCACAGACTGTGGACAGTCCTGAAGCCACCTGGGTTTGATACTTCTTCAGTAGTCTGTTGCGAGTTGCATCATCCATGATCCAAGGATTAGAGGAAGGCATGATGGTAGGTGTGGGTGCGGTTGTGGAAGAGTTGGGGGAAGGTGCATGTTCAGAGCATTTGTCAAGAGTCATGCCTGAAAGGTTTCCATGTGAACAATCGCGAGGTGAAACGCTTATGTCGTTTATGTCGTTTGATTAGTCGTGCATTCGATTAGTCGGCGATGAGCAGGCTGGGGAACCCTATGGAACGCAAAGCGGCCTCTCAACAATCAGAGCTGACCGTTCGGCGTCCCACAATTGTCCATTCGCTGGACTCGTGCTATCAAAATATTCCCAGTATATCTGGAATCGATTTCGAGGATCTAATCCAACAAAAAAGATATGCTTTGACGATCACGTTGGCTGAACAGTGGACGATTCGGTTCAGGCAGGCGAAGTCGGCAGGCAAACCCCACGGTAATGATCCGACGGCGAACACACGTCGACGGTGATTTGGAGGGCCCAGGTGGACTATACAATGCTATCCAAAGGGTCCCCTAGCCCAAACAGTCGGTATACAATCCTCCAGAGGGTCTATACCGTCGCAATGGAGGAAGATCGGGAAGCTGGCTGAAGACGACCGATTAGCCTCGCTGCTGAAGGGCCACCCCTGACCCACTGAGCTGCAGGAGAGCACAAGCCAACTCACCAGAAGCCAATACTGCTGTCCCGATCACATATACCAGGGCCAGCCCAATCAAGCCGGCGTGCTGCGAAGAGTTGAAGAGGAGGAGTGAAGCAAATCGACATGTGGACCGAGCTTTGAAGATGCCTCAATGCGGTTAGGGCGAAACCCAGTGACGTCGTCGTAAACGTCCTTGGATTGGAGTATGGGGGAACGGTGATAGCGGCGTCCAGTATTTTGGTATTTCCTTTCTACTGGTTCATGGAGTATTTCCGACGCCCAGTGCCTTCTCCCATGATGACGGGGGTCATAATTGCGCAATGTCGCGGGTGGTAGCAGCCCTACCTGGTCGCCCGCATTACCCCCTTAACAGGTTTCTGACCGGCCGAGCGAGTTATAGTCGACCTAGGTATATTCAAGTACCGAGGAGATGATACGTCTCTCGACAAAAAGAAACAAGCAATAACAAGAAGACGAGCACCCATTCCGGCGGGGGCGGGGAGCTCGAGGATGCCAATGTTGTCGATAAGCAGTTGACAGACCCATGGAATCTGTGCATGATACCCATGATCTACATGCTCGGCAGTTTTTCAATGGAGGACCGTCCTCCGGGAGCAGTACGCGTACTGTGACGGGTCGAGGATCTACGGACGTATCCTTGGGCAGCTTTGATGACTGCATTCACAACCCACCAATAACGAGGCCGGTTCCAAACCTTAAGTCCAAACCTCGAGAATGAAAATGCTTCTTTCAGGCTTTCTATCTATCAGATATGATTGGGGAAGCGCTGTAGATCATGGAGAAAATTGACCGACGAGCGGTGCACGACTTCTAATCAGAGCTGAGAGCCGGTACTGGCAGTCGCCCGAGTCAAGGTGAGTTTATGTCAGATATCACATAGCACCCTTGGTTCATACTTGAACGGAGATGGTATTTCTGCACCTAGACGTCTGCTCATTGCCTTCTTCGTGGAATGTGGGGAAGCTGGGGTATCTATAGATTCATCTTTGTACTCCGTATGTGCCGTGAAACTGAGGGATGGGTATCGCTGCACGTGATAGCCTCTACTTCGAATATCGGCGTGGCATATGCTGGAAATGTTAAAAATCGACAAAAATCCAAAACAGAATTCCGGGACTTTTCTTTAGGTTATTAAAAGCCTGGAGATCTCCGGAGTTTATGCTGGAGATTTGTGCAACTGCACGCCGGCCCAGCTTCCTCGGGACCTCGGTCGCTCCCCGCAAATTCACAGCTTCCCCACTCGTAACATGATGTCCTCTTATATAGACGCCTTTTGCTGTTGGATGATCCTACTTTACGACTAATCCCATACCACCTAATACGGCTCCGTCTTTCATCCAACACAATGGTCAAGAAGCAAGTTAGCAATGCCTACGTCCTAGGCGTGGGCATGACCAAGTTCATCAAGCCGCGCGGAAAGGTCGACTACAATGAGCTCGGTTACGAGGCTGGTGTCAAGGCTATGCTAGATGCCAAAATCAACTACGACGACGTCGACCAAGGTATCGCTTGCTATGTTTACGGCGACAGCACTTGTGGTCAGCGCGTCTTCTACCAGTTTGGTCTGACCAATATCCCTATTTACAACGTCAATAACAACTGCTCGACTGGCTCGACTGGTCTGGCCATGGGTCGCACCATGGTCTCTCATGGCGCTGCCGACTGTGTTCTCGTCGTTGGGTTCGAGAAGATGAATCCCGGTAGCTTGCAGTCGATGTACAACGATCGCGCCAACCCTACCGGTCTATTCGGATCGATGATGGCCGAGACCCGCGGAATTACAAACGCTCCCGGTGCTGCTCAGATGTTCGGGAACGCTGGTCGGGAATATATGGAAAAGTACGTCGGATTGCAAGTAAGGAAACGGGCGACGTGCTAATAAAGGATTTGACAGGTACGGTGCTAAGAATGAGGACTTCGCCGAGATCGCCCGCATCAACCACGAACACTCGAAGCGCAACCCGTACTCGCAGTTCCAGCAGGAATACACTCTCGAGCAGGTTATGAAGGCGCCCATGGTCCATGAGCCTCTCACCAAGCTCCAATGCTGTCCAACCTCTGACGGTGGTGCCGCTGTCGTCGTCGTCTCCCAGGAGTTCCTGGACGCCCGTCCACATCTGAAGGACCAGGCTGTCCTAATTGCCGGTCAGACCCTCGCTACCGACTCCGAAGCGGTGTTCAACAAGAGCTCAATCGATCTGATGGGCTTCGCCATGTCACGCCATGCGGCCCGCACTGCTATCGCCGAGGCTGGCGTCAAGGTTGGCGATATCAAGGTCTGCGAGTTGCACGACTGCTTCTCGGCCAACGAGATGATCACTATCGACGCCCTCGAGCTCTCTGAACCGGGCAAGGCCCACGAGATGGTCCGCCGGGGGGACATCACCTACGGCGGTAAGATGGTCATCAATCCCTCTGGTGGTCTCATCTCCAAGGGTCACCCACTCGGAGCAACCGGGTTGGCTCAGTGCGCCGAGCTCGTCTGGCACCTGCGTGGTTGGGCGAACAATCGCCTGGTCGATGGCACCTCCGCTGCCCTCCAGCACAACCTCGGTCTGGGTGGTGCTGTTGTCGTCACTGTGTACAAGCGTGCCGATGGCAAGGTTGGTGCGGCCATACCTTCCGAGCAGGTTGCGAAAATCACTGGCCTCGGTTATAACCCGGCCGTTGAGGCTCGCGGTTTCACTGCGGAACAAGCCAAGTCGGTGATGAGCAAGAAGCACGGCAGTGATTATGCCATTGGCAATACCCAGGAGCGTGTTCTTGCCCGCTTCTAAACAACTTTTATTGTGCTTTCGGGAAGTGTATATAGTATAGCATGCCCACAATTTGATTCACATTATATCCCATGGTAAATGGCTGGTTGTTTGCTTATATACACCCACAGTAGATCATGAATGCGTCTCTGCCCAATCATCAGGGAGCTTGAAGTACTCGGGCACCTGATACTGTCCCCAACAAGTTCCCGGATCGGGACACTGAAGATTGCAACGTCCATATAGGCGACAGTAGCATGCCTCTGCACTCGGACAAGCATCCTTATTAAGCTGTTCAAGATCAATCCCACCATCAGCATTCGGTTTGGCAAACAAAATATGCCACAGGTACGACAAAACCCGCCCTGCAACCTTATCATCTCTAGGCGCGACCTTCTCATTCCGCGAACGTGGATTGATCTCATCATCGCTCCCATCAAGCAGCCACTGCCGCAGAGCAAAATACTCATCGCGCGAATGTTGCCACACACGCTCACGCGAAACAACAAACTGCGCACAGCACTGCGACCGAACAGTATCCGTTCGACCAAGATGAAGATGCAATTCTACATCCCGATGCACCGCCTGATACTCGTCCAAACTGCCACCAAAAATCGCCGCTAGCGCTTTAGGCAGGGCAATATCAGACACCGCCCGTGCACTCCACGGTGCTACCGCAGATTGCAGCCGCATCTCCAGACTCCCCTGCGCCGGCGCAGAGGGTGGGCATGTACTCGTACTCCAGTCACAGCGGAGATTGTGGTACCCGGCTGGTTCTAGTGCTCGGTCGATGTCGAGCGATGCTAGCAGAGCTGCGTTGTCGTAGTCGGGCGCGTCATTATGCCAGGCCCACCGTGAGCCGTGTACGAAAACTGCGCCCGATTTGGGGATTTCGGCATAGTTGTCGATTAGAAATGTCAGGTATGTGATTGCCTCGTGTCCGCGGTTTGCGGGCACTTGGAGATAGTTTGAGGTTTTGTCGAGTGGGGTATCGACGTTGTACACACATGGGTGATACCGTTTGGATAGCGCGTTGACCCAGGTCAGGTCGCCATCTGCTGCCACGTGCGAAACCACGAGTGCTGGTTTCTTGGATTTGGATAGATTGGGGCAGATGCCCCGGGCTTCTGGGAGCGTGGCTGCGGTGGTCTTGTAGCGGACCTTATTCCATGAGAATGTCCTGTCTTTGGACTGGGGTCGATTTAAATACAATATGAAAGAGAGTGCGGCGGCAAAGAACACCAATTGGATAATTGACCTTTGCGCTTTACGTCTCATCATGGCAATTGAAGGAGTTTGAGTCTCCCTGGATATTTTGCGGATGCGACGGGTCGCGAGTGGGTCTTGAGCTTGGTGCCTGAGGCAGAAACATATAGATCGCGATGATTCTCGTATGGCAAATGACTCCGTCCTTGTCCGCTAAACGAGCTGTAGGTTTGCTTCCTCCCAGTACTCCAATCTTTTCTGTCTTCAGATATGTATAACACGTGGTGTGAATCCGAACAAACAGTGACTGAAGGGATGTATATGGCGCGTCATGTGGTCAAAGAGAACAGCATGATAAAACCACGTTCTTTCACTTCACTTCTCTCTTCGCTTTTCTTCTTTCTACACACACCCATCTCTCCGCTTTCTGTTTTTTAAAACCCTGCCAATCCTTTAACGCACCCCTTTGTCCAACCTTCTTGGCCTCCGAAACCCCTACAGCCATCATAGTAGGGAAGGACGCCATGGACCGATTTGCAATAGCATTAACCGCATCAGCGTTGTCATCCTCCTCGATCTCCAGCATCACGTTATACACCCCCGGAGCCGTGGAAGAATCACAAATCTGAGAAGCAAGGATACTGCCCGGGGACGAGGGCTACCCGGCATCGGCCTAGGGGAAGGGGTTTGGGCAGGGTTTTGATTGTAATTGGCGGTTTCTCTACATAAGTATACACAGGTATATTATTTTCCTGCTTTATGAATCCTTTAATGGTGTCGTACATATTAATCATATGATGCTGCGGGGCCTATTGGTTGTATTCGAAGGGCTATCTCTTTCTGTTTCACTGGAAAATAGGGCTCTCTATCAAAGATCTTCTTATCTCGGACCTCTTCGATTTTGTTTGTAGTCATTGTTCTCTTCAAGCTTAAGTATCGGCATCGAATCGGCGTCCTTTCGGGACCGCTGCTTCTGTAGTTCAAGGAGGGAGATATAAAGGATACTGTGAGTTCGATCGTATAAGGACGGTAGGCTTGACGTGATCCTCGATTTTTGATTTGCATTCCGCGGAGCAAGGAATAAATCTAGGACACTTGAAAGGCTAGGGGTGTGGCGATGCTTGTATATCTAGAGGTGATCGCTGCAGTACTGCGTCGTCTGGTGGTGGCGGGAGACCAGCTGACAGTCAAAATGGCGATTCGGCATTGCCCTATTCCGGAAGCGATATTCTGTGCATTCATATTGCTGGTCTAAGAGACCTGTTGAGGTGAGTTTTGCATGAATGATATCATAAATCTTCGGGAGTCCGAAATGAATCTGAATGTCCGAAAATCATCGGACTCGACAGTTTCGTAGTCAAAAGATAAAAGGTATAAGTAGAACGATGCCCCCCCCCCCCCCCCCCCCCTCTTTAACCCTCATCAGCAACTTCATCATACTTTCCTATAATCTCACAATCATGTCTTCGCCTCAAAAAGTCACCTTCCTCTCCCGCAACTACAAGATTGCGGGTCACTTCTACCCACCAGTTGCTGGCTCCCCGGACCGCTCTGGCGCAGCTATTGTCATCGCTCATCCCTGGACCTCTATCAAAGAGCAATCGCCTGCCAATTATGCTCGCATGCTCACCCAAGCCGGCTTCACCTGCTTGACCTACGATGCCGCTTACCAAGGAGAGTCCGAGGGTGAGCCCCGAGACCTCGAAGATCCTTACCAGCGCGTTGAAGATATCAAGTGTGCCGTGACATATCTCGTTAGCCGCAAGGATGTTGACTCCGAGAAGATCGGTGTGCTCGGAATTTGCGCCGCAGGCGGCTATGCCCCCTTCGCAGCCCAGACCGACCTGCGCATCAAGGCCTGCGCAACCTCAGCTGCCGTGTGCGCCGGTGTCATGGCCCGCCGAGGATTTGATAAGGACTCTTCCAACCTGGACATTCTCAAGACTCAGCTTGAAGCTGCCGGCAAGGACCGTAACAGTGATGTCGGTGGTGAGAAGGTCCCCATCGTCCACATGCTCCCTGAGAAGCCTGAGGATGCACCTGCTCAGTTCCCTGATTCTTTCCGCGACTTGATGAACTACTATCGCACTCCCCGTGCTTTTCACCCGCGTGCAACCAACACTTGCTTGCCGCGGAGCTGGGATATTATGCGCAATTTTGATGCATTTGTGCACATTGACATGATCAGTCCTCGCCCTCTCCTGATGATCACCGGAACAAAGGCTGCGACTAAGTGGTTTAGCGAGGATGCTGTGGCAAAGGCCAAGGAGCCGAAGGAGCTGTACGTCGTGGACGGCTTGACTCACGCAGATCTTTACGACAAGGTCAACGATGCCGGTGCCAAGTGTGTCGAGTTCTTTGCAAGGAGCCTGTGAATTGACTGCAGCTTCAGCGAGACAAATAAGCCTGACTGAGCTTATGAAATTGGACCAGACAATGCTGATATTCTGTTATAATTCTGAACAAATATGAACCCATGTTAGAAATGTCAGTTCCCATCAAAGTTCGAGTATTACCAAGTCTTAAATCGACGAAACTATCACTTCCTTTAACACTGGCCAACATTGACGTACAGTAGAAGCTCTCCTCGGCCGAGGGAAACATGGCACGTGACGCGATGACATAAGCGACGATCGCTTTCCCAATTTTTTCTCCCGCACACGCTCTTCCCTTTTTCTCTTCTTCAACTTACTTCACGGTCTCCATACCCTTGTGAGAGGACATTATTCCACTGGCAAATTTGAAGAGAGACCCAGAGCGATAATGCCGTTCTAATCCCGACACCTGTCTTGACACGAGGTGATTGGGTTCGCTTTTGAGCATACATCCCCTAGGGGTAGAGAATTTTGTTCCCATTGGAATCCAGACACATGGGGTCTCGGATCTCGGAGCTTCAAGAGGAGCATTCAATGCATTGTTGACACATCTTGGCATGGGACGCGTTTTCGCTTTGTTCATAACAATGACGTGCAAGTTGCCCACGCTGTCGCCATTGTCTGGATTCTCTCGGGGTCATTGGGCCTGCCGTTACAGATATGATGTTTTGTCTGTTTGCTTTTATGGGCAATGACCTGGCTGAAGATCTGTCATGGCGGCAATGCCAATCACTAACAGACAGGACTAACATACAGGACTGGACCCTGTCGTCGAGATGGGTCAACAATCGTATAGCATCGCCCCTCATTCCATCCCTTCTGTACGGCACATTCGAAGTCTTGTTCGTCATATCTCCATGATATTCGAGGTCAAAATTCGTGCCAATAGCGAACCCTCACAGTTGGACAAGATCCTTCTGTTGACTCCCTCGTGTTGCGTCTGCTCCTCTACATATGGAGTTGTTCGTGTCAAAGTAGGGAGATACATTCTCATTTAATCAAGCCCACTTTGTGAGGCTTTGCAAAGGTTGCGTAAATCATGCATCGTCTCTTCGAGGCTGTGGAATGTAAACAATGTCACAATCTGCATCAATCCTTCAAGGCCCTGGCTGGACATTTGCATGATGATTTGGTTCCAAGTACATCTTTCCTTCCTAAATTTCATTCATATTCCTTTGCGTAAACAAACCCGAAGGAGCAATATCATTAATTTTCTTGGCTGGTTTCGCGTTGGATAGAAACGTGCCAACCGTGAACCACCTGACATTGATATGCGGGAAATGCAACCCGAAACGCAATTGTGTGGAATGTGTAGTCTTAACTACCAGGTGCCTCTTGCAATTGGTGTTCTCCCTTCTTGTTGTTTACTCCGACTGGAGGATACTTCCCCTTGCATGGAAACCAGAAGATCGTCGTCGCCTCGGGCAGCCCGAGCTGTACTTGGCCGAGATGTCCATCTTCACATGCGACAAGATACGATGTTCCAGCCACTGTGGATGAAGGCAATATTCATGTTTGTGCTATATACTGCATGGTTATTCCGGCTCTAGAACGCGTAAAGATAATAGCGAGTAGTTCCTAGCAACGTAGGCTCGCCCTGCTGCCCTATGGCCCTTCGCCCCTCATTCTCGCCCTGTACTGTAACAACAAGGGATCTCGGTATAAATCCAACATAATTTCCCTCTTGGCTTGAACATTCCTTCTGCCATTTGTTTCTATTTAATTATAGACGACACTCGTTTCGCCTTCTATACTCGTCGCCAATCGTTTGAAGACTCTACATTTGAGTATACTTACCTTCTTTTGATATATCACTTGTTTACTATACACAATCCATCATGGCCCGATTCAGCCTATTCTCGGTCACCATCTTCTTGGTCCTCGCTGCCATTGCCCTGTCGCTGCCCACCAAGCGCGATGCTACGCAGGGTCTGACCCTCGAAAATGCGTTCGATGGCCTTAAGGTTAGTCTATCCTAGTTGATCAGTGCCTCTCAGCATATGCTAACATAATATTAGACTGCCACAAAATCCCTGGAAGGCTTGGAGGGCCTTGGTGACAACAAAGAGACAAATGACCAGGATAACGAGGCCAAGAAGGGCACCGATGCCGCAGCTGAGCATGCCAATGCCAATGACTCTGATACCAAGCGCTCTGAACCCAAAGATGAAAAGGAGGACAAGCCTACTCGCACCGAGAAGAATCCCAGCTCTGGCAACTTTGTCACCCCTACCGCTACACACACTCACCACCCTACCTCGCAGCCTAACGCCCTGGGCAAGATTCCCATCCTCGGTGGCCTCCTGGGTGGCACCGGCGGCCCTCTATAAATTGTCTAGGTGATATCACCTAGGCAATATACATGAAGTGGACGTGCTCCGTCGGTGCGACGGAACTGGATCTGTTGGGAAGATAGATGACTTGCTATTCCTGTACTTTCTTTTGCTGTTGATGGCGAACGAGATCTGAATTATGAAATCTCTTGATAGTTCTCGGAGAATTGACTGCCTATATCCCAAACATAACATTTCCTTCTCAAGTGTACATTTTGTACCAGTAGTATTTGAAGGCTGAAGGACATTGTGTTGAGAAAACAGGCCTGAAGAAGGAATGATTGGGGAGAAGCAGGATCAGAAAATCTGAGTATGACTATACGTAGCTTGACTTGAGCAAATTCGGATAATTCCTTCTAGTGACAAGATGGGGATAT